>Ga0160472_100042_pt1 | contig 227629 bp, 255 predicted proteins | sample HID1973M_E11MG_FD_108267 | JGI IMG/M metagenome (GOLD analysis project Ga0160472, IMG submission 108267) | Enriched mosquito-associated microbial communities from UW Madison campus, WI, USA - HID1973M_E11 MG | ecosystem: Host-associated > Arthropoda: Insects > Digestive system > Unclassified ... | reverse complement strand
CTCGAAATCCGTCAAATCAAACCGGGCCATCTCAGCCTCCGCAAAATCACACGGCAAATGAATCAGAAACCAGGCCAAATGGGAATCCCATTTATGGGTATGCGGCCTAAGGTCACACTGTCGCGCATGTTCTTCCGGGCTCGCCGGCCGGCATTTGCCCGGCAGGTTGTGGGCGAGGAGAAGGACGCGGAGCGGCATGCGACCGGCCTGCCATGAACCTCTGGCTGTAGGACAGCAGAATATGCGTCGGCGGCGCGCGTAGTCCGGCGCTGCGCGGAATGCTGGTTTTCAGGATCTTTCGGCGCCGCTTGAACGGCCGAAATGGAGCCCGCGGGTGCCCCGCCCCTCGGCAGGAGTGGGATATCGTCGTGTGCAGCCAGCCGCTTTTATTGAGTCCATGACCTAGCTCGACCTCGCCAGGAATGTTAGACGCGTCCGGCGTCTGTTCTTCAAGAGTTGCGGCAGTTCCTCCTCCATGTCCTTTCTGTTTCACCGCATGCTCAATCGTCTGCGGCCGCGGCCGCTTTATTCAGCAGCGGTCGCCCGCGAAATTCTCCATCCCGGCGAGGAGAACCCATCCAAACCTTCCCTCCATCTGCCCGGTGACTTCGAGAACATCCTGGCGGTCATCTCGGCATCGACGCTGGAGGCGGAACGCACCCGGACATTTGGGGGAAGGCATTTTCATCTGCCGACCATCCGCTATGAATTCGCCAATGCACGGCTGAGCGGCCCCTATTTGACCACTGCCGGACGCATCGCGAACTATCCCACGAACAGGCCGACCTCCGGCGGCGCGCAGCCGGGCCGGATCAAGGAAGCGCTCCTTTCCACCAATGTGCTCTCCGGCCTGGAGTTCGGTCACTGGGTTCGGGATTCGCTCGTGTCGGAGCTGCAAGGTCAGCGCATGGGGCTGCCGGCGATCGGCATGGCTCGCGAGCCCTGGGAGCATGAGCCGGCCTATCGCGCGATGACCGAGCTCGACTGCACCTATGTCCGCGAAGCGACAGTCGACCGCCTCGTCCTGCTCGATGATCGGGGGCTCAATGCGCATTGGGGCGAGCGCTTCCTGACGCTGCGCGATCGGCTCAAGACGAAGGTGGATACCGTGATGCCGTCTGCCGGCCGACGGGTATTCCTCGATCGCGGCGGCCAATCGCGGCCGCGTGATCCCGTCAATCTGCCGGCGGTGCGCGAGGCGCTCGAGGCGCTGGGTTTCCAGACCGTTACGGCGATCGATCTGCCATTGCCCGAGTTGCAGGCAGCGCTGCGCGACGTTGAACTGGTCGTGAGCGCCGAGGGTTCACACCTCAATCATCTCCATTACATGGCGGCCGACGGGATAACGCTGCTCACCCTGCAGGATCCCCGCCGTTTCTATTCCTTTCACAAAAGTATGGTCGACTTCTACGGCACGAACTTCGGCTTCCTGATCGGCCGGCCCGATCCTGATACGCCGGACCGCTTCTACATCGACATCGATGATCTCAAGCGGCTGATCGATCTGGCGCGCTGACGGCCGACACAAGGCTCCGCAGGAAGGCAAGCCGCCCGGCGAAAACCTGCTCGAACGTCCGGCCGGCACTGAACCGCGCCGCTTCGTCCATCATGTTCGCCAATCGCGTCCGATCGCGATCGAGGGCGAGAATCGCATCGGCGAGCCTCGCAACGTCTCCGACGGGCACCGCTTCCCCGAAGTCCTGCCCCCGGACCATCTCCTCCCACGCCTCGTTGGCAAAGCCGACGATCGGCACGCCGCAGCCCAGCGTCTCCATATAGGTACAGGAAGGGTCGCCCTGCGGATGCGGGCAAACGAACAGATCGATCCGATCCTTGAGCGCCGGCGTCAGGGCTTCCGCGAAGGGCACCGGCCCGTGACAGTGCAGATATCCGGAGAGCGCCCCGGCCGCGGCCGCCCGCAGATCGGCGGCCAGCTCGCCATCGCCGAAGACTTCAAAAACGAAGTCGAGCCCGGCCTCCTTCAACCGGTGCGCAAGCGGGATGATGAACTGCGCGCCTTTCATCCGCGCCAACCGGCCGGAGAAGGCCAGTCGCAGCGTGTTTCCGCGCAGGACCTGGGCCTGCTTGGCATCAAGCGTCGCGGCATCGATCTGCAGCGCATCGGTCAGCCGCGTATCCAGATAGAAGGCCGCTTTGCGCGCGAGCGAGCCATAGTGCCGATAAGCGGGCAGGCCGTTGCATTCCAATCCCGCTGCCACGCCCAACGCGTTTTTGCGTTGACGCTCGACCGCCAGTTCCCAGAGCATCCTGCGCGCCTTCTTGTGCCAGGGCAGATCCGCGACCCGGATGATGTCGAGACGGGTCCGGAGCGTATATTCCAGGATGTAGACGACGCGGCCGGGCAATCCGGCTGCCAGATCGAAATCATGATGCGTGTCGGCCGACGCTTCGACCAGGGCGTCGTCGGGGATCTTGGCGGCAACGTCAGACCGATCGGGCGCCACCTCTATGATCGTGAAGGGCAATTCGGCCGGATCAAAACTGCCGGAATAGCTCGGCGGCGTATCCGTGAAGCTCACCAGCCAACAGACCGGTCCGGGCCAGTGCGCGGCGCGATATGTCAATCCGTCCAGCGCCTTCAGATCGAGCAGCAGCCGATCGCCATCCCGCGCGGCATGCACGCTGGTGACGACGGCAAGTGTTGGCATCCGCTCATCCACCGAACCCTGATCGAAGACGCTCAGCACCTGCTTCCCTTTTTTGGCCGGCGCGTTGCCGACCGGCCGCTCGTAGCGGCCGCATCCGGATCTGTCGATTGCCGCCCGTTCTGCTTGGAAACCGTTTCCATCACGTTGACGCGAGAGCCGGACGGGCATTCGCCCGGTTCCAGACGTCGAGGAACAGCCGTCCCGCGGGACGCTCGACGAACCGATTGAGCAGCGCGCCAAGTGTGACGGCAATGACGATTGCCGTCGCATAGCCGGCCAGCGGCGAGAAGCCCGCCCGGTCCATGTTGAACATGATCGTGAAACCGACATGCTGATGGACGAGGTAAAGCGAATAGCTGATCCGCCCGACCCACAGCAGCGGCGCCACGCACAACCAGCGCAGATAGCCGCTGACCAAGGCCCAGAAGCAGAGCGCGATGACGACACCTGCGACCAGCAGGTCCGGCGTCTCGCTGACGGCGATGGTCGCCAGGATCGCGGCGAGGATCGGCGCCTGCTCGCGCCAACTCCGCTCGCCCATCCAGACCCGATAGCTCACCATCCCGATCGCGAAGAAGGGGACGTAGCGCAGGATGAAGATCATCACGAGCCGCTCGGGCATGTCCGGCCAGACCAGCGCGAAGACGAGCTTGAGAGTCATCCAGCCAAGGATCAGCCGCTCAACATGACGCATCCGGAAGATGAGCCACAGCAGCAGCATGCAGACATAGAAGGCAATCTCGACCGTCAGAGTCCAGTAGGCGCCGTCCACGGCGGGCAGGAAGAAGAACTGCTCCAGCATGGTGATGCCGGCGACGGCCGCCAGCGGCGGCAGGTAGAGCTGCGTCATGTGGCCAAGATGCTCGACGACCAGCGTCAGCGCCATCGCGACCCAATAGGCCGGCAGCAACCGCGCCGCACGGCCGACGACGAAGTCCGTCGCGCTGGCCAGGTTGCGCAGCGAGAAGAAGATCGCAAAGCCGGAAATCGCGAAGAACAGGAGGACGCGATAATTGCCGCCGAAGAGGTGGAACGGCACATGCCCCGCTCCCGGAAACAGCTCGTGGAAGCGGGTGGCGTAGTGAAAATTGACGACGAGCAAGGCCCCGATGCCGCGCAGGGCATCAAGCTCGTTCAACCGGTTTCTGGACGCGACCCTGCTCCCCATGGAGCCGTGGGCATAGCATCGGCGCGTGACGAACGCACAGGCTTTGAGCGGAGGAGGCGTCCGGCTGCGGGACAGTCCTGCAGCCGGCCCGGCGCGGCTCAGCGGTCGAGAATCGCCTCGATCGCCTGCGCGACGTCGCCGATGTCGGCCATGCCGTCGACCCGGCTCACGATGCCGCGCGCGTCATAGATCGGCAGGATCGGCGCGGTCTTGGCGCGATACTCGGCCATGCGCGTGCGCACCGTTTCCTCATTGTCGTCGGGGCGACGCTTGAACTCGGTGCCGCCGCACTTGTCGCAGGTGTCCGCGACCTTGGGCAGCTTGTAGCGATCATGATAGCCCTCGCCGCAGGTCGCGCAGGTGAAGCGGCCGGTGATGCGATCGACCAGCGCGTCCTCATTCACCTCGAGTTCGATGACGTGATCGAGCGTGCGGTTGCGATCGGCGAGCAGGGCGTCGAGGCTCTCGGCCTGCGCGGCGGTGCGCGGATAGCCGTCGAAGATGACGCCCGTGCCCGGCTGGAGCCCGTCGAGCGCCTCGCCAATGATGCCCGAGACGATCTCGTCCGAGACCAGCTCGCCCGCTTCCATCACAGCCTTGGCCTTGAGACCGATCGGCGTGCCCGCCTTGACGGCCGCCCGCAACATGTCGCCCGTCGAAAGCTGGACCATGCCGCGCTCCGAGACGAGCCGTTGCGCCTGCGTTCCCTTGCCGGCGCCGGGAGGTCCCAGCAGGATGATGTTCATGTCACTCCCCCGTAAGATGCGCCGGCGGCTTGGACACCACCTGGCCCGATCAGTGGCTTAGCGAAGTTTACCCTTCAACCGGGCCTTCTTGATGAGATCGCGATACTGGTGCGCGATGAGGTGGCTCTGGATCTGCGTCACCGTGTCCACGGTCACGTTGACCACGATGAGCAGGCTGGTGCCGCCGAGATAGAAGGGGATGCCCGCCCGAGCGATGAGGAACTCGGGAATGAGGCAGATCAGCGCGAGATAGGCGGCACCGATCACCGTGATGCGGGTCAGCACATAATCGAGATAATTCTCGGTGTTCTTGCCCGGCCGGATGCCCGGAATGAAGCCGCCGTTGCGCTTCAGATTCTCGGCCGTCTCCTCGGGGTTGAACACAACCGCCGTGTAGAAGAAGCAGAAGAACACGATGCCGAGGCCGTAGAGCGCCATGTACATCGGCGTGCCGTGCGCGAGATACTGGTTGATCGCGAGGACGAGCTCGTTCGACGTCGAGTCCGTCGCGCCCGTGCCGGCCTTAGCGCCGGCGAACTGGGTGATCGTCAGCGGCAGCAGCAGCAGCGAGGAAGCGAAGATCGGCGGGATCACGCCGGCCGTGTTGATCTTGAGCGGCAGGTGGCTGCGGTCCGCCTGCATGATGCCCTGCTTGGTCTGGCGCTTGGGATACTGGATCAGCACCCGGCGCTGCGCCCGCTCCATGAAGCAGATGCCGGCGATCAGCGCGAGACCGACAATGATGATGCCGATGATGAGCAGGCCGGAGATCGAGCCGGTGCGACCGGATTCGAACAGATTGGCCAGCGTCACCGGAAGCTGGGCGACGATGCCCGCCATGATGATGAGCGAGATGCCGTTGCCGATGCCGCGGCTGGTGATCTGCTCACCCAGCCACATCAGGAACATCGTGCCGCCGATCAGCGAGATGACCGCGCTGACGCGGAACAGCATGCCGGGGTCTACGACCGCCTGCAGGCCGGACTGGGCGCCGTAATTCTCGAGGCCCACCGCGATGAAGTAACCCTGGATCGCAGTCAGCGCGACCGTGCCGAAGCGGGTATATTGATTGAGCTTCTTGCGCCCTGCCTCGCCCTCCTTCTTGAGCGCCGCGAGTTGCGGCGAGAGGGACGAACCGAGCTGCACCACGATCGAGGCCGTGATGTAAGGCATGATGCCGAGCGCGATGAGGCTCATGCGCTGCAGGCTGCCGCCGGAGAAGGTGTTGAAGATGTCGAGGATGCCGCCCTGCGTCTGCCGATAGAGCTGGGCCAGGACCGTCGGGTCCACGCCTGGCAGCGGCACGAAGGAGAAGAAGCGGAACACGATCAACGCGCCGATGGTGAACCACAGGCGCTTCTTGAGGTCTGTCGCCTGGCTAAAATTCGCGAGGCTCAGATTGGCTGCCACTTGGTCGGCGCGTGATGCCATGATCGCTTGCAATCCTGAAACTTGAAACGCCTGCCTGGGAACCCGGCAGGTCGCGTGATCCATTAGCCGGGTGACCGGCTCATGTCGAATGTCGGATAGCCCCTCGCATCCCCGATATGCAAATCGACCCCGCCCGCCCATATCGGCAGGAGGGGTCGGTTATGCAAGCCGGCAATCATGCGATTGGCTGCGGCTCGTCGATTACTCGGCGGTAGCCGGAGCAGCCTTGGCCAGGATCTCGACCTTGCCGCCGGCCTTCTCGACGGCTTCCAGAGCGCCCTTCGACGCGCCGGCGACCGCAAAGTTCGCCTTGGTGGTGAGCTCGCCCTTGGCCAGCAGGCGCACGCCGTGCTTGCCGCCGCGCGAGATGCCGGCCGCGCGCAGCGCCGCCTGGTCGATCACAGCCTTGGCGTCGAGCTTGCCGGCGTCGATGGCCTTCTGGACCATGCCCAGGTTCACTTCAGCATGATCCTTGCGGAAGATGTTGTTGAAACCGCGCTTCGGCAGACGCATGTGGAGCGGCATCTGGCCACCCTCGAAGCCGTTGATGCTGACGCCCGAGCGCGCCTTGGCACCCTTCTGGCCGCGACCGGCGGTCTTGCCCTTGCCCGAGCCGATGCCGCGTCCGACGCGCATCCGGCCCTTGCGGGCGCCATCATTGTCCTTGAGTTCGTTCAGTTTCATGTCTTGCACTCGCTTTCGCTTTTGTCGCGCTGCCCCGCAGGGCGATCGAAGGGCGCCCGATAGCGCCTGTTTCCAAAAAACGAAAGAGGGGTTTCCCCCTCTTCCATCTCATTCAGTCTCGTGAGGGCTCAGCCCTCGACGATGGCGACCATGTGGGGGAGCTTGCGGATGGCGCCACGCACTTCGGGCGTATCCTCCAGCTCGACCACGCGGTGCATCTTGCCGAGGCCCAGGCCGATCAGGATCTGTTCCTGCTTGGCCGGACGTCGAATCGGCGAGCCGATCTGCTTCAGCTTGATCTTGGCCATGTCAGTTACTCCGCAATCGCTTCGGCATCGGCCGCAGCGAGCTCAGCCGAGGCGCCGCCACGACGGAGCAGGTCAGCGACCTTCTTGCCGCGACGCTGGGCCACCGACTTCGGGCTCGTCTGCTCGGTGAGTGCCGCGAAGGTCGCCCGGATCATGTTGTAGGGGTTCGACGTGCCGTTGGACTTGGTCACGACGTCGGCAACACCCAGGCTCTCGAACACGGCGCGCATCGGACCACCGGCGATGATACCGGTTCCCTGCGGCGCGGTGCGCACGGTGACCTTGCCGGCACCGAAGTGGCCGAGGCCATCATGGTGCAGGGTGCGGCCTTCCTTGAGCGGAACGCGGACCATCGCCTTCTTGGCGGCGGCGGTCGCCTTGCTGATCGCCTCGGGAACCTCGCGCGCCTTGCCATGGCCGAAGCCTGCACGGCCCTTGCCGTCGCCCACGACGACCAGCGCCGCGAAGCCGAAGCGCTTGCCGCCCTTCACCGTCTTGGAAACGCGGTTGATGTGGACGAGCTTCTCGATGAACTCCTCGCCGCCATCTTCCTCATTGCCACGGCCACGACGGTCGTCGCGACGGCCACGGCCACCACGATCGCCACCACGGTCATTGCCACCGCGGCCACGACCACGGCCACGGCCACGGGCTTCGCCCTCGGGAGCAGCGGCCGGAGCCTCGGCTTCGACGGCGACTGCGCCGGTCTCGATCTCGGTTTCGTCTGCCATATCAGAACTCCAGTCCGCCCTCACGGGCGGCATCGGCCAGCGCCTTCACGCGGCCATGAAAAAGGAAGCCACCGCGATCGAACACGACCTTGGTGATGCCGGCCTTGGTGGCGGCAGCCGCAACACGCTTGCCGACATCGGCAGCGGCCTCGGAGGTCGCGCCGGTCTTGCCCAGCGACTTGAAGCCCACGTCCTTGTCCAGGGTCGAGGCAGCAGCGACGGTCTTGCCGGCTGCGTCGTCGATGACCTGAGCATAGATGTGACGGCCCGAGCGATGCACGCTGAGGCGCGGCTTGCCGCCGGCACGAGCCTTGATCGCGGTGCGGACGCGGCGCGCACGCCGGTCGAAGAGAGAGAGTTTCGCCATGGCTTACTTCTTCTTGCCTTCTTTGCGGAAGATAAACTCGCCGTCATACTTGATGCCCTTGCCCTTGTAGGGCTCCGGCTTACGCCAGCGGCGGATTTCGGCGGCAACCTGGCCAACCTTCTGCTTGTCGATGCCGCTGATCTCGACCGTCGTGTTGTCCGGGGTCTTGATCTCGATGCCCTCGGGCACCTCGAAATCGACGTCATGGCTGTAGCCGAGCTGCAGCTTCAGGGTCTTGCCCTGCGAATTCGCGCGGTAGCCGACGCCGGTGATGAGCAGCTTCTTGGAGAAGCCCTCGGTCACGCCGGTGATCAGGTTCTGCACGAGCGTGCGCTGCATGCCCCAGAAGGAGCGCGCCTGCTTGGAGTTGTTCGCGGGCTGCACGTTGATCGCGCCGTCCTCGATCGCATAGGTCGTCAGGTCCGCCAGCGGCATCGCCAGCGTGCCCTTCGGGCCCTTCACCGAGAGCTGACCGCCCTCGATCGTCGCGGTCACGCCCGAAGGAATCGTGACCGGCTTCTTACCGATGCGGCTCATCAGAACACCTCCGCCAGCACTTCGCCGCCGACGTTCTGCGCGCGGGCCTCGGCATCCGAGAGCACGCCGCGCGGCGTCGAGACGATGGTGATACCAAGGCCGTTGCGAATCACCGGAAGCTCCTTGGAGCCCGAATAGACGCGGCGGCCCGGCTTCGAGACGCGCGCGACATGCTTGATCGCAGGCTCGCCCTCGAAATACTTGAGTTCGATGCGCAGGCCGCTGTGGCCGGCAACTTCTTCCTCGGAATAGCCGCGGATGTAACCCTCGCGCTGAAGCACGTCGAGAACACGCGCGCGCAGCTTGGACGCGGGGGAAACCACGCTGTCCTTGCGAGCCCGCTGGCCGTTGCGGATGCGGGTGAGCAGATCACCCAAGGGATCGGTCAATGCCATCTCAGTATATCCTTACCAGCTCGACTTGGTGACGCCGGGGATCAGGCCCTTGTTGGCGAGATCGCGCAGCTGAATGCGGCACAGTCGGAACTTGCGGTAATAAGCGCGCGGGCGGCCGGTGAGCTCGCAACGGTTGCGAATCCGGGTCGGATTGCCGTTGCGGGGGATCTCCGCCATCTGCAGACGGGCCATCAGGCGCTCGGTTTCGTCGAGCGACTTGTCGGCCGCGATCGCCTTGAGCTTCGCATACTTGCCGGCGTACTTCTTCACCAGCTTCTTGCGACGCTCGTTCTTGTTGATCGAACTCAGTTTCGCCATGGACTTAAGCTCTCTTCCTTAAAATTGCTGTCCGGCCACGCTCAGGCGGCCTGCTGCTCGGCCTCGGCCGGGAACGGGAAACCGAAGAGGCGCAGCAGTTCGCGCGCTTCGTCGTCCGTCTTGGCCGTGGTCGTGACGATGATATCCATTCCCCGCATCTTCTCGATCTTGTCGTAGCTGATCTCGGGGAAAATGAGCTGCTCCTTGATGCCGAAGGCATAGTTGCCACGGCCGTCGAAGCTCTTCGGGTTCAGGCCGCGGAAGTCGCGGATGCGGGGCATCGCGATCGTCACCAGACGGTCGAGGAACTCGTACATGCGCTCGCGACGAAGGGTAACCTTCGCGCCGATCGGCATGCCTTCACGCAGCTTGAACTGCGCGATCGACTTCTTCGCCTTGGTGATGACCGGCTTCTGACCGGCGATCAGCTCCATTTCCTCGGCAGCAGAGGTGGCCTTCTTCTTGTCCTGGGTCGCCTCGCCAACGCCCATGTTGAGAACGATCTTCTCAATCTTGGGCACTTCCATGTGGTTCTTGTAGCCGAACTTCTCGACCATCGCCTTGGCGACGTTCTCGTCGTACAGCTTCTTCGAACGCGGGATATACTTGTCAGCCATTGATGACCTCCCCGGTCTTCACCGCGACGCGGACCTTCTTGCCGTCACGCTCCTCGAAGCGAACGCGCGTGGCCTTGCCGTCCTTGCCGGCAATCGCGACGTTGGAAATGTGCAGCGGCGCCGGCTTGCGGTCGATCCCGCCCTGCGGGTTCGCCTGGTCCGGCTTGCGGTGGCGCGCGTGGATGTTGAGGCCCTCGACGAGCACCTTGTCGTCCTTCGGCATGACCTGCAGGACGGTGCCGGTGCGGCCCTTGTCCTTGCCGGCCAGGACGATGACATTGTCACCCTTCTTGATCTTGGCAGCGCTCATCACAGCACCTCGGGCGCGAGAGAAATGATCTTCATGAAGTTCTTCGCGCGCAGCTCGCGGACGACCGGGCCAAAGATACGCGTGCCGATCGGCTCCGCATTCTTGTTGACAAGCACCGCAGCGTTGCCGTCGAAACGGATCACGCTGCCGTCGGCACGACGGACGTCCTTGGCGGTGCGCACGATCACGGCGCGGTGCACGTCGCCCTTCTTCACGCGGCCACGGGGCGCGGCATCCTTCACGGAGACGACAATGATATCGCCAACGCCCGCGAAGCGGCGCTTCGAGCCACCGAGCACCTTGATGCACTGGACGCGCTTGGCGCCGCTGTTGTCAGCGACATCAAGATTGGATTGCATCTGGATCATCGATCCGGTTCCTTCTTAATTGGCCTGCCGGGTCCAGCTTTGTTTCTGGCCCGGTGGTTCCGTTAAACTCTTGGTTCGACCGTTCAGGCCGCCACTTCGGGCGACTTGTGCGTGTCGAGGCGCTCGATGACCTTCCAGCTCTTCAGCTTGGAGATCGGCGCCGTCTCCTCGATCCGTACCGTCTCGCCCTCGTGATACTCATTGGCATCGTCGTGAGCGTGGTACTTCTTCGAACGACGGATGATCTTGCCGTAGAGCGGGTGCTTGACCTTACGCTCCACCAGCACGACGACCGTCTTGTCGGCCTTGTCGGAAACCACCGTTCCCGTCAGCACGCGCTTCGGCATGGGTCTGTTTCCTTCTTACTTCGCGGACGAGCGCGCGCGCTCGGTCTGCAGGGTCTTGATGCGCGCGATGTCGCGGCGCACTTCGCGGATGCGGCTCGACTTCTCCAGCTGGTTGGTCGCAGCCTGGAAGCGCAGGTTGAACTGCTCCCGCTTCAGCTCGCCCAGGTCCGTCGACAGCTGGTCGTCGGTCTTCGCCTTGAGGTCAGAAATCTTGGTCATGACCATCATGCTCCCAGATGCGAGGTGTCGCCGAGACGCGCCACCACCTTGGTCTTGATCGGCAGCTTCATCGCTGCACGGGAAAAGGCCTCAGCCGCGAGCGGGCCGGGAACGCCGTCCAGCTCGAACAGGATGCGGCCCGGCTTCACGCGCGCCGCCCAATATTCGACCGAACCCTTGCCCTTGCCCTGACGGACTTCGGCAGGCTTCTTCGAAACCGGAACGTCGGGGAAGACGCGGATCCAGAGACGGCCCTGACGACGGATGTGACGCGTGATCGCGCGGCGAGCCGCCTCGATCTGACGCGCGGTGACCCGATCGGGTTCCATGGCCTTGAGGCCGTAGGAGCCGAAATTCAGGTCCGTGCCGCCCTTCGCGTCGCCCTTGATGCGACCCTTGAAGGTCTTGCGGAACTTGGTTTTCTTCGGTTGCAGCATGATGCTCTACCTTGTCCTTATCAGCGCGCCGGGCGCACGCCGGAGGTCTGTGCCTCCAGCATGAGGCGATCGGTGGCCAGCGGATCATGGCCGAGAATCTCGCCCTTGAAGATCCAGACCTTGACGCCGCACACGCCATAGGCGGTGTGGGCCGTCGCTTCGGCATAGTCGACGTTACCGCGCAGCGTGTGCAGCGGAACGCGACCCTCGCGATACCATTCGACGCGGGCGATCTCGGCGCCGCCGAGACGGCCACCGCAGGTGATCTTGATGCCCTCGGCGCCGAGACGCAGCGCGCTCTGCACGGCGCGCTTCATGGCGCGACGGAAAGCGATGCGGCGCTCGAGCTGATCGGCGACGCCCTGCGCGACGAGCTGCGAGTCGATCTCCGGCTTGCGGATCTCGACGATGTTAAGCGACACGTCGCTCGCCGTCATCTCGCCCAGCTTCTTGCGAAGCTTCTCGATGTCCGCGCCCTTCTTGCCGATGATGACACCGGGACGGGCAGCATAGATCGACACGCGGCACAGCTTCGCCGGACGCTCGATCACGACCTTCGAGATCGCGGCCTGGGGCAGCGACTTCATCACGAACTTGCGGATCTTGAGATCCTCAAGCAGCAGACGACCATAGTCCTGGCCTTCGGCGAACCAACGGCTGTCCCAGGTGCGGTTGATCTGCAGGCGCAGACCGATCGGATTGCTCTTATGACCCATGGATCAGGCCTCCTCTTCCGCAGCTTCACGAACGACGATGCGCACGCGGCTGAAGGGCTTCAGGATGCGGGTCGACTTGCCACGACCACGCGCATGGAAGCGCTTCATCGTGAACGACTTGCCGACCGACGCCTCGGCGACGACGAGAGCGTCGACGTCGAGATTGTGGTTGTTCTCCGCGTTCGCGACGGCGCTCTGCAGCACCTTGCGAACGTCGACGGCCATGGCGCGCTTCGAGAAAGCGAGCACATTCAGCGCGTCCTCGACCTTGCGGCCACGGATGAGCGCAGCAACCAGGTTCAGCTTCTGCGCCGAACCGCGGATCTGCGTGCCGACGGCGAGAGCCTCATTGGCCTCGACGCGGCGCGGGGACTTTTCCTTGCCCATTAGCGCTTGCCCTTCTTGTCGGCAGCGTGGCCCGGGAAGTAGCGCGTCGGCGCGAACTCACCCAGCTTGTGACCGACCATGTCCTCGTTCACCGAGACGGGAACGTGCTTGCGGCCATTGTAGACGTTGAACGTCAGGCCAACGAACTGCGGAAGAATGGTAGAGCGACGCGACCAGGTCTTGATCGGACCGCCGCGGCCCGAATTCTCCTGCGCGGTTTCTGCCTTCTTGAGCAGATGCAGGTCCACGAAAGGACCTTTCCAGACGGAGCGAGCCATCGCTTACCTCTTCTTCTTGGCGTGACGCGACCGGATGATCATCTTGTCGGTCGACTTGTTGTGACGGGTGCGAGCACCCTTGGTCGGCTTGCCCCACGGGGTAACCGGATGACGGCCGCCCGAGGTCCGGCCCTCACCACCGCCGTGCGGGTGGTCGACCGGGTTCTTGGCGACACCGCGCGTGAGCGGGCGACGGCCCATCCAGCGCGTGCGGCCGGCCTTGCCGAGATTCTGGTTCTGGTTGTCCGGGTTCGAAACCGCGCCAACCGTCGCCATGCAATCCGAGCGGATGTAGCGCTGCTCACCCGAGCCCAGACGGACCATGACCATGCCGCGGTCGCGACCGACCAGCTGCGCATAGGTGCCCGCCGAACGGCAGAGCTGACCGCCCTTGCCCGGCTTCATCTCGATGTTGTGGATGATCGTGCCGACCGGCATCTGACCCAGTTCCATCGCGTTGCCCGGCTTCACGTCGGTCTTCTTGCCCGCGACGACCTTGTCGCCCGGAGCCAGACGCTGCGGCGCCAGGATATAGGCCTGGGTGCCGTCGGGATAGGTGACGAGCGCAATGAACGCCGTGCGGTTCGGGTCATATTCCAGACGCTCGACCGTGCCCTCAACGTCCCAGAGGCGACGCTTGAAGTCGATGATGCGATAGCGCTGCTTGTGACCGCCCGCGATGCCGCGCGAGGTCACATGGCCCTTGTTGTTGCGGCCGCCGGTCTTGCGCTTGCCTTCGGTCAGCGCCTTCACGGGCTTGCCCTTGTGCAGGCTCGACTTGTCGACGAGGATCAGGCCACGCTGGGCCGGGCTCGTCGGGTTATAATGCTTGAGTGCCATGTCTCAGTCTGCCCTCAAATGCCCGTGGTGACGTCGATCGACTGGCCCTCGGCCAGCGTCACAATCGCCTTCTTCACGTCCGACCGCGTGTAGGGCTTGCCCTTCCACTTCTTGGTCTTGCCCTTGGTCACGATCGTGTTCACCGACTTGACGTTGACGCTGAACAGCGCCTCGACAGCGGCCTTGATCTCAGGCTTGGACGCGTCGCGGGCAACCTTGAACACAACTGCGTTGTGCTCGGAGACCAGCGTCGCTTTCTCGGTGATGTGCGGCGCGACGATCACGTCATAGTGACGGGTCGCAACCGCAGCCTGTGCCGGCTTCTTAGCCATTGAAGCGTGCCTCCAGCTGCTCGACTGCGGCCCGGGTCAGCACGAGGCTGTCCGCACGCAGGATATCGTAGACATTGGCGCCGATGGCGGGGAGCACATCGATACCGACGAGGTTGGACGAGGCCTTCGCGAAGGAGACGTTGATCGCCTCGCCGTCGATGAAGAGGGCCTTGTTCAGGTTGAGCTTGGCGAGCTGACCGGCGAGAGCCTTGGTCTTGCCGTCCTGGACATCGAGATTGTCGAGGATGGTGATCGCGCCGCTCTGGGCCTTGGCCGAGAGCGCCATTTTCAGACCCAGCGCACGAACCTTCTTGTTCAGCGAGTGACCGAAGGTGCGGGCGCGCTGACCGTGCGCCTTACCGCCGCCGATGAAGATCGGGGCGCGACGATCGCCGTGACGAGCCGTACCGCCGCCCTTCTGGCGACCGAACTTCTTGCCCGTGCGGGCGACATCCGAGCGCTCGCGGGTCGCGGCGGCCGGGGCACGACGCTTCTCGAGCTGCCAGGTGACGACGCGGTGCAGGATGTCCGCGCGGGGCTCGACGCCGAACACGGCCTCGTTGAGCTCCACGTCGCCGGACGACTTGCCGCCGTCGAGGGTGATTACCTTGACCTTCATTGCTTAGCCCTCCTGGCCTTCGGTCGCCTCAGGCGCCACGACGTCCTCGGCGGGCGTCTCGGCCGGAGCATCGGCAGTGTTGCTGTTCGCGGCCGACTTGATGCTGGCCGGATAAGGCGCATCAGCCGGACGATTGACCTTCACGGCATCCTTGACGAGCAGCCAGGTGCCCTTCGAGCCGGGGACGCTGCCCTTGACGAAGAGGAGGCCACGCTCGACGTCCGTGCGGACGATCTCGAGGTTCTGCTGCGTGCGCTGACGGTCGCCCATGTGGCCGGCCATCTTCTTGTTCTTGAACACGCGGCCCGGATCCTGACGGTTACCCGTCGAACCATGGGCACGGTGGCTGATCGACACGCCGTGGGTGGCGCGCATACCGCCGAAGCCCCAGCGCTTCATGGCACCCTGGAAACCCTTACCCTGGGTATGACCGGTCACATCGACCATCTGACCCGGGATGAAGTGGTCGGCGGCGATTTCCGCGCCGATATCCAGAAGAGCGTCCTCGGCAACGCGGAACTCGACGACCTGCGCCTTGAGCTCGACCTCGGCCTTGGCAAACTGCTCGCGCTGCGGCTTGGCGACATTCTTCGCCTTCGCGGTGCCAGCACCCAGCTGAACGGCAACATAGCCGTCCCGATCCATTTCGCGACGGGCAATGACCTGGTTGCCTTCGAGCGCCAGGACGGTGACGGGCACATGGCGGCCGTCGTCCTGGAACAGGCGGGTCATACCCACTTTCTTCGCGATCACGCCTGTGCGCATGATCAAATCCTTCCAAATAGAGGCCCATGCGACATGCAGGGGCTTATCCAACGAAAAAACCGCCCGGGAAGCGCGAAGCGCCCAAGCGGCCAACCCGATGGTGCGATGCATTCCCCCGTCCGGGTTGGATGCTTCCTTGAACCCGACCAGCGGGAGGAAACGACGGAGGACGCAGCCCGGGCGACCCGAAGGTCATTGGCCCGGCGGTATCCAATGTCATCACGAGGGCGCCCCAGAGGGGCACCCCCGCTATGGCCATCAGGCCAGTTTGATCTCGACGTTCACGCCGGCAGCAAGGTCGAGCTTCATCAGCGCGTCAACGGTCTGCGGCGTCGGCTGCACGATATCAAGCATGCGCTTGTAGGTGCGAACCTCGAACTGTTCACGGCTCTTCTTATCGATGTGAGGACCACGGTTGACCGTGAACTTCTCGATACGCGTCGGCAGCGGAATGGGACCGCGAATAAGAGCACCCGTACGACGAGCGGTGTCGGCGATGTCGCCGGTCGCCTGGTCGAGCACGCGATGGTCGAATGCCTTCAGACGAATACGGATATTCTGCGTTTCCATTGTCCACTACCGATGTGAAAGAGCCAAAACAAAACCGCTCCACCCTGATGGCCCGGCGCCTTGAGCGCTCTTGGCCCGCGCGAAGCGGCGAAAAAACAGCAAGCCGCCCGAATCACCCGACCCGAGCGGCTGGCTGCCCTATATTACTTCGTGATCGAAGCCACAACCCCTGAACCGACGGTGCGGCCGCCTTCGCGGATCGAGAACCGCAGGCCCTGCTCCATCGCGATCGGCGCGATGAGCTTGACGCCCAGCTGCACGTTGTCGCCCGGCATGACCATCTCGGTGCCCTCGGGGAGGACGACCTCGCCGGTCACGTCCGTCGTGCGGAAGTAGAACTGCGGACGATAGTTGGCGAAGAATGGCGTGTGACGGCCACCCTCGTCCTTCGACAGCACGTAGACTTCCGAGGTGAACTCGGTGTGCGGCTTGATCGAGCCCGGCTTGCAGAGCACCTGACCACGCTCGACTTCCTCGCGGCCAACGCCACGGATCAGCGCGCCGATGTTGTCGCCGGCTTCACCCTGATCGAGCAGCTTGCGGAACATCTCGACGCCGGTGACGGTCGTCTTCTTGGTGTCCTTGAGGCCGACGATCTCGACTTCCTCGCCAACCTTGACCACGCCGGTCTCGACGCGGCCGGTCACGACGGTGCCGCGACCCGAGATCGAGAACACGTCTTCGATCGGCATCAGGAACGGCTTGTCCAGCGGACGGGCCGGCTGCGGGATCCAGCTGTCGACCGAAGCCATCAGCTCCAGAACAGCCTTCTTGCCGATCTCGTCGTTCGAGCCGTCAAGCGCCTTGACCGCCGAACCCTTGATGATCGGAATATTGTCGCCGTCGAAATCGTAGCTCGAGAGGAGCTCGCGGATTTCCAGCTCGACCAGCTCGAGGATTTCCTCGTCGTCGACCAGGTCAACCTTGTTCATGAACACGACCATCTGCGGCACGCCGACCTGACGGGCGAGCAGGATGTGCTCGCGGGTCTGCGGCATCGGGCCGTCGGTGGCCGACACGACCAGGATTGCGCCGTCCATCTGGGCGGCACCGGTGATCATGTTCTTCACATAGTCGGCGTGACCCGGGCAGTCGACGTGCGCGTAGTGGCGATCGGCGGTCTCGTACTCGACGTGCGCCGTCGAGATCGTGATGCCGCGCTCGCGCTCCTCGGGAGCCTTGTCGATGTTCGCATAGTCGACGAACGTCGCGCCACCGGTCTCGGCCAGCACCTTCGTGATGGCGGCGGTCAGCGAGGTCTTGCCATGGTCGACGTGACCGATGGTGCCGATGTTGCAGTGCGGCTTCGTCCGCTCAAATTTAGCCTTAGCCATTTCCTACCTCTTTTCGCTCAATAGCTTGGGTTCAACCGCTCGGGGAAGCCTCGCGAAGGCGCCCCCATAGCAGCAAATTTTCATAAATCCAGCCGAAACTGCCTCCCCGAAAGGAGTGTCAGGCGAGCTTGGCCTTCACCTCGTCGGCGACGTTCTGCGGCACCTCGTCATAGTGCGAGAACTGCATCGAGTAGCTCGCGCGTCCCTGCGTGAACGAACGCAGCGAATTCACGTAGCCGAACATGTTGGCCAGCGGCACCATCGCGTCGACCGTCTGCGCGTTGCCGCGCGTGTCGGTGCCCTGGATCTGGCCACGACGCGAGTTCATGTCGCCGATGACGTCGCCCAGATATTCTTCCGGGGTAACGACCTCGACCTTCATGACCGGCTCGAGCAGCGTGATGCCTGCCTTCTGGGCAGCCTCACGCATGGCGGCACGACCCGTGATTTCGAAGGCCAGGGCCGACGAGTCGACGTCGTGATACGCACCGTCATAGAGCAGGATTTCGAAGTCGATGATCGGGAAGCCGATGAGCGAACCGGTCGCAGCCGTCTCGCGCATGCCCTTCTCGATCGCCGGGATATATTCCTTCGGAATGTTACCGCCCTTGATCTCATCCTTGAAGATGATGCCCGCGCCGCGCTCACCCGGCGTCAGCTTCACCTTGATGCGGCCGAACTGACCGGTGCCGCCCGACTGCTTCTTGTGGGTGTAGTCGATATCGACGGCCTTCTTGAGATACTCGCGATAGGCCACCTGCGGCGCGCCGACATTCGCCTCGACCTTGAACTCGCGCCGCATGCGGTCGACGAGGATTTCGAGGTGAAGTTCGCCCATGCCCTTGATGATCGTCTGGCCCGATTCGTGATCGGTCGTGACGCGGAACGAGGGATCCTCGGCGGCCAGACGATTGAGCGCAACGCCCATCTTTTCCTGGTCGGCCTTGGTCTTCGGCTCCACCGAAAGCTCGATGACCGGCTCGGGGAATTCCATGCGCTCCAGGATGATCGGCTGACGCTCGGCGCACAGCGTGTCGCCCGTCGTCGTCTCCTTGAGGCCGGCCAGAGCGACGATGTCGCCGGCATAGGCCGTGTCGATGTCCTCACGCGAGTTCGCGTGCATCAGGAGCATACGACCGATCTTTTCCTTCTTGTCCTTCACCGAGTTCAGGTAGCTGCCCTTGGTCAGCGTGCCCGAATAGATGCGCAGGAAGGTGAGCGAACCGACGAACGGGTCGTTCATGATCTTGAACGCGAGGCCGGCAAACGGCGCATCGTCGGCCGTGGCGCGGCTGTCCGGCTCGTTGGTGTCCGGATTGACGCCCTGGACGTCCTCAATGTCGAGCGGGCTCGGCAGATAGTCGACGACAGCGTCCAGCAGAGGCTGCACGCCCTTGTTCTTGAACGACGAGCCGCACAGCACCGGCACGAACGACTGGTTGAGCGTGCCCTTGCGGATCAGCTTCTTCAGCGTCGCGGTGTCGGGCACGTTGCCCTCGAGATAGGCCTCCATCGCGTCGTCGTCCTGCTCGACGGCGAGCTCGATGAGCTTCTCGCGATACTCGGCAGCCTTGTCGGCGAGATCGGCCGGGATTTCCTCATAGAAGAACTCGGCGCCCAGGCTCTCGTCCTTCCAGATGATCGCGCGGTTCTCGACGAGGTCGACGAGGCCCTTGAAATCGCTCTCCGCGCCGATGGGAAGATACAGCACGGCCGGACGCGCGCCGAGGCGGTCGATGATCGTCTGCACGCAGTAATAGAAATTGGCGCCGGTGCGGTCGAGCTTGTTGATGTAGCACATCCGCGGCACCTTGTACTTGTCCGCCTGACGCCACACGGTCTCCGACTGCGGCTCAACGCCGGCAACGCCGTCGAACGCGGCGACCGCGCCGTCGAGCACGCGCAGCGAGCGTTCCACCTCGATGGTGAAGTCGACGTGCCCGGGCGTGTCGATGATGTTCAGCCGGTGGTCGTTCCAGAAGCAGGTGGTGGCAGCGGACGTGATCGTGATGCCGCGCTCTTGCTCCTGCTCCATCCAGTCCATCGTGGCGGCGCCGTCATGGACTTCGCCGATCTTGTAGGACTTGCCGGTGTAATAGAGGATGCGCTCGGTCGTCGTGGTCTTGCCGGCGTCGATGTGCGCCATGATGCCGAAATTGCGGTAACGCTCGAGCGGGTGGCTGCGGGCCATTGTCTTCACTCCGTTGCCGCATGCACGCGGCGGGTTGGCGGGGTTCTCTGAAATGTGAAGGCCGGGGCAGGCCCTGTCTGGCCGCCCCGGCTCCTCATATAGTGCTTACCAGCGGTAATGCGAGAAGGCGCGGTTCGCTTCCGCCATGCGGTGCGTGTCTTCGCGCTTCTTGACGGCGTTGCCGCGGTTGTTCGCGGCATCCATCAGCTCACCGGAAAGGCGGGCAGCCATCGTGGTCTCGCTGCGCGCACGCGCCGCGTTGATGAGCCAGCGAATGGCGAGTGCCTGGGCACGCTCGGGGCGCACCTCGACCGGGACCTGGTAGGTCGCACCGCCGACGCGGCGGCTGCGGACCTCGATGCCCGGCTTCACATTGTTGAGCGCATCGTGGAACAGCTGGATCGGATCCTTCTTGGCGCGAGCCTCAGCGGTCTCGAGCGCGCCATAGACGATCGCCTCGGCGACGGCCTTCTTACCGTCCAGCATGATGTTGTTCATGAACTTCGAAAGCACCTGATCTCCATAACGGGGATCGGGCAGGATGACCCGCTTCTCGGGACGACGACGACGTGACATGGTTCTGTGTCTCCCTTACTTCGGACGCTTGGCGCCGTACTTGGAACGGCTTTGCTTGCGGTCCTTGACGCCCTGGGTGTCAAGAACGCCGCGAAGAACGTGATAACGCACACCGGGAAGGTCGCGCACACGGCCGCCGCGGATCAGCACAACGCTGTGCTCCTGAAGGTTGTGACCTTCGCCCGGGATGTAGCTGATGACCTCACGCTGGTTGGTGAGACGCACCTTGCAAACCTTGCGGAGAGCCGAGTTCGGCTTCTTCGGGGTCACGGTGTAGACACGGGTGCAGACGCCGCGCTTCTGCGGGTTCTGCTCCATTGCAGGGACCTTTGACTTGGCCTTCTGCGGTTCGCGGCCCTTGCGGACCAGCTGGTTGATCGTTGGCATGAAGCCCTTCACCTTTTTCAGTTACTTTACCGTCTGCCTTTGCATCGCCGCGGGCGAACCCTAAACGACAAGGGACCCGGCGGTCGAAACGACCTCCTGGCCCCGCAAGAGCATAGGCAATGTTCAGCTCTGCTTGCCCCCAGACGACTGCGACCGAATCCTTGAAAAAGCACAGGTTGCAGCCCGCGAGGCAGGCGGCCCTATAGCCGCGAGACCCCCGATGGTCAAGCCGCGCGCAGCGGTGTGCCCTCAGATATGGCCCAGCACCAGCCCGAGCAGCGCGCACAGGCCCAGCACGCGCAGCAGCCCCTGCTTCAGCCGGAAGACCAACACCGCCGCGACAAGCGCGATGACGGCCGCCCGCCAGTCGAGACTCGCCGGGTCCGGCACGAGGAAACCGGCCGGCCCCCAGCTCGCCGCCGTCAACCGACGGAACAGCACATGCAGTGCGAACCAGAGCGAGAGATTGGCGATGACGCCGACCACCGCCGCCGTGATCGCCGCCAGCGCGCCCTGCAGCGCCGTCATCCGCTCCAGCCGCGCCATCCACGGCGCGAAGGCGAAGATCCAGAGGAAACAGGGCGCGAACGTGACCCAGGTGGTGAGCATCGCGCCGAGCAGCCCCGCGACAAGCGGCGAGAAAGGCTCCGGCGCGCGCCAGGCACCGAGGAAGCCCACGAACTGCGTCACCATGATGAGCGGCCCCGGCGTCGTCTCGGCAAGGCCGAGTCCATCGGCCATTTCCGCCGGACGCAGCCAGCCCATCGTCTCGACCGCCTGCTGCGCCATATAGGCAAGCACGGCATAGGCCCCGCCAAAGGTCACGACGGCCAGCTTGGAGAAGAACAGGCCGATGTGCCACAGCACATGATGCTGGCCGAGCGTGAGCAGCACGAGCAGCATCGGCGCCCACCAGACGGCAAGCCAGCCGAGGACCGTGCCCGCCGTGCGCGCGAGCGAGGCCTTGTCCGCTCCCGTCCCGCCGGGCGCGGCATGCAGCTTCAGCCAGTCCGGCCGCCAGCGCGTGACAAGCGCACCGGCAAGCCCGGCCATGAGGATGACGAGCGGAAAGGGCGCATCGAACAGGGCAAGCGCGATGAACGACAGCACCGCCAGCACCCGTTGGAACCGACCTTTGAGCGCCCGCGCTGCGACGCGCAGCACCGCTTGCACCACGATCGCAAGGACCGCCGCCTTCACGCCGAGGAAGATCGCCGCGATCAGGCTGATCTGCGCCGCCATCGCATAGAGAATGGAAAGGCCGAGCATGACCAGCGCGCCGGGGATCACGAACAGCATGCCCGCGACCAGCCCGCCCAGCGTCCCGTGCAGCCGCCAGCCGATCCAGGTCGCGAGCTGCTGCGCTTCCGGCCCCGGCAACAGATGGCAGAGATTGAGCGCGCGCAGGAAGCTGCCCTCGTCCACCCACTGCCGCTCGTCGACCAGTTCGCGATGCATAAGCGCGATCTGCCCCGCCGGCCCGCCGAAGCTCAGAAAGCCGATGCGCGCCGAAACGCGGACAAGTTCACCGAAAGAAACTGGCTGCATGCTATCCCCCGGGGACAGCGTCTCACTGGGAGGGCCTGCTGGCAACGGACAGTTGCGTGGGCGGCATAAAGCTGATCTTCGGAAGATCCAGGATGGAAAGCGGACGTCCTCCCCGGACGGGAGAAAGGATACGGACGGCCATTGCTCGACGGCGATGCCGCGCCGCCTACCGGCGCTCAGGGCAATTCCATGCGCAACTCGGCGAGGAAGCGCCGCCCCGGCGAGTACATGAAGGCGCCGTTGGAGAAGACCATCCAGCCATAATCGTCCAGCACGTTGCCGACCTGCAGGCGCAGCAAGGCGCGGGCCGAGGCGATGTCGAACCGATAGCGCAGACCAAGATCGAAGGTCTCGCGCGGCGGCGCGGAAAGGCAATTGCTGGCGTTGCCGATGCGCGAGGAGAGGCTCTCCACGGCGAGGTCGAGCGACAGCGGGCTGGCGCCGCCCGCCAGGCGCCAGTCCATGTTGAGGGTGGTGCGCCGCTGGATGCTGGCGATCGGCCGGCGCCCGATCAGACCGCGCTCGACCAGCTCGCCGCTGATCCGCGGATCCATCGAGACATGGCCGAGTACGGCGGTGAGGCCCGGGCGCACGGTGCCCGCGAGCGAAAGCTCGACGCCGCGACTGGAGGAGCTGCCCAGCTCGCGGTAGAGCGATGCGCTGTCCAGATTGTAATAAGGCTTGTCGATCGCGAACAGGCCGACGACCAGGTTCATGCCGGGCGTCAGCGCATAGCGCAGGCCGATGTCCGCCTGCTTGGTGTGGATGGCGGGCGGGACGGCACCGCGGTTGGCGGCGTTCGCAGGCGCCACCGGCACTTCCTCGAAACCGCGCACATAGCCGCCATAGAGAGTGAGAGTGGGCGTGATGTTGATGTTGCCGGTCACGCTGCCGGTGATCGGCGTGTCCTGCGTCGATGTGGTCGCGCCGGCGGAGGCGAAGCGCACGGTCTTGCGGTAGCGCCCGACCGAAAGCGACAGATCGAGCGAGAAGCGCTGCGGGCGCGTGATCGAATAGCCCACGCCCAAGGTCGTGTGCTGGACCTCGTCCCTGTCGTCCGCGCCGAAGCTGAACGCCGGCTGGGGCCGTTCGTCGGCAAAGGCAAGGCTGCTTTCGCCCAATGCGATGCGCTGTGCGCCCCCGAACCGCCGATCACCGCTGCGGCCCCGCACGCTCAGCATCAGCCTCTGGGCGAGAGCAGCACTGCCGAAGGTGTGCGTGGCGCGCACTTCGCCCGAGAGCATGCGATCGCGATTGTCGGCATCGACGATGATCGCGCGGCTGGGCGTGGTGCCGTCCGGCCGCATCCCCACGAACAGATCGGTGAAGCCGATCGGTGCTTCGCGCTCGGCCCGGAACAGGCCGGCGTCCACCTGCCATGTCCCCAGCGGCAACCGGGCGAGACCGCCGAACACGCTTTGCCTGTTGTCCCGATCCGACCAGCTCTGGCCGATCGCGAGGCGGCGCTCGATCTGCGGAGGCAGATAGTCTCCGCCGGGGAAGATCGACGGCGGCGTTTCATCGTCATAGGTGCGCGTATAGCCGTAGAAGCCGGTGACCGATGCGCCCGCATAGGGGCGCCACACCAGGCTGCCGGCGAGGATGTGGGAGCGAAAATTGCCGCCTTCGTGCCGGTTCTGCGCGCGAATGCTGCCGCCGACGAAGGCGCCGAGCTCGTCGGTCAGCGGGAGCTGGCCGTCGGCATTGGCGACCAGCGAGCCGAACTGCTGACGCTCCACGCTGAGGGTCAGTAGCGGGCGCTCGCCGCTGACGTTCAGCTGATAATCGACGATGCCGGTCGGCGCCGGGAAGGCATAGCCCTGCGCCGCGATGCCCACGCGCACCGTGCTGCCGCGCACCAGCCGATTCGGCAGCGCCTCGACCGGCGCGAAATAGAGCCCCTCGATGCGCGCATTGCCGGCGTCCACCGGATTGAAGCCGCGCACATCGGTCGGGCTGTAGATGCCGATGCGCTCATTGCCGACCGAAACGCCGAACGCATCGCTGGCGCTGGCCACGGCATTGTCGTCGACACGCTGTGCGGGAGCCGTCGCCGGAACAAGGGCAAGCCCTGCGACAACAGACGACAGCCACCAACGATTTCCCACGCCTTCCCCCCGTCCAGCAGACACGTTGCTTAGCGCGGGCGCTGCCGGTTCGAAACATCATTGCTGTGCTTCATGCAGGAAGTTGCATGCCGCTCATCCCAGTTTCAAATCGAAACCCTTGATTTGACGTCCGGCTTCGCGCACACCGCGGCCACCTGACAACAGGAGAGTGTCATGACCATTTCCATGTACGACGCCACGATTCCGCTGGTCGTCAACACGCTCACCAACATGCGCAACTGGCTCGACAAGGCGGACGTCGCCGCGGCCGAGGACAGGCTGCTCGGGGCGCGCCTCATCGAGGACATGCGGCCGCTGACCGCGCAATATCAGATGGCGTCGGACAGCGCGAAGAACGGTGTCGCCCGCCTCGCCGGCATCGAACCGCCGGCCATGCCCGACACGGAGGAAAGTTTCGGCCAGCTCAAGGAGCGCTGCGACAAGACCATCGCCTTCGTGCAGAGCGTCACGCTCGGCCAGCTGGAGGGCGCGGAGACGCGCGAGGTGGTGCTGAAATTCCCCAGCGGCAACGGCTACCGCTTCGACGGGCTCGCCTATCTCACCAAGTTCATGCTGCCCAACCTCTTCTTCCACGCGACGACCGCCTATGCGATCCTGCGCGCCAACGGCATCGCGATCGGCAAGCCCGATTTCCTCGCCCATATGGGCATGCCCAACCTGACGCCGGCCGAACCGGCCTGAGCATGCACCGGAGGACGGCAACGCCGTTCTCCGGTCACAGGTCGCGAGGCTGATCATTCGCGCCGCATGCCTTCTCCCTTTGCTCGCTCCGGGATTAGCCGCTAGAGCGCGCCCCATGAGCGAAACAGTATCCTTCGGCTATCGCGAGGTCGCGCCCGAGGAGAAGACGAAGCTGGTCGGCGATGTCTTCTCGAGCGTCGCCAAGAACTATGACATCATGAACGATGCCATGTCCGGCGGCATGCACCGGTTGTGGAAGGACCAGTTCGTCCGCCGCGTGAAGCCGCGCGAGGGCGAGACGATCCTCGACATGGCGGGCGGCACCGGCGACATCGCCTTCCGCATGGCGGCCAAGGGCGCGCGGATCATGGTCAGCGACATTAACGAGGACATGCTCGCCGTCGGCATGGAGCGCGCGAAGAAGCGCCACATCGAGGGGCTGAGCTGGAAGCCGCAGAATGCCGAGGAGCTGAGCTTCGAGGATCGCAGCTTCGACGCCTACACGATCGCCTTCGGCATCCGCAACGTGACCGACAAGCCCAGGGCGCTGCGCGAGGCGCACCGCGTGCTCAAATATGGCGGACGTTTCTTCTGCCTGGAATTTTCGACCAATGTCTGGCCCGGCTTCTCGGACGTCTATGACGCCTATTCGCACAAGCTGGTGCCACAGCTCGGCAAGATGATCGCCGGGGACGCGGAGAGCTATCGCTATCTCATCGAATCGATCCGCCGCTTCCCGGACATGCCGAGCTTCAAGCGCATGATCGAGGAAGCCGGCTTCGCGCAGGCGAAGGTCGAGCCGATCATGGGCGGGCTGGTCGCGATCCATTCGGGCTGGAAGGTGTGATCCCGCCGCGATGACATCCCACGCCACACATCTCTGGCGGCTGCTCGTCTGGGGCCGGACGCTGGCGCGCCGTGGCGCGCTGCGCGGCATCGAGAAGGATCGCAATACGCCGCCGCAGGTGCGCCGACTCGCGCGCATCGCCCGCTTCGGCGCACGTGTGCCGAAGGAGCCGCGCTATGCCGAGGCGTTCCAGGCAATCGGCCCCGCCGCGATCAAGCTCGGCCAGTCGCTGGCGACTCGGCCGGACCTCGTCGGCGAGGAAGCCGCGCGCGACCTGCTGAGCCTGCAGGATGCGCTGCCGCCGGTGCCCTTCGCGGCGATCCGCGCCGAGATCGAGAGCAGCTTCGGCTGCCCGCTCGAAACGCTCTACGCCCGCTTCGACGAGCAGGCGGTCGGCGCCGCGTCCATCGCGCAGGTGCACAAGGCCGTGACCACCGACGGGCGGACCGTCGCGGTCAAGGTGCTGCGTCCGGGCATTCGCGAGCGCTTCAATCGCGACATCGACACCTATGAGTGGGCGGCGGCGCATCTGGAGCAATTGGGCGGCGAGGCCGCGCGCCTGCGCCCGCGGCTCGTCATCGCCAATCTCAAGCGCTGGACGGCACGCGAGCTCGATTTGCGCCGCGAGGCCGCCTCCGCATCGGAACTGTCGGAAGCCATGGCTGCCGTGCCGGGATATATGATCCCCGCGATCGACTGGGACCGCACCAGCGGCCGGGTCATGACGCTGGAATGGATCGACGGCATCAAGATCAGCGATCGCGCCGCGCTGATCGCGGCAGGCCACGACGTGAAGGACATCGCCGAGCGGCTGGTCAACACCTTCCTGCGCCAGGCGATCGCCGACGGCTTCTTCCATGCCGACATGCACCAGGGCAATCTCTTCGTGCTGGCGGACGGCAGCATCGCCGCCATCGACTTCGGCATCATGGGCCGGATCGACCGGCGCGCCCGGCTGTGGCTGGCGGAGATCCTCTACGGGCTCATCACCGGCAACTACAAGCGCGTCGCCGAGATCCATTTCGAGGCGCAGTATGTGCCGGCGCACCATACGGTCGGCGAGTTCGCGACGGCGCTGCGCGCGGTCGGCGAGCCGATGCGCGGCAAGCCGGTCTCGGAGCTGTCGGTGGGCCAGATGCTCGACGGCCTCTTCGCCATCACCCGCGATTTCGACATGCAGACCCAGCCGCACCTGCTGCTGCTGCAGAAGACGATGGTGATGGTCGAGGGCGTAGCGACGATGCTCGATCCGCAGATCAACATGTGGGAGGTCTCCGGCCCCTATGTGAAGGCGTGGCTGCGTGACGAGCTCGGCCCCGAGGCCAAGCTCGCCGACCGGATTTTCGAGGCCGCCGACACGCTGCGGCGCCTGCCCGGCCTCGTGCGCCGGCTGGAGGACCAGTTCCCCGATCCCGGCGGCGCCCCGCCCCCGCCCCCGCTGCCGGACGTCTCGCTGATCGAGATCAAGGGCGGCTCCTTCTGGCGCTACGCCGGGGTGGCCACCCTGGCGGCAGCGCTGGGCGCGGGCGCGATGTGGATGCTGGGCTAGAGCGATGGGCTATCGGGGCCTGGACAGCGGACTGTTCAGGCCGGCCCTGTACGCTTCCATGCTCACCGCCGGGCTGACCGGCATCGCGCTGGCCACGGACAGCTATATCGGCTCCCCTTACGGCTCCACACTCGCGGTGGGGACGCAGGCCAGCCTGGGCGCGTTCGCATGGACGCTGCTTGGCCTCCTGATACTGTTCGTTCCCGGTGCGATCTTCGGGATATTGGCGGTTCTTCCGCTGGCGTGGCTCGCCGGAGCCGTGGCGCTGCGGTTCGAAACTACCCGCCCGGCGCTGCGCCGCCTGCACTGGCCGCTTGGCGGAGCCCTGCTCGGCGGGCCGGCGCTGTTGCTCTATTCCTTCCCGCTCGGGCTGGGCCAGACGCTGATCGGACAGCTTGTCGCGAACGGCATCGTCTGCGGCCTCTTCTGCGCCTGCCTCATGCGGCTATTCATACGGACGGATATTGTCGACGCTGCCATCGTCGCGGACACGGAATGAAGCCGCTTTCTCGTCGCGCCACGCCCCGCAGAACCCGTCCCTCGGAAAATCCGCCACGCCGCAAGCGTCGCCCAGCCGCACATCGTATCGCACCCCCGGCGCGAGCGGCGCGGCCGGCACCGTGACGCGCATCCCGCATCGCTCCAGCCCATAGCGGACAGGGAAGGTCCGCCCCTCCGGGCAGGCGCGATCGCCGGAGAGTATCTCGATCCGCCAGACGGGCTTTCCCTGCCGCTCGACGGAGAGCGCGGTCGCCTGCATCGTCGCGTCGTCCCAGCCGAAAATGCGCTTGAGGGCAAAGCCTTGCTCGCGAACGTGGAACACGACCTGCCCATCCTCCACCACGCCGAGCACCATCGGCTCGTGCTTCTGACATCCCAGCAGGGCGAGCGGCAGCAACAGGATGATGTAGCGCACGCCGCCTCCTCCCCTGATCTTGCGCAACCATATCAAGCAAACAGCGTGGGCGCGATCTCACCTCACTCGGGCTTTTGGTCGTCGTCCGGCGCCCGACGCCCGAAGTTCCTAAGCCGCCACTTGACGACGCCTGCCGCCAGGATCAGCGCCGCGAGCCCGCCGAGCCACTTGGTCATCGTCTCCAGCAGAGGCGTCGTGTTGCCGATCTCGCGACTGGCCTGATCGATCGCATTCTTGCGCGCCTGCTCGCCCGTCACATCGACATCCACCGCGATCGGCTCGCTGCGGAACAGCTCGATGCGCGTGCGCTTGCCGGCCTCGTCGCGGGCGAAGGCTTCCACTTCCACCTGCAGCGTCTGCGCGCCCTGCGCCAGCGGCTTCACATCCCACTGCCAGTCCTCGCGATTGCTCATGCCGAGGTCGCGCTCCGGGCTTCCCACCGGCGTGATGTCAAAGGCGCTGCCGCTGAGCGACGCCGTCATGTAGCGGCCGATCCTGATCTCGACCGACACCGCCTCGCCCGGCGCTCCGCCCGCCTGCCGCTCGACCGCCGCGCGTTCCGCCTTCGCGCCGATGGGCAGGGTCACGCGCGTCGGCTCCCCGAGCGTCATCTGCCGGGGCGGATTGAAGGCGGCCACGCCTTCGGCGAGGCTGTCCCGCTGGACGGCGAGCTCGGCGCAAAAGGCCTCGCTCGTCCGGGCGCGCGCGATGGCGCACCAGGCCGACGCCTCCCCACCGGCCGCAGCCGAACCGGCATTGATGGCGTCCGGCCCCGCACCGGGCTGGATATCTTCGATATTCGCTATGGCATTTTCGACCCCGGACCCTGCGGCGCCCGGATTCGGTGAAGCGCCATCACGCCGGGATTGGTCCGGCGGCCCGCCGCTGCATGCCGCCAGGAACAGGTAAAGGCCGACCAGATAGGGATAAGCGCGCATGAGCCCCCTGCTTTTCCGTTTTCCGCGCGCCTGAAGGACTTCGTCCGTCGCGGCTCGTTCGGGGGCCGCTGCACCGACCTATACCACCAAATCCGCCGTTTCGTAGCCGCGCAATTGATTTGGCCGGTGCGAAGGGGCAAGTGAGGGGCGTGACTCAGCCTCGCATTCTCCTCATCGTCTCGGGCGGCATCGCTGCCTACAAGGCGCTGGAACTGGTCCGCCTGCTCAAGGGCAAGGACATCGCCGTGCGCGCGGTGATGACCGAGAGCGCCAGCAAGTTCGTGACGCCGCTCTCGCTTGGTGTGCTCACCGAGGATCATGTCTATGGCGACATGTTCGACCTCAAGGAGGAACGCGAGATTGGGCATATCCAGCTCAGTCGCCAGGCGGACCTGATCGTCGTTGCTCCGGCGACCGCGAACATCCTCGCCAGGATGGCAAACGGCATCGCGGACGATCTCGCTACCACCATCCTGCTCGCCACCGACAAGCCGGTGCTCGCCGTGCCCGCGATGAACGTGCGCATGTGGCACCACAAGGCGACGCAGCGGAACCTCGCGCAACTGCGCGAGGACGGCATCCACATCATGGAGCCGGGCGTTGGCGCCATGGCCTGCAACGAATGGGGCAAGGGCCGCCTGCCCGAACCGCCGGAAATTCTCGCCGAGATCGAGCGACTGCTGGACGAGACGCAGGAACCGCATCCGCTGCTCACCGACACGACGCGGACCATCTTCGCGCCGGACCTGTCGCACGCCAATCTCTACGGCAAGCATGTCCTCGTCACGGCCGGGCCGACGCACGAACGCATCGACCCGGTGCGCTACATCGCCAATCGCTCCTCGGGCAAGCAGGGCTTCGCCATTGCCGCTGCCGCCGCGCGCGCCGGGGCTCGGGTGACGCTGGTTTCGGGGCCGGTCAGCCTGCCGACGCCGCCGGGCGTGACGCGCATTGACGTCGAGACCGCGCGGGAGATGCTGGCGGCGGTGGAAGGCGCGCTGCCCGCCGATATCGCGATCCTGGTCGCCGCCGTCGCCGACTGGCGCGCCGCTGATGAGGCGGAGCAGAAGATCAAGAAGGATGGATCGGGCAAGCCCGCGCCGCTCGCTCTCGCCGAGAATCCCGACATATTGAAGACGCTCGCCGGCCACGCCCAGCGGCCGGACCTGCTCGTTGGTTTCGCCGCCGAGACCGAGAAGGTCGTCGACCATGCCACCGCCAAGCGCACCAGCAAGGGCGCCGACTGGATCGTCGCCAACGACGTCTCCGGCGAGGTCATGGGCGGCGCACGCAACACCATTCACCTGGTCACGGCCTCGGGCGTCGAGGACTGGCCGGACATGCCAAAGACCGCCGTCGCCACGCGGCTTATCGAGAGGATTTCGGATGAACTGGCCGGCCCCCAATAGCGCCATCGACATAGAGGTGAAGCGCCTGCCCCATGGCGAGGACCTGCCGCTGCCGACCTATGCGACCGCGGGCGCCGCCGGCATGGACGTGGTCGCCGCCGAGGACGTGACGCTGGCCAGCATGGGCCGCCATGCTGTCGCGACCGGCTTCGCCCTCGCCATTCCCGAGGGGTTTGAAGTGCAGGTGCGCCCGCGCTCGGGCCTCGCGCTCAAGAGCGGCATCAGCCTGCCCAACACGCCCGGGACAATCGACAGCGACTATCGCGGCGAACTTAAGATCATCCTCATCAACCTCGGCGCCGAGCCGTTCGAGATCCGGCGCGGCGACCGCATCGCGCAGCTCGTGGTGGCGCCGGTGCAGATCGGCAGGATGATCGAGGTCGCCGAGCTGGACGAGACCGTGCGCGGTGCCGGCGGCTTCGGCTCGACGGGGATGCGCGCGGTTTGACGAGGACGTGGCCCGGACTGGCAGTCATCGCCTTCCTGACACTTCTCTCAGGTGCAGAAGCGCAAGAGGCCTCGCGCAATGCTCAATGGTTCCTTTCGCCACCACGCGGCGGCGGCAGCGCTATCGCATCGTTCCGCGCGTGGGATTCTTCGGCCACGGTCTTCGTTGGACGCTGCGGCGTGGGCGTGCCCGAGCTGGTCCTCCACTATTTGCCGGACGCCGACTATATAAAGGTCAACGACATCGGACTCAGCCGTCGAGGACACGAGATCATGCGGCCCGCCACGATCGACACCCGCTACACAGGCAAGCGGGCTTTCGTCGCCCGATTTCCCGTGACGCCAGAATTACTCGACCTGCTGAAGCCGGGCGATGAGGAATTGGACATACTTGCGGACAACGAGATGGAAGAGCCTTGGCATGTCGGTAGCGCCGAGTCGCTTTATCGCGTAGCGGCCTCCTGCAAATGGCTATGACCGACGATCAGCTGGAGCGTTACGCCCGCCATATCGTGCTGCGGGAGATCGGCGGCGCGGGGCAGGCGCGGCTGCGCGGGGCGCATGTCGCGATCATCGGCGCGGGGGGCATCGGCTGCCCGGCCATCGCCTATCTGGCAGCAGCGGGGATCGGTACGCTGCGGGTGATCGACCCCGACACCGTCTCGCTCTCCAATCTCCAGCGCCAGATCCTGTTCGGCGCGGATGATGTCGGCACGCCCAAGGCCGAGGCGGCGCGGGCGGCCGCGCACCGGATCAATCCGGACTGCCACGTCATCCCGATCAACGCGGCGCTCGACGCCGACAATGCCGACGCGCTGCTGCGCGAGGCCGACATCATCCTCGACGGCTGCGACAATTTCGAAACCCGCCTCGCCGTCTCCGACGCTGCGACGCGGCTGCGCATACCGCTCGTCTCGGCTGCAGTCGGGCAGTTCGAGGGGCAGATCGGCGTGTGGCGCGGCTGGGAGGAAGGCCAGCCCTGCTATCGCTGCCTGGTCGGCGAGACCCGCACGGACCCGGCACGCACCTGCGCCGAGGAGGGCATCGTCGGCGCGCTCACCGGTATCATCGGCTCGATGGCCGCGCTGGAAGTGATCCGCGCGATCGTGCCCTTCGGCACGCCGATGGCGGGCAAGCTGATCGTGTTCGACCTGCTTTCGCGGCGCCTGCGCGAGCTTGCCATCCCGAAAGACCCCGCCTGCCAGGCCGCTTTCGCCGAAGCATGAGCGCACGTCCGCCTTTGGCGTTGCTCGCCATCGATGCCGATGCCGGCCGCCTGCGCCAGGCGCTCGTCCTTGCCCGCGCCGAGATCGCGCTGGGCGGGACGGCGCGGCTGTTCGCGCAGGGCGAGAGCGTCATGCTCTTCCGCCTGCCGCTGGTGCTGGAAGAGGATGAGCGCTGGGAAGCGGTGGGCGAACCCGCGCTCGCCGACCTGATCGACGAGGCGCTGAACGACGGCGTCGCCATCGGCCTTTGCCAGACCAGCGCGGCGATGATGGACCTGACGCCCGGCTCCTTCCATCCCGCGGTCGAATTCGCAGGGCCGATCGGATTCCTCGCCGGGGTCGAGGCCCATCACCGGCTGCTGGTCATCTGACCTCAGGCCGGTTCGCGGATGAACCGGCCGTTGTTGAAGTCGTCGATCGCCTGCACGATTTCCTCGCGGCTGTTCATCACGAACGGACCATAGCCCGCGATCGGTTCCTCGATCGGCTCGCCGGTGAGGACCAGCAAGGTCGCGGCCTCGTCGGCGCGCAGCGCGATGTCGGCGCCCTCGCGGCTCAGCAGCAGCATCTGCGCTTCGCCTGCCTGGCCCGTCCCGTTGGCGGTGACGCTTCCGGTGAGCACGACCAGCATGGCGGTGTGGCCTTCCGGCAGCGGCAGCGAGACGTCGGCGCCGGCGTTCAGCGACACGTCCCAGACGTTGATCGGCGTGAAGGTTCTGGCCGGCCCCTTGGCGCCCTCCAGCTCGCCCGCGATGATCCGCGCCGTGCCGGCATCGCCCGTGAGTGCAACCGTGGGGATGTCGGTCGCGAGGATGCCCTGATAGCCGCCGGGCGCCATCTTGTCCTGCGCCGGCAGGTTGACCCAGAGCTGCACCATGCGGAACGGGCCGCCGGTCCGGGCGAACCCAGGGGAATGATATTCCTCGTGGATGATGCCACCCGCCGCCGTCATCCACTGCACGTCGCCGGGGCCGATGACGCCGCCATTGCCCGCCGAGTCCTTGTGCTCGACCTCGCCCTCATAGACGATCGTGACCGTCTCGAAGCCGCGATGCGGATGTTCACCGACACCGCGGCGCGCGGTGGTCGGTTCGAACTGGTGCGGACCCGCATAATCGAGCAGCAGGAACGGGCTGATCGCCTGGCCGAGGCCGTTGTAGGAGAAGAGCGAACGCACCGGGAACCCGTCGCCCACCCAATGACCCTGGTCGTTGCCGTAGCGGCCGAGGATCGTCTTCGTCATGTCGTATCTCCGAGGCGGCCGGCATCCCTGTGGCAACCGCATGCTCCGCCTCACATAGGAACCCGCTGCGCCGTTCGAAAGAGCCGCCCTCCGCCCGGCCCCGATGCGGACGGGGGACATGACAGCCCGTCCACTTCCTGATACCGAGCGCGCCATCCGCCCTGCCCGGCAGCGGCGGAAAGATGCGCGTTCCGGCGGCTCGATCCCTTCGTACCGCCGCATGATGCGTATCTTTCAAACATGAAGGATGACATATTCGTATTTTTATGTCATCCGACTGGCAGTTCTGGTAATAAAAGTTCGCTAGAAAGATTCTCCGAGACATGCTGGACTTCACGCCCCACCCGCTTCCCAACCCCACTTCGGCCGAGGATCGCGCCGCCGCAATGGCCAATCTCGGCTTCGGCACGCTGTTCACCGATCACATGGTGACGATCCGCTACACCGAGGGTCAGGGCTGGCACGATGCGGTACTGGGTCCGCGCCAGCCGATCCCGCTCGATCCCGCCGCGGCCGTGCTACACTATGCGCAGGAGATCTTCGAGGGTCTCAAGGCCTATCGCATGCCGGACGGCTCGGTCGCGAGCTTTCGCCCCGAGGCGAACGCCGCGCGCTTCAACGAGAGCGCCACACGCCTCGCCATGCCGCACCTGCCCGAGGCGCTGTTCGTAGACAGCATCCGCCAGCTGGTCGCCGCCGATGTCGACTGGGTGCCGGATGCCGACAAGGGCAGCCTCTATCTGCGCCCCTTCATGTTCGCGAGCGAGGCGTTCCTCGGCGTGCGCCCGGCGCGGGACTATATCTATTGCGTCATCGCCTCGCCGGTCGGCGGCTATTTCAAGGGCGGCAAGTCAGCCGTGACGCTCTGGGTCAGTCATGACCAGGTGCGCGCTGTTCCCGGCGGCACGGGCGCGGCCAAGTGCGGCGGCAACTATGCCGCGAGCCTCCAGCCCCAGGCGGTCGGCATCGAGCATGGCTGCGACCAGGTGCTGTTCCTCGACGCCGTCGAGCGCAAGTGGATCGAGGAACTGGGCGGCATGAACATCATGTTCGTGTTCAACGACGGCACCATCGTCACTCCCCCGCTGAACGGCTCCATCCTGCCCGGCATCACGCGCGATTCGCTGCGCGCCGTGGCCGGCGAGGCGGGCTACACCGTCAAGGAGCAGCCCTACAGCTTCGACCAGTGGATGGAGGACGCGAAGAGCGGCAAGCTCAAGGAAGCCTTCGCCTGCGGCACCGCGGCCGTCATCACACCGATTGGCGAGGTTCGCTCGACGCGCGGCAACTTCATCATCGGCAATGGCGACGGCGGCGAGGTTGCCCGCACCCTGCGCGAGGCGCTGGTCGGCGTGCAGCTCGGTACCAAGCCGGATACGCATGGCTGGATGACGCGGCTGGCCTGACGCCGCTTTCGTGCGCCTTCACAGCTCCGCCAATAAGCCGGATCGGTTGCATCGGGTTGAAGTCTGCCTGAACGAATGATCCGGCGCTTCGGCATTGCCATTGCCGGGTGCGGCCCCGCCGGGCTGGCGAGCGCACTGCTGCTGCATCGCGCCGGGCACGACGTCACGCTGTTCGAGCGCTTCGAGCAGGCCCGGCCGATCGGCTCCGGGCTCATGCTCCAGCCCACAGGCTTGGCGGTCTTGGGCAGGCTCGGCCTCGCTGACCGGCTGATCCGCCAGGGCGCCCGGATCAACAGGTTGCGCGGCGAGACGGCGGATAACGGGCGCGTCATTCTCGACGTGCATTATGCGGCGCTGGGCCGCGAGGACCGCTTCGGCATCGGCATCCACCGCGCCGACCTGTTCGCCACACTGTTCGATTCGGTCGCGGCCGCCGGCATTCCCGTGCGCACCAGCCAGACCATCACGGGCAGCCAATCGGTCGGCCCACAACGACACCTGCTGCTGGCCGATGGCAGCCGGAGCGAGCCCTTCGACCTGATCGTCGACACGCTCGGCTCGCGCTCCGTGCTGGCGCCGCCCACCGGGCGCGACCTTGCCTATGGTGCGCTGTGGGCCACGCTCGACTGGGTCGACGATGCGCCCTTCGACTGGGGGGCGCTGCAGCAGCGCTATCAACGCGCCAGCAAGATGATCGGCATCTTGCCGCTCGGCGCGCCGGGAACCAGCGGGCGGCGACAGCTCGCCTTCTTCTGGTCGCTGCGTGCCGATCAGCTCGACGCCTGGAAGGCGGCGGGCCTGGCGGCATGGAAAACCGAAGTCCTTTCGCTTTGGCCGGAATGCGCTCCGCTGCTCGATCAGGTCACCGATCCCGCTCAGCTCACCTTCGCGCGCTATGCCCACCGGACCCTGCCCCGACCCGTCGAATCCGCGCTCATTCACATCGGCGATGCATGGCACTCGGCCAGCCCCCAGCTCGGGCAGGGGGCGAACATGGCGCTCCTGGATGCCTGGGCCTTGGCCAAGGCTCTCGATGAGCAAGACGATCTGGACGCTGGCTTAGCCCACGCGATCGCGCTGCGCCGCCGCCACGTGCTGCTTTATCAGGCGCTCACCGCGCTGTTCACGCCGGTCTATCAGTCGGACAGCCGCCTGATCCCGCTGGCGCGGGACAGGATCGTCGGCCCGCTTTCCAAGCTCTGGCCGGCGACCTGGATCCAGGCAGCGCTAGTAAGTGGTCTCGTCGGCAGCCCGCTGCCACCGCTCGGCCTTGAGGACGCCTAGCTCCCCCGCACCAGGCGCACCGGATCGATCTGCCCGGTGGGACTGAAACCCGCCCACCCCGTCACGAGATCGAGATCGATGACGATCGCCGTGCCGAGCTCGGCGAAGTCGTGGCGCTGCTCCGGCACCGGCATGGCATCGAAGATGCGCCGGCGCGTGGCCTCGTCCTCGGCGATACGAGCGCGGCCGACGAGCTGGTAGGTCGCACGCGCCGCCTCGTCGCGATAGAAGAGCGCGACATTGGGATTGTGACGCACCGCCTCGGGCATGCCGCCGCCGTTTCGCGCCCAGAGGCCAAGGCTGTCCGCACTTAATGTCAGGATGGACCCGCGCATGGAGAGGTGCGGTCGCCCCTCCCTGTCCACATAGGCGATATACATGGCGTGCTTGCCTGCGAGCGCGGTGTCGAAGCGGGCGCGCAGCGCCGGGTCCATCGCCATCGGCGTGCTGGGGCCGGGCGGCGGCGTGGTCAGCATCTGCTGGCAGAAACGGGTGACGAGCCCGCCCTCGCCCTCGATCAGGATGCCGAGCGAACGCCCCGGCCCGCCCGGGCGCGGTTTGCCGGCGAGGATGATGCCGGGCTTGTCCAGCCGCTCCCAATCGAGCTGCGCGAACTGCGCGCCATCGGCCGCGAGCCGTTCGGCGACGGCCATGCGCCCGTCCACCGTCCCGTTGAGGATCTCATGCCTGGCCTCACGCGCCAGCGCCACCTCCCAGGCAGCCTTGTCGCCCGGGGCGCGCAGCAGCGCCAGCACCGTTTCCGCCAAGTCGCTCATGCCTTGCCTCCCAGATTGGTCTGGCCCGCTTCTAGCGCCGCAGCGGACCATTTGGCCCCGCGCCAGCGGCAATATTTGCGTGCCGCTCCGGCAGGGCCGAAACGCCTGGCCCTAACGACAGGCGCCACCGATGATCGTCGACGGGCGACCGGCACATTGCTAGCCTTGCCCCAGATCCATCAGCGAGGCCCCTGTCATGACCCTGCGCCCGACCGACATTCCCGCCGTCGACATGATCGTCCTCCCCCCGGTCCGCGACCTTGGCGACGGCTTCACCGTGCGGCGCGCGCTCCCCTCCGCGCATCGGCGCATGGTTGGCCCCTTCATCTTCTTCGACCAGATGGGACCGGTGACGCTTTCCGCCGGGGACGGGCTCGACGTGCGGCCGCACCCGCATATCGGCCTCGCGACCGTCACCTATCTGCTCGAGGGCGAAATCCTGCATCGCGATTCGCTTGGCTCGGTGCAGGCGATCCGACCGGGTGCGGTCAACTGGATGACGGCCGGGCGCGGCATCGTGCACAGCGAGCGAAGCGCCGACGATGTGCGCGCCGCCGGTGGTCCGCTGTTCGGCCTGCAGACCTGGGTGGCGCTGCCCAAGGCGCAGGAGGAAACGGCCCCCGCCTTCTTCCACCACACCGCCGACTCGATCCCCCAGGCCGAGGCTGACGGAGTCACGATCCGCGTGGTCGCCGGCTCATCGGACGGGATGACCTCGCCGGTGCAGACCTTCTCGGCCATGCTCTACGCCGATGTCGCCCTTGCCGATGGCGCGCGCTACCGGCTCACCGCCGAGCACATTGAGCGCGCGGTCTATGTCATCACCGGCGCCGTCGCGGTCGAAGGCCAGCAGGGCGGCTTCGCGGCCGGCGAGTTGGTCATCTTCAAGCCCGGCGAGGAGATCGTGATGCGGGCAGAGGGACCGACGCGGCTCATGCTGGTCGGCGGCGAACCGCTGGCCGAGCCGCGCAACATCTACTGGAACTTCGTCTCCAGCTCGAAGGACCGGATCGAGCAGGCCAAGGAAGACTGGATCGGCCAGCGCTTCGACAAGGTGCCGGGCGAGACGGAATTCATCCCTCTCCCGGCCTGAAGTCGGGCCCTCGCGGGGCTCAGTCCCGATCCATTTCCTGGATCGCCCGTTCGCGGGCCACCTGCACCTCGGCATTGTGCGCCAGGGTCTCGAAGGCGGTCATGAAGATGTCGAGCTGACCCGCGGGGATGCCCTGGAACAGGAACTCGCTCCGCCGCACCGTCGTCTCCACGATGAGGTCGGCGACGCGCTGGCCTTCCTCCGTGGGGGAGAAGAAGCCGTGCCTGCGTCCGGGCCGGCCGGTCCGCTCGACAAGGCCGTTCTCGATCAGGTGGTTGACCGTCCGCCCTGCCTGGCTCTGGTCGCGATAGAGGGCGAGCACGAGTTGCGGCCAGCTGATCGGCGGGCTGGCGCAGATCTCGGTGATGACCCAGCTCTCGAAATTGGAGAGGCCGGTCTGCCGCTTGTGCGCCAGCGCGGTACCGCGCAGCATGTAGGAGCAGAGCGTAATGAACGGCGGCAGGGTGCGCGAGCGGTCAACCGCGACACCGCCTTCGTCCGGCAGGCCCTCGTCGACCAGATCCTGGAAATCGACCTGCTCCGGGCGGAGATGGGCAGCGCTGAGGCGCCGCTCCTGCTCGAACAGGGTGATCGCACGGGCCAGCAGCGTGTCGAGCACGTCCGAGAGGACGAACAACTGCTCGTCGCTGATGCCGAAGGTCAGCTCGCGATTGCGCAGCTCCGCCTGGCGCAGCAGCCGCTCGGCCAGTTGCCGGCCGGTCGCGCTGAGGCGGATCGGGCTGCGGATGCCTCCGCGCGAAAGCAGCGCCACTTCGCTCATCCGCTTGACCGCGCGGCTCACCTGCGCCTTGTCGACGCCGCAGGCCATTGAGATAGCCGCCAGCGTCAGCCCGCCCTGCGCCTGGATCAGCAGCAGGATGCGGCGATCGAGTTCGTTGACGTGCGCCGTGCGGGCGAAGGCGATGTTGGCGCTCTCGCGCGCATCGCGCAGGAAGACCCAGAGCTTCGACTGGAAGCGCGCCTGCCGGTCGTCGCGCGGGGAGACCAGACCACTGGGCTGCGCCGCCGCGATGCCGGCAAGGACAATGTCAAGCTGCCCCTCGAAGCGCCCCTGCAGGTCGGCCATGTCGGGATGACTTTGCTCGGTCATCGCCCAACCGATGGTGAAGCGATCGACGAGCAAGACAGCAGCCCGCGCATCAGCCAGCGTGAAGCCGGAGGCGCACAGCGCAGGCACGCAGTCGAACCCTGATCCACCCATCGGAAAGAGCACCGGAAGCTGCGCGAAAAGCAGGCTGCCATCGCGGCGCGACAGCATCGCCTGGCGCCCGGCGGCGGCGCGCTGAGCAAGCTGGTCCCGCCAGCTGTCGGCCGGCTGCTCGACCGGGGCGACGCGCGTCATCTCGCAGCCCAGTGCGATCAGCATCGCCTCGCGATCCGCGAAATGCTCGGCCATGGCGGCCGGCTTGACGCGCAGGCGCTCGCCGACGGCCTCCAGCGTGCAGCCCGCCAGGCCTTCGCGATCGAGCACGGCGAGACCCGCCGCGACGATCGCGGCCTTGTCCACTCCCGCTCCAAAACGCTCCAGTGCAGCCTTGCCGCCCGTCATCTCTTGTTCCTCCCGGAAGCCCCCCGGCTTCCAATCCTAACGATTGAACCCATTTTCGCTTTCGGGTCAACTTATCATGTGTAGGACCACAACGAAATGCCCGGGAAATGAAGGGGACAATGTCCGGAAAAAGCGGCGGAACCGGCTGAAGAGCGTTTGACGATTCGGGTCGCGCGGGGCAGACACACTCAACGCAAAAGCGCCGCGAACCGAGCGTGAGGGAGTGAGGAATGCTGATTGGACGTTTGACCCTGGCCGTTGCAGCCGCTGGCCTGGGCGTGATGAGCGCGCCGTTGTTCGCGCAGGGCAGCCTGCCCGACCAACTCGCGGTGTGCGCCCGCATCGGCAAGAAGGACGCGCGGCTGGAATGTTATGATTCAATCGCCCGCGCCGCCTCACAGGGCGTCTACACCTCCGGTTTCGGCGCGTCCTCGATCCGTACCCCGCAGGGCGCAACTCCGCCGCCGCCCCCGCCGCCGGGCTCGCCTGGCACGGCGCCCACGCCGAGCTTCGGCTCGGAGCAGATCGCCCGTCCGGTCGAGAGCCACGCTCGGGATGAAGGGCAGGACGAGCTGACCATGACCGCCGTCTCCTCGCGCGACAATGGCCTAAGCATGTGGACCGTCCAGCTTCAGGATGGCGCCGTGTGGCGGATGACCGAGCGCAACACCAGCTTCCGCCCGCCGGCGCCCAACGAGGCCGTGACGATCCGCAAGGGCACGCTCGGCTCCTATCTCATGCAGGTCGGCAAGCAGGCCGCCGTGCGCGTCGAGCGCGTCCGCTAAGAGGACTGCGGGCCGCCCGAGCGGGCGGCCCGGTCCGGCTTATTCCGAGCCCGGCATCTTGCCCTGCATCTGCTCGCGGATTTTCACCCGCCGGGCATAATCGGGGTGGTCGGCATAGCTCATCATCGCGTCGATGACTTCCTTGTCGCGTTGCATCTGGCCTTCCGCGAACTCGGGATAGGGCAGCACCCAGAACTTGTCGTTGACCACGGCGTCCAGCACGACGCGGCCGAGATCGACTGGATCGAAACCGTTCTCGATCACTTTCTTCAGGCCGGCGAAGACAGTCTCGTCGCGGCCGTAATAGCCAGTCTTGCCGTACTTATCCGGCCGCGCCTCGACCGAGCGGTGGATGTTGGTGTTCACGCCGCCCGGGCAGAGCAGCGACACGCCGATATTATATTTCGGCATCTCCACTCGCAGCGATTCAGCGAGGCCGCGCACGGCATATTTGGTCGTGCAGTAGATTGCCGTGGTCGGCAGCGCGACGAAGCCGGACATCGAGGCGGTGATGACGATATGCCCGCCGCCCTGCTTGATCATGCGCGGCATGAAGGTCATCACGCCGTTGATGACGCCGTTCACGTTGACGTCCATCTGCCAGTCCCAGTCGTCGAACGTGGCGTTCTCGATCGGGCCGAACTGGCTGACGCCCGCCGTGTTGCAGAGCAGGTCGACCGGGCCGAACACCGCCTCCGCCTCGTCGGCGGCGGCGGCATAGGCGTCGCGGTCGGTCAGATCGAGCCGGATCGGGTGGACGGCGACGTTCTTCTTGCTGAAATAGGCCATCGCCTCGTCGAGATGGTCCTGCCGGATGTCGGCGATCACCACCTTCATATTGGCTTCCTCGGCGAACACCTTCGCCTGGCCGAGCGCCACGCCCGATCCGCCGCCCGTGATGAATGCGACCTTGCCTTCCAGATCCTTCACAGCTCTCTCCCTATTTGGGGTCGGGTCAGCCCACGCCCTTCCCTTAGATGGGGATTGGCAGGCAATTTCCGACAAAGTCAACAATGCCGAATGGCACAAGATTGCATTTCCGCAACGATTGGGCATTTTCGCCGCGTTGACTGCCGACAAAGTCAATTCTAGACGCGGATTGCGGCCCCGCAGCGGGCGGAGCGAGAGGAGAGAGACGAACATGCAGGACGTGAGCGGCAAGACCGCCTTCATCACCGGCGGCGCGAGCGGCATGGGCTGGGGCATGGCGAAGGCATTTGGCGAGGCCGGCATGAAGGTGGTGATCGCCGACATCCGCCAGGACGCGCTGGATCAGGCGATGGAAGGCTTCTCCAAGACCAATCTCGCGGTCCACCCGATCCTGCTGGACGTCACCGATCGCGACGGCTGGGCGAAAGCGGCCGACGAGGCCGAGGCGCAGTTCGGCAACATCCACGTTCTCGCGCTCAACGCCGGCGTCGGCGGCGGCGGTCTCGTGCAGGACATGACCTACAAGGATTGGGACTTCGGCCTGGGCGTCAACGTGGGTGGCGTCGTCAACGGCCTCGTCACGATGCTGCCGCGCCTGCTCAAGCATGGCGAGGAAGGCCATATCGTCGTCACCTCCTCGACCGGCGGCTTCTCGGCCGTGGGCGGCGTGGCGGTCTATTGCGCCGCCAAGTTCGCGGTGGCCGGCATGATGGAAGTGGTCGCGACCGACCTCAAGGACACACCGATCGGCGCGTCCGTCTTCTTCCCCGGCCCGGTGCAGACCAATCTCGGCCAGAGCACCAACAGCACGCGCCCGGCGCATCTGCAGAACGACGTACCACCCCCGCCGCCGGTCGCCAAGGACGGCGAGCCCCCGCGCCGCCCGCCGCCGGGCTTCGACGCCTCGCTGTTCATGTCGCCCGAGGAAGTCGGCGCGCGCGTGCTGCGCGGCATCCGCCGCAAGGACCTCTTCATCATGACGCACCCGGAGTTCCGCGACGGCATCGTCGCGCGCAACGAGGCGCTGCTGCGCGCCATCCCGGTCGAAGAGCCCAACGAGGCCCGCGCCGCGCTCGTCCGCCAGTTCGGCACGCTGATGTACAACCCGATCTACGACACGCAGAAGCCGCTCACCGAGAAGCTGTAATTGACTCGCTAACCCCTCCCCTTCAGGGGAGGGGAAAGGGGTGGGGGCGATGCGCAGCATCGCTCGCGCAGCGAAATAACGGCGCCGTCCCTCCCCACCCCAACCCCTCCCCTGAAGGGGAGGGGCTCAATATGGAGAGAGAAGCATGGCCAAAGTCGTTCGCGTCCATGAGCTGGGCGGCCCGGAAGTGTTGCGGTTCGAGGATATCGAGATCGGCGCGCCCGGCCCGAACGAAGTGCGGATCAAGGTCGAGGCCGTCGGCCTCAACCGCTCCGAGGCCATGTTCCGCGCGGGGCGCTATCCCACAAAGCCGGCGCTCCCCACGCTCATCGGCTATGAGGCCTGCGGCATCGTCGAGGCGCTCGGCGAGGGCGTCACCGGCTTCGAGATCGGCCAGCGCGTCTCGGCCCTCCCCATGTATCCGCTCGGCCAATATGGCGTCTGGGCCGAGCAGGCGATCGTCCCCGCGCGCTGCCTGCTGCCGGCGCCCGAGGGGCTGAGCGCCGCCGAGGCTGCCGCCGTCTGGATGCAGTATATGACCGCCTTCGCGATCATCGAGGTCGGCGAGGCGGGCATCGGCGATTTCGTCATCATCCCCGCCGCCTCCAGCAGCGTGGGCCTCGCCGCCATCCAGCTCGCCAACTGGGCCGGCGCCGTCTCGATCGCCGCGACGCGGACCAGCGAGAAGGCCGACGCGCTGAAGGCATTGGGCGCACAGCATGTCGTCGCCACGCAGGAAGTCGATCTGGTCGAGGAAGTGATGCGGATCAGCGGCGGCAAGGGCGCCCGCCTCGTCTTCGACCCCGTCCAGGGCCCCTATGTGCAGACGCTGACCAGCGCCATGGCCGAGCGCGGCACGCTGTTCATCTATGGCGGGCTCTCCGAGCAGCCGACGCCCTATCCGCACTGGAACATGGCCTTCAAGGGGCTTTCCATGCGCGGCTGGGTCGCCTCGGAAATCTGGAACCATCCGGCGCGCTACAAGGCCGCGCAGGAGAAGATCCTGCTCGGCCTCAAGCTCGGGCACCTGAAGCCCGTGATCGCGAAGACCTTCCCGTTCAGCGAGATCGTCGAGGCCAATCGCTTCCTCGAATCCAACCAGCAGATCGGCAAGGTCGTCGTCACCATGTGACGCTACGGGAAGCGGGAGACGTCTCCCGCTTCCCAAGGGGCCGCGATAGAACTAAGCCAGGCTGACATGTCGGCACGGGTCTCGATGACGCGCCGGCAATCAGGAGCAGGAGCAGTCATGGCCGATCAGGAGTCCTTCACACCCGTCCGCATCAGCGCGCGGGACATCCCTCCGCCCGCGACGATCAGCCCGGAAGCGCAGAAGGCGCTGTCCGACGGCACGCAGATGCCGCGCGTGAACTGGCCTCCCGCCACCGACAAGGACGCCTGGCGCGCCCAGATCGAGGCCGGCACCGGCATGCGCGAGCAGATGGCCGGACCGATCCTCGACGCGGCGAAATGCCGTCGCGAAACCGTCCGGATCGCGGGCGTCACCTGCTATGATTGCGTGCCCGCCGATGCGGCGAGCGACGGCCCGGTCTATCTCTACATCCATGGCGGCGCCTTCGTCTTCGGCGGCGGAATCCTTGCCGAGGCGATGGGCGCGCGCACGGCCGATTCGCTCGGCGTCCGGGTCGTCTCCGTCGACTATCGCATGCCTCCCGATCATCCCTATCCCGCCGCACCGGACGATTGCCTCGCCGTCTACAAGGCGCTCATCGAGACGATCGACCCGCTCCGCATCGTCATCGGCGGCGCCTCGGCGGGCGGCAATCTCGCCGCAGCGACGACGCTCATGATCCGCGACTGGGGCCTGCCCATGCCGGCGGCGACGATCCTGCTCACGCCCGAGGTCGACCTGACCGAGGCCGGAGACAGCTTCCGCACCAACGAGGATCTCGACGTCATCCTCAAGCGCGGCCTGCCGGAGTGCAATGCGCTCTATGCGGACGGCCACGACCTCACCCATCCCTATCTCTCGCCGCTGTTCGCGGACTTCGCCAAGGGCTTCCCGCCGACGATCGTGCAGACCGGCACGCGCGACCTGTTCCTCTCCAACTCCGTGCTGCTCCACCGCAAGCTGCGCAATGCCGGCGTGGACGCGGAACTGCACGTCTGGGAAGCCATGCCCCATGGCGGCTTCAGCCGCACGCCCGTCCCCGAGTCGGCGGACGTTGACGCGGAACTGCGCCGCTTCCTCGCGCGGATCTTCGGATGAGCGGGGACAGCCGGGCGGTCGAAGCCGCCAACAAGCAGATCGTCCTCGACATGTGGCACGAGGTGCTGAACGGGCGGAACTATGCGGCAGCGTCCAAATATATCGCCGAGGACTACATCCAGCACAGCCCGAGCGCCGGGCAGGGTCTCGCCGCGCTGATCGAGTTCCTGAAGTGGGAGCTGGGCGATGACGGGCCGCTGCCGCCGGGCAGCTACGAGCTTACCCCGTTCCGCCACGTTCTGGCGGAGGGCGATCTCGTCCAGCTGATGTTCCAGCGACACATCCCCGATCCCAAGGATCCGGCCCGGACCATTCCGGTCTGGTGGTACGACACCTACCGCCTCAAGGACGGCATGATCGTGGAGCATTGGGACTCGGCGCTGGAGTGAAGCCTGGCTTCGGCCTCACCCGGGGAAGAGCGGCGCCCGCGCCCTCACCTGGCTCAGCATGCCGATGGTCGCCTTGGCGGTGAGCACACCGTTGACCCGCTCGATGGCCATCGGCGTGCTCTTGTCGGCGAGGAAGATGCCGTCCTGCGCATTGCGCACGCGCTCGTAGGAGCGCGGCAAACCGGGCGCGGTCATCAGCCGGTGCGACTTGTAAGGCTCGACCTCGGCGAAGAGATGATCGAGCAGCGGATCGGGGAAATAGAGCTGCGCGGTCAGCACGTCGCGACCGTGATAAGCCTTCACATGAATGTGCGTGGTGCGCGCGCCCACGATGACCGGCGGCGGCATGGCGATCACTTCCCACCCAGGCACGATCGTGTCGAACTCGACATAGCCGTTCTCGTCGGTGATCTGGTGGCCGCGCAGGAAGGTCTGACCGATCGTGTCGACCGTCTGCAGATCGCTGCCGACATTGGAATAGATGCCTGCCGCGTCGGTCTGCCAGATGTCGATGACCGCGCCGGAAAGGGGCACGCAGCGCCCCGCGGCGACCGCCAGCACGCCGCCAAGCGTGATGCCGAGCCGCACGCGCTCGCCCGGCCGCCCCTCGGCAATGTCCCGGCGCTGCGGCGAGGCGTCGAAATAATAAGGCCCCTCCACGGACTGGGGTGTGCGCGCGCAGGTGATCTGGGTTTGCGCGGCGTGGCGCAGGATGGCGTTCCATTCATCGCGGGTGATCGGCTTCTGGCCTCCCAGCACCTCGGCGGCTTCCGATATGCCGACGCCGCCCAGCGTTCCGCCGATCATCGCGCCGGCACCACCCAGAAAGACCCTTCTGTCGAAGCTCATGGCCGTCCCCCCTCCTGGCGCCGCAGACGGGCGCTGCAGCGGCCAGTCTACCCCTGTTCGGGAGCCGTGGCGAGGGGATGGAAAAAGGGGAGAGCTTTCGCCCTCCCCTTCTCAAATCCGGTCTGTCGCGCCGCGCTTACTCGGCCGCGATCGCGTCCTGCTGCGGCGGGCCCTTCACGCCATAGAGATTGGCGGCATTTTCCCAGGCGAGCTTGCGGATCAGCTCCGGCGACGCCTTCTTGGTGAACTCCTCGAGCTTCGCGATCGAGTTCGGCCAGATGCTGTCCGGGTGCGGATAGTCGGTCGCCCAGAGCAGCTTGTCCTCGCCGTAGAACTCGGCGAGCGCGACCGCGGTCGGGCTCTGCTGGAAGGTGCCATAGACCTGGCGCTTGAACAGCTCGGACGGCAGCATCTTCAGCGGGATGCCGCCGCGCGCGTTCCAGAACTCCTCGCCTTCCCAGAGACGGAAGTGGCGATAGTCGAGCTCCTCGATCACCCAGGGCAGCCAGCCAATGCCGGATTCCGCGATGACGATCTTGAGGCCGGGATGACGCTCCAGAATGCCCCAGGCGAACAGGTCGACGAACGGATCGAGGAACTGCTCGATGAACATCTTCACGTGCAGGAAGGTCGCGCCCGGGCTGCCCTTATATTTGTCGAAGGCGCGGCTGACGCTGGCGAACACCGTGACGTGGAACGACAGGATGATGCCGCTTTCCTCGAGGAGTTGCCACAGCGGCTCCCACTCGTCGCTCTCGAGGCGCGGCTGCGCCATGGCGATCTGCAGATTGGCCTGCTTGAAGCCGCCGAGCGCGATGATGTGCTGCAGCTCCTTGAGCGCCGGGCCCGGATAGGGCGGCAGCAGCGGCACGCCGATCAGGCGATCGGGCGCGTTCGCGCAGAATTCCTTGAGCCACTCGTTGTAGGCTGCGTAGCAGGCGTCGCGCAGTTCCTCGTCGTCGAAATCGAGCGACGTGACCGGTCCGAAGAGGACATGCGCCCAGACGCCGTCGCGGTCCATGTCGGCGAGGCGCAGCTTGGCGACCGCAGGGCGACGCTCGGTCTGATCGAGGATGCCGCCGCGATCGAGAGCGGTGTAGACCGGCTTGGGAACGTTCGGTGCCGGCTCATGCCCCGACCAGCCGCCGAGATTCTTGCCATCGCACATCCAGACGGCCTTGCCGTCGACGATCTCGACCTTGGGGCCACGCTCCTTGAGATGCTCGGGCAAGCGGCTCGTCCAAAGGTCGCTTGGCAACATGTTCATGTCCAGATGATCGTCGCAACTCATCAGGGGATGATCCAAATGCACGTGCCTGCTCCTCTCAATGTCGGCGGTGTCATTCATGCGAACGCGCCGAAGCCGTCAATTTACGGGCCACCCAACGATTCGGACAGCCAATGTCGTTAGCGATCTAACGATCTTGCCACCTCTGTCCGCAAGATGCAACAATTGATGATCGATCCGGGTCGATCGACGCCTTCGATGAGGGGCCGCCATTCGCCCAAAAGTCACACGAAGGTCACACTTAAAAACCAGGGAACGGCGCTTTGGAAATCGACAAGGGCGATCGATCCCGAGGCGCGGTCCATCGTTCGACGCTGCCATGGCAAGCAGGCTGTAGGAAAGCGGTTTCGGCCCCGCGCCCATATCTTCAACCCTCCCCCGACAAACGCCGGGATGCAGTGCAAGATCGGAGATGGCCCTGCCTTCACCGGGCTAACCACGGACGCCGGTCGCTCAGGCGGGCTGCTTCTGCGTCGCCATGTCCGGCAGCGGGCCGGTGATGGCGCTGCGCTCCTCGCCATATTCATTCACATTGGTCCGGCGAAGATCGCGCTTGTACCGTGCATAATCAAACTCGGTGCCACGGTGGAGCGCGTAGCGATTATCCCAGATCAGCAGATCGCCCTGGCGCCATTTGTGCGCGTAGATGAACTTCTCCTGGCTCGCGAAAGCGAGCAGTTCCTCGATCAATGCCAGACCCTCCGCATCGTCCATCCCCTCGACGCGGAAGGCATGGCTGCCGACGAACAGGCTCTTGCGGCCATCCGGCCCCACCTTGACCATCGCCTGCTTGGCGCCGGGAAAGACAGCCTTGACGCGCTCGGCCTCGACCGGATCGAGACCGCCCTTGATGCGGCTCGCGGCGAAGCTGTGCTCGGCGACGAGATGTTCGATCCTGTCCTTCATGTCCTGCGGCAACTGGTCATAGACATGGCGCAGGTCGACGAAATGTGTGTCGCCGCGCTCGGGCGGCACGATCACGCTGCGCAGGATCGACCACTTGCTGGGCATGTCGTTGAAGCTGCTGTCCGAGTGGAACAGCTCATTGCCCTTGGAAAATTTGGCGCGCAGCGATTCCGGATCGACGATCTCGCCATTCACGTCGAGATTGGAGGCGTCGTAGAGCCCATAGGCCATGCGGCGCGGCTGGTCGGCGCGATATGGCCCGGGCAATTCCAGCGGACCGAAGGCGCGCGCGAAGCGCAGATGCTCCTCATCGCTTATCACGGGGCTGCGGACGCAGAGCACGACATGCTCCTTCATCGCTTCCTCGACCGTGTCGATGAGCGTCTGGTCAGGCGCCTTGGTGAGATCGGCGCCGATCAACTCAGCCGCGAAAATGGGGTGAAGCTTCCTGACTTCCATGACTCGTCTCCCGGCGATCGGCTTTGCAGCCGACTCACATATCGTGCGTCACCTATTAATTCACATTCGAATGATTTGCAAATGCCTCTTTTGATGGAAACCACAAAAAAGTTGAGGATGTCCACTGGCAAGCGCGCCAAGCCGGACGTGAGCGGCATGATTTGAGGTCGCCGCGCACGCCGACGGCCCCACGCAAGCGGGGGCCGGAAGAGAAATCATCAGGATGATGCGGTCCCGCCAGAGCAGGACGCACGATCAGGGATCGACGAGGATGATGCGCAGATCGTTGACGTTGGTCTGGGTCGGCCCGGGCACGAACAACGCCCCGATCTCGCCCAGCGCGCTGCCGGCGTCATTGTCCGCCTGCACCGCGTCGGTATCAATGTCCGCCAGTTGCAGGGCCGAGGCCGTCTCGCCGTCGACATAGGCGCCGGCCACATCGCGATTGCCGTCGACCCCGTCGGTGTCGGCCGCCAGCGCGGACAGGCCGGATATGCCGCCAATTGCCCCCGCGAAGGCCAGAGCATATTCCTGATTAGGACCACCCACACCCGAACCGGTGACGGTGACGGTCAGTTCCCCGCCCGAAATGAGAGCCACGCGTAGCCCCTGCGCTCGTTCGCGGATCGCCGCATCTGCATGTTGCCGCGCGACGTCACGCGCATCGCCGGTCGCTTCCCGATCGAGCAGCACGGGCTCGAAACCCTGCAGGCGGAGATAGTCCGCCGCAGCATCGAGCGCGTCATTCGGCCGCACCACCACCTGGAAGCGGCTGCGCGACAGGCGCTCGTCATCGGGCTTCACCGATTCGCTCCAGCCGCCCGGATCGGCAATGCCGTAGCGCGCCAGCACGGCCTGTGCGTCCGCGATCGTCCCCACATCGCCCACGGTCGGGCCGGAGCCGATATCCTCCGGCACATCGCCCACCACGTCCGAGACGGCGAGCGTCAGCACGTCCGCCGGCCACGCCGCCGCTGCAAGCCGCCCGCCCTTGATCCGCGAAAGGTGGCGCCGCACCAGATTGATCTCGCCGATATGCGCGCCCGAGCGCACCAGCGCGCGGGTCACCGCCTGCTTGGCGGGAAGGTCCAGCGGCTCCGACGGCGCAGCCAGCAGCGCCGACGCACCACCGGAGAGCAGCACCAGAACGAGATCGCCTTCCTGCGCGCTCTCCGCCAGCGCGAGGCAGCGCGCGGCCGCGGCAAGGCCGGCGGCATCCGGCACGGGGTGGCTCGCCTCGACCAGTTCGATCCGCTCGAGCGGGCTGCCATAGCCGGTGCGCGTCACGGCGATGCCGGTCGCATCCGGCCAGTGCGCTTCCACGGCCTGCGCCATTGGCACGGCACCCTTGCCTGCGGCGATGACGATCACACGCCCCGCCGGCTTGGGCGGCAGCGCCGCGATGATCGTCTCGGGGCGCTTGCAAGCGGCGACCGCCGCCTCGAACGCGCCTTCCAGCAGCGCACGCGGGTGCATGACGCTGGTCATCGGCCGGCCAGGAAGCTGGCGATGTTGTCGCCGGTGATGCGCGCGACCTCGGTCACCGCCTCGCGGCTGAGCCAGGCGGAGTGCGGCGTCACCAGCACATTGCTGCGCCGGGCGAGACGGAGGATCGGGCTGTCGTGCGGCGGCGGCTCCACCGGCGCCACGTCGATGCCCGCGCCGCCGACATGGCCCGCATCGAGCGAGGCTTCCAGCGCTTCGAGGTCGATCAGCGCGCCGCGCGCGGTGTTGATGATGAAGGCGCCCTTCTTCATCGAGGCGAGCGTCTGCGCGTTCAGCATGTGCTGCGTCTCGGGCGTCAGCGGGCAATGCAGGCTGATGATGTCGCTGGTCGCCAGCACCTCCTCGAACGGCAGCCTGCCCTCGCCCGCAGCCACGCCCTGGCGACCGGCAAAGACGACCTCCATGCCGAGCGCGCGCGCTCGGGCAGCCACGCCTTGCGCGATCGCGCCGCTGCCGAACAGGCCGAGCCGCTGGCCGACCAGATCACGCACCGGCGCCGCGAACACGGTGAAGGACTTGCCGTTCTCCCAGGTGCCGTCGGTCACGGCCTCGCGGAACGGGATGAGCCCCTTGCTGAGCGCGAAGATCATCATGACGACATGCTCGGCGACGGTCGTGCCGGCATAGCCGACGACATTGCGCACCTGGATGCCCTGCGCCTCGGCCGCGGCCTTGTCGACCACGTCGGTGCCGGTGGCGGTGACGGCGATGAGCTTCAACTCCGGCAGCGCGGCCAGCGTCGCGGCGTCCATGCGCACCTTGTTGATGATGGCGACGCGGGCGCCGGCCAGCCGCTCCCCCACGTCTGCGGGATCGGTGAACTCATGCTCGCGCCAGTCGTGCGGCACGGCGGGGCGGGGAATGTCGATGCCCCCCATGGTCATCTTGTCGAGATGAACGATCCGGGGGGGCGCCCCGTTCTGATCCGGCATGTCTGATAATCCTCCCCGGCGAGCCGATGCTTCGCAGTGCAATTATCTATCGATGATAGGTAAGTCCAGCGGCGTTGCGCGGCAGGGGCAAGCGGGCGGGACGGCAACCGCCTCCCGCCGGTCTCAGCGCTCGGCGCCCTCGCAGAGCAGCCGCATCAGCTTGTCGGTCACCCGGTTGGCCTGATCGAGGTCGTCGTCGGTCAGCGACTTGAGAACCGTGGTGCGGAAGGCATGGGCAACGCGCATGATCTCTTCCAGCGCGGCCTCGCCCTCCGGCGTCAACTCGATGAGCTTGGTGCGGCGATCGGTCGGATCCTGCCGGCGCACGACGAGGCCGTCCGCCTCCAGCGTGTCGAGCATGCGGGTCAGCGTCGGCCCTTCAATGCCGATCCGCTTCGCAATGGCGATCTGGGCGCTGGGCTCGGGCGAGCGGGCGATGGTGGACAGCGCTTCCATCCGTGCCGTGCCGTAGCCGAGCGGACGCAACTGCTCGTCGAGCATGGCGCGATAACGGCGAGCGATGAGGATGATTCGGTAGGTGAAGCCATATTCCCGGTCGAGACGGGACGACCCGTCGATCGTCGGCTTCTCGTCGGCCTCTTCCACCAGCCTGGCGGGTGCGTCGGTCAATCTCGACCCTTTCGATCATGCCATCACGAATGCGATCATGTGATCGTGAACAAGTCGCTTGTCATCGACATGTTCGCTCGCTCCGTCAACCCGTCGCTGCGGGGAGGCAGGACCCGGTGCACCAGAGTGACACGCGGTTTTTGGGAGTTGACGGCTTTCATGTTGCGGCGCACACATTTGGCGCGCCCCTCCCCTGGGCAGGGGAGGACGGCAATCTTTACTTGGGGAGTTGCTCATTGCCTAAGCTTCGTCGTGCGCGCCTGATCGGCGCAAATGCCTCGCTCGCCGGCCTCGTCGCCCTGCTGTCCGCCTGCGGCGGCACGCCCGAAGCGACCAATAATGTCGCCACGCCGGACAATGCCGTGAATGCAGCCGTCAATGCCGTCGAGAATGTCGCGGCGAACGATACGGCTGCTCCGGCCAATGTCGTCAACACGGCCGCGCCGGCCCCGAGCCCCACGCCCACCCCGGTCGCCGCCGCGACGCCGGAGCCCAAGGTCGCCGCCGCCCCCTCGGGCGATGCCGCGAACGGCGCCAAGCTCTTCGCCCAATGCAAGATCTGCCACGCGGTCGAGCCCGACAAGAATGGCCTCGGCCCCTCGCTCCACGGCGTGGTCGGCCGCAAGGCGGCGACGCTCGCCGGCTTCAACTATTCGCCCGCGATGAAGGCGAGCGGCCTCGTCTGGACCGACGCCGAGCTCAACGAATATCTGACCGCGCCGATGAAGACCGTGCCGGGCACCAAGATGGCGTTCGCCGGCATCGCGAACGACAAGAACCGCGCCGACGTCATCGCCTATCTCGATACGCTGAAATAAGGGCATCGCCCTGCCGCGCCCGTCCTTCCTGCCTCGGCAGGAAGGGCGGGCGACGACCCTCAGCTCTCCTCGATCTCGGCAACCGGCCCGTTTTTCTGGATCGATTCGATCGCGTTCCGCGCGCCTGCCTTGCTGGCATAGCCTTCGGTCCAGAAAATCACTTCGCTGTTATATTTGAACTTGGCGACATACTCGCCGGCCTTGTTCTGCTCGATCACGAACTTGTGCGCCATGGCTGCCCTCCTCGCGTGTCGGTGCGGCGCAGTCTAATGGTCGGTCGCGACCGGAGCCAGCGCAATCGCCGGCGGGTCAGAATTTGACGAGTCTGTCCGGCGCGTAGCGCGTCACGTCGATCCCCGCCACCGCGGGAGGCATCGCTGCGCCCAGCAGCAGCGCTGTGCCGATCAGCGAGGCCGCGGGCGCGGTCTGGATGCCGAAGCCGCCTTGTCCCGCGAACCAGAAGAACCCTTCCACGCGCGGATCGAAGCCATAGACCGGCAGTCGGTCCGGCGCGAAGCTGCGCAGGCCCGCCCATTTGTGCTCCACCGCCTCGATTCGCCAGTCGACCACCTGGGTGAACCGGTCGATCGCCAGCGCCACGTCCAGCTCCTCGGGCGAGACGTCGCGCGCGAGGTCCGGCGTCTCGTCATGCGGCGAGAGCCACAGCCGCCCCGCGCCCTCGGACTTGAAGTAGAAGGTGCCGCCAAGATCGGCGATCAGCGGGAAATGGGACGGCGCCTCCGGGCAGCGCAGCTGCACCACCGTGCGGCGATAGGGCGCCACGCCCAAGCCACCCAGGCCGCAGCGCCGCGCCACCTCGTCCGCCCAGGCCCCACCCGCGTCGACGATGACGCCGCAGTTGACCGGGCCGCTGCTGGTCTCGACCTGCCAGCCGCCACCCGCGCGTCGCGCCGCCTCCAGCCGAGTCGACAGCCGCACCTCCACGCCCGCCCGCCGCGCCGCACGCCGATAGGCCGCGAGCAGGCCCGCGACATCGATGTCGGCCATGGATGGCTCGGCAAGGCCGATCGTCCAGCCCTCGCGCAGCCCCGGCAGCGCCGCCAGCATCGCCTCCCGATCGACCGGGTCCAGCGTCACGCCACTGGCAGCGAAGTCGGCGCGCATGCCCCGCGCCAACGCCGCGTCGCCTGCGCGGCCGATATGGATCGCCCCGCGCGGTGTCATCAGGGGCTGTTCGGCAAAATCGGGATCGGGCGCCGCCAGCAGCGGGCCGCTGGCGCTGGTCAGCGGCTGCACGCCCGGCCCGCCATAGCTCTCTTCCCAGAACGCCACCGAGCGGCCGGACGCATGATAGCCGGGCTGCTCCTCCTGCTCGATCAGCAGCACGGAGCCCGCGCGCGCCAGGCCGGCGGCAAGGCTGAACCCCGCCATCCCCCCGCCGACGATCAGGAAGTCGACCGGGGTCACGCCGTCGCCACAAATGGTGCGGCCATGGCCGTTACGCCATGCGGACAAGGTCGGGCGGGTCGCATGGCGGGCTGGTTACGATTTGGTAAGGCGTAACGTCTAGCCTTTTCACCATGCATGGATTGTGGCTGCCCTCTTTGCTGAGCGCTACGCTCGCGCTGCTCCTCGTCTGGGGCGCAGCGACCGATCTGCGCAGCCGCATCATCTCGAACAAGCTGAACGCCGTCATCGCCCTGCTTGCCCCCTTCTGGTGGTGGGCCAATGACCTTGCCCTCTATCCCGACGTCATCCTGCAGATCGGTCTCGCCCTTGCGGTGTTCGCGCTGTTCGCCGGCCTGTTCGCGCTCGGCATGATGGGCGGCGGCGACGTGAAGATGCTCGGCGCACTCGCCCTGTGGCTACCGCTCCAGCAGATGTCGAACCTCATCATCGTCATGGCGCTGCTCGGCGGCGTGGTGACGGTCGTCACGGTGATTCACCACCGTTCGACGCGCAGGATCGGCCCGCCCGAAATCCCCTATGGCGTCGCCATCGCGCTCGCCGGTCTGTGGGTGTTGGGCGAACCCTATCTTAACCCTTTGACTTAATAACCGGACCGTCCGGGGCGATGCCCCGTCCTTTGGAGTCGATAGTCGACATGGAACCTAAGAAGATCGCGCTCCTGGCCGGCGCCCTGATCATCGCCGTCGCGACGGCTTTCCTGGCCCGATCCATGTTGTCCAACGGCGGCGCCCCGTCGGCCGATGCCGCGGCCATGCCGAATCCGGCGGACATGCCGCATGTGCTGGTCGCGACCAAGTCGCTGCCCGTCGGCACCATCGTCGGCCCCGATGCCTATCGCTACCAGCCCTGGCCGAAGGAGCTGGTCGAGGAAGCCTATTACATCCAGGGCAAGGCCGACGACGGCAAGCTCGCCGGCTCGGTCGTGCGCACCGCCATCGCGGCCGGCCAGCCGATGACGATGGGCTCGCTGATCCAGCCGGGCGATCGCGGCTTCCTGGCTGCGGCGCTCGGCCCGGGCATGCGCGCCGTCACGGTGCCGGTTTCCGTGCAGAGCAGCGTCGCCGGCTTCATTTTCCCGGGCGACCGCGTCGACCTGATGCTCACGCAGAGCGTCGCTGGCGGCGGCGACGGCGCCCCGCTCAAGGTCTCCGAGACGATCCTCTCGAACCTGCGCGTGCTCGCCACCGACCAACGCACCAATGCGATGGGCGAGGACGGCAAGCCCGTGGTCCAGACCTATTCCAACGTCACCCTCGAGGTCACGCCGCGCATGGCCGAGAAGATCAGCGTCGCCCAGACGATCGGCGCGATCTCGCTCTCGCTGCGCTCGCTCGCCGACAACAGCCAGGAGCTGGAGGAAGCCCTCGCTTCCGGCGAGATCGACGCACCCAAGGCCGGTGACGCCAATGGCGAGAAGACGATGATGGCGGCGCTCGCCAGTCGTCCGTCGGACCGCCGCTCGTCCGTTTCCACCGGCGCCGATGTCTCGCGCTACCAGCGCAGCAGCGTGCCGGCCAAGCCGATCGACCCCAATGCGCCGCTCGCCGCCAATATCGGCACGATCGTGCGCGTCGCCCGCGGCGCCACCGTCACCCCCGTCACGCTTGGGAGCAAGTAAGATGAGCCCCGTTCTCAACGCCTCGCGCAAGCCCTCGCTGGCGCGCGTCGCCACCGGCGCCCTGGCTGCCGCGCTCGCCATCGCGGCCAGCGCCGCCCTCGCGCCGCACCAGGTGCACGCCGCCGCCCAGCAGGAAAATGGCGCGCTGCTTCTGGCCGTGGGCGAGAGCCGGGTGGTCAACCTTCCCGACAACCTCACCGACGTGGTGATCGCCGATCCGGCCGTGCTGGACATTCATGTCCGCTCGCAGCGCCAGATCTATCTGATCGCCAAGGCGCCGGGCGAGACCAACGTCTTCGTCACCTCGGGCAACGGCAAGATGCTCTATGCCAACGCCGTCCGCGTCGGCAACAACATCACCAGCATCGACCAGATGCTGCACCTCGCAATGCCCGATGCCGACGTGAAGGTCAGCACGATGAACGGCCTGCTGCTGCTGACCGGCACCGTGGCCGCGCCCGAGGACGCCGCCGAGGTCGAGCGCCTCGTCACGGCCTTCGCCGGCAAGGACACCAATGTCGTGAGCCGACTCACGACCGCCACGCCGCTGCAGGTCAACCTGCAGGTCCGCATCGCCGAGGTGAACAAGAGCTTCTCGAAGAATATCGGCTTCAACTTCGCCACCGTCGACAACACCGGCGGCTTCAAGTTCGGCATGGGCCAGGGCCGCGGCTTCTTCAACCCTTGGAATCCCGGCGGTCCGCTCGGCGTCGGCAACGGCCTCACGCCGCCGTCCGGCGCTTCCGCCGTCGGATCGCTGAGCTCGGGTGCCACGATGGCAGCCGACACCACGCTGCTCGGCCTCAACATCCTCTCCGCGCTGGATCTTGCCGAAGCACAGGGTCTCGCCTCGACGCTCGCCAACCCGAACCTGACGGCGCTGTCCGGCGAGACCGCGAGCTTCCTGGCCGGCGGCGAGATCCCCATTCCGATCTCGACCACGCTCGGCCAGGTCTCGGTCGAGTACAAGCAGTACGGCGTCAGCCTCGCCTTCACGCCGACCGTGCTGGCCGATGGCCGCATCTCGATGCGCGTGCGCCCGGAAGTGTCGCAGATCGATATGGCCTCGGGCGTGCGGCTCAACAACTTCACCATTCCCGGCGTCTCGACGCGCCGGGCGGAAACCACCGTCGAACTCGGCTCCGGCCAGAGCTTCATGATCGGCGGCCTGCTCTCCACGGTGAGCGGAAACACGATCGACAAGACGCCGTTCCTCGGCGACCTGCCGGTCCTCGGCAACCTGTTCAAGTCGCAGGGCTATCGCCGCCAGGAGACCGAGCTGGTCATCATCGTCACGCCCTATCTTGTGAAGCCGGTGAGCGGCCGCGAGATCGCGCTGCCGACCGACGGCTTCCGCAATGCCAATGACGGCCAGCGCCTGCTCGCCGGCAAGCTTCACGACGGCGAGACCGGCGGCGGCCGGCCCGTGCCGCAGGCCGCGGCGCCGACCACGGTGACGCCGGACAAGCTGAACGCAGCCGACGCCAAGACTTCCAGCGGCAAGTCGGCCGCGCCCGGCTTCAGCTTCTGACGAGGGATGGACGCAAGATGGACAAGATGAGCTTCTTCCGCCGCCCCGCCGCTCTGGCGCTGTGCCTTTCTCTCGCTCCGGCGTTCCTCGCCGCGCCTGCCCAGGCGCGCGATCCCGAGCGGGGCATGGAATCGGCGCACCAACCGGTCGTGGCGCGCACCGATTTCGTGTTCGATGTGACGGCTGACGGCTCCGGCGGCCTCAGCGCTTCGGAGCAGACCCGCCTGTCCGGCTGGTTCCAGGCGCTCGGCCTTCGCTATGGCGATCGCGTCTCGATCGCCGGAACAGAGGGTTATGCGCCGCGCGGCCTGCAGGACGGCATTGCTGGCGTGGTCGCCCGCTATGGCCTGCTGGTCGAGCATGAGGCGCCCGCAACGGCCGGCGCTGCGCCTGCGGGTGGCCTGCGCGTCGTCGTCAGCCGCTCGACCGCGAGCGTGCCGAGCTGCCCCAGCTGGCGCGACCGGGGCGAAGCCAATTACCACGGCGGGCTCAGCGACAATTATGGCTGCGCCACGGCGTCCAATCTCGCCGCGATGATCGCCGACCCGAACGATCTGGTCGAAGGTCGCGAGGCCGGCGTCAATCCGGTCAGCAGGGTCGGCGGCAAGGCGATCAAGACGTATCAGGACAAGGCGCCCACCGGCGCCGGCGCCCTGCAGTAATCGGAGGCAATTGAGATGAACGCACCCTGGAAACCGGGCGGGCCCTCCGGGCGGGATCCGTTCCATGCCTACGTCTGTGACGATCATAGCCTCGATCTGCTGCGCGCGGTCGTGCAGGAAATGGGCTGGCCGATCGAGAAGGTCTACAAGGGCGGCCTGCGCAACGCGGTCCAGTCGCTTTCCATGTCGGCGAGTCCGAATGTCCTGTTCGTCGATCTCTCCGAATCGGGCGATCCGCTGAACGACATCAACAGCCTTGCCGAGGTCTGCGAGCCGGGCACGGTCGTGATCGCAAGCGGCCAGGTCAATGATGTGCGCCTCTACCGCGATCTCGTCGCGAGCGGCATCCAGGATTATCTGCTCAAGCCACTGTCGGCCGACACGATGCGTGACGCGCTGGCGAACGCGCAGGCGGTGTTCCTCGCACCCAAGGCCGACATGGTCGATGACCGGCCGCACCTGATGGTGACGGTGATCGGCACGCGCGGCGGCGTCGGCGCATCGACGGTCGCAACCTCACTCGCCTATCTCAGCAGCACCAAGGGCAAGCGCCCGACCGCGCTGCTCGACCTCGACGTGCATTTCGGCACCGGCGCCCTGTCCATGGATCTGGAGCCGGGCCGCGGCCTGACCGACGCGGTCGAGAATCCGAGCCGCATCGACGGTCTGTTCATCGAGCGCGCCATGGTCCGTGCAAGCGAGACGCTGGCGATCCTCTCCGCCGAAGCGCCGATCAGCCAGCCGCTGATCACCGACGGCTCGGCATACTACCAGTTGGAGGAAGAGCTGCGCGGAGCGTTCGAATGGACGTTCATCGACATGCCGCGCGCCATGCTGGTGCAGCATCCGCATCTCGTCCATGATACGAACATCGTCATCGTCGTCACCGAGTTCACCCTGGCCTCGGCGCGCGACACGATCCGCATCCTTTCGTGGCTCAAGTCGAACGCGCCGCAGAGCCATGTCCTCGTCGTCGCCAACAAGGCGCAACCGGGCGTGGCGGAAATCGCGCGCAAGGATTTCGAGCATTCGATCGAGCGGTCGATCGACATGATCCTGCCCTTCGACTCCAAGGTCACGACGCAGGCCGCCAAGCTCGGCAAGACCGTCGCCGAGAGTGGCCGGGCGAGCAAGCTGGGCCAGGCTTTCCTGGCGCTCGGCAAGATGCTGACCACGGCCGGCACCAATGTCGAGCCGACCGACAAGGCCGCGGGCAAGAAGAGCGGCGGCTCGCTGCTCAGCCGTCTGCTGGACGTCAAGCTCGCCAAGTCGAAGAGCAAGGCGAAGATCCAGCCGGATGCCGCGCTGGTCGACGACTGAAAAGGCGGAACGGGATCTGACGGGCGCGCCTGATCGGGGCCTTGAAGCGAGTGGATGAGACGATGAACGACCCAAGGCTGCTCCTGCTGATGCTGCTCGCGGTGGCGATGATCGCTCTGCTGTTCTTCGCCTTCGCCGGTCCCTCCGCCCGGAGCGCCGGCGCGCGCCGCATGACCGCGATCCGGGGCCGCCATTCCAGTGCGGAAACGAGCCAGATCGAGGCGCGCATGCGCAAGGCGATTGCGTCCCGCCAGCCTGAGTCCAGCCGGCTTCTCACCTCGCTCATCCCCAATCCCGAGCAGCTTTCCAAGCGGCTGGCCATGACCGGCAAGAAGTGGACGCTGAGCCAGTACATGACCGCCTGCGCGGGTCTCGCGATCGTCATCTTCGCGCTCATGCTGCTGCGTGGCTTTTCCTTCCTCCCGTCCTTCTTCGTCGGGCTGGCAGCCGGCTTCGGTCTGCCACACGTCGTGGTCGGCAAGATGATCGCGCGGCGCGTCAACAAGTTCACCGCGAACTTCCCCGATGCGCTGGATCTGCTCGTCCGCGGCCTGCGCTCGGGCCTCCCTGTCGGCGAGACGATGCTCGTCGTCAGCCAGGAGATCCCCGGTCCGGTGGGCGAGGAATTCAAGCTCATCACCGAGCGCATCAAGATCGGCAAGACCACCGACCAGTCGCTTCAGGAGACGGCCGCGCGCCTCGGCACGCCGGAATTCCAGTTCTTCTGCATCACCCTCGCAATCCAGCGCGAGACCGGCGGCAACCTGGCCGAGACACTCGCCAATCTCGGCGGCGTGCTGCGCCAGCGCGCGCAGATGAAGCTCAAGATCAAGGCGATGTCCTCGGAATCCAAGGCATCGGCCTATATTATCGGGTCGCTGCCTTTCCTGGTGTTCGGCCTGATCTGCTGGATCAATTACGCCTATATGACGCCGTTCTTCACCGGCGACCCGGCGGGCCTGTTCGGCCTGGGCCTGATGCAGATGATCGCCATCGGCGGCATGGGGTGGATGAGCATCGGCGTGTTCATCATGGCCAAGATGATCAACTTCGAGATCTGAGGGAGCGCCAACGATCATGCCTTCGACCGGCGCCACCCTTTTCGGCCTGACTGCCCAGGACCTCGGCACGCTGCTGGCGGCCGTCGCCACCTTCGCGGTGCTCGCGGCCCTCTATGTCGCATCGACCGTGCGCGACCCCATGGCGAAGCGCGTCAAGGCGCTGAACGACCGGCGCGAACAGCTCAAGGCCGGCATCACCGCATCGGCCAGCAAACGCCGCGCCAAGATCGTTCACCAGAACGACACGACCGACCGGATGCGCGCCCTGCTCTCCTCGATGAAGGTGCTGCAGGACGACCAGCTCAAGGCCGCGCAGAAGAAGCTGGCCCAGGCCGGCATCCGCTCGAAGGACTGGGCGATCGCGATCATTTTCGGTCGCCTTGTCCTGCCCATCATCGTCGGCGGCACCGCGGCCCTGCTCATCTACGGCATCGACATGTGGCCCGACTGGGGCGGCATGAAGAAGTTCGGCATTTTCGCCGGCGCGCTGCTGCTGAGCTACAAGGCGCCCGACCTCTACGTCGACAACATGATCAACAAGCGCTCGACCGAGATCCGCAAGGGCATCCCCGATGCGCTCGACCTGCTCGTGATCTGCGCCGAGGCCGGCCTCACCGTGGACGCCGCCTTCGCCCGCGTCGCCCGCGAGCTGGGCGCCGCCTATCCGGAGCTTGGCGAGGAATTCCAGCTCACCGCCATCGAGCTCAGCTTCCTGACCGAACGCCGCATGGCCTTCGAGAATCTCGCAGAGCGCGTGAAGCTCGAAGCGCTGAAGGGCGTGGTCACGACCATGATCCAGACCGAGAAATACGGCACGCCGCTCGCCTCGGCGCTGCGCGTCCTTTCGGCCGAGTTCCGCCATGCCCGCATGATGCGCGCCGAGGAAAAGGCCGCGCGCCTTCCCGCGATCATGACCGTGCCGCTGATCCTTTTCATCCTGCCGACACTGTTCGTCGTCATCCTCGGGCCGGCCGCCTGCTCGATCAGCAAGGCGTTCTGACGGCCTGAACGATTGCGGTTCGGCGCGAGCCCCTTGCGGCCGCGCGCCGCCTGCGTCACTAGGCGAGTGAGCACCACAGGACGGGAGCAGCAATCCCTTGCCGGCAAGCCAAAGCATCACCCCCGTCATCCTGTCCGGCGGGTCCGGCACGCGCCTCTGGCCGGTCAGCCGCGGCGAACGCCCCAAGCAATTCATCGCGCTGACCGACGCGCGGACGATGTTCCAGCTCACGCTGGACCGGATCGAGGGCATTGCCGATCGCACCGCGCCGGTCATCGTCGGCAATGCCGCGCATGCCGAACTGATTCGCGATCAGGGCGAGGAAGGCATGACGCTCATCCTCGAACCGATGGCGCGCAACACCGCGCCCGCCATCGCCCTCGCCGCCATCGCGCTGGAGGAGCAGAACAGCGCCATGCTGGTGATGCCGAGCGATCACGTCGTCGCCGATGTCGCGGCCTTCCACGCCGCGATCGAGCGCGCCCGCCCGCTGGTCGCGGAGGGCTGGCTCGTCACCTTCGGCATCGAGCCGGACTCGCCGGACACGGGCTTCGGCTACATCGCGCTGGGCAACGAATTGACAAGCGGGCTGAGCAAGGTGGAGCGCTTTGTCGAAAAGCCCGATCTCGAGCGCGCGAAGGCCATGCTCGCGCAGGGCGGCCACGTCTGGAACGCCGGCATCTTCCTGTTCAGCGCCCGCGCCTATCTCGACGCGCTTGCCGCCCACCAGCCCGAGATGCTCGCCGCCGCCCGCGAGGCGATGGCGAAGGGCAGCCAGGGCGGCGGCATCATCCTGCCCGACCGCGAGGCCTTTGCCGCCTGCCCGTCCGATTCCATCGACTATGCGGTGATGGAGCGCGCGGACAAGGTCGCCTGCGCCCCGGTCAGCATGGGCTGGTCGGACGTCGGCAGCTGGGATGCGCTGCATGCCCTCGCCAGCAAGGACCACGCCGGCAATGCGCTGCAGGGCGCGTCCTACGCGATCGAGGCGAGCGGTTGCCTCATCCGCAGCGACGGCCCCGCCGTCACGGTCGTAGGCGCCAGCGATCTCATCGTCATCGCCACCGCCGATGAAGTGCTGATCCTGCCGCGCGGCCGCTCGCAGGACGTGCGCAAGGCGGTGGCTGCCCTCGCCGGGCGCAAGCCGTGACGATCCCCGAGGATGGGCAGGGCTCGGGCCGGCGCCACTGGCTGGTCGCGCTCGCCATCCTCGTCGTCATTATGGTCATCGTGCCGGTCGTCGCGCGCTTCTACTGAGCGCCGCGACAGAAAATGACATTTTGCTACACGACTTTCTAACCGCGAACGTGCATGCCCCGCGACGGGCAGGGAAACAGGGAAATCCGCACCGATGAGCGACAAGCCGACCATCCTCGTGACCGGCGGCGCCGGCTATATCGGCAGTCACGCCGTCCTCGCTCTGGTCGACGCCGGCTGGCCCGTGGTGGTGGTCGACAATCTCACCACCGGCTTCCGCTGGGCCGTCCATGAACAGGCCGCCTTCATCGAAGGCGATATCGGCAACGTCGCCTTCATGGAGCGCGTGCTGAGCGAGCACCGGGTCAAGGGCATCATGCACTTCGCCGGATCGATCGTGGTGCCGGAATCGGTCGAGAACCCGCTCAAATATTATCGCAACAACACCGCGAACAGCCGCGCCCTCATCGAGGCGGCGGTGGCGGCGGGCGTGCCGCACTTCATCTTCTCCTCGACCGCCGCGACCTACGGCGTTCCCGAGGAAAGCCCGGTGCGGGAAGACAGCCCCAAGTCGCCGATCAATCCCTACGGCATGTCCAAGCTGATGACCGAGCTGATGCTGGCGGACGTCGCCGCGGCGCACCCGATCAACTATTGCGCGCTGCGCTACTTCAACGTCGCCGGCGCCGATCCGCAGGGCCGCTCGGGCCAGTCGACGGCGGGCGCCACCCATCTCATCAAGGTCGCGGTCGAGGCGGCGCTGGGCAAGCGCGGCCATGTCGGCGTGTTCGGCACGGACTACGACACGCCGGACGGCACGGGCGTGCGCGACTATATCCATGTCAGCGATCTTGCCGCCGCCCATGTGCTGGCGCTGGAAGCGCTCATCGCAGATCCCGACGAGAATCTGACCATGAACTGCGGCTATGGCCGCGGCTTCTCGGTGCTCGAAGTGCTGGATGCCGTCGACCGCGTGACCAACATGATGATCGAGCGCCGCATCGAGGGTCGCCGCGCCGGCGATCCGCCCGCGCTCATCTCGGACAACCGCAAGATCCTGGCGACGCTGCCGTGGAAGCCCGCCCATGCCGATCTGGGCGAGATCGTGACCCATGCCCTCGCCTGGGAACGCAAGCTGAGCGAACGCACCGACCGCCGACCCGAGGAATGAACTGGCCCGTCAGGCCGCTTCTTCCACCCGCGCCCAGTCGTACCAGCGCTCGCCCCATGCCTCGGCGAGCTTGCGCGCCTTCTCGTCGAACAGGGTCTCGCCGATCTTGCGCGCGCGCTCCTGCAGCTTGTCCGTCCGCTTGCGCGCCTTTGCCGCGAGATGCCCCACCGCGACGGACTCGACGCTGCGGCGCGGATGCCCCGCCAGCGTCGCCACGAACATGTCGAAGTCGTGCCGCTCGCCGAGCAGGTCCGACAGGCGCTCCGCAGCCTTGATCCGCTCCTCGGCCGCATGCGGCGCGACTCCGCGCAGCAGCCGCATATGGTGCCAGTGATATTTCGCGTGCTTGCGCCATTCGTGGCTGCACTCGGCGTCATCCTCGTCCGCCAGCGCCTTCATCGCGTGGCGCGCAGCTCGGGCGGTCTTGGCGAAGCCACCCGAGAGAGCGTCCCAGCCGTCGGCTCCCAATGTCCAGTCTGTCACGCGCGTCCGCGCCGCCGCAAGCTGCATCGCGCATTCGGCCAGTGCCTCGCGCGCCGCCGCCGCCCGCGCGCGCTGCCGGGTGAAACGCTGGCGCAGCCGCACCACCAGCCGCTGCGTCGCCTCGTCGAAATCGTCCTCGACCAGTTCCTCCAGCGTCTCCGCCAGCACCTGCCCGTCGCGCGCATGAGCAAGGAGGTTCGAGATGCCGCGAAACACCGCATTCTCCCGCGCATAGTCGGCGAAGCCCGGCCGCACGAGCCGGATCAGCGCCCGCAATGCCTTGCAGCGCCGCCTTACCTCATGAATGATCCGCTCCAGCGGGAGATCGGTCGACCGGATGACGCCCAGCGCCTCGTCGATCTGCTCGCGAGCGATGCGGCGCAACCCGTTCTCGACGGTCTCCGCCTTGTCGAAACGATAGGCCATGCGACTCACGTCGTTCCTGCCCCAATTACCCACCACTTGTGTCTAGTTGTAGCCTTTCGACCTGGCGAGCAATCCGTGAAAGCCCTAGCGCCCCGGCCTTCCGACGGGCGGAGGGGTGATCGAGCATGGTCCGTCGCCAAAGAGGGGCTGTTCAGACGCCGAGCCAGGCCAGCCCTTCAGGCAAGGCATCGGCCGAGAAATCCACCTGAAGCACTCGGCGGCGGGACGGCGAGGTCGCCATCGGCGACGCATGCAGGATCGGCGTCGCATATAGCCAGACGTCACCCGCCTGCGCTGTGCAGCCGAAAGTACCGCACCGCGCGACGGCATCGGCAATCTCCCTTTCCCGGAGCTTGCCCATCCGGTGCGATCCCGGCGCGATCAGCAGCGGCCCGTTGGTCTCCGGCACATCGTCGAGATGGATGCGCATCGTCAGCATCCGTTCCAACAGGGCGAAGGGCGGCTCGACATGCTGCATCCCTTGCTTCATCGACCATGGCCCGAACCCGGCGACCTCGCGCCGCTCCGCAACACAGATCGTCCGGTCCTGATGCCAGCCCAATGCCCAGTTGGTCCGCTCGCTCTTGTCGAACAGGATCGCCCGAACCGGCCGGCAATCCGGCCCCAGATGCACCGCCGCCAGCCCGCCGAGCGGGCCATCCGTAGCGAGCTTTTCCGCCAGTCCAGCCACGCCGTGCAGGCGCAGACCGGGCTGGTCCGCAGGCAGATGGGCAAAGGCGTCGATCAGAGCGTGCAGATTGTCCGTCAGGACGGCTGCATGAAGCTCAGCCCCATCTTGCGCGAGGCGTGGCAATGCGTCGATGCCGAGCAAGGTCTCAAGTCACCCCATTGAAGGCGAGGTGCGTGATCTTCCCCGCCGCCACGTCATATTCCGCGCCGAAGAAGCTGGGGCCGCCGTCGCAGACCATGAAGACCTCGGCTGCCGCCCTCGAGCCGGTGCCGAGCGGTCCGGGCACGTAATTGCCGTAGATCATGCGCCGCCCGTTGCGGACGATGCCGACATACTGCCGCGCCCATTTCTGCGGAAAGCCGGACCAGTCATGATCCCGGTCGTGCGCCCGCAAGGCTGCGGGCAGGGAGCGTTCCAGCGCGATTATGCTCGCCGCGTCCGGCCGCCAGCTTCCCTCTCCCGGTGCGGGCGCGCCGCGCGAGCATTGCCGCAGCATCTCGGTGATCTTGGCGGCCGGAAGGACATAGGCGCCGGCAGGCAGGCGCGGGGCGGGCGTCGCCGCGAGTGCGCCGGACGCCAGTGCCGCCAGCCAGAGCGCGAGCCCGGCCCGCATCCGCGTCCTGCCGCTCAGTGCGCCGCGCCCCAGCTGGGGCCGGTGCCGATTTCGACGCCGAGCGGCACCGAAAGCTCGACCATCGGCGCGGCGGCGCCGGCCATGACCCGCTCGATGATCGGGCTGGCGGCGGCGACATCGCTCTCGGGCACTTCGAACACCAGTTCGTCATGCACCTGCAGCAGCATCTTCACCTGGCTGAGCCCCGCCTCGTGCAGCGCCGGCCCCATGCGCACCATGGCGCGCTTGATGATGTCGGCGCTCGTGCCCTGGATCGGGGCATTGATCGCGGCGCGCTCGGCGCCCTGGCGGACATGCTGGATGGGCGACTTGATCTGGTTGAACCAGGTCTTCCGGCCAAAGAGCGTCTGTGTGTAGCCCTTCTGGCGCACACCCTCGAGCGTCTCGTTGATATAGGCCGAGATGCCGGGGAAGCGGTCGAAATAGCGGCTGATCATCGCCTGCGCCTCGTCCGGCTCGATCTCCAGCCGCTGCGCGAGGCCCCAGCGCGAAATGCCGTAGAGGATCGCGAAGTTGATCGTCTTGGCGCGCCCGCGCGTGTCGCGGTTCACCTCGCCGAACAGCTCCTGCGCCGTCGCCGCGTGAATGTCCTCGCCGCGCAGGAAGGCTTCGCGCAGCGGCGGCACGTCGGCCATGTGCGCGGCCAGCCGCAGCTCGATCTGGCTGTAGTCGGCGGCCAGGATCACATTGCCCGGCTCGGCGATGAACGCGTCGCGGATCTGCTTGCCGGTCTCCGTGCGGATCGGGATGTTCTGCAGGTTGGGATCGTTCGACGAAAGCCGCCCGGTCTGGGCGCCGGTGAGGCTGTAGCTGGTGTGCACCCGCCCGGTGTCCGGATTGATCTGCGTCTGCAGCGAGTCGGTGTAGGTCGACTTGAGCTTCGCGAGTTGGCGCCACTCCAGCACCAGCCCGGCGATCTTCACGCCGTCGGCCTTCATTTTCTCCAGCACGGTCACGTCCGTCGAATAAGCGCCGGACTTGCCCTTCTTGCCGCCCTGCAGGCCCATCTTGTCGAACAGGATGGCGCCCAGCTGCTGGGTCGAGCCGATCTGGAAGGGCTGACCTGCCTCGGCGTGGATCTCTTCCTCCAGCCGCGCCATTTCCTGCGCGAACCGGCTGGAGAGGCGCGAGAGATGATCGCGATCGACCTTGATGCCCGCGCGCTCCATGCCCGCCACGACGGGCACCAGCGGCCGGTCGACCAGCTCATACACCTTGGTCGCGCCTTCCTGGTGCAGGCGCGGCTTGAAGCGCGTCCACAGCCGCCAGGTCACGTCGGCATCCTCGCCGCCATAGCGGGTCGCGGCATCGAGCGGCACCTGCGCGAAGCTGATCGCCTTCTTGCCGGTGCCGGTCACGTCCTTGAAGCTGATGCACGTATGCTCGAGCACGGCATGCGCCACCTCGTCCATGCCATGCCCTGCCAGCGACTGCCCCGCATCGAGGTCGAAGCTCATCACCATCGTGTCGTCAATCGGCGACACGGGAAGGCCGTGGCGGACCAGCACGTTGATGTCATATTTGATGTTGTGGCCGATCTTGAGCACGCCCGGATCGGTGAGCAGCGGCTTGAGATGCCCGACCACCTCGCTCAGCGGCATCTGCGGCGGCACTTCGCCGAACATGTCGTCGCTGCTCTTGTGGCCGATCGGAATGTAGCAGGCCTTGCCCGGCGCGGTGGCGAGGCAGATGCCGACCAGGTTCGCAGCCACGCTGTCCAGCGAGTCCGTCTCGGTGTCGATCGCGATGATGCCGCTCGCATGCGCCTCCGCCACCCAGGCGGCGAGGCGGCTCGGCGTCGTCACCGTCTCGTAGCTGTCGCAGTCGATCGGCGGCAGGTCGATGAAATCGGGCGTGCCGGGATCGGAGAGAGCGGCCGCCGCGGCGACGGGATCCGGCTTCTCCTTGCCCGGCGCATGCACGGCCATGCGCGAGAGCAGGGCCTTGAAGCCCTGGTCCTCCAGGAAGTTGCGCAGCGGCTCGGGCGGGATGCCGTCCAGCTTCAGCTCGTCCAGCGTGTGCGGCAGCGTCATCTCGCAATGGAGCGCCACCAGTTGCCGCGAGAGCCGCGCCATCGCCTCATGCTCGATGAGGTTCTCGCGCATCTTGCTCGGCTTCATCGTCGGCGCGGCGGCCAGCACCGCATCGAGAGTGTCATATTCGACGATCAGCTTGGCAGCGGTCTTGGCGCCGATGCCCGGCACGCCCGGCACATTGTCGACCGCGTCGCCCATCAGCGCCAGCACGTCGCCGAGTTGGTCAGGCCGCACGCCGAACTTCTCCAGCACATAGGGCGCGCCACGCCGCTCGTTCTTCATCGTGTCGAGCATGTCCACGCCCGGCATGGCAATCAGCTGCATCAGGTCCTTGTCGGAGGAGACGATGGTCACGTTCCATCCCGCCTCGACCGCCTTGCAGGTGTAGCTGGCGATGATGTCGTCCGCCTCGAACCCGGCTTCCTCGATGCAGGGCAGTGAGAAAGCCTTGGTCGCCTCGCGGATCAGCGGGAATTGCGGGATCAGGTCTTCCGGCGGCGGCGGGCGGTGCGCCTTGTACTGGTCGTACATGTCGTTGCGGAAGGTGTGCGATCCCTTGTCGAGGATCACCGCGAGATGCGTCGGCCCTTCTTCCTTGTCGAGCGCATCGGCCAGTTTCCACAGCATGGCCGTATAGCCATAGACCGCGCCTGCCGGCGTGCCGTGCCGGTTGGTGAGCGGGGGAAGCTGGTGATAGGCGCGGAAGATGTAGCCCGAGCCGTCGACGAGATAGAGGTGATTCCGGTCAGCCATGGCGGCAGGAGATAGCGCGGGGTCGGCACGGATGCCAGCGGCGGCATGAACGATGCTGACAAGTCCGGACACCGCGCCGGCGCGGCGATCGCGGTCAGGTCCGCGCCCCGTTGCCTCTTGGCCTCCGCCAAGCTAGGAGGCGCGATCATTTTTCCGGTGCAGGAATCGAAGAAGTCGACCCATGGCAGGCCATAGCAAATTCAAGAACATCATGCATCGCAAGGGCGCGCAGGACAAGAAGCGCGCCGCGAGCTTCTCCAAGCTCTCGCGCGAGATCACCGTCGCGGCCAAGTCGGGCATGCCCGATCCGGACATGAATCCGCGCCTGCGCCTCGCCGTCAACGCGGCCAAGGCGCAGTCCATGCCCAAGGACAACATTCAGCGCGCCATCGACAAGGCGAGCCGGGGCGACGCGGAGAATTACGAGGAAGTTCGCTACGAAGGTTACGGCCCCGGCGGCGTAGCCATCATCGTCGAAGCGCTGACCGACAACCGCAACCGCACCGCCACCAATGTCCGCACCGCCTTCTCCAAGAATGGCGGCAATCTCGGCGCCTCGGGCGCAGTGAGCCACGGCTTCGATCGCATGGGCCTCATCACCTATCCGGCGAGCGCGGGCGATGCCGACGCGATCTTCGAGGCGGCGCTGGACGCGGGCGCGGAAGACGTCTCCTCCAACGAGGACGAGCACGAGATCTGGACAGCGATGGACGCGCTCCACGAAGTCGCCAAGGCGCTCGAGGACAAGCTCGGCCCAGCGGAAGGCGCCAAGCTCGCCTGGAAGCCGCAGACCACGGTGGAACTCGACGAGACGAACGCCGGCACGCTGCTCAAGCTGGTCGACACACTGGACGACGACGACGACGTGCAGACCGTCTGGGGCAATTATGAAGTGCCCGACGACGTGATGGAGAAGCTGGGCTGAGAAAGCTCGGATATCAGAGTGGCTCCTCTCCTTCCCGGGAGGCGAGGGTGAGGCTTGAGCGCCGTGGCTGAGATATGATCATCCTCGGCCTCGACCCAGGCCTCGGCACCACCGGCTGGGGCCTGATCCGCGCGGAGGGCAACCGGCTCTCTCATCTCGCCAACGGCCAGATCAAAACCGACTCCCATGCTGCGCTGCCGCAACGCCTTGTTGCGCTTGATGCTGCACTCGCCGCGCTGATTGCTGCGCACCATCCGGACGAGGCCGCGGTCGAGGAGGTGTTCGTCAACACCAATCCCCAGTCGACCCTCAAGCTCGGCCAGGCGCGCGGCGTGGTGCTGCTCTGCCCGGCGCGATCGGGCCTGGCCGTGGGCGAATATGCTGCGCGGCTGGTCAAGAAATCGGTCGTCGGCGTCGGCAATGCCAGCAAGGAGCAGGTCCACGCCATGGTCTCGCGGCTGCTGCCGGGCGCAGCAATTTCCGGACCCGATGCGGCGGATGCTCTGGCCGTCGCCATCACCCACGCCCATATGCGGGCGAGCGCGCGTCACCTTGCCGAGCGGACGCGCGGCTAGCGGGACTGAGCCTCGAGCCGGCAGCGCAGGCGCCCCCTGGGGCCGAAGTCGACCCGCTCGAAGAAAGCCTTGTCCTTCTCCGTCCCGTCGAACACGGCGCCGAAGAAATGGTTCTGACGGCCGTTCTGCTCGACGATATAGCCCTGGAACTTGCCGTCGATCTGCGCCCGCCGCACGATGACGCCGTCGCGCTTCAGCAGGTCCGGGCCGTCGGCGGAGGCCGGTGCATGATTGCCGTCATAGACCGCCCATGTGTGCCCGCCCGCATCGGTGAAGCGATGCACGTCATAGTCCGGCCCTTCCTGCACACGCGTCGTCTCACCGTCCACAAGTGCGACCCAGGCGAGACCCACGCATGTGCCCCGATCCGCAAGGGCGGCGGAGTTCGCGGCGACGATCAGCAGCAGTCCCAGCATCGCGTCACTCCCATCAGCCCCGGCCCCAGAACAGGAAGGCCACCGCGCCCATCAGGCAGACGAAGGCGCCGAGATGGCGCCACTGCAGCGGCTCGCCCAGAAACGTCACCATGAAGACGCCGAACACGGTGAGCGCGATCACTTCCTGCGCGATCTTGAGCTGCCCTGCGCTCCAGCCGCTCGCATAGCCGATCCGGTTGGCGGGCACGGCGAAGCAATATTCGAAGAAGGCGATGCCCCAGCTGATCAGGATGACGACGATCAGCGGCTTGGCCATGCCGCCCTTGAGGTGCCAGTACCAGGCGATCGTCATGAGGACGTTGGAGATGAGCAGCAGCGCGATCGTGGGCATGATCGCGGCATGCCAGCGCGCGCGGGCACCGGCAAGGGCATGTGCGGAACGCAGCGCGTTCAGGCGCGGGTCGTGCTGGTGATCCTGGCCTCGAACATCCTCAAGAATGGGTCGGCCGGCTGGCTCGGGTCGTAATTCTCGCGCACCGTCGTGCGGCGCATGTCACGGCGCTTGTTGACATGGTCGAAGTCGCCGCCGCGGTGCAGCGCCGCGATATTGTCCCACACCACGATGTCGCCGGGCCGGTAATAGACCGGGAAGACGTAATGCGGCTGGGTGCACCAGGCGATCAGCTCGCGGATGAGCGCGCGCCCTTCCTCGCGGTCCATGCCGGCCACGTCGCGCGCATGGCTGCCGACGTAGATCACCTTGCGGCCCGAGCTCGGGTGCTCCAGCACCATCGGGTGCGTGGCGAGGCCGCGCGCGTCAATGTCCTCCTCGCTATAGGGGCCGCCCGCCAGCCGGCGCGACCACCACATCGAATGCTCGCACTGGAGGTCGGCGATTCGGTCTTTCTTCTCCTGCGGCAGGTCGTCCCAGGCCGCGCGCGTATCGGCGAACCAGGTCGGCCCCTCATGCTCGGGCGCCTCGTGGCAGAGCAGCAGCGAGTGGGAGGAGCGCAGCTTCATGAAGCTGCTGTCGTGATGCCAGAGCCGGTCGCCCTGCTTGTGGAGGATCATCGCCTCGTCGCGAAGGATGCTGCCGTCCGGAGTCAGGTTGCCGGCGTCGAACAGTTCGCGATGGCCGTAGCGCGGCGAACTGTCCGGCCGCAGCGGCGCCTTTTCGAGATAGCCGAAGATGCGGCTGAATGCGACGTGGCCGTCATTGTCGAGGCCGGTGTCGCGGAACACCACCACGCCCCATTCCGTCTGCGCGGCGAGAATGGCGTCGCGGTCCTGGTCCGACAGCGGCTTGCTGATGTCCACGCCCGACAGCTCGGCGCCGAAACGCGACGTGATCGGCTTGACCTGAAGCATCGGCGCCTCTCCTCTCGTTCTCGCCGGGGGCGCGCGGCTCTGGTCCGCGCGCATCCTCGGCGACGGATATAGCTGTCATGATAATAATGTCGGCTCAAGCTAATTGCGCCCGCCTCCCTTGCCGGGTCGGCGGGCGGTCGGACTCAGACCCGCGCGACACGTGCGAACATGCGGTGCAGCATGTCGGCGCAGGCATCCAGTTCCTCGTCGCCAAGGTCCGCCAGCATGGCGCGCCGCTCGGCGTCGAGCACCGGCTGGATCTTGCGCACGATCGCCAGGCCTTCGGGCGTCAGCGACACCAGCTTGGAGCGGCCGTCGCGCGGATTGTCGATGCGCTTGATGAGGCCGTCGGTCGCCAGCCCCTCGATCACGCGCACCAGCGTCGGCCATTGCACGAACAGGCGCTGGCCGAGGTCGGTGAGCGTCACCGGCTGCGGACCGAAGGCGATGGTGAAAAGCGCCTGCCAGCGCGCCCGGCTTTGCCCGGTCTCCGCGCGCAGGCGATTGTCGATATGCGTGGTCCACGACCGGCCGGACATGACGAGCAGCCGCGACAGCCGATATTCGCGGTCCAGACGCCGCCCAGCCGGATAGAAGTCGTTATAATGATTGGCCCAATCGTCGAAATCGCCGACGCGCTCGTCCGCTGCGTCGGCTGGCTTGTCCGCGCCGTTGTCGGCAGCCATGCATCCCCCCCTATTGCTTCCCCTCGAATCCTACCCTTGTAGACTGTTGGGAGAGGAATGGAACGGGGCTTTCGTTGAGAGAGTCAATCGTCAGGCATCGCTGGCGCGAAGGGCGCCTTTCGCGCGTGGTTAGATCGGCCTAGCTTGCTATCTGTTTTGAAACGACAAAATGCGGCCCTTCGACAAAAGCCGGTGGAAAGCGCTAGACTGGCGCCAAGAAGGAGAGACTCCATGCACAAGATCATGCTCGACCCGGACCTGGTGGCGCGGCTCACCGAGGCTCGCGGCGGCCGCCTGCACGTCCTCGATACGCTGGATCCGGCCCGCACCGCGCACATCATCGTCGACATGCAGAACGGCTTCGTCGAGGAAGGCGCGCCGGTCGAGGTGCCGACCGCGCGGGAGATCGTGCCGGCGGTGAACCGCATCAGCCAGGCGGTCCGCGCGGCTGGTGGCGTCAATTATTTCGTCCACTTCACCACGCCCGTCGGCGATCTCGACAGCTGGTCGACCTTCTACGGCCGCTTCTCGAAGGACATCGCCAGGGGCCATCAGGACGCCTTCACGCCCGGCGCGCATTACTGGCAGCTCTGGCCCGCGCTCGATGTCGACGGGAGTGTCGACCAGACCATCGAGAAGAAGCGCTTCGGCGCCTTCATTCCCGGCACCTGCGATCTCGACGCGGACCTGCGCGCGCGCGGCATCGACACGCTCATCATCACCGGCACGCTCACCAATTGCTGCTGCGAATCCACGGCGCGCGATGCGATGCAGCTCAATTACAAGGTGATCTTCGCGACCGACGCCAATGCCGCGCTCACCGATGCCGAGCATAATGCCACGCTCAACAACATGATGTTCCTCTTCGCGGACGTCATGTCGGCCGACGAGATCGTCGCGCTGCTGGAGCCGGCCATGGCGGAGGCGAACTGAGCGACGGCGGACCTGAAATCCGTGCTCCTGCGGAAGCAGGAGCACAAGCCCTTGGCCCGAAGCGCGTCGGAATCCGGTTCACCCCTGCTCGCACAGCGCCTTGAGTTGTTGCGCCACCACGCTCCAGCCTTCGATGAAGCCCATCGCCTTATGCTGGTCGTGCGCGTCCTGCGTCCAGTGCCGCGCCGATCCGGTGTAGCGCGTGCCGCTGCCCTCGGGCTCGATTTCCCAGATGCCGACCATGAACGGCCCTGCCGGCACCCAGCCGACGGTGAAGGCATCCGTGGTCATGAAGCGCCTGCCCGGCACCACGTCGAGGAACACGCCCTCATTGGGCATGACCTCGCCATTGGGCCCGTGCATGGTCATCGAGGCACGGCCGCCGGGTCGCCAGTCCTGCTCGACGATCTCGACCCGCCAGGGCTTGGGGCACCACCATTCCTCCATCCGCTCGGTCAGGATCGTCCAGACTTTTTCGGGCGACGCATCGATATAGGTGGTGACGCTGAGCGTGAGGTCGGTTTGGTCGGTCATGCGGTCGGCCCCTGCAGGGTGCGGCGGGCAATGAAGGCCATCGGCCAGCCGACGAGTACGATGTGCGGAAAGAGCGCGCGGAAGATCTTCACCGGGTCGGTGACCGGATGGATCGCGGGGAAGCGCAGCGGCAGCACGATCCAGTACATCACCAGATAGAGCGCGAGGCCATAGAGCAGGCCGGAGAGCCAGGGCGACATCGTGCCGAGCGGCGAGCGCTGCACGAGCAGGCCGAAGACCAGCACCATCACCGCCATGATGCCGTAATGGACGAGCAGCCCCGCGATCGCCCCGGCCACGCCCCAGTCCGCGACGCCATTGCCGAACGGCCCAGAGGCAACCAACAGCAGCATGCCTCTGGCCGTGCCGCCCAGCGCCACCGAGAGAAGCGCCGCGTAGACGATGTCGAGCGTGCCGCAGACCAGCCAGGCGCGTGTGAAATAGCGTGTCATGTCGCGTCCCCCATCCGCGCCGCTCCTCAGTCCCGGTCCGGTGCGCCCGGCGGGAAATAGCCGCGATAGGGCCGCGCATTCTCGATGCAGCGCGCCACCGAGGGACGCGCGTTGAGCCGGGCTCGATACTCGCGCAGGCCCGGCGCGCTGTCCGGGATCGGCCGCACCCAGTCCGCGTAGAACAGCGCCGGCGCCGCGGCGATGTCCGCCATGGAGAAGCCGTGGCTGCTCGCCCATGTCCGCCCGGCGAAGCGAATCTCGAGCCAGGCATAGACGGCGTCCAGCGCGGCCTCGGCCTTGGCGATCCGTGCCCGGTCCGGATTTTCGCGGTCGAGCAGATATTCCTGCACGATGGCGTTCATCGGACCCTGCACATGATTGTCGAAGATCCGGTCCATGAAGCGCACGTCCAGCGCGTCGATCGCATTGGCCGGCACCAGCGGCGCGCGCTCATAATGGCGCAGGTCGAGATATTCGATGATCGTCGTCGATTCGAACACCGGCGCGCCCTCATCGACCAGCACCGGGAACTTGGCGAGCGGCCAGTGCCGGCGCAGCTCGGTCATCGCCTCCTCGCTTTCGACGAGCCGGTGCTCGAACGGCAGGTCTTTCTCGTAAAGGGCGATATACGCCTTCCAGCAATAGCTGGAGAATGGATGCGCGTAGAGGGTGTAGCTCACACCGTCTCCCCTGCATAAGCGGCCTCGAGCGCCGCCAGGTCCAGTTTACGCGACTTGAGGATCACGTTCCAGATGCGCTCCTTCTGCGCGTCGGTGCCGCTGGCCTGCATGTCCAGCAGCTTGCGCGGAACGACCTGCCACGACACGCCATATTTGTCCTTGCACCAGCCACAGACGCTCTCGCTGCCGCCATCGGCGATGAGGCCGTCCCAGTAGCGGTCCAGCTCGGCCTGCGTCTCCACCGGCAGCACGAAGGAGACGGCCTCGGTCTGCGGGAATTCCGGCCCGCCGTTGAGAAGAGCGAAGGCCTGGCCGTTGATCGTGAAGCCGACCCACAGCGCCGTGCCCGGCGGGAAGCTGGGCGGAAAGGGCTGGCCCTCGGTGTAGCGCCAGATGCTGTCGATCCGCGCATCGTCGAACAGCGCGACGTAGAAGCCTGCCGCTTCCTCCGCGGTGCCGTTCATCCAGATGCAGGGAGTGATGGGATTGATCATCGCAAGCCTCCTAGAGCGGCCCGACCAGCGCGAACTGCGCGCCTTGCGGATCGGTGCCGATGACGATGTGGCCGCCGCCGGGCACTTCGTGCGGACCCATGTGGATCGCCCCGCCCTTGGCCTTGGTGGTCTCGACCGCCGCATTGATCGAGGCCACGTTGAAATAGTGCAGCCAGTAGGCCGGCCGGTCCTTCTGCTGGACCGTGGCGCCGATGCGCAGGTCGCCCACATAGAGGAAGCGATAGTCGCCCATCTCGCCCATCGGCATGGATTCGGGATTGGTCCAGCCGAAGACGCCCTCATAGAAGCTGTGCGCCGCCTTCTGATCGGGAATGGAAAGTTCGTTCCAGGCGCAGTGGCCGACGGCTTCAGCCGAGAAGGCCGTGCTGGTGCCGTCCTCGACATCGCCGCGCATCACGTAGAAAAGCCCGCCCTGCGGATCGGTCGCCATGGCGAGGCGGCCGGCGCCGGCTATGTCGGTCGGCCCCATGTGGATCGTGCCACCGGCATCCTTGATCGCCTGCACCGAGGCATCGACATCGTCCACGCCGATATAGCCGACCCACACCGGCTTCGCGCCTTTCGACATCATGTCCGCGTCGATCGCCATCACACCGCCGACCATCGCGTCCGGCGCGTTGATCATGCGATAGTCCATGCCGGGCATGTCGCTCTTGTCGCCGATCTTCCAGCCGACCACCGCTTCGTAAAAGGCGCGGGCGCCCTCAATGTCGGGGGTCATCAGCTCATACCAGATGAACTCGCCTTGCTTGTTGGGCATCTCACTTCTCCCCCAGGTGGACGATCGGCTCGAACCCGCCGAAGATCATCCGCATGCCGTCAAAGGGCATCGGATTTTTCTGCGGATCCATGCGGTCGTCCGTCTTGTTCGGATCCATGATGTGTTTCATCGCCGCGTCCCGCGTCGCCTTGTCCGGCCACTCGACCCATGAGAAGCAGACCGTCTCGTCTTCCTTGGCCTTCACCGCCATGCGGAAGTCGGTCTGCTTGCCCTCGGGCACTTCGTCGCCCCAGCATTCCAGGATACGGGTGGCGCCCAGGTCGATGAAGACGCTGTCGCCGAGATTGGCGTGGTCGATGAACTTCTGCTTGTTCGCCGTCGGCACGGCGAGCACGAAACCGTCGATATAAGGCATGGATTCTCTCCTTGGCCGTTCCCCGGTCGCGCTCAGGCGCTTTGATCGAGGATGGCGGTATAGCCGCCGTAGATCATACGGGCGCCGGCCATGGGATTGTCCTCCGGGCCTTTCATGCGCTCGTCGTTCATCAGGCCCTCCCAGGCCTTGTCGCGCGTGGCCTTGTCCGGCCATTCGATCCAGGAAAAGACGACATCCTCGCCGTCCTCGGCGACGACGGCGGTGCGCATGTCGTTCACCTTGCCGGGCTTGATGTCGTCGTTCCAGGTCTCCACGACGCGCAGCGCGCCATATTCGAGGAACAACGGCGCAGCCATCTTCGCCATTTCCACATAATCGTCCTTGCGGCCCGGTTTCACGGGGCACAGGAATCCGTCGATGTAGGTCATGCTGGCACTCCTTCCTTGTCCGGTGCGAAATCCGCCATCTGCGCGGCCATCGCCGCCTTGAATGCGGGGCGGGCCTCGCCGCGTGCGACATAATCGATGAGGTTCTGCGGTATGGACACGCGATCGGGCGAAACGTTCCGCATCGCCTCGACGGTGATGAGATCACCTGCGGTGAAGCGGTCTTCCAGCCACTCCCTGTCGCCGAGCATCGCGGAGAGGTGGCCCAGCCGCCGCTCCAGCACCGCCAGCGCCTCGGGACGGCGCAGCGCGGCCCATTCCTGCCCGGCGCAGAAATGGTCGATGATGACCATATTCATGATGAGGGGCTCGAGGCTGTTGAGCGCCGAGATCAGCCAGGTCTGCGCGCGGGCGCGGGCGACCGACTCTGTCGGCAGCAGCCGCTCGTCCTTCTCGGCGATGTGCAGCACGATCGCGCCGCTCTCGAAAATCTCGACGTCGCCTTCCTTGTAGAACGGCACCTGCCCATAAGGCTGCTCGCCATAATAGAAGGCCGGCCGGTCCACTGCGCTGATGAGGCGGGTGCGGTAGTCGAGCCCGATTTCCTCCAGCGCCCAGCGCACGCGCAGGTCGCGCACATGGCCGCGCGCGAAGGGCGGAACCCATTCGAACGCCGTCACCTCGATCGGCGCATCCTCTCTCTGTGGCATCTTGATCCTCCTTGTTGCGGCAAGGTCGGCGGGGACGGCGGACCGCCCCTTTCAGCTATCGCCTTCCGATTTGAAGCCCCTGAGCAGGGCATAGATCGCCATGGCGTGGCCATGGCCCAGGCCGAAGTCGCGCTTCAAATCCGCGACGACCGTGCCAGCCTTGACCTCCGGCTTCATCGTGTCGCCGTCGAGATAGCCCTGCCACACCGCATAGGCGCGGAAGTCCGCAGGCGACTGGCCGGTCTTGGCCTGGATGTTGTCGAGATAGCCCTGGAACGACATGGCTGCGTCTCCTCGCTCACTGACCGGATGGTCAGGCGGGCTCGGCCTCCCCGGCGCCCGCGGCCAGCGCCGCCTCCACGTCCATCCACGCCAGTTCCCAGATGTGTCCATCCGGATCGGCGAAGCTGCGGCCATACATCCAGCCATGTTCCTGCACCGGGTTGGGATCGCCCACGCCGCCGCCCGAAACGGCGTTGGCCACCGTCCTGTCGACGGCCTCGCGGGTTTCCTCACTCAGGCAGAGCAGCACCTGCGCCGTCTCGTGCGCATTGGGGATCGCGCGGCTGGTGAAGCCGCTGAAGCGCGCATGTGTCAGCAGCATCACGCAGATCGTCTCGGAGACGCGCATCATCTGCGTCTGCTCGTCGCGGAAATTCTCGTCGGCGGTGGCGCCGATCGCCTGGTAGAAGGCGATCGACCGGGCCAGATCGGTCACCGGGAGATTCACGAAAATCATCTTTTCCATCTGAGGCACTCCTCTCAACTGGTGCCGAGCGAATCGCTCAACCTTGACGATCCTGACCCTGCGGATTATATATTGCAACTATGAAGTTAGAAAAAACAACCAACAGGTCCAAAACGGAGACAAGCCGCCGATATGACGACGCCTGCGGCATGGCACACGGCCTTGAGCTGCTTGGCGAGCGATGGGCGCTGTTCGTCGTGCGCGAGCTTATGCTGGGACCGCGACGGTTCGGCGACCTGCGCGGCGACCTGCCCGGAATCAGTGCCAATGTGTTGACCCAGCGCCTGCAGGAGCTGGAATCGCGCGGCATCGTCGAGAAGACGACTCTGCCGCCCCCCGCCAACGTACAGGTCTATGGCCTCACGCCCTGGGGCTATGAGGCCGAGATCATCGTCAAGGAACTGGGGCGCTGGGCCGCCCGCTCGCCGGGGCACGATCCCAATCTGCCGATCAGTCCGGTCTCGATCATGCTCTCCCTGCGCACGTTGATCGTGCCCGAGCGCGTGGGTGGTCACGACTTCATCGTCGGCTTCCGCTTCGGCCATCTCGCCTTTCGCGGCCATGTGAGGAACGGCGAGATCGTCATCACCCGCGAGGAGCCGCACGACGCCGCCTTCACCCTGTCCGGCACCGCTCCCGGCCTCGGCGCCTTCGTCCACGGCGAAGTACCGATCGCGGCGCTCGAAGCCGAAAAGCTGCTGAGCGCGCAAGGCGACCCCGCCCTGATCGCGCTGTTCCCGGGACTGTTCGAGCTGCCCGAGAAGCTGGCGCCGAAGGATTGATCGCGTCCCCACTCATTAGGCTGAGGATGTAAAGCCGGTGGCCATGCTCGACCGACGCTCCTTCAAGATGCGTATGGCCATGCTCGGATGTGTCGGGGATCTGGCGCGGGACAATATCCTTGCGATTGTCGTGATGACCGTCCTGCTGGCGGGCGGGATCGCGCTAGCGCTGCCGGGGGCTGGCAAGCCGATCGTCCATCGCGCGACGGTCACGGCGATCTGGCCTGGCATGGGCAAGAACAACCCGCGTCCGTCCGTCGACTTGATTTTCCCCGACGGTCGGCACGAAACGCTGCGTCTGAACAATGCGGTGCATTGCCGGATTGGCTCTGTCCTGCTGGTGACCGAAACGCCGAAGCTCTTGAGATCGGACATGGAGACCGACCGCATGGGCTGCCGCTGACGAGCAAACGGCGCGGCCGTTGCCGCCCGAATCGCGCCGCACAGATTTAGCTCGACTCTCCCTTTCCTCCCCAGCATATCTCGCTCGTTGGGGGAGAACGTATCGTGATCGCAACGGTAGCCACCGTCGCCTTTCTCGGGCTGGAAGCCAGGCCCGTCGAGGTGCAGTGCCAGCTTGTCTCGGGCCTCCCCAACTTCATCGTGGTGGGCCTCGCCGACAAGGCGGTGGCTGAGAGCCGCGAGCGCGTCCGCAATGCCATTGCGGCCATCGGCCTCTCGCTCCCGCCCAAGCGGATCACCGTCAATCTCTCGCCCGCAGACCTCCCCAAGGAAGGCTCGCATTACGACCTGCCGATAGCGCTGGCGCTGCTCGCCGCTATGGGCGTTGTCGATGCCGAGGATCTGGCCGAGCATCTCGTCGTCGGCGAGCTGGGGCTGGACGGGCGTGTCGCGCCGGTGCCCGGCGTCCTCCTCGCCGCTCTGCACGCCGCCGGGCGTGATCTCACCCTCATCTGCCCCGCGACGCAAGGCGCCGAGGCGGCCTGGGCCGGGTCGGACGGTGTGCTCGCCGCGCCCGATCTGCTGAGCCTCATCAATCACCTGAAGGGCAGCAATGTCCTGCCCCGTCCGCAGGCCGGCGAGGCCGAGCCGCCGCGTCATGGCCCGGACCTGCGCCAGGTGAAGGGTCAGGAGACCGCCAAGCGCGCGCTGGAGATCGCGGCGGCCGGAGGTCATAATCTCGCGATGATCGGTCCGCCAGGGGCCGGCAAGTCACTGATGGCGAGCTGCCTCCCCGGCATCCTGCCCCCGCTGACGCCGGGCGAGGCGCTCGGCATTATGTAGCAAACGCACCAAGCACAGAGGCGCTTTTACCCGGTCCAGCGCCTAATGTGAATCCATGACCGACTACGCCTTGGAAGCGCTCAAACGGAAGCGCGCAGAAATGACCGGCGAGATAGCGCTATGCCATGCGCGCCTTGCCAAGCTCTCCGATGATCTGGAGCATATCGACGCCACGATAAGGCTGTTCGCTCCGGACTTCGTGCAGGAGAGCGTGTTGCCCAAGGTGTTCACCCCACCCAAGTCGTGGAGCAAGCGCGGGGAGATGAGCCGGGCTGTGCTGTCCATTCTGCGCGTCGCCAAGGGGCCGGTGTCCACACGGGAGATAGCGGCGCAGATTGTCGCTCAGCGCGGTCTAGAGAGCGATCGCGGTATCCTGAACATCATGACGCGCCGTGTCGGGCATGTGCTGCGCGACAAGCGGGAAACGGGGCTGGTGCGGTCTATCGAAGAGACCGGGCTGTGGTTGCAGTGGGAGATTGTGCGTTAGCCCGCCAACGCCTAGGGATTCTCGGAAATTCTGGAAAAAATTTGACCAACGCGCCCAGATTCCCCATATGTTCACCAACATTATGGAGGCGATCTATGGCATATGATCCAGCGACCGTCGCCAATCACTTCCTCGATTTGGCGACAGCTAAGGGCGCGCGGCTAACCCCGATGCAGCTCATTAAGCTCACATATATCGCGCACGGTTTCTCGTTGGCGCTCTACCACCGGCCGTTGATCAATGAGCCGGTAGAAGCGTGGCGCTATGGTCCGGTTATCCCAAGCCTCTACCGCGTCCTTAAGAATTATGGCTCGGGTCCGGTGGCGGGCCCGCTCGCTGCGCGTTGGGGTAGAACCCAAGAGATCGATAGCTCTGATCAAGAACTTATCGAAGCTGTGTTTGACAAATATGGCAGTTTGTCGGGAACGCAGCTGTCCTTCTTGACGCACAAAAAGGGAACGCCTTGGGAGAAGGCGTATGAGCCAGACGTTTACGGCGTGGAACTGGATGACGATGAAATCCAAACCCATTACGAGGAATTATTGGCGCGGTGAGCGGCGGTGGGCTCGATATCCCTGCTCCCGATCCGACTGGATCGGAATCAGACACTCTTGCTAATCAAGAGGTCAAGAATTGGCCCAATTATGATGAAATCAGCAGCGCCAAGCGCCATAATCAGGTTCTAGTCCACAAGACGATTGGATACCTTATCCCGGCGGCGCTTGTCGTCGCTTTTCTATGCTTTCTGGCGATGTGTCTGGTGTATGTTTGGCACTTGCTCAGCAGGCCGTGCTGGAGGTGGCTCGCGCCCGCTGAACTCCAAAATATCCATAGCATAATATTCAGTAGCGTTGTGGGCGGCGCGATAGCCTTGATCGCAAAGACCTACTTTGCCGACGAGAAAGACAAGGCGAATTAGGCCGCCCGCTGCCAATACCCCTTCCACGCCCGGCTAACCCGGCTCGCCATCGCAGCGTCCAGTACCATCGCCGCCTGCATGCCGTTGTCCACGCGGCGGTTATCTTCACGCCACGAAGCTTCCCGCGCGTACTGATACAGGTACGGCCCGGCGATATGATGGTGCGTGCCGACTTCCATACGGCGCAGACGGGAGAAGTAGCTTTCCGCCTGATTGGTGCACACGCCCTCGTCCATGAACTGGACCGAGTGATTGACGCGCTTCGTTTCCCAGCCAGCGTGCAGAGCGTCCCAGCCCGTGCCTTCATCGGCGTGGATCGTGGCGAGCGTACCGACATGGTCGCGAACGAACGGGACCGCATCGCCTTCATTGCGGACAATGAAGGGCAGCGACTTGCCGCCACGGGCGCGCATGATGACGACGCACATGCGCTTGCCAGAGCGGTTCTCTGACAGGCGACGGTCCTTGCGGTCGGCCTTGACGTTCTCTGGCTTCACGTAACCGCCGAAGTACGCGCCGTCGATCTCGACCACGCCGTCCAGCTTGCGGCCCATCTGCTCGCGCGCCATCGCCTCGCGCAGCTTGTGCGTGAGAACGAAAGCCGTCTTGTACTGGACAGCCAGGTCGCGGCTCAGTTGAAGCGCAGCAACACCCTTCGCGCCATTGACGAAGATGACGATGGCGGCGAGCAGGTCCGTGAAGCTCATCTTGCGCGAGGCGAAGATGGTGCCCGACGTAACCGAGAACTGGTGGTGACAGCCAACGCACTTGAACTTGCGGCGCGTGGGAATGTCGTAGGACTCGACACAGCCACAGCGCGGGCAAACAGCCTCGCCGTCTGTCTCCGGCCAACGCATGGCGCGGAACGTCTCGTAGGCCTTTTCTTCGCCCATGCTGAAAACAGCCTTGAGGCTGATCGTGCGGGCTTTGGCCGAGAGGAGGAAGTGTTGTGCCATCGTTTGCGGTGCCTATGCATCGCATATAATGACATTCATGCACTGTTGTCAATGGCATTCGTATCGCATATGATGATGTTCACATCATAGGAGATACCATGCCCGACAATAAGGATTGGGAGGACCGGGTTAAGGGCCTCCTGAAAGCCGAACTGAAGCGCAAGAATGTGAGCTATGCCCAGCTCGTGGAAAAACTGGCCCAAATTGGGGTAGTGGACTCCGAGCCGAATATCAGGAACAAGCTGTCGCGGGGGAAATTCACAGCGGTATTCTTAATCCAATGCTTGGAAGCAGTCGGGGCATCATCCTTGCGCTTGCAGGAATAGCAGCGCTCGGGATCGCGTTTGGCCTAGGTCTAACCGCCGCATCATACGATACCCACGAACAGCGGTATCAAGCCTACCGTTACGCCACCGACAAGCCACGAGAAATGGACCCGTCGCTTGCGGGACAGCCCGGCACCAAGTCCTTCGAGTATCGCGCCCCCTGCCGTGATCCAAAAGGGAAAGACGAAAGCGATCTTTGCGCCCAATGGAAGGCCGCGAATGCCGCCGAGGATAGCGCACTTTGGGCAAAGTGGGGTTTCTGGATCGGCGTAGTTGGGTCGGGCTTTCTGCTCTGGCAGATCATACTCACTCGCCAAGCTGTAGAAGATACCGGCGATGCCACCGCCGCCATGCAGTCCGCCAATGAAATCGCCAAAGCGGCGCAGCGCCCCTGGCTGCACATCGACAATGTTGAGGCGAAAATGTACGCGCTTGAAAGCTCGTCCGGGGAGCTGATCGTCACCGTCTACGCGTGGGTGACCGTCAAAAATGTCGGAGGTCGACCCGCCTTCCAAATCAATCGACGGGAAATGTTTGGGCCAACTGGCAGTATGCGCTCTGCCACTTTGTCCCCGTGGTGGGATGTGCCCAATATCCCCCCTGGTGGCACCACGACCTTCTTCTTGCTGCAAACCTATCATATTGCGCGCGCAGCCCTCGAACAGATCAGCCGTAGCTTCTCGCTTCATGTCGCCTTCGCTTATGCGGATGATGTAGTCGATGGGCGGAAACAAACCGCTCAGACCTATGCTTTGTGCAAGAAGCTTGCTCCCAACAACGTTATTGTCACCTTCACCGTGGAGGAATTGACTACCCCGCCAGCGGCTAGCCCAGGGGAGTGGAGCAAAGGGCACCCGTGCGACATTTGGCCGGAACCCGGCGGGATCATGACTTAAAAGCGCCAGCGCCGCAAAAATCGAAAGAGACACGCTCTAGCTCCTTATTGGAGCGGCAGAGCAGAAACGCTTGGTGCGTTTGCTACATAATGCCGGAGGCGCTGGAAGTCTCGATGGTCGCCTCGGTCGCGGGCACACTGAACGGCGGACGGATCAGCCAGACCCGCCCCTATCGCGCGCCGCATCACAGCGCCTCGATGGCAGCGCTGGTCGGCGGCGGATTGCGCGTGAAGCCGGGCGAGGTCAGCCTTGCGCATCTCGGCGTGCTGTTCCTCGACGAGTTGCCGGAGTTCCGGCGCGCCGTGCTGGACAGCCTGCGCCAGCCGCTGGAGACCGGCGAGGTCAGCGTCGCCCGCGCCAATGCGCATGTGACCTTTCCCGCGCGCGTCCAGCTCATCGCCGCGATGAATCCCTGCCGCTGCGGCCATCTCGCCGATCCATCGCTCGCCTGCTCACGCGCCCCGCGCTGCGCCAGCGACTACCAGGCCAAGATCTCCGGCCCGCTGCTGGATCGCATCGACCTTCACGTCGAGGTGAACGCCGTCACCGCCGCTGACCTCGTCCTCCCTCCACCCACCGAGGGATCGACCGAAATCGCCGCCCGCGTCGCCACGGCCCGCGCGATCCAGACCGCCCGCGCGCTCAACTCCGGCGCCCGCACCAACGCCGAGCTCGAAGGCGACGCTCTCGACCGCATCGCCACGCCGGACAATCCCGGCCGCGACCTCCTCGCCCAGGCCGCCGCCGCCATGAAGCTGAGCGCGCGCGGCTACACCCGCGTGCTCAGGGTCGCCCGCACGATCGCCGATCTGGCAGGCGCGGAGCAGGTCGGCCGCGTCCATGTCGCCGAGGCATTGAGCTATCGGCGACGGGCGCCGGTGAATTGAGAGGAAACGCCGTGGCACTCGCCACCCATGACGACTATTTCGCGACGGTCCCGGCCGACGTACGCCCGCTGCTCGAAGCGATCCAGGCCGAGGTCGAGCGCGCGGTGCCGACCGCGCAGCGCTGCATCAGCTACCAGATGCCGGCCTATCGAACCGGCAGCGGCAAGAACCGCGTCTTCTTCTATTTCGCGGCCTTCAAGAAGCATATCGGCGTCTATCCGCCGGTGCATGACGACGCGCTGCTTTACGAGCTCTCGTCCTGGCGCGGGCCGAAAGACAATCTCATTTTCCCGCTGAAAGAAACCGTGCCGATCGCGCTCATCGGGCGCGTCGCTGTGGCGCTGGCGGAGCAATATGGGGACGGCGCACCTTGATCGTCCGCGAGGAACAAAGCGGTGACGCGACAGCCCTGCGCGCGCTGCTGACCGCCGCCTTCCAGGCGCAGCCGATCGTCGCCGATCTGGTCGATGCACTGAAGGCTCACCCCATGCCCCTGCCCGTGCGCTCCTTCGTGGCGGAGGAGGATGGCGAAGTCGTCGGCCATGTCATGCTGAGTGCGAGCCGGCTCGATGCCCCGCGCCGGCTGCTCCCCGTCTATGTCCTCTCGCCGCTCTCGGTCCGGCCGGACCGACAGGGCCGGGGTATCGGCACCGCCCTCATCGTGCATGCCCTCGCGGCAGCCGAGGTCGCGAACGAACCTCTCGTTTTCCTCGAAGGCGACCCGGCCTATTACGCAAAGCGCGGCTTCGTCCCCGCAGGCCCGCGCGGCTTCCGAAAGCCGTCGCTGCGTATTCCGGACGCGGCCTTTCAGGTGGCGCAACTGCCGGCATATGAGTCGTGGATGACCGGCACGCTCGTCTATGCCGAGCCGTTCTGGGCGCTCGATTGCGTGGGCCTGCGCCCCGACGCGCACTAAGGCTCAGTCCCGCAGCCGGACCCAGGTCGGCGCATGGTCACTGGCCTTTTCCCGGCCGCGATGATCCTTGTCGACCTGCGCGTCGACCAGCCGGTCGGCGGCGGCGGGCGAGAGCAGCAGATGGTCGATGCGGAAGCCGGCGTTCCGCGGCCAGGCATTCATCTGATAGTCCCAATAGGTCCACACGCCGCCATTGGGGTGGCGGCTCGCCAGCGCGTCGGTCCAGCCGTCGGCCAGCAGCGTCTTGTAGGCGGTGCGGCTTTCCGGCTGCATCAGCGCGTCGCTCGCCATCGCCTCCGGCTTCCAGACGTCGCGGTCGAACGGGATGACATTATAGTCGCCAGCCAGCACGGCGGGCACTTCCTCCGCCCAGATCTGCGCGGCGCGGGCGCGCAACCGGCCCATCCAGCGGATCTTGTAGTCGAACTTGGGGCCGGGCACCGGATTGCCGTTGGGCAGGTAGATCGAGGCGACGCGCACGCCGTTCACCTCGGCCTCGATGTAGCGGCTATGCTCGTCCTCCGGCTCGCCGGCGAGGCCGCGCGTCACTTCCGTGGGCGTGCCGCCTTTCGCCAGGATCGCGACGCCGTTGAAGCCCTTCTGCCCGTGCCAGATGGCGCCATAGCCGGCATCCTCAATGTCCTTGATCGGGAACCCTTCGTCCTGCGTCTTGATTTCCTGCAGGCAGGCGACGTCGGGCTGCGTCTCGGTCAGCCATTCGACGAGACGGGGCAGGCGCGCCCGGATGCCGTTGATGTTGAATGTGGCGATGCGCATCGGGGGTCCCCGTACCAAGACTGTCCGTTCGAGCTGTCTCTCGAAGCCCTGCTCCGTCTTTGGAAGAAGAACGCCCCTTCGACAAGCTCAGCGCGAACGGGAAGTGGGGTGCCGGACGCTCAGACCGAGAAGCTGGTCCCGCAGCCGCAGCCGGCCGTCGCATTGGGATTGTCGACCTTGAAGGCGGTGCCGCCGAGATTGTCGACGAAATCGACGGTGCCGCCCCGCACCAGATCGAGGCTCATCGAATCCACGACCAGCCGCACGCCGTCCGTCTCGACGATCGTGTCGTCCACCTCCGGCGCCTCGGCGAGGCCGAAGCGATACTGGAAGCCCGAGCAGCCGCCGCCTTCCACCGCGAGACGGAGAATGGCGGGCTTGCTCTGCCGCTGGGCGATCCAGGCAACGCGCGCGGCCGCGGACGAGGTGAGGGCGATATCCATGGGTCCCAAGATAGGAGCGTGAGGCAAGGGGGGCAAGGCGCTCCCGTCTATCGATCCCGAAAGGCCCATAAAGCAAAAGCGCCCGGCCGGTCGGCCGAGCGCCTTGCTCACCCCGGGGAAGCCGGGATTACTTGTCCTTGTTGTCCGTGCTCTTGCGGGCTTCCGGACCACCCATGGCGATCTGGCGGGCGTCGTGCGCCTTGGCTTCGGCCAGAGCCAGCTCGTAATTGGTGCCTTCGATATAGGGCATCGGGTTCACGGCGCCGCCGGCGATGCGCACTTCATAGTGAAGGTGGCTGCCGGTCGAACGGCCGGTCGAGCCCATCAGGCCGATCAGCTGGCCGCGACGAACGCGCTCATTGGGCTGGGCAATCAGCTTCGAGAGGTGGCCGTAGCGCGTCTCGAGGCCGTTGCCGTGGTTGATCTCGACGAGGTTGCCGTAGCCGTTCGCCCATTCCGCGCGCTGCACGACGCCGTCGGCGGTCGCATAGACCGGCGTGCCAAGCGGACCGGGGATATCAATGCCCTGGTGCATGCGGCGATGGCCGTTGAACGGGTCGGAGCGGTTGCCGAAGCTCGACGTCAGCGTGACGTTGTCGACGGGCTGGCGCGACGGGATCGACGCCTTGGTCTTGGCGATGTTCTGCTCCGTCGGAGCTTCCATCTGGACCCACGCCGCGAACAGCGAGGAGAACTGTGCATCATGGGCAGGCTCGGCAGCCATTGCCGCCGGCGACACAACCATGAGGATGGCCAGTGCCATGAAGTGAGCAGCGGCCTTTACAGCCACGCCAAGCGATCGAACCATGCGAACCCCATCTTGAGCCCTTGTGGGCGAGCTCAGAAAGATTTTTTGTTTCCGGTACATGTGCACCGGTTGAGGCTGTTCGACCGAAGAAAAGATTAACCCGCAAGGGGGTCGTAGAAATCGCGCGTTAAACCGGCCCGAGTCCGCGCCGAGTCGTTGAACGGAGGCTTAACCGCCCCGCGGAAGTGGCGCCGCACGAGCGTTTGATAGCTTTTCTGCGGGTTTGCGCCGGATCGATTCATCGACCACAAAAACCATTTCGTCCCCGACGAGACGTGACGGATTTCGTCGTCAACGATTCGTTCGAGCATCCGGGCAGTCCGCTCATCGTCGAAACGCCTGAAACGCACGATGGTTTCGGGCGTGATGTCCAGCGCGCGGGCCTCCAGCACCATCGGAACGATGGCCAGACGCGCCGCGACGTCGCGCGCGGTCTCGATCGCCGCTTCCCACAACCCGTCGTGCGCGGGCAGCGCGCCATAGCTGCTGCCCAGTTCCTCGAGCCGCCGCGCGAGCAGGGCGAAGTGCATCGCCTCGTCGGCGCCGACCCGCATCCAGTCGTCGGCGAACGCGGGCGGAAAGTCCGCGCCGAACCGCGCGACCAGATCGAAGGCGAGGTCGATCGCGACGAACTCGATGTGCGCCAGCGCGTGGATCATCGCGATGCGCGCCCGCTCGGATCCGCCCTTGCCCCGCTTGGGCATGCGGTTGGGCGGCAGCAATTCCGGCCTGTCGGGGCGCCCAGGCCGCTCCGGCACGGGCGTGTCGCAGCGATGGTCGAGCCGCCCAAGCCGCCAGTCGCGCGCCGCCTTGCGCGCCGCCATCACCTTGGCGCGCGGATCGCTGCACTGCAACACAGCGACGCATGCTGCACCCAGGCCCGGCCGCTCGCTCACATCCATGCCTGACCCGCCTTTACCAGATAGCCGAAGCCGATCACGGTCACGATGAGGGCCGTCGCGCGCTTGAAATTGACGTCGCTGATCCGGTCCAGAACCCAGCCCCCGCACATGGTGCCGAGCATCGAGAGCGGGATCGCCAGCAGGAATACCCAGACCGGTGGCATGGCGGACATGCCGGCGCCCAGCAGCACGGCGCCGAACACGATGATCTTGGCCAAATGGCTGAAAACCTGTGTCGCGGCCTTGGTGGCGACGATCTGGTGGCGCGTCAGCTCGGTGCGCACGAAGAAGATGTCCAGCAGCGGTCCGGCCACCCCCGCGGTCAGATTGAGGCCCGTCACCAGGAAGCCGGAAATGAACGCGTGCACCGGCCGCGCAGCGTCGAGCCGGATCCAGTGGCGCGGCAGCCAGACCAGCATCGGTACCAGCCCGAGCAGCAGGAACAGCAGCGGGCGCGACGGCGTGAAGCCGATCAGCGAGACGCACGCAGCTGCAACAAAAGAGGCGATCACATAGGTGCGCAGGATCGCCAGATCGACATGGCGGCGATGCATCACCGCGCGCCAGCCATTGGCGACAAGCTGCAATATGCCATGCGTCACGAACGCAGCGGAGACCGGCAGCAGCAGCGCCAGCGCGCCCATCAGGATCAGGCCACCGGCCATGCCGAGGATGCCCGACAGGAACGCGGTGACGAAAGCCGTGACGATGATGAGCGCGCCGATCATTGCAGGCGGGCGTTAGACGGAAACGGGCGCGCCGTCACGCCCCGCAGGCACGGGCAAGGGCGCGGGTGCTGGCCGCACCGTCACTTCCCGACGACATTGCCCTTCGTCGCCTCGATCGCGATCGGGCCGATCAGCGACGCGATGATGCCCGGCTTGTCGGGTTCGTCGGAGCGGCGCGCGTCCATGCGCATCTCGTTCATCGCAATCTTGACCGAGACGAGGCGATCGAACGGGATTTTGCGTTCGCCCCAATCCTGATGGATGATCTCGAACCGCAGCGTATCGCCCTCGATCCGGAAATTCTCCAGCGCGCCGAAGGTGTAGGGATTGTCGCAGCGGCCGCAGGCGAGGCCGAACAGCTGGTCGCCATCCTTCCGGATCAGGAAATACTGCTTGTCCATGCCGACGCCGAACCCGATCCAGACGCCGACCACGTCATCCGACGAAAGCTGCCGCCAGGGCGCGGGCGGCTCATAGGGCGGCGGCGCCGGGCGCGGACCGCCGCCTCCGGTCGCGGCGGGCAGGGCCGGCACCGGCGGCGTGCCGGGCGGGAGCCTCATGATCGGGAAGAAGCCGGCCGCGGGTCCACGTGGATCCTTGATGACGACCTGCTCGAAGGCGCGGCCGCCCGGACCGCCGCGCGTGCCGCTGACGAGCAGCTTGCCCTTGGCATAGCGCGCCCGCACCTGGTCCTGCGAGGCCAGCGCGCCACTCGGCGTCAGGTGTCGAACGGTGAAGGCGAGGCCGGTCGCCTCGTCGAACGTGCCCTCGATGCGGGCAAGGGTGGTGCCGTCCGCGCATTGCGTGCAGGCGATGCCGCTCACGCGATTGCCCCTGATCACCACCTGATAGACCTGCGGGTCGCCCGTCTCGGTGCGCCAGCCGCCGCTGTAATAGTCGGCATTTTCGGCGCCGGCGCTGCTCGTTGCGGCCAGCGCCACGACCGGTCCCATCGCACAGACGATCGATCGACGGATCATCGCGTTCCTCCCCCTCTGCTGCTCTCGTCGTCGCCTCTTGCGGGTGACGAAGCGATGCTAGCACTGGCGGGAGCGGAAGGGAAAGCCCGGCGTCAGAGCGCCTTCACGGCCTCCAGCACTTCGGCGGCATGGCCCTTTACCTTCACCTTGGGCCAGACGCGCACGATCCGTCCCTTGGAATCGGCGAGGAAGGTCGCGCGCTCGATGCCCATATATTTGCGGCCGTAGAGGCTCTTCTCGCCCCAGGTGCCGAACGCCTCGCACACGCTGCCATCCTCGTCCGACGCGAGCGTGACCGAGAGGCCGTGCTTCTCGGCGAAGCGGGCGAGCTTCTTGATCGGGTCCTTGGAGACCGCGATCACCGGCACGCCGAGCGCGCCGAAATCGTCGATCAGGCCGGAAAAGTCGATCGCCTCGGTCGTGCAGCCGGGCGTGTCGGCCTTGGGGTAGAAATAGACCACCACCGGCTTGCCGCGATAATCAGCCAGCTTGAGCGGCGCACCGTCGGCGCCGGTCAAAGTGACATCGGGCAGAGTATCGCCTTCGCTCAGCATGCTTGTCCTTTCCCGTTCCAATGCGCCCGGACTAGCCGCTTCAGGCCGTCGCCGCCAGCGCGCGCCAATTCCCGCCGATGGTCTGCCGCGCCGCCTCGATCCGGGCGAGCAGCTCCGGCCAATCGCCCGCGCCGCAATTCTTGGCCACCAGCCAGCGGCTCTCTTCGGCCGGCTCGGTCGATTGCGGCGTCACCAGTCGCGAGACAACCAGATACCGCGTCAGCAGATCAGCCGCGTCGCAGAGCGAGACCGGCAGCAGCCCCGCGCCGGTGAGCTGTTCCAGCGCGACATTGAGGCTCGGCGAGAAGCCAGTGTGGTGGGTAAGCTGCGTCACGTGGATGAGGAATTCGAGGTCGACCAGCCCGCCCGGCACCAGCTTGACGTCGAGCGGCCCCGCCGGCGGCTTGTGGGTGGCGATGTCGCCGCGCATCTTCACCGCCTCGCGCAGCAGCGCCGCGGGATCGCGCTCGACCCGCAGCGTCTCGCCGATGATCCGCTGCAATTCCCCGCGCGCCTCGGCCGATCCGAACACCGGCCGCGCCCGGCACAGCGCGAGATGCTCCCAGGTCCAGGCCGCCTCGCTCTGGTAGCGCACGAAGCTCTCGAAGCTGACCGAGATCGGCCCCTGATTGCCCGAGGGCCGCAGCCGCGTGTCCACCTCGTAGAGCGCGCCCGCGGCGGTCGGCACGGAGAGCGCGTTGATCACCCGCTGGGAGAGGCGGTTGAAATAGAGCGTCGCCCCCAGCGGCCGCCGCCCGTCGGACTCGGCCTGGAAGTCGCCGCTGAACAGGAAGATGAGATCGAGGTCCGAAGCGTGGGTCAGCAGCCCGCCGCCGAACCGCCCGAGCGCCAGGATGGCAAGCTCGCAGCCCGGCACGCGCCCGTGCGTCTGCGCGAACTCGGCGATCGCCGCCTCGGCCAGCACCTCGACGGCCGCTTCCGCCACCCGCGCATAGCCCCGCCCCACCTCGAGCGGATCGACCTCGCCGCTGAGCAGTTGGACGCCGAGCGCGAAGCGCCGCTCGCCGACGACATGGCGCACATTGTCGAGATGGCCCTGCAGATCGTCGCTGGTGTCGCGCCGCTTCATGTCGGCGACCAGCGCCGGCACGTCCGGCGGGAGGGCGAGCGCGCTCTGGTCGATCAGCCCGTCGAACAGGGCCGGCCGCCGCCCCAGTGCATCGGCCAGCACCGGCGCGTGGGCAAGGATCAGCACGAGTGTCTCGGCCAGGCCCGGCCGCGCCACCAGCAGCCGCAGGAAATTGACCGCGCTCGGCAGGCCCGCAATCACCTGATCGAGCTTGTTGAGCGCATTGAGCGGTGCGGGGGCACGGGCGATCTCGCGCATCAACCCGGGCAGCAGCTCCTCCAGCGCCTCGCGCGCCGGCGCGCTGCGCAGCGCCCGCAAGCTGCCGTCGCGCCAATGGCCGATGCGCTGCACGAACGGCTCGGTCTCCTCGATGCCGATGTCGGCGAGCCGCGCCGCCAGCGCCCGCTCCTCCGCCGGCAGCCGACCATCCTCGCCCTCGTCCTCGCCGACCAGCGTGTCGAACGTCAACCCGGTCGCCTCGACATGCGGCGCCAGCGCCGCCAGCAGTGCCGCGCCATCCGCGCGATCGTCCAGTTGCGCGACATTGTCCATCGCCACGGCATCGCCGGGCAGGCTGTGCGTCTGGCGATCGTCGACCATCTGCAACCGGTGCTCGATCGTGCGCAGCATCACATAAGCGTCGTCGAGTTGCGTCACGATCTCGGGCGCGATCAGCCCGGCCGCGCCGAGCGCGCGCAACGCGTCGCGCGTCGCCGGCGCCCGCAGGTCGGGGTTGCGCCCGCCGTGGATAAGCTGATGCGCCTGCGCGAAAAACTCCACCTCGCGGATGCCGCCGCGCCCGCGCTTCAGGTCATAGCCCGGCCCGAAGCGCTGGCCGCTCGCATAATGCGCGCGGATGCGGCGCGAGACGTCGCTGATTGCCCGAATCGCGCCGAAATCGAGACTGCGCCGCCAGACGAACGGCCGGATCGCTGCCAGGAAGGACGTGCCGAGCGCCATGTCACCCGCTGCCGCCCGCGCGCGGATGAACGCCGCCTGCTCCCAGCCGACCGCCGCGCTCTCATAATAGGAAATCGCCGCATCGACCGGCAGGATGATCGGCGAAGCTTCCGGCGACGGCCGCAACCGCAGGTCGACGCGGAAGACATAGCCGTCGCCCGTCCGCTCCGAGAGCAAAGCGACCATCCGCCGCGCGACGCGCAGCGCTGCTTCCTGCGGCTCCTCGCGCGGACGGGTGGGCATGGTCTGCGGGTCGAAGATCAGGATCGGATCGATGTCCGAGCTATAATTGAGCTCGTGGCTGCCATGCTTGCCGAGCGCGATCACCGCGATGCCGCGCGGCGCCTCGTCCGGATAGCGCTCGGCGAAGGCGGCATTGAGCGCCCCCTCGATCGCCTCGTCGGCAAAATCGGTAAGGTTGCGCGTGACGGCATCCAGTCCCCACGTACCCGACAGATCGGCCACCGCCGCGACCAGCGCGACCGCCCCGCGCCGCATGCGCAGGCGCCGATCGACCGGCTCCTCCGCTCCCAACGCGCGCGCCGCAGCCCAGGCCTCCACCCGACCGGCTTCAAGCAGGGCGACAAGATCGGGATAGACCTCGATCTGCCGGGCGAGAAAAGGCGAATGTTCTCGCGCGCGCTCGATTGCCGCGCTCATGGGATCACTGGTCGCGCTCGTCATCCTCGCCTCTCGTTCGCGCGACGCCATAGACCGATTTTGCTGGCCTGACCAAGCCACCCGTTGCACCAAGCGGCTCATGCGTCTCTCGTCGCTGCTCGCCTTTGCCATCGCGCTCGCTGCGCCGGCCACCGCGCGCGAGCCGATCATCGACATGCACCTTCATGCCCGCGCCGCCGATTATGCCGGCGCCGATCCGCAGCCGATGTGCGCACCCTTTGCGGTCATGCCGCGGGCCGATTCGCGCCCCTCCATCGGCGAGACGATGGCCTTCAACACGCCGCCGTGCGACAGGCCCATCCCCGCTGCCAAGACCGACGAGGAAGTCATGCGCCAGACGATCGCCGTCATGGAGAAGTGCAACATCATCGGCATGGTCAGCGGCGAAGCGGAGGTCATAGCGCGCTGGAAGGCGGCCGCGCCGGACCGCATCATCGTCGGCCTCGATCTCAGGATCGGCACCGGCCGCGGCCTCGATCATGTGAAGACCCGCTCGCCTGCCGAGGTGCGCCGCCTGTTCGAGCAGGGGAGGTTCCAGATCCTCGCGGAAGTCATGGCGCAATATGAAGGCATCGCCGCGAACGACCCGCGCCTCGAGCCTTATTGGGCGCTGGCCGAGGAGAAGGACATACCGGTCGGCATCCATATGGGTCCCGGCGGTCCCGGCGATCCCTATCTCGGCAGTCCCGATTATCGCGCCCGCCATTCAAGCGCGCTGCTGCTGGAGGATGTGCTGGTCCGCCATCCCCGCCTGCGCGTCTACATCATGCATGCGGGCTATCCGCTGATCGACGATCTGCGCGCGCTGCTGTTCAGCCATCCGCAGGTCTATGTCGACATCGCCAGCATCGACTATACCGAGCCGCGCGCCGCCTTTTACGAGTATCTCAGGCGGCTGGTGGAAGCGGGCTATGGCGACCGCATCCTGTTCGGCTCGGACCAGATGGTCTGGCCGGGCGTCATCGAACCGGCGATCGACGCCATCGAGCAGGCGCCGTTCCTGACGCCCGCGCAGAAGCGGGACATTCTCTACAACAATGCCGCGCGCTTCCTGCGGCTGAGTGCCGAGGAGATCGCCCGGCACAAGGCGATGTAGGCCCACTAAAACGCCTTGCTCGCATAATCCCGGCGGAACGTATCCGCGAAGGCGCTCAGCCGCCCGTCGGCGATCGCATCCCTCAGCCCCGCCATTAGCGCCTGATAGAAGTGCAGATTATGCTGCGTCATCAGCATGGCGCCGAGCATTTCGCCCGCCTTCACCAGATGGTGCAGATAGGCGCGGCTGACGCTGCCGCAGGCGGGGCAGGTGCAGCGTGCGTCGAGCGGCAGCCGATCCTCGGCGAAGCGCGCGTTGCGGATGTTGAGCGGACCGTGCCAGGTGAAGGCTTGGCCGTTGCGGCCGGAACGGGTCGGCAGCACGCAATCGAACATGTCGATGCCGCGCTCGACCGCGCCGACGATGTCATCCGGCTTGCCGACGCCCATCAGATAGCGCGGCCGCTCGGTGGGCAGATGATCCACGCAATGGTCGAGGCAGGCGAACATCGCCTCCTGCCCCTCGCCCACCGCCAGGCCGCCGACCGCATAGCCGTCGAAGCCGATATCGACGAGCGCCTGCGCCGATTGCTTGCGCAGTTCCTCGTCCAGCGCCCCCTGCTGGATGCCGAACAGGGCCGCGCGCTCGGCGTGCGCGCCGCCAGCGTCGAAGCCGGCGCGCGAGCGCTTGGCCCAGCGCATGGAGCGGTCCATCGCCTCCGCCTGCACCTTGCGGGTCGCCGTGGTCGGCACCAGCTCGTCGAAGCACATCACGATGTCGCTGCCGAGCAGCCGCTGGATCTCCATCGAGCGCTCGGGGCTGAGCATGTGCCGCGAGCCGTCGATATGGCTGGCGAAGGCGACGCCCTGCTCGGTCACCTTAGTCAGTGCCGAGAGGCTCATCACCTGATAGCCGCCGCTGTCGGTGAGGATCGGCCGCTCCCAACCGGAGAGCGCATGCAGTCCGCCGAGCGCCGCGACCCGCTCGGCGCCGGGGCGCAGCATCAGATGATAGGTGTTGCCCAGGATGATGTCCGCGCCGCTCGCGCGCACCTCGGCCGGGCGCATCGCCTTGACGGTCGCCGCCGTGCCGACCGGCATGAAGGCGGGCGTGCGGATCGTGCCGCGCCTCATGCTAATCGCGCCGGTGCGGGCCTTGCCGTCCGTCGCCTGGACCGTGAAGGCGAAACGCGTCGGGCCTTGGTCGGCCGGCACGCGGAAGGGAGGCGCTTCAGTCATGCCAGCGCCATAGCGCAGCCGGGCCAGATTGGAAGTCCAGCCGGACCCCGATATCCCACCAAACGAGCCCGCAATCGCCTGCGCGACGATTCCATGCCCCGCCCGGGCCACCAAATGCCGCGCGGCGCATTTCCCGGCCATGAGACTCAACATCGATGTCGCGCTCGACTACGAGCTGCCCCGCACCACCGATCTCCTCCTGCAGATCGAGGCCGCCCACCTGCCCGAGCAGTCGGTGTCCGACGCCGCGTTGGACCTGAGCGATTGCGAGCATTTCGCCCGCGTCGCCGCGCAGGACTGCATCGGGGAGCGCATCTTCCTGCGCGCGCAGGGGCGCCTGTCGGCCCGCTATCGCGCGACGGTCGACGTGCAGCGCGTGCTTGCCGACGTGAGCAGGCTGACCGCGGTGCCGCCGCACATGCTGCCGGGCGAGACCGTGCCTTATCTGCTCGACAGCTGCTATTGCCCGGCGAACCAGTTCCGCTGCTATGTCGATGCCGAGTTCGGGGCGCTGGAGGGCGGCGCGCGCGTCGCGGCGCTGCGCGACTTCATCCAGCAGCGCTTCAGCTACATCGCCGGCGCCAGCAACACCGCGACCACCGCGCTCGAGACCTTCGTGCGGCGGCAGGGCGTCTGCCGCGACTATGCGCACATGCTGATCACCCTGGTCCGCGCCTCGACGATCCCCGCCCGTTTCGCCAGCGTCTATGCGATCGGCGTCGACCCGCCGGACTTCCATGCCGTTGCCGAGGTCTTTCTCGACGGCGAATGGCATCTTGTCGACGCGACCGGCATGGCGCGCGAAGGCGCGATGGCGAAGATCGGCATCGGCCGGGACGCGGCGGACGTCGCTTTCCTGACCTCGTTCGGACCCGTCGAGATGCTGAGCCAGACGGTGAGCGTCAGCGAAGGGCAGCAGATGGCGGCCTGAAAGCCGTCAGCGGTTCGCCACGACGTGCGCCTTCAGCCGTGAGCCGAGTGGCCCGAATGCCGAGAGACGGCTATAGCGGCCGATGAAACGCATCGCGTCTGCCGCGCCTTCGATCGGCAGCACCGATCCGTCCGCCAGCCGAAGGGCGAGCGTAACGCGTTGGGAAAGGTGGGATCTGCGCGGCATGGGAATCATCGTTAACGGCGATTCATTAAGAAGCTGTTCCTCGCGGGGTCCGGGAACCCAAGACAGCGCCCGACCGTTCGGGGCAGGTATGAACCGCTTGCTCACCGCGCCCGCCGCCCTTGCCGCCCTGCTTTTCTCCACGACGGCGCTGGCCCAGGATCAGCCGCCCCCGCCCGATCCGCTCTCGCAAGGCCCCGACGATCCGGCCGTGCCGACCGCCTTCGACGGCGACTATCTGACGGTCGGCGTCGGCGCGACCTACGGGCCGGGCTATGAGGGCTCGAACAGCTATGTGGTCTCGCAGATCGTCGGCGTGATGGGCCGCCTTGGCGGCATCACCATTACGCCGCGACCCTCCGGCCTTGCCGCCGATTTCATCAACGACAAGCAGGACGCCAAGGTCAGCTTCGCCCTTGGCCCGGTCGCGCGCTTCCGTTTCGACCGCAACAAGCAGATCCGCGATCCCGTCGTCTATGCGCTCGGCACGCGCGATGTCGCCTTTGAAGTCGGCGGCACCGCCGGCGTCAGCGTGAACCGCCTCACCAATCCCTATGACACGCTGAGCTTCAGCGTGGACGTGCGCTGGGACGTTGCCGGCGCGTACAAGGGCAATGTCATCCAGCCGACCGTCACTTATGCGACGCCGCTCAGCACCGGGATCGCCGCCGCGCTGACTCTCCACGCCGAGCATGTCGACGACAAATATGCCCATTATTATTTCGACGTGACCCCGGCGGGATCGGCCGCATCGGGCCTGCCGGTCTATACCGCGCGCGGTGGCTGGAAGTCGGCGCACGCGACGCTCGTCGGCTTCTTCGATCTCGATGGCGACCTCACCAATGGCGGTTTCGCGGTCGTCACCGGCTTCTCCTATGCGCGGATGCTCGGCAATATCGCGGACTCGCCGGTCATCGCGATCCGCGGCGACAAGGACCAGTTCACCTTCGGCGGCGGTCTCGCCTACACCTTCTGACGCACAGCCATCGCGCGACCGCAGGGGGCTATGAACGCCGCCCCCCTTGCGCTACACAGGCGCCTTCCCCGGGGTGACGCCGATCCGCGTCTGAGAGGCAGGCTGGAGCCTGCGACCCGTCGAACCTGAACCGGCTCGTACCGGCGGAGGGAGTGGAGCGGGCGCGTCCTTGCGCCCTCGCCAGTCCATCTGCCGTCCGCGCCGCGCCAGGCAGACAGGAGCGATGGCGTGACGACCCTATCCGTGCTGACACTCGATCTCGCCCAGGCGATCGGCCTCTACCTGATCCTTGTCGGGCTGTCGGGCCTCGCCAAACCGGATCGCTGGCGGCAGGTGATCGACGAGATGGCTGCCTCCGCCGCGCTCACGCTCATCACCGGCGTGTTCGTCTTCGTGCTCGGCGTCACGCTTGTCTTCATCCACACCATCACCACCGATCTGCTGGCGATCATCGTCACCGCCGTCGGCTGGATCGCGCTCGTCGAGGGCGCGCTGCTCATCGTCGTGCCGCATCTGCTGCTGCGCGTCGGCCAGTGGTCGCTCGGCTTCACGCGCATCTGGGCGATCGTCGCCATCATCCTCGGCATTCTCATCGGCCTCGCAGGCCTCACCGGCACCGCCGGCTATCCGAATATCGTCTGACAGAAAGGTTTCTCTCCCATGGCTGACATCCCCGCAAAGGCCGAGATCGGCGTCACCACCGGCCCGATCCGCGGCAGCCGCAAGGTCCATGTCGCGGCCAAGTCCGGCAGCGGCATCCGCGTCGCCATGCGCGAGATCGATCTGGAGCCCTCGTCCGGCGAGCCCAGCATCCGCGTCTATGACACGAGCGGCCCCTACACCGATCCGAACGCGAACATCGACATCATGGCCGGCCTCCCCGCCCACCGCCGCGACTGGATTTTGTCGCGCAATGATGTCGAGGCCTATGCCGCCCGCGCGATCAAGCCCGAGGACAACGGCCAGCTCGGCCCCGACCGCTCGGGCGGCGTCCGCCCCTTCCCCAATGTCGTGAAGCGGCCTTTGCGCGCAAAGCCCGGCATGAACGTCAGCCAGATGCATTATGCCCGCCGCGGCATCATCACGCCCGAGATGGAATATGTCGCCGAGCGCGAGAATCTCGGCCGCGAGCGCCTCGCCAGCTACGTCCGCGACGGCGAGAGCTTCGGCGCCGCCATCCCCGATTATGTGACGCCCGAGTTCGTCCGTGACGAGGTCGCGCGCGGCCGCGCCATCATCCCGTCGAACATCAACCACCCGGAATCCGAGCCGATGGCGATCGGCCGCAATTTCCTGGTGAAGATCAACGCCAATATCGGCAACAGCGCCGTCGCCTCGGACGTCGCCAGCGAAGTCGACAAGATGGTCTGGTCGATCCGCTGGGGCGCCGACACGGTCATGGACCTCTCCACCGGCCGCAACATTCATGACACGCGCGAGTGGATCATCCGCAATTCGCCCGTGCCGATCGGCACCGTGCCCATCTATCAGGCGCTGGAGAAGGTCGGCGGCATTGCCGAGGAACTGACCTGGGAAATCTTCCGCGATACGCTCATCGAGCAGGCCGAGCAGGGCGTCGACTATTTCACGATCCACGCGGGCGTCCGCCTCGCCTACATCCCGATGGCGGCCAAGCGCGTCACCGGCATCGTCTCGCGCGGCGGCTCGATCATGGCGAAATGGTGCCTCGCGCACCACAAGGAGAGCTTCCTCTACGAGCATTTCGACGAGATCACGCAGATCATGAAGGCCTATGACATTGCCTATTCGCTGGGCGATGGCCTGCGCCCCGGCTCCATCGCCGACGCGAATGACGAGGCGCAATTCTCCGAGCTCTACACGCTGGGCGAGCTCACCCACCGCGCGTGGAAGGAAGATGTGCAGGTCATGATCGAAGGGCCGGGCCATGTGCCCATGCACAAGATCAAGGAGAATATGGAGAAGCAGCTCCAGGTCTGCGGCGAGGCGCCCTTCTACACGCTCGGCCCGCTCACCACGGACATCGCCCCCGGCTATGACCATATCACCAGCGGCATCGGCGCCGCGCAGATCGGCTGGTACGGCACGGCGATGCTCTGCTACGTCACGCCCAAGGAGCATCTCGGCCTGCCCGATCGCGACGATGTGAAAGTCGGCGTCGTCACCTACAAGCTCGCCGCCCACGCCGCCGATCTCGCCAAGGGCCACCCCGCCGCGCAGGTCCGCGACAATGCCCTCTCAAAGGCCCGCTTCGAATTCCGCTGGCGCGACCAGTTCAACCTCAGCCTCGATCCCGACACGGCCGAGCAATATCACGACCAGACCCTCCCGGCGGAAGGCGCCAAGAGCGCGCATTTCTGCTCCATGTGCGGCCCGAAATTCTGCTCGATGCAGATCAGCCAGGAAGTCCGCGACTTCGCCAACAAGCAGAATCAGGGCGTGGAAGGCTTCATCGCCACCGGGCCGAGCGGTGCGGAGACGGCGGCGGCCAGCAAGGTGGCGGCGCTGAAGGGCATGGAAGAGATGAGCAAGGTGTTCAAGGACAGCGGGTCAGAGCTGTATATGGGGGCTGGTGGGCGGGAGCATGATTGAGCTGAGCTTGAGAACACCCAATCCCTGTTAAATCGTCGGGAGCGGCACGTCGGATGGCCAGTATCCATGGCCATCGATGTGTTTGAAGCGACCAGATCTCCAGATGTTGGTGCCAAGCACCTTGCTCTTGTCGCGACCTTCGATTTCGAAGCCCTGCTCAAGGAGACGGGCGACAAGGTCGCTGCGCTTCAATGGACGCCCTTCGGCGATCAGCACTCGACGTATTTCCTCCAAAAGTCTTGAAATATAAACTTTTTTTGCGGTTCTCGAAGACCCGGAAACCTGAAGATTGAGTTCTGGCTCAACAGTTTGCAACACCTCTCGCATGTTTAAGAGTGCCGAATAATTCGAAATCAGACTTTCGAGTGCCTCGAGCTCCATCGTCAATTCAGCGCGTCTTTTCAATGCCTTAGATAAGAATTCTCGGGCGGACTCGTTAGACATTTCTCGGTCTCCGACACTCAAAACTGATTTTTGTTGCTCTGCAGGGAAAAAAAGACATTTTCCAGCCTTGAAATTCCCATTGCGAGTTCCGATGTGGGAATCGCGAGTGTGTCTCGACGGCTCCTATTCGGCAACGAAAAAGGGAGCCGGCTTTCGCCGACTCCCTCGCAAGCTTGAACATGGACTGTTCGAACTCGCTGTAGCATCGCTCCGTTCGCACGCTTCATGTTCCCGGTCAATCTTCCCACAGCGCGCCGCTGTAGGAATTCGAGGAATTGCGCCATGGGAACAGGTTATAATTTCGAACGACTGAAAGCAGAAATGATCGAGCGGAGCCGGGATAAAAACTGGGATCAAGCGAAGCTCGAATGGGATCTTGAAGACGTGTTTCGTGTCGCAGAGGAGCGCATCTGCCTCTGTGGCCATGAACCGATCCTGCAGATTTGCACACTCCGAAATCTGCTGACGCGACAGACTGCTGAGGTCGGGAATGTGTGCGTCGAAAAGTTCTTGGGCATGAGGTCTCGCCGCGTTTTTTCCGCATTGAAGCGTATTCGCGACGATGAAAATCGTTCCCTGAATGCAGCGACAATTGACATGTTTCGCAAGCTCGGAATCATCAAGCATCAGGACGCTGAGGAATATCTGAGCTTCTATCGTCGTCGGAAGAACATCAGCGATGAACAGAAGGAGCTCCGTCGCGACATCAATAAGGCGGTGCTGAAATATGTCGACAGGCGCGCTTCGCAATCAATTGCTGCATTCCGCATCTTGGGTGGTCGAGCGGCGACGAGAGGCGCACCGCACGCTGCCGGTTAGGCCCGGACGTGCCGCGGGCAAACATGGTATCGGGACGAATCAGTCCCACCTCACCCCATCTTCCTCGGCCGTCCCCCCTTCGCGCCATTAGCCCGCGCCGCCGCCGCTTTCGCGGGCGACGTCACGCTCCCTGCCCGCCGCGCTAGTTCGCGCATCCAGGCTTTCGTGCCGAACGATCCCGCCATCAGGCCCGGCACGGAGAGGTCGACGTCCAACGTCTCCCAATAGAGGCCGAAACCCGCGCCGCTGATCGCCACCTCCGCCAGCTGATCGGGCGTCGCCCCCGCCAGCCCCTGCCCGAGGCCGGGCGGAAAGGCGAAGGTCGCGCCGCTCGCCAGCTCCACGATGATGCGATCCGCCTTGCGATCATAGCGCGCCGCCAGCGCGCGCGGTTCGGCCTCCAGCGCCGCCTTGCCGCGCGCCTCCGCCGCCCCGGCCTGCGCATCCGACCAATGATCGCTCATGCCTCGTCTCCCAAATCTGCGGGCGAATGTATCTCGAACCAGCGCGCCAGAAAGTCCGCCTGCCGCTCGACCACCACATCCATCGCCCGCCTGCGATCCGCCACTTTCATCCCGATCGCATACGTCAGCACCGGCAATCCGCTGTCCAGTGAGAGCGCGATCTTCAACTCGCCGTCGCCCAACACATGGACATGCGCCGGCTCATGATCCTGCGTGTAGATGACGAACCGCATGCCATGAGCGCGATGGATCGTGACCATGAGATAAATAACCTATCGGTTGGGTTTATTCAAGCGTTCGTCGGGGCGAACCGGGCGGGTGCAGTTTTTCCTCGATCGAGGCCCATTCGCTCGCCGAGATCAGCACCGCGCCTTCGCCGCGCCGACGCGTGATGGCCAGCGGCGCCCGATCGGCGGCGACCTTGTCGATCATCGCCTCCAGATTCTTGCGCGCCTTGGAATAGCTGACGGCCTGCATTGCAACAGTCTGGACGCGACGTCATCCCATGCCAAGAGGAGAAAGAACGAAAACGGTACAAACCCCTTTCCTAATAGGATTTCATCTGGTCCACCCTGCCAGATGAGCAAGCCCACACCCCGCAAAGCCTTCGCCCCGGTCACCGACGCGCGCGATCCCGCAACCCTCGCGACGCATGCCGCGCCGCCGCCCGCCATCCTCGACGACGACGAGGAGGAGGAGGAGGACGCGCCCCTGCTCTCGTCCGAGCCCTATGATCCCGCCGATTATCGCTGGGTGCCCGTTCGCCGCCGCCCCCGCTGGGATGGCTGGACCGAGGAGAAGCAGCGCCGCTTCATCGAGACGCTTGCCGATACCGGCCTCGTCAATGTCGCGGCGAAGGCCGTCGGCATGACGCGGGAGAGCGCCTATCGCCTGCGCCGCTCCGCGCATGGCGCCGCCTTCGCCCGCGCCTGGGATGCGGCGCGCCATCATGCCGGCGGGCTGATCGAGGACATTGCCTTCGAGCGCGCGATCGAGGGCACCGAGCAGGAAGTGCTGGACCGCGAAGGCAGGGTGATCGCCACCCGGCTGGTCCACGACAATCGCCTGCTCAAATATATGCTCAGCCATCTGAAGCCCGAGCGCTACGGCACGGATCACGCGCCCGCCGCCGCCGCCGCCGCCCCGGCGGAAGCTGCGCCACAGGCGAGCGACATGCCCGCGCTGGAGGAGAGCCTGCGCGCGATGGAGCCGGCCTTGCCCGCCCCGCCCGAGGAGTTGCTGGATCCCGAGACCTTCGAGGATGAGCTGGTGCTTGCCGATGTGGCCGATGGCGTCCTGCCGCATTTCCTGCGCGAGCAGCCCTGCCCCCGGACCGACGCCCAGCGCGCGGCGGAGGAAGCGGCAGCGCGGGATGCGCGGGGCGCGGCAGCCGGCGCGAAACTCGACGCGGGCCAGAAACTGACCAAGGATGAGTTCGCGGACCTGTGCTATCATCTCGATCCGGTGAGCAACGCCCGCCCGCGCTGCCGCCCCCGCCAGGGTGCGCGATAGTGTGACCTTAGTGTGACCTTTCGCGGGTGACTTTTGGCCTGCACCCCGACCCTCTGCTAGACTGCATCGCCATGCGCGCCCGCAATCCGCTCTACGTCCAGGCCAAGCTGCCGCCCGAGCAGCAGGCGCAGGTCGTCGCGCTTCCCCGCAACGATTCCAGCCGCGGGCCGGAGCTGCTCCACGTCACCCTCGTGTCGCTGTTCGACCTTCATTACGCGCCGCCCGACTGGCTGCCCGCCGTGATCGCCGCGCTCGACAGCTTCAGGAGCCCGCCCTTTCCGCTCGTGTTCGATCGGATCGAGAACCGCAAGGCCGTCACCCTGCGGACGCGGGAACCGCTTGCCGAGGCGCGCGCGATGCAGGCCGCGCTGGTGCGTCACCTGCTGGAGAAGCGCGTGCCGATCATGGACGGCACCACGCCCCAGCCGCATGTGACGATCAATTATCGCGGAGACCGGCTGAACGCGCAGAAGATCGCGCCGGTCGGATGGATGGTCGAGGAAATCCTGCTGGTCGAGAGCGTGGTCGGCAAGACGACCCATATCGAGCATGGCCGCTGGGCGCTCGCGGGCGCCGGATCGTCATGAGCGCCCGGCCTCACCATCTCGCCCTCCGCGCGCCGTCACTCCATCTCCAGCCGCTCGTATGCCAGCGTCAGCTCCTCCATCGCCACCTCCGTGCCCTTGGCGTTGAACGGCCCGAAGGTGAGCTTGATCGGCCGGGCGCGCAGCAGCTTCCACACCAGCACCGGCTTGCGCTTCTCATTGAGGAGCATGATCGTCACGGTGCGCAGGGCCGGCTCGCCGTTCCGCACCGCATTATACCATTGGTAGAGGGCGAGCGATCCGATGATGCCGCGCTTCAGCACCACGTCGGCGGGTCGATCGAGCCCGGTGAGCTTGGTCACGTTCCCGTCCCGGTCGTTGCCCGTGCGATAGTCGATGACGTCGAGCGAGGTCGAGAGCCCGCTGACTTCCTGGAAGCCGGCCTGAGGCCCGCTCGTCTCCCCGTCGCCCAGATCCACGAGGAAATTCTGATCCGGATAGGGATCGTTCCGCAACACAGCCATAGGACCCACTCCCATGTGATTGGTGCGCGCAGCCTATCAGCAAATGCCGTTCCCATCGACCCGCCTGACAGCGCGCCGCGCCGGCGCTACACCACCGCCATGACCGCCCCCACGACCGCTGCCGCCGAACTCGCCATCCGCGCCCGCCGCGCCGCCTTCAACCGCGCCATCGCGGAGGGGGACGCTGCGGCCATCGGGCCGATCCTCGCGCGCGATTGCGTCATGGTCACGGGCACGGACAGCGCCGTCATCGCCGGGCGCAACGCGCAGGTGAAGGTCTGGCAGCGCGAGTTCGCCGCCCCGCGCCGCCTCCTCTATGTCCGCACGCCCGGCACGATCACCGTCTCGCCCGTCGAACCGATCGCGCTGGAGGAAGGCGCATGGCAGGGCAGCGAGACGGACGCCGCCACGCCCGCCGCCTCCGGCCGCTACACCGCCAAGTGGCGCGAGGCCGGCGGCCACTGGCTGATCGAGGCGGAGATCTTCGTCACGCTGGGCTGAGGCGCGGGTTGGCCGCGAGCCGCCTTCACTCGCTGCTTCGGCCCGCCAGTTTGCGCACCATTCCCCGCAACTCCGCCGGCGTATCGCCGCTGACGATTTCGACATAGCCGATCCCCGCCCGGCGCAGCGCTTCCTTCTTCACGGCGTCGCGCGCCGCGGCCGTGCCCTGATGATGCCCCGTGCCCTGAAACTCGACGGCGTGAAGCGGGCGGCAATCGGCATCGACGATGAGCAGGTCGACCCGCTTGCTGTTGATGGCGAGATAGGCTTCCTTGTCCTCGCTCGCGAGGATCTCGCCCAGCGACACCTGCCCCATGGCGCGCCAGCCCGAAGTCTCCTCTGCCAGAGCACGGTCTAGATGGGCAAGCAGCCGGCGCTCCGGCTTGTTGAGCAGCGCCTGCGCACGGAACTCGGCCTCCATCACGATGCGAAGCTGGTCGGCGGCATCGGGCACTTTGCGCTCCGCCGGCCTTTTCCCCAAGGCAGCGATCTGCGCGCCGTATCGTCCAGCCCCTTTGTCCTGCGTCCGGGCCTTGCGCTTTTCCCAATAGGTGCGCCGCTGGGCGCGGCTCATCTTCTCCGCCACCCGCTCGGTGAACATGCCACACGCGGCGCCGACGGCGAGCACAGCGAGGAGCAGCCATGGCTTGTCGATCAGGGCAAGGATTTCGGGCGGCATCGCAGGGAGACTCCAATTCTCGAACCACGTCCCCACGCGCGGATGATGTCTAGCTGCCAGTCGTTAACGTCTCTTTGCCGCACTGATCGCCCTTGCTCCTCCCATCGCCCGCCACTGGCACCACCGAGCCACCCGCGCTAAGGAGCCCCCTTCCCCAGGAAAGACACCCATGCCCCCCGTTGCCGCCGCTCGCCTGCTCGCTTTCGCCGTCCCGCTCTGCCTCGCCGCCTGCCATGCCGGTGGGACGAACGGCACCAACATCCCCGGCGACCGGTCGGACACGCGGCCCTATGAAGGCGTCGCTGCGGGCGACACGCTGCGCTTCACGGGCACCGAGCCGTTCTGGGGCGGCGAGATCAAGGGCGAGCGGATGGTCTGGAAGACGCCGGAGAAGCCTGCGGGCGAGGCGATCGCCGTCGCGCGGTTCAACGGGCGCGGCGGCTTCTCCTATAGCGGCACGATGGAGGGCGTCGTCTTCACCCTGGCGATCGCGCCCGGCAAGTGCAGCGACGGCATGTCCGATCGCACCTATCCCTTCGTCGCGACGCTGCAGCGCGGGCAGGAGATGCGCACCGGCTGCGCCTGGTCGGATGCGCATCCTTTCCAGGGGCCGGCCGCGCCCTGAGTACGCCGCGCCGGCCCGTCACGGATCGTTCCTAGCGCCCGTTGTTCAACGCCGATTCCTCGAGAATGAGCTCGCCCTCATCCTCACCTTCCCAATAATGGGCGCGCTGGCCGGCCACCTGGATGAGCACGAGGCCGGGCGTGTCGACGCCCTGCGGCCACCAGCGCTCCAGCCCCTTGGTCCAGTGCGCGGCGAACTGGCCGCGGTCGCGGATCAGATGCGCCTCGCCCTCGATCGCGATGAACAGCGGCCGCAGGCCGAGCAGGCCAGCCGTGCCCTGATAGGTGAGAGTCACTTGCGGCGTGCGCGCGATATCGGCGACCATGCGGGTGTTGCCGTCGGCGAAGAACCAGCTGTCGCCGTCATATTCGACCTCGCGATTGTTGCTCATCGGCCGCGCGGCGATCGCGCCGCCGTCGGTCAGCGTGGCGAGCATCGCGAAGTCGATGTCGCGCATGCGCTTGGCGAGATCGGGCAGGGTCTTGGTCATGATGCATCTCCTGTTGCCATGCCGATGCAATGCACGAGGGGAGCGATGGATGCGGCGCCGGAGAGGTCTGTCCGTTCCCGCAGCGAGGGCACGCCTCGTCGGCCCGGTGGCCCGGCTCGTCAGCGAAGCGTGCAGGAACGGGGATCGCACCGGGAACGGGCGCCGTCCGGAAGGGATTGGCCTCACGGGTCATCCCCCAGGAGAATGTACATGCGTATGATTTTGTTCCCCCTCGTTGCCGCCGGCGTGCTCGCCGCTTCGCCGGTGCTCGCCCAGACGACCGACACGGCACCGGCGGACCCAACGACAACGGCGCCGACCGAGACGCCGACCACCACGCCGGAGACTCCTCCGCCGCCCGCCGATCAGGCCACCGATCCCGCGGTGCCGCCGGCGTCGTCGACTTCGCCGGACGCTACCGGCACCGGCGCGGACGATCACGCCTCCCATGACGGCAAGGCAAAGAAGGACAAGAAGAAGGCGGACGAACCCGCCACCCGCTGACCGCTTTCGATACCGCGTCCCGAGGTCCGGTATCATCCTGGGGCTCCGCCGATCCGGCGGGGCCCCTTTTCATGTGGTCTCGCGCCATTTGCGCGCGGCTCCCCGCCCTGATACGCAGGCGGCAGGGACGCTCCGAGGGGCCGGCGCGCAATCTGCAGGGACCATATGGGCAGAAATCTCACCGTTCAGATCGGCATCGGCATGGCGCTCGGCCTCTTCGTCGGCCTTGTCCTGCATGCCCTGTTCGGCGCGCAGGCAGCTCTCGCCAAGGACATTGCCGGCTATTTCCACCTGCTGGCGGACGTCTTCCTGCACCTCATCAAGATGATCATCGCACCGCTGGTGTTCGCCACCCTCGTTGCGGGCATCGCCCATATGCACGACAGCGCGACGCTGGGGCGGATCGGCGGGCGCGCCATCGCCTGGTTCATCCTTGCCGCGCTCATCTCGCTGTCGATCGGCATGATCTTCGCCAATCTGCTCCAGCCGGGCGCGGGCATCGGCCTCGTCGCGCAGGGCACGGAGAGCGGCGTGGACACCGCCGCGCTCAACCTGCGCGATTTCGTGCTGCACGTCTTCCCCACCTCGATGATCGACGCGATGGCGCAGAACAGCGTGCTGCAGATCGTCGTCTTCTCGCTGTTCGTGGGCGTCGCGCTCACCGCCATCGGAGAGAAAGGCAAGCCCATCGTCACGCTCGTCGAATCCATCGTCGAGCTGATGCTGCAGGTGACGAGCTATGTGATGCGCTTCGCCCCGGTCGCGGTGTTCGGCGCGATCTGCTCGGTCATCACCGAGCGGGGCCTGGGCGTGCTTCTCGATTTCGGCAAGCTGCTCGGCTCCTTCTATCTGGCGCTGTTCACGCTCTGGATCGTGCTTGGCCTCGTCGGCTACCTCTTCCTCGGCTGGCGGATGACGCATCTCCTGAAGCAGATCCGCAGCCCGATGCTCATCGCCTTCTCCACCGCCTCGTCGGAAGCCGTCTATCCCAAGATGCTGGAGCAGCTCGACCGGTTCGGTGTGCCGCGCCGCATCTCCAGCTTCGTGCTGCCTTTGGGCTACAGCTTCAATCTCGACGGCTCGATGATGTACGCCTCCTTCGCGACCCTGTTCATCGCGCAGGCCTATGGCATTGATCTCTCGATCGGCACGCAGATCACCATCCTGCTGGTGCTGATGGTCACCAGCAAGGGCATCGCCGCGGTGCCGCGCGCCAGCCTGGTGGTCGTCGCCGCGACGCTCACCCAGTTCAACCTCCCGGTCGAGGGCGTCGCCTTCATCCTCGCGGTCGATCACTTCATGGACATGGGCCGCACCATGACCAACGTGATCGGCAACGCGATCGCCACCAGCGTCGTCACCAAGTGGGAAGGCATGCTCGAGGTCGAGGAGATGGAAGAGATCGAGCGCCCGCATGCCCCGTCGCATACGATCGCGGGTGGCAAGGCGGGCCTGGAGCTGGCGTCCGACATGGTGGACGACGAGCGCGGCCGGAGCTGACGGCAGATGGCCGGAGATCTCCAGTCGATCGTCGACGAGATCGTCTCGGCCATGGCGCAGGAGACCGAGCGCGGCAAGGTCGCCTCATACATCCCCGGCCTCGCCAAGGTCTCGCCTGACCATTTCGGCATGGCGATCGTCGGCGCGGATGGCGCGGTGGCGCTGGGCGGCGACGCGGAACTGCCCTTCTCGATCCAGTCCATCTCGAAGGTCTTCGCCCTCACCATCGCGCTCGGCAAAATCGGCGATCAGCTCTGGCGGCGAGTGGGGCGAGAGCCATCGGGCAATGCCTTCAACTCGATCGTCCAGTTGGAGGCGGAGCGCGGCATCCCGCGCAATCCCTTCATCAACGCCGGCGCCATCGTGGTCGCGGACGTCAATCTCGCCGGCCACATGCCGCGCGAGAGCCTCGGGGAGATGATCCGCTTCCTGCGCTATCTGGCCGACGATGAAAGCATCAGCCTCGATGAGTCCATCGCCCGCTCGGAGGCGGAGACCGGCTTCCTCAACATCGCCCTGGCCAACTACATGCGCGCCTTCGGCAACATCCACCACCCGGTCGAGATGGTGACGGGGGTCTATTTCCATCAATGCGCGATCGCGATGAACTGCCTCCAGCTCGCTCGCGCGGGGCGCTATCTCATGCTGGACGGCCTGCAACCGGACGGCGGCCGGGTCGTCTCCGCGCGACGGGCGCGGCGCATCAATGCGCTCATGCTCACCTGCGGCCATTATGACGCGAGCGGCGATTTCGCCTTCCGCATCGGCATGCCGGGCAAGTCGGGCGTCGGCGGCGGCATTCTCGCCGTGGTGCCGGGCCGGGCGAGCATCGCCGTCTGGTCGCCGGGCCTCAACGAGAACGGCAACAGCCATCTCGGCACGCTGGCGCTGGAGCGGCTGGCGCAGGCGACCGGCTGGAGCGTGTTCAGCGCCCGTAGCTGAGCGGGGCGGGAACCTGACGCGCGACGTCGCGTTTTCGGGTGACGGAGGGGTGGGACCGGGAGAGACAGATGACAGCGTTCGAGAGCGGTCAACCGACGCATCTTGCCGATCATCACGGGGAAAATCTTGCCGAAGACCTTGTTCGCCTCCGCGCCCTGATGGGGCGCCGGTCGGCGCTCGGCTGGATGGGCAGCGCGGCGACCTTCGCCCTGTTGGGCGCCTGCGGCGGATCGGATTCCGGCATGGGCGCCCCCGTCACCGTGGCGCCTACGCCGAGCCCCTCGCCCACGCCGACGGCGACGCCCACCGCGACCCCCACACCGACACCCACCGCCACCGGCGGCCCGAACCCGGTCTGCGCGCTCAGCCCAACCGAGACGCGCGGTCCCTATCCCGCGGACGGCACCAACGCGTCCAGCGGCTCGACCAACAATGTGCTCACCGCGAGCGGCATTGTGCGCAGCAATATCCGGCCGAGCTTCATCGGATCCAGCACGGTCGCCGCCGGCGTGCCGCTGACGCTCACGATCACGCTGGTCAATCTGCAGGCATCCTGCGCGCCCCTCGCAAACTATGCCATCTACCTCTGGCATGCCGACGCGCTCGGCCGCTACTCGCTCTATTCCGCCCCTTCCGAGACCTATTTGCGCGGCGTGCAGCAGACCAATGCCAGCGGCAAGGTGACGTTCCAGACCATCGTGCCGGGCTGCTATGCGGGGCGTTTCCCGCATCTCCATGTCGAGATCTTCGCGACGCTCGCCAGTGCCAACAACGGCGCCAATGCGCTGCTCGTCGGCCAGTTGATCGTGCCAGCTTCGGTGTGCAGCGCCGTCTATGCCGACACCGCGACCTATGCCGGGTCGGCCACCAACTTCGCGGCCGTCACCATCGCCAACGACAATGTGTTCGGCGACAATTCGACCACCGAAAATCTCGGGCGGACGCTCGAAGTGACCGGCAGCGTCGCGGCGGGATACACGGCGCAGGTGACAGTCGGCATCAATACCGGCGCGACGGCCTGAGCGGCACAACCGCACCGGTAATTTGAGTTGACTCGCTCAACGAAATGCCGCGCCACCTATTGGCAATGCAGCCGCGCGCGCCTACTTGGTTTCAAATGAAAATCGACGAGGCAGGAGAGACCCAGAAGACGCCGTCCGCATGGACAACGCTGAGCCGGTTTCTCCCATATTTGTGGCCGGTCGGCGAGCCGCGCCTTCGCGTGCGCATCGTCATCGCGCTGGTACTCGTGCTGGCCGGCAAGGCGATCACGCTCATCATGCCCTTCGCCTATAAGGGCATCATCGACAACATGACGCCCGGTATGCAGGGCCAGCTCGGCCTCGCCATGTCGCTGGTGCTGGCTTATGCCGGCGCGCGCTTCGGCGGCGTCGTGTCGGACAATCTGCGCAACGTCGCCTTCGAGCGCGTCGGCCGCAACGCGCAGCGGCTGGTGGCCGAGCAGTTGCTGCGGCACCTGCACAACCTCTCGCTGCGGTTCCACCTCAATCGCAAGACCGGCGGCGTCACCCGCGTCGTCGAGCGCGGCACCTCGACCATCGAGACGATGCTGCACTTCCTGCTGTTCAACATTGCCCCCACGGTAATCGAGTTGGCGGCGGTGTGCATCATCTTCCAGATCAAGTTCGGCTTCGGCCTCGTCGCGGCCACCATCGTCATGGTCGGCCTCTACATCTGGTTCACCCAGAAGGTGACGGAATGGCGCAACGCCCTGCGCAGGGAGATGGTCGATCTCGATACCGGCGCCGTCGCCCATGCGGTCGACAGCCTGCTCAACTTCGAGACGGTCAAATATTTCAGCGCCGAGGAGCGCGAGGCGCAGCGCTACGGGCAAGCGCAGCGACGCTACATGGACGCCGCGACCAAGAGCAACAACAGCCTCGCCATGCTCAACATCGGCCAGGCGCTCATCACCAATATGATGATGGGCGGGGCGATGGGCTACACCGTCTGGGGCTGGAGCCAGGGGCGCTTCACCACCGGTGACGTGGTGCTGGTCAACGCTCTGCTGATGCAGCTCTTCCGCCCACTCGACGTGCTCGGCATGGTCTATCGCACCATACGCCAGGGCCTCATAGACATGGAGGCGATGTTCAAACTGATCGACACCGATGCCGAGGTGGTCGACAAGCCCGGCGCGCGGCCGCTCTCCGTTGTCGCCGGCGAGGTGCGCTTCGAGGATGTGGTCTTCTCCTATGAGCCGGCGCGCACCATTCTTAAGGGCGTGAGCTTCACCGTGCCCGCCGGCACGACGCTCGCCATCGTCGGCCATTCGGGCGCCGGCAAGTCGACCATCGCGCGGCTCATGTATCGCTTCTACGACATCCAGGGCGGCAAGATCCTGGTCGACGGACAGGACATCTCGGAGGTGCAGCAGACCTCGCTGCGCGCCGCGATCGGCATCGTGCCCCAGGACATGGTCCTCTTCAACGAGACCATCGGCTACAATATCGGCTATGGCCGCGACGGCGCCAGCCAGGCCGAGATCGAGGCAGGCGCCAAGGGCGCGGCGATCGATACCTTCATCAACGCGCAGCCACTCGGCTATGATACCCGCGTCGGCGAGCGCGGCCTCAAGCTCTCGGGCGGCGAGAAGCAGCGCGTCGCCATCGCGCGCACGCTGGTCAAGGATCCGCCGATCCTCATCCTCGACGAGGCGACCAGCGCGCTCGACAGCCGCACCGAGGCAGCGATTCAGGACGTGCTGAACAATATCGCAGCGCGCCGCACCACGCTCATCGTCGCGCACCGACTCTCGACCATCGTCCATGCCGACAAGATCATCGTCATGGAGGACGGTCGCGTCGTTGAGGAAGGCAACCACGCCGCCCTGCTCTCCCAAGGCGGCCACTACGCCCAGATGTGGGCGCGCCAGCAAGCCGAGCGTATGAACCCCGAGGCCGGGGAAATCTCGGAAGACGGGTCGTCGCTGGAGGATGCGGCGGAATAATAGTCTGTCGACTACTGCACAGATTTTAGTCGGAAATGTTCCGACGTCATGACATCATCCGCGCCGATCATCGTTGCGAGTCGACCCATGGGGGCCGGGTCATGACGGGTCGGGTGGCATGGGGCAGTCCGGCGAATGATCGCGTTAGGTGACGGCTTGCGTCACACTACGGGGGAGAGTGATGTCATGAAGAAGACATTGTTTCTGAAGGCGATGGCGCTTGCCTGCGCGCCGGTCATGCTGCTGTCGTCCGCGCCGGCCATGGCGCAACAGGGCATCCCGGCCGATCCGGGCGATTTCTGGGATGTCACGGGCGTCGAACTGCTCGACGGCGGCGATCTGCAATATGTCCGGTGGCTGGCGACCGAGTGGAAGAAGGAGCAGGAGTTCGCCAAGTCCAAGGGCTGGATCAAGGCCTATCACGTCCTGTCCAACCTCTATCCCCGCTCCGGCGAGGCGGATCTCTATCTGGTCACGATCTATGCGGACTACCCCAATGCCAAGGAAGCGCTCGAGCAGCGCAAGGCCTATCTGGAGTGGCAGTCCAAATCGGTGGAGCAGCTCGACAAGGAGAACGGCAATCGCGCCGCCTTCCGCAAGGTGCTCAGCAGCGAATTCCTCCAGGAGCAGATCCTGAAATAAGGTGCGGCAAGCCTGTTCGGCCGGATAGGTCGGCACAGGTGCACCGCAACCGACGATGGGAACGCGGCGTCCGGACCGGTCTGCCGCGTTCTCATGTCCACCGAATCACAGATCGTGCCCGGTCCGATCACGCTTGGTCGCGAGGTAGCGCTCGTTGAAGGGATTGCTCGGCAGCGCCAGCGGCAGCCGCTCGGCGACGGTAATGCCCTCCGCCTCCAGCCCCGCGACCTTGGCCGGATTGTTGGTGAGCAGGCGGACCTGCCCGATGCCGAGCAAAGACAGCATCCGCGCCGCCACGCCGAAATCGCGCGCGTCGATCGCGAAACCGAGGCGCGTGTTGGCGTCGACCGTGTCGAAACCCTGGTCCTGCAGCTGGTAGGCGCGCAGCTTGTTGATGAGGCCGATGCCGCGCCCTTCCTGGCGCAGATAAAGCAGCACGCCCCAGCGCGCCTCGGCGATCTCGTGCATCGCGGCGTGGAGCTGCGGCCCGCAATCGCATTTGAGCGATCCGAGTACGTCCCCGGTCAGGCATTCGCTGTGCAGCCGCACCACCGGCGGGCTGCCGTCGCGTTCGCCGAGGATGAGCGCGATATGCTCGCGCGGGTCTTCGGGCGAACGGAAGGCGACGATTTCGGCATCGATCTTCTCCGCGACCGGCAGGCGCGCCCGCGCGGCGATAGCGAGCCGGTCATGGTCGGTGAAGGCGTCGACATCCGCAGTCGAGCAAGCCGCCTCGACCGGCGCTTCATCCCGGCCCACGAAGAATGCCGGCAGCAGCCCCGCCAGCCGGGCGAGCGAGAGGGCCGCGACGGCCGCATCGCCATAACGCAGGGCGAGCGCGCGGAACGGCCCCTTGAAGGGCGTCGCAAGGTCGGTGACCGGATCGGCGATCGCCATCGCGGCCGCCGGCCCGTCGATCCAGCGGTCGCGCGCAATCAGCACCGGCAACTGAAGATCCGCCGCGGCGATCTGATTGACGAGCTTCAGCGTCACCGCACGCGTCGCGGAGATGAGCAGCGGCGCGGCCTCCTCCGGATCGAAGGCGGCGAGCGTCTCGCGGGTCGCCCCCTCGATCGGCAGCAGGGACAGCGCGCCGTCCGCCCCGGCAAGGCGGATCGGCCAGCCGCGGCGCAGCGCGTCGATGGCGCGAGCGGCCGCGCGCGCGTCCATCAGATCGCGAATTCCGTGATGAGCGGCGCATGGTCGGAGGGCCGCGCCCAGCTACGCGCGCTCTCCAGCACCTGATGGCTCACCGCCTTGTCGGCGAGCGAGGGGCTCACCCACATATGGTCCAGCCGCCGGCCGCGGTCGGTCTTGGCCCAGTCGAGCGCGCGATAGCTCCACCAGGTGTAGAGCCGCTCGGGCGCGGGATAGAATTTGCGGCCGATGTCCACCCAGCCGTGCGACTTCTGCAGCCGATCCATCAGCTCGCATTCGACCGCCGTGTGACTGACCACGTTGATGAGCTGCTTGTGGCTCCAAACGTCGCATTCCATCGGCGCGACGTTGAAGTCGCCGACCAGCAGCGTCGGCACGTCGAGCCTGGTCGACCAGTCGATCATCCGCTCGAAGAAATCGAGCTTCTGGCCGAACTTGGGGTTGATCGTGCGATCGGGCTCCTCGCCGCCGGCGGGGATGTAGACATTCTCGATGCGCAGCCCATTGTCGAGACGCACGCCGACATGGCGTGCCTCGCCATTGGCCTGCCAGTCGAGCCGGTCGTCGTCGCGCATGGGCACCTTGCTGATGATCGCCACGCCATGATGCATTGGCTGGCCGTGCAGGACGAGGTGATTATAGCCCAGCCGCCGGAACACACCTTCCGGGAAGGTGCCGTTCACGACCTTGGTTTCCTGAAGGCACAGAACGTCCGGCTGTTGCTCGGTCAGGAAGCGCTCGACGATCTCCAGCCGGGCACGAACGCTGTTGATGTTCCAGGAGGCGACCTTCAGAGTCTTGGCATTTGTGGACATGGCGCTGTCCCTAGCCGCCCTTGGCTGCGAACCCAAGGTGGAGCGCGAGAAATTTTTCGGCAGGGCCCGTTCGCCGCCCTCCCTGTGGAGGCAGCAAAAACCCCCGCTCCGGGGGGCGTGGAACGGGGGTCTCGAGAGCGTTCAGCGACGCTGCATGTGACGCCGGATGAGTCAGGCAACAGGGGGGAATCCCGATCTCGTTCCCGGCGTCACATGAGTTGGATAGCCCGCTTCAGATGAGCGCCGGATGAATGAAAATGGACAGATTTGTAATAATCGCCCGTTCCTCTCGCCTCGTCGCGCGGCTCAGCGCGAGGGGCCCACGCGGTTGGGTCGGGGATCCCGCCACTTGAACGCCGAATCGGCGATCGCCGCGCCATAGACGGGGCTGCTGAGGCGGATGGTGGTGCGGTTGCCCTGCGCGTCCTTAGCGATCCAGCCATAAAGCTCGAGGCCCGAGGGCGCGGCCGGCTTGCGCGTGAAGACCAGGCTCAGCACGCCATATTCGGGATGCTGCGGATCGCGCACTTCTACGGAAACGATGCGCGGATCGTCGGTCTGCGCGAGCTTGCCATATTTGGAGAGATCGCGGCTCGGATCGAGCAGCGCGCCGAGCGGGGAATTGCGGATCGGCCAGCGCTGCACTTGGCTCACCTGATAGTCGATCATGTAGAGCGAGCGCCCGTCCGCCACGATCAGCAGGTCGCCCGCGCCATAATCGAAGCGGATCTTGCCCGGCTGCTTGAGCAGCAGCTTGCCGGTCTGGATCTGCCCGTTGCGGTCGGTCTGGACGAAGTTGGCGCTGAGCGAGGTCGTCCCCCGGATCGCGCGGTTGACGGCGGCCAGCTCGTCGGCCGGCGCCTGCGCGTGCAGGCCGGCGGTCATGAGCGCGCCGCCAGGAGGAAGGGCAATCGCGGCGCCGATGGCCAGCGCGCGGGCGAAGCGGGGAAAACGTTTCGTCATGCCTGCCGAGATAAAGCGATCGGCTTGAATGTCCACTGAACCAGCGCGGCGGATCTGTCCGCCGCGCCGTTCTCGGGCTTTCAGGCCAGGCTGAAGCGCGCCTTGTGCCGCAGCGCGCCGCCCGCCAGGGCGAAACCGCCGATCATCAGCGCCCAGCTGGCGGGTTCCGGCACAGTGCCCGGCGGCGACGCCGCGCGGGTGGAGATCGCGCCGACCGCATCGATGTCGGCGCCGACCGTGCCGCCGCTCGTCCCGCCTTCGTCGAGCACGTCAGTGAGACGCACATAGGAGAAGGCGCTGCTCGTGTCGAAGCCGTAGGCGTCGATGTCGATGCCGCGCGTGGAGCCCGTGACGAGGCCGACCGAGAACCATGTCAGGCCGTTCACGCTGAGTTCGACCGTCGTGTCCTCGACATCGGGGCCCACTTCGAAGATCCACAGGTCGAAGGCATTCGAGCCGCTGCCGGTCAGCACATTGTCCGTGAAACGCAACACCGCACGTCCGCCGGCGCCAAGGCTCAAAAATGCGCAGTTGGCGACCGAGGGGCAGCTATTGACGCCGGCGTAGTTGGGTATCCCGAGGGCGTTGTCCGTGCCACGATGCGGCGCGGACGGCACGGCGCCGCCACCATATGCCGGATCATAGAACACCGCCTCGTCGGCGAAGGAGATAGCGCCCTGCGGGAATTCAACGCCGCCAAAGGGGACCGCTTGTGCCGCCGACGTGCCCAGAAGCAGCGCAGCAATGGGCAGGGCCTTGAAAAGATCATGACTCATCGCTCTTGTGACTCCCACAAAGAAGCGACCTGAAGCCCACTCTCCCGAGATGACGGCGTTTTGTTATGGCCACAAAAGGGCACTAACCCCCTCCGGCCGCCAGCGGCGGGAGGTCAATCGTGCGGCGTGTGCGATGGAGTGCCGGTTTTTGACCGCGCATCTCATCGCGCAGCACGTCACGGCGGTGGCGCGCGGAGTGGCGAAGGCAACCGCAGCGCCAATCGGCGCGCCGACATCATTTGCGTGCGAGCCTGGGCGCCCGGTTTTGAGCGATACTGGCGCTGCTCAATCGCCCTTGCGCGCCAGCGTTTCGATTGCATCGCCGCGCCGAACGATCACCTCGCCGTCGCGCAGGGCGACATGGGCGATGCCCTCGGCTTGCGCATAAGCCACCGCCTTTGCCGCCGCTTCGGCCTCGGCACTGTCTGAATCGATGTGCGGGATGATCGTGAACGGGACGAGGCCAAGCCCGGTCATGATCGGGTCGCTCGTGACATGGCCGGGTGCGGTCTCGTCCGGCGCGTCCATGATCGCGACGGCGCGCATGTCGTCGCCGATCACGCAGGCGCCGGCGCTGAAGCCGCCATAGGTCATGCCGTCAGCGAGCAGATCGCCGAGGATCGTATCGAAGCCGCTATCCCGCATCGCCCGACGCAGGAGGAAGCTGTTCCCCCCCGGCGCCCAGATCGCCTGATAGCGGCGCAGCACGCGCGCGAGGTCAGCTGTCTGTCCGAAGAAGCTGCGCAGATCGATGATCGCCGCATCGAGGCCCCACGGATCGAACCAGGTCAACGGATTGAGAATGGTGCGCGTGTAGGCGAATTGCGCCTCGAGCGGATAGGCGTCGGCCGCGTTGGGAATGATCGCCACCCGTGCCCCCGGCCCACCCGCCATCTGCGCGAACAGGTCGCCATGATCGCCGAGCCGATAGGAGGAGAGGAAGAGCTTCATCGGGCGGGAGCCCGACCCCGATGATTATTTCGGATTGCCCATCTCGTCGCGCAGCACGTCGCGGCGACCGACATGGTTGGGCGCGCCGACAAGGCCTTCCTCTTCCATCCGTTCGATGAGCCGCGCCGCGCTGTTGTAGCCGATGCGCATTTGCCGCTGCAGCCAGCTGGTCGACGCCTTCTGGTTCTCGAAGACGAGCTGGCAGGCCTTGCGGAACAGCTTGGCGTCGGCGCTGTCGTCGCCCAGGTCCACGCCGTCGAGCGCGAAGCTGCCGTCCTCCGGCTCCTCGGTGACGGAGGAGATATAGTCCGGCTGGCCCTTGCCGCGCCAATGGTCCGCGACCAGCCGCACCTCGTCATCGCTGACGAAGGGACCATGCACGCGCTGCAGGCCCTTGCCGCTCGCCATGAACAGCATGTCGCCCTTGCCCAGCAGCTGCTCGGCGCCCTGCTCGCCCAGGATGGTGCGGCTGTCGATCTTGGATGTGACGAAGAAGCTGATGCGGGTCGGCAGGTTCGCCTTGATGACGCCGGTGATAACGTCGACCGAGGGGCGCTGCGTCGCGAGGATCAGGTGGATGCCGGCCGCCCGCGCCTTCTGCGCGAGGCGCTGGATCAGGAACTCGACTTCCTTGCCCGCCGTCATCATCAGGTCGGCCAGTTCGTCGACCACCACCACGATCTGCGGCAGCGGCTGGTAGTCCAGCTCCTCGTCCTCGTAGATCGGCTGGCGGGTCTGCTCGTCGAAGCCGATCTGCACGCGGCGGCCCAACCCCTTGCCCTTGGCGCGGGCCGAGCGGACCTTCTCGTTATAGCCCGAGAGGTTGCGCACGCCGATCGAGGCCATCATGCGATAACGGTCCTCCATCTGCTCCACCGCCCATTTGAGCGCGCGGATCGCCTTGGCCGGCTCGGTGACGACAGGCGAGAGCAGATGCGGAATATTGTCGTAGATGCTGAGCTCCAGCATCTTGGGGTCGATCATGATGAGCCGCAGCTCGTCCGGCGTCAGCCGGTAGAGCAGCGAGAGGATCATCGCATTGAGGCCGACCGACTTGCCCGAGCCGGTGGTGCCGGCGACGAGCAGATGCGGCATGCCGGCGAGGTCCGCGATCACCGGCTCGCCGAAGATGTTCTTGCCAAGGATGATGGGCAGCTGCGCCTTTGACTCGGCGAATTGCTGGCTGGTGATGAGCTGGTGCAGCACGACGGACTCGCGGTCGGCATTGGGCAGCTCGATGCCGATGACGGTGCGGCCAGGAATGGTCGCGACGCGCGCCGAGAGCGCCGACATGTTGCGGGCGATGTCGTCGGCCAGCTGGATGACGCGGCTCGCCTTGATGCCGGGCGCGGGCTCCAGCTCGTACATGGTGACGACCGGTCCCGGCCGCACCTCGGTGATCGCACCCTTCACATGGAAGTCGTCGAGCACGCTCTCCAGCAGCCGGGCGTTGCGCTCCAGCCCCTGCCGGTCGATCTTGGCGCCGGACCGTTCGGGCGCGGCGCTCAGCAGGTCGGCCGACGGCAGGTCCTTGTTGCCGAAGAGATCGTCCTGACCTGAGACCGGGCCGAACGCCTTGGGCACGGCGTTGGCGATGGGCGACTGGATGGTGATGGGCTGGCGTGGCGCGGCCTCCACCGCCTTGCGTGGTTCGCTTTCGCGCGGCGCGGCGCGCTCCTCGGTCAGCCGCTCGGCGCCGGGCGCACGGCGCAGGAAGGGCAGGCGGGGCAGGTTGAGGCTCGGCATCGGCGCGCGCACCAGATGCCAGAGCGGCTTTTCGAGCGCGAGGCTGCGCACCCAGAGCCAGAAGCCCGCGCCGATGCCGGTGGCGAGCAGCAGCCATTGCAGGACGGTGTCCGCGGTCGTGCCCAGCTTGCCCGTGAGCACGGTCAGCCCATGCGCGACGAGGAAGCCGATCACGCCGCCCCAGCGCGCGGGCAGGCCGACCAGCGGCTCGGGCTGGAGCAGCCAGAGGCCGGTGCCGATCAGCGCCATGCCGGCGAGGCACTTGGCGATCTGCGCCTTCCAGCCGGTCATGTCCTGATCGGCCCAGAGCCGCCGCGCGCAGACGAGGATGAGCGGCAGCAGCAGCAGCGCCGGCACGCCCCAGGTCGTGTAGAGAATGTCCGCGGCCCAGGCGCCGGCCGATCCCATGAGATTGCCGACCCCGTCGCCCGCCGCGGTGTTCAGCGCGCCGTCGCTCACCTTGTAGCTGAGCAGCGCCAGGAACAGGAACAGCGCGAGCATATAGAGCCCCACCGATCCGGCGAGCGTGCCGATGCGGATGAGGCTGCGGCGCAGCATCGCCTGCCATTCGGGGGTCCGGTTGACCGTTGCCCGGCTTGCCATCTCGCTCGTCTCCGCCTGCGGGCCGCGCAATCGCGTCGCTGTGCCCGAAATGTTCCAGTTTCGGACAATCCACTTTCGCGGACTCGCCGTCAAGAGTCCTGTTTTTCTGCCGGATTCGGTCTGTTGCGCCCGGCGGGGCTGCTATCTAGTCTCCCGAGCATCAAACCGAGCATCGAACGCACATAGGAAGAGGAGCGCTACGCCCATGAGCCGTCATCTGGTCGATCCCGAACTTGCCGCCATGCTCGACGTCTTTCCCGGCATCGTGCTGGAGACCGAGACGATCGGGGCGATGCGCGAGCAGATGCGCGGCATGGCGCAGCCGCGCGAGACCTATGCGCGGGCCAATGTGACGATCGAGGAGCGCAAGGTGCCGGGGCCGGATGGCGCGCCGGACGTGCCGGTTATCATATACCGTCCCACGGACGCCAAGGGCAAGCTGCCGGTGCTGCTGCACCTTCACGGCGGCGGTTATGTGCTCGGCGCGGCCGAGGGCAGCGGCGCGGGCAACACGCGCACGGCGGACGAGCTCAAATGCCTCGTCGTCTCGGTCGACTATCGCCTCGCACCGGAGACGCTGGCTCCCGCCGCCGCCGAGGATGCGCATGCCGTGCTCGCCTGGCTCAACAAGGAGGCGGTGAACCTCGGCATCGATACCGATCGCATCGCCGTGGGCGGCGAGAGCGCGGGCGGCGGCCTTGCCGCCTCGACTGCCCTGCTGGCGCGCGACAAGGGGCTCTACAAGCTCTGCTTCCAGTTGCTCATCTATCCGATGGTGGACGACCGCACCGCCGCCAACGGCGCCAGCAACCCGCATGTCGGCGACTATATCTGGCAACATGACCACAACGTCTTCGCCTGGGGCGCCTATCTCGGCGCCGCGCCGGGCAGCGATGGGGTCTCCCCTTATGCCGCGGCCGCTCGCGCCACCGATCTTGCGGGCCTGCCGCCCGCCTATATCGCCGTCGGCGCGCTCGATCTCTTTCTGGAAGAAGACATGGATTACGCCGCCCGCCTCGCCCATGCTGGTGTGCCAACCGAGCTGCATGTTTATCCCGGCGCCTATCACGGCTTCGAGTTCAACGTGGATTCCGACGTCGCCAAGCGCGCCGAGGCGGACCGGCGGAGAGCGCTCGGACGGGCTTTCGCGAGCTAGAAAACGGACGACTGCGCAGGGTCGTCAGCGGCCGGCCTTCTTCCTGACCGGCCCGCGGCGCCCCGCTTCAAGCGCCAGCGCCGCCCATTCGCGCAGCATTTCGCCGTCGTCATAGACCTCGGCCGGGGCGCGGCGGTAGTTCATCGTGCCGGTGCGTCCCTCGCCCATCTCGTAGGTGAAGCGCGGGCAGCCCGCCTCGTCCCAGAGGACGTCGCTGAGCGCATCGGCCTTGAGCCACAGCTCGCCATCGTCGAGGATCGCGAACACCGTGCCGTCGAGATAGAGCGTCATCCCGCCCATCATGCGACGGCTGGAAAGCGTGCCGAGCGGCTCGAGTTCCTCGCGCAGCCAGTCGATCAGGCCGTCATCCGCCATGGCTCACCCCCTGCGCGGCCAGCGCCGTCAGTGCCGCCCCGTCGACCCGGTTGACCGTCCACTCATCCATCGGTCGCGCGCCCAGCGAACGGTAGAAATCGATGGCCGGCGTGTTCCAGTCCAGCACCCACCATTCGAGCCGCGCGCAGTCCCGTTCCACGGCAAGCTGCGCCAGTCGCACGAGCAGCGCCTTGCCGACACCCCGCCCGCGTGCCTCCGGCGCCACGAAGAGGTCCTCCAGATACAGCCCCGGTCGCCCCTCAAAGGTCGAGAAATTATGGAAGAACAGCGCAAAGCCAACCGGCGCCCCATCCAGCTCGGCGATCAGCACCTCGGCCATCGGGCGCGACCCGAACAGGTGCCGGGCCAGCACGTCGCGGTCGGTGCGCACCTCATGGGCGAGATGCTCGAACTCGGCGAGTGCCCGGATGAAGCCGATGATGAGATCGATGTCGTCGGGCGCGGCCTCACGGATCGTCAGCATCAGGCGGCCTCGGGCTCGATTGTGGCATGGGGCACGCCCGGCTGCTGCCGTGCCGCCCAGAGGCAGCCGGCGACGATCATCGCCGCCCCCCCGATCGTGGTGAGCGAGACCGTCTCGCCGAACACCCACCAGCCGAGCATCGCTGCCCAGATGAAGGCGGTATATTCGACCGAGACGAGTTGCTGCGCTTCCGCCCGTGCATAGGACCAGGCCAGCAGCATGATCGCGCTGGTGCCGACGATGGAAGCGAGCACGATCGTCGGCCAGTGCCCGGCCGCGGGCAGATGAGGGATCCAGTCGACCGCGGCCGCGCTTGGCAGGCCCGTCAGCGCCAGATGGATCTGCATGGCGATCGGCACGACCAGCAGGAAGACGAGCGCGGCGACGATGTTGAACGAAAGCGCCACCTCGATCGGCCCGGCCGCCATCGACTGGCGCCGGCCGATGACGAGATTGACCGCATAGAGCACCGCCGCGATCAGGATAGCGATCGCGCCGTCCAGCGTCCCGGCCGCCCCCTGCGCACCGGACTGGCCGGCGAGGATCACCATCACGCCGGCAAAGGCGATCAGCGACCCGCCGATGGCGCGCCGGCCAATCCGCTCCTTGAGGAAAACCGAGGCAAGGCCCAGCGCCACCAGCGGCGCGATGAACGAGAGCGCGATACCCTGCGCGAGCGGCACGCGGACGAGCCCCCAGAAAAACAGCAGCACCGAGATGGCGCCCGCCACGCCGCGGCCAAGGTGCAGCATCGTCGTGCCGCGATCCGGGATGCGGCGGACGAGGATCAGCTGCAGCGGCGCGATCAGCACGATGCCGGTGAGCGATCGCCAGAGCAGTGCGTTATAAGCACCGAGCGAGATCGACAGGCTTTTCACCACCGCGTCCATGGCCGAGAAGACGGCGATGCCAACGCACGCGACCAGGAAGGGCATGACGGAAGAGGAAACACGCGGCGCCATGCCCGTCTCTCTAGGCAAGTGGACCTGCCGAAGCGAGCGGGATGTTAGCCGGACGCGGCCCGCAACGGAGGAAGCCATCGCATGAAGCCCATCGTTCCGCTGATCGCCCTCTCGCTGACGCTGGGGCCTGTTCTTGCCCCGATCGCGACGGAAGCGAAACCGTTGCCGAAGCAGACCCTCGTGCGGGACCGCACCGCGCTCAAGCGCCTGCTCGGCAGCGCCGGCATCACGCTGCAATGGATCGGCTGGGACCGGCGCGGCACCCTGACCGCGGATTATTCGGGCAAGCTGCTGCGCCTGCGCGGCGGCCAGTCCGCCGCTCCGCCCATGCGCGGCACGCTGACGATCGACGGCGTCGTCACGGAGATCCGCGCGACCTCCTTCACCTTCGTCGGCCGCATCGACATCAGCGACACGCCGGACGCCGGCCGGTCCTGCCATCGCGATGGCGAGATGCGCTTCGCCATCACGCAGAACCGCAAATATTGGCGCCTGCAGCAGATGGAAGCCTGCGATGGCCTCACCGACTATGTCGACATCTATTTCTGAGCACGCAGCGGGGGATTGTTAGCGCTGCATCAATCGCCTAGCCTCCCACGCAAAAGGGAGAGGATATGGCCGACACGACTCTCGACGGGCTGTTCACGCCGCTGGCGCTGGATGGCGTCACGCTGCGCAACCGCTTCGTCATGCCCGCTATGCAGATCGGCTTCACGGAGAATTGCGGCCCCTCGCCCCGTACGATCGATTATCTGCGCGGCCGCTCCGAAGGGGGCGCCGGCCTCATCTTCTCCGAGAGCTGCGCGCCGGACCATCCGAGCGGCTACTGGCAGGCCGCCTTCTGCGTGATGAACCCGCAGACGCGGGGCCGCTGGGCCGAGCTGACCGAGGCGATCAAGGGCGCAGGCGCGGCCTTCGCGGTCCAGCTCTGGCATCCCGGCGGGCAGCGCCGTCCGATCGAGGGCTTCGCCCATGCCGACGCGCCGACCCTCAGCCCCTCCGGCCTCATCCAGGCCGAGCGCGAGGGCGGCCGCGCCATGACGCGCGACGAGATGGACGACCTCGCCGACACCTTCGTCCGCGCGGCCGAGGACGCCAAGTCGATCGGCGCCGATGGGGTCGAGCTGCATTGCGCCCATGGCTATCTCATGGACCAGTTCCTCTGGGCCGAGACCAACACCCGCGAGGACGGCTATGGCGGCCCGGCCGTCGCCGATCGCGCGCGCTATCCGCTCGCCGTTGCCGCCGCGATCCGTCAGGCCGTGGGCAAGGATTTCCTCGTCTCGCTGCGCTTCTCGCAGTTCAAGGAAGTCGATTATGGCGCCCGCGTCTTCGAAACGCCGGAGGAACTGGCCGAGTTCGGTGCGCTCGCGAGGGCGGCGGGCGTCTCGATGCTCAATGTCTCCTCCCGCCGCTTCGGCAAGCCCGAATGGCCGGATCGCGACCCGACGCTCGGCATTGCCGGCTGGGCGAAGCGGCTGACCCACCTGCCGATCATGACAACCGGCAGCATCGGTCTCTCGACCGACATCTTCGCCGACCTGTTCGACGGCGAGGATCCGGGCCTGCGCATCGCCGCCGACCTCGCCGAGTTGGGGCGCCGCTTCAATGCCGGTGAGTTCGACATGGTCGGCGTCGGCCGCATGCACATCGCCAATGCCGATTTCGTGACCAAGGTCCGCGACGGCCGCTTCGACGAACTGCGCCTCTACAACAAGGCGGTCGATCTCAAGCATCTCATGGAGCAGGTGGTGCCCGGTGCGGTCGAGGAGCATCGCAAGACCGCGGACGTCTGACGCGGCGGCTCCTGGGCGCTGTGGACAAATTCCAAGCACATGGCAGCGCAACACAACCTTTGAAAAATGCGTCCTCCCGGACTTGATCCGGGATCCCGCTTCTTCTTGTTTGCAAGCTGCCCGGACAGACCAGGTTCAAGGCAGTGGGATCCCGGATCAAGTCCGGGAGGACGAAGGAAATGACAGAAATGCCCGCCTTCTTTTCCGCGAACATCAGCGAATTTGTCGACGCCGCCTAGCCCCCGACCCGCGCCCTGATCCACCGCGCAGCCAGCCGCCCGACCTCGGCGAGCACGGCGTCATTCTCCTCCCCGTTCCGGCCGCCCGCTTCGAGATAGGCGGTCAGCAGGAAGGGCCGGGCACGCTTCGGGTGCCAGATGGCGGCGATGTCATTGATCTTGTCGGCATAAGAGGCGCCAGTCATCGTGCCGGTCTTGTCCCCGGCGGGCCAATCCTTGGGAAGGCCACCGCGCACCCGCCTGAGGCCGGTCTGCGTCGCGAGCATCCAGCGGATCAGCGTCCCGCGACTTTCGGACCTGAGCGCCCGGGTGATGACCAGCGCCCGGAGCGTCCGCGCCATCGCAGCAGGCGTCGTGGTGTCACGTGGGTCGCCGTCATGGCTGTCGTTGAGCTCCGGCTCATAGCGGTCGAGCCGAGAGACCTTGTCGCCGAGCGATCGCCAATAGGCGGTCAGCGCCTCGGGACCGCCGACCATGCGCAGCAGCAGGTTCGCCGCGCCATTGTCGCTCTGCACCTGCGCGGCCTCGGCGAGCGTCAGCACGTTCATGCTGGTCTCACCCTTCGCCAGCGCCGCGCGCACGGCAGGGGAATGACCGACCGGATCGTCCTTGCCGATCGCCAGCACCTGATCGTCCGCGATCTCGCCGACGTCCAGCTTGGCGAGGATGAGCCCAGCGAGCGACAGTTTGAACGTCGAGCACATGGTGAACCGCTCGTCGATCCGGTGGCCGATGAGCGACCCGTCCGCGCTGTCGAGCAGCGCGACGCCGAGCCTGCCACCGGACCGGGCTTCCAGCGCCGCCAGTGCGCCCGCCAGATCCGGCAGGCGCGCGGCCCAAGCGCCGCCCTCGATCGGCAGGCAGGCGATCGCGAGCCCGCCCGCGAGCGCCCCGCGCCGATCGATCAGCATCGGGCCACCTCAGCTTTGCGGGAAAGGCTCGCGGAAACAGGCCTCGATATTGTTGCCGTCCGGATCGAGCAGGAACGCGCCATAATAGCCCGCCGCGCCTTCACGCGGGCCGGGCTCGCCATTATCGCGCCCACCTGCGGCGATGCCCGCCTCATGGAAAGCGTGGACCATCTCACGCGACGCGGCGACGAAGGCGACATGCATCTGGTTGAGACCGGCCCGCGCCCCTTCCGCCCAGTAGGAGGGCCGCAACGTGCCGATCCACAGATAGGGGATTGCCTCCACCTTGCTCTTGCCGAGCAGGAAAGACTGCGCGCCATTGGCAGCCGTGCTGAGCCCCAGCGCTCGCGCGATCGCGTCGTAGAAGCGGCGCGCATTTGCGAGATCGGAAACGACGATGCCGGTGTGGTCAAACATGGGACGGAAATGAGCAGGAGGGCGCCTGGGTTCCGGGCCGGCATCCGCTCAGCCGATCCGCATCAGGCGCCGGCCTGCGGCTCGTCCGCCCGGATGACGCGCCCAATCTCGAGCTCGTCGATCCGCAACCGCTTGATGCGAGCCTTGCCGATCCGCAGCCGACCGATGGCAAGCGCGCCGACTGCCACCGCGCCAAGCGCGAAGGCCCCGAGCGCAGCCGCGCCCAGCAGCGTGCTGCCGACACCGACCGCCCCGGTCGCCGCAGCGCCTGTCGCGGTTGCTCCGGTGGCGGCCGCGCCGGTCGCGACCGACCGATATCGCGGGGATGAAGCCTGATCGTCGACCGGCAGGAGCTTCCGCAGGCTCATTCCGCCGCCACCGCGCTGGTCTTGCCGGCGTCGGTCGCCTCGGCCTCCAGCTTGGCGGCTTCGATCTCGGCGGCCTTCGCCTCAACCAGTTCCACGATATGATCGATCATCGCCGCGTCCTGTATATGGTGGTCGGTCACGCCGGACAGATAGACCATATGCTTGCCGTTGCCGCCGCCGGTGATGCCGATGTCCGTCTCGCGCGCTTCGCCGGGGCCGTTGACCACGCAGCCCAGCACCGAGAGCGAGATCGGCGTATGGATGTGCTGCAGCCTTTGCTCCAGCGCCTCCACCGTGCGGATCACGTCGAAGCCTTGCCGCGCGCAACTGGGGCAGGAGACGACGCGCACGCCGCGGGTGCGGATGCCGAGCGATTTCAGGATCTCGTAGCCGACGCGCACTTCCTCTTCCGGCTCGGCCGAGAGCGAAACGCGGATCGTGTCGCCGATGCCGGCCCAGAGCAGGTTGCCGATGCCGATCGCCGACTTGACGGTGCCGCCGATCAGGCCGCCCGCCTCGGTGATGCCGAGGTGCAGCGGGCAATCCACCGCGTCGGCAAGCTGCATATAGGCCGCGACCGCCAGGAACACGTCGCTCGCCTTCACGGCAACCTTGTATTCGTGGAAATCCTGGTCCTGCAGCAGCTTGATATGGTCGAGCGCGCTCTCGACCAGCGCTTCGGGGCAGGGCTCCCCATATTTCTCGAGCAGGTCCTTCTCGAGGCTGCCGGCATTGACGCCGATGCGGATCGCGCAGCCATTTGCCTTGGCGGCGTCGACCACTTCCTTGACGCGCGCTTCCGAGCCGATGTTGCCGGGATTGATGCGGAGGCATGCCGCGCCCGCGTCCGCCGCTTCCAGCGCGCGCTTATAGTGGAAATGAATGTCGGCAATGATGGGCACACGGGCGGCGCGGACGATCTGCTTGAGCGCGACGGTCGACTCGACGTCCGGGCAGGAGACGCGGATCAGGTCCACGCCCGCATCCTCGCAGCGGCGGATCTGGTCGATCGTCGCCTTCGCGTCGGACGTCGGCGTGTTGGTCATCGTCTGCACGGTGATCGGCGCGCCGCCGCCCACCGGCACATTGCCGACCATGATCTGGCGGCAGTCCCGCCGCGCAATATCGCGCCACGGACGGAGGCCAGGATTATGCTCGGACATTCGGGAAGCTCCGGAGGAGAAACATCATTTGCCGCGCTTATAGCGGCGCTGCGCCGCACTGGCGAGGGAGGAGTTGAGCCGGCGTGATGCCGGCGGCGCGAAACGATTGTGTTCCGCATGCCTCACCGAACTCGAAAAATCGCCTGTTCTGTGCAGTTTCGGGACGCATAAGGACTAAACCCGATGGTGGAACCCGACCCTGCTCCTGCACGTTGCAGGCTAGGGAAGGGAAAGCGACATGACCCATCTTCATGACATGAAGTCGTTCGCTTATGTGGGCGGCTACGTGGTGCACTATCATTTCGGTATCGTGAATCATTGCCCCGGTTGCGACGGGACCAGCTGGCATATCGGCCGGATCAGCGCGCAGTGCGCGCGCTGCGAGACGGCCCTGCCCCTGGCGCAGAGCGCGGACGGCACCTGCCATCCCCTCTTCGTCAGCCGGGCAAGGAGAACGCCCCGCCACGCCTGAGTCGGCTCAGCCGGCGAAAGGCGTCTCCGCAAGGCCCGGCACCTCGACCCGGAAGGCGAGGATAGCGCCGGCATGCGGTTGCGCGGCCAGATCTTGCGCGGAAAGGCCCGTGCGCGCGCTGGTCACATAGGCGGTGCGCAGGTCGGCGCCGCCAAAGGCGATCATGGTCGGCCGGCTGAGCGGGAGCGCAACGGTCTCCACTATCTCCCCTTCAGGCGAAAGCCGCACGACGCGCCCGCCATCGAACAGGGCGCTCCAGTAGCAGCCCTCCACATCGAACGAGCCTCCGTCGGGCCGGCCCCTGCCCTGCTCGAAGCGGTGGACGATGCGGCGGTGCGAGAGGATGCCGCTGGCCGGATCCACGTCATAACCGCGCAGCGCATGGCTCGGCGTATCGGCGTGGCGGAAGGCCGTGCCGGTGGCGTTGAAGGCCGCGCCGTTGCAGGTGAGCATGCCCCCCTCGACGAACGCGATCGTCCCGTCCGGATCGACCCGGTAAAGCGCCGCATCCTGCGCGCTCTTCGCGGTGTTGACAGTCCCGGCCCAGAACCGCCCGGCCGGATCGGTGCGCCCGTCGTTGAAGCGCAGGTCCGGCTTACCCGCGAGGATCGGCTCGCCGAACGCCACCGGGTCCGCGTCCCACCCGTCGAGCAAGGCCAGGCCGTCCTTCATCGCGAGCAGCAGCCCGCCCGCCTTGCGGAAGGCGAAGCAGCCAACCGGCTGGTCGAAGCGCCGAACCTGGTCAATGCCCGTCGCCGGATCGAAGCGGTGCAGTTCCTGCCGCGCGATATCGACCCAGTAGAGCAGGCCCTCCCCGCCATGCCAGCGCGGCCCCTCGCCGAGCTCGGCCCGGGCGTCCAGCGCGATGGAGACTTGGGTGGTCATGCGCCGCCTTGTCATGCTGCAAAGGGCGCTTTGCAAGGCGCCAGGCCAAATTCCCTTCTAGCAGCCGGCCGAAACCAGCGCATAGCCCGCGCCCTTGACGGTGCGCAGCATGGGCCACGCGAAGCCGCGATCCAGCTTGGCGCGCAAGCGCGAGACGTGGACCTCCACGACATTCGTGCCGGGATCGAACCGCAGCCGCCAGATCGCGCGCAGCAGCGCCTGCCGGGAATGGGGATGGCCCGGACTGCGGGCCAGGAAATGCAACAGCTCGAATTCGCGCTGGAGCAGGCCGAGCGTCCGCCCCTGCCGCCATGCCTCGCGCTCGATCAGGTCGATTTCCAGTTCGCCCAGGTGCATCTGGGTGCCGGGCACGCCGCTGCCCGCGAGCGTCGCCCGCGCATGGCGGAGGCTGCGGACCAGCACCTCGTTCTCGTCCATCCACGGCCCGATCACATCAAAGGCGCCCGCCACCAGCGCCCGCACGCGCGCCCGCGCATCATCCGGCTGCTGCCAGAGCAGGACATTTCGGGGCAACGGTTCCATCGGATCTTCGGCCGATCCGGGGCAGAGCCGCACCAGCACCTGGGCCTGTCTCAGGGCGCGGATGAGACGGCTCAGACGAGCGTCGCGCGCGGCCTCCTTCTCGCTGAGCCAGATCTCGATGCGCTGCACGGCCCTCTACTCGTGACGCGACGAACCGCCCTCAGCTTACGATGAGATGTTGCGAAGCCATAGCGCCGTTCGATCCGGACTGGAGCGATCGGAGCGCCTTTTCCGCGACGCGCGCGAGGTGCGGGCAGCCGTTGCGCAGCGCCTGCTCGGCATGGGCGGCACGGGCCTCCCCATCCTCGAGCACCACATCCAGCGCGGCCCAGGCGGCGAGGCGCATGCGCGGGTCGGGATGTCGGCCGACGAAATCGCTGGCGAGGTCGGTCCCGTTGCCCGAGCCGAAGCAGACCGAGAGACGCAGAAGCAGTTCGGCGCTGCCGGCCGTCATGCACTGCACGATGCGGCCCTGCTTCACGTCGAAATGATATTGCCGCCGTCCGCGCTGCGCGGGAGTCAGCGGCATGACGTTGATCGAGACCGACAGACTTTCCGGCGGAAGCTGATCGTGAATGTCGCGATTGGCGCGATAGAGCAGCATCTTGCCCTGCGAGAGCTGGCTGCGCTCGACGAAGCGCAGGTCGACGCGCTCGCCCGGCAACCCGATGACGCTCTCCGGCTCGACCTCGTAATAGTCCGACCAATAGCCTGGCCCGAGATAGCCCAACGTCAGGAAGTCGAAGGAATGGTCATGCGGCAGGCCGTAGAAGAAGGTCGCGGGTCCGCTCGTGCGCATCGCGGGGTCGCGTTCGCTTGGCCAGATATTGGCGCGCAGGAAGAACGGTCCCTCGGGCGGATGCAGCAGGATGACCTGCGGCGAATAATTGTTCGCGATGAGTTGCCCCCGACAATTCTCCTTGAGCGCAGCGAGCGCCATGTCGCTCAGGAAGTCCCGGTTGTTGCCCAGCGCCCGCAGCACCGGCGCCGTGGCGACGAGACCGACCGGACTGCCGCCATCGAACGCGGGCGAGCGGCAGGCGTCGACAAGGTCCGCCAGCTCGGCGACGACCTGCGTCTCATGCTCGATCAGGCTGGGCACGGCTCGGCCTCCCTTTTCTGCGCGGCCAGCACGGCCTGCGCGGCGGCACGGACGCCGGCGTCCGGATCTTGCGTCGCCATGGCGGTGAGATGCGGCCAGGCGGCCCCGGCATCGAGCGCCAGCAATTCCCGCATCAGGGTCCAGCGCTCGCGGCCGCTCGCCCTATCGAGCAGGCCGATGATGTCCGGCACGGCATGACGGGCGCCGGCCTCGCGCAGCACCGAAAGCAGCATGGCCGCGCGCGCGAAGCCGTCGTCCCCCTGCACCGCGCCGACAAGCGCTCCGTCTCGAAGCGAAAAGCGGCGCACCGGCGGCGTGGGTGTGCGTTCGATGCGTGCACGCATCAGCAGCACCGGGTGCGCCTGCGGCGGAATGCGCAGCGACCGGCGTTGCTCGTCCAGCATCAGCCATCGGCCGGGTTGCAGGCGGATAGCGCGGGTGCGGCAGCGTGCCCGTCCGGGCACGATGGCTGAAAACAGGGCGTCGACCGGTTCGCTCGACAGGATGCGATAGAGGCCCTGCGCGCCGGAAAAGCCGACGCTTTGTGATGCAAGGTCCACCGTTCCGGTCTCCGCCCGTTCCGCCTCGCCCTCGATCAGCGTCAGCATCAGCCGGACCGGCAGCGCCGTCGCCAGTGCCAGGCTGAGCACGTAGCCGTGCCGCGCGGTCTGTATGGAGGGCACAATCTGCTTGCCCGTCCGCAGCGGCGCGATCAGTTCCTCGGTCAGCGCTTCAAGCCAGCCGATATCGCGAAAGAGCGGGGTGAGACGCAACGCCGCGTCCTGCGCGTCACGCGCGGCGGCGGCATAGGCGACAGCGTCCTGCAATCGCCGGCGCGCGTCGTTGGGAAAAGAAGCCACCGCCGCCCGCCCGATCAGCCGCTGGAGATGATCGAGATGATGATGTGATCGTTGACGAGTTGCATGTTCGTCGAATCGATCGCCGCGTCGAACAGCGCGGCTTCGCCGTCGAGCAGCGGCAGGTCTTCGATCGCAATGCTGGTGGCAGCCTTGGGCATGCTTTGGTCCTTTCCTGCGGGGGTGATCCCCGGGGAAAGGCTACGGGCAGCCTAAGGCGCGGCGCCAATTACAACGGTGTAATCGCATCGCCCCCTCCGGCGACGCGCCGGTGAGGCTACACCACGTCCTCGCCTTCGATCGTCGTGCGGACGAGGTGGCGACGCTCATTGTGGTAGTCGTGGATGCCGCAATGCTGCAGGAAGCGGTTGTCCCAGACGATCAGCGTGTCCGGCTCCCACTTGATGCGGCATTGATATTGGAGGCGGTAGGGCAGCGTGCCCAGATAATCGAGCAGCCCCTTGCTGTCCGCGTCCGTCCAGCCCTCGAACCGCTTGAAATAGGCGCTGGTCACATAGAGCGCCGGGCGTCCGGTGACGGGGTGGCGGCGAATGGCGGGGTGGCTGTTCTCCAGCTCGTCCATGCTGAAATTGTGGCTTTCGCGCAGGCGCAGGCGCTTGTCCGGATCGAGCGCGAGGTTCTTCGCACAGATGTCCTTGCCGGAATAGACGAGGCGGGCCTCTTCCAGCATCGCCTTGAGGCCGGGCGAAAGCTCCTCATAAGCCAGGTACATGTTGGCGAAGGCGGTATCGCCGCCATAACGGGGCACCTCCAGCGCGCGCATGATCATGCATTTGGGCGGACGACGCAGGAAGGGGCTGTCCGTGTGCATGCGCGTGAAGGGCACGACGCTGACCGGCTCGTGCGCCTCGCGGCGGACCTCCTGCATGTCCTGATGTTCGCCATAGATCGGCGCTTGCGGCAGATCGATGAGAGCGCCGAAGCGGCGGCTGAACGCCTTGTGCTGTTCGGGGCTGAGCGGCTGGTCGCGCAGCATGATGACGAGGAAATGCTCGAAGGCGCGCTGGATCTCGTCCCAGACATCGTCGCTCAGCGGCTCGCGCAGGTCGACGCCGCGAATCTCCGCGCCGCAGGCGCCGGTCAGCGGCTCGACCTCGATATGGCGGAACTCCGGCATGGGAAGGCCGGCGACGATGGTGCCCGCGGCCATGGTCCGGCGGGGCGGCTTGGTGACCAGGTTCATCTCTCTCCTTCGCGCGGTCGCGGCAGAATCGTTGATCTTCTCAACCAGTCTAACGGCTTGCGTGCCGCAAGGGAATATCCGGCCCTGCCGATCAATTGTCCGCAAGTGAACAATTTCCCCACCCTTGGCGATATTTCCCAACTTCTTGGACATTCTGCCTAAATGTCGCTCCACGGAAATCCATATATATCCATATATTTCAACATCTTATTTGTTTGGCACGCTTAATGCACTAGGACAGACACAGGCACCCCCGCCTGTCGGATTACGCATCAGGAGTGAGGAGAGTTACCATGTTCAAGTTCACCACCGCCATCGCCGCTGCCGCCATCGTCGCCATCTCGGGCCCCGCGTTCGCCGCCGGCCAGCTCGACGCCAAGGTCATCGAGAAGAACGGCAAGACCCTCTACTGCGTCAAGGAGCGCACCACCGACTCGCTGGTGCCGGTCCGCACCTGCCTGACCAAGGGCGAGTGGGAAGCCCGCGGCTCCAAGGTCGCGTCGGCCAAGAAGGCTCCCGTCCTGGCGTCCAATCCCCAGGAAGACTATCGCAACTGAGCCAGACCCGCCTGTCGGTGGCGCCGCCCGATCCCTCTTGAATGAGGCGGCGCCAACCGGCTCCGGTCGATCAGACCGACCGACACGGCCGCGACGCGCGAGGGCGTCGCCGGCCGTTTCGTTTTTCAGCCCTTGCTGGCCGCGCGCGATTGCTGGCGGCGCCTCGCCAGGATGTTGAGCGATTCCACCAGTGCCGAGAAGGCCATGGCCGCATAGACATAGCCCTTGGGCACATGTGCGCCGAAGCCCTCCGCGATAAGCGTGGTGCCGATGAGCATCAGGAAGCTCAGCGCCAGCATCACCACCGTGGGGTTGCGCTCGATGAAGTCGGCGAGCGGCGTCGCCGCGAACATCATCGCCATCACCGCCACGATCACCGCGATCACCATGATCGCGATATTGTCCGTCATGCCGACCGCTGTGATGATGCTGTCGATCGAAAAGACGAGATCGAGCAGGATGATCTGGCCAATCGCTGCGGTGAACCCGACCGAGGCCGCGCTGGCCGTGAACATGTCGTCCTTCGGCTTGGGGTCGATCGTGTGGTGAATTTCCTTGGTCGCCTTCCAGACGAGGAAGAGACCGCCGGCGATCAGAATGAGGTCGCGCCAGGAAAAGGGATGCCCGAACGCCTCGAAGATTGGCGCGGTAAGCTGCACGATCCAGGCGATGGAAGCGAGCAGGATCAGCCGCATGCCGAGCGCAAGGCCGATGCCGATCCGCCGCGCCTTCACGCGGGTTTCGGCCGGCAGCTTGTTCGAGAGCACGGAGATGAAGATGAGATTGTCGACGCCCAGCACCACTTCCATGGCGACAAGCGTGGCGAGGGCCACCCAGGCGGCGGGTTCGCTCGCCAGGGCGGTGAGGCCTTCCAGCATGGCCGGCTAACCTTTCAGTCGCTGGGGAGCGCGATTACTCGCGCTCGCCCATCAGGTTGAGCAGGAACTGGAAGATGTTGACGAAGTTCAGGTACAGCGAAAGCGCGCCGAACACCGCCATCTTGGTCTCGGTCTCGTGGCCGAGATTATGGGCATAGTCTTCCTTGATGCGCTGCGTGTCCCAGGCGGTGAGGCCCGTGAAGATCAGCACGCCCAGCACCGAGATGGCGAACTGCATCGCGCTCGACTGCATGAACAGGTTGACCAGGCTCGCGATCAGGATGCCGACCACGCCCATGATGAGGAAACTGCCGAACTTCGACAGGTCCGCCTTCGTCGTATAGCCGTAGAGGCTCATCGCGGTGAACATCGCCGCCGCCACGAAGAAGGTCTGGGCAATGCTCGTGCCCGTGAACACGAGGAAGATCGACGCCATCGAGACGCCCATGATCGCCGCGAACGCCCAATAGGCGCCCTGCGCCGCCGCCGCGCTCATCTTGTTGATGCGGAAGCTGAAGAAGAACACGAAGGCCAGCGGGGCGAACATCGCCACCCACTTGAGCGGCGTGCCGAAGATCAGCGCGACCGCGGCCGGCGTGGAGGCGATGGCCAGCGCCACGATGCCCGTGAGCAGCACGCCCGACGCCATGAAATTGTAGATGCGCAGCATATGCGAGCGCAGGCCCGCATCGAAGAGGGCGCCATCCTGCACCCTGCCGCCGCGCCGAAGAACCCGCTCTTGTTCGTACATAGCAAAAAACCTCGTTTGCTTGGCTTCAAACGAGTGGCTGTTGCCGGTCCTGCAAAGGAAAATGGACCAAAGATTCAGACCGGCATCGAGCGCACTCGATGCGGTCCGACATCACGATCGTCGAAACGATCGCCAGAGGGGCCCGGCCCGCATTGCAGTCAAGATAGGGGCGATCCCCTCACAAATCAATAACGTCGGCCGGTGGGAAGCGTCGCCCCCTCCCCGGCGGGAGAGGGCGCGCGCCGCCATCACAGGTCGAAGCGGACGCCGATCCGGAAATAGCGGCCGATCGTGTCGAAATAGGTCGGGTTGGTCGGGAACTGCGTTTCCGGTGCCATCGGCGGCGACCGGTCGAACAGATTGTTGATCGCGCCGAACACTTCCGCGCCATGGCCGCGCTCGCCGTAGAAGCGATAGGAGCCGAAGACGTTCACGTAGAAGCGGCCACCGACATTGTTGTTGTTGATGCTGTTGGCGACGGTGGTCGTGCCGGTCGTGTAGATCGCGTCGAACTTGCCCTTGGCGATGTAGCGCGCCTGGGCGGTCAGCGTGACCTTCGGGTTGTCGTAGGTGAGGTAGCCGTTGAGGATCCAGTCCGGCGCGGCGATGGCGGCCGCCTGACCGGTCTGGCCGGCGCGGTCGATCGACTGGCCGAAGCTCGTCGCTTCCAGCTTGCCCACATAGGTGGCGAGGCCCCGCCAGGTGAGCGAATCATCCTCGCCGATCGGCAGGCGATATTGCGCCTCGAAATCCACGCCGTTCGCCAGCAGCCGGTCCAGATTGAGCGAGACGTTGCGGATCTGGGTGATCGACTGGCCAGGACCGAAGGTGATGAGATTGCAGGCGATCTGCACGCCCGCATAGCAGCGGTCGACGATCTGCTGCACGCCGCCGGGCGCGGTCGAGATATAGTCCTTCACCCGGATGCGGTACCAGTCGACCGAGAGGCGCAGGCCCCGCGCGGCGCTGCCGGGCTGGAGCACGATGCCCACCGTCGTCGTGTCGGCCGACTCCGGCTTCACGAAAGGCGAGCCGCCCGAGAAGATGGCGGGCGTGTTCGACGTGTTGGTGAAGCGGTTGGTGACGGCCGTGAACGACCCGGCCGAGGCCAGGAACATCTCGGCGAAGTTGGGCGCGCGAATGTCGTGGCTCTGCGTGACGCGCACGCGCAGCCAGTCGACCGGTTCCCACAGGCCGCTCAGCTTCCAGGTCGTGCGGGTGAACTTGTTGCTCGCCGCCGTGCGCAGATAGCTGCCGAAGCCGTCGATATCGTAATTGGTGACGCGCACCGCGCCATCGACGCTCAGCGACTTGGTCCAGCTCGCATCCTCGACCAGCGGCACGCCGACTTCCGCATAGCCCTCCAGCACCTTGCTGGTGCCGCTATAGTCGGAGCCGAAATTCTGGAAATAGGCGTACTGGTTGGACAGCGGATCGTGCGTCACGGCGATCTTGTCGATGCGATATTCGACGCCGCCTGCATAGGAGATCGGGCCGGCGGGCAGCTCGACCAGATCGCCGCGGACGTTGGCGGCGAACACATGTTGCTGCAGCTTGATGTCCTCGATCAGCGTGCCGAAGATGAAGCTCTTGCCCTGCTGGCTGACGTTGCCCGCACCGAACAGGTTGATCGGCACGCAGCCCGCCGCCGCCTGGCGCAGCGCGGCATTGCTGCTGAGCAGCGCGCGGCAGGTGATGTTGCCGGTCGCCGGATCGCGCACGGCGTCCAGCGCGTACTGGAAACGGGCGTTGGACGCGGCGTAGGTCGCCGCTGTGCCGTTCGCGGCACCTTGCAGCGGCTGGGTGGGATCGCCCGTGATGAGATTGTTCTCGACGGTCTGCAGGCGGTCGGTCCGGCCGTACTGATAATAGACGTCCCAGTTCCAGCTGCCGCCCAGATCGCCCCGCAGACCCGCGGTGAAGCGATAGCTGTCGGCTTCCGAGACCGAATAGCCGCGCCCGACATCGTCGAGCACCCGGCCCAGCGCAAAGGCGGTCGCGGACGGGCGATTCTCGTTGAACGCCGGCACCGGGATATTGCCCGCCGTGCGGACCTCGGCCGGAATATACGGATTATCCGCGAAGATCGGGATCGACGGGCTGAAATAGGCGGTCTGCAGCAGCTTGCCGATGATGTGCCCGTAGCTGCCCTCGACGAAGCCCTCCAGGGTATCGGTGAACTCGTAGTCGGCATGCGCGAACGCGCTGTAGCGCGTCACCGGCACGGTGATGTTGGCGTCCGTATAGGTCGGATAGAGATCGCCGCCGATCTGGCTCAGCGCGAAGGCAGGCGAACCAGGACGATAGGCGAGCACCCCGCCGGAGGGCGAGAAGGTGATGCCGCCCGTGCCGCGCAGGTTGCGGATCGGCGCGGTCGCGGCGCTGGTGTTGTTGTTGTTGGAGATGACGCCGCCGGGATTGAAGAACCAGCCCGCATTCTCGTTGCTGCGGATGATGTTGGGCATGCCGTTGGTGGCGAAGCCGATGTTGGTGACGATGCCGCCGGGCGTGCACCAGCTGCGGGTGAAGCAGTTGCCGATGCCTTTCTGGTCGTCATATTCGCCGCCGATGACGAAGTGACCCCGATCCCCGGAGAAGCGGGTGCCATAAGCGAGCGAGGCATGGAAATTGTCGCCGTCGCCTTCACCGGCGACGCCGTAGTCGGCCTGGCCCTTGAAGCCGTCCAGATCCTTGTCGAGGATGATGTTGACCGCGCCGGCGATCGCGTCCGAACCGTAGGCGGCCGAGGCGCCGCCCGTCACCACCTCGATGCGTGAGACGAGCACGGCGGGCACGAGATTGAGGTCGACCGTGCCTTCGCGCGTGCTGGGCGCGAAGCGGCGCCCGTCCACCAGCACGAGGTTGCGGCTCGTGCCGATGCCGCGCAGGTTGACGATGTTGGCGCCCACGTTGAAGCTGCCGAAGCCCTGGGTGGCGGGCGTCGTGCTGGGCCGGAAGGCGGGGAGCTGGTTGAGGCCGACACCGGCATTGGTGATGCCGAGATTCTTCAGGCTTTCCTCACCGAGCACGGTCACGGGCGTCGGCGTGTCGAAGGTCGTGCGGCCGAGGCGGGACCCGGTGACGATGATCGCTGCGTCATCCGCTGCCTGCGCGGCGTCGGTCTGGGCCTGCGCTTGCGCCGCGCCCCCGCCGATCACGCCGATGGCGAGCGCGCTCGTGAGCAGCAGACGTGACGACAGGACGCGCAGACGCTCGTAATTCTTCCGTGAAATGCCCGACATTCTCTCTCCCTTTCCCCGTTTGTCGCATGCCGGGCTGCGCCCGGGCGCGCGCTCACGCGCTCGCGACGAGCTGATTGATGAGTTCACACGAAGGAGTTGAAAGGAGCGGGACTCCCCTGCCGGCGCGCTGGCACGGCTGGCACAAGGCGCGGTTGCACATGAGCAACGCTGGACCTCCCTCTCCTGGATTGCGGCGATCTGGCGTCGCCGTAGCGTCCCTCATGCCGACAATTGGGAGAGGAATCAACGATGTCTGTTTAATCAACAATCCGTTTGTGGCGGGCGCGCGCAACGCTTCGGCGCAGCGTGCGTGCCGCACAAATCTCGGAAAAGCGCGAAAAAAGACGCGTGCGGGCGCTTAGCCGCCGATACGCTTGACCAGCGCTTGCCCGTCCGCCTCGCCCCAGTGCAGCGCGCCGATTACCCGCAGGACTTCCTTGCCTTTCGCATCATAAAGGACGGTCGTGGGGAGCGTGCCGGTGCCATAATGAAACCCGAGCATATTTTCCGGGTCGATCCACGTCTTGAGCGTGGTCAGCTTGCGCGCTTGCCAGAAAGCCGGGACGACTGCCTTGCCTTCCTGATCCTGCGAAACGGCGACGACCGCGATGCCCTTGGCCGCGCTGGCGGCGGCGATCTTGTCGAGCGCCGGCAGTTCGGCGACGCAGGGCGCGCACCAGGTCGCCCAGAGATTGACCAGCATCGGCTTGCCGCCGGCCAACTGCGTCAGCGTGACAGGCTTGCCGTCGAGCGTCGCGAAAGCCTTGTCCGGCATCGCCTCGCCCTTGTGGCTCTCGTCCACCACATGCTTGAACACCTCGCCACCGGCGGCCGCGCCGCTGGAGGGCACTTCGTCGCTGGTAACTTCGTCCGCCGTCACTTCATCCGGAGAAGCGGCATTGCTCGCCGACGTGTCGTTGGCCGATCCTTGCGCCTGATCCCCGGATTGCCTATCGCACCCGCTCGTGGCCAGTGAGAGGCCGATCAGGACAGTGAAGGCAGCAAAAGAGCGCATGGCAGACTCCGGCAACAGGGGCGCGAACAACATGTGGGGCGGGCGTTTCGAGGAAGGCCCGGCCGCGGTCATGCGCGAGATAAATGCCTCGCTGCCCTTCGACAAGCGCCTGTGGCGGCAGGACATCGCCGGCTCGATCGCGCATGCGCGGATGCTGGGGGCGCAAAGCATACTGACCGCTGACGAGGCCGGCACGATCATCGCCGGTCTGGAAGCGATCCACGCCGAGTATGAAAGCGGCGACCTGCCGGAAGACCTCGCGCTCGAGGATATCCACATGGCGACGGAGAGTCGCCTTGCCGACAAGATCGGCCCGGTCGCCGGGCGGCTGCACACCGCGCGCTCGCGCAACGATCAGGTCGCGACTGACTTCCGCCTGTTCGTGCGCGACGCGATGGAGGATGTCGATCACGCCCTCTATGCGCTGCAGCGCGCTCTCGTCGACCGGGCGGCCGAGCATGCCGAGACGGTTATGCCGGGCTTCACGCATCTGCAGAGCGCCCAGCCGGTGACGCTGGGCCATCATCTCATGGCCTATCACGAGATGATCGGCCGGGATCGCTCGCGCTTCGCCGATGCGCGGGCGCGGATGAACCTTTCGCCGCTGGGCGCTGCGGCGCTGGCCGGCACCGGGTTCCCGATCGACCGTCATGCGACGGCCGCCACGCTCGGCTTTGCGGGGCCGACGCGCAACAGCCTCGACAGCGTGTCGGACCGCGATTTCGCGCTCGATTATCTGATGGCGGCGACCCAGTGCAGCCTGCACCTCTCGCGCCTCGCCGAGGAGTTCGTGATCTGGGCGAGTCAGCCGTTCGGCTTCATCAGCCTGCCGGACGCCTATTCGACCGGCAGCTCGATCATGCCGCAGAAGCGCAATCCCGATGCGGCCGAGCTGGTGCGCGGTCATTCGGGGCGCATCATGGGCTGCATGAACGCGCTCTGCGTCACCATGAAGGGCCTGCCGCTCGCTTATTCCAAGGACATGCAGGACGACAAGCCGCCGCTGTTCGAGGCGCACGATCTGCTCGGCCTCTCGATCACCGCGATGACCGGCATGGTCGAGACGACGACCTTCCGCCCGGAGCGGATGCGCGCGCTGGCCGAGAGCGGCTTCTCGACCGCGACGGATCTCGCCGACTGGCTGGTGCGCGAGGGCAATGTGCCCTTCCGCGAGGCGCATCACATCACCGGCCGCGCGGTCAAGGCGGCGGAGACGGCGGGTGTCGCGCTCGCCGACCTGCCGCTCGACACGCTCACAGCCATCGACCCGCGCATCGACGAGCGCGTCTATGCGGTGCTGACCGTCGACGCCTCGGTGGCCAGCCGCAAGAGCTATGGCGGCACCGCGCCCGACCAGGTGCGCACGCGCATCGCCGAGGCACGCGCGGCGCTCGACAAGGAAGCCGGGCAATGATGCGCGCGCTGGCCGGACTCGCGCTACTGGCGACGCTCGCCGCCTGCGGTTCGACCGCGCGGCTGCGTCCGCAGCAGGGCATGACGGAAGTGCCCAAGGCCGCCAATGCCGACCGCCGCGAGACGGCGGCCGAGCTGATGACGCCCTCCACCCAGGCCCAGCCCGACCGGCAGGCGGACCTGCTCACCAAGTCGGTGGAGCGCACGGACGATCCCTTCGCGCTGCCGCCGGGCGCCAATAACGGCCTCACGTTCCGGCCAGCGCCCTCGGACAAGTCCGTGCCCCCGCCCGAGAACACGGCGCAGGACCGGAATACGACGGGCCAGGGCATTCCGGATTCGATCAACGCTGACGACGACCGGCCGGACGGGCCGCCCGAGACCGGCAAGACGGGCAACTGACGACGGCTTCCCCGCCGTTCATTTCCCCTGAAATCCGGGTTCCATTCCCTTCGGACAGGCTCTAGGGGCCGGTCCATGGACCATTTCGCTTACAAGAACGGCGTGCTCCACGCCGAAGACGTGCCGATGAGCGCGATTGCCGAGGCTGTCGGCACGCCCGTCTATGTCTATTCGCGCGCCACGCTGGAGCGTCACGCCCAGGTGTTCCGCGACGGGCTCAGGGGCGTCGAGCGAAAGCACATCGCCTTCGCGATCAAGGCCAATCCCAATCTTGCCGTGCTCAAGGTGCTGGCGAAGCAGGGCTATGGCGCGGATGTCGTCTCGGGCGGCGAGGTCAAGCGCGCGCTGGCGGCGGGCATGCCGGCGCACGACATCGTCTTCTCCGGCGTGGGCAAGACGCGTCTGGAGCTGCGCGATGCGCTGGAAGCGGGCGTCGGCCAGTTCAACCTGGAGCTGGAGGAGGAAGGCGTCGCGCTGGCCGAGATCGCGCACGCCATGGGCAAGACCGCCGACGCAGTGCTGCGCGTTAACCCCGATGTTGACGCCGGCACCCACGCCAAAATCTCCACCGGCAAGAAGGAAAACAAGTTCGGCGTACCGATCGACGAGGCCGCGGCGATCTTCGCGCGGCTCGCCGCACTGCCGGGCATCAGGATGCGCGGACTGGCGCTTCACATCGGCAGCCAGATCTTCGACCTCGCCCCGATCGAGGCGGGCTACCGCAAGGTCGGCGAGCTGATGAACGCGCTGCGGGCCTCGGGCCATGCCATCGACCGGGTCGATCTCGGCGGCGGGCTCGGCGTCCCTTACGAGCGCGACAAGGTGCCGCCCTCGCCTGCCGATTATGGCGTCATGGTCGAGCGGGCCACGAAGGGCTGGGACGTCACGCTCATGTTTGAGCCGGGGCGCGTCATCGTCGGCAATGCTGGCGTGTTGCTCACGCGCGTCATCTGGGTGAAGCCGGGCGCGGTGCGTCCGTTCATCATCGTCGATGCTGCCATGAACGACCTTGCCCGCCCGGCGATGTATGACGCCTGGCACGATTTCGAGGCGGTCACGCCCACCGGCGAGCGCATCGTCGCCAACATTGCCGGCCCGGTCTGCGAGAGCGGCGACACCTTCGCCATGGCGCGGGATATCGACGTGGTGAAGAGCGGCGACCTTGCCGTGTTTCGCACCGCGGGCGCTTATGGCGCGACCATGGCGAGCACCTACAACAGCCGCGCGCTGGTGCCGGAAGTGATGGTGGATGGCGACAAGTTCGCCGTCGTCGCCGACCGCATCCTGCCCGAGACGATCATCGCGGCCGAGCGGGTGCCGGACTTCCTCAAGGATTGAGCGCCGCCTTCGTCGCGCGCGCCTCGACTCGCGACGAAGTCAGGCGCTAGGTAGAACGCGATGCACAGCCTTCCCCTCTTCGTGAAGATTGCGGGCCAGCCGGTGATCCTGCTCGGCACGGGGGAGGCGGCCGACGCCAAGCGGCGGCTCATCGAGCGGGCCGGTGGCGTGCCGGTGAACGAACGCGATGAGCGCGCCGTCAACGCACGGATTGCGTTCGTCGCGCTGGAGGATGCCGACACCGCCGCCGAAATGGCCGACCGGCTCAAGGGTCGGGGGCTCATCGTCAACGTGGTCGACCAGCCGGCCCTGTGCGATTTCACCACGCCCGCCATCGTGGACCGCGATCCGATCCTGATCGCCGTCGCGACCGGCGGGGCATCAGCCGGCCTCGCCAAGGCGCTGCGGCAGCGCATCGAACGCCTGCTGCCGCAAGGGCTGGGCACACTGGCGGTTGCGCTCGCGGCGGCGCGATCGGCGTTGCGCTCGCGCTGGCCGGACGCGCGCCTCCGTCGGCTCGCGCTGGACGATGCCTTGCGCGAAGGTGGCCTGCTCGATCCCATGAGCGATGGCGCGGCCGAGGCGGTCCAGGCCTGGCTCGCGAATGCGGACGACCCGCCCCCGCACCGGCTCGAAACGATCCTGCTGCGTTCGGCCGATCCCGACGAGCTGAGCTTGCGCGCCGCGCGCCTGCTCGGCGAGGCCGACCGGATCGTCCACGCCGGCGATGTGCCGGATGCCCTGCTTGCCCGCGCCCGTGCCGATGCCGTGCGGCTTGTGACGCCGCTCGATGGCATTCTTCCGGACGCACCGGGCCTCACGCTCGTTCTGCGCATTCCGTCGCCGCTCGACAATCGATGACGCTCCCCCTGCGGATGCGCAGGGAAAGGGTCGACGATGCGCTGCTCATTCGGATGCTGGTCCGCGCCGCCTTCCCTGAAGGCATGAGACGCCGGAGGGCGTGGTAGCCTTTCATCCCGCTTTCGATCCCTGATCCCTGACTTGACTCATGCAGCCCTTATGAGAACATAATAGGAACATGCTTGAGTCGAGTCGTCTTTCTCCCGCCGTGATGCGGGCGCTTGCCCATGCGATGCCGCCGGAGCAGACCCCGGCAGCGGTGCATCCGCTTGGGATGGAAGCGATCGACCGGGCGCTCGGCGGCGGACTGCCGGAAGCCCGGCTTCACGAGCTGTTCGCGGCCAGCGCGCAGGATGAGGCGAGCGCCATGGGCTTTGCCGTGATGCTCTCGCTCATCCTCACCCGGCCGCCCGCGCCGGTGCTCTGGCTGCGGGAGGAAGCAGTCCAGCGCAAGGCGGGACTGCACGGTCCGGGGCTGGTCGATCTCGGCATCGATCCGGCGCGACTCATCCTCGGCGTGTTGCCCGATCCCAAGGCGGTGCTGCGCGCCGCCGTGGATGCGCTGCGCTGCTCGGCGCTCGGCGTGGTGGTTCTGGAACTGGGCGGCAATCCGCCGGTGCTGGATCTGACCGCGACCCGGCGCCTGGGGCTGGCGGCGGAAAGCTCGGGCGTGACGCCACTGTTGCTGCGCCTGCGCGGCGCGAAACCGATGCCGAGCGCGGCGCAGACCCGCTGGCAAGTCGCCAGCGCGCCGTCAGCCGCGCTGGAGGCCGATGCGCCGGGCCATCCGGCGCTCACCCTCGGCCTGCTCCGCCAGCGCGGCGGGCAGTCCGGACTTGATTGGACCGTGGAGTGGAACCGTGATGCAGCCTGTTTCAGGCCAGCGGCGCTTCCTGGCGCTCAGCTTCCCCTTTCTGGCGGCGGACCTGTTCCGGCTGTCGGAGCGGCAGGCGAGGCCGGAGAGGCCGGCTGGCGCATCGCCGTCTGACACGGCGGACGCGCTCGCACCGGATGCACCGCTCGCCTTCACCGTGAAGCAGAGCGGCGCCTATCGCCTGCATGCGCTGGACAAGGGCGCGCTGGCGCTGGGGCTGGAGCCGGGCATGCCGCTCGCCGATGCGCGGGCGCGCGTTCCGGCCCTCATCGCCGTGCCGCATGATGCCGACGCGGAATATCGCCTGCTGGAGCGGCTGGCCGATCTTTGCGACCGTTTCTCGCCGATGGTGGCGATCGATCTGCCGGACGGGCTGGTGCTGGATATCGCCGGCTGCGCGCATCTCTTCGGCGAAGAGAAGGCGCTGGTGGCCGATGCCGTCCGGCTGATGCGGGCGCAGGGCCTGCGCACGCGCCATGCCCTTGCGGATACGCCGGAAGCGGCGCTGGCGCTCTCCCGGCTCGGCACGGGCAAGGCCATGAGCGAAACCGGGGCGATCCACCGGCTGCCGCTGCTTGCCCTGCGGCTGGAGCCCGAAAAGCTGCATGGCCTGCGTCGCGCCGGCTTCACCACCATCGGCGATCTGGCGTCCCTGCCGGTGTCCCCCCTTGCCGCCCGGTTCGGCGCCGCGCTGGTGACGTCGCTGGATCGCCTGCTTGGCCGGATCGACAGCCGCATCACGCCACGCCGCCTGCCCGCGCCGATCCGCGCCCAGCGCCGCTTCGCCGAGCCGGTCGCGCATGTCGAAACGGTGATGGGGGTGCTGGGCGAGCTTCTGGAAACCGTCTGCACCGAGCTTGCCGAGCGTCATCAGGGCGGCCGCCGTTTCGCCGCCCGGCTCTATCGCAGCGATGGGGCGATGCGCGATCTGGCGATCGAGACCGGCCAGCCGGTGCGCGATCCCGCCATCGTGCTGCGCCTGTTCAGGGAGCGAATCGAGGCCCTCTCCGATCCGCTCGACCCCGGCTTCGGCTTCGACATCGTGCGCCTCGCCGTCCCGCTGACGGAAGCGCTCGGCCAGACGCAGGAAGGGCTGGAGGGCGGCAGCACGCAGGACGCCGATCTCGCCGCGCTGCTCGATCGGCTGGCCGTGCGCTCCGGCGCCCTGCGCTATCGCCATCTCGTGCCGCGCGACACGCACATCCCGGAGCGCGCGACGCATCTCGTGCCTCATGCCGCCTTCAGGAAGACCGAGCCGTGGGAGGGGAGCCTTTCCGACGAGCCACCGCTTCGCCCGCTCAGCCTGCTCGATCCGCCCGAACGCATTGAGGCGGTGGCGCAGGTACCGGACGGGCCGCCCCGGCAGTTCCGCTGGCGGCAGACCATGCATCGTATCGTTCGCCACGAAGGGCCGGAGCGCATCGCGCCGGAATGGTGGCGGCGGCCGGACGGCTATTCGACCAACCCCGGCCTCACGCGCGATTATTACCGCGTCGAGGATGAGACCGGGCGCCGCTACTGGCTGTTCCGCCTCGGCCTCTATGAGCGCGAAACCGGGCAGCCGGATTGGTATGTCCACGGGTTCTTCGCATGAACGACAATGACGAACCGGAAGCGCCGCCCGCCTATATCGAGCTGGCCTGCACCACGGCCTACAGCTTCCTCCACGGCGCCTGTGCGCCGGCGGAGATGGTGAACCAAGCCATCGCCCTTGGCCACAAGGGCATCGGCATTGCCGACCGCAATACGGTCTCGGGTGTCGTGCGGGCGAAGATCGAGATCAGTCGCAAACGAGAAGAAGGCGAATATGTCCCGGACGATTTCCAGCTCGTCACCGGCGCGCGCCTCGTCTTCTCCGATGGCACGCCGGACATCATCGCCTATCCCGAGACACGCCATGGCTGGGGCCGACTGACGCGACTGCTGAGCACCGGCAATCTCCGCGCGCAGAAAGGGTCATGCGATCTCCGCCTCGACGACCTGCTCGACCACATCGACGATCTGCTCCTCATCGCCTTGCCGGGCGCGACGGCGGAACTGCTGCGCACCCTCAGAAAAGCCGCCCCGCGCCGCGTCTGGCTGGGCGCCGTGATGAGCCGGACCGGCCGGGACAAGCGCCAGTTGATCCAGGCGCAAGCGCTGGCGAGAGAGGCGCGCGTGCCGCTCATCGCGCTCAACGATGCGCTTTATGCGACGCCCGAGGATCGCCCGCTGCAGGATGTGATGACCGCCATCCGCCTGCACGTGACTGTCTCGAAAGCCGGCCGATCCCTGCTTGCCCATGCCGAGCGGCACCTCAAGGAGCCTGCGGAAATGGCGCGCCTGTTCGCGGCCTGTCCCGATGCGATCGCCCAGACCCGGATCTTCCTTTCCCGCATCGGCTTCCGGCTCGAGCATCTGCGTTACGAATATCCGCATGAGCCGGTTCCGTTCGGCTGGAAGGCCCAGGATTGGCTGGAAAGACTGGTGCTGAATGCCGCACACAAGCGCTACGGAAGCGTGTTGCCGCTCAAGGTCTGGGATCTGATCCAGAAGGAATTCGATCTCATCAGGCAGGCCAACTACCCGCATTATTTTCTGACGGTTCACGATCTTGTGCATTTCGCACGGTCGCAGGATCCGCCGATCCTCTGTCAGGGGCGGGGCAGCGCGGCGAACAGCATCGTCTGCTTCCTGCTCGGCGTGACGTCGGTCGATCCGGCCGTGCACAAGCTGCTCTTCTCCCGCTTCCTCTCGGCAGAGCGCGGCGAGCCCCCCGATATCGACATCGATTTCGAGCATGAGCGGCGCGAGGAAGTCATCCAGTATATGTATCGTCGCTATGGCCGCCATCGCGCCGGTATCGCGGCGACGGTCATCCATTACCGCGCGCGCAGCGCCGTGCGGGAGATCGGCAAGGCGCTGGGGATCAGCGAGGATATCACCACGCGCCTCTCCAGCACGGTCTGGGGCAGCTACGCCTCGGAATATGAACATCAGCGGATGGTGGAAAGCGGCCTCGATCCCGACAGTCCGGAGATCGCGCGGCTCTATGAATTCGTGCAGCGCATCCTCAATCTGCCGCGCCATTTGTCGCAGCATGTCGGCGGCTTCGTGCTCACCGAGGGGGCGCTCGACGAGATGGTGCCGATCCACAATGCCGCGATGGACGACCGCACCTTCATCGAGTGGGACAAGGACGATATCGACGCGCTCGGCCTCATGAAGGTCGATGTGCTGGCGCTCGGCATGCTCACCTGCATCGCCAAGAGCTTCGACCTGATGCGCCTTCATGACCTTGGCGATCATACGCTGGAGACGGACCTCAAATCGGATGATCCGGATGTCTATGAGATGCTGTGCAAGGGCGACAGCATCGGCGTTTTTCAGGTCGAGAGCCGGGCGCAGATCAACATGCTCCCGCACCTCAAGCCGAGGGAGCTCTACGATCTTGTCGTCCAGGTGGCGATCGTCCGCCCCGGCCCGATCGAGGGCGATATGGTCCATCCCTATCTGCGGCGGCGCAACGGCGTGGAGAAGCCAGAATATCCCAGCCCCTCGCCGCCCCATGATCCCGACGAACTCAGGGAAGTGCTCGGCAAGACATATGGCGTGCCACTCTTTCAGGAACAGGCCATGCAGCTTGCCATCACGGCCGCCGCCTTCACCGACGAGGAAGCCAATGGTCTGCGCCGCGCCATGGCGACCTTCCGCAATCTAGGCACGATCGATCGGTTCCGTGGCAAGATGGTCGGCGGCATGGTCGCGCGCGGCTATCAGCAGGACTTTGCCGAGCGCTGCTTCAAGCAGATCGAGGGCTTCGGCTCCTACGGCTTTCCCGAGAGCCATGCGCAGAGTTTCGCGCGCCTCGTCTATGTCTCGGCCTGGATCAAGCACCACCAGCCGGCGGTGTTCTGCTGCGCGCTGCTGAACTCGCAGCCCATGGGCTTCTATGCCCCTGCACAGTTGGTGCGCGATGCCATCGAACATGGGGTCGAGGTGCGACCGGTGGACGTCAACAGCAGCGACTGGGACAACAAGCTGGAGCCGCGTGCGGACGGCACGCTCGCTCTCCGCCTGGGTTATCGCCAGATCGGCGGCTTCAAGGAAGAATGGGGCAACGCCATCATGGTCGCCCGCATGCATGGCGCGCCCTTCGCCAGCGTCGAGCATCTCGCCCGCCGCGCCAGCCTCCCGCCGCGCGCGCTGCGCCTCCTCGCCGATGCCGACGCCATGCGCTCGCTCGGTCACGACCGGCGCGAGGCCCTATGGGAAGTGCGCCGCACGCCGACGGACGAGCTGCCGCTCTTCGCCGCCGCCCGCGCCCGCGAGATGGGCGAGGAACCGGCAGTCGACCTCAAGGCGATGACGCTCGGCGAGCATGTCGCGGCCGATTACCAGACCCACAGGCTGTCGCTGAAGGCGCATCCGATGAAGCTGCTGCGCCCGTATTTCGATGCCGAGCGGGTGACGCCCAGCATCGCCCTGCCCGATGTGAAGGCGGGCAAGCAGGTGCGCGTCGGCGGCATCGTGCTGGTGCGCCAGCGGCCGGGCAAGGGCAATGCCATCTTCATCACGCTGGAGGATGAGGGCGCCATCGTGAACATCCTGCTCTGGGCGCGCAATTTCGAGCGGTACCGGCGCGAGGTGATGGCCTCGCGCCTGATGATCGTCGACGGCGAGCTTCAGCGCAGCCGCGAGGGGGTCGTCCACATCATGGCGAGCCGCATCATCGATCGCAGCGATCTGCTCGGCCAGCTCTCGGAGATTCACGAGCCGAAGCCGGTTCTCTCCCGTGCGGACGTGTTCCTGCACCCCGTCAATTCACGCCATGATGCGGCTCCGCGCACCTCCTCGCATCCGCGCAACGTCCGCCTGCTGCCGCGCTCGCGCGACTTCCACTGAGGGAAGCCCGCGAACGGCAAGCAGCGATCAGGCGAACCGCACCGCCGTCGCGCGGCGACGCAGCACCGCGCCGGCAAGGCCCAGGCCAGCGATCATCATCGCCCAGCTTGCCGGCTCGGGCACGCCCGGCGTGGCGGCCAGATCATAGGCATGGGTGTGGCGCGCCAGATTGTCCTCGGTCAATGTCGTGAACGTGCTGCCCAGCTGCTCGCCGACACTGAAATTCGCGTTCCATCCGACGATCGCCCGGCCGCGCAGGTCCGGCAGCGCGAAGGTCGTCTGGCCGTTGCCACCGAACTGCGTGCCCAGGATCGAGAACAGCGCCGTGTTCTGCGAGATCTGAAGAAGCTGTCCATTGGCCAACGCCCAGCCGCGGGGCGCGAAATCGCCGGTGAAGGCGATGACCTCGCCGAGGACGGGTGAATCGGGATTGACCGAGCCGCAGCAACCGATCCCAGGAAACAGCCCCTCCGTCGCGATGATATAATTGAGCGCCAGGCTCGGCTGATAGGTGTCGAACGGCGCCCCTCCGCCGGTGTCGTCGCTCGATCCGCCGGTCGGCAGGTCATGATCGTGCGTCGGCATTTGGGCCTCGCTCAGCGTGACAGTCGGCGTGCCGGTGGTTTCGCCCAGCGCATAGTTGGCGAGACCCGGCCCTTGCCCCGCGCCGATGATTGTGCGCCCGCGCAGGTCCGGCAGGGCGAAGGTGTCGACGCCGTCGCCGCCATAGGTCGTGCCGATTATGCTGAACAGCGTGTCATAGTCGGTGACCGACAACAGCTGCCCATTGGCGGCAAGCCAGTTTCCGGGCGCGAAGTTGCCGGCGAACAGGGCGACCTCGCCGATCATCGTGCGGCCGCTGCCCCCGTCCTGCGAGGGATAAATGCCCTCGGTCGAGATGAAATAACTCATCGCCAGCGACGGCTGGTAATTGTCGAACGGCGTGTTGCCGCCGGTCGGCGAGCTCGGCACGCCCGGCGCGACATCGTGCGTGTGGGATGGAAGATTGGCGACGCTCAGCCCCACATTGGCGCTGCCGACCTGCTCCCCGATCGCGAAATTGGGCAGGCCCGGCCCCTGGCCCGCACCGATCGCGACCCGCCCGCCCAGATCGGGCAGGCCGAAGGTGGTGTTGCCGTCCCCGCCATACATGGTGCCGAGGATGGAGAAGGGCGTCGTGTTGCCCTGAATGGGATAAATCTGCCCCTGCGCCTTCGGCATATCGTCGTAGCCGAAGTTGCCGGCGAAGCTGTGGATCATCCCGATATAGGCATAGCTCGTGTTGCAGCAGGCGATGGGCGGAAAGATGCCCTCGAGCGCGATCGTCTGAGTCAGCACCAGCGACGGCTGATAATTGCTGAACGGCATGCCGCTGCCGGCCGGATCGGTCACATAGGCCGTGGCGCTCGCCGCACCTGCCATCAAGGCAAGCGCAGAGCCCGCGCAAAGCGAAAGCAGTTTCATCCGATCCTCCCTACCCACCGGGATCCGGGCGCGCCCCCGCGTGCGGTCTCCCGCTGCGCATCATACAGCCACAAGCGGGGTGGCCGTGAGCAAAAGGTTAACGTCCCGCTGTGCCAAACTGGCCCATTGCGGGGCGACGAATGGAGAACCTGACCCAAAATGGGTCAGTTTGCCGCCTGCCCTGATCGGGGCTAGACAGGTCGCCACGACCGGTCAAAGATAGCAAGCTAGCGGTTGCGGCGATGGCGCTCTATGCGTATCGACCTGAAATGCCGACTCTTCAAATGGTTAGCTGGCTGCGAGAGGATGAGAACATGAACGGCATGTGTGCCCGCCTCGTCCGCGCTCGCCTCGGACGGGAATGAGAACAGAAAATGGTCTGGCCACACAGCTTCAATGATCTGCGCAACGCCGCGCGCAGCCGCTTGCCCCGCTTCATGTTCGACTATGTCGATGGCGGCAGCTTTTCCGAGGTAGCGCTCGCGCGCAACGTCGCCGCCGTGCGCGCGGTGACGCTGCGCCAGCGCGTGCTCAACGACGTCTCCCGGTTCGATCTCTCTACCACGCTGTTCGGCGAGAAGCTGGCCATGCCGCTGATGCTGGCGCCGGTGGGCATGGGCGGCATGCTGCGACGGCGCGGCGAGATCCAGGCGATCCGCGCCGCGCATGCCAATGGCGTGCCGATGGTCCTCTCGACCGTCACGCTCTGCTCGGTCGACGAGATCGCCGCGGCCACGCAGTTGCCCTTCTGGTTCCAGCTATACGTCGCCAAGGATCGCGGCTTCGTCATGGACCTGCTGGCCAGGATCAAGTCGCTCGGCTGCACCACCTTGTTCATGACCGTCGACCTGCCCGTGCCGGGGCCGCGCTGGCGCGATCAGCGCTCGGGCCTCTCCGGCCCGCCGGGCCTCGCCGGCCAGTGGCGCCGCTGGAGTGAGATCCTGACGCATCCGCGCTGGACCTGGGACGTTGGCGTGCATGGGCGGCCGCACACGCTCGGCAATCTCGTGCCGATCATGAACGGCAAGCTGCGCATGGCCGATTTCCTCAAGTGGAGCGGCCAGAATTTCGATCCCTCGGTGAGCTGGAAGGATCTTGAGTTCATCCGCGCCCATTGGGACGGCAATCTGGTGCTCAAGGGCATCATGGACCCGGACGATGCGCGGCGCGTGGCGGATATCGGCGCGGACGGGCTCGTCGTCTCCAATCATGGCGGCCGCCAGCTCGACGGCACGGTCGGCACGGCCGAGGCGCTGCCCGGCATCGCCGACGCCGTCCGCGACCGGCTGACCGTGCTGGTCGATGGCGGCATCCGCAATGGCCTCGACGTGCTGCGCGTGATGGCGCTCGGCGCGCATGGCGCGATGATCGGCCGCCCCTGGGCTTTCGCCCTGGCAGCAGGCGGCGAGAAGGCCGTCTCGGGCATGCTGGCGCAATATGCGCTGGAGTTCCGTTCCGGCCTCGCTTTGTCCGGCTGCGACAGCATTGCCGACATCGGGCCGCATATATTGGCGGGCAAGCCGGCCTGGGCGCTTTAGGGCTGTCCTACAGCCCGCGCCGCATGGCAGGCACATGGTCCGGCTTTCGGGCCATGCTCTTTCTCAGCGACGAATGATGGCGAGCCGCCCGATGAGCGCCCGGAAAACAGCGTGAGGGTGTGACTTTAGTGTGACCTTTGACGGAAATCTGCGGGTTTGGTGGGGGCAGATCCCAGCCCGCGGACTACCAATGGGCGCGACGATTGAGCTCGTGGCCGAAGGCGAGCAGCAGCACGCCGAGAATCGTGTAGGCCGTCTCGCCCGACCAGCCATGCGGCAGGCTGAGCGCGCCGGCCATGACGCCGAGCCCGAGCGCGCCGATCGCCACGGGGATCAGCATGCCGTGCTCGCGGGCGCCTTGCCCCAGCGCGATGGCACCGAGCACCATCGCGATGACGAGGCCGGCCTCGTGGATGATCGGCGCTTCCAGCATGCCGGCGACGGACGACAGCAGCCCGAGCGCGACGGCCGTCGTGATGCAATGGATCGCGCACAGGCCGGAGAGGCCAATGGCGAGTCCATCGAGGCGCGCGAAGCGGGAGGCGGCAAGAGTCGGCATGCGGAGGACGTCTCTACTCCGGAGGAGTTGAAGATACAACATAACATTTAGGCCGGATGCCGGTCGGATCAAGCCGTGGTACCGGAAAATGCCCGTCGCATCGCGCTTGCGCCGCTCACCCCTTCGGAGCATGGAGCGGCCATGGCCGACCTTGCCCGCCCCTCTTTCAGCAACACCACCCTCCCCGCCGGCGCCGCCCGCCCCGCCCCGCTGGCGCGCTGGCTGTTCATCGTTGCCGGGCTCATCCTGTTCATGGTGGCCGTCGGCGGCGTCACCCGCCTCACCGAATCGGGCCTGTCGATCACCGAATGGAAGCCGGTGACGGGCACGATCCCGCCGCTGACCCAAGCGGACTGGGAAGCGGAGTTCGCCCATTATCGGCAGAGCTCGCAATATGCGCTGATGAACCAGGGCATGACGCTCGCCGCGTTCAAACAGATCTTCTTCTGGGAATATGTCCATCGCCTGCTCGGCCGCCTGATCGGCGTCGCCTATGCACTGCCGCTCATCTGGTTCGCGATCCGCCGCGCGATCCCCGCGGGCTTCGGCGTGCGGCTCATCGGCCTGCTGCTGCTCGGCGGCGCGCAAGGCGGCGTCGGCTGGCTGATGGTGCGCAGCGGCCTCACCGATCGCACCAATGTCGAGCCGGCGATGCTTGCCGCCCATCTCGGCATGGCGCTGATCCTGCTGGCCGCCGTGGTCTGGACCGCCTGCGACTTTGCCCGGCTGGCGCGCGATCCGGGTACGGGCAAGGCGCAGCTGCGGCTGCTCGCGGCTATCCCTGCGCTGCTGCTGTTCCTGCAGATCCTGCTCGGCGCCCTGACCGCCGGGCTGCGCGCGGGCTATGTCGCCAACACCTGGCCGCTGATGAACGATCATCTGGTGCCCGAGGGCATCCAGTGGTGGGGCTCGCTCTGGATGACGCTGACCAGCGATCCGTTCCTCGTGCACTTCCTGCATCGCTGGTGGGCCTGGGCGGCCGCCGGAGCGATCCTCTGGATGGCGATGCGTGTGCGGCGGGCGGGAGACAGCGGGCTGGCGACGGCGCTCGTCGGCGTGACCCTCGGCCAGATCCTGCTCGGCATCCTGACGGTCCTCACCGGCGTCAATATCGTGCTCGCTGTCGCCCACCAGCTTGTCGGCGCGCTGCTGTTCGGCGTGACGGTGGCGGCGGCGCATCGCCTCGGCCGCCGATGAACGAAATCGCGCTGGTCTATGTCCTCTTCGGCGATCGCGCCGCGGCCGAGGGTGCAGCGCGGATGATGGTCGAGCGGCGTCTGGCGGCCTGCGCCAATCTGCTCGGCGAGTGCACGTCTATATATCGATGGGAGGGGCAGATGGAGCAGGCGGGAGAGGTGCCGGTGCTGTTCAAGACCGTGCCGGCGCGGCGCGCGGCATTGATGGCCGCGCTTGGTGAGGCCCACTCCTATGAGCTGCCCGCCATCTTGAGTTGGACCGCCCAGACCACAGCGGCCTACGCCGCCTGGGTCGCATCGGAGACGGAGGACTGATGCCGGCTCGCTCATTGTCCCGCGCTGCGCTGCTGCCCGCGCTCCTGCTCCTGCCCGCTGCCGTGCGCGCCGAAACGCGCGTCATGCCGTGCCATCTGCCAGCGGACCTTCGTCTGCTCCTGAGCTTCGAGCAGCAGGGCTGGGGCCGGGACGGGAAGCCCTGGCAAGTCAATCTCGTCCGCGGCATGCGTCTGTCGCGGGACGGACTGGGCTTCGCTCTGACAATCGATCCGGCCCGCGCCGTCGGCAAGCTTGACCCGGCGGCGCAGCGCCGCTTGGCCGCAGTCTTCGATCCCGCCGCCCAGCAATCGATGACGGTGCGCCTCGACGCGACGGGCGCGGTGATCGGCATCGATGCACTGGAGGATCATTGGCGCGCCTATTTCGGCCGCATCCGCCAGGTGACGGCCGCCATGACCGCGGACGGCGAGCAGACCCAGCGCGCGCAGGCGATGGTGGCGAGCCTGGAGAAGGCCGATCGCCCGACGCAGTTGCGTCTGCTGGTCGGCGATGCCGCCGCGCCGCTGCTGCGCTTGTGCGGCCAGTCGGTCGAGGCGGAGACGGCAGCGGACGGCCTGCTCGCCGTGAGCGAGGATCAGGACAATGAAGCCTTGCGCGAAACCACCCGCTATCGCGTCGACGGGACAAGCGGCCTCGTGCGCAGCATCGAGCGCCGGGTGACGGCCAAGGCACAACCGGACCAGCCGCAGCTCAGTGTCTGGCGCTACGAGCCGCAGCCCTGAGGTCAGGTATTATGTTACCCGTCAGCAAAAGGCCGGTTTTGCTTGACTCCCGGCAGCGCAATCGTCATTAGCGCGGCGTCGGCGGTACCCCCAAGCTTTGGCGTGGTGCCGCTTTGTTATTTTCCTGGAGGCAGAGGCCATGAAGGCGCTCATGAAGACCACCAAGCCGGCGACCCCGGCCACGGTCGAGAAGAAGTGGTTGCTGATCGATGCGGAGGGCCTCGTGGTCGGCCGCGTTGCTTCGATCATCGCCAATATCCTGCGCGGCAAGCACAAGCCGAGCTTCACCCCGCATGTCGATTGCGGTGACAATGTCATCGTCATCAATGCCGAGAAGGTGAAGTTCACCGGCAACAAGCTGACCGACAAGGTCTACTACAAGCACACCGGCTATGCCGGCGGCATCAAGGAAACGACGCCGCAGAAGGTGCTGGAAGGCCGCTTCCCCGAGCGCGTGCTCGAGAAGGCCGTGGAGCGCATGATCCCGCGCGGCCCGCTCGGCCGCCAGCAGATGCGCAACCTGCGCATCTTCGCCGGCGCCTCGCACCCGCACGAAGCCCAGAACCCCGAAGTGCTCGACATCGCGTCGCGCAACCGCAAGAACAAGGTGGGTGCCTAATGTCCGATACCGTCAATTCGCTGTCCGATCTGCAGGATCTCGCCCAGGGCGGCACCATTGCCGCTGCGACGCCTGAAGCGCCCGTCGTGTCGAACGCGCCGCTGCGCCAGCAGGAGCTGGACAAGCAGGGCCGCGCTTATGCCACCGGCCGCCGCAAGGATGCCGTCGCCCGCGTGTGGGTGAAGCCCGGCACCGGCAAGATCACGGTCAACGGCCGCGATCAGGAAATCTACTTCGCGCGCCCCACGCTGCGTCTCGTCATCAACCAGCCCTTCAGCGTCACCGCGCGCGAAGGTCAGTATGACGTGATCTGCACCGTCAAGGGCGGCGGTCTCTCGGGTCAGGCCGGTGCCGTCAAGCACGGCATCGCCCAGGCGCTGACCAAGTATGAGCCGGCGCTGCGCAGCGCGGTGAAGGCCGAGGGTTTCCTGACCCGCGACAGCCGCACCGTGGAGCGCAAGAAGTACGGCCGCGCCAAGGCTCGCCGCAGCTTCCAGTTCTCGAAGCGCTGATTTCTTCGGCACTTCCTTACGAGGCAAGGGATGGGGCCGCTCTTCGGAGCGGCCCCTTTTCTTTTGGGTTCGACAGGGGGCCACGACGACCACCCCGCTTCCTCGACAAACCGCGCTGGGAGCGCGACTGGAAACGCGCTTTCGAAGCCGATCGTCAGACCGGCCCTTGACCTCTCCGGGCAGGCGACTACCTCTCGGGGTGCGGGCCGGGCCCCTCTGGCGATCGTTTCAATACGGTCGTGATGTCGGACCGCATCGAGTGCGCTCGGTGCCGGTTCAACGATGTTCTCCCTTCCGCGCCAGCGCCTTCGATCGTCATCAGCCTATCGGAGGTTTACCAGTGTCTTCTGCCCACAACATGCCCTGCCCCGTCTGCACCGTGCCGCTCGTGATGAGCGAGCGCCAAGGTGTCGAGATCGACTATTGCCCGCAATGTCGCGGCGTCTGGCTCGATCGCGGCGAACTCGACAAGATCATCGAGCGCAGCGGCCGCGACATGGCGCCGCCGCAGGTCCAGGCCCGCCCGGCGCCCTCGCAGCCCCAAGGCCATGGTTATGGTCAGCCGCATCAGGGCTATCCCAAGCGACGCAAGTCGTTCCTGGAGGAATTGTTCGACTAAGCCCGAGGTCGCCGGGCCGACCCGAGGCGCGGCCCGGCGCCTAGCCCAGCCTGATCCGCTGCTCGATGCCGATGCGTTCCAGGAACGTCTCGTCATGGCTCACCACCAGCAGCGCGCCGTCATAGCCGCGTAGCGCCTCCTCCAGCGTCTCGATCGCGTCGAGATCGAGATGATTGGTCGGCTCGTCCAGCAGGAGCAATTGCGGCGGCGTCGGGCCGGCCGTGACGATGGCGAGTGCCGCGCGCAGGCGCTCGCCGCCGCTCAGCACGCCAGCCGCCTTCAGCGCATCGCGGTTGCGGAAGGCCGCGCGGGCGAGGACGGCGTGCGCTTCGCCGTTGGTCAGGCCGGGATGATGCGCGCGCATATTCTCGACGAGGTCGAGCGCCGGATCGAGCAATGCGGCATGCTGATCAAGCATGGCGAGGCGCCCTTCCGCACGGGTGATGCGCCCGGTGGTCGGTGCGAGGTCTCCGGTCGCGAGCCGCAACAGGCTTGTCTTGCCGCTCCCGTTGCGCCCTTCGACCGCGATGCGACGCGGCCCGGCGATCTCGAAGGAGAGCGGCCCGAACAGCCGCCGACCCTCCCGCTCCAGCACGACGCCCTCGAAGCGCAGCAACACGCGACTGCTGGAAAGGCCGCTCGGCGGCAGATCGATGTGCAGCGGGGTCAGCACTTCCACCTGCCGGCGGGCCGTCTCGACCGCCTCCTGCGCATTGCCGATCTGCCGCTCGGCCAGATGCCGGTCGCGTGCGCCGCTTTGCTCAGCCTGCTCGGCGCGCTTGCCAAGCAGGATCTTCGGCATGTCGCCGCGCGCCCGCGCAGCCCGCCCGGCCTTGTCCCTTCGCGCCTTACGCTCCGCCTGCTGCTGGCTGTCGCGCTCGCGCTGGTCGAGATCGCGGCGACTGCGTTCCAGCGTTACATCGGCGCGGTCGCGCTGCGCGTCGCGCTCGGCGACGAACGCGCTCCATCCGCCGGTCACGCTGAGAATGCCGATCGGCGAGAGCTGGACGATGCGATCCATGGCCTCCAGCAAGTCGCGGTCATGACTGGCAACGAGGGCGCCACCGGGCCAGCGCGACAGCAGATCGGCGATCGCGCGCCGCCCATCCGCATCGAGATTGTTGGTCGGCTCGTCGAGCAGCAGCAAGTCGGGCTCGCTCAGCAGCATCGCCGTGAGCCCCAGCCGCGTGCGCTCGCCGCCGCTCAGGGAGGCGCAGTCCCGATCGAGCGCGATGTGCCGCAGGCCGACGTCTGCAAGCGCGCTCTCCAGGCGCTCGGGCAGGGTCCAGTCGGCCTCGGCGGCATCGTCTAGCGTGCCTTCACCGGCTTCCATCCGCGCGAGCCGGGCCAGCGCTTCGGAGACGCCGAGCGCCTGAGCCACGCTGCCCTGATCGGGCTGGATCTGGCGCAACGTGGCGATCCGGCCGGCGCGGTGGATCGTGCCGGATTGCGGCGCGGCATCGCCCGCGATGACGGCAAGCAGGGTCGACTTGCCCGAGCCGTTGCGCCCGACAAGGCCGACACGCTCACGCCCGATAGCGAGCGTCAGGCCGGAGAAAAGCGCCGTGCCGTCAGGCTTGGCGAGCGTGACGGAATCGAGTGTGAGAAGAGCGGGAGAGGACATGGAACACCTGCGGCAACTGGACGGACGAACGGCGGTTCGGGGTCATGTCCATGGCGAGTGCTCCTGTTCCGGGTGGAGTGGGGCCTATAACCGCAAGTTGTCGGCAAGGCAAAAGGTGGCAAGGGCGACAAGCGCGCCAACCTTCCGGCTGAGGCACGCAGATTGCCAGTGCTCCATATTGCCCGGCGCGGAAGGCGATGCTAACCGCTTGCCCATGCAAGCACCGCCCGAGATTCTTCACGTCCATGCCCGCCGAGTCGCCTGCGATGGATCGGGCCATGGGGTTCCCGCCGCGCTTGGCCATCCGCGCGTCTATCTGGAGATCGACGAGCATGGCTATGTCGATTGCGGCTATTGCGACCGGCGCTTCGTGCTGGAAGGTGGCCCGGCCGACAATGCCGATCTCGCCGCCAAGCCAGACATTTCCTCGGGCGCCAGCCTCTAACCGGGCGACGAGACGGGAAAAGTCGCGGAAACAAGGAAAAAGGCTCCGCTCATGACTGCCCCGCTCCCCGCGCCTGTCGACGACCCCGCTGCCTGGCTGGGCCCGGAGATCGGCGGCCGTGAGGGCTTCACGCACCGACTCTCCGCCGGGCAGCTCGCAGCGATCGATGCGCTGGTCGAGAAGACGCGCGGGCGCGCGCCGCACGAGATCGCGCGAGCCGAATTCTCCTCGCCAGAGGTCGACGCGCTGATGGCGGCGGCGCGCCGGCAGCTCATGCACGGTGCGGGCGCTGTCATCCTCTCCGGCATCGATGCGGACCGTTACGACCTCGCCGCGCACGAGCGGCTCTACTGGGGCCTCGGCACGCATATCGGCACCGGCGTCGAGCAGAGCGCGCGGCGCGATTTCATCGCCCATGTCCAGAAGGAAGAGAACGGCGCCGGTCGTGGCTACACGACGGACATGGAGCTGCGCTCGCACACGGACTTTCACGAAGTGCTCTCGCTTTATTCGCTGCGTACCGCACCGAGCGGGGGCGAGAGCGGCGCGGTGAGCGCGCTCGCAATCCACAACATCATGGCGCAGGAGCGGCCGGACCTGCTCGCCGCCCTCTATGAGGGCTATTATATGGACTGGCCCCAGCGGGCCGAATTGCTGGACGAGAAGCTGCCGTTCTTCTGGACGATCGACGGCAAGACCAGCGGGTTCAACAACCGCGTGTTCATGCGCGATGCGCGCGCACCGGAGAAGCTGCCGGAGTCGCTGCGCGCGGCGCTCTCGCTCTATGACGAGATCGCTTTGCGGCCGGAAGTGCGCGCGGATTTCCTCCTCCAGCCGGGCGAGATGTTCTTCTGGCACAATTTCCTGGTGCTGCACTCGCGCCAGCAGTTCAACGACGCGCCCGATCGCAAGCGGCTGTTGCTGCGCCTGTGGCTGAACGTGCCGGGCGGACGGCCGATCCACCCCGCCATGGCTCGGCTGACATCGGAAATCGACGAATTTCATGGCCGGGTGCCGAAAGCGGCATAACAGGATCGGCCAATTCCAGGAGAGAGAAGATGGTCGATATCAGCAAGGCCGGCAGCTACAGCCTCGGCAATCTCACGGTGAAGCGCATGGGCTATGGCGCGATGCAGCTGGCCGGGCCGGGCGTGTTCGGCCCGCCGAAGGACCGACCGGCGGCAGTGCGCGTGCTGCGCGACGCGATCGAGGCCGGCGTCGATCACATCGACACCTGCGACTATTATGGCCCGCACGTCGTCAACGAGATCATCCGCGAGGCGCTGGCGCCCTACCCCGATGATCTGGTGCTGGTGACGAAGGTCGGCGCGCTGCGCGGCACGGACGGCTCCTGGAATCCGGCGCAGAGCCCGGCCCAGCTGGTCGAAGCGGTGCACGACAATCTGCGCAACCTCGGACGGGACTTCATCCACGGCGTCAACCTGCGGCTGATGGGCGGCGCAGATCATGGCCCCAGCGAAGAATCGCTGGAGGAGCGCTTTACCGCGCTTCTGGAACTTCAGCAGCAGGGCCTCATCAGGGAGCTCGGCATCAGCAACGTGACGCCGAAGCAGATCGCCGAAGCGCAGTCACTTGGCCGGCTGGCCTGCGTGCAGAACCACTATAATCTCGTCCACCGCACCGATGACGCGATGATCGACGATCTCGCGCGGCAGGGTGTGGCCTATGTCCCCTATTTCCCGCTGGGCGGCTTCCGCACCATCCAGACCGAGGCCCTGTCTGCGGTCGCTGCAAAGATCGGCGCCAGCCCGCTGCAAACCGCGCAGGCCTGGCTGCTGCAGCGCTCGCCCAACATCCTGTTGATTCCCGGCACGTCACAGCCGGCGCATCTCAGGGAGAATCTGGCGGCGGCAGAAATCGTCCTCAGCGCGGAGATCGTCGCGCAGCTGGACGCGATCGCGGCGGCGCCTGCCGACTAGGCCGGCATCTGCGCCAATTCCGGATAAACACCGGCCAGCACTTCGTCGAAATGCGCGCGCACCTGGTCGTTGCAGCCGCAGGCGCGCCGGCGCAGGCCCTCATAATCCGTGACCATCAGGCCGCCCCGCCGCGTCCGCACGAGTCCTTCGGCCTTCAAACGCTGGATCTGCCGGCTCGCATAGCTGCGGCCGACGCCGAGCATGGAAGCAAGCTGGTCCTGCGTCATGGAGACATCGTTGAGGCCGGTCCGTTCGACCGCCGCGATCAGCCATTTCGCCGCGCGCGCCTCGACCGGATGCGTCGCATTGCAGGCGACCGACTGGAAGACTTGGGCAAGCAGACAGTCAGCGTAGCGGGAGAAGAAATGCCGCAGCGAGGGCGACCGGTTCTTGGCGTCCTCCAGATCCGTGCTGGAAATGCGCGCCATCGAGCCGCCATGCATAGTGCAGCAGCGCGCATAGGCATGGAGCCGGCCCTGGCTGACGATGCCGCCGATCGCGCCTTCCCGACCGACCATGCCGGTCTCCACGACACTGCCGCTGTCCATCGGCACCAGGAAAGAAGCGACCGTGGAACCGAGCGGGAAATAGGTGGCCGTCACCAGATCGCCGGGATCGTAGAGGACCTTGCCCGTCTTCACCTGAATGATCTCGGCCAGTTTCTGCAATAGGTCGCGATCGTCCCGGTGCATCGCGGCGATGAGATTATTGTCGGTGAGAGCCATGCGCCCGGCCTCCGTTTTTTGGGGAATCTGAACGCTAACGAGTCAACGGCGATGAAGTTTCCGGCTCTGTGCGAAAGTGGACAGACATGCAGAACCCATCATGCAAAAACTGCACATACAGACGTCCGGGAATCGTCGCGGGGTCGCTTTATAAAAGATCGGGTCGAGTTCGTGCCTTCACATCAGGTGGCTCCCGGTGAGGGAGGCGGGGAGCTCGGCCCCGCCCTAATCGTCGAGGACAACGTCATCATCGCCCTCGAGATCGAGGCCTTCCTCCAGGATCATGGCGTCGCGACCTGCTATCTGGCCGGCACAGTCGAAAATGCGCTGCTGCTGTTGGAAGCACGGGAGATCGCCTTCGCCGTCGTCGATGTCGATCTGGGCGGCGAGAGCAGCGAGGAAGTCGCGCTCGTGCTGACCGAGCGCGGACTGCCCTTCCTGTTCGCGACGGGCTATGGCGATACGGTCCCAGTGCTCCAGCGGTTCCCCGCGGTGCCGGTGCTGCGCAAGCCCTTCACGGCCGCGACGCTCTACAAGATGCTGGAGCAGGTCGGCATCTGACGAACCGGGGCGAACGTGCCCCTTTCCCTTCCCCCCGCGCACCCAAGCGCCTATATCGGCGCCATGACCGACACCGCGCCCCAGATCACCCCGCAGATCACCGACGTCCGCTCCTTCCTTTACCGTGACGGAGCGCTCGATCCCGACGCCGCCCGGCGCGTGACCGCCGAGGCGCTCGACAAGTGCGAGGATGGGGAGCTTTATCTCCAATATATGGCGACCGAGAGCTTCGGCTTTGATGACGGGCGCCTCAAGACCGCCGATTATTCGACCGACGCGGGCTTCGGCCTGCGCGGCGTCTCGGGCGAGATGACCGGCTTTGCGCATGCCAATGACATCAGCGAAGGCGCAATCCGTCGCGCGGCCGAGACGCTGCGCCTGCTCGATCCTGCCAAGCAGGGCATGACTCAGCCACCCAAGCGCACCAACCGCCATCTCTATACCGAGGCCAATCCGCTGGACCTCGTCCCCTTCGCCAGGAAGGTAGAACTGATGGGCAAGATCGACGCCGCCGCCCGCGCGCGCGATCCGCGCGTCGTTCAGGTCTCGGCGGCGCTGGCCGGCAGCTGGTCCGTCGTCGAGATCGTCCGCGCGGACGGTTTCGTCGCGACCGACGTGCGCCCGCTGGTGCGCCTCAACGTCTCGATCATCATGGAGGAGAACGGCCGCCGCGAGACCGGCTATTTCGGCCTGGGCGGGCGCTATCTGTATGACGACCTCTTCGAGGACGCGACCTGGCAGCGCGCCATCGACGAGGCGCTGAAGCAGGCAGAAGTGAATCTGCGCTCGGTCGACGCGCCCGCCGGCGAGATGACCGTGCTGCTTGGCCCCGGCTGGCCCGGCGTGCTGCTGCACGAGGCGGTCGGTCACGGCCTGGAAGGCGACTTCAACCGCAAGGGCACCAGCGCCTTCACCGGCAAGATCGGCCAGCGCGTCGCGGCGCCGGGCGTGACGGTGGTCGACGACGGCTCGATCCATTCGCGTCGCGGCTCGCTCTCGATCGACGACGAGGGCACGCCGACGCAGGAAAACATTCTGATCGAGGACGGCATCCTGCGCGGCTATATGCAGGACCGGCTCAACGCGCGCCTGATGGGCGTGCCCGCCACCGGCAATGGCCGGCGCGAGAGCTACGCTCACGCCCCCATGCCGCGCATGACCAACACCTTCGCGCGCAGCGGCCAGGACGATCCGGCGGAACTGCTTTCCCGCATCAAGAACGGCATCTTCGCCAAGAGCTTCGGCGGCGGCCAGGTCGACATCGTCTCCGGCAAGTTCGTCTTCTCCTGCACCGAGGCCTACAAGGTCGAGAACGGCAAGCTCGGCGACCCGATCAAGGGCGCGACGCTCATCGGCGACGGCCCGACCGCGCTCACCAAGATCGTCGGCATCGGCAACGACATGGCACTCGACGAAGGCATCGGCATGTGCGGCAAGAACGGCCAGGGCGTGCCTGCCGGCGTCGGCCAGCCGACGCTGCTGCTCGAAGGACTGACGGTGGGCGGCACGGCGGCGTGAGTTGAGCCGGTTCTAAGCCTTGACCGAAACTGGGCAAGCTCGCGCTGATGGTGTCTCAGGCGGACCGGTTCATATGCCGCTCAGCAGCATATCAAGCGCGTTCTTGATCACATATTCCTCGCGGCCGAGCGACATCACTTTCCTGCCCAGTTCGGACACGGACACTGCGCCGGCAAACTGGGTGACCATGACGCGCTGTTCTCCGTCGACCTGAAAGACGGGATTGAGTCGCGCGCGCCCTGGCGGCGCATCATCCGGCAAGTTCAGCGGCGCAACGAAGCGCGTGTTGATCCCCGCCAGTATGTCGGCTTGGCAATCGATCACGAGGCCGCCCGAGCGAAGCTCGAAAATGTCGAACTGGGCCATCAGAACATGCGATAGCGCGCGAGGGGAAGGCCATTTTTCTCGACCCACGCATTATGCGCTTCAATCCATTCCCTGTTCTCCTCCTTCCATTGCCGCTCCCGCTCGGCCTTCGCCGCGATACGCAGCGCGGCCTCACATGTCTGCGAGAGGTTGATCCCGGCCTCGCGTGCGGCTTCGACCACGCCGGTGTCGAGCGAGAGATTGACTGGCTTGCGCTTGCCGGAGGAGATAGAGTCCTGCTTCATGCGCATAAATTATGCGCATTAACTCTACGCGTCAATCCGAGGCCCCATGTCCGAATTCTTCACCGCCATCGGCGACAAGCAGCGCACCTTCATCGAGAAGCAGCCGGTCTTCTTCGTCGCGACGGCGGCGGAGGGCGCGCGGATCAACCTCTCGCCCAAGGGCATGGACAGCTTCCGGGTGCTTGGGCCGAACCTCGTCGGCTATCTCGACGTCGGCGGATCGGGCAACGAGACGCAGGCCCATCTCGCCGCCGACGGGCGCATCACCATCATGTTCTGCGCCTTCGACCAGCCGCCGCTCATCCTGCGCCTCTATGGCAAGGGCCGCGCGGTGCTGCCACAGGACGACGAGTGGGACTTCGCCTCGCGCAGCTTCGAGATCCTGCCCGGCACGCGCCAGATCTTCCTCGTCACCGTCGACAGCCTGCAGGAGAGCTGCGGCTGGGCCGTGCCGGTGATGACGCTCGACAAGGAGCGCACGACCCTCTCGCGCTACCACGAGCAGAACGAGACGCCCGAGCGGCTGGAGCGCATCTCCGGCCGCACCCGGAGCATCGACGGCTTGCCGCTGCGCGTGCAGGACCGCTTCGTCCCGCGCGGACCGAAGCACATCCATGTCGATCCCGACTGGGTCGCGGCGGTGCTCAATTACTGGCTCAACGAAGTCGGCCCGGACGGCTGGTTCGATTCGACCGAGGAAGAGGATGCGCGCTGCCTCCACCTGTTCCGCGCCCTTTGGGACGCGCAGCGGGACAAGCCGGCCGACGCGTTCCTTGACGATGCGGACACGGCGCTCGCGGCGATCATCCTGTTCGACCAGTTTCCGCGCAACATGTTCCGCGGTCAGGCGCGTGCCTTCGCCACCGATGCGCTGGCGCGCGAGATTGCGGACAAGGCGCTCGCGCGCGGCTTTGACGAGGAATTCGTCGAGGCAGCCCGGCCCTTCTACTATATGCCCTTCATGCACAGCGAGGCGCTGGCCGATCAGGACCGCTCCGTGGCACTGTTCAGCCGGCCGGGTTACGAGTTCAACCTGTCCTTCGCCAAGGCGCACCACGATATCATCGCGCGCTTTGGCCGCTTCCCCCATCGCAACACCGTGCTCGGGCGCGAAAGCCTGCCCGAGGAGGAAGAGGCGATCGCACAGGGCGCACACTGGTGAGAGACGAGACGCCCGACCGAGCGCCCGCAACGCTCAGAAGCCATAGACCAGCGTGACGCGCGACTGGGTGTCGGTCTTGCCGAAGCCGAGCGGCGGGTCGCTCTCATAGTTGATCTGGTAGGAGAGGCGCGCCGAGAAGGCGCCGCCGAGCTTCGCGTCGAGCGCCGTCAGTGACATGAGCGAGCTGTTGCCCGAGCCCAGATACGCGCTGGCATCTTCGGTGAGCTTGAACGTGTCCGAGATCTGCCACGCCAGATTTGCGCCGATCAGGGCGTCGATCGTGTCATCCGAAAGCGCGTTGACGAACTCCGTGTGCCGCCAGGTCGGGCCAGCCTTGACGTCGAACGTCACGCGGTCGGTCGCGATCAGGCGATAGCCGAGGCCGCCGCCAAGCGTTTCGCGCGCGGTGAAGCCCTGGAAGCGGTCGCGCTCATACTGGGCGAGGCCGAAGGCGAACAGCCGCTCGTCGAACTTGTAGTTGGGCTCGAAGCCGACGAGAATCTGGTTGCGGCTCGTCTCGCCATTGTCGCGCTGGTAGTCGGCGAGCGCGCGGAACTTGAAGCGCCAGCGCAGGCCCTCCTTGGTGAGCGCAAGTCCCACGGTGACGCCGCTCGTCTCGCTGTTGCCGGTGGTCAGGAAGGCGCCCGCCTGCCCCTCGCCCTTCCAATTGTCGAAGAAGCCCGCCTGGCGCAGCTTCTCCTCTTTCGCCGCCGCCGCCTGGGTCGAATGCTCGGCGATCATCGCGTCGATCTCGGCCGTGTCGGCCGGACTGGCCTGACGCAGATATTTGGCGATCGTTGCGATCTCGGCCTCATTGCCGCTGGCAAGCGCATTGCTGAGCAAGGCGCGATATGGCTGGGAAAGCTCGGCGTAGGCCGGTCCGCCAAGGGCCGCGACACCCAATATACTGGCAACTATCCATGCGCGCATCGGTCTGCCTCCTTAAGTCCCTGTTGACCCGTCGCGCCAAGACGCTGGATCGAAAGGCCCAACGCCGCTCTCGCGAACGGACGATAGGTGTCCCAGGTGCAGCCAATTGCAGGGCGGTCGTCGATTCGCGTCGACGCCGCCTCTTTCTCAATTCATTGAAACATATGGAAACAAGCGTGGCAATTCATCTTTGCCGCAGCGCTAGAGCGGACTGACGTCCTTGCCATTGAGCACCGCCTCGCAGCCGAGCGCCCCGGCGTCGTCCGCGTCGGACAGCGCTGCGAGCGTGATCCAGCCCTCGGCGCGCAGTTGCGCCGCGCGCTCCGCGTCATGGCCGAGCGGCAGGAACAGGCGCTTGCCCGCCTCCGCGCCGAAGCCGGCGTCGATCAGCGGATCGGGGTAGAGCGAGAAGCCCATGGCCGGTTCGCCGGTGCCGTCGGTGCGGGCGACCTGATAGCTGCCGCCCCGGCCGATCTCGCCGATGAAACCCTCGGCGAAGATCGAGAAGCCGAACCAGCTCTGATACTCGAAGCTGTGCCGCTCGGTCGGGTCGAGCGTCAGCGTGATGTCCCAGCCGATCGGTTTGGCGATCGCGCGCAGGGCGTCGATGCTCTCGGTGAGCGCGCCCTGGGCCGGGCCGGCGTCGAATGCCTCCAGCCGCTCCATGGCGGGGTGGAACGGCCCCGTCGCCTCGATGAGCGCCAGATAGGGCCGCGCCGCGGGGCCGAGCTCGGCGAGTGAGCCCGCATCCTTGGCGTCGAGCCGCGCACTGACCGCCTCGACGTCGGACGGCGCAAGCGGCATCGGCCCGGCGGCGAGCGTCGAGACCAGGTCGGGCAGGGTGAAATCGATCGTGATGCCCTGCACGCCCGCGCGCTGCAGCGCCTCGATGGCGACGTTGACGATCTCGACTGCGGCGGCGACGCTGTCCGATCCGATGATCTCGGCGCCGACCTGCATGCGCTCGCGCTCCGGGCGGAGCTGGTCGGCGCGCAGCTTCATCACCGGGCCGCCATAGCAGAGCCGCAGCGGGCGCGACGTCGCGGCCATGCGGGTGGCGGCGATGCGGCCGACCTGCGCGGTCATGTCCGGCCGGATGGCGAGCGTGCGCTGCGAGACCGGATCGACCGCGCGCAGCAGATCCTCGGCGCGGGCGGACTGGAGGCGCGTGACCAGCGTCTCCTCGAACTCGGCGAGCGCCGGCATGATGCGGCGATAGCCGTGCGACGCGACCGTATCGAGCACTTCGCGCACCAGGCGCGCTGAGGCTTCCGCCTTGGGAGGCAGGCGGTCGGACAGGCCTTCGGGCAGCAGGCCGGGGGCAATCGCGTCGTTCATGGGCCGGGCTTTACCGGATTCCTGCGGGCGCGCGAGGAGAATTTGACGGGAGTCCCCATCCCTCTTGCGTCGATCCGCAAGCGGGGGTTTGATGCGACGAGCTGAGGGGGGACTCGACATGACCCTGGTGTTCGACACGGCGACCGTCCCGTTCAACAATTACATCGGCCTGCTGCTGCCCGGCGCGACGCTGGTGGTGATGCTGATCGCGCTGATGCGCGGCGGCCAGCGCAAATGGGTGCTCATCATGGGAGGCGTGACCGTGTTCCTCTTCATCGTCGCTTTCATCCTGCCCCTCGCCGACTTCCAGCATGTGAAGGCAGCCCTCACCGACGGCTCGGCCAAAACGGTCGAAGGCGTCATCAGCCAGCACAAGCGGGAGACCGTCCGGCGCTGGACGGGCAGTTCGCGCGCCGCCGGCGGCGTCTCCAGCTTCGATCGCTACACCAGCTCTACGAGCGAGCAATTCTATGTCGGCAACCAGTGGTTCTGGCTGCGCGTCGCGGGCATGCCGTCCGGCGCTTCCTTCACCAACGCCAAGGATCCGCCGCTGCCGCTGCGCGACGGCACGCGCGTGCGCGTGACCTGGTTCAACGATCCGTGGAGCGACAACGAAACCCGCATCCTGAAGCTGGAGATCGACGAGGCATCGGCTGCGGCGGCAGCGCGCGCGCAGCCGGCGGTGGTCGCGAGCGGCGGCGTCGCGGGTGTACCGGTGGCAGCAGCCGCGTCCACGGCCGCCCTACCGGCGGACTTCGCGGCCTTCTGGGCACGCTTCTCGAAGGCAGCAGCGGCGGGCGACGCGGCGGCCGTCAAGGCGCTCACCCGCTTCCCCTTCCTGTTCTCTGGCTCGGAACTCGATGCCACCCGCTTCGACAGCATCTGGGCGGGCATCTTCCCCGCACCGATCCGCCCCTGCCTCGGCAGCGCGACGCCGCTCAAGGATGGGGACGCCTGGTCGGTGAGTTGCGGCGTCTATGTCTATGTCTTCAACAAGGGCCCTGCCGGCTGGCAGTTCACGGACTTCAGCGCCGATCCCGAAGCGGAGCAATAACGCCCGCCGCCTTCGGGAAGGCCGGCGGGCGTCATCGATCGCATTTCTCAGCCCCTCCCGCGGGCGGGAGGGGAGACCGGCTCGCTCAGAACTTCAGCGAGCGGACGAGGCGGACGCTGGGCAACGCCTCAATCTTGCGCATCAGCTCCTGCGGCACTTCCTCGTCGACCGAGAGCAGCAGCACCGCCTCGCCGCCGGCCTCGCGACGACCGAGGTGGAAGGTGCCGATGTTGATCTTGGCCTCGCCCAGGATCGTGCCGACGGCGCCGATGAAGCCCGGCGCGTCGTTGTTGTTGATGTAGAGCATGTGCCCGTCGAGATCGGCCTCGACCTTGATGCCGAAAATCTCCACCAGGCGCGGATTGGCATTGCCGAGCAGGGTGCCCGCCACCGAGCGGGCGCCGCGCGTGGTCTCGACCGTCACGCGCAGCAGCGTGTGATAGTCGCCCTCGCGCTCATGCCGCACTTCGCGCACGTCGATGCCGCGCTCTTTCGCGAGGAACGGCGCGTTCACCATGTTCACCGTGTCGGTGTAGCGGCGCATCAGGCCGGTCAGCACCGCGCCGCTGATCGGCTTGATGTTGAGCTCGGCCGCTGCGCCTTCCACCTCGATCGCGATGTTGGTGAGATTGTCGTGCGCGAGCTGGCCGACCAGGCTGCCGAGCTTCTCGGCGAGCGCGAGATAGGGGCGCACCTTGGGGGCTTCCTCGGCCGACAGGCTCGGCATGTTGAGCGCGTTGGTGACGCCACCCGTCATCAGATAATCGCTGAGCTGGTCGGCGACCTGCAGCGCGACATTGACCTGCGCCTCGTTGGTTGAGGCGCCGAGATGTGGCGTCGAGACGAAGCCCGGCGTGCCGAACAGCGGGCTTTCCGTCGCCGGCTCGACCGCGAAAACGTCCAGCGCGGCGCCGCCGATATGGCCGCTGTCCAATCCTTCCTTGAGCGCCGCCTCGTCGATCAGGCCCCCGCGCGCGCAGTTGACGATGCGCACGCCCTTCTTGGTCTTGGCGAGATTCTCGCGGCTCAGGATATTGCGTGTCTGGTCGGTCAGCGGGGTGTGCAGCGTGATGAAGTCGGCGCGGGCGAGCAGTTCGTCCAGCGTCACCTTCTCCACGCCCATCTCGATGGCGCGCTCGGGGGTCAGGAACGGATCGAAGGCAGCGACCTTCATCTTGAGGCCCAGCGCGCGGCTGGCGACGATCGAGCCGATATTGCCGGCGCCGATCAGACCGAGCGTCTTGTTCGTGACCTCCACGCCCATGAAGCGGTTCTTCTCCCACTTGCCGGCCTGGGTCGAGGCATCGGCCTCGGGCAGCTGGCGGGCGAGCGCGAAAATGAGCGCGATGGCATGTTCGGCGGTGGTGATCGAGTTGCCGAACGGGGTGTTCATCACCACGATGCCCTTGGCGCTGGCATAGGGAATGTCGACATTGTCGACGCCGATGCCGGCGCGGCCGATCACCTTGAGGTTGGTCGCCGCGTCGATGATCTCCTTGGTGACCTTGGTCGAGGAGCGGATGGCGAGGCCGTCATAGTTGCCGATGATCTTCTTCAGCTCATCGGGCTTGAGGCCGGTGATCTCGTCAACCTCGACGCCGCGATCACGGAAGATCTGCGCGGCCTGGGGGTCCATCTTGTCGGAAATGAGTACCTTGGGCATGGATTTCGTCCTTTGGAGCAAAGGAGTGCCCCTGCGGAAGCAGGGGCCCAGGGCGGAAAAGCTCTGCTGTTGGGCCCTGGGCTCCTGCTTTCGCAGGAGCACCGAACAGGAAAATTAAGCGGAAACGGCCAGCTGGGCCTTCGCCTCGGCATAGGCCCAGTCGAGCCAAGGACCGAGCGCTTCGATGTCGGCGGTGTCGACCGTGGCGCCGCACCAGATGCGCAGGCCTGCGGGGGCATCGCGATAGCCGGCGACGTCGAAGGCCGCGCCTTCCTTCTCGAGCAGCGAGGCCATCTTCTTGATCATGGCCTCGTCGGCACCCTCGACGGTCAGACAGACGCTGGTGATCGAGCGGCTGGCCGGATCCTGCGCGAGATGGCCAAGCCAGCTGCGGCTCTGCACGATCGCGTCGAGCGCGTCGGCATTGGCCTGCGCGCGGGCGACGAGGCCCTTGGCGCCGCCGATCGACTTTGCCCATTCGAGCGCGAAGATCGCGTCCTCGACGGCCAGCATGGACGGGGTGTTGATCGTCTCGCCCTTGAATACGCCCTCGGCGAGCTTGCCCTTGGAGACGAGGCGGAAGACCTTCGGCAACGGCCAGGCCGGCGTGTAGCTTTCCAGGCGCTCGACGGCACGCGGGCCGAGGATCAGCACGCCATGGCCGCCCTCGCCGCCCAGCACCTTCTGCCAGGAGAAGGTGGCGACGTCGATCTTGTCCCACGGCATGTCGTAGGCGAACACGGCGGAGGTCGAGTCGGCGAAGGACAGGCCCTCGCGGTCCGCCGGGATCCAGTCGCCGTTCGGCACGCGCACGCCCGAGGTCGTGCCGTTCCAGGTGAAGAGCACGTCGTTCGACCAGTCGACCGCGTTCAGATCGGGCAGCTGGCCATAGTCGGCGCGGACGATTGTCGGATCGAGCTTCAGCTGCTTGGCGGCATCGGTGACCCAACCTTCACCGAAGCTTTCCCAGGCCAGAGTCGTCACCGGGCGGGCGCCGAGCATCGTCCACATCGCCATCTCGAAGGCGCCGGTGTCGGAGCCGGGCACGATGCCGATGCGGTGCGTGTCGGGCAGGTTCAGCAGCTCGCGCATCAGGTCGATGCAATAGCCGAGGCGATCCTTGCCGAGCTTGGAGCGGTGGGAACGTCCGAGAACCTCGGTGGCCAGCTTCGCCGGATCATAGCCGGGCGGCTTGGCGCAGGGGCCGGACGAGAAATGGGGGCGGGCCGGCGTCGTCGCCGGCTTCGTAACGTCAGTCATGTAATGCGTCTCCTTGCAGAGAGCACGCGCGGCGTTGGGACCGCGTGGCCCGCCGGCGGCAATAGAGATTTGTGATTTCAAGTCAATGAAGACCTGCAAACGCGTAACAATCTGTCGCGTCGACGCGAAACGGACTCGGTTTGGCGCGGAAATCCGCGGCCGTTTACCATTTGTTAACCTTGTTTAACGATCAATGAGCGCATGGTCGGGCCGGGGAAAGTCTCGCTTCTGGGCAGGCTGGCCGCATTGATCGCGGTCGTGAGCCTGGCTGCGTGCGCCGATCACAGCGTGGTCCACGAGGGCCGCGTCGCGCGCCCGGCGACGACGAGACCACCCCAACCCCGCGTCATGCCTAACAGCGAGAGCTTCCGCATGTGCGCCGCCAGGCTCAACGCGGCGCAGGTGCGCTTCCAGCCGCTGCCGAACGAGGACCGGGGGAGCGGCTGCGCGATCATCGATTCGATCAAGTTGCTCGACATCGGCACGCCCACCGCCAATCTGGGCGCAATGACCTGTCCGCTGGCCGCCACCTTCGCGGCCTGGGCGCGCTATGGCGTAGTGCCGACGGCGCGGGAGTTTCTCGGCACCGAGGTCGTGAAGATCGAGACGTTCGGCACCTATGCCTGCCGCGACGTGCGCGGCACCGGCGGCACCATCGCCGGCAAGCGCAGCGAGCATGCCCACGCCAATGCCGTCGACATCTCCGCCTTCGTGCTGGCCGATGGCCGGCGGATCAGCGTGCTCAACGACTGGTACGCGGGCGGTCCCGCTGCGGCGTTCCTGCGGCGCGTCCATGAGAGCGCCTGCAAGCGCTTCCCCACCGTGCTCAGCCCCGACTACAACGCCGCGCACAAGGATCATTTCCACTTCGATATGAGCGGCAAGGGCGGCTATTGCCGCTAGGCGCCGGCGCGGTTCCCTTCCCCCCCGAAATGGTCTAGCCCCGATCCATGGCAGATATGAATCCCGTGGCTCCCCCGCATGTCGGGGAAAGCAAGTTTCGTCCCGCCCATGTCGAGGCACGCGATGCCCAGCGGACGGTTCCTACCCCCCAGACTCAGAGTAAATCCTATGCGCTCGCCTTTCAGGACAACGAGTTCATGCTCCGGCCGGACCTGCGTCCGGTCCGCTTCCAGCTCGAGCTGCTGAAGCCCGAGCTGCTGCTCGATGAGGCAAAGATCTCCTCGACTTTCGTCTTTTACGGTTCCGCGCGTATTCCCGAGCCGGAGGCGGCGCAGGAGCTGCTTGCCGCCGCCCGCACCGATGCCGAGCGCCGGGTGGCCGAACGGCTGGCGGAGAAGTCCAGATATTATGACGAGGCGCGCAAGCTCGCGCGCATCGCCGCGCAATGCCCGCCGACCGAGGAAGGCTGCCGGCATTTCGTCGTGTGCTCCGGCGGTGGTCCCTCGATCATGGAAGCCGCCAATCGCGGCGCGGCGGACGTCGGCGCGCCGACCATCGGCCTCAACATCGTGCTGCCGCACGAGCAGAATCCCAATCCCTATGTGACGCCGGAGCTGAGCTTCCAGTTCCACTATTTCGCGCTGCGCAAGATGCACTTCACCCTGCGTGCCCGCGCGCTCGCGGTGTTCCCCGGCGGCTTCGGCACGTTCGACGAGTTCTTCGAGCTGCTGACGCTGGTGCAGACCGGCAAGATGAAGCCGATTCCGATCCTCGTTTTCGGCAAGGACTTCTGGACCCGCGTCGTCAATTTCGAGGCGCTGGCCGAAGAGGGCGTCATCAGCCCGCGCGATCTCGACCTCATCAACTGGGTCGAGACCGCCGAGGATGCCTGGGCCGTAGTCGAGCGCTTCTACGCGGACAGCGCAGCGCCGGCCTGCTGAGGCACGACGAACCCGCCAAAGAAGAAAGGCGGCCCCGCGGGACCGCCTTTCGCATTTCTAGCGGTGCGAAACGCGCTTATTCGTTCGCGGTCGCGGCCTGGTTGGTCGTGCCCGCCTCGGCGACGTTGCCGCCCGCGGCCGGTGCCGCCGCATTGGCCGCGCCCTCGGCCGCCGGCGCATCGGCGGCGGGCAGCGGCAGGTTCGAGCCCTGCGAGTTCAGATAGGCGATGACGTTGGCGCGGTCCTCGGGCTTGCTGAGGCCGGCGAAACTCATCTTGGTGCCGTTGGCGAATTCGCGCGGGCTGGAGAGCCAGTGGTCCATCGCCTCGAAGGTCCAGGTGCCGCCCTTGCTCTTGAGCGCGTCCGAGAAGGCGAAGCCCGCTTTGCCCTCGCCAATCGGCTCGCCGAGCGTGTGATAGAGATTGGGGCCGATGCCGTTGGGACCGCCCGACGCAATGGTGTGGCAGGCCACGCACTTGGCGAAGACCTTCTCGCCGGCCGCGACGTCCGCACTGGCCAGCAGCGTGTTCAGCGACGGACCGGCCGCGCCGCCCTCGCCCTCGGCCTCGACGCCCGCGATCTCGTAGCCCATCGGCTCCGGCCGCTCGCCGTGGAACATCTTGCTGGCAACGATGCCGCTGCCCAGCGCGATGATGCCGGCAAACAACGTCCAGCCTGCAATGGTGTTGAAACGATCGCTCATGCGCCCTCAGTCTCCGAAATTGCCCGGCGCGCGCTCACATCGCTGCGCCGACGCCCCTTGTGGGCGCCTCCCTTAATCACTGCGTCGCGCGGGTGCAAGTCCGGCAACGGCCCTAGCCGCTGCCCATGCGTGCGCGCCTTGCGCGGGCCGCTCCGAGGCCCTAAGCGCTGCGGCGCAGATGGACAATTACCCGCTTCCCGCCCGGCGTCTCGTCGCCGACATGACGGACGCCGCCGCGCGTGCGCCCGAGCGCGCGCTCTCCTTCCAGGGCGCGCCTGGCGCCAATTCGCACATCGCCTGCGCCGATTATGCGCCGGACGGGCTGCCGCTGCCCTGCTTCAGCTTCGAGGACGCGCTGGACGCGGTGCGCGAGGGGCGCGCCGACCGGGCGATGATCCCGATCGAGAACAGCCTGCACGGCCGCGTGGCGGACATGCACTTCCTGCTGCCCGAATCCGGCCTGCACATCATCGACGAATATTTCCTGCCGATCCGCTACGCGCTGATGAGCGTCGACGAGGCGCCGCTGGTGAGCGCGCTCAGCCATGTGCAGGCGCTCGGCCAGTGCCGGAAATATCTGCGCGCGCGCAACATCCGGCCGATCGTCTATGCCGACACGGCAGGCGCGGCGGCTCTCGTCGCGGAAGTGCGCGAGAGCGGCGCGGCGGCGATCGCCCCGGCGCTGGCGGCCGAGCTTTACGGCCTGCACGTGCACGACCGGAACATCGAGGACAGCGACGACAACATGACGCGCTTCGTCGTGCTGGCGCGCGATCCCGCCACGCCGTCGCATGACGCGCCGGTGATGACGACCTTCCTCTTCGAGGTGAAGAACATTCCCGCCGCGCTCTACAAGGCAATGGGCGGTTTCGCGACCAACGGCGTCAACATGACCAAGCTCGAAAGCTACCAGCGCGGCGCCAGCTTCGCGGCGACAGAGTTCTACGCCGATATCGAGGGCATGCCCGGCGACCCGGCCGTGGACCGCGCGCTCGAGGAACTGCACTTCCACAGCAAGTGGGTCCGCATCCTCGGCAGCTATCCTCAGGCCCGCTCCCGCTCGGTCTGAAGCACGGGGCCGGCAGGCCACGTCCTCCATCGTCATCCGCGAACGTATCGGTGGGGTGATGCCCGGCCCGTGCGCCGCGCTGACTCATCCGCCCGAAACGATTCCGACTGCCTAAAAAAAAGGCAGTCATTCCGCTCTGCACAAAATTTGTGCGCCGCAGCGATATGACAGATGCGCGACAGGCGCTTTAACGCGCCGTTAAGCGGTTGGCACGGTGCTTGCTTAGCTATCCCCGCACACCACTAAAGGGGGTAGCATGAAACTCATCATGGCAATCATTAAGCCGTTCAAGCTGGACGAGGTGCGCGAAGCGCTGTCCAGCCTGGGGATCGCCGGCATGACCGTGAGCGAAGTGAAGGGCTTCGGTCGGCAGAAAGGCCAGACCGAAATCTATCGCGGCGCGGAATACAGCACCAACATGGTCCCGAAGATCAAGGTCGAGGTCGTCTGCGACGATGCCCTCGCACCCCGTGTCGTCGAAGGTATCCAGCAAGCCGCGAACAGCGGCGCCATCGGCGACGGCAAGATTTTCGTTCTCGATGTCGGCCAGGCCGTGCGGATCCGCACGGGCGAGACCGGCGAGACCGCGCTGTAAAGGAAAGGGGGATAGAATGACCTTCGCCAAGAAACTTTGCGGCGCGGCACTGGCCACTGGCCTGTCCACGTTCGCGGCCTTGCCCGCCTGGGCACAGGAGGCGGCGGCAACGCCCGCTCCGCCCGTGCCCAATCCGGGCAACAACGCCTGGATGATGACGGCCACCGTCCTCGTCCTTCTCATGATCCTGCCCGGCCTTGCGCTGTTCTACGGCGGTCTGACCCGCGCGAAGAACATGCTCTCGACCATGACCCAGATCGGCGGCGTCACGGCGCTCGCCATGCTCGTCTGGGTGATGTGGGGCTATGGCCTCGCCTTCGGTCCGGAAGGCAACGAATATATCAGCTGGGGCAAATTCTTCCTGGCCGGCATCACGCCTGACTCGACGGCGGCGACGTTCACGTCCGAAGTCATCTCCGAATATGTGTTCGTCTGCTTCCAGATGACCTTCGCGGCGATCACCGTCGCGCTGGTGCTGGGCTCGGTCGTCGAGCGCATGAAGTTCTCGGCGGTGATGGTCTTCGCCCTCATCTGGCTCACGATCGTCTATTTCCCGATCGCGCACATGGTCTGGGAAGCCCGCGGCGTGTTCTTCGTGATGGGCGCCCTCGATTTCGCCGGCGGTACCGTCGTTCACATCAATGCGGGCGTCTCCGCGCTGGTGGCGGCGTTCATCCTCGGCAAGCGTCGTGGCTATCCGAGCGAGCCGATGCCTCCGCACAGCATGACGCTGACCTTCGTCGGCACCGGCCTGCTGTGGGTCGGCTGGTTCGGCTTCAACGCGGGCTCCGCGCTGGAAGCCAATGGCTCGGCCGCTCTCGCCATGATCAACACCTTCGTCGCCACTGCCTCGGCCGGCCTCTTCTGGATGCTCACCGAGCGGGCCATGGGCCACAAGGCCTCGGCGCTGGGCTTCTGCTCGGGCATCATCGCCGGCCTCGTCGCGGTCACCCCGGCTGCCGGTAACTCCGGTCCGTTCGGTGCGATCGTCCTCGGCGGCGTCGCTTCGGTCGTCTGCTTCTTCTTCGTCTCGAAGGTGAAGCCGGCGCTGGGTTACGACGACGCGCTCGACGCCTTCGGCATCCACGGCATCGGCGGCATCGTCGGCGCGATCGGCACTGCCATTGTCTACTCGCCGTCGCTCGGCGGCCCGGGCGGTGACGATTTCTCGATCGGCAGCCAGCTCGTCACGCAGGTGTCGGCCGTCGCCGCGACGATCGTCATCGCCGCCGTCGGCACCGCCATCGCCGTCTACATCGCCAAGGCGGTTACCGGTCTGCGGGTCAGCACCGAAGTCGAGCTGGAAGGCCTCGACCTCGGGGAGCACGGCGAGCGCGCCTACAACAGCTGATCCAAGTTTCGGCGGGGCGACCGGCAGCACGGCCGCCCCGCCACACGATGTTCCTCCTGCGAACATACCTGGGGCCGGTGCGTTGAGCATCGGCCCTTTTTTGTCGGCAGATTGCGCTGTCCTACAGGCGCCGATGCGTGGCAGTCTCGGCGCTGGTGCTACCGGCGACGCCTCGCGGCTCATTGTCATCGTTCGGCAGCAGGCAGATGTCCGCTCAGCCTCGGGCCGCGAGCGGATTTTTACCGATTCATCGCGGCGCGGAGCTGTGATGATAGTGTGACTTTAGTGTGACCTTAGGGCGTTGAAGGGGAGGCAAGTTGTTGATTGTGTTAGATCCGGCCGCCGACGCCAACCGGTCGCAAGTCACGCATCGCCTACATGTTGAGAGGCGACCCGCCGTTTTCGTTTGGGCAGGTCGGTTCTGCGCGCATAAATCGGCGCGTCCGCGATAGGAAAGGAGCATCATGCCGATCGAGCTCAAGATTCTCGCCTGGGGCTGCGTGCTGGCGCTGGTCCACGTCTTCGCTGCCATTCGCGTCAAGACCCGCCAATATGGCACCGCCTGGAACATGGGCGCGCGCGACGAGGAACTTCCGCCGCCGCAGCCGATCGTCGGCCGGCTGGCGCGGGCGCAGGCGAATTATTTCGAGACTTTTCCGATCGTGGCGATCGCCATCCTGATCGACGTCTCGGCCGGGCTGCTCGACCGCGGAACGGCCATCGGCGCGATGCTGTGGCTGGCTGCGCGCATCGTCTATCTGCCGCTCTATGCGGTGGGCGTCCGGGTGATTCGCACGCTCGCCTTCGGCGTCAGTATGGTCGGGGTCGTGATGCTGCTGCTGCCCGCGTTGCGGGCCAGCTTCTGAGGTGCGCTCAGCGCGCGCCGGCGGCGAGCGCGTGCATCATCTCGCGGATCGGCGTCACGTCATAGCCGGCCGCGGCGGCGGTGTCGGCGATCCCGTCCGGTGCGTCGCCGGCGCGAGCGCGGGCGAGCGACCAGAGCAGGGTGCTGCGCGTGCCGGAGCGGCAATAGCAGAGTGTCTTGCCTTCCGGGTGGGCCGCCAGCGCCTCGTCCAGCGCATCGAGTTGCCAGGGCGCAAAGCCACTGTGCGTCACCGGAATGGCGACGTAATCGAGCCCCGCCGCCTTGGCGGCCGCCTCGATGTCCGGCCCCGCAACTTGGTCGGGCGATTCGCCTTCCGGCCGGTTGTTGACGATGAGCGTGACGCCCAGCGCCTTGGCCTGCGCCACGATATCCAGATCGATCTGCGGCGCGACGTAGATCGTGTCGGTCAATTGCTTGAGCATGGCGTGTCTCCGCAGGGCTGTCGGGCGGGCTTCCTACGCCCGGAGCGCGGTCCGGCGCAAGCTCTCCCGCGACGCGCGGTTTAACCCTTCGATAACCCTAACAGGTCATTGTCGGTCCGTGTAGGTCAGCGGGCGCTTCAGCTCGCGCGCGCCTTTACCAGGGGACTGAGATGCTGAAGATTTCCGCCACGGCTGCCGAGTTGCCGACCCTTCTCGACCAGGCGCCGGGCATCGAATGGCTTTCGCTGGACTGTTTTGACACGCTCGTCTGGCGCGCCACGCACCAGCCGACCGACGTTTTCACCGAGCTCCCGCTGCAAGGCGGCGGCATGGAACCGCGTGCCTGGGCCGAGGAACAGGCCCGTCTCGACGCGCTCCTGATGGAACGTCGCGGCGAGGTCACGCTGCCGGAAATCTACAAATTTCTGATGCCGGGCGCCGAGGATGCCGAACGGGCCGAGGCCATCGCCCACGAGCTGCGCACGGAAGCGCGCCATGCCTATGGCTATGCGCCCATGTACGACCTGATGCGCGACGCCAAGAAGCGCGGCCTCAAGATCATGATCGTCTCGGACATCTACATGCGCGAGAGCGAACTGCGCGCCCATGTCGAGCATGCCTGCGGACCGGACGTGATGAGCCTCATCGATCGCTTCTTCGTTTCCAGCGAATATGGCACCGGCAAGACGGGCAATCTCTTCACCCATGTGATGACGCAGCTGGGCGTCTCGCCCTCCAAGATCCTGCACATCGGCGACAATCCCAAGGCGGACCAGGAACGTCCAGCCAAGCTCGGCATCAACACGGTGCATTTCATTCAGTTTGCGCCCGACGTGATGCAGCGTCTGCGTCTCGAAGCGGTGGCCGCAACGCTCGTGGGCCGCACGGGTACCCGCGTCACCCGGCCTGTCTATCAGCCGCACCGCGCCCAGCTCTCGCTGCGAACGGAGACCGACCCGGCCTATTCCATCGGCCATGACGTTCTTGGCCCGATCATGCACGGCTTCGCCTCGTGGCTTCGCAGCGAGGGCGACGAGATGGAAGCTCGCGTTGGCAAGCCAGTCAAATATGTCTTCCTGATGCGCGACGGCTATTTGCCGATGAAGGCGTTCGTCGAGCTGTATCCGGACCTCGCCGACCGCGCGATCGCGGCCGAGATCAGCCGCTTCACCGCCTTCGGATGCAGTTTCGCCGATGTCGAGGCCGTCAACGCATATGTGATGCCCAATCTCGGCACCGATCCGCGCGTGCTCTGCAAGCAGCTCGGCCTGACGCCGGAGGAGAGCCGCCCGCTTCTCAAGATGAATCACGGCGCGTTCCGCGATGCGATCGTCGGCCCGTTCGCCAAGCGCATCGTCAAGCGCTCGCGCGCCTTCGCCGATCGCATGCAGGCCTATCTCGCAACGCTCGGCATCGAGCGGGGCGACGCCATCATGATGATCGACATCGGCTATAACGGCACGGTGCAGAACGTGCTGGAGCCCGTGCTGCGCGATCGGCTCGACCTTGAAATTTCCGGCCGCTACCTCGCGCTGCGACAGGTCTTCTCCAACAGCTTCGACAAGCGCGGCTATCTGGACGCCCGCAACTACGACATCAAGCTGCTCACGACCTGCTACGAGTCGATCGGCGTCGTCGAGGAGTTCATCAACGTCGCCCAGGGCTCGATCCTCAACTACAAGGCGGACGGCGCGCCGATCCGCGAGGGGTCCCTCAAGAAGGAGGCACAGAGCATCCATCGCGACATCGCGCAGCGCGGCTGCCTCGATTATGTCGCGGGCGCGCGTGACCATCTCGGCATGATCCGCCGGCCGGATTGCGACGATGCTGATGCACGGCGCGAGCTGGCGGCGTCCGCGCTGGTCCGCTTCCTGTTCCTGCCGCTCAAGGAAGAGGTGGAGGTCGTCGATAATTTCCACCACGACGTCAACCAGGGCATCAAGGAAGCCGTGCAGCTGGTCAACCTCGACAAGGCGACGGAAGCGCTGCGCCGGCGCGGCATCTTCTATTCGCGCGACATGGATCGCGTTTACCTCCCGGGCGAAATGCAGCGCCATGGCACGCACCTCAACCTCTCGATCCTCGCGGCGCGGCGGTTCGGGCTCGATCTGCGCAAGAGCGATTTCGACGTGGGCGGCATCAAACTGCCGGTGATGCTGATCAGCGACCGCTCGCAGGGTATCACCGACATCGACGCCTATCCGACCACGGATGGCTATTATCTCGCGCAGGTGCCGGTCGGGGCTTGCGAGTATATTGCCGGCATCCAGTTCGGCCAGCTTTACGACTGGGTGCAGGTGGAGGACTTCACCTTCTACCGCGTGGAAGATCTGGATTACGAGGATCTGGGCGGCCCCCAGGGCTATCCGGCCCAGGCGCATTACGACGGCATGACGGCGCAGGCGCCCGGCCTCTATCAGTGCGGGCCTGCCGGCTTCGTGATGGTGCCGCCGCCGCAGGTGCATGTCGGCCCGCTGGTGCTCAACGTGGTGTTCCGGCCCGTCGTCGCACGCCCCGGCGCCGTCGCCACTGCAGGCGCGGCCGACCAGGCCGCCTGATCCGGGATCTCTGCCTCCCGATCCGTTCAGGCAGAGCGGATCGGAAGCGCTCAGCGATCGCGGCCGCGGGATCGGGCTGTCTTGCAGCAAGTAGACCATGTCATGAGCGGGGCCCATCCGGCTGTCGCTCTTAGCGTCATGCAATCCTTCCCGGCATCCGCGAGCGACGTCACGAGCCGGAATCCGGATTTGGCACTTGCTTTCGTGACCTTGGGCCGAGAAGCGTCAGCCCAGCATGCTGCGGAGGCGTTGATTCTCGCGTTCGAGATCCAGCGCCCAGCTGGCGACGCCGAAGCGCTTCACATCGACCTGGCGCCAGTAGAGGCCGGGATCGCGATCCCAGAGTGGCAGATGGAACAGGGCGTTGGCGCATTGCGAGGCCATGTCGAGCACCTCCGCCAGCTCCTGGAAGTAGAAAGGCAAGGGCCGGTCCGCACTGCCGATCTGGCCTGCATGATCGGCCGCCGCCACGCGCTGACCGACGTCGACGCCACGCCGGAAGCGCCTCGTCGCACCGGCCATGTCGCCGTCAGAGAGAGACAGTCGGCCACCATGGAAGCAGGCCGCGATCGTCTTGGTCGCGAGAATGGGGGAAAAGTCGGCCCAATCGTCTCCTGCCGCCTTGTCATACCAGCCGAGCGCATCGGCTCGCTGCTCCAGCAGCTCGCACAGCCGCCCCGCGAGGAACGCGAGCGAGACGCGCCAGCGCACGACATGGGGCGGACGATTGCCGCCCTGCGTCGCACCGAAATAGTCGCCGATGAGACCAAGGATCGCCCGCGCGCCATCGATCATGCGCATTTCCAGCACGCGGTAGCCCAGCACCGAGAGTGCCGCGCCGCGGTCGACCGAATCGGGGCGCGACTGCTGGATCACATGCTCGGCGAGCGCTGCAAGCTTGATCGGGTTGTTCAACCGCTCGCCCAACTGCACCATCGCACGATAGAGCCAGGGATTGTCATAGGCGTTGGCGAAATCGACCAGCACGGGCTGCGACCGGTCGCCGTCCGCCGGAAAACCGGGGTGGGTGAAGGTCGCGCGATGCTCGATACCCGCCAGCGGCTCGGCCGCGGCGACCAGCATCAGCCAGTCCGAATCCGGTCCCTCCGGTGCCACCGGATGAAGCGCACGCCCGCGCTCGCTTTGCGCGAAACGAAGCTCGGAGAGGAAAAGCTGCTCGGCGAACTCAGTGAGCTCGGCCCAGCTTGCCGGGGCGCTGTCGTCCTTCGCCCCGGCCGGCCAACCCACGACGATGCGCCCATCGAGGCGCAGCACCCGCGCATATTCGGCGAGCGCAATCTGCCAATTCTCGGCGGGGGGCGCGAAGGCCACGATCAGATCGATGCTGTTGTCGGCAAGGCCGTCCAGGCGAAACGGCGAATCGGGTTCGACGGGGAGATCGTTTATGGCGGTGAAGCGACTGCCCCGCGAGAGCGCCGCCAGAATGTCGATGCCGTGCCGCGCATCGGCCCCATCGACAAGCACATGATCACCAGCGCGGACATATTGGTTGGCGAGCGCATAGCGGGCGATGAAGGCGTCTGCCGCATGACCGCTCGCCTGCAGCGGCCCCGCGGAGGCATCTGCCTCGGCGCGCTGATAAAAGCTCGTATGCGGCAGCCGATCGTCGGTCCATGCCGCGACCTGGCCGGTCAGCATGCCGCCGGCATGGCGACGCCAGCCCGCCGCGAAGAGGGCGCCTTCCACAGTCCGACGATCGCTATCGCCCGCGAGCAGGATCAAGGTTTTAAAGCCGTCAAGCACGCGCATGTTCGGCAGCGGCCAGTCGATCAGCAGCGCGCCGCCGACCGGGCCGTCTCCGAGATCATGCGGGACAGCACCGGCAAGCGCCAGTTCCGTCGCGAGGTCATCGTAAAGCGACCTGTCGAGCGTGATGTGCCCCGGCCCGATGCGCTTGATGATGTCCTGTGCGTACTGGATCGACATGGCTGACGGCGCTTTCCCGAAGGCATTTCTGGTCAGCATCGCTTATTGGCGAACAGGGTTAGCAAAAGATTAAACCTGCAGCGCCCACACGTGGTTCGCCCCGATCAGCACTTGATTTTTATGCTGCAACGCAACATATGCGCCGCCGGCTCGCCGCCTCGCGCGCGGTAGCTCCAGGAGAGGATCGAACAAGATCCGCGAGAGGCCAGTGCCGATCTCGCTCATTTGGAGCCTTCATATGGATTTCCTGCGCTTCGCCCATTGGGGTTCCGTCATCGGACAGGGCTATCCCGCCGACACGGTCATCGCGCCGTCGAATACGGACTATGAGGATCTGGGCATGGTCCTGCAGGATGCTCGCCTGCGCCGCGACATCGCACGTCGGCCCGATCTCACGCCGTTCGTGCGCGACGACAAGGCGGCCTAAGCCAGCGGCTTCTCGTAGATCACATAGCTCTTGTTGATCTGGCTACCGATCGCGTCGGCGATCGCGTTCATGCCCTGATTATCGTCGAGCACCCAGCCGATCTCACCGCGCGTGGAGCCAAACTTCGTTACCGCGTCGCGGCGGATATACTCGATCATCATGAAAGCGAGTTGGCTCGCCAGACGGGATGACTGCAAACGCTGGAGCACACCCATCAGCGGCACGCGCATCGTGCGGCACTGGGGCTTGTGCAGCCACCAAAGCAGCTTGGCCCAGCCGAAGGGCATCAGATTGCCGTTCAGGGGCTTCAGCGCCTCGTTGAGGTCCGGCAGCGTCATCATGAACGCAACCGGTTCGCCGTCCAGCTCCGCGATGCGGATGAGATCCTCGAAGACGATTGCTTTGAGTTTCTTGCCGGTGAAGGCGACTTCGCTGTCGGTGATCGGCACGAAGCCCCAGTTCTTGCCCCAGGCATCGTTGAGGATCGCGAGAATGATCGCCGCTTCCTGATCGAACTTCGACTTGTCCACCCTGCGGATGTTGATCCGCTCGTTCTTCTCGCCCGACTGGACGATGCGCTGGATGAGCGGCGGGAAATCCTTGGTGATGTCGAGCTCATAGGTGTTGAGCGTCTTGACCGGCGTGTAGCCCGCGCCCTCGATCCACGAGCGATAGGCAGGGCTGTTGTGGCCCATCATGACCGTCGGCGGATGATCGAAGCCCGAAATGAGCAGGCCCGGCTCTTCCCAGATGGACAGCGAGATCGGCCCCAGCACGCGGCTCGTGCCGCGATTGCGCAGCCAGCCTTCCGCCGCGTTGATGAGCGCCTGCGCCACGGTGCCGTCGGTCGCCTCGAACAGGCCGAAATTGCCAGTGCCCGGCCCCATGCCCTGCTCGGGCGGCATGGAAAGCGCGAGATGATCGATATGCGCGCTGATTCGTCCGACCACCTTCCCGCCGCGCCTGGCGAGAAAGTATTCATGCTCCGCATGCTCGTGAAACGGGTTCTTGCCCGGCGTAAGCAGCCCGTAGATCTCGCTCTTGAGCGGCGGCACCCAATTGGGATCATTGGCGTAGATGGACCATGGCAGGTCCACGAAGGCCTTGAGGTCGGCCTTGTCGGAGACCGGGGTGATCACTAGATCGGCTGTTGCCACGGCTGCTGCCCTCGTCCCACGCCCTGATGAAAGAGCGCTGCATGTGAAGGCGACAGCACAGAAGGGCTCGCGCCTGACTTGTCAACCCGCGCGGGGCGGGCACGCCAATATCATATTGCTGCCATGATGTGCGCGCATTTGCCCGCCAGAAAGAAACGATGAACATATTCGACAAGACCATGGGCGTGGCTGTTGCGCCGCAAGCCGGGGCACGGGCCCGACCGCTCGCGGCGACGCCGGACGATACGGCGATGCTGCGCGCTGCGGTGGACCTGACACGCGATCTCATCACCGCGCGCCCCGCCATCTACTGGCCCGATTTCCTCGCCTCGGCGTTGCTGGGCTATGCCGCGCTCGCAGTCGCGACCCTCGCCGGCGAGACCTGGCAGGTCGTGCTGGCCGGCCTGGTCTCGGCGCTCGCCTTCTACCGCGCGACGAGCTTCATCCACGAGCTTACCCATATCCGGCAAGGCTCCCTGCCGGGCTTCCGCATGGCATGGAACCTCATCGTCGGCATTCCGCTGCTGTTCCCCTCCTTCCTCTACGAAGGCGTGCACACCCAACATCATGCCAAGACGCGCTACGGCACAGTCGATGATCCCGAATATTTGCCGCTGGCGCTGATGAAGCCCTGGTCGCTGCCGCTGTTCATCGTGGTCGCGGCGATCGCGCCGGCCGCGCTGATGCTGCGCTTCGCGATCCTGACGCCGCTCGGCCTCTTCGTCCCGCCGCTGCGCCATTTCGTGGCCGAGCGCTATTCGGCGCTGTCGATCAATCCCGACTATCGCCGCCGCCCCGCGGATGGCGACCTGCGGCGCATGTGGATCTGGCAGGAAGCCGGCGCGTCGCTCTGGTCGATGGCGCTGATCGCCAGCGTCTTCGCCTTTGGCTGGCGCCCGCTGCTGACGCTGCTCGCCGTGCTGTCGATCGCCATGGTCATCAACCAGTTGCGCACGCTCGTCGCCCATCTCTGGGAGAATGAGGGCGATCCGATGACGGTGACGGGCCAGTTCCTCGATTCGGTGAACGTGCCCCCGCCCTCTCCGCTCGCCGCGATCTGGGCGCCGGTGGGCCTGCGCTATCACGCTCTGCATCACTTGCTGCCGAGCATGCCCTATCATTCGCTGGGCGAAGCGCATCGCCGCCTTGTCGCGCATCTCGGCGCGGGTTCGACCTACGAGCGCTCGAACCATGCCGGCATGATCCCGCTGGTGGTGCGCATCGCCCGGAGCACGATGCGGGTCTGACCCGGATCGCCAGCGGACTTGCCTATTCCTCGGTGGTTATCAGCACCGATTCGCCGACCAGCAGAAACAGCATGAACGGCGCCCAGGCGGCGAGGATCGGCGGATAGACACCGAGATTGCCCATCGACAGGGCAAAATTGTCCGCAACGAAGAAGGCAAAGCCGAGCGCCATGCCGATGACGGCGCGCACGAACAGCTTGCCCGAGCGCGCGATGCCGAAGGCCGCGACCGATCCGAGCAGCGGCATCAGCAGTGCCGAGAGCGGCCCGGTGATCTTGTGCCAGAGCGATCCTTCGAGCGCCGAGACCGGGCGTCCGGACTCGCGCAGCGTGTCGATCGCCGCGCTCAGCTCGGCGAGGGACAAGCCGTCGGGATCGACCGAGGACAGGGTGAACTGGTCCGGGCGGATATCCTTGCCGACGGTGATCGCCGCGACGTCACGGCTGGTGCCACGCGCGACGTCGAAGATGTTCACCTTCTCCAGGCGCCAGTCCGAACCGGTGAAATGCCCCTGCTTCGCGTTGATCACCGAGATCAGCCGATCGCCATGCCGGTCGTAGATGGCGATGTCCTGCAGCTTGGTCGTCTTGCCCGAGCCGGTGATGGTGCCGGCACGGATGAGATCCTCGCCATCGCGCACCCACACGCTCGACTTGACGCCACGATCGCTCGGGATCGGCCCGTAGTCCGCTTCCTCCCAAGCCTTGAGCGTCGCCGTCGCCCGCGCCACGACCCGCTCGTTGAAGACGAAGCTGATCGCCGCCACCCCCAGGCTCGCCAGCATCAGCGGCGCGAGAATCTGGTGCGCGGAGAGGCCGCCTGACTTCATCGCCACGACCTCGCTGTTCGCATTAAGCGTCGCCAGCGTGACCAGGGTACCGAGCAGTACCGAGAAGGGCAGGAAGCGCGCGATGATCTGCGGCGTGCGCAGCGAGACATAGCGCCACAGCTCGCCATCGCCATTGCCGGGATAGGAGAGGACGTCGCCCGCCTCGCTCAGCAGATCGAGCATCTGCAGCACCAGCACCAGCATCGCCAGCATGGCGAAGCAGCGCCACAGGAAGGTCTTGCCCAGATAGAGGGCAATCGAGCGGGAGGGGAAGAAGTTGAGCAGCATGGGCTAGACCTGATGCGCCTTGCGGTGACGGCGGCGGCTTATCCGCTGGAAGAGCGACTTGATGAGGTTCAGCACCTTGGCGAACTGGCGTTCCAGCGCGCCGATCGGCTGGCCGCCCGGCACGTAGGCGGTCTGATAATACATCCAGTAGATCAGCGCGGCGACCAGAAGGAACGGCCCCCAGAGCGCCAGGAAGGGATCGATCCGCCCCAGCGCGCCGATGGACTGCGCATATTGGTTGATCTTGTGATAGGTCACGATGAACACGATCGAGAGGAAGACGCCCAGCGCCGAGCTCGATCGCTTGGGCGGAATCGCGAAGGCGACGGCCGCCAGCGGCAAGAGCAGCATCATCGCCACCTCAACCACGCGGAAATTGAAATTGGCCCAGGCCTGCGCCCGCGCAAGCGCCGGCGTGCTGCGAGCGATGCCGACCTTGAACAGCTCCGGCAGGCTGAGTTCCACGTCGGCGTCACCGCGCGTACGGAACTGCTCGATCTTGGGCAGGTCGATCGGCAGATCGTGGCTGGAGAAGGAGAGGATACGCGGCTCGCGGAAGTTCGGCGCATCATGCACCAGCACGCCCTCGGAAAGCCGCAGAATGATCGTGTCGGGATCGTCCGTGGCGAGGAACTGGCCGCGCGACGCCGTCACCGCCAGCGACTGGCCGCTATCGCTCTGCATGCGGGCGAAGATACCGGAGAGGCGGCGGCCCTCGTCCGCGCTCTGCTCGATGCGGATCGTGAACCCGCCGCCCAGATTGTTGAACTCCCCGACCTTGATCGACGCGCCCAGCGCGCCCGAGCGCAGCTCGAAGCGCAGCCGCTCATAGGCATATTTGCTGTGCGGCTGGACGAAGCCCACGATGGCGAGATTAAGGAGCGCCATCACCACGGCGTACATGTAGGGCACGCGCAGCAGGCGGGTGTAGCTGAGGCCGACGCCGCGCAGAATGTCCAGCTCGGACGACGTGGCGAGACGCCGGAAAGCCAGCAGGATGCCGAGCATCAGGCCGATGGGAATGCCGAGGCCCAGATATTCGGGCAGCAGATTAGCCAGCATGCGCCACACCACGCTGACCGGGCCGCCCTCGGTCGCCACGAAGACGAACAGACGCTGCATGCGATCCAGCACGAGCAGCATCGCGGCGATGCAGAGGCTGGCGAACAGGGGCACCGCGATCAGCCGCGCCATGTAGCGATCCAGGGTCGTCAGCATACGCGGTCTCGCGACAGTCCTTTGTCCGCGCGCCGATCGTCGCAACCGGCGGCCATTACAGGGTTTTGCCGTAAGGGGGTTGCTCCCGTGCCGCAACCTCTCTGTGGTAAAGCGGCCTGCGGCATCGCGCTGTGCTACGCCGCCGAGGTCGCGCGACCGGTGGCCAGCGCGTCGCCGATCACTTCGGCAAGCTGGCTGACGGTGAAAGGCTTGCGCAGGATCGGGAAGCCGGCGGTCTGCGCGGCGATCCCCTTGTCGCCGGCAAAGCCAGTCACGAAGATGACCGGCAGCCCGGTGACGGCGGCGCCCAGTGCCTCGATCATCTCCGGCCCCGACATGTCGGGCATCAGAACATCCGAGAGGATGAGGGCGACGTCCGGCCGGTCCGCGAGCACGGCAGCCGCCTTCGCCGGATGATCGCAATCGATGCCCACATGGCCGAGCGCGGTCAGCGCGGCCATGGTCGAGCGCAGCACGCGCGGATCGTCCTCGACGACCAGGATGGTGCGGGAGGGCTGCTCTGCATCGCTCGCACCATCATTGGCAGCGATCCCAGCCCCATCGCGCAGCGTCACGAACGCAGCTTCGCGCGTCATGCGCGGCAGCAGCAGCCGGATGGTTGTCCCCTCGCCCGGGGCGCTCTTGATGTCGATGGCGCCGCGACACTGGCCGACGAAACCGAAGATCTGGCTCATGCCCAAGCCGGTGCCCTTCCCCACGCCCTTGGTTGTGAAGAAGGGCTCGAACACGCGCTCCAGCACGTCGGGTGTCATGCCGCTGCCGGTGTCGGTGACGGTGACGCAGACATGATCGCCAGCAGCGCACTGGCCGATCTCGCGCTCGGCCAGTGTCAGGCGATGGGTGCCGATGGTCAGCGTGCCGCGGCCATCCATAGCGTCACGCGCGTTGATCGCCATGTTGACCAGCGCGCTTTCCAGTTGCGCGCGGTCCACCCAGATGGCCCAGTCGCCGGCATCGAGCTTCAGCGCGACCTTCACGCCGCTGCCGATGGCCCGCGTGATCAAATCTTCCATGCCGGCAATCAGCACGTCGATGTCGAGCCGGTCGGGCAGCAGCGGTTCGGCGCGGGCAAAGGCCAACAGCCGATCGATGAGCGCGGCTGCGTGGTTAGCCCCCTCGATCGCGCTGTCGAGGTGGATCGTCGCCTTGTCCGGACTGCGCGCAAGCTGACGGCGGGCGACGTCGATGCCGCCAATGACCACGGCCAGCATGTTGTTGAAGTCGTGCGCGATGCCGCCGGTCAGCTTGCCGAGCGCTTCCATCTTCTGAAGCTGGCGCAGGCTCTGCTCGGCCTGGATGCGCTCCTCCATCTCGCGCTGGAGCTGGGCGTTGGCGTCGCGCAACTGCTCGGTACGCAAGGTGACCGCCACCTCCAGGTCATCGACGCGCGCCGCTTCCGCGGCGGCGAGCCGCCGGGCGAAGATGCGCTCGTTGAAGGCGGAGTTGGCGAACCACAAGGCGCCCGCAGCCGCGACCAGCATGCCGAGCCCGATGATGCCGTAGCTGTCGTTCAGCCTGTCGACGCGCGATTCCGAGCTGAGCACCTGAACATTGTGCCGCGCCCGCTCGGCCTCCGCGAGATCGAGGATTGACTTGAGCGCGTCGGCGATGCCGCGCACCGAGGCTTCCTTGCGCGTCGCCTCCAGCTGACCGAGCGCGCCCAGCGCCTGATCGTAGCGGACGCGCAGCGCGATCTCGGAGAGGGTCGCGCCGCGCTCGGTGATGGCGGTGCGCAGGCGGGCGACGGCCGCCGCCTGCCGGGCATTGTTGCGGGTCGAGCGCTCGAGCGCGACGAGCTCGCGCTGCGCAGTCGCCCACTGGTCCTGGAACTCGCGGCCGACGGCGGCATCGTGGCTGACGACGTAGCGGGCGAGGAGCGTCTCGGCATTGCCCACCTTCGCCTCGACCGCCTTGGTCTGGAGCATCACCTGATAGCTGTGGCGCTGCAGGGCGATGGCGCGGTCACGCTGCTCGGACGCGTGGTCGGCGAGGTAGATGAGATAAGCCAGCGCGATCGCGAAGATGGCGGCCAGCACGAACGGCACTGCCCGCCTCCAGCGTGGCAGCTCATCGGCTGTGTCGTCTTCGAGGCCGGTTGCGTCCTCCTCCATGTCGGACGCAGGTCTAGACGAACGTCAAGGCTCGGGGAATCCCCTTTGTAAACCGTCTACGGAGCGCCGGAGGCGCCCCGTCTCAAGCCGGGATGACGCCGGTAGCGCGGCCCGCCTGCGCAAAGATATCAAGAATTTGCGTGACCTGCTCGCTGCTGTGCTCCGCGCAGAGCGAGCAGCGCAGCAAGAACCAGCCGGCCGGCGTCGCGGGCGGGCGCGCCATGTTCACATAGAGGCCAAGCTCCAGCAGCGCCTGCCACATCGCCACCGCCTGCGTCTGGTCGGTCAGGATGACGGCGATGATCGCCGATTGCGCGGTCTGCGTGCCGAGATTGAAGCCGAGGTCGCGCAGCCCCTGATGCAGGCGCTTGCTGTTTTCCCAGAGATGCGCGCGCTTCTCGGCCGAATGCATGAGCTTGCGGATCGAGGTCGCGGCGGTCGCGACGACGCTGGGCGGCAGCGAGGCCGTGAAGATGTAGGGTCTCGCTGCGAAGCGCATCACCTCGAATTTGGGATGATCGGAAACGCAGAAGCCGCCGACCGTGCCGACGGACTTGGAGAAGGTGCCGACCACGAAATCGATTTCGTTCTCGACACCCTGTTCCTCATAGACGCCCCGGCCATTCTTGCCGAAGAAGCCCATGCCGTGCGCCTCGTCGACGAGGATCATGCAATTGGGATGCTTGCGCACCGCCGCGACCATCTCCGGCAGCGGCGCGACGTCGCCGAGCATCGAATAGACGCCTTCCAGCACGACCAGCTTCTGCGCGTCGGCGGGCAGGCGGCCGAGGCGCTTGTCCAGATCCTCGACGCTGTTGTGGCGGAAGCGGATGATCTCGGCATTGCCGAGGAAGCAGCCGTCATAGATCGAGGCGTGGCTGTCGGCGTCGATGATCACATAGTCGCCCTTGCCGGCGAGCGTGGAGATCATACCGAGATTGGCCTGGTAGCCGGTCGAGAAGACCATGGCGCTGCGTGTTCCGTAGAACTCCTTGAGCGCGTCCTCGCACTCCTTGTGGCCCTGATAGGTGCCATTGAGCACGCGCGAGCCGGTGGTGCCGGAGCCGAAATTGTCGAGCGCATCCTTGCCGGCCTGCACGACGTCCGGATCGAACGTCATGCCCATGTAATTGTAGGTGCCGAGCAGGATCGTGTCCTTGCCGTTGATGACGGCGAGGGTCGGCGACTTCACTTCGCTCATCACGATCGCGTAGGGATCGCGCACGCCCGTCGCCAGCAGCGCGGCGCGCTCGGCGAGGATGCCGTCATATTTGGAGAACAGGTCGGTCTCCGCCTCGACCGCCCGCATCGTCGTCGCCGTCTTCTCGATCACTTCGGCCATGGGCTCAGCCCTCTCCGCGCAGCTTGAGCACCGCGTCGACCAGCTGGCCGACCGTCTCGATCTCCGCCTGCATGTTCATCGTGATGATGATGTCGAATTCGTCCTCGATCGCCGCCACGAAATCCATCACGGTGAGGCTGTCCCACTCAAGATCCTTGGCGAAGCTGGTCGCATCGGTCAGCGCCACGCCCTTCTTGTTGAAGGGCTCGATCTGCGCGGAAACCTGCGCGAAAACGTCCTGACGGTCCGACATCGGTATCTCTTTCTGTGATGGCCTGGGAGCTTTCCGTGCGGAATGCCTCCTTGGGCGTGCCTATGGCAAGGGAATAAGGCGGCATTCGGGCATGAATGCGGACAGGTTGAGCGAAGGAAAATGTCTCGAGACGATAATTTTCTTCCAAAGGTCACACTAAAGTCACACTATCGCGCGTCTTTTTTCGCCGTTCCTTTGCTCCTTCCGTCCGCGCGCCGGATAGCCCTTCGGAAGGCATGCCATGCATGAGTGGCTGTAGGACAGGGCATAGTGACCGGGAGCGGAACCGGCTAAACCACGACGCACTTCGGACACGACAAGGGGAGGACGCATGCTGCTGGAGACGATGGCAACCGGGCGCACGCCGCTGGACCTGACCGACCTCAATGGCAAGACCGCCGTGGTCACGGGCGCGGCATCCGGCCTTGGCCTCGCGCTCGCGCGGCGGCTGAAGGCGGAGGGCATGAACCTTGTCCTTGCCGATTTCGACGGCGAGGCGCTCGATCAAGCGGCTACGGAACTGGATGCGCTCGGCATCCTGACCGACGTGCGCGATCCCGCAAGCGTGCAGGCGCTGGCCGCTGCGGCCGTGGCGCGGTTTGGCGCCGTCCATCTGCTCTGCTCCAACGCCGGCGTCGCGCGCATGGCAGGCATCGAGCATCTGACGCTGGAGGACTGGCGCTGGCTGTTCGACGTCAATCTGTTCGGCGCGGTGACGGTGACGAAAGCCTTCCTTCCACTGCTCAAGGCGGCGGCCGAGGGCGGGCACATGCTGTTCACCGCCTCGCTCTCCAGCTTCTATCCGACGCGCGCGCAGGCGGCCTACGCGGCGACCAAATATGCGCTCGCCGCCTTCGGCGAGACGCTGGCGCTGGAACTGCAGGCCGAGGAAGCGCGCGTCGGCGTCACCCTGCTTTGCCCTGGCCCGGTGCGCACCAATATCGGCACCGGCTATGCCAGGCGCGAGATGCAGTATCGTGGGGCAGCACCGGCCGAGGGAACGGCGACCGACATTCACGAGCGGGCGTTTCGCGACGAGACCTTCGACACCGACTGGAGCGCGGCGGACGATATCGCCGAAGCGGCGCTGGCGGGGATGCGGCGCGGAGAGCTGTGGGTCATCACGCATCCCGATCTGATGTCCGCGACGGTGGCGCGGCACCGGGGCATCGAGGCGGCGGCGGAGCGCGAGCCGGGGCGGCAGGATCTGGCGCAGCCGATATAAGCCGGGCCGACGAGGGGATTCAGCCGCGCAGCAGCCCTTTGGCGCGATAGGCGGCGGCGGTGGCGGCAAGGCCGTCCTCGGTCGGGATGCCCGGCGTCCAAAGGGCGGCCGGGGGGGACATCGCGGCGCGCGAGACCCAGTCCTCATGGCAGAAATAGGCAGCGCGATCGGGCGTCAGCCGCGCCTTGTCGCCGCGCAGCAGGCGGTCGACGCGCGCGCCCATGCGAACGATGCGCGAGGGAAGCGACAGGGTGCGAACCCTGGGCCGGCCGACAGCGCGGCCGATCGCGCGGGCGAACTCGACATGGCTCCAGCCGGTGGGGCGGGCATCGTCGACCTCGTAGATGGCGGCAACCGTGTCGCGATCCTGATGCACGGCCAGGCGGACCAGCAGATCGGCGAGATCGTCGACATGGATGACGGAGAGGCGGCCACCGGGCGGCAGCAGGACGATGCCGCGCGTCGCCATCTGGAACAGCTCCAGCAGTTCGGCATCGCCGGGGCCGAAAATGGCGGGCGGGCGAACCATGGTCCAGTCGAGACCGCTCTCGGCGACATGACGCTCTGCCTCGGCCTTCGACCAGCCATAATCGGAGAGGGCCGGCTCGCGGGCGGCAAGCGAGGAGACATGGACGAAGCGGGCGACGCGGGTCTGCTTCATCGCGGCAATGAGCGTGGCCGTGCCGGTCGCGTTGCCGGCCTCGAAGGCGGCGCGACTGGGCGCGTTGACCATGCCGGCGATGTGGATGACCGCGTCCGCGCCCTCGACGAGACGGGCGAGCGCACCGGCATCCTCCAGCGATCCGGCGACCCACTCCAGCCCTTCGCGCGGTTCCTGCGGGCGACGGGTGAGCGCGCGGACCTGATGGCCAGCGGCAAGCGCCTGGGCAAGCACCGCCTTGCCGACGAAGCCGGTGCCGCCGGTGACGGCTAGCAGGCCCAAAGGAGCGCCTTCATAGCAGCACCATATAGTCGCGATGGACGATGGCGGCCCGCGGGCTGCCGCCGAGCAGGGCGGCTACCTCGTCGCTGCGCTTGCCGATGATCCGTTCGGCGTCTCCGCTGTCATACTGCGCGAGGCCACGGGCAATGAGTGCGCCGTCCGGCCCGGCAATGTCGATCACGTCGCCGCGCGCATAAAGGCCACTGGTGCCGGTGATCCCGGCGGGCAGCAGGCTGCGGCCCTGGCGGAGCGCATTGGCAGCGCCCTCGTCGACCTTGAGATGGCCCTTCACCGTCAGGCGCCCGGCGAGCCAGTCCTTGCGCGCGCCGCGGCGGGCGGCCGCGCGGAACAGGGTGCCGCGGCCGCTGCTCTGCCAGGCACCGAGCGGCGCATCCACGCGGCCGGAGATAATGGCGAGATGCGCGCCGGCGCCGGTCGCGATCTGCGCGGCCTGCAGCTTGGAGACCATGCCGCCCGAACCCATGCCGGAGGCCGAATTGGTGTCCGCCATGGCGAGGATCACGCCATCGATCTTCTCGACCAGCGGAATGATCGTGGCATCGGGATTGCTGTGCGGATTGGCGGTGTAGAGCCCGTCTATGTCGGAGAGCAGCACCACCGCGTCGGCGCGGGCGGCCTGGCCGATGCGGGCGGCGAGGCGGTCATTGTCACCGAAGCGGATTTCCTCGGTGGCGACGCTGTCATTCTCGTTGACCACGGGCACGACGCCGAGGCCGATGAGGCGATCGAGCGTGGCGGAGGCATTGAGATAGCGGCGGCGATCCTCGAGATCGCCGAGGGTGACCAGCATCTGCGCTGCGGCGATGCCATGCGTGGCGAGAAGGTCGGCCCAGACCTGGCTGAGCGCGATCTGGCCGACGGCGGCGGCGGCCTGCGCGTCCTCCAGCGTGGCGCGACCGCCCTTGGGCAGGCCAAGACGCCGGGCACCGAGCGCGATGGCGCCGGACGAGACGATGACGATCTGCTGCCCCGCCGCGCGCCGCGCCGCGATTTCGCCGACCAGGCTCTCGATCCAGGCGCGATGCACGGTGCCGTCCGGCGCGACGAGCAACGCAGAGCCGACCTTGATGATGATGCGGCGGGTGGCTTCGGGGGGGAAGCCGGTCAGAGATTGAATCACAGAATCTTGTCCCCCAAACCACATCCGTTCGGGCTGAGCTTGTCGAAGCCCAGCCCTTCTTCCGTCAACCTCGCAGGCGGAAAAGAACAGCCCTTCGACAGGCTCAGGGCGAACGGTGTTTGAGCTTGGGAGCTGGCGCTCAGATCGGCGACCATGGCTTGTCCCCCGTCTCGCCCGCTTCCTCCTCCTCGGCCTTCTTCGCCTCGCCGAGCAGCGGGATGATAGCGTCGAGCAGCTTGCCTACGCCCTCGCCGGTCGCGCCGGAGATGATGTAGGCTTTGCCCGCGCCGGCCTTCTTGAGATCCTTGGCGATGTCCTTCATCAGCTCGTCGCCGAGCAGGTCGCCCTTGTTGAGCGCGAGGATCTGGAGCTTCTCGTCGAGCCCTTCCCCATAGGCTTCCAGCTCGCCCTGCACGATGCGCCACGCCTCGACCGGATCGTCGGCGGTCGCGTCGATCAGGTGGATGAGCACGCGACAGCGCTCAATATGCCCGAGGAAGCGGTCGCCGATGCCGGCGCCCTCGGCCGCGCCCTCGATGAGGCCCGGAATGTCGGCAAGCACGAACTCGCGGCCCTTGTGCAGCACCACGCCGAGCTGCGGCTTGGTGGTGGTGAAGGCATAGGCGCCGACCTTCGCCTTGGTGTTGGTCACCTGGTTGATGAAAGTCGACTTGCCGGCATTGGGCATGCCGACCAGGCCGACATCCGCCAGCAGTTTCAGGCGCAGCCACACCCAGCGCTCCTCGCCGGGCCAGCCCGTGCCGTGCTGGCGGGGCGCGCGGTTGGTCGAGGTCTTGTAGCTCGCATTGCCGCGCCCGCCGTCGCCGCCGCGCAGCAACGTGACGCGCTGACCGACTTCGGTAAAGTCGGCGAGGATGTCGCTATAGCCCTGCTCGTCCGGGTCGGAGATGACCTGCGTGCCGACCGGCACCTTGATGACAAGATCATCGCCGCCAGCGCCCGTGCGGTCGCCGCCCTCGCCGTGCCCGCCACGCGGCGCCTTGAAATGCTGGGTGTAGCGGAAGTCGATAAGCGTATTCAGTCCCGCCACCGCCTCGAAGATGATGTCTCCGCCCTTGCCGCCGTTTCCGCCGTTGGGGCCGCCATATTGAATATATTTTTCACGCCGGAAGCTGACAGCCCCCGGCCCGCCCGCACCCGAGCGAATGAAAATCTTTGCCTGATCCAGAAAATGCATGGCGGCCACATAGGGATTTTGGACGGAAAGGTGAAGCTTTGTGGGAAATCACCCCCGTGCGTCGCGATCAGGGGCGCGGATGGTCCGGCTGATAGAGGCCGAGCGGCCCGCCGCCGGGCAGCGTGATCGTGGTGAGCCGTCCCCAGGGCTGCGCCTGCACTTCGCTGCACGCGACACCGTTGGCGCCGAGCTCCGCCATGGTCGCGGCGAGATCGTCGCACATGAGGAAAAGCTGCTCGGTCCCGCCGGTTTCTCCCGGATGCACGGCAAGCTCGGACGGCGGCAGGGCGAAGATCAGCCAGCCATGGCCGGCATCGACATGGGACAAGCCGAGCACGTCACGCAGGAAGGCGCGATCGGCCTCGGCGTCCTTCGAATAGATGACGACATGGGCACCGCTGATCATGCGTCGCCTCCCCGACTGCCCGCGCAGATCATGCCATAGCCGCCCCGCGCCGTCACCGCCTTCGCGCAGTTTGCAGAGCCGAATCGCCATGCTAGTCCGCAAGCAAGAGCCTGAGGAGCAGCGGATGACGGTCATTGCGGCGAAGCGATACCGCGACGGCGTCGCCGTCGAGGAGATCGACATCTACAGCAAGGCGCACGAAGCGCCGCCCGGCCCGGGAGAGTTTTTCTGGATCGGCCTGCAGGAGCCGAGCGCCACCGAACTCAAGCTGGTGGGCGACTGCTTCGGCCTGCACCCGCTGGCGCTGGAGGATGCGCGGCGCGCGCTGCAACTCCCCAAGATCGAGCAATATGGCGACCAGCTCTTCATCATCCTGCGCACCGCGCAGCTGGAGGGCGAGCGCATCGTCTACGGCGAGACCTCGATCTTCCTGGGGCCGGGCTTCATCGTCACCGTGCGCCACGGATCGAGCCGCGCCCACAGCGAGTTGCGCGCCAAGCTGGAAAGTGCACCAAGCACGCTCATCCACGGGCCGGACTATGTGCTGCACTCGATCCTGGACTTCATCGTCGACGGCTATTTCCCCATCGTCGAGACCTTCGAGGAACAGGCGCTGGCCATGGAGGCGCATGCCGGCGACACCTTCCTCGATCATGCGATGATCCGCCGCATCTTCGCGATCCGGCGCGAGGTGGTGCGCTTCCAGCGGATCCTGAGCGTCATGGGGGACGTGGTCTCGCGGCTGGTCAACCTGACCCTGCCGCATGTCGATGCGGACATGGTGCCTTATTTCCGCGACGTGCAGGACCATGTCCGCCGCGCGGAATATCGCCTCGCGGGACTGCGCGACATCCTCACCTCGGTCGCCGAGACGAGCAGCCTGCTCGAGCAGCAGCGGCAGGGCGATATCACCCGACGGCTGGCCGCCTGGGCGGCAATCCTCGCCGTGCCGACGGCGGTTGCCGGCATCTACGGCATGAACTTCGACTTCATGCCGGAGCTGCGCTGGAAATACGGCTACTTCGTCGTGCTGGGCGCAATGGTTACGACCTGCTCGTTCCTCTATTGGCGCTTCCGCCGCTCCGGCTGGCTGTGAGCGCATGACGCAAGCCCCGGTCATCGAGACGGCGCGCCTGCGTCTGCGCGCCCATCGCCGTGCTGACTACGCCGCCTGCAAGGCGCTGTGGCAGCATCCCGAAACGATTCGCTACATCGGCGGCGTGGCGCAGGACGATCAGGCGGTCTGGTTCCGGCTGCTACGCTATGGCGGCATGTGGCCGATGCTCGGCTTCGGCTTCTGGGTGTTCGAGGACAAGGCGAGCCGCGCCTATCTGGGCGAAGGCGGCCTGCTCGACGCGGCGCGCGGCATCGAGGCGCTGGACCACATGACCGAAGTGGGCTGGGCGATCGTGCCAGAGGCGGCGGGACGGGGCCTCGCCACCGAGGCGATGCAGGCGATTCTCGCCTGGACGGACGCCAATCTCCACCTCACGCGCACCGCCTGCATCATCGACCCCGACAATGCGCCATCCCTGCGGGTGGCAGCGAAGCTCGGGTTCGAGGAGATCGACCGGCCCGATCTGATGGGCCAGCCGATCATCCTCATGCATCGCGAACGTCAGGCCGCCATCACGCCCGAATCGCCGTAGAGTTCGTTCGCCACGTCCGGTCGCATGTCGACCTCGCCGCTGTCCTCGAAGACGATGGTGAGGACGTCCTCGCCGCGCGCGGCGCTGTGGACCCGGTCGAAACTGCCGGTCGGGCGGAAGCCGAGCTTGCGCAGGACGCGGCCCGAGGCGGGATTGTCCACCGCATGGCGCGCCCGGATCGTCCGGTGCCCCATGGCGCGGGCGGCATGAACCAGCGCGCGGGTCTGCTCCGTGCCGAAGCCGAGGCCCCAGTAAGGGCGCGCGACCCAATAGCCGATCTCGACCGAACCATCCTCGCAGGCCGTCAATCCACAGCCCCCGACAAGGCGGGGCGTGCCCCTCGTGCGGAGGAAAGCGAGCAGCTTGGGATGCCGATGATCGATCGGGAGGCCGAGAAACTGTTCCGCATCCGCGATGGCATAGGGATGCGGCACGCGCGCGAGGTTGCGGGCAAGATCGCGGTCGTTGAGCGCGAGGCTCAACGCAGCGGCGTCGTCATGCCAGCCGGGGCGCAGCAACAATCTGGAAGTACGGGCAAACATCTCAAAGTCTCTCCTGTGCGCCGGGCTCGTGCCCTGCGTTGATGACGATTTGGCGACAGGCTTGAGACCCCCGGGCCTTGCCGTGTCGGCTGTCCGTCCAAACGGGCCTGGGAAGCGCTGTTTGCCGCGCATCGATGCATCGGATCAGCAGACCCGGGCACCCAAGCGGAGCAAGCACGCTTCGCAGGTCCGCCTGCGCGGACCGCCGGCGCGACCATCGGTGAAACGGGTCGAGGCCGGTCTGGATCCAGGGGAGACAAGAAAAAAGGGAGGAGGGGCGACCCCTTCTCCCTTGGTGCTATGCGGACCGGTCTCCCGGTCCCCAAGGGATCGCCCCGCTGAGCGATCCCTCTGGAATCACTCGGTTATTCCGCGGCTTCCGCCATCATGTCGACCGATACATATTTGCGGCCGAGCTTGCCCTGATGGAACACGACGCGACCCTCGGAAAGGGCGAACAGCGTGTGGTCCTTGCCGATGCCGACATTGCGGCCCGGATAGACGCGGGTGCCGCGCTGACGCACGAGAATGTTGCCGCCGATCACGATCTGACCGCCGAACTTCTTCACGCCAAGGCGCTTCGATTCCGAATCGCGACCGTTGCGCGACGAACCGCCAGCTTTCTTATGTGCCATGGTCTATACTCCTCGTATCTCTCAGGCTTCGGCAGCTGCCGGAGCGTCGGCCTTCTTGGCCGCGGCCTTCTTCTTCGGCGCTTCGCCGCCGATCGACAGGATCTTGAGGATCGTGTGCTGCTGGCGGTGGCCGTTGCGACGGCGATAATTGTGACGGCGACGCTTCTTGAAGACGATCACCTTCTCGCCCTTGGCCTGGGCAATGATCTCAGCCGAAACGGCAAGGCCCTTGCTGTCCTTGATCTCGGAGCCTTCGCCCGCGAGCAGGACATCGTCCAGCGTGATGGTGTCGCCGGCTTCGCCAGCGAGCTTCTCAACGACGATCTTGTCTCCGGCGGCGACGCGATATTGCTTGCCGCCCGTACGCACCACTGCGAACATGGGCCTAACTCTTCTCGTTCAAAAATGCTTGGCGCGAGCGATATGGCGCAGCCACAGGCCACCCACGCGGGAAAAGGCCCCTTAGTGGGGCGGTTTGATTCTGTCAACGGCGCGAAACCGCGAAAATGCTTCCCGGCCGCGCCTTGGCGAACGCTGCGGCCCTAGGCGATCCCCGGCAGCTCTCCCTCATAGCGCCCCCTTGGCCGAATCAGCGAGCCGGTCGTCACCTGCTCGATCGCGTGCGCGACCCAGCCGACGCTCCGACCCAAGGCGAAGAGAATGAACGGCGCATCGGCCGGCAAGGCGAGCGCGCGGGTCATGGCGCAGAGCGCGAAGTCGATGTTGGGCGGGCGCCCGGTGGCTTCGACGGACGCATCGCACAGGGCGATCATCAGCGGATCGAGCGGGACATGATCGAGCAGGGCCAGGCCGCGCGGATCGCCCTGCGGATAAAGGACATGGCCGAACCCTTGCAGCGCCTGGCCCGAGGCGAGCCAGCGCGACAGGGCCGGGCCGGCGCCTTGCTGCTCGGCCTGCCCGACGAGCAAGGCGAGCGAGGCAGCCGCGCCGCCATGGCGGGGGCCGGACAGGGTGGCGAGGCCAGCGAGCAGGCAGGCGGCAATCGACGCACCGGTCGAGGCGGCGACCCGCACCGCGAAGGTCGAGGCGTTGAGCTCATGATCCGCCATCAGCACCATCGTGCGGCGCAACAGATCGGCATGAAGGGGATCGAGGCGCCAATGTTCGGCAAGGCGCACGTGCATGGGCGCATCGCCCGGCGGCAAACCGAGGCCCGTGACGAGCCGGGCTATGGCGGCCGCGCCATCCGCGCCGAGTTGGGCGGTCGAGCGGCCGAGGCTGGGGAGGCTGTGCTGGGCGATTGCGGCGAGGGCGGCGAAGGGGCCGTCATCGCCGGGGCTGGGCGCCGATTCGGCGAAATGCGGCGGTGCGGGCAATTCCCAGAGCAAAGCCGCGACATCCTCCAGCGTGGCCCGCTCCGACAGGGCAAGCGCATCCTCGCCGCGATAGACGAGCCGCTCACGATCGATCGTCGAGATGCGGGTCGGCAAGGCCGGCTCGCCCCAGGATATGGCGCTCGCCGCGATGGCGCCCGCCTTGCGCCCGCGTCGCCGGCGGGCGGTCAGCCGCTCGATGTCCGCCGCCGCATAGAGGCTGCGCCGCGGATCGGCGGGATCGGGTCGCGCACCGATCCAGCCGCGGCTCACATAGGCATAGAGTGTCTGCGCCCGCACCCCGAGCCGCTCCAGTGCGGCTGCCCGACCGATCCAGCTGTCCATAATTGATTCTATTGATCAAGATTGATGACGTTCGGTTCCTGCATCATGTGGACGCGCATCAAGGTCAAGAAGGAAACGCGCATGAGCAATGGACTTGAAGACGTGATCGCGGCGGACACGCGGCTATCGGACGTCGACGGGCTGGCGGGTCGCCTCATCATCCGCGGTCACGGGCTGGACGAGCTGGCGGGCAGCTGGAACTGCGAGCGCATCGCCGGGCTGCTGTTCGACGGCTTCTTCGCCGATCTGCCGGACGAGGCAGGACTGCGACACCGGCTGGGCAACGCCCGGGTGGACGTTCATGCCCGTCTTGCCGGCCTGCTGCCGCACCTGGCGGCGTGCGGCGCCTATGACGGCCTGCGCGCGGGCGTGGCGCTGCTGCCCGATGGCGACACGCTCGACGATGCGCTGCGGCTCATCGCGGCACCGGCGGTGCTGATCCCGGCCATCGTGCGGCTGAGGGCGGGCAAGGCGGTGCTGTCGCCAGAGGCCGGCCTGGCCCATGCGGCGGACATGGCGCGCATGCTCTCCGGTGAAATCTCGGAGCCCAAGGCGGCAGCGCTCGAGACCTATCTGGCGACCGTCTGCGACCATGGTCTCAACGCCTCGACCTTCACGACGCGCGTGGTCGCCTCGACCGGGGCGGGCCTCACCTCCAGCGCGCTGGCGGGTCTCGGCGCGCTCAAGGGGCCGCTCCACGGCGGCGCGCCCGGGCCGGTGATCGAGATGCTGGACGCGATCGCGGCATATGGCGACGCGCGGGACTGGCTGACGCGCCATGTCGAGGCGGGCGAGCGGATCATGGGCTTCGGCCACCGCATCTACCGGGTGCGCGACCCCCGCGCGGACGCGCTCAAGGCGGCCGTGCGGCGCCTGGCGGGCAGCGCGGGCGACGAGCGGCTCTGCTTCGCTGAGGAGGTCGAGCGGACCGCGCTCGCTGTGCTGCGCGCGTTGAAGCCCCAGCGCGCGCTGCAGACCAATGTCGAGTTCTACACCGCCCTGCTTCTGGAGGCGGTCGGCTTCCCGCCCGAGGCCTTCACCGGCGTCTTCGCGGCCGGCCGCATGGTCGGCTGGCTCGCCCATGCGCGCGAGCAGGCGCTGACCGGCCGGCTGATCCGGCCCCGCTCGCGCTATGTCGGGCCGCAGGTGGATCTCGCTGCATAACGGGCGCGGCGGCGCGGTTGAACGGTCCGCGCCGTCGCCCTACATGGCAGGGACCATGCTACGCCGCCTTGCTGCTTTCCTCGCCCTCTTCGCCCTCGCCCCGGTCGCGACCGAGGCGCAGACGCGCTCCTCGCCACCCTCGCTCGCCAAGCGACCCATCGAATCGCGCGACCGCTCGGTCCCGGCGCCCAAGCCTGTCGAGCCGGCGGCGACCGATCCGGCGCTGAGCGCCGAAGTGGCGAAGCTCGGGCAGCAGGCCGCCAGCGGCGACGCCGCGTTCCAGCAGCAGATCGCGCAGGGCCGCACGGCCATTGGCGCGGCGAGCAGCGCCGCACCGAACAGCGAGGCGTGGATCGCCGGGCAGGTGGCGATCAGCTCGCTCGACAGCGCACGCTATGACAGCGTCTCGGCGCTCGCCGGGCTCGACGTGCTCTACGTCAGCAAGCAGGACAGCACGGACGCCGCGCGGGTGCAGGCCGATGTCGCGACCATCGATCCGGTGCGCGCGCGCGTGCTCGCAACGGTCGATGCGCAGAACGATGCGCTGGACAGCCTCCGCAAGGCGCTGCGGCAGCCCTGACCCGCTCAGTCGGCGTGGGCGACCGCGTGCAGCGCTTCCATATGTTCGGCGCCCTCGCGCACATAGCCTTTGACGCCGCGCTGCATGCCGAAGATGTCGGCTTCGCTGAGTTCGCGCATGAACTTGGCCGGGCGGCCGCTCCAGAGCTGGCCTGAGGGCATCTTCTTGTTGGGCGTCAGCATCGCCCCCGCCGCCAGCATCGCGTCACCCGCAATCTCGCAGCCGTCCATGACGATCGCCCCCATGCCGACAAACGCGCGGTCATGCAGGATGCAGCCATGCACCAGCGCCATGTGGCCGATCAGCACGTCCTCGCCGATGATCGCGGGATGGCCGCCATCGCCATAGTCTGTCTCGACATGGACGACGCTCAGATCCTGGATGTTGGAACGGGCGCCGACGCGGATATGATTGATGTCCGCGCGCAGCACGCAATTGTACCAGATGCTCGCCTGCGCACCGATCTCGACATCGCCAATGATGCGACTGCCCGGCGCAATGAACGCGCTCTCGTGAATCTTCGGCGTCTTGCCGTTGATGGCGAGGATGGTGGTGCCTGGCCAGCGGGCCTCGGCATCGGCGGGCGAGGTGATCACGGTCATGCGGGCGATATGAGGCCAAGGCCGGCGGGGATCAACGAATATCCGTGCCGGGCAAGGAATAGCGCCGCACCGTGCCGGTCAAGTCGGCGCCCAGTTCGTCCGCGCCAACTCGTACACCATCGTGGGATTATCCTGCGGCGGATAGTCGGGATCGGGATAATCGAGATCGGCCCGACGGGTCATGCCGAGCTTTTCCATGAGGGACCAGGAGGCGCGATTGCTCTCAGAAGTCTGGCCATAGACCATCTCCATGCCCATCCGATCGAAGGCGAAGGCCAGCGCCGCGTCCGCCGCCTCGCGGGCATAGCCCTGGCCCCAGCAGTCCGGGCGCAGCAGCCAGCCGATCTGGACCTGCCCGGCCAGAGCCGCCGGCGCGCAATCGGTGACGATGCGCGAGAGGCCGCAATGGCCGATGAGCATGCCGTCCGCGACGCGCTCGACCAGCATGAAGGAGAAGCAGTCCTCCGCCCAGCCGGCCTCCATGCGCGCAAACTTGGCGGCGATCTGCTCGTCGCTCTGCGGCCCGCCAAGATTGGCCATGACCATAGGCACGTTCATATGCGCCAGCCAGACCGCCTGATCGCCATCCGCCTCTGTGCGCAGGCGCAGGCGCGCCGTCTCGGCGACGATGCGGGTCACCGCGCGATGCTGTAGGTGATGTGGCGCAGCAGCGGGCTGTCCGCAGCCAGGCCGGGATGATCGAAATCGAGATCGCCGTGCCGGGCCATGCCGAGCCGCTTCATCAGGCCCCAGCTGCGGCTGTTCGCCAAAACGGTGATCGCCCAGATGCGATCGTCGGGCAGGTTGGCGAAGCCCCAGGCGAGACACGCCTCGGCCGCCTCGCGCGCATAGCTCTGTCCCCAGGCGTCGGCGCGCAATCGCCAACCGATCTCGATGCGCCCTTCGATCGGCGTATCGAGGGGCCCGGGCTTGAGGCCGCAAAAGCCGAGCATCGCGCTATCGACGCGCCGCTCGATGGCCCAGAAGCAATAGCCGTGCTCGGCCTGGAAGCTCCGCTGGCGCGCGATTGCGGCATGGATGTCCTCCGCGCTCTGCGGGGGGCCAAGATGCTCCATCACGTGCGGATCGCGGCACAGGGCCAGCAGCGGCGCATGATCCTCGTCCCGCCAGGCGCGCAGGATCAGCCGCCCGGTCGGGAGCGCAAAATCATCCATTCAGCAGCCGCGCGGCGTGCAGCGCGTGATAGGTCAGCACGCCCGCGCAGCCCGCGCGCTTGAAAGCCATCAGCGTCTCGAGCACCAGCGCGTCGCGGTCGCCTGCTCCCACGGCCGCGGCGGCCTCGATCATCGCATACTCGCCGCTCACCTGATAGGCGAAGACCGGCACGTCGAAGGCGTCCTTCACCCGCGCGACAATGTCGAGATAAGGGAGGCCCGGCTTCACCATCACGCTGTCCGCGCCCTCGGCAAGATCGAGCGCCACTTCGCGCAGTGCCTCGGCACCATTTGACGGGTCCATCTGGTAATTCTTCTTGTCGCCTTTCAGCAGGCCGCGCGAGCCGACGGCATCGCGGAACGGCCCGTAGAAGGCCGAGGCATATTTGGCGGCATAGGCCATGATCTGGACATTGGCATGGCCCTCGGCCTCCAGCGCTTCGCGGATCGCGCCGACGCGCCCATCCATCATATCGCTGGGCGCGATGATGTCCGCGCCTGCCGCCGCCTGATTGAGCGACTGGCCGATCAGCAGGTCGACCGTCGCGTCATTGACGACATAGCCGGTCTCGTCGAGCAAACCATCCTGCCCGTGGGCCGTATAGGGATCGAGCGCGACGTCGGTCAGCAGGCCGATCTCGGGCACCGCATCCTTGATGGCGCGGATCGCCTGGCACATCAGATTGTCGGGATTGAGCGCCTCAGTGCCGTCGTCGCTGCGCTTGTCGGCTTCCGTGTTCGGGAACAGGGCGAGGCAGGGGATGCCTTCCGCCACCGCGTCCTTCGCGCGCGCCACGGCGAGATCGACCGACCAGCGCGAGACGCCCGGCAGGCTGGCGATCGGCTCCTCGACATTGCTGCCGGCAGTCACGAACAGCGGCCAGATGAAATCCGACGGCGCGAGACGATGCTCGGCATGCAGCGCCCGGCTCCAGGCCGAGGCGCGCGTGCGACGCATGCGGATGGCGGGATAGCTGGGCGCGGGGAAAGTGGGCATGTGGCGGCATTAAGCCGCGCCGGGCCGGCGTTCAACCCGCGAAGGAAGCTCGCGTTCCTGCGATAGCAGGAGCGCTACCTTGCTCAGAGCGTGAAGGTGAGGTTGCTCAGCGTCGCCGCGTCGGCAGGATGGAAAGCCGCCCAGACCGGCAGCAGGCCGGCGCCAGCAGCCGTCATGCCGCACAGCACATAGCCCACATAGACCAGAATCTGCGGATGGGCGCGACCCGCGCGCTTGTTGCTTGCCGCCGACGACAGCACGAAACTCATGAGGGCGCTGTACGTCAGCGCCGCGAATGCCAGCATGTCTCACCCAGTTGTTTGAAGCGACCGTCGCCGCACGTCCTCATTTGTCCGGAGCGCGGCCTGCCCGACTTTATCGCCCCGAATGGTTAATGCCGCGTGTCTTGCTGCGCCGCAATATGACTCGCGGGCCGTTTGCGACGAACCGAGCGAGACCCTTCCGCGAATATCGCAGTGGGCAGTCCGCTTGCCGCTTGCTAGGGGGCGTTATGACAGATCTTTCCGATATGCCCGAGGGCATCAAGGACCACCCGTTCGATTCCGCCCTGTCCGAGCGCTACCTCGTCTATGCGCTCTCCACGATCACGGCGCGCTCGCTGCCGGACCTGCGCGACGGCCTTAAGCCCGTGCACCGGCGCCTGCTCTGGGCGATGCGGCTGCTGCGGCTGGAACCCAGCGGCCCGGCGCCGGATATTCTCGTCGCCAGTCCGGAACGGAACAACACCGGCTACAAGAAGTGCGCGCGCGTCGTCGGCGACGTCATCGGCAAATATCACCCGCATGGCGACCAGTCCGTCTATGACGCGATGGTGCGCCTGGCGCAGGACTTCTCGCTGCGCACGCCGCTGGTCGACGGGCAGGGCAATTTCGGCAATATCGACGGCGATAACGCGGCCGCCATGCGCTACACCGAGGCGCGGCTGACCCAGGCGGCCGCCGACCTCATGGACGGCCTCGACCAGGGCACGGTCGACTTCCGGCCGACCTATAATGGCGAAGAAGAGGAACCGGAGGTCTTCCCGGGCCTCTTCCCCAATCTCCTCGCCAATGGCGCCAGCGGCATCGCGGTCGGCATGGCGACCAGCATCCCGCCGCACAATGTCGCCGAGATCATCGACGCCGCGAGCCTGCTGATCGAGGAGCCGGAAGCCGAGCATGCGACGCTGATGTCGCTGATGAAGGGTCCGGACTTTCCGACCGGTGGCCTGCTGGTCGATTCTCCGCAGATCATCTCGGACGCCTACGCGACGGGGCGCGGATCGCTGCGCGTGCGCGCGCGCTGGCACAAGGAAGATGAAGGGCGCGGTACCTGGATCGCGGTGGTCGACCAGATCCCCTATGGCGTGGCCAAGGGCAAGCTGATCGAGCAGATCGCCCAGCTCATCGCCGACAAGAAGCTGCCGATCCTCGCCGACGTTCGCGACGAATCGGACGAGACGCTGCGGATCGTGCTGGAGCCCCGCGCCCGCACCGTCGATCCCGACGTGCTGATGGACAGCCTGTTCCGGCTGACCGACCTCGAAAATCGCTTCCCGCTCAACATGAACGTGCTGGGCGCGGACCGCACGCCGCGGGTCATGGGTCTCAAGGACCTGCTGCTCGCCTGGCTGCGTCACCAGATCGACGTGCTGGTCCGCCGCTCGCAGCATCGCATCGATCAGATCGACAGCCGGCTCGAACTGCTCGACGGCTACATCATCGCTTTCCTCAACCTCGATCGGGTGATCGAGATCATCCGCACCGAGGACGAGCCCAAGCCGGTGATGATGGCGGAATTCCAGCTCACTGACCGGCAGGCCGAGGCGATCCTCAACATGCGGCTGCGCAGCCTGCGCCGCCTTGAGGAAATGGAGCTGCGCCGCGAGCACAGCGAACTGACGGCGGAGCGCGAGGACCTGCAGAAGCTGGTCGACAGTCCGGCACGGCAGAAGACCCGGCTCAAGAAGGACCTGGCAGCGCTGCGCAAACGCTACACGCCCGAGCAGGGCATCGGCGCGCGGCGCACCGGCATCGAGCAGGCCGGCCCGGCGCGGGAAATCCCGCTCGAGGCGATGATCGAGCGCGAGCCCATCACCGTCATCATGTCGCAGCGCGGCTGGATCCGCGCGATGAAGGGCCATGTCGACCTCTCCTCGACCGAGACGCTGAAGTTCAAGGAAGGCGACGGCCCGGCCTATGCCTTCCATGCGCAGACCACGGACAAGCTACTGCTTGCCGGATCGGACGGGCGCTTCTTCACGCTCGGCGCGGACAAGCTGCCGGGCGGGCGCGGCTTCGGCGAACCGGTGCGGCTGATGATCGACCTCGCCAACGAGACCGGCATCGTAGCGCTGCTGCCTGCCAGGCTCGACGGCCGGCTGCTGCTGGCGGCGAGCGACGGGCGCGGCTTCATCGCCGCGATGGGCGAGATCATCGCCGAGACCCGCAAGGGCAGGCAGGTGGTCAACCTCAAGGACAAGGCGAGCCTGAAGATCGTGCGGCCGATCGCGAAGGGTGCCGATTCGGTCGCGGTGATCGGCGACAATCGCAAGCTGGTCATCTTCTCGCTGGCGGAGCTGCCGGAGATGACGCGCGGCCAGGGCGTGACCCTGCAGCGCTATCGCGACGGGGGGCTCTCCGATGCGACCACGCTGGTGCTTGCCGATGGCCTGAGCTGGGCGATGGGCGGCGAGACCGGGCGCACGCGCACCGAGACCGATCTGCTGCCCTGGCGCGCCGCGCGCGGCGCCGCAGGGCGCATGCCGCCGACCGGCTTCCCGCGGGACAACCGGTTCGGCTGAGCGGGCTCGACGGCCCGGCCACGGAAAGGTGCGTCCTCAACAAAGCCGCTCGGTTCGCCGCGTGCTTTAACCTTAATTTACCACGGGCATCCTATGCCCTCGGTCATGACTGTCCGCGCAAAACGCGAAGCGGAAGATTTGACGGCTGCCATGGTGCCGCAGCCGGCCCTCCGTCGCGTCCAGCGAATCGGGGAGGAGCCGGGTGCGCCAGCGGGCGGCTTTTCGGCGTTGTTGCGCGCCCTGCCTTATCCCGCCGCGCTGCTGAGTCAGGCTGGCGAGACGGTTGACCTGTGCGGCACGAACGAGGAATTCGCGCGATTCGACACGGAACTCGAATCGAGCGAGCCGACGACGGACCGACGCGCCGGACGCCATTTCAACTGGCGCGAACGGGCACTGGCGATGTTCACCTCCCGCCGCGCCTCGGACCGATTCGAACTCGAATTCCAGGGGCCGCTTGGTGCCCGCGTGTTCAGCTGCTCGCTGACCTGGGTGGAAGGCGATGGCGGCGACGACTCGCTGCTGCTCTTCACCGCGACCGACCGCACGAGTGAGCGCAAGGCAGAAAGCACCCTGCGCAAGGAGCTGCTGACCGACAGTCTCACCTCGCTCCCCAATCGCATCGGCTTCGTCGAAGAGATCGAGATGCTGGTCGAGAATCGGCTGGGTGCGACCGGTGGGCCGGGCAAGGCGAGCTACGCAATCATCGGGCTCGATCTCATCCGGTTCAGTCGCATCAACGAATCGCTGGGCGCCATGGCGGGCGACGAGCTCATCATCACAGTGGCGCGACGCGTGAAATCGGTGCTGCGCGCGGGCGACGTGCTGGCGCGAATCGGCGGCAACGAGTTCGCGATCTTCGCGCATGTCGGCTACGGCCTCTCCGAGGTGCTGCAGATCGCCGACCGCGTCCGCAAGGCTTTCGAATCGCCGATTCGCCTGTCCAGCTATCTCATCAACGTCGAGGTCGCTCTTGGCTGCGCGCTGGCGCAGGACGATGATGACGACGATGTCGAGAACCTGCTTCGCCAGGCGCAGGCAGCGGTCAAGCGCGCCAAGCAATCCGGCACGCTGGAAGTCTATCGCGCCCATGTGCTGCGCGAGGCGCTGAAGCGCTTCACGCTGGAGAATCGCCTGCGCGAAGCGATCGAGCATGGCGAGCTGGCCATGGTGTTCCAGCCGCTCATCAACCTGCAGACGGGCGAAGTGAAAGGCTTCGAGGCGCTGGCGCGCTGGGACGATCCGGTGCTCGGCTCGGTCTCGCCGTCGGAATTCATCCCGGTCGCCGAGGAATCGGGCCTGATCGTGCCGCTGGGCCGCTGGGCGATGTGCGAATGCGCGCAGACGCTGGCGGACTGGGACCGTCGCTATGGCGAGCGGCTGCCGATCACGATGAACGTCAACCTCTCGCCCGTGCAGATGGTGCGCGACAATGTGCCGAGGGCCGTCGAGGAAGCGCTGCGCTATGCGGCCGTCGACGGCAAGCGGCTCGTCATCGAGCTGACCGAAAGCGCGCTCATCACCGATCCGGACAAGACCCGGCAGTTACTGGCCGCGCTGAAGGCGATGGACGTGACCGTCGCCATGGACGATTTCGGCACCGGCTTCTCCAACATCTCCAGCCTACAATCGCTGCCGATCGACCTGCTCAAGATCGACCGCAGCTTCGTGACCGACATGATCGGCGACGACAACAAGATCGCGCTCGTGCGCGCCATCATCAGCCTCGCCGGCGCGCTCGGCATGCGGACGACGGCGGAAGGCATCGAGACGCGGGCCATGGCCGACGAGTTGCGCGCGCTCGGCTGCGATTTCGGTCAGGGCTATTATTTCGCGAAGCCGCTGCCTTCGCTCGAGGCCTATCGCTACTGGGCCGACCGCAGCGACGCGACGATCATCTGAGCCGCCATCTCGCGGGTCTCCGCCAAGGGCGGAAAACCCGCGGCGATCCAGGCCCTTTCCAGCGCCTGCAATGTCCGCGCGACTTGCGGCCCCGCTGCCAGCCCCATGGCAATGAGATCGCCGCCGCTCAGCGGTAGGCGCGGGACTGCCCAATCCTGCATGCGCGCGGCCTCGGCCGGCGTGAAGGCGCGGCCGAGCAGGATGCGGTCGACGGCGCTTTGCGGGCCAAGCCGATAGGCAAGCGCCTCGGGCGTCGCGGGATCCTCGTCGGCGAGCGCCTTCTGCAGCCTCTGCCGGGCCTTGTTGGAGAGGCGCAGCCGCGCGCCGATCTGGTCGGCGAGCGCTGGATCGCGCGGAAGCAGCGCGGCGAGGCGGCGCAGCCCATCCGGGGAGATGCCGGCCTCCGCTTCAGCGGCGATGAGCGCGCGCAGGGCGGCGACACCCGCCGCCGTGATTTCCGGCAGCACCGACTTCAGCACCTCGTCCGCCACCATCGCCGCGACGACGGGCGCGGGATCGGGCAGGCCGAGCAGGCGCAATAACTCGTCAGCGATGCGTTCGCGCGAGAGCGCCATCAGGCTCGTCGCCTGCGCCACGCAGGCGGCATAGTCCGGCGACGAGGGATCGAGCGCGCCGAAGCGGGCGGTGAAGCGGAAATAGCGCAGGATGCGCAGATGATCCTCGGCGATACGGGCCAGCGGATCGCCGATGAAGCGCACGCGCCGCGCCGCAAGGTCGGCCCGGCCGTCGAAATAATCGTGCAGCGCACCGCTCCGCGGATCGGCATAGAGCGCGTTCATGGTGAAGTCGCGCCGGGCGGCATCCTCACGCCAGTCGTCCGCGAAGGCGACCGTGGCGCGGCGGCCGTCGGTCGAGACGTCGCGGCGCAGCGTCGTGATCTCGACCGGCCAGTGGCCGAGCACCGCGGTGATCGTTCCGTGCGCGAGGCCGGTCGGCACGGCCTTGAACCCCGCTGCCTTGATGCGCCGCACGACCTCCTCGGGCCGGTGCAGGGTGGCGATGTCGACATCCTTTACCGGAATGCCGAGCAGCCCGTCACGAACCGCGCCACCGACGAAGCGCGCTTCCCCCTCGCCCGCGCCCAAAGCCGCGCAGAGCTTGTCCAGCCCGGCGCGTTCACGCCACTCGGAAGCCGGCAACATGTCCGGCAAAGTCGTGTTCACAGCCCCTCCCGCAAGACGGCGTCGGCCGCCTCGATGCGCCGCGCCAGATTGACCAGCATAGCAGCCGTCACACCCCAGATGCGCCGATCCTCCCAGAGATACTCATAGTAGCTCCGCTTGCCGCCCTGCCAATCCACCGTCTCGTAGCGGCGATTGGCGGGATCCAGAAGGAAATCGACGGGCACCTCGAAAATGGCGTCCACTTCCGCCTCGGCCGGGTGCAGCGGCAAGTCGGGCGGCACGATGCCGATGATCGGCTCGATCGCGAAGCCGGTGCCGGTGCGAAACATGTCCGAGCGACCGAGCACGTCCACCGCATCGCGCGGCAGGGCAATTTCCTCCTCCGCCTCGCGCAGGGCGGCGGCGACGGCGTCCGCATCCTCGGGATCAAGGCGGCCGCCCGGAAAGGCGACCTGCCCCGCATGAGCGCGCAGGCCCGCATGGCGGAGCGTGAACAGCATGCCCGGCTGCGGCCGGTCGGTGATCGCGATCAGCACGGCGGCGGGCGTGAACGGGCCGTCCGGCATCGGCCGGTTCTGGTAAAGAAACACGTCCTGCACTTGCGGCTGGTCCAGCCCCGGATCGAGCGCGGCAGCGAGGCGGGCGCGCAGGCTCATGCCCCGCTCTCCAGCACATGGAAGACGCCACCGCTCCACAGGCCGGCGGGATCGTGGCCTTCCTCGATCGCCAGATCCGCCAACGCATAATAGACCGGCCGGGCGATCCGCGCGCGCAGGCCGGCGTGAAGGCCGAGATAGGGGCGCGGCCCGGCCTCGCCTTCCTCGACATGGATGGGGTGCGCGGCATTGGCCACGACCCAGGCGTCCGTCGCGCCGATGCGGAAGCGCAGCTCGCGCGTCTCACCCGCACCGTCGCTTGCCACGTCGACGGCGATCAGCGGCGCATCCTCGACCGCGATGTCGAGCATCTCGACCGGCGTCACCAGCACATGCCGACCGTCCGGCTCGCGGCGCAGCAGCCGCGCGAACAGGCTCACCAGCTCCGGGCGACGAATCTCGCGGCCTTCATGATACCAGCGGCCCTCGCAATCGATGCGCATGAAGCTGTCACCGCAGCGCTCGGGATGCCATTGCTCGACCGGATAGCGCGCCAGCGGCGCTGCCTCCTCGGGCATGGCGGCGATCAGCCTGTCCAGTCTGGTTTCGTCCGCAACCATGCCGAGCAGATAGGCGCGCGAGCGAGGCTTGGCAAAGGGATGTCGGTGCGTGCCCGCACCGGCTTGTCGAACGGGCCGGGACACGGCACTTTCCGACGCATTGGCAAGTGGGGGAACAGACATGATCGGACGCAAGACAATCCTGACCGGCCTTGCCGGCGCAGTGCTGCTGGGCATCGGCTATGCGGCGGGCGCCGCCGACGCGCCGGGCGCCAAGGGCTACATCATCGCGGAGATCACCGTGACCGATCCGGCGACCTACAAGACCTATGCCGACCAGGTGCCCCCGATCGTCGCCAAATATGGCGGGCGCTATCTCGTGCGAGGCGGCAACCCGACCGGCGCGGAAGGCGCAGCGCCCGCTTCGCGCATCGCGATCATCGAGTTTCCGAGCCTGGCGGCGGCCAAGGCGGATTATTATTCGCCGGAATATCAGGCGATCATTCCGATCCGCCAGCGCGCCTCGACCGGACGCATCTTTCTGGCCGAGGGCGTGCCGCCAGCGCCGTAACGCCGACTGCCGCCCTCCTTATGCCTGTGCGGAGACCGGGAAGGTAACGCCGCGCGGGCCGAGCATGCCGGCCTGCGGCAGCAGTGTTCCGGCGCGCGCGCGCGTCAGCAGGCGATGCCGCTCGACCGGGCCGGGCGCCTGCCATTCCCCGGTCGCATCGGCCGTGAAGCCCCAGAAGCGGCCATAATATTCCGGATCGCCGATCATCACGAGCGGATCGCGCGGATGGGCGTCGACGGTCTCGATGAGCCGATCCATCAGCGCGCGGCCGATACCGTGGCGCTGCGCCTCCGGCGCGACCGCGACCGGGCCGACCATGACGAGCGGCGTCTGCGTGCCATCCGGGCCGTGCAACGCGACCGGCCAGCTCTGCAGCGCACCAATGAGCCGATCGTCCGAATCGACGGCGGCGAAGGAGAGGTCCGTGACCCAGGCCATGCCCAGCCGGATGCGATAGGCGGTCCGGCCATGACGATCGGGACCGAAGGCCGCATCGAGCAGCCCGGCAATCGCCGCGTCTCCCGCCCCTGCCAGTTCCCTGATCCGTGTCACCGCTTGCCGTTCGCCTTCCAAGCGGGCAATAGCGCCCGAGGCGGCGCCTTTAGCGGCTCGCGGCCAAATGAAAAGGACTATCTGAGGTCAGGTCATGGGACAGTCGGGGCCATCTGGCGCACCGGGAACGATGGATGACATGCTGGTGCTCGAGATCGACGATCTCGAGGTGGACGTGCTGACCGGCATCTATTCCGAAGAGACGCATCTGCCGCAGCCGCTGCGCATCAGCGTGCGCGCGCTGCTCAAGCATGCGGATCACTACGAGCCGAACTCGCCGCTCGGCCTCTCCAAGAACTACATGGACCTCAAGCACGCCGCGACAACCGCGATCACGCGCGGGCAGCATTTCATGCTGGTCGAGGCAGTCGCGGATCACATCATCAACACCGTGTTCCTGCAGGACAAGAAAGCGCTGCACGTGACGGTGAAGATCGTGAAGCTCGCGCTCTCCGAGCGGGGCGAGAAGATCGGCATCACGCTCTCGCGCTGGCGGAAGTAAGTTATCCTTCTCACCCGTTATTGAGAAGCCCAACGCATTTGTCTCGCAGACCTTGAACGCCCCCGCATCTCATGCGTTTTGCCGGGAGAAGGAGTCGAGCGATGCAGCAGCAGATGAGCGTCATCACCCTCGGCGTGGCCGATCTCGCGCGCGCCCAGCGCTTCTATGGCGACGGCTTCGGCTGGGTACCGGTTTTCGAGAATGAGGAGATCCTCTTCTATCAGATGAACGGCTTCGTGCTGGGCCTGTGGCTCAAGGCCGCGCTGGAGGAGGATAGCGGCCGGACCGGCCTGCCGGCCTCGGGCGCCTTCGCTCTCGCGCACAATGTGCCGACGCAGCAGGACGTCGCGCCGCTCATGGCGAAGCTGGCCGCTGCGGGCGGCGACATTGCACGACCGGCCGATGCCCCGCCGCACGGCGGCTATCGCGGCTATGTGGCGGATCCGGATGGCCATGCCTGGGAAATCGCCTGGAACCCCGCCTGGACGATCGACGCGCAGGGACATGTGACGTTCGGCGTTTGATGCCCGGTCTCCTGTCATTTCCCGCGAACGCGGGAATGACGGGTGAACGCGGGAGCGACGATCAGCCCTTCTTGAGGCCGATCTCGCGCAGGCGCTCGTGCAGATAGTCGTGCGCGCTGATGGGCGGCTCGCGCAGCGGATTGTCACTGGTCACGCATTGCGGCAGCGCCTCGATCATCACGTCCGGACGCAGGTGCAGGAAGAAGGGCATGGAATAGCGCGCGATATGGCGGCGCTCGACCGGCGGATTGACGACGCGGTGGCTGGTCGAGGGCAGCATATGGTTGGTCAGGCGCTGCAGCATGTCGCCGACATTGATGGCGAGGCCGCCCGGCGGCGGCGTGACCGGGATCCACTCGCCCGCGCGCGTCTTGAGCTCCAGCCCGCCTTCCTCGGCGCCGGCCAGCAGCGTGATGAGGTTGATGTCCTCATGCGCCCCGGCGCGCACGCCCGGCGCATCGGCAGAGACCGGCGGATAGTGCAGCAGGCGCAGGATCGAATTGCCGTTCTCGATGCGGCTGTCGAACCAGTCGGCGGGCAGACCGAGATAGATGGCGACGCCGGAGAGGATGCGCGCACCGGCGGCATCGAACGCATCGTAGAGCGCGGCGAAGGTCTCGTGAAAGCCCTCGATCTCGCTCGGCCATACATTGGGCGCCATGTCCGCGGAGAGCGGGTCGCCCTCCGGAAGATCGCGGCCGACATGCCAGAATTCCTTGAGGTCGTTCTCGCTGGCGCCCTTGGCGATCTCGGTGCCGAAGGCGGTATAGCCGCGCTGGCCGCCGCCGCCGGGGACCAGATAGGCGCGCTTGGCTTCCTCGGGCAGAGCGAAGAAGGCCTTTGCGAGCTTCCAGCCGCGCGCGATCAGCTCGTCCGGAATGCCGTGATCGACGACGATGGCGAAGCCGAACTCGCGGAAGCTGCCGCCGATCGCCTGCGCGAAATCCGGCGCGTCGAGCTTGGCGAGCGAGAGTGTGGGAACCTGTTCGAGAACGGTGGAGGGAGGCATGAGCGGACTCGCTGAAGAAGGAATGAATTGGGCGCAGACTAGGCTTTTGCCTCCCTTCTGTCACCTGCAAGGAGGGGGCTTGCGCACCGCGGCGGGGCATGGAATTGGCGGCCAACGCCACGAAAAGGAGCAAGGACGATGCAATATTGGCTGATGAAGTCGGAGCCCGACGCCTTCTCCTGGGACGACCTCGTCAAGAAGGGCCAGGCCGAATGGGACGGCGTGCGCAACCACACCGCGCAGATCAACATGAAGGCGATGGAGCTGGGCGACCGCGCTTTTTTCTATCACAGCAATATCGGCTTGGAATGCGTGGGCATCATGGAGATCGTCCGCACGGCCGAGCAGGACAGCACGGACGACACCGGCCGGTGGAAGGCCGTCGAGGTCGCGCCGGTGAAGAAGCTTGCGCAGCCGGTCACGCTGAAGGCGATCAAGGCCGAGCCCGCACTTGCGAAGATGGAACTCATCCGCCAATCCCGCCTCTCGGTCGCGCCCGTGCGCGCCGACGAATGGCAGAAAATCTTGGAAATGGCCGGCGAAACCGCTTGACTAGCGCAATCACGATTGCAATTTCTGCAATCTATTAGATAGCTTTGCAATTGAATTTGTTGCGACGCAACATATATGGAACTCCAGAAACAAGGGGACGCCATGCCTGGCTAACCGGTGGAGACCATAGCAATGACCGTGTGGAAGAAGATCTGGGCTGCGTACATCGCCACGGCGGAGATGACCGGCCCGTTCGTGATCGGCCACTTCTGATGTGACCGATCGGGCCCTCCAAGCGACGGGCCCGAGAACGAAAGCGAAAAAGGACGGCATCGTCATGATGCCGTCTTTTTTTTGGCCAATGGCTAAGTTGCGGAATCCCGGCCTCTTGTCGCCGGTTCGGGAAAAACACCCCCGAAGTTATCCACATTCATCCACAGAATTGCGTGTTTGCCCGCCCTTCGCGCGGCAGATTCCCCTTTGCGCGACTCGAATCTCGTGACACCATTCAACTCACAGAGCGAAGGAAAGTCAGAGAGAAATCAAAGACTTGATAGCAATCTGGACGAGCTGGAGGCTAGGCGCGGCAACGCAAATATCCAAAGGTTCGGCCCAAAGCCAGACGCTGAGAAAGCTCCTCCGGGAGCATATTCTCGCCAGGCCGAGGGACGGGATGTTGAGATCGCCGTCTAGGCGAAGGAGACCTTCCGGCAAAGGTCAGGCTCTTCATGGTCTTCGGACCGTGAAAAACCTGACCGATCCGGAAACGGCCTTAGGCCGGGAACGGATCACAGGCTTTCGGTCGCTCGCAAGACGATGGGAAGTCGGCGCACATGGGACCTCCAGGTTGATTGCGCGCCATCCGCCGCTGGATGACCGGAAACGGACTGGAAAGCGGTGGTGCAGTGGGGGTCGGCAGCGATGCCGACCCCCATTTAGCATGTGCGCGAAAGAGCCGCGTCAACGCCCTGGCCTCCGCGCCTGCCCTCTCGCCCCCGTCATTCCCGCAATCGCGGAAATGACGGATGATCGAATGAGGCTTACGCCATCAGCGCTTCCACCTCGTCCAGCGTCTCCTTCAGCGTCTGCACCATGGCGCGATAAGGCGCCGGCGAGGTCATATCGAGCCCGGCTCGCTTCAGGATCTCGACCGGATAGTCCGATCCGCCCGCCTTCAGCACCGCGAGATAATTGTCCCGCTCTTTCGCGCCGCCCGACAGGATCGCGCGGGCGAAGAAATTGCCCGCCGCGATGCAGGTCGCATATTGGTAGACGTAGAAGGCGTTGTAGAAATGCGGGATATAGGCCCATTCATTGCCATAGACCGGGTCCATCGCGACCTTGGGGCCATGATAGCGCTTGAGCAGATCGAGGAAGATCCCGCTGAACTTCTCGCCTGAGAGACCCTCGCCCGCCTCGGCGCGGTCATGCGCGGCCAACTCGAACTCGGCGAGCATCGTCTGGCGGAAATAGGTGCCGCGGATCGCCTCCAGCCGCTGACCGAGATAGAAGAGCTTCTCTTCCTTGGTCTTGGCCAGCTTCAGCATGTGCTCGACCAGCAGCTGCTCGTTCAGCGTCGAGGCGATCTCGGCCGTGAAGATCGGATAATCCGCCTTCTCGAACGGCTGCGTGCTGTTGGCGAGCAGGGAGTGCATCGCGTGGCCCCACTCATGCGCATAAGTGGTGAGGCCATCATATTTGTCGCTGAGGTTGAGCAGCAGATAGGGGTGCACGTCGAAGGCGCCCGGATTCATGTACGCGCCGGGGCGCTTGCCCGGCCGCGGGAAGGGATCCATCCACTTCGCCGCGCTCGCCTTGGTGAAGCGATCGACATAATCCTTGCCGAGCGGCTTGAACGCCTCGATCGAGGTGGCGCGCATTTGCTCGATGGTGAAGGTCCGGTCGAGTTGCACCAGCGGCGGATAGACGTCGTAATAGGCGATGTCGGGCAGCTTGAGCAGCTTGCGGCGCACCTCGAAATAGCGGTGAAGCTGCGGCAGGCCGGCATCGGTCTCGGCGACCAGCGTACGGTAGACGGCCTCGGGCACGTTCGCGCCGGAAATGGCGGCCGCCAGCGACGTCGGATATTTGCGGGCCTTGGCGCCGAAGATGTCGCCCTTGACCAGCGCGGCGTAAGTGGCGCCGAAGCTGTTACGGAAATCGCCGTGTGTCTTCCAGAAGGCGTCGAACACCGCCTTGCGGTCAGCGCGATTGGGCGCATCGCGGTAGAGCGTGTAGCCCTGGCTATCGAGCCGCACCTTCTGACCGGTCGAGAGCGTGATGGTCGGCCAGGGAATATCCGAGGACCGCAGCTGCCCGGCGATGTCGCCCGGACCCTGAAGCGGCGCGGCGGCGCTCGCCAGCAGCGCCTCGCCTTCGGCCGAGAGCGTGTGCGGCGCCTGCCGCAGGATGTTCGCGAGATAATAGTCGAACTTCGACTTGAGCGTCGCACTGGCCGCGACGAAGCCGTTCACCTTGTCGGCGCCGACGGTCAGCAGTTCCGGTGCGATCCAGGCGCTGGCCTCGCCAAAGGCCGTGAAGAGATCGATCGCCTGGCCCTGCTTCTCCTGGTTGGCGGAAATGCGGACATCCTCGTCCGCCTTCAGGCCGGCATAGACATAGATGCGCGAGATCGTTCGAAAGAGATCGGACTGCAAGGTGAGCGCCTTGGCGAGCGTATCGGCGCTCTCGCCGAGCCGGCCCTTGTAGGCGGCGACGCCCTTGATTGCCTCGAGCGTCTGCTTGCGCGCGGCATCCCAGGCGGCGGCGTCCGGATAGATCTCGGTCAGATCCCATGCGGCGACGCCATCGGCAGCCTTGGCCGTCTGGGCAAGAGCGGGGAAGGCGGCGGCAACGCTGGCGATCGCGGCGGCGGCAAGAGCCTCGCGGCGGGAAAGGTCGGTCATGCGGCTGTCCTGGCTGGCGCGACGCCGCGAAGGGGCATCGCGAATTGCGAATGCGCTGTTTTGTCGCGCTTCCTGCCGCAAGAAAAGCGCTTTGTGGACGGCTCACACGAAACGGGTCGGACGATTGCTCGTCCGACCCGCCCAGTCCCCCCAAGGGCTAACGATTATGTCAGGCGAAGCTGACAGCCGTCTTGCGGCGACGCATCTGCATGCCGACGAGGCCGAGGCCGCCGATCATCATTGCCCAGGTCGCCGATTCCGGAACGGCCGCGATCTTGAGCGAGACGCCATGCAGGCTGCCCACGTTCGCCACCTGATCGTCCCACAGCCACACCTTCCAGGTGCCGTTCGGGTTGAGGCCGTTGAACGCCGAGAGCGAATTGCCGCTGGTCAGCAGGTCGGAAATCGGGTTGAAACCGTAGGTCGACGGACCATAGATGCCGCCGGGAATGTTGGTGTTCGTGTTGCCGTAGCTGCCGTTGTTGAGCAGCGGCGAGCCGTCGCTGAACGTGTAGGTGCCGTTGAAGTTGGAGTTGCCACCGGCATCCGTGAGGATGAGCACAGCGAGGCCGGTCGGACCCTCCAGCGCGACCGCGAGGTCATCACCGAAGCTGTGATAGAGGCTGGTCAGCACCAGGTCGACGTCCGTCGTCACCGGCGCCGCGCCGCTCACATTGATCTCGATCGGGAAAACCGACGCCGGACCTGCGCCCGGGAAGATGTTGAGCGGGAAGCCCGGAACGCTCACCGAACCGGAATAGGTGTAAGTGGCGGCCATGCCGGGCGCAGCGAGCGCGGCGGTGGCGGCCAGGGCGAGAAGCTTGAAGGTACGCATAGTCTTTGAACTCCCACGAATGTTCGCCAATTCACTTCGGGGAAGTCGCAAAATGTAACAACGACGTTAACCATGATTATAGGTTAACGAACTGCTTTTCTAAGAGTTTCTCCACAACATGTTCCGAAACATGCTTAATGAATATAGTTAACATTTCATTTCGGGACACAACTTGATGCAGCCGTTACTGAGTGTGCGACGCAGTGTCTGTCCGAAGAGCCAACGGGCAAAGAAAAAGGCCGGCGAAACGCTTCGCCGGCCCCTTTCTTTTTCGGACCTCCCGACCGGAGCCGGGAACGCCTGAACGGCGGACTTAGAAGTCCATGCCGCCCATGCCGCCCATGCCGCCGGGCATGCCCGCCGGAGCAGCCTTGTCTTCGGGCAGATCGGCAATGGTCGCCTCGGTGGTGATCAGCAGGCCGGCAACCGAAGCTGCGTCCTGCAGAGCAGCGCGCACGACCTTGGTCGGGTCGACGACGCCTGCCGCCTTCAGGTTCTCATAGGTGTCGGTCGCGGCGTTGAAACCCTGATCGACATTGCCTTCGCGGAGCAGGTTGCCGGCGACCACGGCGCCATCGACGCCCGCATTCTGGGCGATCTGGCGCAGCGGCGCTTCGATTGCCTTGCGGATGATGTCGACGCCGCGCGTCTGGTCGTCATTGGCGCCCTTCAGGCCGTCGAGAGCCTTGGTCGCGTAGAGGAGAGCCGTGCCGCCGCCGGGGACGATGCCCTCTTCGACAGCCGCGCGGGTCGCGTGCAGCGCGTCGTCGACGCGATCCTTGCGCTCCTTCACCTCGACCTCGGACGCGCCGCCGACCTTGATGACGGCAACGCCGCCAGCGAGCTTGGCAAGACGCTCCTGCAGCTTCTCGCGGTCATAGTCCGACGTGGTCGACTCGATCTGCGAACGAATCTGCTCCACACGGCCCTTGATCGCGTCGCCTTCACCCGAACCATCGACGATGGTGGTGTTGTCCTTGTCGATCGTGACGCGCTTGGCCTGGCCGAGCATGGCGAGGGTGACGGTCTCGAGCTTGATGCCGAGATCTTCCGAGATCATCTGACCGTTGGTCAGGATCGCGATATCCTCGAGCATCGCCTTGCGACGATCGCCGAAGCCCGGCGCCTTGACGGCGGCGATCTTCAGGCCGCCACGCAGCTTGTTGACGACGAGCGTGGCGAGAGCTTCGCCCTCGATGTCCTCGGCGATGATGAGGAGCGGACGGCCCGACTGCACAACCGCCTCGAGGATCGGCAGCATCGACTGGAGCGACGACAGCTTCTTCTCGTGGATGAGGATGTACGGATCGGTCAACTCGACCTGCATCTTCTCCGGGTTGGTGATGAAGTAGGGCGAGAGATAGCCGCGGTCGAACTGCATGCCCTCGACGACGTCGAGCTCGAAGTCGAGACCCTTGGCCTCTTCAACGGTGATCACGCCTTCCTTGCCGACCTTCTCCATCGCCTCGGCGATCTTCTCGCCGACTTCGGTGTCGCCATTGGCCGAGATGATGCCGACCTGGGCGATCTCGGCGGTGCCGGCGACCGGGGTCGAACGCGCCTTGAGATCCGCGACGACCTTGGTCACGGCGAGATCGATGCCGCGCTTGAGGTCCATCGGGTTCATGCCGGCGGCAACCGACTTCATGCCCTCGCGAACGATCGCCTGGGCGAGAACGGTCGCGGTGGTGGTGCCGTCACCGGCGATGTCGTTGGTCTTCGAGGCCACTTCGCGCACCATCTGGGCGCCCATGTTCTCGAACTTGTCCTTCAGCTCGATCTCCTTGGCGACGGAAACGCCGTCTTTGGTGATACGGGGAGCGCCGAAGCTCTTGTCGATCACGACGTTGCGGCCCTTGGGACCGAGGGTCACCTTCACCGCGTCGGCGAGGATGTCGACGCCGCGCAGGATGCGCTCACGAGCGTCGCGCGAAAATTTGACGTCCTTGGCTGCCATGTTGCTAACCTCTTCTTTCTGGAAATTCTTTGGAAGTGAATGCCGTCAGCGAACTCAGCCGATGATGCCGAGGATGTCGCTTTCCTTCATGATGAGCAGGTCTTCGCCGTCGACCTTGACCTCGGTGCCCGACCACTTGCCGAACAGGACGCGGTCGCCAGCCTTGACGTCGAGCGGGGTCACCTTGCCGTCTTCCGACTTCGCGCCCGAACCCACGGAGACGATCTCGCCTTCCTGCGGCTTTTCCTTGGCGGTGTCGGGGATGATGATGCCGCCGGCGGTCTTCTCATCAGCTTCGATGCGACGAACGAGCACGCGATCGTGCAGCGGACGAAATCCCATATGAAATCCTTTCCTGTAGGGCGTGGAGCGCGTCGGTCCCCCGCGGATAAAACTGGCGCGCGGCTCTTGCCGAACGTCGCAGCGATCCCCAGATGCCAGCTTGTCCCACACACGTGAATCAGCCTGTTAGCACTGTCTCGCAGTGAGTGCCAACGAGCGCCATATGGGCCGTTCTCGCGGGGCGTCAAGGCGCAGCGCAGCAAAATTTCTTGGCATGTTATGAATCGTTTGGAGCGAGCGTTGAGCCGTTCCCTGCCGACGAGCCGAGTCAGGCTGCGCGCGGCAGCGCTTCCCGGTAGCGCGCGATGCGGGCCTCCAGCTCCGGCCTGAAGTGGCGGATGAGCCCCTGGATGGGCCAGGAAGCAGCATCGCCCAGCCCGCAGATGGTGTGCCCCTCGACCTGCCGGGTCAGCCCTTCGATCATATCGATCTCGGCCGCTTCCGCCTCGCCGCTGACGAGGCGCTCCATGACACGCCACATCCAGCCCGTGCCCTCGCGGCATGGCGTGCACTGTCCGCAGCTTTCATGCGCGAAGAATTGCGAGAGGCGCGCGACGGCGCGGACGACGTCGGCCGACTTGTCCATGACGACCACAGCCGCGCTGCCGAGGCCCGAACCGAGCGCCTTCAGGCTGTCAAAGTCCATGGCCGCGTCCACGATCAGGTGCGCGGGCAGCATCGGCATGGACGCGCCGCCGGGCATCACGGCCTGAAGATTGGCCCAGCCGCCGCTTATACCGCCGCAATGCCGGTCGATCATTTCCCGGAAGGGTTGCCCCATCGCCTCCTCGACCACGCAGGGTTTCTCGACATGGCCCGAGAAGCAGAACAGCTTCGGCCCGCTGCTGGTCGGCGCGCCGATGCCGGCGAACCAGTCCGCCCCGCGCCGCAGGATGGCCGAGACGGTGGCGATCGTCTCCAGATTGTTGACCGTGGTCGGGCAGCCATAAAGGCCGGAGGCAGCGGGATAGGGCGGGCGCAGGCGCGGCATGCCCTTGCGACCCTCCAGGCTCTCCAGCATGGCCGTCTCCTCGCCGCAGATATAGGCGCCGGCGCCACGATGGACGAAGACATCGAAATCATAGCCGGAGCCGCAGGCGTTCTGCCCCAGAAGCCCACGCGCGTAGGCCTCGCCGATGGCGCGCTCCAGCGCCTGTGCCTCCCGAATATATTCGCCGCGCACGTAGACATAGGCTGCGCGCGCCTGGATCGCGTAGCCGGCGAGCAGCGCGCTCTCGACCACCTTGTGCGGCTCGTGGCGCAGGATCTCGCGATTGGTGCAGGTGCCCGGCTCGGACTCGTCGGCATTGACGACGAGGAAACGCGGCCGCGGATCGCCGCTGGCGCTCGGCATCAGCTCCCATTTGCGCCCGGTCAGAAAGCCGCCGCCGCCGCGCCCGCGCAGGCCGGACGCCTTGACCTCCGCCACGATCGCATCGGGATCGCGGCGCAGCAGGTCGCGCGTCCCGTCCCAGTCGCCCCGCGCCATCGCATCGTCGATGCCGACGCCTTGATGGCCATAGAGGTTGGTGAAGATCCGGTCGCGATCGGCAAGGGCAGTGACCATAAGCGAGGCACTCCACAGCATGTTCCGGACCGGCAGACTAGCAGTCTTCGCGGCGGCGACAAGGCCCCGTGCATCGCCGCCAAAGATGCGCTAGCCATGCGGCGAGAAGGAGACCCGCCCCGTGCTGAAATTCGTCAAAGGCGCCTGGAAGTTGCTCGTCGCGATCAAGGACGGGCTGGTGCTCCTGTTCCTGCTGCTGTTCTTCGGCCTGCTCTATGTCGGCCTCAAAGTCGCGCGGACCGACCATGACGGCAGCCCCACGAGTGGCGCGCTCTACCTGGCGCTGGACGGTCCCATCGTCGAGCAGCCGCGCCAGATCGACGAGGTCTCCGCGCTGATCGGCGACGATCGCCCCAGCAGCTATCGCCTGCGCGACATCGTCCGCTCCATCGAGCGGGCGGCGGACGACGGCGCGATCAAGGCGGTGGTGCTGGATCTCGACGATTTCGGCGGCGGCGGCCAGGTCGCGATGGAGCGGGTCGGCGCGGCGCTGGACAAGGTCCGCGCGGCCGGCAAGCCGGTACTGGCCCATGCGACTTTCTATGGCGACGACGCCTATCTGCTCGCGGCCCATGCCAGCGAGGTGTGGATGACGCCGATGGGCATGGTCGGCGTGACCGGGCCGGGCGGCAGCAACCTCTATTACAAGGGGCTGATCGACAAGCTCGGCGCCCGCACGCACGTCTATCGCGTCGGCACCTACAAGAGCGCGATCGAGCCCTTCACCCGCACGGACCAGTCAGAGGAGGCGCGCACCGCCAATCAGGCGCTGGTGAGCGCGATCTGGAACAGCTGGCTCTCCAACGTCGCCAAGGCCCGGCCCAAGGCGAAGATGAAGGAGTATCTCGCCGATCCGGTGGCGCTGCTGCGCACCCATGGCGGCGACGCGGCCAAGGCTGCGCAGGCCGCGGGCCTGATCGACAAGCTGGGTGACGAGATCGCCTTCGGCAAGCGCGTGGCCGATCTGGCCGGCGAGGGCAGCGACGGCGGCCCCGGCGACTTCGCCTCAGTCGCGATCGAGGACTATGCGCGCCGCCATAAGGAGAGCCAGAGCGGGCAGGTCGGCGTCATCACAGTGGCAGGCGAGATCGTCGACGGCGAAGCGCCTGCAGGGCGGGCCGGTGGCACGACCATCTCCAACCTGATCCGCGACGCCCTGAGCGACGACAGCGTGAAAGCGCTGGTGCTCCGCGTGGATTCGCCCGGAGGCTCGGCACTGGCCTCCGAGGATATCCGTGCGGCGCTGAGCGAAGGCCGCAAGCGTGGCCTGCCGATCGTCGTCTCCATGGGCAATGTCGCGGCGAGCGGCGGCTACTGGGTCGCGACGGCGGGCGACGCGATCTTCGCCGAGCCGGCAACCATCACCGGCTCCATCGGCGTGTTCGGCATCGTGCCGAGCTTCGAGGACACGCTCGGCAAGATCGGCGTGACCAGCGACGGCGTGAAGGCGACGGTGCTGTCCGGCGAGCCGGACATCGTCGGCGGCGTGAGCCCCGAGTTCGATGCTGTGGCGCAGGCGAGCGTCGAGGACATCTACGGCAAGTTCATCGGCCTCGTCGCGGCCGCCCGCAATATGACGCCGCAGCGCGTCGACGAGATCGGCCAGGGCCGGGTGTGGGACGGCGGAACGGCGCATCAGCTCAAGCTCGTCGACCGCTTCGGCGGGGTGGACGAGGCGGTCGCCGAAGCCGCGCGCCGCGCCAATCTCTCCGGCGGTGCCGCCGCCGCGCGCTACTTCGATCCGGAGCCGGACGAATGGGCGCAGTTCCTCTCGATGCTTGGCAGGGGCGAGGGCGAGAGCCGCGCGTCGACCCAGGCGGGCGCGCGCGATTGGCTGAGCTTCGCCGCGCGCCGTCAGGAGGCGCTGGCCATGCGCGTGATGACCGATCTGCGCGGGCTGATCGAAGGCCCGTCGCTGCGCGCCGACTGCCTCGAATGCCGCGTCTATGCCCCGGCCGAACCGGTCGGCCGCGTGCAGAAGGCCGGCTGGCTGGCGCTGCTGGCGCAGTGGGCAGCCGGCGGCGGCTCATGAGCCCGCCGATTGCCGGCGGCTGCCTGTGCGGCGCGTGCCGCTACGAGACGTCGGCGACGCCGATCAACGTGCGCGCCTGCCATTGCCGCCTGTGCCAGAAGGCGATCGGCGCCTCGTTCAACGCGCGCGTGCTGGTGTCGCTGGACAGCCTGACGATCGACGGACCGGTCGGCTGGTTCGCCTCCTCCGAAGCGCTGCGCCGGGGCTTCTGCACGCAGTGCGGCACCACGCTCTTCTCGGAACGGGCGAGCGGCAATGTCATCGGCCTCACCATGGGCAGCCTCGACAAGCCCGACCGGCACGTGCCCGCCGAGCATATCTGGACGGCGAGCAAGCAGGCCTGGCTGACGCTGGCAGATGACCTGCCCTGCTGGGAGGAAGGCCCGCCGGCCTAGAGATGGGATCGAGGGGGTGCCTTGCGGTGGCCAGCAAGCCCTGAAGGTCACACTAGGCCACCGACTCATTATGTCGCAGCCAGATGCGGATTGCGGCGAGTTGGACGGATGCGAGGAAGTTGTCGTCTCGCTTGTCGTATCGTGTGGCGACGGCTCGGAACTGTTT
>Ga0160472_100041_pt1 | contig 228523 bp, 185 predicted proteins | sample HID1973M_E11MG_FD_108267 | JGI IMG/M metagenome (GOLD analysis project Ga0160472, IMG submission 108267) | Enriched mosquito-associated microbial communities from UW Madison campus, WI, USA - HID1973M_E11 MG | ecosystem: Host-associated > Arthropoda: Insects > Digestive system > Unclassified ... | reverse complement strand
TGAAAAATCGGGCAGGACGCGTTGCCTTGGGTAGTGGTGGGTTGAATGTTTCGTGCAAAAGCTTTAACGTTTTCTCCTTCCATCAGCTCATAGGCCGGATAGCAGGGTGGCAATAGCGTGTTTATTAAATCTTGCTTGTGTTTGTTTTTCTCTTGTATTTGGGGATCTTAATATATTAGATTTTATTCTGGAAAGGATGGTTGATTTATCGGCCCTGCGCCGCCGAGGCTTCTTCTTTATCCTTGATGATAAAGAAGCAAACAATCAAGGCTTTGAGCTGATGTCGGACAAATTCGTCAAAGCTTTAAGAGCGGCAACGCAAGTACCCGATGAAAAATCGGGCAGGACGCGTTGCCTTGGGTAGTGGTGGGTTGAATGTTTCGTGCAAAAAAGCTTTAACGTTTTCTCCTTCCATCAGCTCATAGGCTGGATAGCAGGGTGGCAATAGCGTGTTTATTAAAACTTGCTTGGTTTGTTTTTTATAGTAGGGTTAGAATTTAACGATCAAGATAGGCTTATTAAACGCATTATGATTCCCAGTCAGGCTGGGATTGACGAGGAGGCCAAGTCACTGCCATTGTTCCTGAGGAGGGTTTCTAGATTTCTTGTAAGTTTGCGTCCGCGACCTATCATTTCCCTGTAAAATTGCTTCCTTTAATATTTTCGGGTGAAGCTGGTCGGAGTTTGGTGGGCATTTTATATTTTAGCTTTATGCAAGCGATTAACATAACCATGGCTCAGGCTAGGAAGATTATTATACATGCTGCGGGTTTGGCCAAGCCTGCCCAATTTGGTTATGGAATTGATGCGGTGTATCGGCTGATTGATCATTTGGGTTTCGTACAGCTGGATACCAATTATGTGGTCGAACGTGCGCATCATCATGTGCTCTTTGCCCGGGTTCCAGATTATGAAACCGCATGGCTTGCCGAACTTTGCGAGGAGGGCAGGGTTTTTGAATATTTCAGTTCGGATTCTGGTTATCTGCCAATGGATGATTTTCGGTTTTCACTCCCGATAAAAGAGGCTTTTAAAACCCAGCGTAAGCCGATCAGTAAAGCGGAAAATATTTTGATGGAGCAGATTATGGATCGGGTGGAAAGGGATGGTGCAGTTCGGGTGGGGGATTTTGAGAACGACCGTATCGAAGCCAGTACGGGCTGGTGGGACTGGCGACCGGCAAAGGTTGCGCTAGAACGGCTTTACTTTGATGGCCGGCTGATGATTACTCGAGACAGTAAGTTTCATAAAAGCTATGATGTTCCGTTGAATCTGGTGCCTTTGGATACAGATGTAACTATGCCAACAGCAGAAGAATTTGCCCGTTTTATTATCAAAAGAACTTTGGGTGCGCTTGGGATTTCTTCGGTAAAGGAAATGGCCTGGAGATCGAGAAGGGTAAAGGGACATCTGGTAAAAACCGAACTGCTGAAAATGGTGGCTGAAGGAGCAGTTTTAACGGTGCAGGTAGATGGTTTGAAAGGGCCGTTTTATATGCTTGCCGAACAAAAAGTTGATGTGGAAATTTCGGACCAAGTTTTTATCCTTTCGCCCTTTGACATTCTGAACGTGTTTCGCCACCGTTTACGCGATTTCTTTAATTTTGATTACCAAGTAGAATGTTTTGTTCCGGCAGCTAAACGTTTGTATGGTTATTTCTCTCTTCCAGTTCTCGCCGGTGATGCATTCATCGCCCGCATGGATGCCAAAGCTGATCGTAAAAAGAAGATTTTGATGGTACATAATATTCATTTTGAAGCGCTTGAGTTAGGGGATTCGGTTATTGAAAAGTTTAGTTCGGCATTAAAGGCCTTTGCAACTTTTAATCAGTGTTATGATATCCGCTTTGCCAAATCGAACAATACGGCTTACTTAGCTGCTATCCAAGCATTATTTTGAGGGTTTTAGTGCATAAAAGTTGAGATTCTTTTTTTTATTGTTCGTCAACATGCAATCAAATGCCTTCAACATGCCTTAGACATGCACTAGGACTGCCATAGACTATGGAACAAGGCTATGTAATTATGTAAGTGCCTGACAAAACTTTCTTGCCTGATGAATGGTTAGACTTGTGGACATTTTATATCTTTGAATAAACAAAAAACAATGCAAACGGGAACAGTAAAATTTTTCAACGAAACCAAAGGTTTTGGATTTATAAAAAGCAGTACAGGCGAAGAGGTATTTGTACATGCATCGGGATTGATTCACAACATTAAAGAGGGCGATGAGGTTACTTTTGAGTTGCAAGACGGCAAAAAAGGCGTAAACGCTGTTGATGTAAGAATTGCACTGGTTTAACCAGAACATTTATGAAATTAATGCAGTTGCTAAACCCAACTGCATTTTTTTTATGCTTTGATTTTGATGCTCCAGGTTTCAGGGAATCAAAATTCATTAATGGAGGCTGTAAAAAAAACACTAAAATTCAATCGTATAAAATACACGCTGAGCTGTTCAAACTTCTTTCTTGACACACCAGCCACTGGTTAGGGGCATAAGTAATTAGCCGAAGCTTTCCTATAACTACAGCTTTTTTCCAGGCTTGTACGGAGTGCACTAAATGGATTAGATAAAAGCTGCAATCTTACCTTTAGCTACAAGAACCAGCCATCTGGCTAATTTTCCGGCTTAGCCCATACCGATTTTTGTAGAAACAAAATTTAAAGATTATGAAAGTTGTATTAACAGGTTCCTTAGGGAATATAGGTGAACCACTGGTAAAAGAATTGTTAGAAAAGGGGCACGAGGTTTCGGTGATTAGCAGCCGTTCATCAAGAGCAACTGAAATTGAAGCATTGGGTGCCCAGGCCTTGATTGGCAAAATGCAGGATGTTGCTTTTTTAACCTGGGCATTTACGGGTGCCGATGTGGTGTATTTGATGGAAACCATGGAGGCGGTAGGCGATATGTTTGATACAGCAGTTGATTTTATAGGTGCGATTAGCCAGATTGGCGAGCAATATAAACAAGCAGTTGCAGCAAGCGGCGTGAAAAACGTAATCCACCTGAGCAGCATCAGTGCGCACACCAATAAAGGAAATGGGATCTTGTTGTTCCATTATAATGTAGAGCAATCGCTTAGATCTCTGCCTACGGAAGTGAATATTAAATTTATCAGACCGGTTGGATTTTACACCAATTTATTATCCTTTATCAGAAACATCAAATCAAAAGGCTTAATTACTTCAAATTATGGTGGCGACCAAAAGGAGCCTTGGGTTTCTCCATTGGATATTGCCAGCGTAATTGCAGAGGAAGTAGATTTGCCTTTTGAAAGCAGAACTGTACGTTACGTAGCCAGCGATGAGGTTTCGCCAAATGAAATTGCTCATGCTTTAGGGCGGGCCATTGGCTTGCCAAACCTGAAATGGGAAGTGATTTCTGACGAGACCCTATTGAGGCATTGGCTGGGGATTGGCTTTAACGCACAAGTGGCAAATGGTTTTGTAGAGATGCAGGCCAGCCAGGGAACGGGCCAGCTTTACGAAGATTATTATCGGAATAAGCCAGTATTGGGAAAGGTTAAGCTAGAGGATTTTGCACAGGAATTTGCCAAGGCTTATAACGTAGCGGAGTTTTAATATATTTAGAGGCGATTGCAGAACTGCTCAAAGTAATTTCTGCAATCGCCCTTTGAAATGAAAGAGAATGACAGTCCTTAAAAAAGTAAAAACAATAAGCGAATTTCACCGAACCAGGCAGTTGCCCCCTCCACAGCACCCGCTGATTAGTGTGGTGGATTATGCGGAAGTGAATATCTTGCCAGAATTCCATGACTGTAGTTGGGTTTTTGATTTTTATTTTATCTCGCTTAAGAAAAACTTTATCGCCAAAATTAAGTATGGGCAACAGTCTTACGATTTTGATGAAGGTGTGATGTTCTTTATTGGTCCCGGTCAGGTTTTCAAGGTGGAGCGTGATCCCGAAGCCTCTAAAGAGCGGTCGGGCTGGATGTTGTTGATCCATCCTGATTTTATCTGGAATACGCCATTGTCCAAGCAGATCAGGCATTACGAGTTTTTCGGCTATACCATTCATGAGGCCCTTTTTGTATCCTTTCGAGAGGAAACAATTATGATGGGTATTATCGAAAACATCGTACAGGAGTGTAATGCCAATTTAGATCGGTTTAGCCAAAACATTATCATTTCTCAGATTGAAACCCTTTTGAATTACTCGGAGCGTTTTTACAACCGTCAGTTTCTGACTCGGAAAAAGACAAATCACCGGATTTTAGAACAAATGGAAACGATACTGGATGATTACTTTAACAGTGGCGATTTGATGGATAAGGGTTTGCCCACTGTGGGTTATCTTGGAGAAAGGCTGAACATGTCTCCCAAATACCTCAGTAGCCTGCTTCGTGTTTTAACGGGGCAGAGCGCAGTTCAGCACATTCACGATCGATTGATTGAAAAGGCGAAGGCGCAACTATCGGTAACACAGCTATCGGTTGGGGAAATTGCATATGCCCTTGGCTTTGAACATCCGCAGTCTTTTAGCAAATTTTTTAAAAGCAAAACCAATATTTCGCCATTAAAATTCCGTCAATCATTTATTGATGGCTGAGTTTTACATAAAAAGAGATGGGATGATTAAATGTTTGTTAGCTGGAAGTTGTTTAATTTTTGGTTACTTAAAATAAATATTGGGGAATTTCATCAACATGATGGGTAATTAACTTCCCCGAATGTTTCTTATAGCGTATTGTAAAGTTTCTTAATGTATTGGTAATCATACATTAAAGTATTCCATTCCATTCTGGCATTGTTTTTTAATAAAATAAGGAGAGGCCATAAATCCTCTACAGTTACTATTTGAAAAAAACGCTACTCAAACATTTTTTCTGCAGGTTTTCTTTTACTCTTTTTTTGCGCTGTGCTTTTTTCAATGGCTTTATGCAAAAAGTGGATGCTATAACCAGATTTAAACCATTGGCTATAAAATGCTATTCTGGATTTTCTTATGGCGTCAAAGGCTTTTTGCTTAAGAATTATTTTTCAAACAATTTTGGTTCTTTGGCTTTGATCTGTAAGGCTTGGTCTCTAGGCTCAAAAAACCTTAAACCGTCTGTCTCAAACCTTTTCCTTGCATTAATCTTTGTTCTCTCCGCCTTCGGCCTAACCGCGGGCGCCCAGCAGATCGCACCGGTCCTGGCCAATACGCAGGTCAGTCCGCCATACAGTTCCTATCTGAGCGACTACGCCTCACCGGGATCGACAAAGCTGCAGGTTAATTTATTTTTAAAAGATTTAACCAAAACCAATTATCCGTGCAGGTTGCGGATTAAGATTGAGGGTTTTGGCATCACCATACAGAGCAAGAACGACTTCAATGTTCCCGCCCTGTTTTTAAACGGTGGCGAACTGAGCGTAATTACAGGTGCAGATCTGGAACCATATCTGAGTCCGCAGAACCTGGTCTTTCAGGGACTGAACCAGACCGAGTTTGCCAGAAACGGCGGTAAACTTCCAGAAGGCATTTATAGGTTTACCGTAGAGGTGATCGATTATTACCGAAAGAGCCTGGTATCGAATTCGGCCCTGTCTGTTGTTTCCATTTTTCTGGCTTATCCGCCAATCATTAACCAGCCCTTCAATTTAAGCAAGGTAACGCCTTTAGATCCTCAAAATGTGGTTTTCCAGTGGACACCAAGAAGCACGGGCTCTATCAACTCGGCCTACAGCATTGCCTATAAGTTCAGGCTGGCGGAGATTGTTCCCGCCGACCGCGACCCGAACGATGCCATCCGCACCTCGAGGCCACTATACGAAACCTTTACCGACCAGACTGTTCTGGTTTATGGGTTAACAGAACCCGGTTTAATTCCGGGCAACAGTTATGCGGTGCAGGTCCAGGCGGTTGAGGCCGAAGGGAAAGACCTGTTTGTAAACAACGGAAACAGCGAGGTCGTAAAGTTTACCTACGGCGACAAATGCGCCAGTCCGATCAATATTATGGCCGAGCTTTCCGGCCCGAACTCGATTAAGGTAAGCTGGAACGCACTGCCCCTGCAGCAGGCCTTTACCATCCGCTACCGGGAATCCGATAATCCTACCGCACAGTGGTTCGAACAGGAAGTTTTTACGCCAAGCTATCTGATTCAGGGACTTCGTTCTTCTACCGCATACGAATTCCAGGTAAAGGCTCAGTGCATTTACGGTTATGGAGACTACTCGGAGCTTCAGACCTTTAATGTACCCGATGAGGCACTTACACAGGGCGATTTTGTCTGCGGCAAAACCGAAGTCCTGCCAGCGGTAGAACAGGGCGACCTGCTTCCCGTACTGGCTAAATCGATGGTTTTCTTCGCGGGCAAATTTCCGGTAGTGGTTACCGATGCCACGGGATCAAACGGTACCTTTAGCGGAACCGGAACGGTCGGTGTTCCGTTTTTGAATGCCCTAAGCTTTAAGGTCGAATTCAGGGATATCCGCATCAGTACGGCACTGAAAATGACAAGCGGAAAGGTTTCCTTTCTGAGGGGGACACTGGAGGAGTCCATCGATCAGGCTGTTGCGGGCATAACGGTAAAACCAGATGCCGATGGGAATGTAGGGGCCATTTCAAAAAACGGTCTGCCTACCATCGTAGATGCCGCTATAATTTGGCCGATTGATCTGCCTAAATATGATGCTGTGGCCAGAACCGTAAAATTTACCGCTTCGGTTGACGGGGGGACGCCAAAGGAAATCACCATCAAATTAAAGGAAGGCCAGCCACCCTTTGTTTTTCAGGACAGGAACAATGAGACCTTCAGTGTAGACAAAGACGGAAAGGTTGCCCATCTGGGCAAAATACCGCCGAAAGAACTGTTGGCTGGTGGAAACAGTACGAGCTATGCCCTAAATACCGAGAAGGCAGGCGTAGAGTTTTTGGCTCCGAACCAGAAATACGGTCTGGATGCCTACCAGAAGAACCTGGGCACCAATGCAACCTATGCCTCGGCCTATCAGGCCTTAACCGATAACGGCAAAGAGAAACCGAAATATTACGTAGCCCGCAAATCCATCGAGAGCCATCAGCCCGATGAGGTACAGGCCAGGATCAAGGTTACCGACAGAACGCTTCTGGCCGACAAAGTGGAGTTCAAGACCGGCAGCGGCGAAAAATTATCCTCTAACTTCAAGGACAGTATCTATACCATCCATATAATCGGTGCCCTGGCCGATAATGATAGGGAGATTTATGCCTACCACCCAAATGCGGCCACCGGGGGGGCGTATATTGGCAAATTAAACATCAGTGCCTTTAACAAAATAAGCAAAAAGGTTGTTCTGGTGCCTGTAAACGGTAACGGGACATCTATCGATGCTGCATCTGTTCAACAGGCCTTGAATAAAATATACCAACAGGCCGTTGTAGAATGGGAGGTGAAGCTCGCCGATAATTTCGACGGCAAAAACACGGCTTTTGATAATCTGGAAACGGCGAACAGCAATGTGATGAGCGCCTATACCGACGGGCAGAAGGCACTGGTCAGGGCCTATAAAGAAGGCCATAAGCTGGAGAACGGTACGTATTACATCTTTCTGGTGAAGGGCCTGAGCGACGGCAGTGCGGGATATATGGTAAGAGGCGGTCAGGTGGGTTTTGTAAGCCTCACCCCAGCCCTCTCCGAAGGAGAGGGAGCCATAATGCGGACAATTGCGCACGAGCTTGGCCACGGGGCATTTATGCTCCAGCACACCTGGGCAGATCCTGGTCTTGAAAAGGGCTCGACCAAGAACCTGATGGACTATGCGGGCGGTACGGAGCTCTGGTACAGCCAGTGGAGGTACATGCGCAACCCCGACCTAATCTTCAGGCCTTTTGAGGGGGATGATGAGGGATCGGGTAGATTCCCAGACAGGGAATTGATTTTGAAAATTCTTAAAAAAATCAAGGAAACAAATTCAAAAAAAGGATATGTTTTCAATAATAATATGGGAATGCTTGATCATGCCGATTTAGAATTTTCAGATTATTTTGATTTGGGTGGCAAGAAAAAAGTTGAATTAAGCTTTGTCACCAGAAAAACAGCGGATATGTTTTCTACAAACTATGTTGCTTCTTATTACAGTGCTAAAGTCAAAAGGAAAAACTGGGAGGGCTTAACGATATATGAATTTTCAATAGCAAATGTATCGAACATATTAACAAATTCATATACTAAGGGGGATTTGGTGTTTGAATTTCAAGTACCGGATGAGGATAAAGAGGTGTTTGAAAAATACCTGGAATTTGATAAAGATTATTCAGCATTTAGGTCTAACGATCCTAAACCAAAAGGATATGAGTTGAAGGAAGAGGATTTGCAGGAAATTTTTCCTAATACACCTTCCGATAAAGTAGCAGATGTTACAAAGTACATCAATAAATATAGCGATCAGTTTGAAATTAACACACCCTTAAGAATGGCACATTTTTTAGGACAGATAGGTGCGGAAACAGGATTGACAGATCTTCTTGAAAATTCTTATACCAAGAGTGGAATTTTATCCTCCAATAAAACAAGGACCTTAAGACTCAAGGATGGACAATATGTATTAAAATATTGTGATCTATTTGATGGTTATAATACTGAATCTACTAACTCTTGCCCATTTCCCAATTGTGATAATGTAATTGTAGTACCAGAAAAGGATAGATACAAGGAGGGGAACATATGGTATGCAAAAGTCTCATTTATGACTGCAAATAATTCTCTGAGCCCAAAATCTAAATACTATGCTAATAGTCCGAATAATTTAGACTTTTTTAATTATGTGTATGCATGTCATACAACCTTATTGAATGGTAATATAGATTCAGGAGATGGTTCTAGATTTCGTGGCCGTGGATTTATTCAGTTAACGGGTTATGTGAATTATAAGGAATTTCAACGTAAATGGAACCTGGCGCTAGCTAAAGATAATCCAAAAAACTTTATTTGCCGAACTGCTGAATGTGATTCTAACTTAGAATTGTTAAATACAGATACTGAAACAGGAATGCTAGCGGCAATGGCATTTTGGAAAGGAGCTGGTGCGAATGCAAAGAGTACGGATATTGAGGATGAAACGATTAAAAATGTTAGCAAAGTTGTTAATGGAGCTCTTCATGGAATTACACAAAGAATATCGTATACAAAAAATGCATATAAAATTTTAAGCGATGAAAAGTAGATTTATATTATTTAATCTTATATTATTTAGTTATTTTAATTGTTATTCTCAAAAGGAAATAATCCCAGACATTCAAAAGTTACAAGGTAATTGGGTTTTTGTTGATGGTGATTTTTATGACTACCTTTTATTCAAGAAGAATAAAAAAATAGAGATAAGCTATTTTTCGGATTCGCATAAAGCAATGATAGATGAAAGTACGTTTGGCTATTTTGGTTTCTGGAACCCCGAAACACATGCTGATGAAGAACCTAAACATCTTTCGCAACTTGAGAAAAGTGGTGTATTTATTAGATTTTATGATGATTTAGGTATCACCTATGATTCAAATGGAAATCTACAAAGTCCGACAAGGCAATGTGGATTATCAATTAATGAAGATTCGGAAGATACAATCCCAAATATCTTAAGGTTTTATTATAAAGGCACACCTGATGTTTATACAAAGATTACACAGATTCCATTAGAAGTTATATTGGGCTTAAAAAAGAATGTTAAGGAATGGGAAAAATATAAAAAATTCATGTCCATTGAAGAATTAAAAGTTAATGTAATAAGATCTAAAATATACGCATTACCAAACTTTAATGCACAAACAAACATGTACCTAGTTAAAGATAATTCTGTAGAAATTTTGGCTAAAAGTGGATCATTTACAAAAATAAGATTCTATGGTAAGAAAATAATTGAAGGTTGGATAGAAACAAATCAACTTAACAGGTAATCTTGAACTAACTTTTAAGCCGTATCCAAATAGCAGAGTAATCTAGCTTGGCAAAAAATATCAAGGTAGATTATATAAGCAAAATTTGGAACCGATATTTGTGATGACTTGAGCTTATGACCTTTATCCAAGTAAATTTTCTTCTTAATTAAAAGTCTGTCTCTTCAGCATATTTCTTAAATGACATCAAAACGGACTGGCAAAAGTCGCGTTGCATTTCAATTGAGTCATTCTGGTTCGGCTCAAATGTTTCAGTAATCGTTACCGGTCCGATTCCGGCAAAAACAATGGTTGAAGATCTGCCATCGGTAAGTGTATACCGAATCCGTTTGTATGGGTCGATTTCCTGATAAATGGCTTCAAAATCAAAGCTGAAGCTTCCGTTTTTTAAGCCCATTGTTAGCAAGAGTTTGCCACCCAGTTGCAGATTGTTCTCCGCAAAGGGGGTATGCCATTGCTCAGAAACGTTGTTCCACATTTTGATGTCTTCTGGTGTATTCCACAGTTTCCAGATCTGTTCAATTGGTGCATCTACTTTGATGCTTACAGTAATGGCTTCCATTTTATGGGTTTCTTTGAATCAAATTTAGCGGTTTCGGGGAGGATATTGTGGGGGTAGAGGTGACAATTGTAGGGGCAATGTAGGACAACTTGCTGAGTCGAATTATTTTGTAACTAAAAAAATTGAAACATCAAAGATAAGTGTCTAATAGAAAATTAACCATATAAGGAATTTAAGAACACTTAAGTTTAAGATAGCTGGATTCTTACCATCTTAAAAACCTAAGTGCATCTAAGATGAAAATCGCCTGAAAAATGTTTACCATATAAGGAATTTAAGAACATTTAAGTTTAAGATAGCTGGATTCTTACAACCTTAGGCACCTAAGTGCATCTAAGATGAAAATCGCTGAAATGTTTACCATATAAGGAATTCAAGAATATTTAAGTTTAAGATAGCTGGATTCTTACCACCTTAGACACCTAAGTGCATCTAAGATAAAAATCGACTGAAATGTTTACCATATAAGGAATTTAAGAACACTTAAGTTTAAGATAGCTGGATTCTTACCACCTTAGACACCTAAGTGCATCTAAGATGAAAATCGCTGAATGTTTGCCACATAAGGAATTTAAGAACACTTAAGTTTAAGATAGCTGGATTCTTACCAACTTAGACACCTAAGTACATCTAAAATAAAATCGACTGAAATGTTTACCATATAAGGATTTAAGAACACTTAAGTTTAAAAAAGGCTGGATTTTTTTACCACCTTAGATGCCTAAGTGCATCTAAGATAAAAATCGGCTGAAATGTTTTCCATATAAGGAATTGAAGAAGTTAAGTGTAAGATGTTGGAAAATAGAAATTGATAAGTTTGATTAGATTCAAAAATTAATAGAAAAGCTAGGTATTAAAATATCTTTGATATAAAGTAACCCTAAACCATGAAAAAAATTATCATAACTATATTTTTAACTGTAAATCTGACAGTTGTTTTTGGACAAGATCTTACTATTCAGCAAAAGAAAATTGTTTCTGACTTTATTGATTGTGTGAAAAAAAATAACAAGTCTAAAATAGGCAATAAGATTTCATATCCCTTTCGTAGAGCCTACCCAATTCCTTCAATTAAAAATAAAGAAGCGTTTCTAAAAAGGTATAATGAAGTATTTGATGATCAATTAAGGAAAATGATTGTCCAATCAGAACCTGTAAAAGACTGGAGTGCTGTTGGGTGGCGTGGAATTATGCTCCATAATGGAGATGTTTGGCTAGACTATGATGGAAGATTGCTTTCGGTTAATTATCAATCTGCAGGTGAAGCAAAAAAGCAACAAGATATAATCAAACAAGATCAGGCTAGGCTTCACGAATCTATTCAAGTATTTAAAAAACCGGTTCAACTTTTAGAAACCGCTCAATATCGAATTAGAATTGATGATATGGGAAATGGCCATTACCGTTATGCCTCGTGGAAATTGCTTAGTAAAATGAGCGACAAACCCGACATTGTAATTTTAAATGGAACATACATCCCAGATGGAAGTGGTGGAAACCATAGTTTTAAGTTTACCAGAGGTGCATTTATTTACGAATGTGATATTGTTGTAATGGGCGAGCAGAATTCGCCACCGGCTTACTTAAAAGTTTACAAGGGAAATCAAGAATTACTATCTCAAAAGGCGAAGCTTGTGAACCCATAACGATTACTGGTATTCATCTAATGATTTGGTTACCTGCGTGGCCTGTAAACCATCTTTACCCATCTCGATATTAAAATATACTTTATCACCTTTTAGCAGTGCGCCTAGCTCATAATATGTAAATGATATTTCCTGTTTATTCTGATCTACAAGTTTACCTGTACGTTCGACCACATTATAACTTACAATAAATCCACATCTCATACCTATAAGACAATATATTTTTGATAAGGGTTTCAAAATTAATTTTTGACGTATTTATACGTATAAAGGAGGTGTTATCGATTGGAAACCGCTTTCTACTAAAATTGGGTTAGCAGGTGAAAGTCTTAAATCATGGCTCGATGGAATGGGGTGATCAGCAATTTAAAAGCGATTTTTTAGAATGAATTTTAAATAAAAAATGCAGGTTAAATTAATAACCTGCACCAGTGGCAATCTTTTCATCAAAATAAGCTAATGATTAGTTTAGTCGAAGCTTAAATCTCGGTTTCCCTTGTTGCCACCTCTTTTTGAAAATTATATTTGGTTCATTAAACTACTTTTACGTTTGTTGCATTAATGCCTTTTTTGCCATTTTCAGTGTCGAACTCTACTTTATCGCCCTCTTTGATTTGGTCTTTTAAACCAGATACATGAACAAAAATCTGCTCACTAGAACTGTCATCGATAATAAAGCCGAAGCCTTTTGTTTCATTAAAAAATTTTACGGTACCTGTTTTCATTTTAATAGATTTAATTTTCTTTTATAAAAGTACTCAATCTGTTTCATAATCCCGTGAGTGTAAATACTTAAAAATAAGATCATTCGAAGAGATTGGCTTGATCGTTTGGATCTGCGCTCTGAAAAGGAGAGATTGCTTCGGCTCGCTCTTGCCCGGCCTCGCAATGTGGGGATGGTTTATTTTTTTTCCAACTATTTGTCTTCTTTTTTGTTCTTAATCAAAATATAAAGCAATGATCGAAAAAAAGGAACTGCTATCTGAAAATCTTAAGGATTTTATGGATTATTCGTTAGAGGTGATGAAAAGTATGGATGGTGCTGCAGACCATAATCCAAATGAAATTGAAATGGTTAATGATAAAATCGATAATCTTAAAGAATATTTGGACAATCTAAAAGCATCTTACAATGAGCACACGCAATATGGTAACGGTTCTGCCCAAGCTGAGATAAGCGATATTGTTTTATAAGCTGTTCCCTTTTTCGTAACGCTTATCTCCTTTTTCATCGTCATGAACGATGAGGGAATCGGGGGTTGCCGCGGCTGGGTTTGATCCGGTTCCTGTTGTTTTCGGGATATTTAACAACTCATTATTATTGTCTTCGGGATGCGCTTCAATATCTTTATTGCCAAGCGCCTTCTGATTTAATTGCTCTTGATCTTTTCGCTCATTGCCGTTTTCAAGTCCTGCTGCAGTATTATCTATATTTGCCATAATTTTAAATGTTACAGATCTATAACAAGCTCAAACTCGGAAGGTTTATATAAAGTTAATTTTTTCGGATTTCATACTTTTGATCGTTTTCCTAAAAGTTTTTTATTCCGATCGCGGGAAATGATGCTGTTGATGGTTTCTAAAAACTTTTCAAAACTAACCGGTTTAACTAAAAAGCGATCGCCTTCTGCAAATGCATCCAGTGCGTAAGTAATGTGCCCCGTAACAAATATAACATAGGCAATTTTATCTCTTAACATTCTGGCCACATCAATTCCCGAAATGTCCATTTCAATATCTACAAATAGGAAATCTATTTTTTCAAAATTCCAAAATGCAGCTGTGGCATCAAGCGGATCTGTAAAGCTCCCTTTTAATTCTAACTTATATGTTAAGGAAACATAGTGTTCTAGAATGTGTACCATGGCATTGTCATCATCAAGGATTACGCAACTGTAAGGTACTCTGGTTGAGCTGTTCATAATTATTTAGTTTGTGGTTTTCCAATGTAAATATAGTTTAAAACTAAACCTTGGAAATGATCATTTTGTTCATTTTTAAATAGTTCCTAAATGGAGAAATTAAGGCGGGATACATATAGTTTTGAAATCGATTGCAAAATTTTTGGCTGAAAACATTACTGAAAAGAATTTTTTGAATTATATTTAGGGCTGGTGACGATATATCTCCTGATTAGGGTCTGGTTTGCTATTTTAAAGTTGCGGTGAGAGCGTTAAAAAAGCTATGATTTTATAAGCAAAACAGACTTACACTTGATGTCCGGTCTAGATGATACTTCAAATCCCAAAGAATGTTGCAGGGTGTTTAAGCACACCCTGCATTTTTTTTAAATAATTTTCTTCATTAAATACCTTGATAAATTACAGATGAGCAAAATATTCGGATTGCTGTTTTTCATCTTGTTTTTAAATATTGATCTTTTTGCTGTACAACAAGATTCTGTTATCCATATCATAGTAGATTTTAATAAAAAAGCCCAGGTCATCGAAAACATCGGCTCCTCCGGTTGTTGGTTTTCGGAGGGGATTGGTAAATATTGGCCGAGCGACAAAAAAGAGCGGATTGCCGAATTGCTTTTTAGCAAAAGCTTTGATCTTAAAGGACAGCCATTGGGCATTGGCCTTTCAGCATGGCGGTTTAACATTGGCACCGGTACTTTAGAGCAAGGCGATAAAAGTGGAATCAAGGATTTTAGAAAAAGATCAGACTCCTTTTTGAATGCAGATGGTACTTACAACTGGACAAAACAAGCAGGCTATCGCTTTTTTTTGCAGAAAGCGAAAGATTATGGGGTGGAAACCTTAATTGCCTTTTCAAATTCGCCACCTGTACCATACACTAAAAATGGACTTGGTTATAAAACGGAAAAGGATTATAAATCTAACCTCAAGCCTAATGCGTATGCAGACTTCGCTAAATTTCTAAGTACTGTTGTACAGCACTTCGATCAAATCGGTTTACATTTTGATTATGTAAGTCCGGTTAATGAACCACAATGGGATTGGTCGCATCCGTATATGGAGGCAGATCAGGAGGGAAGTGCCTGGACAAACGAGGAGATTTTTAAACTAGCCCAAACGTTAAATACCGAATTTGAGCAGGCAAAGCTAACGAGTAAAATCATTGTACCGGAAGCCGGAATGTTAACCTATTTGTATGGTGGAACAGGCCAGGCTTCTAATCAAATACAAAATTTCTTTGGCAGGAGCAGTCCATTTTATACGGGTAATCTAAAACATGTTTCAAATGCGGTTGCCGGCCATAGTTATTTTACGGAAAGCAATAACGAGGTGCTGATAAATACCCGAAAACATCTGGCCGATACTGCAGCCAAATATGGTGTTCGCTATTGGCAATCTGAATATTCTATGCTGGCAGATGGATTTAAAGAAGGACAGAAAACAGATCGAAGCGCTATGGACTGTGCGCTATTTTTATCTAAAGTAATTCATGCCGACTTAACTATCGGAAATGCTAGGGCATGGCAGTTTTGGAATGCTTACGAACCTGGAAGTGCCTTCATAAATACTAGATATTACCTAATCGCCTTGGAGGCGGATGCCGATTTTAAGAATGGCAGTTTTAGCCCAACCAAAAACCTTTGGGCCTTGGGTCATTTTAGCAGATTTGTTAGGCCAGGAATGACAAGGCTATTCACAGCCAACACAGTTTTTGGCCAGGTTCAATCCGATCAAGCGCTTTTAACTTCTGCCTACGTGGATCGATTGGGGGAAATGGTTTTGGTTGCCATTAATTATGGAACTAAGGATAAATGGATTAAAATTGACCACATCAATGCAACACGTTCGTATAAAAAAGCCATACGTTATCTTACCACATCAGCTGAGCAGATGAATATGGTTCCGGAGAAAATCGGAAATTTAAAAGATCAGATTTTACTTCCCGCTAGGTCTATTTCTACTTTCGTTTTGAATTAATTTGTATGTTGAAGATTTCTTCATCAAATCTTAATAATCAACCACTATTATTGTAGCCATAAGGAGTGAGCGCCTTATATAAAATCATTGTTGAGAGCGGTGGTTTAGATAGGGGGAAGCGCCAAAGGTTGCTTCCCCTTTTTATTGTTGATCGTTTGCGGTTAATTTTTTAACCAACCAAGGCAGGGTAAGTCCTTGCCCTACAAGGGTAAACAAAACAACGGCAATTGATATAAAAATAATGGCACTGCGTTGAGGAAAGGCATTTCCGTTTGAGAGCGTAACGGGCAAACCAATGGCAATGGCAAGAGAAACAATTCCCCTCATTCCACTCCAGCTGATGATGAGGCTGTTTTTAAAATCGAGTAATGCATCTTCTGTAATTTTATGTTTTCCCTGTGAAAAAGCCCTTTGTAAATTATTCTTTTGAAGAAAAACCCTAATTGTTCTAAGCAACAGCGCAACTATGGTAATTATTAACGAATAAGCAATGTAAGGCAAAATATCATTTGGCGCTATACTTTTATAAACGGATGGAAACTGTAATCCGATTAGGATAAAAATTAATCCGTTAAGCAGAAAGATAATAATATCCCAAATGTTTTTAGATTGGTTTTTTAATTTCGCCGGAAATACCATATTGCTGAAACGCGAAATGACCAAGCCAAGTGTAACCACTGCAATAACGCCAGAAACATGGATGTTTTCTGCAACAAGGTAAGTTACAAATGGCATTAATAACATTAAACTAATGGTAGCCAGTGTGTTGGAATGAATTCTTTTAATAATAAAGAACAAAATTTGGCTATTACCAAGCCCACTGCAAATCCGCCAGCCATTAACAAGGCAAACTCAAGTGAGGCCTTCCAAAACACAAATGCTGTTCCGGTAACGGCTGCCACCGAGAAACGATAAGCAACCAAAGCAGAGGCGTCGTTAATTAAGCTTTCACCCTCTAAAATGGTATTGGTTTTATGCGAAAGCCCTAAATCTTTGGTGATGCTCATAGCGGCAACAGCATCGGTAGCCGAAAGAATTGCGCCAAGCACAAAAGACAAAGGCCAGGTCATGTCCGGAATCATGTAATGTGAAACCACAGCAATGCCAATGGCGGTAAGAAAAACCAATGTAATGGCCAATGTAGATATAGTACTGATATTGGTTTTAAATTCCTTAAAAGAGATGTTAAAAGCAGCATCGTATAAAAGTGGTGGCAAAAAAATCAAAAAGATAATTTCTGGATTAATATCAATGGCTGGTAAAGACGGGATGAAACCAACTGCCACACCAACAATGATGAGTAAAATTGGATATGGAATTTTAATTTTATCGGCAATGGCAGAAAGCCCAATCATTACGGCTAAAATGAAAATGATTACACTATAGTTTTCCATGCTTGTAAAAGTATAGATTTTTAAATAAATGAGTTGGATGAAGGAGAATAATCGTTTAAACTGTAACAAGCTTGTTTAAATGAATTGAGGAAATGGTTCTGTCCATTTTCTGATCCTTATTTTCCTTAACTTAGTTTTATGAAGAAGTTAGCCCTGTTTCTTGTATTCTCTATTTTGTTTCGTCCGTTAATGGCGCAGCAAACACAAAAACCGATGCTGTATGGCAACAGTTGGATGGCCATAACGGGTAAGCCTATGGCAGCTACAGCTGGATCAATGATTTTTCAGCAAGGTGGAAATGCGGTAGACGCGGCTTGTGCCATGTTAGCTGCATCCTGTACCATGTGGGATACGCTGAGTTGGGGTGGCGAAACACAGGCACTCATTTATAATCCGAAAACCAAAAAAGTAATTGCTATTAATGCCATGGGTGTTGCACCAAGTGGCGCTACCGTAGCATTTTTTAAAAGTAAGGGTTATAATTTTCCGCCAGAATATGGGCCACTTGCTGCTACTACGCCAGGCACACCCGGTGGATTAATTTTTATGTTAAGTAAATACGGCACGATGAGTTTAGAACAAGTACTTGCCCCGGCCATGCATATGGCCAGTGGATATGCCATTGAAGCCCAGGCTGCAAATGGCATGGAACGCGATAAAGAGCTGATCAAAACCTGGCCATACAGTAAAAAAGTTTTTATGACCCACTTGGGCGAAAAACGCGAAGCACCAGAGGCAGGTGAAATTTTTGTTCAGAAAGATTTATTGGCGACACTTAACAAAATGGTTGAGGCCGAAAAGGCAGCTTTGAAAAAAGGCAAAAGTAGGGAGGATGCTTTAATGGCTGCATACGACCGTTTTTATAAAGGCGATATTGCACAGGAGTTTGTAAGGGGAAGTAAAGAGCAGGGTGGCTTAATTACCATGGAGGATTTAGCGAAATGGAAACCCATAGAAGAAGCACCATTAAGTATCAATTATAAAGGTATTGATGTTTATAAATTACAACAATGGACCCAAGGACCTGTTCTGTTGCAGGCTTTAAATATTTTAGAAAATTTTGATCTTAAAGGAATGGGCTATAACAGTTCAAAGTATATTCACACCGTTTATCAAGCCATGAATTTGTCTTTCGCTGATCGCGATTTTTATTATGGTGATCCCAATCAAACACCATATGAGCCAATAAAGGGGTTGCTGAGCAAGGATTATGCAAAACAACGGGCGTCTCTGATTCAGAGCGAAAAGAATGATGTACATATTGGTCCGGGTGATCCATATCCTTTTGAGGGCAAGAAAAATCCCTATCTTAATTTGCTGAAAAGTAGAGGTTTTGAAATTGATACCACCAAACGGAACTTTGCACCTAAACATGATCTTGGAAATCATACACCAAAAGAAGTTTATGAAGACCGTTTATGGCGAGGCACCACATCAATAGAAGCGGCTGATAAAGAAGGTTGGGTGGTTTCTGTAACACCAAGCGGGGGATGGTTGCCAGCTTGTATTGCTGGAAATACCGGTGTGGGGATGAGCCAAAGGATGCAGAGCTTTGTGCTTGATTCTACACTTAATCCCTTTAATGTGGTTGCACCCGGTAAAAGGCCGAGGGTAACTTTATCTCCATCCATGTTCTTAAAAGATGGAAAACCATTTGTATCGGCTGCGGTTCAAGGTGGTGATACGCAAGATCAAAACCTGTTGCAGTTCTTTTTAAATATGGCCGAATTTAACATGACTGTTCAGAAAGCGACCGAAGCTGCCAACTTTAATACCAACCAATTGTGGCTTTCTTTGGGTGGTACCAAAACGAGCGATCGTGAACCAAAACCCGGACAAATATTATTAAATACCAATACGAAAGAAGCCGTTAAAGCCGAGCTGCAGAAAATGGGCTATATTTTAAGCTTTTCTGAAAGAACGAGCGGACCTATTAACGCGATTTACTTTGACTGGAAACATGGTAGTTTATGGGGCGGATCCAGTAATCATGGTGAAGATTACGGAATTGGCTGGTAATCTGTTCCAAGTTTATCTTTTAAGCATTAGATTCGATCAGTAGTTTTAAAGCCTGTAATCGCCACAATAAAGGCTGATTTACCTTGCTGGTTGGGTTTTGCTTTAAAGCTGTAAAATGACTTTCCAAAAAATGTTCGTAATCGTTAATCTGTGTAGCCGGATTTAACATTAAGGGAATTTCTGGTTTTTCTGCTGTAGCAAAGAATTCTTCTAACTTTTGGATGTCGGGGATGCTCATGTGGCAAAGATAAGAATTTAAACTAGAGGAATTTTTGGATCTACAAGTGCATAAACCTCTCTCCGTCCTGCGGACACCTCTTCCCTGAAGGGAAAGGATAGCGAGGTGGCTATAGCAATAGTATTAAAATATGTTTAGGTGAGCTTAGGTTGCTCAGGTGGTAAATTTTTTTTGAAAGGTAATCGTCTTTTTGATTGAATTGTAGAATATCGCATTAATATTTATCGATCAGTTTTCCTTAGTATAGCTTAACCCATGCTTAAATAATTTATTTAAAACTCCAGCTAAGCGAATGCCTGCCATTTCCATGCGCTGATTTGCGATGCCAATATTGGCTTTATAATAATCTTCTCCTAAAATACTTCCTGATGGGGTACTTGCATAAATCTGACTACTGATTTGATAACTTTCGTAAATCCATTGTAGTGGCTTAGCCCGTTGCCATTTTCTAATCTGACGTCTCGAAACCGAATCGTTTTCTGCCATCTGTTCAATCGTTAAGTTTTGATAGTCGATTAACTTGCTGTCCCAGAGTGTATGTAGATTAGTACCTTTTCCCATAAATTGTACCTGGATGGTATTTCCGCCTTTATCTTCGGCTCTGCTGATGTGCATGGGTTGATGTGCATCTCCAATTAAATGGATGATGAATTTTAAAGCCACTGCTTTCTTCGCCTTTGATAGATTAGGGTCTTTTATTTGAGCAATCATATCATTATATGCCTGAAACAGGTTTTCTACTGTAAGATTTTCTACCGAATCCTTCAGCTGACCTCTGCTTAACCCAAGAGGCAAATTTATAAAATGCCAATTTCCTGTGTTTTTATATTCTGCCTGACTGCGAACTTCATCTGCCCAGGTACTCACATCCTGAATGGATTCGTTGCCTAATAAATCTTTAACTACTGCTTTAGCTTCTGGTGTAAGGTGTCGATCAGCTATGCTTGCAACTGTTTTATGGCCTTTAAATCCCCAGGAAATTAAAGTAATTGAGGTTAAAAATAATGCAAAAATGGTAAGGTATTTCTTCATGTTGCGAAGATAATCATCTGGTGTTTTTTTAAAGTTAAGTTGTGAGAATGTTACAAGTGAAAATGGTATAAAATTACTTAGTCATATGCATAAAACTAAACTTAGGTTTCTTAGGTGGTGAATCTTACCATGGAGAAGTGAAGAAATTTCTAACATATAAAAGGCGTTAACCATATAAGAAATGTAAGAACATATAAGTCATATAAATAAAATTGCACTTAGGTTTCTTAGGTGGTGAATCTTACCATGGAGAAGTGAAGAAATCTTTTAACATATAAAAGACGTTAACCATATAAGAATTGTAAGAACATATAAGTCATATAAATAAAATTGCACTTAGGTTTCTTAGGTGGTGAATCTTACCATGGAGAAGTGAAGAAATCTTTTAACATATAAAAGACGTTAATCATATAAGAAATGTAAGAACATATAAGTCATATAAATAAAATTGCACTTAGGTTTCTTAGATGGTGAATCTTACCATGGAGAAGTGAAGAAATCTTTTAACATATAAAAGACGTTAACCATATAAGAAATTTAAGAACATATAAGTCACATACTTAAAATCGAACTTAGGTTTCTTAGGTGGTGAATCTTACCTTGGGAAAGTGAAGAAATCTTTTAACATATAAAAGGCGTTAACCATATAAGAAATGTAAGAACATATAAGTCACATACTTAAAATCGAACTTAGGTGCCCTTAGGTTTCTTAGGTGGTGAATCTTACCTTGGGAAAGTGAAGAAATTTCTAACATATAAAAGACGTTAACCATATAAGAAATGTAAGAACATATAAGTCACATACTTAAAATCGAATTTAGGTGCAATTAGGTTTCTTAGGTGGTGAATCTTACCATGGAGAAGTGAAGAAATCTTTTAACATATAAAAGACGTTCACCATATAAGAAATGTAAGAACATATAAGTCATATAAATAAAATTGAACTTAAGATGAAAAATGTTACCATATAAGAATATGTAAGTTAAACGTAGAACAATACTTGGATAAGCTTAGGTGGTGAAAACAAATAAGAAAAATTAATTTTCTAGATCTTAGATGGTGAATTCAAACTTCTGCCAAGATGATACCTGAAAAGGATTTCGCCGAGTTAAAATTTAGAACTAAAAATCTCTTAGTTCGAGGTGTATTTTTCGACCCTGCTTGCAAAATCATTTAAATCGAAAGGTTTATTGATAAAATCCTCAGCATCGCATTTAGATTTTACATCATTTAGATGGTTATTTGCCGACATCATCATTACCGGGATGTTATAGGTTTTTGCACTGTGCTTAAGCTGATTACAGATGTCCAAGCCATTCCCATCGCCCAACATGATATCTAAAATAACCATGTCGGGTTTATGTACTTGCATTTGTTGCCAAAAATCTTTGGTCCCAACGCAGGTTTTTACGTCGTAAAGTTCTTCTGTAAGCAAGAACTCAATAATTTCCCGAATGTTCGGGTTATCTTCCACTACATAGATGCACTTTTTCATAAGCTTCTACTTTGATGTTTCTGATGGTATAACCTAATAGACAGCTAGAAGTTTAGAAGAGTTGTTCACAAAGGTGGAGTTATTAACTTCAGCCATCAAATGAAGATTTAGCAGAAAACAATCTGGTAGAATAAACTAATCTACAATCATATTCGCTGGTAATTTTATGCCACCTAAGAATTGATCGTTGCGGAAGTAATGAAATTCGAGCTCGGTGTGTGCCGTAATGCCAGACATGATTAACATGGTTTCAGCGAAATCATAAAAGGCTTCTGGTGTATTGATGTCCATTTCTGGCGGAAGATAAAAGGCAATAAAATTGGGTTTGGCAAGTTTTACGATTACGTTTACCTGAGATAAAGCACCTTCCAATCTTTCGCCAATGGTAATAAATGCGGAGAAATCGTGTGGTTCTGATGAATTCATTTGGTTTATTGGTATTCTATTGGTCAGTCTTCTTGCATTTGTACTAAATAAACACCATTAAATTTTGTTACAAGATTAATTTTGTGCCAAAATTTAATTTAGTTGATCTAGCGTAAGGGGAGACCACCTTTGTTAAGTATCTGTAAATAAGTTCTTAAGATTTAGATCATCGCAATGGTATTCTTATTTGAGAAACTGTTACGAGATCTTTATCTCACCTTATTATTCAAATACCATTCCGCTCTTCAAGTTGCGCTAGGAAAAGACTTAATCTGATATAGACGGCTTACGCTCTGACAATTTTAAGCTGTTTTAAGGAAACTGGAGCCTGGCGGAGCAAACTCCGAAATGTTTCATTACTGCTAAACTTTAGCTGTTTAACGGTTCTAATTTCGTAGGTAATTTCAAATTGATCCGTTTCAAATGGCCATGGCGTTACGATAAGCTGGCCATGTTGCTCAAAAAACGAATAGGACTTCCCATTTGGGCCCTTGCTGATTTCCATCTTTCTTTCTTCAGGCGGAATTTGTTTTTGACAGATGAGTAAGGAAAAGGCATCACAAAATTCAACTAGCTCATAAGCCCTATTAACTTCCTTTTTAGAACTTTTGGCTTCCCCAATCCAAGTGCTTTCCTTTTGTTTAAGCTGTTTCATAAATTTTTTGGCCTTTGGATCTTTACCATGCGTAAACTGAATATGTCTGGACAATAAAAGTGCTATAAAACGGCTTTTTGTGAGCGCCATATCTAAAAGTTTTTCAGAAGCTTCCTCATCAAAGCTTGTCATTTTGAAATTTATCGGTCCACCTTGCTGGGTAATCAGTTCCTCTTGATCAAATTCGTTAAAAACATCGTCATGCTCGGTTGTTGCCATTAAGGTTTCTACCCACCTGCCCTGCTGATCTGAAATTTTCCATCGGGCGCAAATCTGCCCCGCAAGTAAGCCATGAGCCCGCTGGGTTATAATTTCCCAGCCTTCTTCACAATAAGCAACAATCATAATGGTTTTAATTGAAAAGATTTCATCTACTATCCGGCGTTTAGCATCAAATTGCGCCTTCCCATTATTTTGGTAATTAGCTGTTTAAGCTTGGAACGATAGTCTTCCTTAAGCCATTGGATATAATTTTTGGTTACATTGCCCAGGCATTTGGCATACTGTTTAATTCTCCAGTCGATTTCCTTTCCCAGTTCTTCAGAAAGTTCGATTGCATGTGACAGGGACTCGCTATTGTCTACACACATTAATGCATGTTGTCTTATAGAATCGCGGATTACAGTTTTAACTTTTAATCCTTTCTCTTGTGCCTGTTGATGAGCAAGAACCACATCGAAGGCAATTTCAAAACTGTTCGGGAACTTGCTTCGCATTTCTGTAGGCATTTGATGGATTTCTGCAGTAGAGCGACTTAGGCTTTCGTGATAAACTTCTGGGTTTTCAAAAACATGGTTCCAATCAATAGGCGCATTCCACTCCCCAAACCTTTCGGAATTATTGCCTAAATCTACAATGGTAAAAGCTTTTTTTGATGGTAGGCGTCTGGCTCCACGACCGATCATTTGGTGATAAAGGGTTAGAGAAGTTGTAGCCCGGTTTAAAATTACCGCCTGAATTGTGGGTTCATCAAAACCGGTTGTTAAAATGGATACCGAAGTGAGTATGGCGCCCTTGGTTATCTTAAACCATTTTAATATTTCTACACGCTCTTCGGTACCGGTTTTGTTATCGAGGTGACGAATGGGATAACCCCGATTGGAAAACACTTCGAGCACTTTTCTTGAGGTAAAAATTCCGTTATTAAAAATAAGTGTTTTCTTGTTTCTTGCATGTTGTTCGTATGCATGCACCAGTAAATCGAGCATCACGGGTGAAGCATACAGTGCATCAGAGGTGCTTACGGTAAAGTCGCCATGCATTCCAGTTTTCAATGTATTTAACTCTACATCATAACCAAAGGTTTTTGGTACAGCTAGAAAACCCTGCTCTATCAATTGGCTTATGGGTTCGCCAACAACCAATTCTTTATAAAACTTATGCATTGGCAAGTTTACATCTGAAGAAAAAGGTGTTGCAGTTACCCCAATAATGGATGCATTTTCGAACTTGCCCAATAATTTTTGAAAAGAATTGTGGTGTGCCTCATCTACAATAACCAAACCTACATTTTTAGTGTTGATCAAACCATCTTTAATCCGATTTTTCAATGTTTCTACCATGGCTACATCGCAATTAAATCGGTCGAATTTTGGAATTCTCTTAAGGGTACTGTTCACCACGCGGTTTTCAACTCCAGCAGTTTTTAGTGCAGCAGATGTCTGTTTGCAAAGCTCGGTTCGATGTGTAAGCACAACAACTTTTTTATTGTACTTCTGGATAAAACGGCTTGCGATTTCTGAAAAAATAACGGTTTTGCCACCGCCGGTTGCAAGTTGATAGAGGATTCGATTTTTTATGTTAGATGCTTCCAGTCTATCAAAAAGGGTATCGATATCCTGTTGTTGATAGTGATAAAGTTTCTTTGCCGGTCTCCGGTCTGTTTGCTCCTTGAAAATTTCCATAAGATTACAACCCTACCTAGGGAAGGAAAGTTTGGCTAGAGCAACATTTTATATGACGTACCTAACCCATCAATCAAAAATCCCAGAAAAATGAATTCTCTGGGATTTATTTTGTGAATTTACCAAGGACTGATTCCCGTATCTGGTGCGTTATCATCGCTAAAGAACTGGCCTGTTGGCCCGTCAGCAGTTAAGATTGCGGCCTTAACTACTCTTGCTGCTGCATCAGGAACTGTGCCTGGCCCCGAATGATTGTTGAAATCCGTATCGGTATAACCGGGATCTACTGCATTCACTTTAAAAGGCGTATCCCTTAAATCGTTTGCCAATACAATGGTGTAGGCATTCAGGGCCGCCTTCGAAGCTACGTAAGCTGTTGGCTTTACTGCAAAATATTTCCACGAAGGGTCGTTGTGGAGGGTAAGTGATCCCAAACCCGAAGTTACATTTACAATTCTAGGTTCAGGAGATGCTTTGAGCAAATCTATAAAGGCCTGCGTAACCGCTATTACACCAAAAAAATTGGTCTGGAATACCGCTGTAACAACAGAAAGATCTGTTTCTAAGGCGGTTTGTGGCATAGCGCCACCAATGCCAGCGTTGTTGATCAGCACATCTAAAATTTTTGTTTTTTCGCCCAATGTTACCCGAGCTTTTTCAATTGATTCGATTTGATCTACGTCGATTTCTAGGGCTTCAACTTGGGTTAAACCTTCTGCGTAGAGCTGGGAGATGGCTTCATTTCCCTTATTTATATCGCGACAGCCTAAGTAAACAAAGTAGCCTTTTTGTAGTAATTGTCTGGCTGTTTCGTAACCAATACTTTTGTTTGCGCCTGTTATTAATACTGTTTTCATATTTTTTTATTTATAATACAAATCTACAGTGTCCATGTTTTCTGGGCGTAACACATCGGACTGTTTTAATGGTACATTTCACGGATTTGATTGCGATACTGCGCAGGGGTAATGCCTGTTTCCCGTTTAAAAAATCGGTTGAAATATGAAGCATCAGCAAAACCGAGATCGAAGGCAATCTCTTTTGATGATTTTGAGCTATGAAAGAGTAAACGCCTGGCTTCTAGTATCAATCGATCATGAATGTGTTTAATGGCCGGCTTCCCACTTTGTGTTTTAATCAATTCGCTTAAATGGCCTGCAGAAATGTTAAGCATAGAAGCATAATCTCCAACCTCATGGAAATGCTGAAAGGAATCATCAATCTTTGACTGAAATTTTTTAAGAAGAACTTTGTCTCCTGCTGGATCATTAGCCTTATACTGTTCGGTATACAAACGGCTTAGATAGGTAAGCAACAAGGTAAGGTAAGCCATTAGCATGCGCTGTTGCCATTCATTGGGATGTTGATATTCTATGTTAATTTTCATCAGAAGATCTTCTACAAAAGCAATATCAGGCTCACTAAGCAATAGTTCGTGAGCGTTCTGTACGTTTTGGAGAAAGGGTAGTGTAAGCAAAAATTCGCCACCCTGTAGGGATAAAAACTGACTGGTAAAGGCCAAACCCGTACTCCAAAGTTGCTGAAATTCTTCTTTAACAATTATGTTCTCCGGTCCTGAAAAGTAAACTGTGTTGTTTTTAAGGATGTAAGGTTGCAGATCGATCCATTGTCTGGTGCCTGCCTTCCGAACCAATACAATTAAAAAATGATCTTTGCGATGAGGAATCAGCAATTCCGATTGATGCGGTAGGGTACCCTCAAAATTATATACCCTAAAATATTTATTTCCGGTTTCATCTGGTTCTAAATGATAGATGGGAAATTGTTTAACGGAGTTGGGATTCTGCATTTGCCAAAATTAAGCGTTTTTGATGGTGAAATTGATATTGCTAATTCAAACAGAGTATGGTGGTTATTTATTAACGATGATTTTGGCTTTCTTTTGGATGATTGTTATATTGTTGTTCTTCTTCCCTTGGAGAATTCCCCGAATTCCAAAGTACAACTATCACAAGCAAATAAACGATAATCAAACCTATAACAGCCACTGTGGATATTATTATCTTGGCTATCAAGGTTTTGTGTTGCAGGAAAAACACATTTAACAGCATCAATAGTAGTACAAGAATGAATAAAAAAGTAATTGTCATGTTAACTTATTTAGAGTTTAGGTTTTTTAAAAATAACAAAACTTTATTGGGCGCAACAACTGGATTGTAGAACGGTCTGGCGCATTGCATATCTTATTGAGCAAAATTGTGACCTCTAATTTTAAACAGGCCTACTACAGCCAAATTTTTATTTCCATATTTGAGTAAGAGAAAATAGTATGAGAATAGCGACTTATAATGTAAATGGTGTAAACGGACGATTGCCTGTACTTTTGCGCTGGCTTGAAGAAACCCAACCCGATGTAGTTTGTTTGCAGGAGTTGAAAGCACCGCAGGAGAAATTTCCAGAGCAGGCGATAAAAGATGCTGGCTACAATGCAATATGGCATGGGCAAAAAAGCTGGAACGGCGTTGCAATTTTAACCAGAGGTCTGGAAATCAAAGAACTTAGGCGGGGATTGCCTGGCGATCCTGATGATGAACACAGTCGATACATTGAAGCGATGATTGAGGGTATTGTTGTAGGTTGCTTATATCTTCCGAATGGAAACCCGGCGCCAGGGCCAAAGCTAGAATATAAATTGCGTTGGTTTGAGCGTTTGCAAAAACACGCAGAGAAACTTTTAAACTATGATTTGCCAACGGTAATTTGTGGTGACTATAATGTAATGCCAACAGAGTTGGATGTTTATAAACCAGAGCGTTGGGTAGATGATGCCTTGTTTAGACCAGAGGTTAGACAGGCCTTTAAAACTTTAGTAGACCAAGGCTGGACAGATGCCATTCGCAAGCTTTATCCAACAGAAGTGATTTATACATTTTTTGATTATTTCCGAAATGCCTATGGCAGAAACGCGGGTTTAAGAATAGATCATTTTCTATTAAGTCCACATTTGGACCAGCGCTTAAAGGCTGCGGGTGTGGATTTGAATGTGCGTGGCTGGGAAAAAACAAGTGACCATGCACCGGTCTGGATCGAGATTTAGGGCAACCCTTAATTTAAGAAATCTTTTTAAACCACAAACTTGAAAAGTTGGGTTGTTTCGTCGTGCCTCTTAGAAACGAGTATTTTAATGTCTCCGTTAAAATCTTGCGCCTCGCCATCCTTCCAAAGAAAAGGGATGAAAAGGTAAATACGGTAATTTTTGGGTGGATTACAAATCCACAGCTCCTCAGGACGAGATTGCAAATCTCGACCATCCCTGATGTTGGACTTTGGATATTTCAGCATGGATGTATGATTCTCGCTCCGAAAAGGGGAGATTGCTTTTTGCGTTCTTTCACAATGGTGATGTCTTTTTACTTCAAATATTTTTCTATTCCATGCAATCCTTTCTTATAAAGGTAAGTTATCCCCGTTGCAAAAAGATGTTCCAAGGATCCTTGTAAGTTTTTGAAACTTTTATTTATCCAATATGGTTATCCATAAGTAATCAAAGAGAAATATCCGATGAAAAATTACTTCGCATTTAATTTATTTCTAGCCGTTATTTTTTGTAATTCGATAGGTGTAACTGCTAAAGAAATTAAAAACTCCATAATCTCTAAGCCATTAGAAAACCTTAACAATCAAGATAGCATTCCAACGGATGCTTTCCTTAATCAGGCCATGCTTTATGGTATGAAAGCGATTCAAACGGGAGGGCTAGCCACAGAGAAAGCTTATAATCCAAAACTCAAAACCATCGGTCAGCAAATGATTGATCAACATAGTAAAGCCAATCAGGAATTAATGGAATTGGCCAAGACAAGAAACATTGCCTTGCCTATGACCAAGCCACAGGGGGGGCAAAGGCCAGATGGCAGAGTAGATTCTGCACCCGATAATTTAAGAGACACTTCTAGAAATCAGAATCAAGGTGAGGCTGGTAATTCCGGAGCGGTTAATAGAAATAATACAATCGGAAATGAGACCATTAAGGACCATGATTTAACACAATCAGTAGCGCAACTTAAAGCCTTATCGGGAAAAGAATTTGATCTTGCTTATGTAAATATGACCATAGAAGATTATAAACGTTTGATTGATCTCTACGAATCGGGTTCTAAAACGAAAGATAAAGCTGTACGTGCTTTTGCAAAAAAAGCACTACCCAGTTTAAGGCAACAACTGACTCTGCTTACTCACATTAAGTAGAGGGAATTAACAAAGCAAAACGCCATGCAATTAGATGATTTAATCCCAAAGCAAATAGATGGGAAACAAACAGACATTGAAGAATCTCATGATTTTGAGACTGAACAGCAAGCCCAAGATTTCTATGAACTTGCAAAAAGCAGGTTATTAGATATTTCAAATTGGCATAGCATAAGCAAAATAGAAGCCAGTGCATTTTGTTTAATTGATCAACAAAATAATCCCGTTGATCGGTTACCAATGGTCGATGATTTTATTAGAATTGACGTACCGGGTCTGGGAAATCAAGCGGGGCAGGGTTTTGATTGGGTTAGGATAGAGCATCTGGAAGAATATATAGAAGAAGACCAACAAGAGGCTATTTTTATTATGCGGGCCCGACCGTGTAAGGCACCATCAACCACTGAGGATGAAACGACCCATTTTTTTAAATCGGAGGCCACTTCTAATTTCGTAATTCGAAAAAAAAACTTGCAGGTATCAGCAGAAGTTCATGGACGAAATGAACTAGCCAATACCGAATCATCCCATTTAATTGATAAAGCTAGAAATTTAGCAGTTGCAACTGGGAGTTTTTTGGGATTTTCTGTTGTTCAATGGAATTTGCTTGTGAAAGGAATAATGAGTTGATATTTTGTGTGGATTACAAATCCACAGTTCTTTGGGACGAGATTACAAATCTCGACCAGCGTTGTATTTGCTGAATTATAAGTTGCTATTTTGTGTGGATTACAAATCCACAGCTCTTTGGTACGAGATTGCAAATCTCGACCAACTTGTATTTGCTGGTGAAAAGAATAATGAGTTAATATTTTGTGTGGATTACAAATCCACAGCTCTTTAGGACGAGATTACAAATCTCGACCAGTGTCGTATTTGCCGGTGAAAGGAATTATGAGTTACTATTTTGTGTGGATTACAAATCCACAGTTCTTTGGGACGAGATTATAAATCTCGACCAACTTTCTTTTTCTTCTGTGAAAAGGTGCCCTCAGAGCAAATAGGGGTATGATTATAGCTTAATCATCATTCTTTTCTAATTTATTAAATGAAGCCGTTAAAATCCAAACCTAATGTTGATTTTTTTGTTGTGGGATTAGTATTTTTTTAACTTTATCGTTTAAAATCCCATTTTGTTTCAATGAGTAACTCATCTTATCTGCTAAGTAACGAACAACTAATCGAAGTTTTTAACTTAACACCTACAGCTACTGCTATACATGTTGGCGAAACTGCTATTATCCAAACGGCTAATGATGCGATGTTGTCCATATGGGGGAAAGATAAAAGTGTTATCGGCAAATCGCTAGAAGATGCCCTACCCGAATTAAAGGGACAGCCTTTTATAGAAATGTTTAAAAGGGTATGGAATGAAGGGCTCGTAATTTCGGGTAAAGATACTGCTGCGGACTTAGAAGTTGGAGGCAAAATGCAAACCTTTTACTTCGATTTCGAATATCGAGCCATAAAGAATGCTGATGGCAAAGTTATTTGTGTAATGCACACCGCCATTAATGTTACCGAACGTTTTTTAAAGCGAGAAGCCATAGAGCGTGCCGAAGAAAAAGAACTTGCATTGCAACGTGAGCAGGCACTTAATGAAGAACTTGCTGCAACCAATGAAGAACTTATTGCCACCAATGAAGAACTTCAGGAAACCCAGGAAGCGCTTTCTGTTTTAAATGGCGAACTTGAAGCACGCGTAGATAGACGTGTAAAAGAATTGATTGAAAGTGAAGAACGCTTTAAAAACATGGCCGAGGCTACTGATATTTTTATAGCCGTTGGCGATGAAACCGGTGATGGCATTTACTTTAATTCGACATGGATGGAACTTACGGGTAGATCTATGGATGATTTACTGGCTTTCGGATGGTCAGACCTTATTCATGAAAACGATCGAAGAGCCTATTTAAACATTTATTTGTCGGCATTAGAACATAAAGAAGATTACAGTGGCGAGTTTAGGCTTTTGGCGAAAAATGGAAAATATCATTGGTTATTGGCTAAAGGATCTCCGCGTTTTAGATCGGATGGCACATTTTTGGGCTACATCTGTTCTTGTATAGACATTACAGATCGAAAACATTACGAGTTAGAACGCCAAAATTTAAATACGCTAATCGAAGCAAGCTCCGAATTTATAGGATTGGCAGATTTGGCTGGCAACATTGAATATTTAAATCCCGCAGCCTTATCAAAACTAGGTTGGAGTGGTTTTGATAAGCGTACGCTAATAGACTGCGTTTATCCTAAGGATAAGCTGGAAGCAGAAAAGATTTTCTTGGAACTTGTAAGTAATGGAATCATCCGTTACGAGATACGTTTTTGGAACGAACAAACCGAAATCCCTTTCTGGATTGAGTGGAATGGGTTTTTTATTAAGGATACACAAAGTAATGAGGTAATTGCGCTGGCAACAGTAAGTCCAGATATTACAGAACGAAAGTTATATCAGGAAGAACTGCAGGGAATAAACGAAGATTTAGCACTTTCCAACGAGGAGCTTGCCACTACAAATGAGGAACTTGCACAAACCCACGATGATTTAATCCAGTACATCAATAAACTATCAGAAAGCGATGAAAAATTAAGACAAGCCATTGATACCGGTAGAATGGGTACCTGGAGCATTGATCCGATTAGTGTCGAAATTACGGTGTCTACCTTTGTTAGGGAACTGTTGGGCTTGCCTTTAGATGGACCAGCTGAAATGGAGAAAATAATGGAAGCGGTTAATCCAAAATATCATGAAATGCTTAGCAATGCCTTAAAAAATGCACTCGAAAACCATGCCCCAAGCGATACTGAATATCCCATAAATAACTTAATCACGGGAGAAGAAAAGTGGGTTAGGGCTACTGGAAGGGTTTTTTTAGATAAGGATGGGAATGCAACCGAATATTCAGGATTGTTTATGGATATTACCGAACGTAAACTAGACGAATTGAGGAAAAATGATTTCATCGGAATGGTGAGTCACGAGCTGAAAACACCTTTAACTGCCATAAATGGATTTGTACAGGTTTTGCAACGTAAGGCGAAGTTGGCAGACGATGCTTATGCCGTAAATGCGCTTGATAAAGCCAACAATCAGGTTAGAAAAATGACAACCATGATCAATGGTTTTTTAAATGTATCTAGACTGGAATCTGGCAAACTGTTAATCGAAAAAAGTACATTTAAATTAGATGAGCTTTTACAAGAAGCCATTGACGAAACTTACATATCGCAATCTACCCACATTGTAAGCTTAGCAAATGGGTGCGAAGTTGAAGTTTACGCCGATCGGGATAAAATAGGAAATGTAATATCCAATCTTTTAAGCAACGCACATAAATACTCTCCAAATGGAAGCCATATCGATGTGAGTTGTTCTATTAAGAATAATGAAGTTTGTGTTGCGATCAAAGATGAAGGCATGGGCATTAACAGTGAAGATGCAAATATGCTTTTTGAAAGATATTATCGAGTTCAGGGCAATCACACCATTTCGGGCTTTGGCATTGGGTTGTATTTAAGTGCTGAAATTATTAACCGGCATAATGGCAAAATCTGGGTAGAGAGTGAACCAGATAAGGGATCCACTTTTTATTTTACCTTACCGTTAAACTAGGTTCTTAATCGTATATCAAATTCCGAAGTCTGATCGGCTATGGCTTCTGATGGACTTAGAAAGTTTCGAATTCAATTTCCTCGCATCGAAAAGAAGTGTAGATCCGATCGCTCCTCATTCACCTATTAACAAATGGATGGTTTGATTTGATTAAAATTTCAAACGATAGAAACCCCATTCTGCATCATATTTTAACGATTTTTTTCAATCCAGCTTATTTTTTGCCTTGGTTTTGTGTAAGTTAGTTTAAATCAGAAATTCTAAAATGCAGTCCTTTCTGCACTTTGGGTTAACCTAGCCAAATCTTAACATCATGAGCAAGACTTGTACACAAATCTTGAGGTTCTTATTCGTGCGGAATATTTTAGACCATGTTCCTTTCCGATTATCCTATTCCTCTAAACTCATAATATCAACCATACAAATTCTAGTTTTTTATGTGGTTTCGGCTCATGCTCAGATTCCGGTAAAAGTAGACGATCAACAACCACATCATATTTTTTCTTTTGCAGAAGTAGATATTTTAGAGGATCCCCTAGGCAATTTGAATGTTGCCCAAGTGGCGAGTGCCGATTATCAGGATCAATTTAAATCGAACAAAAATTACGTGCCGAAAAATTACCATACCGCTTCTGCTTATTGGTATCGGATTAGAATAGAACACGATAAAGAATCGGGGAAAAAGTGGATGCTCGAATTTTTTGATCAATCCATTAATGATCTTAGTCTTTTTGTACCCGATGATTATGGAAGTTACCATGCCCATTATTTCGGAACCAATTATGCTTTTGCCAAGCGGGAATACCAGCATAAAAACTTTACTTACGATTTATCTAATAAAACCGATCACGTACTTACTTATTATATCCGGCTTAAATCTCCACATTCCATCAGCGCCATTATTGTACTACGAGATTTGAAGTGGTTTGTAGGTTACGCATTGAATGAATATTTTCTTTTCGGCCTGTTTTATGGAATGATCATCGTTTTTAGCTTATACAATCTGTTGATGTATTTTGCCATTAAGGAAAAAAAGTATCTGTTTTATGTACTATACAATTTAAGTATCGGCCTTTACGAAATGTGCAGTGACGGTATTGCCTTTCAATATTTATGGCCAAATTACCCAATAATGAATACCTATGGATTTGGGATTGCGCTCTATGCAAGTAGTTTGTTTGGTTTGCTTTTTACCATCAACTTTTTGTACCTAAAATATAAGGCACCCAAATTTTATCGGTTTTTAATCGTAATTATCACGCTTAGAAGTCTGTTTTTTATCGTATGCCTTTTTTATACCACTTTGTTTAATTTAAAGGTTGTAGAATTTATCCCGTTATTAGCCGTTTTTTCGGCTGGAGTTTATGTAATGAGGCAAAATTATCAGCCGGCCATTTTTTTAGTTGCAGGCTATGGTTTTTTAGTAGGTGGATTTATTGTAAAGATATTATTGTTGCTGAAGTGGATCCCTTACGGTCCGTTTAGTTATTACAGTTTAAGTTTTTGTTTCATTGTAGAAATGATTTTAGTCTCTTTCGCCATTGGGAGCAGTATCAGAACCTTGAGAAAGAAAAAAGACCGTGCACAAAAACGTACTATTAAACAGTTGCGGATAAATCAGGAACTAAACCAAACCTTAAATGCAGAATTAACGGTTTTGGTTGATGAACGAACCAAAGAGCTACAGGCAAAGGCAGAAATTATAGAAAAGCAGAACGAAGAAATTTCTATTATGAATGCCATGCTCAAAAAAGACAATATCGAATTGCACTTAAATATTGAAAAGGTTACGCGAGCAAGGGTTATGAGTAAACTGGTCGATTTTGAAGAGTTTAGCAAGGTCTATCCCGATAAGGAAAGTGGTTTTAAATACATTGCCGAATTAAAATGGGCTAAAGGTTACCATTGTAGAAAATGCGATAACGACCATTGGCTGGCGGGGCAAACGCTTCACAGTAGGCGATGTACCAAATGTGGTTACGATGAATCTGTTATTGCGAATACCTTATTTCAGAACAGTAAGATCCCGATTAATAAAGCCTTATATATGCTGTTTTTGGTGTATTCTACCAAAGGTACCATTTCTTCGCATAAGCTTTCGCAAATTTTAACGATCCGCCAAAGCACCTGCTGGACCTATAATTCGAAAATGCAGAAGTTGCTTCAGGAGCGAAAAGAAGAGCTGAAAAGTGCTGGCGAAGAGGGATGGACCAAGCTTGTTCTCGAAAATCCGACGGTACTGGAAAATGCATAAGGTTGATCATTTTATTTTGCATTTTTTTTAAAATATTTCTTGCGTATCAAGCGTATCAGGGCAAAATTATAAATCGCTTTGTACGCATTCCTATCCCATTTTTGCGATTAATAGATTGCACTTTAAACGTATCGAGTTATTTTGCAACTATCTTATTTATAGGTAATTACGATTATTTTGGCTTGTATTTTCGATTTAATTGAAATAGCTTTACAGCATCTAATCAATCTAACCAAATAAAAAATGAGAAAAAAAATTACCCTACTAATTGGTCTGGTTGTTTTTATCTGCTCGTTCTGTTTCGCACAGGATATCAGCGTAAAAGGAACCATTAAAGACAAAAACGGCAATCCGATGCCAGGTGTTTCTGTAACTGTAAAGAACACCAAGATTGGCGCCTCTACAAATGCCGATGGAAATTATTCCATTACCGTTCCGGCAAATTCAACCCTAGTATTTTCTGCTATAGGATTTACCACACAGGAGCTTGCGGTTAACAACCGAACCAGCATTAATCTTCAGCTCTTGGAAGAAGCCAATAATTTAACCGATGTTGTGGTAATTGGTTATGGTACGGCTCAAAAGAAAGATGTTACCGGAGCAGTATCCAGCATTAAAGCCACACAGTTGGAAAACGAAAACCCGAATAGTGTTACCGATATTTTGAGAGGAAATATACCTGGATTAAATGTTGGTTTTAACAACAGTGCAAAAGGCGGCGGCGATTTATTGGTTCGTGGAAAAACTACTTTAACCGGAACAACCTCACCACTTATTGTATTGGATGGCGTAATTTACATCGGACAGCTTTCTGATATCAACCCGAACGACATAGAATCGGTTGATGTGCTAAAAGATGCAAGTTCGCTTGCTGTTTATGGTGCAAAAGCGGCTACCGGTGTTGTGGCCATTACAACCAAAAGAGGCAGAAGCGGTTCGCCAACCATTACCTTAAATACAAACTTTGGAATGTCTACTTTGGCGAAGGATCAGCCTGTATACGATGGGCCAGGATTTTTAAACTGGAGAGCAGATGTGCAAAGAAGTGGCGGTGTAAATCCTCCGTACATTTATAACGATCCTAATAATTTACCAGAAGGCGTTACCTTAACTCAATGGCTTAACGGGCAAACCACTAGCAATCCAACTGATTTGTGGTTAACACGTTTAGGACTATTAACCAATGAGAAAAACAATTATTATGCCGGCAAAACAGTTGATTGGTATGATATGCTGTTCGTTACTGGGCAACGCCAAGATCATACCTTGAGTATGAGCGGTAAAAAAGAGGAACTTACTTATTACATGTCATTAGGTTATCTCAAAAATGAAAGTATCATTTCCGGTGGCGGTTTTAGTACATTTCGTACTCGGATTAACTTAGAAGGAAAGGCTGCCAAATTTTTAACCGTTGGCATAAACATGCAGTTTGCCGATCGAGATGAAGGTGCAATTGAGGCAGATTATAATCAATTGCCAGATCTATCACCTTATGGCGATTTTTACGAGCCAAATGGATCTTTAAGAAGAATCCCGACAGATGATAACGGTTTAAATGCAAGAAATCCATTTCTGAACCCAACTTATAACTCCAGATTGCAAAAGCAGAGTACCCTGTTTGGCAGTTTGTATGGCAAGGTAACTCTACCATTCGGAATTACTTATCAATTAAACTTTAGTCCGGGTTTAGATCAATACCGTACGTTTAATCATCAGTCTTCGAAGAATCCAAATGTAACCATCCCGGGTGGTTCAGCTCAACGTGCGCAAGAAACCCGCTACAATTGGCAACTCGATAACCTATTAAAATGGAACAAAACTTTTGCCAAGGATCATAATATCGATGTTACTTTATTGGCCAATGCAGAGAAATATTCTACCTGGTATACCAATGCAACGAACGAAGGTTTTGCCCCAACTGATGTTTTGGGTTATCATAACCTGGCCAGTGGAAATAAGCCAACGGTAAGCAGTGATGATAAAGTTTACACCGGAGATGCCTTACTAGCCCGTATTAATTATTCCTACAAAGGTAGATATGCCTTAACAGGTTCTATTCGTAGAGATGGTTATTCTGCCTTTGGCGCCGAGAAAAAAAGAGCGAATTTTCCAGCAGCTGCGGTTGCGTGGACATTTAGCGAAGAAAGCTTTATGAAAGACATCAAATGGCTAGATTTTGCTAAACTGCGCTTATCGTATGGTATTAACGGTAACCGGGAAATTAGAGATGCCAACAACGTGATTGATCCTTATGTTGCCATCCAAACCTTAAGCGGAGGAAAATATCAAAGCGTAAATAGTGGCGGTACTCCTGGCGAAGTAAACACAATTGTAAACAGCTCACGATTAGGAAATCCAAATTTAGAGTGGGAGAAAACAAAATCTTTAAACCTTGGATTGGATTTTGGGGTGTTAAATAACCGATTATCAGGTTCAATAGATGTTTACCATAAGAAAACCAGCGATTTATTAATTGGCCAAACGCTTCCCAATGTTTCAGGTTATGCAAACGTAATCGCTAATCTAGGCCGCGTAAATAACCGAGGCATTGAACTGGGTATCAACAGTAAAAATATAACCAGCGGACCTGTAACCTGGAATACATCGGTTAACTTCTCTTTAAACAGAAACAAAATTGTGGCTCTGGCTACACCAAATGATGATCTGGGAAATGGTTGGTTTATCGGAAAAGATATCGATATAATTTGGGAGTATAAAATTCTAGGCGTTTGGCAACAAAATGAAGTTGCTGAAGCCAACAAGTACAATAAAGGTATTAAGCCAGGCGATTTTAAATTGGAAGATGTTGACGGAAACTATGTTTATAATGATCTGGATAAACAGTTTATCGGCTATCGCAGTCCACGGTTTAACTGGTCGGTACGCAATGATTTCAACATTTTAAAAAACATCGATTTCTCTTTCCAACTGGTATCCAGCTGGGGTCAGCAACGTACAGATAATTATGCTAAAAACCAACCAGGCAGTGTAGGCTTTGGGCGTTCGAGTTCTTACATCGTTCCTTACTGGACTCCCGATAACCCCATTAACGATTATGCCCGTTTAAGTTCTGGCTTAAGTGGAACAAGCTTTAATGTGTATCGCAAAAGTTCTTACATCAGGTTAAATACCGTGGCACTTTCTTACAGTTTCCCTAAAGAATTAATGGCGAAGCTGAGAATTCAGAGTGCAAAAATTTATGGCAACGTTTCTAACGCCGGTGTTTACGCACCAAACTGGAATCAATGGGATCCACAGACGGCAGATGGTAATGGTAACCCCGTTCCAACGCCTCGAGTTTACACCTTTGGATTAAATGTTTCTTTTTAAAAATTGATGACTATGAAAGTTTTATATAAAAAAATAATTCCATTTGTTGCACTGGCTGTTTTGCTATCTGCCAATGGATGTAAAAAATCAGATCTTGATGCGGAGCTGTTATCGTCTTTAGAGCCTGCAACAACGCTCACCAATGTGGCTTCTATGAAAGCTGCGCTTGCGGCAATAGGTTCGAATATCCGTAGAGAATTTACTGGCGATATGGCACCAATTGTAACAGAATCTATATTTTCGGAAGTTGCGGTTGATGGTACAACAGATAAAAGTACCCAGGCACAGGATATGGATACCCGCGTAACACCAGATGCCAACCTTGATAATCCGGATTTTAACCGAATTGGGTTCTACTGGACAGAAGGCTATAAGGGCATCCGTTATGCCAACACCATTATTACCTATATTGATAATGTAACCTTTAAAGATGCCGCAGAAAAAAATGCGATTTTAGGCTCAGCTTACTTTTACAGAGCGTATTATTATTATCGTTTGGTCAATCAGTTTGGAGATGTGCCCTTGATTTTAAAAGACATTACCGCCCCAAAACTGGATTATTTTTCTACTAAGCGTGAAGTGATTTTGAAAAAAATGCAAGAAGATTTACTTTTTGCAGAACAGTGGGTTCAGGATAATGTAGATAGAGGCGAAGTAACAAAAGGCGCCTGTAGCCATTTATTAACAAAGGTAAATTTAGCTTTGGGCGATTTTGACGCCGCGATTACCTCGGCAAACAACGTAATTAATAGTGGGAAATATTCCTTAATGAGAACCCGCTTTGGAAGTACAGCTGGCGATGCAACCAAAAATGTGGTTTGGGATTTACACAGAATGGATAACAAAGCTATTCCTGCCAATAAAGAAGCACTTTTCTTAACCATTGATCGGGAAACACTGGCTGGTTTTACAGATTTTGGATCGCAGGTCATGCGTAATTGCGTACCCGCTTGGCACTTTGCAAATTTAAGAACACCATCAGGCTTAAACCCTGCAATTGTTGATGCTACAACCGCAGAAATTCCGTTAACCCTAATGTACGGACGGGGAATTGGCCGCTATCGTGGCACGGCTTACAGCACCAAAAACATTTGGACAGATAATACCGATTATCGCCATGCGCCAGGAATGTGGATGAATATGACGGATTTGGTATACAACAACCCTGCGTTGAAAAATTCATCAAATGCGACAGAAAAAGCTTTATATGGCAAGCCGCTTGTAGATGTGACGCCTGCCAATGTGAATAACATGTTCTTAAACAAAGGCTTGGATACAATCCGTCACTTTTTTGGATGGCCGCACTATAAAACCTTTATCAACTCTACCAATGCTTTGGCTATTGATAAATATTGGTCGCCACCAAGAGGAACAGATACAGATTGGTACATTTTCAGACTGGCAGAAACCTATTTGTTAAGAGCAGAAGCTTACTATTGGAAAGGAAATTTAGGGTTGGCAATGGCCGATTTAAACCAAGTAAGATCAAGAGCAAACGCAGCATTGCTTACCGATGCATCTGCAATTACCATTGGTACCATTTTGGATGAGCGTGCACGCGAACTTTATTATGAAGAACCGCGTAAAACGGAACTTACTCGAATAGCTTATATTTTTGCCCAAACCGGAAAAGCTGCTTATAATGGAAAAACATACTCGTTAACCAACTTCTCTGATAACAACTTTTTTTACGATAGGATTATCGAGAAAAACGATTTTTACAGAAACAAAGTGCCAACGGTATCTGGTGTAAACTTTAAAATCTCTCCATATCATGTATTGTGGCCAGTTCCGGGAACGGCCCAAAGATTTAATACTGAGGGACACATTAATCAGAACAAAGGCTATACAGGTTACGAAACCAATGTGCCTGCACTGGATAAGATTCCTTAACCCCTTGTGTTTAAAAAATTTGGTTTAATTGTGGCCTATGGCCAAAGGCAGTTCGAGATTTCGAGCTGCCTTTTTAATTCCTTTTTCATTCTACTACAACACAAGTAGCATTGAAGAATTTATATTACTCTGCAGCCTCTTCGCCTTTGCTGCCCAGTTCTACAATATCGCCCTTTTTAAACAATATCGCTTCAAGCGTAATTTTCCATTTGTCTTTTTTACGAAGAAGAAATTCTAAATCCATTCCAAAATGCTTCATTTCTTCTTGTTGGGCATTTTCCATAATGGCTTTAGCTTCTGGGTCTTTCTCAAGGGCAATTCGTTGTTCGTACCAGCCGATGGCTTCTGCCTCTTCGGTAAGGGAGGTAATCATTCTAGCAAACGTTCTGGTTTCTTCAGATAGTTCTTCGGGCGGTTCATGATATTGATCTGTAGCCATAATTTTAGATTATAGGTTTTGTATTGCAACAAAAACAGTATGGATCAAAAAATGTTTTAAGCCAAAATTTAGAGATCATTATGCCGCGTCCTTTTTAGGCTTGACCATTTTATTTCTTATTCTACTAAGGGTTTCCATTCGCATACCCAAATAACTTGCAATGCATTTTAAAGGAATCTGTGTTACGCCAAGCGGACTAATTTCCATAAATCTTTCGTAGCGTTTTTGTGCCGAAGGAATCCTGGCAAGAATGGATCTTTCTGATGCCTGATGATATTGCATGGCCAAAATCTTTCTACCAATAACATTCGTTTCGGGAAACTCCAGATAAAGCTCATCAATCAAATCGTAAGGAATGGCCAGTAATTCACAATCTTCCAATGCCTGCAAATATTCTATTGATGGTTTCACGGTATTGGCAGGATCGCGGAAGGCGCCAATAATTTCTTTACCAAAGCTAAACCAAGTGCTAATGTCCTTACCATCCTCTTTAATAAACCCACGCACCAAACCGCTGTTAACAAAAAAAAGATAACTATTCGGCTCTAATGGAGACAATAAAAATTTATTCTTTTTAACATTAACGGTAAAAGTATTATCGATTATTTGGTTGATAAAACCTTGAGTTATGGGCTGTATCGAATTAAAATAGCGAATCAAATCGATTTGAGAGATTGAAGCTTGAGAAAATGGCATGATCGTATGGTTTGAGTATACATACGACAAAACTTATGGGAATGGATTTTAAATGTGATAAAAATATTGTGGGAACATGTTTGGAAGTGATTTTAAGCAGATATCCATAAAAATTGTGTAGGTTTATAAATACCTTCAAAAAATGGAATCTTTCATTTTTGTAACAGGTTTTTAAAATGTTAAGTAAAGAACTTAATGCCCGGGCAAAATCATTTTTGTCGGAACTAAATAATGCCAGACACGAATACAGTTTTGCGCACGATGATGAATGGTCGCTTACCGAATGTACCCAGGCAAAGAAAGTAACAATAGAAAAAGAATTTTATCCCGTGCTCTCCGTGCAGTGTGGTTTTGAAGATCTTCCTGGTTTTTCCAATATGGTTTCATCGTTGGTAAATAAACAACCTGAAAGCGACTTAACAAAGTCGAACCCATCAAAAGATAGGATTTTTTTAGTGGCCTATTGTTTAAACAAAAAAGCTTAATCCAATTTCTGTTTGTTCCTTTAACTATCCTAAACGATAGCGCTATCCTTTGGTATAGTAGTATCTTTTTGATCTTTACTATAGATAATTTTACAGCTCAAAATAAAATTATTTATATGAACATATTACACATCATCTCTAGCCCACGTGGTGGCAACTCTTTCAGTATTAAACTTGGTAATGCTGTAGTCGAAAAATTGCAAGAAGCAAATCCATCATCAACGTTAAAAATACATGATCTTACCAATACGCCGTTTCCGCATCTGGAAGAAGCACATTTAAATTCTTTTTATACTCCTGCAGAACAGCACAGTCCTGAAATGGCCGAGGCGATTAAACATTCAGATCAGGCTATTGCCGAAATTTTAGAAGCTGATGTAATTGTAATCGGAGTAGGGATGTACAACTTTAGTATCCCATCTACATTAAAGGCCTGGATTGACCATATTGCCCGTGCAGGTAAAACATTTTCTTATTCTGCCAATGGCCCCGAAGGATTAATTAAAGGTAAAAAAGTTTATTTGGCCATTACAACAGGTGGTGTTTACTCTGAAGGACCAATGAAGGCTTATGATTTTATCGAACCGTATTTAAGAGCTGTTTTAGGTTTTATCGGGATGACCGATGTGAGCGTTGTTAGAGCCGAAGGCCTGAATATGCCTGAGCTTAAAGAAATAGCACTTGATAAAGCCATCGAAAGTATAGCTGTTTAAGATTTTACCCCTTGCAAAACAAATTCTCATTTGCAAGGGGTTTTTAAATCCATTACTCTTTACAGTGTAGATTTATATATCTTATATAGTCCGCATATAGAGATTCATTAACCATTCTTTTTAATGCCCGCACATGTGCGTCTTTTAAATCACTGCTCAAACTTCTTGCTTTCATAAACTTAACGCCAGTCTTAAGCGGTAAGCAATCGCCTTTTTCGGCCATTTCCTTTGTTTTGAGTAGGGAATATTCGAAAGCTGCTTTTTCACTGTTTTCTGGATTCCATTGATTCCGATCCGTTGTTGAATAATAGTGAAGATGGCCGATTTCGTGATACAGCACCACAATTAAACGATCTTGATCAAAGTTTGGCTTCTTGTTTTTAAGATAGTCGAGATTGATCTTTATTGTTCCATTTGGCGAAGCGAATGCCGGGCCAATTCCCTTTACATCAATAAAAATAAAACGTTTAATTAATGCATCGTTTGTTTTTATAAACTGAAATGCTTTGTAAAACTTTGGAAACGAGATTTCTGTATGATCGATAATCTTATCCGCAATCGAATCTGGTATAATTTCTTCCTGAGCCTTAACAATAACTGAACTCAGGATGATAAAAATTAACAGGGTAAATGATTTCATTTTAGGTAATTATAAATCAAATATTAATAAATGTTAGTGCAATAAAAAAACAAAGATTCTATCGAGGCTAAGCATTATTAATCTCCAAATCCGATTCTTTAGATTGTTTGGCATTTGATTTATTATTTATATAAGCTTTAATGGCTTCAATTGTTTCTGCCGGTTCGCTAATTTGAGGATAATGGCCTGTTGCATTTAAAACATGCAAGGTATTTTGAGGCATGTTGTTCTTAATGTATTCTCCAGCAGAAATCGGCGCCATTGCATCTTCAGAGCTTTGAACGGTTAAGCTTGGCACTGTAACATTTTTAAGTTCGTTTCTATAATCCGATCTAAAGGTGGCATTGGCAAAAGTTAATGCAATTTGCGGATCCATAGCTTCGAAACATTCCTGAAGAAACTCTGATAGGGCAGGTCTTGCTAAATTTCCCATGGCCAATGGCGCAATAAATTCTGTCCAGCTGATGAAATCCTTCGCCATGAAATCGAGCAAAGATTCGAGTTGTTCGGTTTCAAAACCGCCGAAATAATCCTGATCATTTAAATATTTTGGCGATGGACCAATAAAAATAAGCTTATCAAATACCTGAGGTATTTGTAGGGCCGCTATCATGCCGATCATACTGCTTACCGAATGGCCGATAAAAATGATATCTTTTAAATTTAAGGCTTCGATAATATCCACAACATCACAAGCGTAGCCCTCTAAAGTCGAATATTTGTGAAAATCGTATTGGCTGATGTCAGATTTTCCGGAACCTACATAATCAAACAAAACCAACTTATAATCTTTAACAAAGGCATCTGTTATAAATTTCCAACTGCTTTGGTCGCAACCAAAACCGTTTGCAAACATAATTACCTTGGTTCCTTCACCAATAATGTTTACATGATTTCTTTTTATTATTGACTTCAAGATGTTAGCGTTTGGATATACTAATTTATGGAACAAATTAATAAGTATATTATTCACTTTGTTCAAAAAATAGATGTTCTATGTAACAAAATTTTTGCGAACAGCAATACTCGATAATAACGCTTAAAATGAACAGATTAAATATTGTTTGTTTTTGAGTTAAGTAAATCGATTTAATTTGAATTTTAAATATTATTTTTAATGCTTGATACACAAATCGAAACCAAATATTTTTATGAAGAATTTCAATAATCGTTTAACTGAACGAATTTTAGGATTATCCTTTCTCGGCATAATCGGTTATACAACTGCAAGTGCGCAAAGCGAAAACTATGTGTTTAACCGAGCTCCGTTAGATCAAAATGTTTCTGTTCAATTGCCTTTAGGCAGTATAAAGGCCAAAGGATGGTTGCTCAAGCAATTGGAATTACAGAAAGATGGTGCAACAGGCATGGCAGAAGAGCTTTATCCGGAAGATGATAATTTGGGAAAAAATTCTGATTGGCTTGGCGGAAAGGGTTCTGGCTGGGAGCGGGTTCCTTATTATGTTAAAGGGTTAATTGCACTGGCTTATACTTTGGATGATAAAGGATTAAAAAACAAGGCTCAGAAATATATAGACTGGACTTTGAATAACCAACAGGCCAATGGTTTATTTGGCCCACCAAAAATGAAAGATTGGTGGCCACGCATGCCAATGATGTATGCGTTACAAAGCTACTACGAAGCCACAAACGATAAAAGGGTAATTCCTTTTTTAACCAAATACTTTAAGTATGAACTGGCAAATCTTGATGCTGATCCACTAAGAGAATGGGGAAAATCAAGGGCGGGCGACAATATGGAAATTGCCATTTGGCTTTATAACAAAACTGGAGATAAGGATCTTTTATCTTTAGTAGAAAAGTTGAAAAACCAAGCTTATCCCTGGACAGATATTTACAGTGAGAATCAATTCTTCTTTTATGGAGACGATTATCAACCAAAACACATGGTTAACGTAGCGCAGGCACTTAAACTTCCTGTAATTTATGCTCAGGCCAATGCTCTGCCAATTTACCGCACCGCAATGGCAAAGGGCATAGCACATATTATGCATGATCATGGTCAGCCAGAAGGCTTGGGCTCTGGTACCGAATTTTTAGCTGGAAGAAGCTCAACGCAAGGGGTAGAAACCTGTACGGTAGTGGAGTGGATGCAGAGTTTGGAAACGGCTGCACGAATAATCTCTGATGCAAGTATTGGCGATCAATTAGAAAAAATTGCGTTTAATGCATTGCCTGCCCAGTTTAGCCGCGATTTTAAAAGCCATTCTTATTATACTTTACCTAATCAGGTACAAAGTGTTAACGGAGATCAGGGTTTTAATCAAGATTATGGTACAGGCATTATTTCCAGTCCATACTCTGGGTATGGCTGCTGCCGATATAATATGCACATGGGCTGGCCTTATTACGTTAAAAACAGTTGGGTAGCAACCCCAAATGGCGGTTTGGCAGTGGTTAGCTACGGCCCAATGGATGTTGAAGCTATTGTTGGAAATCACAAAAAAATTAAAATAACCGAGAACACAAACTATCCATTTGAGGAACAAATTAAGCTGGGAATTGCGGTAGAAGATGGAACTAATTTTCCCTTGTCTTTACGGGTTCCATCTTGGAGCACAAAGGCCCAGGTGAAACTGAACGGTGTAGTTTTAAACGGTGTAAAAGCAGGCGAAATCTATAAAATTGAGCGAAGCTGGAGTAATGGCGATCAAATTGAATTAAATTTTCCGATGGAGATCAAGAGTCAGCAAGAGGTTAACAATTCCGTAAGCATAGAACGCGGTCCAATGGTTTACGCACTTCAAATGCAAGCCACAAAGAAAACTTTAAGGGAACATTCTGTATCCGGTTTTTCTGATTATGAAATTAGACCGACATCTGCATGGAATTATGGATTGGTTTTGGATCATGGAAAAATTGGAAACGCTGCGAAGGTAGAAAAGACCGTAATGCCAGAAAATCCATTTGATGGTTTAAATACCCCAGTTAAATTAAAATTAAGAGCGAAACGGATTCCAGAATGGGGGATGGCATATAATAAGGTTTCGGCTTTTGATGTTCCCTTTAGCCCGGTTGTATCAACGGAAAAAGAAGAGGAGATAACGCTTATACCCTATGGAGCAGAAAGCATACGCTTAAGTTGTTTTCCAGTTGTTGGTAAGCCTGTAAAAACTGTTAAAAGTTTAGATGAAGGCTTTAATAAAGCGATGCCCACCAACTGGGTGTTTTATGGTGGTGGTTGGTATTGGAAAGATGGTGCTGTACATGCTTCATCTAATGGAAGTTCTGGCGGATATGGAATTCATGGTTCTAAAATAGTTGCGACCGGCACAGATTTTAGTGATTTTACCTATCAGGCAGATGTTAAAGTAAATACAGCCGGTGATGCTGGCTTAATGTTTAGGGTGAGCGATCCAGCTATAGGTGCTGATGCTTACAAGGGATATTATGTGGGCCTAAATCCAACAACGGGAAATATCGAACTGGGTAAGGCAAGTAATCAAAAGTGGATTCTGATTAGTGCTGTTAAATATCCCGTAAAAATGAATAGCACCTATAAACTAAAGCTTGTTGCAAAAGGCAATCGGTTTGAGGTGTTTCTCGATGGAACTGAAAAAGCAATTCTTGCTGCCACGGATAACGAATATACCTCGGGAAATATTGGGCTGAGAGCTTATAATGCTCAAGCAACATTTGATTCTGTTAAAGTTAAAAGTTTATAATTTTTTCGAATTATATGGAGGGATGCGGGCATAAACCGCATCCTTTTTTATTTAGTTATTCTCGAATAGATAACCGCTGTAGGCCAAACCTTTAGCCACACTTTTGAAGTTATCTCCAGCATTTAAGGTTAAATGAGGGAATTTGGTTTTAAAAAGATTTTGGACAGCTGCTACCATCGATGTGCCACCAGTTAAGAAAAGACTATCGATACGTTTGCTATCAATATTATTCTTCAGCATAAAATCTTCGAGATAATCTGCTATCCTTTTAATGTCTTTATCAATTATGTATTGATATTCTGAAGCGCTTACATTTTCATCAATTTCTATATCCATATTGGAATATTGAAAAGTAGCGGTGTCTTTGCTTGATAAACTGATTTTGGTTTTCTCTATAGATTGGAATAAGGAATAGCCTAAATTATTATCTACCAGTGTGATTAAGTTTTTAAACTTTTTATCATTGTTCGAATAATAATAGTAATCTTCCATATCTTTTTTTATTCGTAAGCCGTTAAAAAAGTTCATTTTATCCCAAGAGCAAATATTGGCGAATAAGGATTTAGGAACATTAAGCACTTTTCCAGGCGTGGCTTCATAAAGTGTGTTTTTGCCAAAATGTGGCGTTCCCCGTTCCCACATAAATGCAGAATCAAAACTATCGCCACCAATATAAATACCACCAGTGGCAATCATGTCGTTTTTTCTATCCTGACTCCCCACTTTGGATGGATCCAAAACTAGGTAAGTGAAATCTGTAGTACCGCCACCAAGATCGGCAACAAGAACGTTTTCTTCTTTGGTTAACGTTTTTTCATAAGCAAATGCTGCACCAATAGGTTCAAATTGAAATCTTACTTCGGTAAAACCAGCCATTTGAGCGGCCTTATTTAAACGCGTTTGTGCCAAGGTATCTTTTTGGGTATCATCATCATCAAAAAATACCGGCCGCCCAATTACAGCTTTTTTACAATCCTGACCTATAATTTGATCTGCCCTTTCCTTTAGCTCAATTAAAATAAGTGAAACTAAATCGGATGCGTTGTACCTTTTATTTTGAATACGGGTTTCGGTAAAACTGCTTCTAGATAAAATCTGTTTAATGGATTTTATAAAACGTCCCTTCATGCCGTCATTTAAATATGCAGAAATTGCCATTTCGCCGATTACATATTTTCTTTGGTTTGAAACATCCACATTTTCAGGAAAATAAATCAGCGAAGGAATAATAATGGTTGAAACGATTTCTTTTTTATCCTCATCATAAATGGCCAAAGCAGAATTGGTTGTGCCAAAATCAATTCCATACAAAAAGTTTTTCATCGCAAAAGGGTCTAAGTGAGTCTAAATAATTGGGGCGACGAAAGTATTAAAAAAACAGCGGAAATGGAAGTGCTTTAAGCCGATTAAAATTACTAGAGAAATTATTGTGAGACTTTTAAATGCTGATCTATTATCTCAATAAAACTAAGCAGATTAAAAGGTTTTTCTATATAACCATCCGCTCCGCATTTTTGTGCTATTTCTGCAATTTTGGCATGACCAGATAACAATAGGACTGGAGTATTGGCCGTTTCTTCCTGTGATTTAATCCTTTTGCAGATTTCACTTCCCCTCTCAAATGGCAGATGTTCATCAATAATCAGCAGATTGGGGAATTCATCTACGAATTGTTGCAATATTTCCCCACTATTTGAACTCATAACATGATAGCCTTCTGCTTTTAATATCATTTGGATTGCCTCAAGTATAGATTCATCATCTTCAATGATCAGTATGGTATCTTGCATATGCTGTTTTTCTAGGATGTAATTCCTAGTTAAACAAAATATCTGCCAAAAACTTTTTTACACCTTTTTAGAGTACAGATTAAAAATTATTAGTCTGTAACTTAATTAAATGAATGTTTTAGGAAATGAAGCAAAAAAGTTATAAAAAGTAATTTTAATTATACTAATTAATTATACAAAAATTATTATTATTGTCCTATTATATAAGTGAAATAATGAATAAGGTTAGAAAAGGCCAAATTGTTGATTTAGATTTAAATAATGGCCTAGGCGTAATAATTGACGAAAATGGACAGGATATTCCATTTGAGCTTAACGAGAAATTGGCGGAAGTTGGAATTAATGCAGAAGTAAATTTTCAGATAGAACTTGGCCAAAAAGGACTGCGTGCAGTAGAAATAGAGCTCAATTAAGCTTTTCTTCCACAAAAATCTCATTTAAAAAGAGATCCTAAGATTTGTTAATCTAAGTCTGTGTGGTTTTCTTTTGAAGTCGGCGCTCCAATTAAAGGAATTATAAAATAAAAGGTAGATCCTTTTCCCATCTCACTTTCCATCCATATTTTACCTTGATGTTTTTTTATAATTTCTTCACAGATGTATAAACCAACCCCAAAGCCTGCAATCGTTTTGGTATTTGGACTGTCTACCCTAAAGAAGCGATTAAAAAGCTTGGCCTGATCTTCTTTGTGAATTCCTATTCCTTCGTCTTCAATACTAACTTGTACAAAGTTTCCAATAATTTCACATCTAATAGCGATTAGCGAATCCTTTTTAGAGTATTTTGCCGCATTGCTAATTAAGTTGTTAACCACATTTCCTATTTTTTGCTGATCGGCAAAAACATTGATTTTTTCTTCATCAATAACCTGAATAAAGTGGCCAGGCATTAATACTCGATTTTCTTCAGCAACAGATTTAATTAATTCTACCAAATCAAAATTGCTCTTGTTAAGCGTTATGCTACCCGATTCCAAAACAGATACATTTAGGAATCCATCAATCATTCCAGACATTCTTTTTAGCTGGATACTCACCTTATTAAGTGTTTCATCTGTAAAAGAATCATTATTATCCTTAACCTTATATTGCAATAATTGGATGTACGCACTAAGTGATGTAAGTGGTGTTCTCAGTTCGTGGCTTACCATTCCGATAAAGTCGTTTTTGCGAAGTTCATCTTCTTTTTGTTCGGTAATGTCTAAAACTGCACCAGCAATGTACAATGCTTTACCTTCATTATCATAATAAGCCTTTCCTGTAGATCGTAGCCATTTAAAATTCGAGCTTTCAATTGGCTTAATTTTATACTCAATATTAAATGCGGTTTTATTGTGCAGTGCTTTTTTTAAGCTTCCTGTTAAATATTCCAAATGTTCGTCTGACACCATGGACTTTGCCAGATCGAGATCTAATCGACTGGTTTCCAGTCCATAAATTCTTTGAGCCCGTTCAGAGAGTATAAGTTTTTTAGAAATAAGATCGATATTCCAGGAGCCCATACTTGATGCATCCATGGCGAGTTTCAAAATATCTTTGGCTTTTTCTAGTTCCTTTCTATAATTGGCCTGATCCGTGACATCGCTTATAATTACCAAAATGCTTACAACCTCATCATTATCGTTTTTTAACGGTTGGTACATCGTGTTAAAATAGCCTTCTTTAACCAAGGTAGATACCTTTAAAGCGCTGATGTAAAGCGGTTTTCCGGTCTGGAAGATGCTTTTTACCTGTATAAGCAATTCTTTTTGTTTGCTAACTTCTGGTCTTGCAACTTCTTGTGGCAAACCGATTACCTCGTTTCTAGTTTTACCCCAAAGTGCCAATATGTTATCGTTGGCAAATTCGGTGATGAGTTGCGTTCCTTTTAAAACGCACATTCCCAACGGTGCCTTCTCAAAAAAGCCTCTAAACCTGCTTTCACTTTTGTAAAGCTCATCTAAAATGCTTTTTAAGTTGCTTTGGGTTGTAGCTAGGCTTTTATTGCTTTCTAAGAGATCTGCGTTTGTTATTTCTAACTTTTCATTTATACTCGATAAGGATTCGTTGAGCTTTTCTACCTTTTCCCTACTTAATACCTGTTCGGTAACCTCAGATGCAACTATCATAATACTTTCTGTATTGCCATTTGCATCTTTTAAAGGATAATTTACAAAGCTGTAATAACCTTCTTTTAATAGCCCACCGTGATTGAGCATTACTTTCGAAGCCTCGCCATAATAAGGTTCTCCCGTTTGAAAAACCTCATCAAGTATTTTTGGATAAACCTGCTCGGCCATTTCTGGTATTGCTTCGATAATGGGCATTCCAATAATTTTAGATGTTTTCTGCAGAAGTTCTAGCATTTTATTATTTGCCAGCTCCAAAACATGATTTTTGCCATGTAAAACCGAAATGCCCACAGGGGCTTCGGTAATCATATATTTTAACCGTGCCTCACTTGTTTGAAGCTCTTTGGTTCTTTCCTTTACCCGTTCTTCTAATTCCTGATTAATGGAGAGAAGTGCTTGCTGTGCCTGGCTCAATTCTTCATTGGTAGCCTCCATTTCTTCTAACATGGTTGAAAGCTCTTCGTTTAAATTTTGTTCCCTACTTAAGCGTTCGGTTTTTTCGGTATCAGACTGAATGCTGTTTTCGTAAATAATCCCAATAATGTGTAAAATGGGGAATTCATTGTTTAATACCGGAATAAGCTCCAACTGCCAGATATTTTCTTCTGAAGTAGAATAGCTGGGTATAACCTGCAAAGTAATTTGCTCTTTAAGTGTACTGCACTGAGCAATACCTTCGATGAATAACTGTTTGCTTTGCTCGTTGAAAAAATCGGCAGGTTTAAGAATTTTTTTAGCCTTAATTATTAATGATAATCGTTCTAATAAATTTATGTAGGCCTTATTTTGATCAACCAGTTCCATCTCCTTATCAACACTTAAGATAAATGTTGGATTTGCCGAATGATCAAGCAAAGTTTTTAAGAAAGCATTAGATAATAAATCCATTGATTAGAAGAGGCGCTTGGTCTATTAAAATAACTGTTTAAATTGTAGGATGTTAACAATTATAATTAATCCAATTTACGAATAATAATTTAGATAATATTATTCAAAATTACAATCTGATTTGATAAACAACTTCTGCTTACAAACCGCACAGGCTGTTATAATTTCCTGAGGTTTAATGTGTTTGGTAAAGCCACAATTTGTGCAACTGTAATCTGCATTAAGCGTTGTTTTTTCGCCCGCATTTAAATATGCAGAATCATTAATAAACTCATCTGGTAATATGCCTAATCCCGGTTTTAACTTCTTTGGGGGATGAAATAATACCGAAACCAATCCAGAGGTTTCAAAAAAGGCTTTATTTACCTGACCTAAATGTTCCACATCCTTATTTCTTAGAGATCTAAATAAATCGGCATGCGATAGGTTGTTTTTCTTTAATGCATCAAACATAATTATTCCATCATCAATTAAGCAATCTGCTTTTCCCTCCATAAAAGTTTCTACCTTTTTATTTCTATTGATGATCCACTCCATCGCCGTTTGTAAAAGCGCTACAGTGGTAATCACGACTATGCCATGTAAAATTGGTACTTCGGCACCCATCATCGGATCGCCAACAGCCGAACCAAAACAGATAATGATGGCAAGTTCCAGTGTTGATAATTGCCCCATGCTTCTTTTGCCCAAAAACCGAAGCAATACAATGGTATAAGCATACATAATTATCGTTCTGAAAACAATTTCAAGCAGAAAACCAATTGGCTCTGTGCCAATAAAAATGCGGTGAAAATCAAATATTCTAATATCTTCCATTAAGGGAGATAACATTGCGGGATTGTTTTTGTTTAGTCCGATTCGAATCAGAAACTCAACAAACATTTAAAGTCTTCCTTTGTTAGTTAATCAGTTCTGCTAATATTTTCCTTTGCTTTTAAGATTTGTAATTATTTTTACGACTTAATAGATTTGATCATGAATCCCGAGAAGATACATACTGAAGACAAATGGGCCGCCTTTAATGGCTTTTCTCCTTTGATCACGGCTTTTAAAAGTTTTCATCCATTAAATACAGACATAGAAAATATCATCAATACACAAACATTCCCTGTATCCTTTCGTAAAAACAAATACATTTCGTCGCCAATTCACCGCAATAAATACATTTTTTTATTAATAAAAGGAACTGCAAGAGGTTTTATGAAAGATGGTGATAAAGAAATTACAACTTGGATTGCAGTTGAAAATGAATTGGTGGGAAACATTAGAAACCTTTGGGATGAAAATATTCCGACAGAAGAATATGTGCAGGCAATTGAAGATGTTATCGCCATAGCCATACCGCACTCCATGTCGAGATTGTTGTACAATAATTTTGATGTTGCAAATTATGTGGGTAGAATAATGACGCAACTGCATTATCTTCAAGCTTGTGAGCGAGCCTACATTTCTCGCCTAAAATCTGCAGAGAAACGTTACGAAAGATTTATGAAATCTTACCCGCAACTTGTAAATCGAATTCCACTAAAACATATAGCTTCCTTTTTATGCATGCGCTTAGAAACTTTAAGTAGAATCCGAACTAAAATTAGCTAGTGAAATCAAACTGAATTGGGTATTTATACCTGAATTAATTAGACAAAACAGAGCTTTTTAGAATGTTTTGCTCCTTAAAAAAAGTTTCAAAAGGTATAAAATTGCTTAAATTAAGGTCTGCATGTTAACCAAACGTTAAAATTGTTTTGATTTTTTTAAAATTAATACTCTGTAAATCAGGTCATTGATTTTTGTCAATGAAAATAATTTGATTATTATACGATTTAACAGTTAACAATTAACTTTTTTTAAAAAAATATATATATTTGTTCTTACCCTTTCGAGGGTATGTTTTTCATAGGTAGATGTAGGGTCAGAACTTTGTTCTGGCCCTTTTTTTTATGGAACAATCCAGAATGGTGGAGTTTTGAAATAGTCGTAATATTGATGTACAATTTTAATATAGTTTGACAAATCCCTTTGAAGTATACACGCCAGCAGATTGACCTTTTATATCCGTTACACATACGCTTGGCCGTACCCAATAACCCTCAAGATTAAAATCTTCCAGTTCAAAGCTGCTTAATCCATCTAGCCTCGTATCATATTTTGAACCCGTAACATCAGGATTTGCGCCATTTCCAGCAATAACCCACTTAATTAATCTTGATGCTTCTGGATATTTTCCAGTATACTTACCAACAATAGATGCAACGCCATCTTTTAGTACGGCTGTACAATCTTTCAAAAATGGATAGTTAATATCTTTATCTATATCGAATTTTTCTACTTCAGCTTTGTACACAGCATCTGCTTCTTCATCTGTTAATGCCTGATCAAATCCAAACATCGCTAAATAGCTCATATAAGAATTGTTTGTATTGGTGCCAAATCCTATATGATCAGGAGTTGTATTTGAACCAAAAAAGAATGTTTTTTTTATACCAGTTAACTTAATGTTATTTATCCAAACCTCGCCTGATCGATCAGCATTATATCGAACTCGGATTACCGTATTTTTATAAAGAGGGATTGGATTTGTTTCAGGAAAAACATCATCGCTATTGGTAAGCCGAATTTTTCCGCCCATTAATCCAAGGTACAATCCGTAAATATTTATAGGGGCTTCGTAATCGAAAAATGAAGGGGTCATAACGACATAATGAAACTCACATGGAAAAGAATAATTTTTTCCTAGCGTGTTTGTAGCAAAATAAACATCAGGTTCGTTATCTAAAAAAACGGCTTTTAATGGTAAAATGTATTTAGCGCTATGTAAACGAGGCACGGAACCTTGTCTAAGAAGTGATTCTTTGCCTTTTTGGTTTGGTATAAATTCTACAAGGCCATTTTCTACAACAGCATCTGAGGATAAATAAATATCTCGGGCTAAATCTCGTATAACCGATTTAATTGTATCTATGCCATCATGTTTAAACTTTACCTCTAGGTTATTACTTACTTGTTTAACATTTGCACTTGTACACTTAAACTGAGAAAGAATAATTAATCCAGCAAATGTTATACTAGTAAGGCGTTTAATAACTTTTCTGTTCATGTTGGAAATTTTGTAAAAATATTCATTAAATATCATTTTTCGTGATTTAGGCCGGTTTTGTTTCAACCTTTTTATATCAAACCATATTTATATCTACAATAAACCATATTTTTGTATGTTATGATTAAAAAGAAAGTAATTGTTGCGGTTACTGGTGCAAGCGGATCTGTTTATGCCAAAGTTTTGTTTGATCAACTTTTAAAGTTAAAAGATCAAATAGAATCCGTTGGCATAGTTATGAGCGATAATGCCAAAGAAGTTTGGCAGTTTGAACTGGGCAATCAAAACTTCAATGATTATAATTTTAAATTTTATAATAAAAATGATTTCAATGCACCATTCGCATCAGGTTCTGCGAAATACGATACCATGATTATTATCCCATGCTCTATGGGCACTTTAGGAAGGATAGCTCACGGCATATCTAACGATCTAATTTCAAGGGCAGCCGATGTCGTATTAAAAGAGCGTAGAAAACTTATTGCTGTGGTAAGAGATACACCATTTAGCTTAATTCACATCAATAATATGAAAGTGGTAACCGAGGCGGGCGGAATAATCTGTCCTGCTAATCCTTCATATTACAGTCTGCCAAAAACGATAGAAGAAGTAGCGGCAACGGTGGTTAATAGAGTTTTAGATTTAGCAGGCTTTGAGCAGGAAAGCTATCGTTGGCAAGAAAACAGTCTGTAGTTTTTGATTCATTTCAAAATTGCAACCAAAATTATAAAGCTAGAGGTTGTTCTGTTATCTCACTGTAAATTATACAGCTCGATTCTTTCAAAAGCCTAACTCCAAACAAATTTCTTATCTTTGCAGGCTCAATGAAAAAGGTCGCATTTTATACATTAGGTTGCAAGTTAAATTTCTCAGAAACCTCTACCATCGGTCGCTTATTTACCGATGCAGGTTATGCTGTTGTCGAATTTCAGGATCAAGCTGATGTATATGTGATTAATACCTGTTCAGTTACCGAGCATGCCGATAAAAAATGCCGTAAAGTAGTTAAGGAAGCCTTAAAGTATTCTCCAAATGCTTATGTAACCATTGTTGGATGCTATGCACAACTTAAGCCACAGGAAATTGCCGAAATTGAAGGTGTTGATATGGTTTTAGGCGCTGCGGAAAAGTTTAGAATAGTTGAATACATTTCAGATTTAACTAAAAACCAAAAGGCAGTTGTTCACCAACAAAACATAGAAAAAGTAAATCATAATTTTATTGCTTCTTATTCAATTGGCGATAGGACACGTACTTTTCTAAAAGTGCAAGATGGTTGCGACTACCCATGTACTTATTGTACCATTCCATTGGCCCGTGGTGCAAGTAGGAGTGATACGATTGAAAACGTAGTGAACCGTGCTAAAATAATTGCCGAAGGTGGAGTAAAGGAAATCGTATTAACAGGTGTAAATCTTGGCGATTTTGGAATCCGAAATGGATCAAGAGAAGATCGGTTTTTTGATTTGGTAAAAGCTTTGGATGAAGTAGATGGAATAGAAAGAATCCGCATTTCTTCTATAGAACCTAATCTTTTAAGCAATGAAATTATTGAATTCGTGTCTACTTCAAAAAGATTTGTTCCGCACTTTCATATTCCCTTACAATCTGGATCTGATAAAATTTTAGGCTTAATGAAACGCCGTTATCGTAGGGATTTGTATGTAGAACGCGTAGCGAAAATTAAAGAAGTAATGCCAGATTGCTGTATTGGAGTGGATGTTATTGTTGGTTTTCCTGGCGAAACAAAAGAAGATTTTTTAGATACATATCAATTTTTAAATCAACTCGATATTTCTTACCTGCATGTGTTTACTTATTCTGAACGTGAGCAAACTGCAGCAGCAGAAATGAATGGAGTAGTGGCAGGAAGTGAGCGCAACGAAAGAAGCAAAATGCTGCATATTCTTTCTGATAAAAAACGTAGGGCTTTCTATCAATCTCAAATTGGTCATTCCGCCGAAGTGCTTTTCGAAGCTGATCAAAAATCTGGCTATATGCATGGTTTTACTAAAAACTATGTTAAAGTTCGGGCAAAATACGATCCCATTATGGTTAATGAACTTAAGGCAGTTAAGCTTTTAGAAATTACCGCAGATGGAGAAGTAGAAGTTGCCGAATTGGAAGCAGCATACGCACATCATTAGTTTGATTTTTTGCTGATGGCTGATGGTTGGTGGTTGATTAAAAAAGGGTAGGCAGGTTAGCCATTAACTATGGTCTATTAACAATTTACAAGCATCAAGATCACATCCTTGCTCCTTGTTCTTTCATCTTTGTTCCTTGCGCTTTCTTTACTATCTTCGCATCAAACTTTTTGTATGTTTCCTACCGTTTCGCATTTTTTACAATACTTATTTGGGATTAATCTTCCGTTACCATTTAATACTTTCGGTGTCTTTGTCGCATTGGCGTTTATAGCCGGTTATTGGGCTTTTACCAAAGAACTTAAACGTAAGGAAGCGCTTGGCGTTTTACATCCATTTAAAAAAACAGTTATTGTTGGTCAGCCAGCAACAACTTCAGATCTTATTTTAAACGGTCTCTTCGGTTTCATTATCGGCTATAAATTGGTTTACGCAATGGTAAATTATAGTCTTTTCGTTAGCGATGCCCAATCTATCCTCATGTCGTTAAAGGGAAACATTATTGGTGGTTTATTCTTTGCGGGTTTATTCTGCTATTGGGATTATAAGGAAAAAGAAAAAAATAAGCTCTCTAAACTAAAAAATGTTGAAGTAACCGTTCATCCATACCAATTGATGAGCAACCTTATTGTTTGGGCTGCGGTTTGGGGATTTTTAGGAGCTAAGTTTTTTGATAATTTAGAATACTGGGATGATTTTATTCAGCATCCGATAGAAAGACTTTTATCTTTTAGTGGCTTAACCTTTTATGGTGGTCTAATTTGTGGTGGTGCAGCCGTATTAATCATTGCAAAGAGAAACGGAATTAAGCCATTACACATGCTCGATGTTGGCGGACCAGGGATGATGCTCGCATATGCAGTTGGCCGAATTGGGTGCCATTTGGCAGGAGATGGAGACTGGGGAATTGTAAATAATAATCCAAAGCCTTTTTCTTGGCTTCCAGATTGGCTGTGGTCTTACAAATATCCTAACAATGTTGTAGGCGAAGGTATTCCAATTCCAGGTTGTAGCGGTAAGTTTTGTGCTGAACTCGCACAAGGCGTTTATCCCACCCCAATATATGAAGTAATCATTTGCTTGATTCTTTTTGCCTTCCTTTGGAAAATCAGAGATAAAATTAAGGCTCCAGGATTAATGTTCGGTATTTACATGATTCTGAATGGTATTGAGCGTTTCTGTATCGAGCTGATTCGGGTAAATTCCAAATATCATGTTTTCGGTTTATCTTTTACCCAAGCAGAAATGATTTCTACACTTTTAGTTGTTGGTGGAATTGTTCTTTCTGCCTATGCACTTCGCAACAAAAATAAACTGGCTTAAAAATGCCTATTAAATTCATTTAAAATCCAACAACCTATTGGGGTTTTTGTTAAACTACTATGAATTACGAATTATTGTGCAACAAGGTAATCTCGATTGTAAAGCTTACCGGAAATTTCATCCGTAAAGAAGCCATGCAATTTGATTCAAACAAAATAGAATATAAAGGTTTGAACGACATGGTTTCTTACGTTGATAAAACAGCTGAACAGAAACTGGTTCAAAATCTTGAAAAACTCATTCCAGATGCTGGCTTTATAACCGAAGAAAAAACAATAAGCAGAGAAGGGAAAACCTATAAATGGATCATCGATCCATTGGATGGCACGACTAATTTTATCCACGGCATCCCTGCATACGGTATCAGTGTAGCGCTTTACGAAGATGGTCTGGCTGTTATTGGCGTAGTTTACGAATTAAATAGGGGAGAGATGTTTTATTCCTATAAAGGTGGAAGTGCTTTTATGAATAAGAAGGAAATTCAGGTTTCTATAAACCCCGATTTAAAATCGAGTTTACTAGCCACTGGATTTCCTTACTATCAGTTTGAAAAACAGCCACAGTATTTAAAACTTTTGGAAGAAATGATGCAGAAAAGCCACGGTGTAAGAAGAATCGGTGCAGCTGCAATTGATTTGGTTTATACAGCCTGTGGTCGTTTTGATGCTTTCTTTGAGTATAACTTACAGCAATGGGATTTTGCGGCGGGTTGTTTTATTGTACAGCAAGCTGGTGGCGAAGTTTTTGATTTCTCTGGCGGAAATGATTTCTTTACTAAAAGGGAAATTCTGGCCACCAATGGCAAACTGACTAATGAAATGCTCGACGCAATAAAGAAATATTTCAGTTAACATCAAACTTGAAAACAACAAAAAGGGCTTACTAAAATTTAGTAAGCCCTTTTTGTTGTTTATTTTTTTTTAATTATAGTGCTTCCGAAACAACGTCGGTAACTTCTGGAACCATTCTTTGCAATAAATTCTGAATTCCAGATTTTAAAGTCATGGTAGAAGAAGGGCAACCGCTGCACGAGCCACGTAATTCTACAGTTACAACACCTTCATCGAATGATTTATAACTGATTGCGCCACCATCTTGTTCTACCGCAGGGCGAACATAATCGTGTAGAATTTGCTGAATTTTAATTTCGGTTTCAGTACCTTCAAAACTAGGTGCTTCTTCTGAAGTTGCCTCTTTGATTTTTAGCTCTGATTCTACAGCACCTTTAACAAACTCTTTTAAAATGGCCTCAATATCAGCCCATTCTGCATCTTCGGTTTTAGTAATTGTAACAAAATTACTAGCAAAAAACACACCAGCAACAAAGTTAAACTTGAATAACTCTTTGGCAAAAGGCGAATGTTCTGCACTTTCTTTAGTTGCAAAATCTTCACTACCATTAATTAACAGCTTGTTAACCATGAATTTCATGGTTGCTGGATTAGGAGTTTGTTCTGTATATACGTTAATCGTCATGTCTTAATCAATTTGAATAAACAAAATTAACAATTACTCATCAATAAAGCTTTTCTAAGCTGTCTGTTTAGCGTCAATTTAATTTGCTAAAAAACCCCAGTGTAATTAAAAGGCGTAATGGTTCTTAACTGAATTTTTACTTCTTCGGAAACCGCTAAACCTTCAATAAATTCTGCAATGCTAGTTGCATTAATTTTCGAGTTTGTTCTGGTTAGTTCCTTTAATGCCTCGTAAGGATTCGGGAAGTTTTCTCTTCTTAAAACAGTTTGAATAGCTTCAGCAACTACAGCCCAGTTATCATCCAGATCTGCATGTAATGCCTGTTCGTTCAGTATAATTTTGTTTAGGCCACGTAATGTAGAATTTATGGCAATTAAGGTATGTGCCAGCGGAACACCCACGTTTCTTAATACTGTCGAATCTGTTAAATCTCTCTGTAATCTAGAAATGGGAAGTTTGGCGGCGAAAAATTCAAATAGGGCGTTTGCTATTCCAGCATTTCCTTCTGCATTTTCAAAATCAATAGGATTAACCTTATGCGGCATAGCCGATGAGCCAATTTCTCCAGCCTTGATTTTTTGTTTAAAATAGTTTTTGGAAATGTATGTCCAAATATCTCTATCCAAATCAATGATAATATTGTTAATTCTCTTCAGGGCATCGCATTGTGCCGCAAACTGATCGTAATGCTCTATCTGTGTTGTATGTTGTGCCCTGTTCAATCCCAAAATGGTGTTTACAAAATTATTCGAGAAATCGACCCAATTTACTTGTGGGTAAGCAATGTGGTGAGCATTAAAATTTCCAGTAGCACCACCAAATTTTGCACTATTGGGAATGGCTTTTAAATTTTGAAGTTGAATATTTAACCGCTCGGCAAAAACCAAAAATTCTTTACCTAATTTGGTAGGAGAGGCTGGTTGCCCATGGGTAAAAGCCAGCATCGGAATTTCTTTCCATTCTGTGGCCAATACATTTATCTTATCTATTAAAGCGGTAAGCGCCGGGTAGTAACTTTCGCTTAAAGCTAATTTAATCGTATAAGGAATTGCTGTATTGTTTATATCCTGAGAAGTTAATCCAAAATGGATAAACTCCTTGTATTCTTGAAGGTTTAGGGCATCAAATTTACTTTTGATAAAATATTCTACTGCTTTAACATCATGATTGGTTACTTTTTCTGTTTCCTTAATTACTAGTGCATCTATTTCAGAAAAAGATTGGTGTATTTTTCGCAGTTCAGCATAAGTGCTCTTATCAAACTTTTCTAATCCAGGTAGGTTAATTTCACAAAGTGCAATAAAATATTCAATTTCGACAAAAACACGATATTTAATTAATGCTTCTTCAGAAAAGTATGCAGCTAAATTCTCAGTAGTTTTTCTGTATCGACCATCAACTGGAGAAATAGCTTGGAGTGAGGTTAAATTCATTATGCGAAATATATTTTTTCGCAAATTTACTACAATTGATGGATTTTCGGGACTTTGAGATGTAAAGAATTCTTATTACAACAAAAAAGGCTTTGAATTTATCCAAAGCCTTTTTCTATTCGTAAAAATCAGACTACATTTTTTTAGTTGTGTCTTTCATCATTGTGTCTTTAACCATAGTATCTTTAACTGTAGTGTCTTTAACAGTAGTGTCAACAACTGTAGAATCAACAGTAGTAGAATCTGTTGCACCATCTTTTTTCTCAGATTTACAAGCAGCTACCGATAAAGATAAAGCTAAAGCTAAAAAGCCTAATTTGAATGCATTTTTCATTTTGTTTTTGTTTTGTTGTGGTTTTGAAATTAATTAATTACTGATTTATACCATAAATATAAAAAGGTAACCCATTTTTTTAAAATAAAAAAGAGTTCTAATAGGTTTTAGAACTCTTTTATGCTAAAAAGCCAAAATAAACTAGTGTTTTGTTTCTTCTTTAGTTGTTGTAGCTTTAATTGTAGTGTCTTTTACTGTAGAATCTTTAACTGTGGTATCAACAGCGGTTGTATCGGTTACAATTGTTGATGAATCCGTTACAGTTGTATCAGCTCCCTCGCCTTTTTTGGTTGATTCGCCACAAGCTGCAACAGTTAATGATAAAGCTAAGGCCAAAAAGCCTAATTTGAATGCATTTTTCATATTGATTTTGTTTTAGGTTACAATTACCATTAATACCCCAAATTTGAAAAGGTAACCTTTTGAAATAAAAAAAGGCTTCGAGCGAACCCAAAGCCTTTTCTATATAATTTAAAGTTTAAACTAGTGTTTAACTTCAGTTTTTTCTGTAGTTACTTTAACAGAAGTATCTTTTACTGTAGAATCTTTAACAACTGTATCAACTTTGTTAGTATCAGTAACGATAGCTGAAGAATCAGTTAAAGTAGTATCAGCGCCATCAGCTTTTTTTTCTGAGTTACAAGCAACAACTGATAAAGATAGAGCTAAAGCTAAAAAGCCTAATTTGAATGCATTTTTCATGTTTGAATTTTTTTAGTAATTAATTAATTTCAATGTTAATACGGAAAATATAAAAAGGTAACCCAGAAAAAATAAAAAAAATAAAAAGGCCTTGAAGATATCTTCAAGGCCTTTTCTTATAAATGAATTTAAACTAGTGTTTAACTTCAGTTGTAGTTGTAGTAGTTTTAACAGCAGTATCTTTAACTGTAGAATCAGAAACTGTAGTGTCTTTTTTAGTTGTATCAGTAACGATAGTTGAAGAGTCAGTTACAGATGTATCAGCACCTTCAGCTTTTTTTTCTGAGTTACAAGCAACAACTGATAAAGATAAAGCTAAAGCTAAAAAGCCTAATTTGAATGCATTTTTCATTTTTTTGATTTTTTTTATTTAGTAATTAATTTCTGTCATTAATGCCGCAAAGGTAAAAAGGTAACCCATATAATCAGAAAAAAAATAAAAAATATTTTAATTTCTTTTTGGGTTACCGTTTTGGGCGCTATGGTATTAAGCAGTTATAGCAGCTGTAAATATTTTTGTCTAATATTGGGTTACTATTTATCGAAAAACGTATTAACTAGTGAATAACAGTTTAAAGAGTTCAGTTCCAACAGATAGAGAGGTTATTTTAGGTATTCTAAATAACTCAGAGGATACCCTTAACAAGTTATATAAGGCTTATTTTGCAATGGTTTTGCAATTTATTCTTAATAATAATGGCGATGAAGATGATGCAAAAGATGTATATCAAGAAGCTATAATTATTTTATATAATAAGATTAAGGCAGGAAATTTTGAGCTCAGCAGTAAGTTAAAAACATATATATATTCGGTATGTCGCCGCATCTGGCTTAAAAAATTATCTCAGAATAGCAAAAAAGCTGGCAGCATTACCGATTATGAAGATGTTCTTGCGGTTGAGGAAGATGTAGAGCATCATGAAGAAAGAGATCTTCAGTTTGTTAAAATGCAACATGCGCTCGAGCATCTTGGCGAACCCTGTAAAACCATTATTCAGGATTTTTATATCCACAATTTATCCATGCAGGATATTTGCGAAAAATTTGGTTACACCAATACGGATAATGCGAAAACGCAGAAATATAAATGCCTGCAACGTTTAAAGAAAATATTTTTTCAACCATAATAATTGAAATGAGGAACGATTTAGAGTTAGATGCAATTATTGAAGATTATCTTTTAGGTAAACTTACCCCACAGGAAACTGAGGCTTTTGAGCAATTGCGCAGTAATGATGCAACTGTTGATCATAAAGTAGTTTCGCACAAGGTATTTTTACATAAAATGGAGCAGTATGCTGAGCAATTACATTTAATAGAGCAAATGGATAAAATTCATGCAGAATTAGATGTGGATGCAATGGCTGCAACATTAAAACCTCATCCATCAAAAGTGGTGCAATTGTGGCGTAAGCATAAATCGGCAATTGCCGTTGCGGCTTCTTTTGTGGTACTTTCTTTGGTTTCTATTTATTCTATACAGAATAATAGCCAGCAAAATGAAAAGGTGATTCAGTTAAGTCATCAGTTTAATAACGCAATTAAAACCCAGAATAATTTAATTTTAGATATTCGTAACTCTGCACATACCTCTGTTCCAAACAAGGTAGCTAATCAAGCTCGTTATGGCGGTACAGGTTTTGCCATTTCTACAAATGGTTATATCCTTACCAATCTTCATGTTATTAATGGAGCTGATTCGTTATATGTTCAAAATAGTAAGGGAGAGTCATTTAAAGTTAAAGCGGTGTACACTGATAGCCAATACGATATGGCCATTTTGAAAATCAGCGATAAAAATTTCTCAGATCTTTCTTCATTGCCTTACACCATTAAGAAAAACAGCAGCAGCATTGGCGAAAACGTTTATACTTTGGGTTATCCTAAAGATGACGCCGTTTTAGGTGAAGGTTATGTAAGTTCGAAAAATGGCTTTGTGGGTGATACCACTCAATATCAGGTTGCAATTTCTGTTAATCCAGGGAATAGTGGTGGTCCGCTTTTAGATAATAATGGTAATCTTGTTGGTGTAATCAGCGGTAAACCAGATCAAACAGAAGGCGCAGCATTTGCGATCAAATCAAAATATATATTAGAAGCCATGAGGGCAATTCCTCAGGATTCATTAGGTAAAAAATTAGTTTCGAACAAAAAGAGTTTATTATCTGGCTTAAAACGTACTAAGCAAATAGAGAAACTTCAGGATTACGTTTTTATGATTAAAGTTTATTAAATAACCCAAACAAATTAATATGCTTGAACCCTGTTGGATTATCCTGCAGGGTTTTTTTATGAAATATAATCTCTATGTCTTAAATTAATATTAAGTCTATGTATTTAGTATAGTATTGACTAGATTTGTTTTAATCAATCTTTAATTATTAATATTATGAGTATAAGACTAGGCGATACCGCACCGAATTTCCAGGCCAACACATCAATTGGAGAAATAGATTTTTATGACTTCCTAGGAGACAGTTGGGGCGTTTTATTTTCACATCCAGCAGATTACACGCCAGTTTGCACAACAGAACTAGGAAGAACTGCAGCTTTAAAAGATGAATTTGAAAAACGCAATGTTAAGGTTTTAGCCTTGAGTGTTGATTCAGCAGAATCGCATAAAGGCTGGATCAGTGATATTAACGAAACCCAAAACACCTCCGTAGAGTTTCCTATTATTGCGGATCCTGATAAAACGGTGGCTAATCTTTACGATATGATTCATCCCAATGCATCAGAAACCTTAACCGTTAGGTCCTTGTTTGTAATTAGCCCGGATAAAAAGGTGAAATTAACCATTACTTACCCGGCATCTACTGGTAGAAATTTTAATGAAGTTTTAAGAGTAATAGATTCTTTACAGCTTACTGCGAACTATAGTGTTGCAACACCGGCAGATTGGAAGGACGGAGAAGATGTAATTGTAGTAAATAGCATTAAAACAGAAGATATTCCGGCTAAATTTCCTAGAGGACACAAAGTTATTAAACCTTATTTACGTACAACCCCGCAACCAAACAAATAATTGTTGATAAATCTCTTAAAGATTCAACTTTAACGTACAAATCGTGGTATTACGATTGTAATTTATGTTCAAATTATTATATTTGGTAGTTTTGTTTCAATATTAACGCTTATTCTAATTGTTTAATTAAATTAAATTCCAATTGGTTTAAAAAAATGCTGATCAAAGCGTAAAAGGGTTTATTTATTTTATACATTTTTTATTTTTTTATGGCAACCGGAAAAGTTAAATGGTTTAACACTCAGAAAGGTTTTGGATTTATTGTACAAGAAGACAACAAAGATATTTTTGTACATTTTAAAGATGTTTTAGGCGGAATTGATAGCTTAAAAGAAAACGATGCAGTTGAATTTGAAGTAGCTGAAGGCAGAAAAGGTTTACAGGCAGTAAACGTTAAAAAAGTTTAAGCGATATCTATACTTAATTAACATCATCCCTAACAAGAGCCTTTCTACGGAATGGCTCTTTTGTTTTTAGTAGTATTGTATAATTTCGGCTTTAATTACAATATTTTCATCGTTTCCTATCTTACTAAATAAGAGAAAATTTTCTTTGCTTGGCTTTATTTTATACTTCTTAACCAGTTCTTCTGGTTTTGCCGGATAATTTCTAACAATAACATTCCCTGCTAAATCCTTAAGTTTCTTTAAATCGCCAGTAGAACATACCTTGCTAATTTTGAAAATGCGGCCAGGAAACTCCTCGTTTAATAGTGATGACACAAATAGCTGGGTTTGTGGATGAAGCTTTCTTAAATTATATCGCAGACCAATTAAATCAAAGGCTCCGGATTTTAGGAGTGAGGCATCTGGTTCGTATAAATAATGATCTTCATCAATAGAATTGGTGAATTCTGAATAAACTTCGGTTTCTGATTTTAAAAATGAAAAATGCTTTTGCTTATCATTCAAAGTTGTAGCAACAATTTTAACATCCGATTTTGAATCGGGTTCTATAACCCAAAGAATTTCCTTGCATTCATTTTTTACACTTACAATATGAATTTCGCTCACGTTTTGTAATTCGTTCAAACCTGCGGTTATATCCAGAAGTGGGGCAGTTTTTATAATGATTCTTCCTCCTTTGGATAGTAAAAGATCCAGATTGCTTACCACATCAGGTGTACAATCTTTTAACATAAAAACTTTTCCTTTTTCTGCCCTTCTTGCCGGATCGACATAGATGGTATCAAAAATTGAATCTGTATGTTTTAAAAATTCTATTCCATCAACAGATTTGAATTCAATGTTTTTTACAGTTAAAATTGTCGCATTATGATTGGCAATTTTGGAGAGATCTGAATTGATTTCGCAATGCGTTACTGCATTAACATTTTTGGAAAAATAAAAAGAATCTACTCCAAAACCGCCCGTTAAATCGATTAGTCGATTGCCAATAGCTAATTTGGATTTATATTCTGCTGTAATTTCGGATGAGGTTTGTTCAATAGATAATGCTGTTGGGTAGTAAATATCTTTATGCTTAGACCAGGTAGGAAGTTTCTTCTCAGACTTCTTTTTAGCTGCGATTTGTCCGGCAAGCTCTGCTGATGAAACATTTTCGAACGGACTCTTAGCTAAGGCAATTTGATTTACATCGGCATTTAAATTTGCATTGATGTAATCTTGTACGGCCTTATCTAAAATATTTATGTTCATTATTTTGTTAGGTAATAGGCATTAAGTATCAAGCCATGAGAGTGGTAAGGAGTGGGCGATTATTTGTTTTACAAGTTTTATGCCTCGGTTGTCCCCGCGAAGCAAATATTTTTAGCTGTTTTTGTTTTTCATCACCATTTGACAGGTATGTCGGCTTTTAACTTCCAATAAAATCTCTTTATCAATGGTTACCCGATCTATGGTCTGCTGATTGTAATATCTTATCGTTACGAGTTCCAATCCTTTATTGTATTTAACCGTAAACTCCGAAGCTAAGGCTTGAATCAGTTTTTCTATTTTATCTGTATTGTCGTCAACACTAACTGAAAAACTAATGGCAGAATTCAACATCGTATTGATTTTAATTTTATGCTTATGGAAAAGCTCGAAAATATTGCTCAGATTTTCTTCAATGATAAATGAATAATCTTTCGGGAAAATTGAAATTAATGCTTGATTGACTTTAAAAATAAAGGATGGAACAGGTAAGGGATTATTTTCTTTCGTTATAGCAGTTCCGGCACCTTCAGGCTGAATAAATGAGCGAACAAATAATGGAATGCCTTTATTTTGAAGGGGTTTTATTGTTTTTGGATGAATTACCGTGGCTCCGTAATAGGTTAATTCAATGGCATCATGATAAGAAAGCTGTGGGATTTTTTCTGTTTCATCGAACCATTTAGGATCAGCATTTAAAACCCCTGGCACATCTTTCCAAATTGTTAAAGCATCAGCATTAACGCAAGAAGCAAAAATTGCCGCAGAATAATCTGATCCCTCTCTGCCTAGTGTTGTTGTGTAATTTTCGCTAGTTCCGCCAATAAAACCTTGTGTTACAATTATATTTTCGTTTAAAAGCGGAATCAAATCCTTTTGAATAATCTGGTTGGTTTTATCCCAATCTACCTTGCCTTCTCTGTAGGTATTATCCGTTTGAATGAAATTTCTTGCATCGGCCCAAAGTGCTTTACTTCCGCTTTCATTTAACCAGGCGGCCACAATTTTAGTTGAAACAACTTCTCCAATGGATACAATTTGATCATAGATGTAATCAGGGTTACTATCTGCTTCATCTTCAATTAACCATTCTATCTCTACAAAAGTATTCGCAACATCGTCATAAACAGGATTAGGATTGCCTTCAAAAAGCGCTTCGATAATGCCAAAATGAAAATGTTTTATCTCTTCGAAAATTGAATGGGTATGATCACTCTGTGCTAAAAAGGCCTGCGTAAGTTCCTCTAATTTATTGGTAATTTTACCCATTGCAGAGATTACAATAAGTAGTTTTCCCTTTTTGTAATCGCGAACTATGTTGGCCAAATTTTTTACACCATCAGCATCTTTAACCGAAGCGCCACCAAACTTAAAAATATCCATGTTTAAAATGCCTTAACCTGTGCTTCAGAAAATGATGCATTTAACCATCCTGCTTCTAAATGCGCATTGTATTTGTTATAAAAATTAATCGCAGGTTCGTTCCAGTCCAGAACTTGCCAAACCATGCCATTATAATTCCCATTATTAGATTCTTCTATCACCTTTTCAAAAAGCAATTTTCCTACACCTTTGCCTCTAAAATCTTCAGTAACGATAAAGTCTTCAAGATAGAGTCTGCAACCTTTCCAGGTAGAATAACGTGTATAAAATAGCGCAAAGCCAATAATTATTCCTTCATTTTCTGCAACATATGCCTTCCAAACCGGAGTTGCTCCAAAACCGGCATCAATAAAATGATCAAGGTTTACGGTAACTTCTTCCGGTGCACGTTCGTAAATGGCCAATTCATTTATCAATTCTAATATTCTAGGACAATCTTCAGCAACTGCCGTTCTAATACTTAAGTTCATATGCTGTTTAATTTGCCGATATATCAGCTTTAAAATGTTTAATAATTCTTTTTCCGAAAATTGCGCTTCCAATGCGAACCACTGTGCTGCCTTCTTCTATCGCGATTTTATAATCTGCACTCATCCCTGTAGAAATCTCTTTAAATGAATCTTCCTTTCTGAAAAAACTTACTTTAACACCATCAAAAAATACTTTTAGCTCATTAAATTCTACAGTAATCTGTTTTTCGTTTTTGGTGTTGGTTGCAATTCCCATTAAACCTACAATACGAATATTTTTTAGTTCTGCATACTCCTCTGAACGTAAAAGCTCTATCACTTCATCAAATCCAAGTCCGAACTTTGTATCTTCATCAGCAATGTAAACCTGTAATAAACAATCGATTATTCTTTTATTTTTTAAGGCCTGCTTATTAATTTCCTGCAATAGTTTTATGCTGTCGACACCATGAATGAGCTTTACAAATGGTGCGATGTATTTTACCTTGTTGGTTTGTAAATGGCCAATTAAATGCCACTCAATATCAGTAGGAAGCTCGGCCTGTTTATCAACCATTTCTTGAACGTGGTTCTCGCCAAAAACTCTTTGCCCAGCATTATATGCTTCTAAAATTGCATCGACAGTTTGGGTTTTGGAAACGGCAATTAACTTTACGCCATCAGACTCTACTTCGCTTTTATATTTTTTAAGATTATCAGCTATGCTCATTTATAACTATTTTTGGGTAAAATTAATAACCTTGTCGCAATTTGGGCAAAAAATAATATTTTAATTCAGCATGAGAAGATTATTGTGGGCTTTAATACCAGTAATTTTGGTTTTTGGATGTAGACCAGGCCGACCAAAAGATGTTTTAGAGCCAGAAGAAATGGAAAAAATTTTATACGATATCCATATTGTTGATGGATATCTTTCTACGGTTTATATTCCAGATTCTTCCAGGAAATTAGGCTCTGAATATTACAACGGTATTTATAAAAAATTTAATACAGATTCTGCACAGTATACTCGAAGCTTAGCCTACTACTACAAAGATCCAGAAGCGTTGGAAAAAATTTATAAAAATATTTCTTCGAAAATTGGCAAGGAAAAAACAAAGCTAGAGAAGGCAGATTCTTTGGCCATGGCTAAAATTAGAAAGGCAGATTCGCTTAAATTGGCTAAAGACCCTAAAAAAATGAAAGCTGATTCTTTAAAAAAGGCAGATTCTTTAAAAAAATTAGAAGTTAAAAAAGTTGAGCTTACCAAACCTGAAGCATCCAGACCTATTGTAGAAAAGCTTAAGCCAGCTAAGGTTTTATCTAAATCTAAACTAAAGGCTAAAAAGGCAGATTCTTTGCGCAGGATTGAGAGAAGAAAGGCAAGATTATTAAAAGAACAAACTTTACACAAATTAAAAATGCAGACCGCTCCAGTAGTGGCACAATAATATGTTATATCCCGAAAATTGTTTAGAACGCTTAGGTTTTGTTGAGATAAGGCAGTTGATTAGCAAACATTGTATGAGCCCAATGGGGCAGGCAATGGTGCAAAAGATGCAGGTGATGAATCGTTTTGATCAAATTGATAAATTCTTAAAACAAACCAACGAGTTCAAAAGTATCCTGCAAAATCAGGAACCCTTACAAATAAATACCTTTTTTGATATTAAGTCTCTTGTTGAAAAAATTAGGGTTGAAGGCACATATCTTTTAGAAGAAGAGTGGTTTCAGGTTTACACTTCCTTACAAACGGTTTTTTCTGTATTGCGCTTTTTTGAAGAAAGAACAGAGGTTTATCCAACATTAGAGGCTCTGTTTGAGCATTTGCCAATTGAAAAAAATATTCTCAGGAAAATTGAAACCGTTATCGATCCGAAAGGGAAGATTAAACCTAATGCTTCTAAAGAATTGCAGGAAATTACTTCCGCAATTTCTAAGGCAGAGCAAGATGTTCGGAAACGGATGGATTCGATTTACAAGCAAGCTATCGCCAACAATTGGGTGGCTGATGGAAGTTTGACCATTCGTGATGGGAGAATGTGTATTCCGGTTTTGGCCGAAAATAAAAGAAAGCTAAAGGGATTTGTTCACGATGAATCTGCCACTGGCCAAACGGTTTATATCGAGCCAGAAGAGGTATTTACCTTAAATAACAAATTAAGAGATTTAGAATTTGACAAGCGAAGGGAAATTATAAAGATTTTAATTGCCTTAACAGATGATTTGCGCCCTTATTCGCCTTTACTGTTATCTTATCACGGTTTCCTAACCAAGCTTGATTTTGTTCGTGCGAAAGCGCTGTTTGCTCTAGATATCGAGGCAGAAATGCCAGGCTTACTAAAAGAACCCAAGACCAAATTAATTAATGCTAGGCACCCGTTGCTAACGCTCTCTTTTGCTTTGGAGAAAAAATCGGTTACGCCATTAAATATTCATATTGATGCACAAACTCGGGTTGTTCTGGTCTCTGGGCCAAATGCCGGTGGTAAATCGGTCTGTATGAAAACCGTTGGTTTACTGCAAATTATGTTGCAAACCGGTTTGTTAATTCCTGTAGATGCCAATAGTGAAGTCGGGATTTTTGAAAATATTTTCGCAGATATTGGTGATGATCAGTCTATAGAAAGCGATTTAAGTACCTACAGCGCCCACTTAAAAAAGATGCGCTATTTTGTTGAGCATGCTTCGCCAAAAACAATGGTTTTAATTGATGAGTTTGGAACAGGTACTGATCCTCAATTTGGTGGACCGATGGCAGAAGCCGTTTTGGAGGTAATGAACAATAAAAAAGTTCGTGGGGTAATTACAACGCACTATTCTAATTTAAAGCTTTTTGCAGGCAATACAGAAGGGCTGGAAAATGCATCTATGCTTTTCGATAATGCAAAAATGAAACCGCTTTATATTTTAGAAATGGGTAAACCCGGAAGTTCTTATGCTTTTGAAATTGCCCAGAATATTGGTTTACCAAAAGAAGTTATTCAGTTGGCAAGACAAAAAACAGGATCTAACCAAAATCGGGTAGATACCATGCTTGTAGATTTGGAGCGAGAAAAGAAAAATGTTTACGATGCTAAGGTAAGTTTGGCCAATCAGCAAAATAAGGCTAAAAACTTAGTTGCCGAAAATGAAAAGCTTAAAACATTTTTAGAGGAAAATAAGAAAATTCTGATTAAAGAAGCTAAACAAGAGGCGCAAAATATTATTAAAAGTGCCAATAAACTTGTTGAAAATACCATTGCGGAGATAAAAGAGAAACAGGCAGATAAAATTGTAACCAAAGAACTCCGGCAGAATTTGCAAAGAGAATTGGTAAAAAATACGGTTCCTAAAGATAAACCAAAACCAGTGCAGGTTATAGTTGGTGGAGAAGTAGAAATTGGCGATTGGGTTAAATTTACAGATAGTGAAACTACCGGGCAGGTATTGGAAATTAATCGGAATGAACTTGTATTGGCCATCGGCGATTTAAGATCGAATGTTAAAAAGAATCGTGTTCAAAAAATAAGCAATAAAGAAGCTAAAAAAGTAATACAAAGCAGCGCCAACTCTTTTGCCGGACGGATGAATGATGCCGTTTCTAATTTCAGGGCAGAGCTGGATTTGCGTGGAATGAGAACCGAAGATGCTTTATTTGAAGTTGAAAAATATTTAGATAAGGCGATTATGCTGGGTTTTCCATCAATAAAATTGGTACATGGAAAGGGAGACGGAATTTTAAGAAAAATGATCAGAGAATACCTTAGGAAATACAGTCAGGTAAATAGGACGGAAGATGAACATGCTGATAGAGGCGGAGACGGAATTACTTACGTTTATTTGAATTGATAGTTCTTTTAGGTGTTGATGTTGGATAAATTTCTTACAAACTAATAAAACTATATAACCGTAACGGTGTTATTTTTAAAACGTTACGGTTATGAAAGCAATCTTACTCTGCCTATTTGTAGTGGTTTTAGCTACAAGTTGCAAAAAGAATAGTGATGATAGTAATGAAGAAACTGAACCACTTCCTGATGTTGAGTTAAAATCTAGGGTTGTTACCTTTGGCTTGAATCTTCCTTGGGAAATGGTTTATGGACCAGATAACTTTATTTGGTTTACCGAAAAATCAGGGAAAATCAGCCGTTTGAATCCCGCAACTGGACAGGTTAGCCCACTGTTAACCATTGCAGAAGTTAGGGTAAATGGTGAAGGCGGATTGCTTGGTATGGCGCTTCATCCCGAGTTTAGCACAAATCCTTACGTTTACGTTGTTTACGATTATGGAAATCCGTACAAGGCAAAAGTAGTTCGTTACACGTATGCAAGTGGAGGTTTGAGCAGCCCATTAGTTCTGATCGATCAAATCCCGGCTTCATCCATTCATAATGGGTCGAGGCTATTAATTAGTGGCGGAAAACTTTTCATTAGCACGGGTGATGCTTCAGATACAAATCAGCCTCAAAATACAGCATCAGTTTCTGGCAAAATTTTACGAATCAATTTAGATGGATCTATTCCTACCGATAATCCAATTGCCAACAACCCACTCTGGTCTTTAGGGCATAGAAATGCGCAGGGCCTAGTTCAAGTTGGAACTAAGATTTTTTCATCAGAACATGGCCCAGATTCAGACGATGAAATTAACATTATAGAAAAAGGCAGAAATTACGGTTGGCCAAATATTAAGGGTTTCTGCGATGAGGCTGGTGAACAATCTTTCTGTTCAGCCAATAATGTAGTGCCACCACTTATAAATTGGACGCCAACAATTGCACCGAGCGGTTTAGCTTATTATAATTCAGATTATATTCCCCAATTTAAAAATTCGCTATTATTGGCTGTATTAAAGGGAACGAAATTGATGCAACTTAAATTAGATGATGCCCAAACCAAAATTACAGGCACCAAAGATTTTTATGTAAATACTTATGGCAGGTTAAGGGCAATTTGTCAATCGCTGGAAGGAAAAATTTACTTTTGTACCAGTAATGGAAGCGATGACAAAATTGTAGAACTTTCTAAGTAAGTTATTTTTTCTTATTCCCAGGGCACTTTTTGCAACGTTTACCTTTTTTGAATTTCTCACAGCATTTTTTGTGCTCTGCAGTACAGCTAAAAATAAAGCCCATTCCCTTTTGAAACTCCGGATCGGTGGGCAATACATATGTGTTATCTTCTCTCTCGTAAATCATTGCTACACAAAGGTAAGTGTTATTTAGATTAATTCCAATCAAATAATATTCCGTATCTGTTTAAATAGTTTTGCAAAGCCACAATTTTATAAGCACTCTTTTGTAATTTAGCGAACTAACCAAAATTTCATAAAATGATAAATAAAGTTGTATCAGGAGCCGAAGAGGCCATCCAAGATATATCAGACGGTACTACGATCATGCTCGGCGGTTTCGGGCTTTGTGGGATTCCCGAAAATTGCATTAACGCCTTGGTCGAAAAAAATGTAAAAGATTTAACCTGTATTTCTAATAACGCCGGAGTAGATGATTTTGGAATAGGCTTAATGTTGAAAAAACGTCAGGTGAAAAAAATGATTTCATCTTATGTTGGTGAAAATGCCGAATTTGAAAGACAATTGTTAAGTGGCGAACTAGAAGTAGATTTAATTCCACAGGGAACATTAGCTACGCGTTGTTTAGCCGCTGGTTATGGAATGCCAGCAATTTTTACACCCGCTGGTGTTGGGACCGAGGTAGCCGAAGGTAAAGAAATCAGGAATTTTAATGGAAAAGATTATTTAATGGAATATGCCTTTGATGCAGATTTTGCCATTGTTAAAGCTTGGAGAGGCGATACAGCAGGTAATTTAATTTTCCGTTCCACAAGCCGGAATTTTAACCCTGTTATGGCAATGGCCGGAAAAATAACAATTGCCGAAGTTGAAGAGTTGGTTGAAGCTGGCGAACTCGATCCCGATTATATTCATACACCCGGAATTTATGTACACAGAATTTTTCAGGGCAAAGATTACGAAAAACGAATTGAACAAAGAACCTTAAGGAAAAAGAATGATTAATTTGAAAATGTGATCATTAGCTAATTTACGCTAAGCCCTAAAAATATGGATAATAATAAAATCAATGAAAATTTAATTGTGAAACTAAGCTTTGATTTTTCTCTTATGATAATAGAATATGCTGAAATTTTGGAACAAAAAAGGAAATTTGTCATTGCAAATCAGTTATTAAAATCGGGCACAAGTATAGGAGCAAATATATGGGAAGCTCAAAATGCAGAAAGCAAAGCCGATTTTATTCATAAAATGAAAATTTCTGCTAAAGAATGTGAGGAAACTAAATATTGGCTTCTATTATGCAAACACTCAAGTCAATACCCTAATAATGATAATTTACTTGAGAAAATAGAAATTTTACAAAAGGTGCTAAACAAAATCATTGCTACCTCTAAAAGGGTAGTTAGCTAATTATTTATTCACATACTTATTTTTTAACGTTTACAGAGGTATTAGCTCATCAACTAATTATCAAATTAACTAATTATAATGGCCTTTACAAAGGAAGAAATAGCACAGCGAATCGCTAAAGAAATAAAAGATGGTTATTACGTTAACCTGGGGATCGGAATTCCAACGTTGGTTGCAAATTACATTCCAAAGGGAATAGATGTTGTACTCCAATCAGAAAATGGCTTGCTGGGCATGGGGCCATTTCCTTTCGAAGGGGAAGAAGATGCAGATTTAATTAATGCAGGAAAACAAACAATTACAACTTTGCCTGGCTCATCTATTTTCGATTCTGCCATGAGTTTCGGGATGATTAGAGCACAAAAGGTAGATTTGACGATACTTGGAGCGATGGAAGTTTCAGAAAATGGAGACATCGCCAATTGGAAAATTCCCGGAAAAATGGTCAAAGGAATGGGTGGCGCAATGGATCTAGTTGCATCAGCTAAGAACATTATTGTAGCCATGCAACACATCAATAAAGCAGGTGAAAGTAAGCTTTTGCCTAAATGTACTTTGCCGTTAACAGGCGTAAAATGTATTAAGAAAATTGTAACTGAACTTGCTGTTTTAGATGTTTTGCCCGAAGGAGGATTTAAGCTTTTAGAACGTGCTCCAGGTGTAAGCGTCGAATTTATTCAACAATCTACGGCTGGGAAACTGATTATAGAAGGGGAAATTCCAGAAATGAAATTGGATTGATCGAGATTTCAACCACAGATGTAAACAGATAAACACAGATTTTAAGTGGTAGGACAAGTTAATGCCAATTTTCACCTTACCCTATCAAAGTTTTATGCCCTAGCTTATGTTGTGCTCCTCCTCGCCTTGAAGAGAGAGGTTTATTGGGCAGCGAGGGTGGAGAACTATTGGAGTAAAGCACATTTCTTTGTTCCCCTCTCTTTATGGAGAGGGTTGAAATGCCCAAACAACCATCATCTTTAATGGGGTGAGGTTAAGCCTCTAAAATCTTTATAAACCTTTTTATCAGGCAGTGTGGCAACACCGACCACAGGTTGTTTTAAAACTAAAAATGCACACAGATTTTGATATCTGTGTGCATACTTTTTATCTGTGGTTAATATTGTAAATGAAACTATTCCAATCCGGTAAGAATACTATTCCTCAAATCAACCGATATTTCTTCCGTTATTGCGATAATCTCATCGGGTTCGTTGGTATTGTTCATTACCACTTTATCGCAATTTTCTTTGTATGGCAAAAGATATTCTTTGTATGCGGGTAAAACATGATTATGCCACTTGTAAAGCACATCATCTTCAGGATAACCACGTTCCAAACCATCGCGTTTAATACGCCTATCTAGCGCAACCTGTTCATCTGCATCTACAAAAATTTGATGATCAAGCAAAGCTGCAATTTCTTTGAAATGTAGAATAAATAAACCCTCAACAATAATAATAGGGGCCGATTTAATTTCTAGAATTTTAACAACAGCCAACGGATTGTTAAAGTTGTATTCTTTTTTGTAAACCACTTCGCCATTTAATAGTTGTTTAATGTCTCGCAGAAACTGATCACTATCAATGGTAGATGGTAAATCGAAATTATAGAGCTTGTTTTCTTCCTGTGTCATTTCTCCAGCAGGAATGTAATAGTCATCCTGAGAAACCAATGTTACTTCATCTTGTTTAAAATGATGAAGAAAGCAGTTTAGAAAGAATGTTTTACCCGATCCGCTTCCTCCGGCAATACCAATTATAAATGGCTTTTTATTCAAACTCATTGGGCACTATACGTTAAATTGCAAAAAAATCTTTTATCTAAGGCGCCTAATGAATCGGCAACAGCTTTAGTCATTACAATTATAACATCTTTTGTAGATTCATTCTCTGTAAATTTACCAACAACTTTTGCAAATGTTGTGCGGTTAGTCATCGGGTTTGTAATCTTAATTACTCTTCCAATTGGTGCCGTTCTGTGTAGAACCAACATTTTCGATGCATCTAAATCCTGATCCTGAATCCAAACTGCAGTACCCTTTTCCTCAATTTGACTTAAACCATATACGCTAGGATCGCGACGAAGTTTAGGATCTTTAACCATTGTACTATCGGGATTACCTTCCTGATCTTCCTTTGAAGCATCGTTAACCGATTTTGGTTGTGGAAGTTTTGGTATTACCAGCTTTTGGCCATTTGTAAGAATGTTATCCTTTAACTTATTTGCCGTTCTAATTTGATAAGCAGTTAAGCTATATTTTTTTGCAATACTGAAAATGTTGTCGCCATCTACAACGGTGTAAATAAAACTTTCTTCTCTCGCAACTGGAGCTTCTTTAACAGTTTCAACTGGTTTCTCTGTCTGCTTAGGGACCTCAACCACAATATCAGAAGGAATTTTTAAAACTTGCCCGGTCGATAATGTGTTGTCATCCAAATTGTTCAGTTTTCTGATTTGATAAGCTGTAATTCCGTACTGTTTGGCAATGGTAAAAATACTTTCGCCCTTTAAAACAATATGAGAACCAACCGCATCCTTAGGTTTATTGGTTTGAGTGGGTTGTTCTTCTGTTGTACTTACAACTTTACCATCTTCAATATTTTTTGTTGCGGGAATTTTTAATTTTTGACCAATACGCAGGTTATTGCCGGAAAGGTTATTTGCTTTTTTAATTTCTTCAACCGTTGTTCCGTATTTCTCTGCAATTTTTCCCAAAAATTCTTTTGGCTGAACAGCATGCTCAATCATAGTTTGATCGCTATTTGTTACAGGGGCTGAAACGGTTTCTGGTGTTTTGTTAGCTGGTGTTTCAACACGTTCAGGTGTTTGAGCAGAAGCTGAATTCTTTGCTGGAATTTTTAATACCTGACCTATGCTTAAATTGCTGCTGGTTAAATTATTCAAGGCCTTTATTTCATTTATGGTTGTGCCATATTTTTCAGCAAGCATATTTAAATTTTCTTTAGGCTTAACTGTGTGCTCAATAATATCCGTTGACTGAACATTTGAAGGTGCATTACTGCCTCCGGTAGAGGTAAAAGGAATATTTGTTGGCACCTTTATAATAACACCTACTTTAAGATATTTGTTATCATTATATGCCATAATATCTTTAGGCGAAACATTGTATCTTCTAGCAATGGAATAATAAGTGTCTTTCGCTACTGCCTGATGAACGATTAGTTTCTTGCCATTATTATTTTCGACACCGATGGAGTCTATTACTGCAGTTGACTTGGCCTTGGCTACATTTAAAGCAAGCAGAAGTACAGCAGTTATGTATATTTTATGCATTTATTTTTATGTAAATTTTCTAGTCAAAGGGAGCAATTATACGAATAATAATATTAAACAAGTAGCGGTTTAAGGTAGGCTTTTAAGTAAAAATCAAATGACATTTTCAGCCTAAAATCTATATTTGGTTCATAAACAAATACTTGCAATATTGTGTCGTCGTACAATCATGCTTAATAAACGAACATATAAATAAGGTATTGTTTAAGATACAATTTTACGCTCAAACTTTTATTTAATAAGTTTGTTAGGTAGGCATTAAAAACAATTAATAAAATAAAAATGGACGCTAAAGAAATAAGCTTAAACGAGAAAGAAGTTAAACCGGTAGTAGACCTATTAAACGAATATTTGGCTAACTATCATATTCATTATCAAAAATTAAGAGGCTGTCATTGGAATATTAAAGGACAGAATTTTTTCACGCTACATGTAAAATTTGAAGAGTTATATACGAATGCACAATTAACAATTGATGAAATTGCCGAACGCGTTTTAACTTTGGGCAAACCACCACACAGCCGTTTTGCCGATTATATCCAAGAATCCAGGATTAAAGAAATAAACACCATTGGTATGGCTGACTTGGATATGGTTGATGCCGTTTTGGATGATATGTCTATTTTGATTGAAATTGAAAGAGAAATTTTAGATGCAACTGCCCAGGCAGGCGATGATGGGTCTAATGATATGGTGAACCGTTTTATGCAGTTTAAAGAAAAAAATACCTGGATGTTGCGTTCATTCGCGGGCAAGAAATAGTTAGCAATAAATATTTGGCCACAGATTGACAGATTAATATAATAATCTCTCGATCTGTGGCTTTTTTGTTTTAGAAAGACCCTAATTATTTATCTTTGGTTCATGGCATATAAAAGTTTAGCTGAATGCGTAACCGACCTCGAAAAACATGGTCATTTAATCAGAATTAAAGAAGAAGTAGATCCGTATCTAGAAATGGCCGCCATCCATTTAAGGGTTTATGAAAATAATGGTCCAGCCATTCTATTTGAAAAAATTAAAGGAAGTCCATTTCCAGCTGTATCCAATCTTTTTGGAACATTGGAACGCTCTAAGTTTATATTTCGTGATACTTTACCTAAAGTACAACAGTTGGTTTCGTTAAGAAACGACCCAATAAAGGCACTGAAGAATCCTTTTAAATATGCAGGTTCTGCAATGTCGGCATTATCTGCCTTACCCTTAAAAACGCCTTCTGCTAAAAGTAAATTTCTAAAAACGACGATTGGGGCTTTGCCACAAATCGTTAACTGGCCTATGGATGGTGGTCCGTTTGTAACCATGCCACAGGTTTATACAGAAGATGTAGAAAAGCCTGGAGTTTTAAATGCAAACTTAGGCATGTACCGAATTCAGCTGGGTGGAAATGATTATATTCAAGATCAAGAAATCGGACTTCATTACCAAATTCATAGAGGAATTGGCGTTCATCAATCTAAGGCAAATGCGATGGGTTTACCGCTCAAGGTAAGCATTTTTGTTGGTGGTCCACCTTCACATCCTTTAGCCGCTGTAATGCCATTGCCAGAAGGCTTATCGGAAATGACTTTTGCGGGAGCTTTGGGAAATCGAAGATTTAGATATTTTTATGATGATGAAGGTTTTTGCATTTCTGCCGATGCAGACTTTGTAATTACCGGAACAGTTCATCCGAATGAAAATAAACCTGAAGGACCATTTGGCGATCATTTGGGCTATTATAGTTTAACGCACCCGTTTCCATTAATGAAAGTCCATAATGTTTATCATAAAAAGGATGCAATTTGGTCATTTACAGTTGTTGGTCGCCCACCACAAGAAGATACAAGTTTCGGCGCATTGATACACGAGATTACAGGAAGTGCAATACCTCAAGAAATTCATGGATTAAAAGAAGTTCATGCTGTAGATGCAGCAGGCGTCCATCCATTGCTTTTTGCAATTGGGAGTGAGCGTTATACACCTTATTTAAAGGATAGAAAACCTCAGGAGATTTTGACTATTGCCAATCATATCTTAGGCAAGAATCAACTTAGTTTAGCAAAATATGTTTTTATCGCTGCCAGGGAGGATAACGAAAATTTAAGTACCCATAATATCGAATCTTTTTTGACTCATGTTTTAGAACGAATCGATTTAACAAAGGATTTACATTTTTATACCAATACCACGATTGATACTTTAGATTATAGTGGCGATGGATTGAATAGCGGATCGAAGGTTGTACTTGCTGCTGCCGGAAATAAAAAGCGGGAATTATGGAATCAGGTTCCTGAAGAATTAAATTTGCCAAAGGAATTTACGCATCCAAAAATCGCAATGCCTGGTATTTTGGTTTTAAAAGTGGATCAATATCAGAATGCCGAAAAAACCGCTACAGAAATAGCATTGTTAAATATCGCATTAATTGGAAAAGATCTCAATGGATTTCCACTAATTGTATTAGCAGATGATTCTGAATTTACCGCAAAAAACATCGATAACCTAGTATGGATAACTTTTACCAGAAGTAATCCTGCCGCGGATATATATGGAATTAATGATTTTATCATCAACAAGCATTGGGGGTGTAAAGGATCATTGATAATAGATGCAAGAAAAAAACCTCACCACGCACCAGAATTGATTAAGGATGGAAATATTGAAAAGCGTATTGATCAGATGGGAGAGAAGGGTGGAGTTCTTGAGGGAATAATTTAAAAAACTCACACATAAAAAAAAGTCCTGAAATTAATTTCAGGACTTTTTTTTAATCTATTTAAAATTTAGAATCTTACTCCAAAAGTTAAAAACACGTTATTTCTTGTTGTTTTAATATCAGCCAATGGTTCAGTATAGTCATTTAATTCGTAAGGACTAGAATTGAAATTGGTTTGTAAGTTTTGGTAAGTAACATCAACATAATAGTTATCTATACGGTAACCAATACCACCAGAATAATATTTTTGTTCGTAAAATTTATCAACACCATCTTTTATGCCACTGCCGTTTACTCCATAACCTCCTCTTAAACTCAACTCGTTACTCACTTTAATCTCCGCACCAAAACGATAATTGATTGCTTCTTTATAAGAGTTTTTAATAAAAGCATTATTGCTATTGATGGTTGTTAAATCCGAGCCTTCATCTGCAGAGAATCTCATTGTAGAATAATCTACATAGTCAATATCGGCTGAAATTAAAGCTCTACTGCCTATGATATAACTAGCACCGGCAGATGCCTTTAAAGGTGTGCGTAGATTATATGTAAAAGTGTAATTCTGATTTGGGTTATTAGAATTATACCCTGTTAATTGGCTATTTACACTTTCGTTAGAATTATCCTGAACATTCATCCAAGTTGGAGATTGGAAATTTACGCCAATACGGAATTCATTTACAGGTTTAAAAATCATACCGATTTTTAGATTTACTCCAGAACCTTTCGTTTCTTGATTTCTAGTATAATTTAAAACATAGTTTTCATTTCCTTCATACAACTGAGTAGTCTCGTTATAAGAATTCAAAATTCCAGATTCTGTATAACTTGCATCGCTAATGTACCGAACGTTAACAAAACTTACAGCCGCACCCAGATAAAACTTGTTTGAAAAGTTTAAAGCGCCGGCAACATTAAATTCAGAAGTAGAACCCAAACGAGATTCATTCCAGTTTTGCTTAAAACTTGTACCGGTATACGGTTCAGCAGAAAACGAATTTGGATAGTTTGGCGTATTTCGATTAATTAAATAACTATCGTAAGCATCTCCTGCTAAAGTTCCATCAATGCCATAGGCATTTGCCTGTTCAGCCAGAGCATCGCGGAAAGAACTGTTTGCATTTGTTCCACTATATTGAAATTGATTGAAAAAATCATTATTTCTGTTATAACCAACTCCAAGTACAGCACTCACAACACCTTGTTCTGTATTAGAACCTTTAGCTTTGTAAGTCGGGCTATAAAAAACTACGCCCAAATTATTTAAATTAAGTTGTCCCTTAGAATCTGTGGTTGTATTTCCTAAAAAAGCATTCTGTGTCGATACCCCATTATATTCTGGAGTAATGCTGAATTCTGATTTGGTAAATAAACCCAAACCCGCAGGATTGGCCCCAATTGATCCCATATCTCCACCAACACCAATTTGTGCACCGCCCATTGCTTTAAATCTAGCGGTACTTCCATAACTACTTTGCGAGAAACGATAGGCATCTGGCGCATAACTTTGCGCATATAATGTCCCTGTAGCAGTTACTGTAACCGCTATGAGGGTTAAAATTATTCTTTTCATCTTATGTTTAATTGTGTGTTGCTAATCTTAACCTCTTCCTGCTCTACCTGGTCTAGCGCCACCGCCGCCACCACCACCAGAACTGCTTCCGCCACCACTCGAACCACTATTTGATGGAGGTGGAGAGTAACTTGGGGCAGGTCTCTCTTCACGAGATGGTCTGCTCATTTGTGGCTGAGGTTGACTTGGTTGATTACTAGGTTGCACATTTCTAGATGGACGACCATTGTTTGGATTAGTAGAACTAATAGCGCCATTATTGCCACCAATAGTTGATGATCTTCCCGGTCTACCATAATTAGGACTCACTGTATTTGTTCCTCTAGGTACACCTGTATCGTTGCTGCCAGGTCTTGGTCTAAAAGTTCTATTTGTAGCTACGCCGCCACCATAGTAGTTTCCACCACCATAATAGCCACCGCCTCCATAATATCCACCACCCCAACCGTAGCGATCATAATAAGAGTATGGCCCCCAAGAATTCCAGCCATAAAAAGGACTGTTCCATCCATAACCGTAGTTTCCATAATAGAATGGATTGTTCCAGATACTGCCATAATAGCCACCTCCCCAACTTAAGCCATAACCATTATTCCAGCCTAAGCCATATCCTAAATAGTTATTGTTATAGTAATAGGAATTATCAAAATAAGGGTCGTAATAACCTCTCCAAGAGTAACCATTATAAAAACGATTAATTCGGGAAGAATAATCCATATCGTAATAAGGATTACTTGTACCGTAATATTCGTCGTATTCGGCTTGATTTTGGCTTTGCGCCTGCTGTGTTTGAACAGGGGCCATGTATTCTACCTCTTTGGCTTTTGCTACGCTGTTGTAAACATCATCGTTTACGGTTTTTTGAGCCAATTTTGGTGTAGAGCATGATGCAACCAACCCAGCGGCTGCGATCATAACAATGGGTAAAAATTTAATTGGTTTCATTGTGTTTATATTTAGTTGTGTGTGTCAACAAGTTAATAAAAAGCTTTCAAATTTTATTCGCCAATAACGAAAAACTTAGTCACATTATTGTTTAAAAAACAATGCGGTCAATTCTTAATCGTTTTGTAGGCATAAATTTATAAATTTGTGGCTTAATTTCACATTATTTAACATACAAATTACGTTCCAAATACATAATATGAGCAAAGAAATTACAAGTAGAGAAGCAGATTATTCCCAGTGGTATAACGATATCGTTTTAAAAGCAGATTTAGCAGAACATTCTGCTGTACGTGGATGTATGGTTATCAAGCCAAATGGCTATGCTATCTGGGAAAAAATGCAGGCTGTTTTGGATAAAATGTTTAAGGATACTGGACATCAAAATGCATATTTTCCATTATTCATTCCTAAGTCATTTTTTTCTAAAGAAGCATCTCACGTAGAAGGCTTTGCTACAGAATGTGCCGTTGTTACACATTACCGTCTGAAAAATGATGGAAATGGCAATATAGTTGTTGATGAAACCGCTAAATTGGAAGAAGAATTAATTGTTCGCCCAACCTCAGAAACCATCATTTGGAATACTTATAAAGGCTGGATTCAATCTTATCGGGATTTACCTATATTAATTAACCAATGGGCTAATGTTGTGCGCTGGGAAATGCGTACGCGTTTATTTCTAAGAACTGCAGAATTTTTATGGCAAGAAGGGCATACTGCTCATGCTACAGCTCAAGAAGCCATCGAGGAAACTGAGCGTATGCTTCACATTTATGCAGACTTTGCTGAAAATTGGTTAGCTGTTCCAGTAATTAGAGGTCGGAAATCTCCAAACGAAAGATTTGCAGGTGCTTTAGACACGTATTGCATTGAAGCTTTAATGCAGGATGGAAAAGCGCTTCAGGCCGGAACTTCACACTTTTTAGGGCAAAACTTTGCTAAAGCCTTTGATGTTAAATTTACTGGAAAAGATGGTAAGTTAGATTATGTTTGGGCATCTTCTTGGGGAGTTTCTACCCGCCTAATGGGTGCTTTAATCATGGCACATAGTGATGATTCTGGTTTAATTATTCCACCTAAATTGGCGCCAATTCAAGTTGTAATTGTACCGATTTACAAAAGTGATGAAGACTTAGCCAAAATTACCTCATATGTTAACGAACTAACCATGAGATTAAAAGGCCTAAATGTTTCCGTTAAATATGATGATCGCGATACACAACGCCCTGGTTTTAAATTTGCAGATTATGAATTAAAAGGTGTGCCGATCCGTATAGCAATTGGTGGTCGTGATCTAGAAAATAAAACTGTTGAAGTTGCCCGTAGAGATACCAAACTAAAACAGACAGTCCCTCAAGAAGGATTGGATATTTACATTGTTAAATTGCTTGAAGATATTCAATCGGCAATGTTTAATAAAGCCTTGGCATACCGAGACGAACACATTACCGAAGCCAATAGTTACGAAGAATTTAAAGCATTGCTCGATGATAAAGCAGGTTTTATATCTGCTCATTGGGATGGAACTTCAGAAACCGAGCAAAAAATTAAAGACGAAACTAAGGCAACAATTCGTTGTATACCTTTAGATAATAAACTAGAAGATGGCATTTGTATTTATTCAGGAAAGCCTTCAACACAAAGAGTATTATTTGCAAGAGCATATTAATTATGTAAAATGTACGAGGTAAGATGGCAGTTTTTAAATCTTATCTCGATACTTGATACACATCTCGATATTTAAATAATGAAATTCGCAACAAAAGCTATACATGCAGGTCAAGAGCCTGATCCAACAACTGGTGCTGTAATGACACCGATTTACCAAACTTCAACGTATTGGCAAAAATCGCCTGGTGATAATAAAGGCTATGAATATTCGAGAGGTACAAATCCAACACGCAAAGCCTTAGAAGATTGTCTTGCCGCATTAGAAAATGCTAAATACGGCTTAGCCTTTTCGAGTGGAATGGGTGCTACCGATGCCGTTCTGAAATTGCTTCAACCTGGAGATGAAGTGATTACAGGGAACGATTTGTATGGTGGTTCTTATCGGATCTTCACTAAAATATTTACTAAATATGGAATCAAATTTCATTTTCTGGATCTTTCCAAACCAGAAAATATGTTGCCATATATTAATGATAAAACCAAATTGGTTTGGATTGAAACACCAACCAACCCAACCATGCAAATTATCGATATAGAGGGGGTAGCTAAAATTACAAAAGAGAAAAATCTGATTTTAACGGTTGATAATACTTTTGCATCTCCTTATTTGCAAAATCCAATTGATTTGGGTGCTGATATTGTAATGCACTCTGTTACTAAATATATTGGTGGTCACTCTGATGTTGTAATGGGCGCTTTGGTTACAAACGATGAGCAGCTTTATAAGGATCTTTGGTTTATTTATAATGCATGTGGCGCAACTCCCGGGCCTCAAGATTCTTTTTTGGTTTTAAGAGGGATTAAAACATTGCATTTAAGAATGAAGGCACATTGCGAAAACGGTGAGCGTATTGCCCATTACTTAAAAACACATCCAAAGGTTGATAAAATTTATTGGCCAGGTTTTGAAGATCATGCAAATCATGATGTTGCAAAAAGACAGATGCGTGGTTTTGGTGGAATGATTTCCATTACTTTAAAAGGTGCTGATCTTCAGGAAACCTTTAGAATTTCATCTAATTTTAAAGTATTTACGCTTGCCGAATCTTTAGGAGGTGTAGAATCCTTAATCAACCATCCTGCAACGATGACGCACGGTTCAATACCAAAAGAAGAGCGTGAAAAAGTTGGGGTGACCGATAATTTATTGCGTTTAAGTGTTGGAGTAGAGGATATTGATGATTTATTAGAAGACTTAGAAAACGCTTTGAAATAAGCTATTTCAAATAATTGAAATCAAGTCATTCGATAGATAAAGGCATTAGCCGATATTCTACGGATGACTTTTTAGTTTAAATACAAATGGATTTTTTAGAACTGCAAAATTTTCTCGATCAAAAGGTTGAACAATATAACCAACCCAACTTTATTGCAAATGATCCAATTTGTATTCCGCATTTGTTCGAAAAAAAACAGGATATAGAAATTTCGGGGTTTTTTGCGGCGATTTTAGCTTGGGGGCAAAGAAAAACAATTATTAATAAATGTAAGGAATTGCTTGAGCGAATGGATAATGCGCCCTACGATTTTGTACTTAACCATAGCGATCAAGATTTAAAAGGACTTTTGGGATTTAAACACAGAACCTTTAACGATACCGATTTACTATATTTTGTTGCTTTTTTCAAAGCCCATTATCTGAAGTTTAATAGTTTAGAAGACGCATTTATACCGCTTCATGGCATCTATGAATCGGAATATCTTGAAATTAACACTTCCGCTTCTTCAATTCAGCTGGATTCTACTATTTGTCTGGCAGGCGATTTAAACTTTACCATTGAAGATGCTTTAAATCATTTTAGAAGATATTTTTTCGCCCTTGAAGATTTTCCGCATCGAACACAGAAGCACATTTCATCACCTGCGCAAAAATCTACCTGCAAGCGTTTAAATATGTTTTTGCGTTGGATGGTTAGAGATGATTTAATGGGTGTCGATTTTGGAATTTGGAATACAATCAAACCAAAGGATTTGATCTGCCCATGCGATGTACATGTTGATCGGGTAGGGCGATTGTTAGGGCTGATTAATAGAAAACAAACCGATTGGCAAACAGCAGTTGAGCTCACTGGAAATTTAAGGCAGTTTGATCCGCAAGATCCTGTTAAATACGACTTTGCACTTTTTGGCTTAGGGGTAGAAAAAATATTATAAATCGACATTTTATTGAGAAATGTCAAAAAAAACTTCGTTATCTCAATCTATCTTCTTATTATTACAGTATAGTTTTATTTAAAGATAAAACAAGTCCATCCTTATAATCGTATTAAAAATGATTGCAGTTAACCTCTCTGATGAAGATAGATGGAAGAGATTTAATAATTTTTCACCACTTATCTCAATTTTCAAGAAATTTCATCCCTTAAATGATGAAATAGAGTTAAGAATAAATCAACATACCTTTCCTGTAAGTTATAAAAAAAATAAATTTCTTGTTTCTCCTGTCGATCGTAATAAATACCTTTTTTTAATAGTAAAAGGAGTTGTTAGAGGTTTTATCAAAGATGGTAAAACTGAAATAACAACATGGATAGCCAAAGAAAACGAAGTTGTAGGTACAATACGCAACTTGTGGATAGAGGGAGATTCTGAAGAATATCTACAAGCATTAGAAGATGTAGAATTGATTGCAATCCCTCATGTATTATCGGATTATCTATACGAGAACTTTCCGGAAGCAAATATTGTAGGCAGGAAAATGATGGAGCTCTATTACCGGTCTGCCGAGGAAAGAGCATTTCTTTGCAGGATTTCATCTGCTGAAAAAAGATATAAACGTTTTTTAGTCTCTTTCCCTGATTTAATCAATAGAGTTTCACTTAAATATATTGCTTCGTTTCTTGCCGTTCGATTAGAAACCCTTAGTAGGATAAGAGCTAAAATTTAAAGACTTTTACGCTTTAGAAAAGCATTTAAATTAAAAAACAAATCGGCGAGCTTCTAAAAAAAGTTCGCCGATTTATTTTTCAAAGAATTTATCATTCGAACCCAATTATGTAGTATTTATAATACTCAATTTTCGAAAGTTGTTGATTATTATCAAAAAAAGAAAATTATCAAACGCAATTGATAACTACACATACAAAAAGTTATTTTCTTTGATTGTTTCGTTTGTAGTATTGATAAGATGGTTTTAGAGTAATTTTCTAATCCTCAGAACCCAAGAATCAATATATAGAGCAGGTTGCGCAACCAGAAAAATTAATATATGTTTGCCATATTTGAAAATAGATGGGTTTTAGGCAAACAATTAAAAGTATTTTAAAGTCAGTCAAATAACTATTTTTTTTGAGTTTTCAATCGATTTTTTGCCGTACCTGGAGTATAAAAAATGTCCTTTACCAACAAATAATTCCGTTTGAAGTAAGTACATAAATTTATGCTCTTCGTTATCTAAAAATCTTTAGTAGGCCATCGAAATTCTGTAGCATTTTCATTTACAACATCGAATATAAGAATGGCAACTCTTAAAGTTTTTTAAATAGATTCAAGTAAATTGAAGATCAATGTTTGTAGATGTTGAATCCTGAAATATAGATTTACTTATGTAATATATTACGCATAAATCAAGGTGTTGGGTTGTATTATTAATAATATAAAAAATAGAATTTTCGTATAACATTAATATATTTTTAGTAAATTGCACAATATATCAAGTAAAATGAAAGCAAAGAATGCCGGAAGTACATTTACCGTACTTATTGCTGATGATCATGAAATCATCCGCCGTGGACTAAAAAGTTTGATATCTGATTTTTGGGTGGGTGTAGAAATTATACACGCATCAACATTGGAGCAGGCTTTGGTTGAGGTTGAAAAATCTCCCAACTTAATTATTATAGATGTGAATCTACCCGGCGGAAATAATTTAAAGGTAATCGATCAAATTAAATTGGTTCAATCAAATGCAAAAATTCTTGTGTTTTCATCTTTAAACGAAAATATTTACGCAGTGCCTTACCTTAAATCTGGCGCATCTGGTTACTTAACCAAAAATGCCGAAGAATCCGAAATCGTTACCGCAATAACAACTATTTTAGCTGGTAGCCGCTATTCGAGCAGAAACGTTAAAGAAAACATGTTTAACAGCATTCTTGGTAACGATGCCGATAATCCTTTCACTAAACTATCTGGCAGAGAATTAGAAGTTGCAGAACTTTTAACCAAAGGCATAGGTGTATTAGAAATCTCTAATCAACTTAATTTACAAATGGGTACTGTAAGTACTTATAAGCTTAGACTTTTCCAAAAACTAAAGATAAAAAGCATTATCGAGTTGGCAGAAAAAATGAGCATTTACGAAAAATAAAAACAAAGCTGACAAGCATTTTTACAAATCAGCCTAAAAAAATCTATCCCTAGAGTTATTTATTACTGTTTTTGCTTGTTGTACCTACACCATGCTCATCGCCAGATTCGTTGGGCGTGGTGCCAGCTTTACCATACTTATCCGAAGCACCTTTCCCGTTTTGATCAAACGTGGCTTTCTCTTTAGAAGTTCCCGATGTTTTGGTGTTTGCTTCTTCTTTCTTTTCTGTATCCTTACTATTTTGAGTTTTCATAATCTTAACGTTTAATAAAAATTAAACAGGTATAAACTTTAAAAAGTTTTGATTTATTGAAACTGAATTTTTCTCAAAATTTTTACCATCAATCTTTTCCTGAAAAACTTTACCAACAATTTAAAAACTAAAATTGTTAGTATTTTGTTGATAAATCAATCGGCTTAGAAATTTATAAAGCTAAAAATATTAGTAATTTTGATCTAATGATTTCCTAGTAAACAATAATTAATGGTAGATAATGGACAAGGAGCGACAAATTATCCATATGGACCAAGATGCATTTTTTGTGTCTGTGGAATTGAGAAAAAACCCTAATCTAATTGGAAAACCTATTATTGTTGGTGGGAGTTCTGATCGAGGAGTTGTAACATCTTGTAGCTATGAAGCTCGGAAATTTGGTGTTCATGCGGCTATGCCAGGCAGAATGGCGAAACAGCTTTGTCCACAAGCAATTTTTGTAAGGGGCAACATGGATGATTATTCAAAAGCTTCGCATGAGATTACCGAAATTATTTCGCAGCATGTTCCACTGTTCGAAAAGGCGAGTATAGACGAGCATTTTATTGATATGACCGGAATGGATCGTTTTTTCGGCTGTATGAAGTTTGCTTCAGAATTAAGACAAACCATTTTAAAAGAAATGCATTTGCCGATTTCTTTTGGCTTATCGATAAATAAAACTGTTTCAAAAATTGTAACAAATGAATGCAAGCCCAATGGCGAACGAGAAATTCCCTACCCTGAAGTTCGTCCATTTTTAAACCCTTTGTCGGTACAAAAAATACCGGGCATTGGCGATTCTACTTATCGAAAGCTGAGTGAGATGGGCGTTCGGAAAATTAAAACGCTTGCCGAAATTCCTCAAGAATTAATGTTCAAAATTTTAGGTCAGCATGGCTTAAGTCTTTTGCAGAAAGCAAATGGAATCGATTTATCGCCCGTGGTTCCTTACCGGGAGCGGAAATCCATCGGCACACAGACTACATTCGAAAACGATAGCATGGATATCAATAAGATGCGTGCAATATTAACTGGAATGGTTACCAATTTAACTTTTGATTTGCGAAGCCAACAGAAATTAACGGCTTGTATCACAGTTACCATAAGGTATTCCAATTTCGAAACGGTTACCCAACAGACTCGAATTCCATACACTGCTTTAGATTCTTTTTTGATTGATAAGGCGCACGATCTATTTAATAAATTATACACCAAACGGATGTTGTTGCGCTTAATCGGGGTTAAACTTTCACACCTCGTTAGTGGTTTCGAACAAATTGGTTTGTATCATACATCAGAAGAAGAATACAGTTTGTATCAAGCTATGGATAAGGTTCGAAATCATTACGGTGTAGAATCGGTAGTGAAAGCCTGCATTGTAAAACCTCCACAAAAAGATGAAAATAATAAGGTAATTAAGTATAACCCACGAAAGAAAAAGGTAAAAGCGGAAGGAGAAAATGAAGAAGATGGGGCACGAAAAAAATCGAGAATTAGAACCTTCATCAATTCGGATATTGGCTCTACAACTAAGCTTGATGGTTAATTGTAAAATTGGTTAACTGCCAATAAAGGCTAAATCTGAATTTGAAAACTGAAAACTGCCAACTGAAATGTTTCTTAACACACATTCTTCGTATAGTCTAAAATACGGCACAATGGATATTCCTAGCATTATTGCACAGGCACGTGCTTTAGGTATTCATCAATTGGTATTGACTGATATCAATAACTCTACAGGTGCGGTCGAATTTATTCGCGAATGTGGTAAACAGGCTATATTTAAAGAGGCAGATGAAGTTCAGAAAGGAAATATTCCTTATCAGATAAAACCCATTGCCGGAATTGAATTTAGACGGGACAATCAATTGCTTTATTTTGGAATAGCCAAAAATAAAGAAGGGATGCGAGAACTTAATGAGTTTTTAAGTCGGCATAATATCGAAAACATCCCACTTCCAGATGATGCACCAATTTTTAAGCATGTTTTTATCGTTTATCCCTTTGTTAAAACCTTCAGCCGAGATTTACGGAAAGATGAATATGTGGGGATTAAAAGTTCTCAGTTAAATTATCTTTACAAACACCCAATACTACAACAACAGGAAAAACTTCTGATTTGGCATCCGGTAACCGTACGTGATAAAATCACCCATCGATTACATGAATACTTAAGGGCTATTGAGTTGAATACACTTTTAACTATGGTGCCCGAAGAACTGAAATGCAATAAAGATGAATATCTGATTTCTGAAGCCGAACTGACCAGCAAATTTGATCAATTCCCTTTCATCATTGAAAATACGCAAAGATTGATTGATGCCTGTGATTTGAGTATATATTTTGAGCCTGGTCCGCAACCGATCTCAAAAAATAGACTTGCTTATTGCAAAGAAGGAGTAGAGGCGGATAAAGTTCTGCTTAGAAGAATTGCTTTTAAAGGTTTGGAATATCGCTATGGAGAAAACAATTTGGTTGCCATTAAGCGAATGGAAAAGGAACTGCGCATTATTGAATTAAAAAATTATTGCGCCTACTTTTTAATCACTTTTGATATTGTACGTTACGCAATGGGCAGGTGCAAGTTTTATCATGTAGGGCGTGGCTCTGGAGCAAATAGTATTGTTGCTTATTGTTTACGCATTACTGATGTAGACCCAATTGATCTGGATTTATATTTCGAACGGTTTTTGCACGAGAAACGAACAAGCCCTCCAGATTTTGATATTGATTTTGCCTGGGATGAACGGGAAACCATTCAGAATTATATATTCAAGAAATACCCCAAATGGCATGTTGCGTTTTTGGGTACCATAAGTACATTTAAAGATCGGGCCATTATTCGCGAAATTGGAAAGGTACTGGGTTTACCCAAGGCAGAGATAGATGGTTTTACCGATCCAACAAGAGAACGCGAAAATTCGTTAAATCCAACGTATAAAAAATTGCTAGCCGTTCATCAGCATATGAAGAGCATGCCCAATCAACGTTCCATTCATGCTGGAGGGATTCTGATTTCCGAAGAACCCATAACTTATTATACAGCCTTAGATTTGCCACCAAAAGGTTTTGCAACCGTGCAATGGGATATGTACGAAGCGGAGGCAATTGGCTATGAAAAATTCGATATTTTAAGCCAAAGGGGTATTGGCCATATCCGGGAAGCCGTTCAGCTAATTAAGCAGAATAAAGGTAAGGACATTGATATTCATGATTTTAAAAATTTTAAGGATGACAAAAAATTAAACGGAATTTTAAGAGAAGGTCAACCAATAGGTTGTTTTTACATTGAATCTCCGGCCATGCGCCAGCTTCTTAAAAAATTAAAGTGCGAAGATTATTTAACCTTGGTGGCCGCAAGTTCTATTATTCGCCCTGGTGTAGCCAGTTCAGGGATGATGAAATCGTTTATCGAACGTTATCATGCGCCTGATAAAGTTGTTTATTTATGCGATGAAATGAAAGAGCAACTTAAAGATACTTACGGTGTTATGGTTTATCAAGAAGATGTAATTAAGGTTTGCCATTATTTTGCAGGATTGGATTTGGCAGATGCCGATGTTTTACGCAAAGCAATGAGCGGTAAGTATCGCTCTAAACTTGCTTTTGAGGAATTGGTTAATAAATTTTTCGTATCCGCACGTGAGCAGGGCCATTCGGAAGAATTGATCACCGAAGTATGGAGGCAGATTTCTTCTTTCGCTGGTTACAGTTTTTCAAAAGCCCATTCCGCATCTTTTGCCGTAGAAAGTTATCAGAGTCTATATCTAAAAACATATTATCCACAAGAATTTATGGTGGCCGTTTTAAATAATTATGGAGGTTTTTATAGTAGATGGGTGTATGTGCACGAACTACAAAAAACAGGTGCAAAGGTTCATTTGCCATGTGTAAACCATAGTGATGAAGTTGTAAGTATAAAAGGGAGTAATGCTTATTTGGGTTTTATAGGCGTGCAGGGCTTGGAGAATAAATTTATAGAGGGCATTCCTCGCGAACGGAACTTAAATGGACCTTTCAAGGATTTGGAACAGTTTATTAAACGAACTCAAATTACATTGGAGCAAGCAATCTTATTGATTCGCTTAGGTGCTTTAAGATTTACCGGGAAAGATAAAAAGACTTTGCTATGGGATATTTATAATTATCTGGGCCACAAGCAAAAAAGACCGAATTCTATCGAATTGTTTAATTTAGAACATAAGGAATATAGTTTACCAGTTTTAGAAAATTCTGATATCGAAGATGCTTATCTCGAGCTCGAACTTTTGGGCTATCCCTTAAATTTTAAGATGTTTGATTTTTTGAAAACGGGTTATCGTGGCGATATTATGGCAAATGATTTACATAACCACATTGGCAAGACCGTAAAAATGGTCGGAAATTATGTCTGCGAAAAAACAGTGCATACCATTAAAAATACCAAAATGTGGTTTGGAACATTTTTAGATGCCAATGGCGATTTTTTTGATACTACGCATTTTCCTAATACTACACCTGTGTATCCTTTTGGAGGAAAGGGCTGTTATTTAATTTTAGGTAAAGTAGTAGAAGATTTCAGCTTTCCAAGTATTGAGGTTTTGAAATTCGCCAAGCTGGATATTCATATGAATCCTGTAGCGTTAGGCTAACTTAAAACGTTTAGATAAAAACTAAATTTACTCGCTATGAAAAATCTTTTTATCCTTTTATGCATTATGTTTTCTTTCGGTTGTAAAAAGAAGAATGAATTGGAATCAAAGTATTACGGCAAGTGGGAACTCAGTTACACCTATGGTGGTTTTTCTGGAATTAAAACGGATTATCCAAAAGGAAACGGAAATATCATAAGTTTTGCCGGAAAAAATTACGAAATGTACACTAACAATAAGCTTGTAAAATCAGGTACATTTAGTGTTGTTAAAGCACATAGTAATATTGAGCAAAGGGAAGTAGATAAGATTGTGTATGACGGAGAAGTTGGTAATATTATTAGCTTAAATGATAATTTACTAAGCTTTGGAATGGATGCATATGATGGCGGAAGTTCTACTTATATCAAGATAAATTAATACTTTGAGCCGAATATAAACGCTAATCGGCTCAAAAATTGGCTGTTTTATGAGCCGAATAAATTTTTATTACCCCAAATTTCTATATTTATTTCATGATTCATTTTAAAGCTGAGATAGAACGTTTTGATAGCATGGGCGAAAAAACCGGATGGAGTTATGTCTTTATCCCCGCAAATTTGGCCAACCAGATTAAGCCTGATTGTAAGGTAAGCTTTCGAGTTAAAGGAAAAATAGATCAGGTTGAAGTTTTGGGAATGGCCGTAATGCCAATGGGAGAGGGCGATTTTATCCTTGCGCTAAAAGGTGAGCTTAGAAAAAAATTAAAGAAAGAAGCGGGTGCATTGGTAGAGCTCAGCCTTGAAGAAGATAAGGATTTTAAAATAGAAATGCCCGAAGATTTGGAAATGTGCCTTTCAGACGAGGAACATTTAATGTCGAATTTTTTGAAACAGCCAAAGTCACATCAAAACTATTACGTCAACTGGATTAATCAGGCTAAAACGGAGACAACGAGAACTAAACGATTGGCAATGACGGTGACTGCGATGCACAAGAAACAGGATTTTGGTACAATGATGAGAGAAAGCAAATCAAAAAAGTTGTAAGTTTATCGTGTTTATTTGGCTCAATTACCGATAAACCAATGAACTAATGACCAATGAACCAAAGGCTAATGAACAATAAACTATTGAACCCTTTTATAATTCCTAAACCAGCTATTTACTTTCATTTGAATTACGCCTAAAAATGCTTCCCTAAAAATACGCGTACTCATTTTTGATGTTCCTTCGGTTCTATCGGTAAAAATGATCGGAACTTCTACCACATTAAATCCGAATTTAATGGCCGTAAATTTCATTTCGATTTGAAAAGCATAACCCACAAATCTTATTTTATCTAGTGGAATGGTTTCGAGCACTATTCTGCGGTAACATTTAAAACCAGCAGTAGCATCTTGGATATTTATTCGGGTGATAAAGCGAACGTACATAGAAGCAAAATACGACATTAAAACCCTTCCCATTGGCCAGTTTACCACATTTACGCCTTTTACATATCTAGATCCTATTGCAACATCAGCTCCATTAACACAGGCTTCACGCAAACGCGACAAATCATCAGGGTTATGAGAAAAATCGGCATCCATCTCAAAAATGTACAGATAATCTCTTTGTAAAGCCCAGTTAAAACCATAAATATACGCAGTTCCCAAACCCTGTTTCCCGGCACGTTCTTCAATAAATAAATGCCCTGGATACTCGACTTGTAAAGATTTAACAATATCCGCTGTACCGTCTGGTGAGCCATCATCAATAATTAAAACATGAAAAGGTTGAGTCAAAGAAAATACCTTTCGGATTATCTTTTCGATATTTTCCTTTTCATTGTAAGTTGGAATGATAACTAAACTATCTGACACTGTATTTTATGTAAATTAAATCCTTTTCGCTTTCTGATGGCGAAAGTAAATATTAAAAACGAAACATCATGTTTTTTTCATGATTTACAAACTCGTTAACCAAATCATGGCTGCTTCGCTATAGTTGATAAATAAATAAAAAACCCGCATCAATAAAAACTGATACGGGTTAAATTTTTTAAGCTGATTTATCTAACTTCTTGCATCAATTTTTTAATTAACTGCGAAAATACAATCAATGCCAAACCAGCAATTAACGAGTATAATGCCAACGCTTTGTAACCTTCTGTATAGGCAATAAGTTTAGTTGGCAATGTTGCATTATCTATGCTAGACATCTCTGCCCCAAGCTTTCCTGCTGCAAGTTGTCCAAATGCGCTAAATAGAAACCAAAGTCCCATCATCATACCAAACATTTTTTTTGGCGATAATTTAGTGATAATAGACATCCCGATTGGACCGATGCATAACTCGCCAAGTGTTAGCAACAAATAGGCGAATGTAAAAACATTAAGCGAGCTAACGCCCTGTACGTTTGCAAAAAAACGTGTGGCATAAAAGGCATAAAAGCTTGCCGCCAAAAGAATAAAACCTAAACCAAATTTTACTACTGTATTAGGTTCTATTTTGCGTTTATAAAGTCCTAGCCATAAAATTCCAATAATCGGACTAAAAACAATTACGAAAAATGAGTTAACACTATTGTTTACAACGTTAGGGTCTATATTCAAGAAAAGGATTTTATGATCTAAATTATCCTTTGCAAACAAAGATAACGAACCACCGCTTTGCTCTGATATTGCCATAAAAATGAAATAGCAAAATATAAAAACAAACGCTGCCAATAATTTATATTGAGCTTTCCTATCCTTTATTTTAATGGTTTCGTAAATAAAATAAACCATTGCAATTACGCCAAGCGTGTACATAAAATAGTCGGTGAAAGAGGTGTTTCTCACCATTATAAAAATTAAAGGAATACATAAGAGTGAACCTACATAAACCGCAATTTCATAAGTTTTCTGCTTTGTTTTTGCAAGATGTAATAATGGAGAAATACCAATTGGCCCCAAGTGCTTTTTTGTGAAAATAAACGTTCCTAAGCCAAATGCCATAACCAAAGCTGCGGAAAGAAAGCAGTAATGCCAGTTGTAATATTTTCCAAGATAGATACATAATGCACCGCCCAATAATCCGCCAACGTTAATTCCGGCATAGAAAAGTCCATAACCGGCATCTCTGCGATTATCTTTCTCGTGATATAATTCCCCAACCATTGATGAGATGTTCGGTTTGAAAAAACCTGTTCCAATGATAGATAGAGTGATGCCTACATAAAACAGATCGTGCGGAGAAAAGGCTAAGATTAAGTTACCAATAATCATTAAAGATCCACCCCAAAATAAGGATTTCCTAAAGCCCAGAATTTTATCGGCAAATATACCCCCTATAAAGGTAAAGGCATAAACAAAAGCCTGAATGGCTCCGTATTGAAGATTTGATTTTTGATCCGTTAAATGCAATTGATCAACCATAAAAAAGGCCAATACCCCCCGCATGCCATAGAAACAGAAACGTTCCCACATTTCTACCAAAGATAAATACCAAAGTTGCTTTGGATATTTACCTTCAAAGTTCTGAATTTCTTCTAGAGAAATCGTTTTTTCAGCTGTAATTTCCATACTATTTTACGCCGTGCATTAATTTTTTAATGATAGGGGTAAGGAGCATGATAAAAACCCCGAGACCTACAGGAATTAAAGTGAAAATCAAGAAAAAGGTAGACATGGAATATTGAGCTGTAATTTTATCGATCATGCCACCCATGGTTCCCGCAATTTTATTTCCAATGGCAATAGCCAAATACCAAATCCCGAACATAATTCCAATCATACGACCGGGAACAAGTTTAGAAACATACGATAAGCCAACTGGAGAAATAAATAGTTCGCCCATGGTATGGAAAAAGTAAGCTAAAATAAGCCAGATCATGCTTACCGAAGCTATTTTTGCCCCGGATGGAATTGAACTTGAGCCGTAAGTCAAAGCAGCAAATCCTATACCAAGTAAAATCATACCCAAACCATTTTTAACCGTTGCGGTTGGGTTGTATTTGCTTTCCCAAATTTTAGATACTAGTGGTGCAAACGAAATAATAAATAATGAATTAAGTACACCAAACCAAGTTGCCGGAACTTCAGCTTTAACATCGCTATATTGGTTTTTAAGCATATAGATTACAATAATCCAAATTAATGCAAAGCCAATGGCTAGAATAATATTTCCTAAGGCAAACTTGCCAAACGTTTTTCTAAACAGGCTGAAAAGCACATAAGTAATAATCACCAATGGAACAACCGTAATTAATGTATTGGCAACGTTGAAGACTATTTTGGCATTTCCCTGCAATAATCTCGCGGTATAATCTTTTGCGAAAATCGTCATTGAACCGCCGGCCTGTTCAAAGGCAGCCCAAAAGAATATGGTAATAAATGCGAGTACGATTACAACAATCATCTTATCTCTAAGCTTAGGTGTGTACTGCGCAATTCTTTTAATCAGAATAAAAATGAACAGGGCCAAAGCAACAATTATTGCAAAGTTATCGCCAGTTAATTTTCCAACGGTGAAATTAAATACGGTATGCCCCGAGATTTTAGAATAAGGATCGTTAATGATCCAAACCAATCCAATTACAGAAATTAAAACAATTAAAACGATATCGAATATAGAAAATGGATTCTTTTTTGCTTCTGCCGGATCTTCATCCTCATCAACAACTTCTACATTATTTACGGGTTTTAAACCGATTGAGCCAAAAATGTTCTTAGTAAAATAGAATTGTAGCATTCCTACAAACATGAAGATACCTGCAAGTCCAAAACCGTAGCTCCAGCCCCAATTTGCACTTTCTCCAATGTAACCACAAAGCAACATCCCTAAAAATGCGCCCGAATTAACACCCATATAAAATATGGTATATGCCCCATCCTTTTTCTCTGGATGTTTTTTGTACATATGAGATAAAATCGAAGTCATATTAGGTTTGAAAAATCCATTTCCAACTACTAGAAGGCATAAACCTAGATACATGAAAATAGGATTAACCTCAAAAGCCATCGAAAGATGGCCAAGTGTCATTAAAAAGGCTCCAACAATTACGGCCCAACGGTATCCAATTAATCTATCTGCAATGTATCCACCCAAAATTGGTGTTAAGTAAGCAAGCGAAGTATAAGAACCATAAATGGCCAGTGCGTGTTCCCTTGGCCAACCCCAACCTTTGTTTTCACCTAAAATAGATGAGGTTAAAAACAATACTAATAAGGCCCTCATGCCATAATATGAAAATCTTTCCCACATTTCTGTAAAGAAAAGTACAAATAGACCAGCCGGATGACCTAATACTTTTTCCTTAAAGAAATCGTCCTTGGTTTCAATAATTGTTTGCATAAAACATTTGTTGGTTTTAGTTTATGAATTCAGAATTTGTGTGTTGTTTAAGTTAGTTTAGCAGGGCGCAATATAGTCAGCGATTGGCAAACTCACAAATTTTTAACTCACGAAGAACGTAATGAAGATGTTAAATGGTAGCCTATTCAAACTTTCTGATAGGTTTTACATTTTTCTTAGGATCTGCATACAGTTCATCGCTTGCATTGGGATTATTTTTAAGCTCCAGATTTTCTTGAAGTTTAAGTTTACCACCTATAACCTTAAAGCCATCAATATTGCCATCCGATCCATAAAACTCATATTTTCCAACCATTTCAGGGTCGAAAGGAGCAAGGTGATCAAAAACAATCAAGCCAGCTTTTGGCTCGGTTTTAAGTATCATTGCATTAGCTTTTGTATACTCAAAAATGATTCTGTTTTTCCCTTTAAGATCTTTTCCATCAAAAACCGGAGCTCCAAATATTGCGTTTTCTTTATCGAATGATAAAATTTCAATAACTTTTTTGGTTGTGGTTTGGGTATTTCCCTTCCATCCTAAAAGTACGTAGTAAGGTAATCTTCCGCCAGAAGTAACTGGAATAATTTCGTAATATCTGGCGCCAAACCATTTTTGGTTATTGCCAATCGCGTTTGGATCGGTAATGTTTTCGGTTTGATCAATAAGTGGGTAAAGTTTAAGCGGGGCGCTGCCCGTATTCATTTGTATTGCACCATAATAACGATAGGTGCCATTTTCCAGTTGTACATACCAACTTAAAATTCTAAAAGCCTGATCGGAAGATTTTACAATGGATACATTTTTTAATGAATCAAAAGAATAGGAAAAGGAATTAGGCGTTTTTAGCGCTTCAACAAGCATTTTAACAAATTTTCCATTTTTGGACAAGCGCTGTTCATCGCTGTCTTCTGCTTTAATTGAAGCTGTTGTTTTTATTAAGCTATCTTGAAAAACATCGAGTTTGCTGGTGGCCTGCTGTGCTTTTACAACAGAACTTACCAAGCCAATCAATACAAATAAATAGAATTTGATGTTTCTCATCTTATAATTTACAATAAATATAATTATAAAGTTGCAGGTAAAATACCAGCAACTTTATTTATTAATTCTTTACAATTTCTCTACTACAAGCGCACTTGCCCCACCGCCTCCATTACAAATACCGGCAACGCCAATTTTGCCATTGTTTTGTTCTAAAACAGATAGTAAGGTAACAACAATTCTTGCTCCTGATGCACCAAGCGGATGACCAAGTGAAACTGCGCCACCATTAACGTTTACCTGGTTCTCATTTAAATCCAATATTTGATTGTTTGCTATGGAGACTACCGAAAATGCTTCATTAATCTCAAAGAAGTCAACAGATTTGATATCAACGTTGGCTTTTGATAACGCCAAGGGAATTGCCTTTGACGGGGCAGTAGTAAACCATTCTGGAGCCTGTTGAGCATCAGCAAAACTTAAAATTTTTGCCAAAGGTTTTATTCCGAGTTCTTTTGCTTTTTCGGCACTCATTAAAACGAGTGCGGCTGCGCCATCGTTTAGGGTAGATGCATTTGCCGCCGTAACTGTTCCATCTTTTTTAAATACAGGTTTTAGTCCCGGAATTTTATCAAATTTAACAGCAGTTGGCTCATCATCTGTATCGATTACAGAAATTTCTCCCTTCCTATCTTTAACTTCTATTGCAACAATTTCATTTTTAAATTTTCCTGCAGTTTGGGCAGATTGTGCCCTTTTATAGGATTCAATTGCGAAATTATCTTGTTGTTCACGGCTTATGTTGCACTCGCTTGCACAAAGTTCTGCTGCCGATCCCATATGGTAATCATTGTAAACATCCCAAAGGCCATCTTTTACCAGGCCATCGGTAATTTGTCCATGTCCTAATCTGTAGCCGTTTCTGGCTTTGTCTAAGTAATATGGAACGTTACTCATACTTTCCATTCCGCCGGCTATTATAATATCGCTATCTCCAATAGCAATGCTTTGTGCTGCCAGCATAATTGCTTTTGTACCCGATGCGCAAACTTTATTAATACCTGTTGCGGGCAAATCTGGAAGGCCTGCAAATTTTGCAGCTTGTGTTGCAGGTGCTTGACCCAAATTAGCTGAAAGTACATTTCCCATGTAAACTTCCTGAATCTGATCTGGTTTTAGTCCGGCCTTTTCCACTGCAGATTTAATGGCGAAACCGCCTAATTGACTGGCCGAAAATTGGGCCAATGAACCTCCAAAACTGCCAATAGGTGTTCTTACAGCCGATACGATTACAACTTCTCTCATTTAAAATAAATTTTATGAATTTTTGGTTAGCCCACTAAGGTATGCATTTTTTGATATTGCATAAACGCTGAAGACTGCATTTTAGCATGGCAGGTATATACATAACAAGAAGATTAGATTTAAGATTCCTTAGTCTTGCCCTTTTTTCTTGATTTTAATGCCTGATTGAGTAGAAACTCTATCTGTCCATTTGTGCTTCTAAATTCATCAGCCGCCCAAACTTCTACTTCTTTTAATAAAGCAGGACTTATTCTTAATACAAAAGCTTTTTTATCTTTCTCGGCCATCCTTACTTATTCTATTGCTTTAATATTGTATTTTGTTTTTAAGTTGATGAGGAATAACTCTACCTCATCAACTTTGTTTGTACTGAACAGCAACTTTTTGCCATTTTTAAATTCGAGCTGAAGACCTTTGTTGCCGTCATTTAAAATGTATGCCTTGTCATTAAGTTTAAACCAAAGTCGGTTTTTTACGCCATAACCACCGTACTCAGAGAATGCATCATATTTTCTGATATAAGCTTTTTCGATGTCTGTCCAATGGAAAATTCGCGGTTTTACATTAAACGGGAAATATTTAAAAGCGATACCCTCGGCATTTATTTTTAAGGTTAGCTTGTTCCTCTGAATTAAGAAAATAATCAAAAAGGGAAGGAGGACAGCCCAAAATGGAGCGAAATAGTTGCTTTTTAAATCCTGTAAGCTCGTTCCACCCTTATCAAAAAGAACAATGCTTAAAACCATAACAGCATCTACGCCCAATAAAATATAGAGCCACCAAAGGTTTAAATTTTGTCTTTCTTCGAATTCCATTAGTTAGTTATATAGCGTACCAGTATTTACCACCGGTTGTACATGTCTATCACCACAAAGAACAACCAATAAATTGCTTACCATAGCGGCTTTTCGTTCCTCATCTAATTCTACAATTCCTTTTTGCGATAACTTTTCTAATGCCATTTCTACCATTCCAACGGCGCCTTCTACAATTAGTTTGCGAGCCGCTATTACCGCTGTAGCCTGTTGGCGTTGAAGCATTGCGCTTGCAATTTCTGGTGCATAGGCCAAGTGAGAAATCCGGGCTTCTAAAACTTCAATTCCGGCTCTCGACAAACGTTCATTTAATTCGCTTTCTAAAAGTTCGCTTACTTTTTCTGCACCATCTTTTAATGTGATGCTGGTTTCTTCGCCTTCTGCATGATCGTAAGGGAAGATATTAGCCAAATGCCTTACTGCCGCTTCACTCTGTATGTTTACATATTGAAGATAGTTTTCTACAGAGAAAATGGCTTTTGCCGTTTCGTTCACTTTCCAAACCACTACAGCGGCAATTTCTATCGGATTTCCCAGCTTGTCGTTTACTTTAAGCTGTTGCCCATTTAAGTTGTTTGCACGAAGCGAAACCTTTCTTTTGTTGGTTAAGGGGTTAACCCAAAAAAATCCATCGGTTTTTACTGTGCCAACATATTTACCAAATAGGGTTAGCACTTTTGATTCGTTGGGGTTATTAATGATTAATCCTGGGAGCACCAGGAAAAAATTGAAGGCCAGGATACAGCCACCCCAAATAAAGTTTTCCGTAACAAAACAAAAGATTGCTCCCGCTAAAAGCACTATAAATAATGCAAATGTTAAATACCCAGATGGTGGGCTGATAATTTTTTCCTGATACATATTTGATATTAATTTGATATCATAAAGTAAAATATAAAATCTGGTAATTGCAAACAAAAACAGTAAAATGTATATTAGATAAAAATGTTATTTTTGACAGCATCTTAAATGTATTGTTTTGGCCAAAATCAAGAGAAATTCGCATAAAATCCTGTATCGTAAGTATTCATCAAATCTGAAATATGTAATGATGATTTTTACGGTGTTCATAATAACCCTTTTTCTGCCTAAACAGCCACGTTTCAGGTATGAGTTTGAAAAAGGTACTGTATGGATGAATAAGGATCTGATTTCGCCTTTTAGTTTTGCCATCCTTAAAACTAACCCACAGGTTAGCAATGATAAAAAGAATGCCTTAAAGGATATTTTGCCAATTTATCAGTTTGACAAAAGCATCGTAGCCAATGCGCTCGAAGAATTTTCAAACGAGTTTGATATTAAATGGCGATCTACACAACTAGATGAGAAAGACAAAATTGCCTATAAAACCGAAGCTTATAAGTTATTGCAGGATATTTATTCCAAAGGAATAATCGGACTCAATGTGAAACATCAGGTTGGTGGAAAGAATTATGATTTTTCACTGGTTGAAAATAATGTTTCGAAACAAAAAAACACTCAAGACATTTTTACCGCAGAAACCGCGCTTCAGTTTTTTAAAGATAATTTCAAAGCGCCCAACCAGGTCATGGCAGACCTTATTGGTAATTTGGCCGAAGATCATATTACTCCAAATATTGTATTTGATGAAAGGTTAACACAAACCGTTCAGGATAATACGGTTAATAGTGTTTCTACCACAAAAGGAATGGTACAAAAGGGAGAACTTATTGTAGCTAAAAATGATAGGATAGATGATGAAATCTATCAAAAGCTAGAATCCTATAAGGCTACATACGATGCCCAGACAAAAACAATCGGAAGCCAGAGCCTTGTATATTTAGGGCAGGTTGTTTTGGTAGGATTTATCCTCACCATATTAATGTCGTTCCTTTTTCTGTTCCGAAAGGATATTTTTGCCGATAATCGTCAGCTCTCTTTAATTCTAATAGTAACCACTGGAATGTTGCTCTCGCTAACGTGGGCGCTAAAAATGAATCTTTCTAGTCTGTATTACATTCCTTTCTGTGTCGTACCTATTATTATAAGAATTCTTTTTGATACTCGACTGGCCCTTTACCTGCACATGCTGGTGATTTTAATTGCAGGCTTTTTTGTTGCCAATAGTTTCGAATTTGTGTTCTATCAGGTCACAGCTGGTATGGTTGCTATTTTTAGCATTAAGAATTTTGTAAAAAGAGAACGGTTTTTGGTTTCTGCAATGTTTATTCTACTGGCGTATTTTGTTTCTTTTGTAGGGATTGCATTACTTCGAGAAGGATCTTTTAGAGAAATTGAATGGATTAATTTTGTGCCATTCGTATTCAGTGTGTTGCTTTCCCTTTTAGCTTATCCATTAATTTATTTGTTCGAAAGGGTTTTTGGTATTACTTCCGATGTAGCTTTGATAGAACTGACCAATACAAATAACAAACTTTTGAGAGAGCTGGCCTTTAAAGCGCCTGGAACCTTTCAGCACTCTTTACAAGTAGCCAATCTTGCTGAAGCAGCCATTTTTAAAATAGGCGGGAATTCTGTTTTGGTTAGGGCCGGAGCACTATATCATGATATAGGGAAAGTCGACAACCCTCAATACTTTATCGAAAATCAAAACACGGCTGTTAGTCCGCATGATAAACTACCTTATGAGCAAAGTGCGCAGATTATTATCCAGCATGTACATAAAGGAATAGAGATTTTAAGAAAAAATCAAATTCCCGAAGCAATTATAGATTTTATCAGAACGCATCATGGCAATACAAGGGTCGATTATTTTTACCAGTCATTTTTAAAAAACTCGCCAGAAAAATTTGTCGATGAAAATATTTTCCGCTATCCTGGGCCAATACCCTTTAGCAAGGAAACCGGAGTTTTAATGCTGGCAGATTCTGTAGAAGCAGCCTCAAGAAGTCTGAAAAATCCGGATGCTCAGAACATAAATGACATCGTTGAAAGGATAATTAACTATAAATTGGAACAAAATCAGTTGGATGACTGTGATTTAACACTAAAAGATATTGAGACTATCAAATTGATTTTCAAGACGATGCTGATGAGCATCTATCATGTGCGAATAGATTATCAACAACTTTCTTAATTTTTTTTTGCAGAATAGGTTGTTTTGCTATATTTGCACACCGAAAAACAAGTCGGATGACAGGTTTTGAAGAAAAAGGAGAGGTGCCTGAGTGGCCGAAAGGAACAGTTTGCTAAACTGTCGTACTGGTAACGGTACCGCGGGTTCGAATCCCGCCCTCTCCGCAAAATAAATTAACAAAAATAATCGGATTTATCATTTTAAAACCGTTACTTTGCAAACCCTTTGAAAGAGGGAAAACAGATACCAAGTTCGGGATGTAGCGTAGCCCGGTATCGCGCCTGCTTTGGGAGCAGGAGGTCGTAGGTTCGAATCCTGCCATCCCGACAAAAAGTTCAATCCACTTTACAAAAGGATTAAAAAAGGTGATACCTAAGTTCGGGATGTAGCGTAGCCCGGTATCGCGCCTGCTTTGGGAGCAGGAGGTCGTAGGTTCGAATCCTGCCATCCCGACTTCATAGGACAAGTTAATCTTAGTGTTAACTTGTCCTTTTTTATTTCTGTCTAATTCGTTGTTTATCAGATAGATATAGCGCAAGATAGTGTTTACCCGAGCGGTTCGAATTCGCGTTCCATCGTAGCTAAAATATTCTGGGAAAATCGCAGCAATCAACTTTCTCAAATCTTCCGGGCTTGCTTTTCGGGCAATCTGGTTAAAATTTAATAATCTGACCATTCCCAGACGTAATAAGCCCTCGATATCTGGATTATCGGTCTGGATGGAAGTGAGCCTGCGTTCGTGCTTTGCAATCTGCTCAGCGTAACTTGCTTTGAGCGCCTTGAAATCTTCCGAATCTATTTTGTTACTTGCTATTAGATCACGCGCATTAGACAGACGGTTCTCCAGGTCTTTTATCTTGGAGAGGATAGAGCGCTTTTCATCTAATACCGAACGAGTCTCCTTCTGATATTCTTCGATCAGCACCATCGAATAAAGTCTCAAGACCTCTTTTCGTGGCAGGAAAGTCTTTACCTCGCTCCAAAAAGCCTCATTTATTACCTCTGCCTTCTGACGTTCCTTACATTTGCCCACACAGTGATAGTAATGATAATAGCCATTCCTGCCCTTTGAGGAACTGGCGGTAAGCATTTTACCGCACCTTGGACAGATCAGGAAACCGCGGAAAGGAAATTTCTCATCGCTGACCACTTTAGCCAAATAACTCCTGGAACGGCGGTTAAGTAATTCCTGTACCTCGTCAAAAAGGGCTTCGGATACCAATGCCTCATGACGGGCCGGCACGTACTGGGACTCCTCATCCTTGAATTCCTTTAGAAAAATCCTCCCGCAATAAACCGGATTTCGCATTGCAAAGTGAAAAACGCTTCTGGAATGCTTTAAACCTTTCTCGCAGGCCTGGAGATAGATCTGCTGGGTGTTAAAAATACCTTTGGCCATTTCCTGGAACGCCCAGCGGATGATAGAGGCTTCCGGTTCAAGCGGCGCGATATATTTTGCCCCGTCCGCGGTTGTCCGATTGATATAGCCCAGTGGGGCGTGTCCCATGTACCTGCCTTCTTTCATTGCCCTTCTCATGCCATAGGTGACATTCAGTGCCCTACGGTCATTTTCCACTTCAGGCTGGGCCAGGTAAAAGGCCAGCATCATTTTATTCTCCGGTACCGACATATCCAGCGGCTGCTCGATCGCCTGTGGCTCCACGCCAAGTTTTCTCAGCAGGTCGATCACCTGATAGGTTTCACTGGTATTGCGGCTAAAACGGTCCCATTTGGTAAACAGGAGCATGTCTATCTTCCCCTTATTTTTCTTTAAACCAAAAAGCAGTTTTTTCCACTCCGGACGGTTAAAGGTTTTTGCCGAATGGTCCTCATAGATCACATTCCTGACCAAAATATTGTTGTTATAGCAATAGCGGTGCAAACGCTCGTCCTGGTCTCTTTGCGAATAGCCCTTATCCGCCTGTTCATCGGTGCTTACCCGTACGTATAAATCTGCAACTTTCATCTTTTTATGATATAATGTTCAACCGTAATCTTGGCCAGTTTCCGCATGAATTCCACAATTTGTTTAACCTCGTCTAATGATACCTCCAAACCATCTTCGCTGAGTACCTTCCGCGCGAGCTCAACGCTGATCGGTTGCTGCATTTTTGTTGCCTGTTGTGCATTTTTTATCATGCGCGCAACATCGTAAATGCTTGATTTTTGAAATCTCTACTAGCGATAATCCCAAAAGTGTGGCTAAAGAAAAGGGGACGCCTGGGCTGGCCTGCCGAGCAGATGAGAAGATCTGCTTTAGTTGACCAAAAATAAGCTTTTTACCTTTACCCGCAAAAAAAAATCCTGTCCGCCAGCTTTTAATGATTTGTCTTTGAATTGTTTAACTTTGCTGCTAACCAAGCCGGTCCACCATAGTGCCCAAAAACTTTATCGAAGAAATTACCAGAAAAACAGATATCACCGCTCTTGTATCGGAATATGTCCAGCTTCAGACGGTCGGTACGCAGCTGAAAGGTAACTGTCCGTTCTGTAAAAGCCCTGCTTTTACCGTCTCGGCAGGCAAACAGATTTACAAATGCTTCCAGTGCCAGAGGGGCGGCGGTGTCATCGCCTTTGCGCAGGATATTACCAGAAAAAACTTTTTGGCGTCCGTCACTTTTCTGGCAGCGCGGCTCGGTTTATCCGTTCCGGAAAATGACCGGTAGAGACAGATTCAATACGATTCGCCCTCAAGGGCCGCAGGATCAGGTGAGTAAATAGGGGACCAAAGTCCCCTGAGTTGAGCCAAACAAAGCCCAGGGCATACAGCGCTCTCACTGCCCCACGCCCAAAAATCCCTGCAGTTCTATATTTTTTAGCCACAGCTTGGCAAAGGCTAAATGCGCCTGGTGCAACTTGGGCAGATAGAGGCCGACATTGCTGCTCATAAAGGAAATGCTCTCCTCGTAAATGCCCAGTGAAGAATTCTGAAAACTGCAAGGCACCACAAAGAGCGCCCCGGTCTCCTCCGGATTTTCCCTGTTGTCCACCACTAAAAAACACATTTCCGGATCATACATCACATCGCCATTCTGGCTGAAATGGTGCGCAAGACTGTAAAAATGCCCCATTCCCCAGACCGTTGGGAAATTACCGCCCATGCATTCCACCGATAGCGGCATGTAAGGGCTATTAAAAAGGCGTATAAAAGATCTGCCGTTCATTTTCTCTATCAATCGGGCAAATATTCTGGTGCTGTTGATATCCAAATTTTTCATCATAAGTTTGCGCCCTTTGAACGGTTGCGCCTCCGCTCTGATCGTGCATTTAAATAAGGTTTACTTTCCTGATAGCGCTTCGACACCACTTCGCTGCCGTACTTGCTGCGAATTTCCTCCAGGCTTTTCTGGCCGCCTTTTTTCACCTTATATTCCCCCGTGCGGAAATACTAGGCCATCTTTCTGGAGGCAAAAAAATAGCCTGCAGCCTTGAGCAGATCCTTATGCAGCAGGGTATTGCCCGTCACCCAGATCCAGTGGCCAACGACCTCAATTAAGATCCCCTCCAGATGGATAACCGCTTCTATTGCGCTGCGGTATTCCTCGGAATACCGGATCTGGTTCTGGGCATCCTCTGCAGATAAGCCTCCACCCTGGATGGCCTTTGCCGAGGCAAAGGCATATTCGCAGTTGATTTCCTGCATATCCTGTGTAGAACCGCCAAAATCCGGGTGGTGGGCTTTCGCCAGTTTTTTGTACAGTGCTTTGACCTGGTCAAGCGTGCTGCAACCGTTAAACCACCTCATCTTCCATTAGAACTTAAAGTAATACTGGCCTCAATCTCAATAAGCTTTTGTGTGCAGAGGCTTACCACCCCTTTAGCCACCCAATCAATAATAAAAGGGTTTTTGGTACTGAACCGCTCACCGCGGTCATCCGTAATACACAGCTCGCAGCGCTGAAACCCCTTAGGGGCAAGCTCTTCTGCCAGGTCTTCCTGGCGCACTTCAAAAGCCGCCAGATCATCAATTGTGACAATCAGCCGGTCACGCTGATGGGATAGCCTGCTGAGCTGCCTGATCACTTTCAAGGTCTGCTCCAGATCCATCGCAGGCTGATTACCCAAACACTGGAACCTGAGTTCCCCAGCCTTTTGATCTGAAGAATTTGCGGTGTTGCTGCCGCCCGCTAGGGGGGAACCATTTTGATTTTTCGTCTCCATTTTCTTGAGGATTATTTTTAACCTGCATAAACCATTTAGGCAGGAGCCATCTCTGGCTTTTTGTTAAGCAACCTCACCTGATCAGAGACGGGACGAAGGACAAGACTTTGCCGAAAAAAAAACCTCGCCAAGGGCGCCAGCCCGAGCAGGGAAGATTTTTTTCGAGCAAACCCCTTGGGGCCTGGTCTTTTCAGGCGGACCGGCGAATCAGAACTTTTTGCGCAAACAGCCCAAACCTCCCCTGACCAGACCAGATCAAGCCCCCGTCAATATGGTATCTTAAAAAACGGAAAAGTACCGCTACGTGGCTACCTTAAGCTTTACTGCACAGCTGATGCCGATCCTGCGGCCGAGCTCTACAGCTGCCAAAACCGCGCAGACTTTGGCCATGCCCATTCCCCTAAAACCATGAAGGGAGCTCACGCTGGCTTTGCTCAGGCCCTGTACCTGGCCACCGTTACCGGAGAGTATTTTGCCGGCCAGCTCAATCGAAGTTTCTCCCGGCGAGCCCGATCCCAGCAGGATCGCCAGCAGCTCATCATCACGCAGCGAAGCTGCTCCCTGGCTGCAGAGCTTCTCCCGAGGTCTGAGTTCGCTCGGCATTGCTTTGATCCCTTTGGATCTAATAGCCTCATCAGCGATATCCATCACCGTCTGGTAGCCCGTGCTCAGGTAGGCCGCAGAATGGAAAAGGTCAGTAAAAGCATGGATAAAGTCTTCCAGATGATCTTCAAAGACGATGATCGATGAACGCAGGTACTGGCCATCCGACTGCTCTTCGCTGCGCGTAATTTTGATATACCGGCTATTGTTCTCAGCCTTCATAAAGTCCAGGAAATAATTCCTCCCCGGTTTTGCCCTGAATGATTCAGACGCTAGAATTTGATTCTTTTTCATCACATCATGTATTAGTTGATACCAAAGCTCAGGACAGAGCTCCCATTCAATCGGTACGAAATGAAATTACCCGATTGGCTTTTCCCGTATCCGATCTCCAAAATAAATACCCGGTAAAATCGTTTATCTTTCAACTAATCAACCTATTGCAAATGGAGCCCATTCAGTCAAAACAACACAAGACCTGCCAGTATTGCGAGAAAATACTGCATGGTAGGAGCGACCAGAAATTTTGTAACGACACCTGCCGGAATACCTTCAACAGGGAAAAACGTGCCGCTGAAAAGGTGGAAGAAAATGCCAACACCCCAGAAATATTCCGCATCATCAAAAGAAATTACCAGATCCTCAAGCGGAAATTCCCCAGAGCGCTCGAGCCAAATGAGTACTATAACCCTGAAACAGAAATATTCCTATCCCTGGGCATCGATACCAGGTTCTGTACCAGTACATTTATCGACCATGAGGGGAAACACTGGGCCTGCGTATTTGAAATGTGCTTTTGCCTTGGAAAAGCGTACTGCTTTGTGAAAGACTTCCCGGAGCAGGCACAGGTGTAACCCGCGGCAAAATCCTTTTTCTGCCGATCTGTCAAAAGGCACAGTGTCATATCTTGGCGCTCCCCAAAGGCGGCATATCACCCATAAAAACGGTTCACCGCGACATCGCGTTCACGGCCGGGCCAAATAATATTTTCCAAATAGGCAGCAAACCATTGCTTTTTTTCAAACTCATGCGATTTCTTTTTTCCTACGGTTACCTTTCCCAAATTTAAACCAGCAGGAATGGGGCTTACCAGATTCTGAAAAATACTCCATAGGTTTTAGCCGTGCATGAGAAAGGGCGGATGCTCCTCATGCACGCTCCTGCAAACTCAACAGACTAGCATCCATGAGAAAAAAACACCAGAACATCGGAAAATGGCGCGCAAGCTTATATCCCGGCCAAAATGAATACCTGCTCAAGATCTGCGCAGTGCTGCCCACCAGGGCATCTGGCGGCACATTCTCCCTGAGCGAGGTGAAACCCTTCAGCAGCGAAAGCCTTGGACTGGTCTATCGCCTGGAAAACGCGGCGCAGCTCAACGTGGAATCTGAAGGGGAAAGTTATTTCTGTTCGAGGCAGACCATACCCGGAGCGTGCATATACAAACAGGTAGTCATCATCGGTTTTCGTGAAAATGAGCGCAGTTCCTTCCTCGTTGCCCTGATCGACATTCTGCCAGCGCTGGAAGACGCCTAAAAAAAATGGCCCGGAGAACCCGGGCCATCCCAACAAAACTAAATTTTTCCGAAAAGGCCTTCTACTGCCCGTTGGATTAAAAATGCAGCGCATCCACGCCTGATCTATGATTAAAAATGCGGCCGGCACCGGAGGCAATGTCAGCGTGCAGATTTCTACTATCTCCCAGCGCCGTCCGCGGATGCAAACATCCGGGAATCAGCAGGCTAAAAAAAACTAATTTCAAACCAAGCAAAATCCCCAAAATATGCCCCTGAAAACCAAATCATATTTGGATCCGGCCTCAATACCCTATCCTGAAGCTGAAAAATTTGGAAGTTTGCTCCCCAATAAGCTATATTTAGCCGTCCATTGCATCACGGCCAGTTTAATGTAAACGCTAACGAACAAGCTGTTATGGAAAACTATTGCCTGGACGAAATGGACTATTCGATTTTAAAAGTCCTACAGACCGATTCCCGCATCACCTACAACGAGATGGGGCGCAAACTGCACAAGAGCATTTCACCCTTGCTCAAACGCATCAAAAGAATGGAGCAGCTCGGCTATATCCAGTCCTATGTAACCTTGCTCGATTACACCAAGATCAAAAGCTGTATGATGAGTTATGTCAGCATCAGACTCAATGACCATTCCATCGAAGCGATGGAGAACTTCGCTACCAGCGTAAGCGATATGACCGAGGTCATGGAATGCGTGCGCCTGGCGGGAAAGACAGACTTTTTGCTCAAAGTGGTCACCCAGAACATGGAGCACTACAATGAATTCCTCTTTCGAAAACTCGGCAAACTCGAAAACCTCGCCAGCTTCAACAGCTCCATTGTCCTTGGCCAGTCCAAAAACAGTCCCATCATTCCTTTCTGATGAGGGCCGTCCAAATAAAATTTCGAATAACTGTCGCCTTTTTCATGATTTTGCCAAATGAAAAAACAATTCGGCCCGGCAGCTTGTTTTCCTTCATCTTTGTGCAACAGACAAAAACAAACCGCTGCTAGAACACATCAGGCCATTATAGCAAACCTGATATCGGGCCGCCGCACCAACATGAACCAACTCAAGCAAATCTTTTATCAACTTTTCAATCAACAGCCACTGATCATAGAAGTTCCCAACTGGAGCCACTTTTCTCCCGAAGAGCTGCTCCGATACAGTGGACCACTGCCCAAGGATAAGCTCTACATTGGAATAGCAAAGCGAGCAGATGCACAGCTGCATTTTTACAACGACGCTTTTCAGAGTCACTCGAGCAACCTGGTGACCAGTAGCGGAGCAGAAAATGCCTGGTACTCACCCATGGAAGAGATAACCAGGAAGCTGTTTAGGTCCGGCCATCATCTGCAGGGCTACAACCTCTACTTTCTTGGCGCAGCGGAAAAGAAAAAAGGGAGGACTTATGAAATGCTCCTGAAGATCGCCTCACTCCAAGCCCTAAGCCTCCTCTTTCAGCTGGATCTCAGCTGGGATAAGATGGTCGAGATAAGCTGTGATGGCCATGAAAGCCCCGTGCCCGATGCGCTCTTCCTTCGTCGGGTGCTTAAAGATATTGACAGGCAGGGCCATAAGGCATCGCAACCAGCCTAGGTCTAGATGATAAGGACCAAGACGAACAAGAACCTCCGGCGGCATGCCGGTCTCTCGCCACCTATCCGGATACTCGAGGCTGATACCAACTGCCAGTGCCGGGAAAAGATCAATCTGTTTTAAACAGAAATTTTAGTTATAGTTAATGATTACCAAGCATGCGCCGCGATGGCTCATGCTTTTTTTAAGGGTAGGAACAACATCTTTAAATATTGACAAGAGTTAGAAACTTTTCTATATTTTAGGGCCACACTAAATTAATTTAACTCCAATTCCCTTGTCGGCATTCAATAGCTTGAAAGATCAATAAAATGCGGCGAGAACGTTTAAAACAAAACTATGCTAATTAATTCCTATCAAGCCAAATATTACGCCTATGAACTATCCAAAAAAGCGACTTCGGATTCGGCAGAAAAGTTTGGCGCAACGCTGATGGACGCAAAGGTCGAGCTCAATCCCCATCAGATCGAAGCGGCCTTATTCGCCTTTAAATCGCCCTATTCAAAAGGAGCTATTCTCGCTGATGAGGTCGGACTCGGCAAAACCATAGAGGCGGGCATTTTGCTCAGTCAAAATTGGGCCGAAGGAAAACGCAAAATTCTCATCATCTGCCCTTCGGCTTTGCGCAAACAATGGGTTAATGAACTGGAAGATAAATTCTATCTCAGATCCGAGGTACTGGATAACATCAGCTACAACAAAAAATCCAGGGCAGGAATCAAAAACCCATTTGATGAAAATGCCACCATCAAGATCTGCAGCTACCAATTTGCCAAAAAGCGCGCTCAAGAGATCCAACTCACTTCATGGGACTTGATTGTACTTGACGAGGCACATTATCTGCGCAACGCCTATAAGTATGGAAATGTTACGGCTCAAACCATCCAAAATGCCATACGCGATTACAAAAAAGTGCTGCTCACCGCAACACCACTGCAAAACCGTCTGGACGAATTATTCGGCCTGGTGTCCTTTATCGACCCGGAGATTTTTGGCGATATCAAATCATTCAGGAGAAACTACATCCTGGAATCCGGTCAGAAAGATATAGAGGGATTGAGGAGCCGCCTGAGTACCATTGTCCACCGCACCCTGAGAAGAGAGGTAAAGGAATTTATCAATTACCGGGCCCGGATTCCCATCACCCAACAATTTGTACCCAGCTCCCAGGAGCAGGAACTCTACGATAAAGTACTCGATTACCTCAGGCAGGAAAACCCTTATGCATTTCCCCCTGCCCAGAAACACCTCATGCAATCGGTGATCTTCAAACTACTCGGATCCTCTTCATTTGCCATCAGTCGGACGCTCGAGGCGCTTATTAAGCGGTTAAAAAGCCTGTTGGAAAATTCGGTAGTCGTCGAGGATGACCTCTACGAAATGTTCCTGGAGGAATATGAATCTCTTGAAGACGAAATGGACGAAGCAGACGAGGAAGAAGATCCGTTTCAGCAAGAAATTACCCTGGAGGATAAAATTGCTATCGAGGCAGAAATCCTGAAGCTTGAGGAATTCCTAGCCTTATCCAACAGCATCCAGCATAACGAAAAAGGAGAGAAGCTGCTCATTGCGCTCGAGCGGGGATTTGAAAAACTCCAGGAACTCGGAGCACAGCAGAAAGCACTGATATTTACTGAATCCACCCGTACCCAGCACTATCTTTTTGAGCGTCTATCCAAGGAGAAATATAACGGACGGATCCTGGTGTTCAATGGACACAACGATGATGAAACATCAAAACTCATCTATCAGCAGTGGCTTGCCAATGAAAATAATGCCGGTAAAATTACCGGTTCCAAAGCCGTTGACATCCGCCAGGCGCTCATCGATGCCTTCAGAAGCGAAAACTATGACGTCATGATTGCCACCGAGGCGGGTGCTGAGGGTATCAACTTACAGTTTTGCAGTATGATCGTCAACTACGATCTCCCCTGGAACCCGCAACGGGTAGAGCAGCGGATCGGGCGCTGCCACCGTTATGGCCAGCAGCATGATGTTGTCGTGGTTAACTTTTTAAACGCCTCCAATGCGGTAGAGCGTAGGGTTTTCGAGCTGCTGGAAAACAAATTCAGGCTGTTTGAAGGCGTATTCGGCTCGTCGGACGAAGTTTTGGGAACGATCGAAAACGGTGTTGATTTTGAAAAAAGAATCATAGAAGTCTACAAACTTTGCCGAACGAAAGAAGAAATCGAAGACTATTTTAATAACCTTCAAAAACAGTTTCAGGACCAGATTGACCAGAAGGTCAAAGCCACCCAGTCCAAACTTTTTGATCATTTTGAAGCCAGTGTTATAGAAAAACTTAAGATAACCCTTTCCGAAACGCAGGTATTTATCGAGAAATTCGAGAAGTGGCTCTGGGAGCTCACCCGTTTCTACCTGCGCAACCGGGCGCAGTTTATCTACGAGGACTTTACCTTTGTGCTGCAGAATGGCGAAAAATACACGCTCAATAAAAGCCGTGAAGATGCCAGGCGCTTCCTGATCAATGGAGAGGTAGCCCAAAAAATCATCCAGCAGGGTAAAAAAGAAAGTACGCCCTTTGCGCATCTTATTTTCGATCTCAGCTCATCCAAAGCCACTTACACCGAAATCCATCAGCTCAAGGCTAAAACCGGCCTCATCAAAGTCACCAACCTGGAAGTCCGTTCCGCCATCGAAAGCCACAGCATCCTGCTTTTTTCAGGCTGCAGTGATGCAAATGAACGTTTAAATGATGATATTTGCCGCTTTATGCTCAGTCTCCCTTCCAGCGTTTCTGGGATAAGCCCAACCGACTGGAAAAAGATAGAGGACCAGCACACCAGCGTAAAAGCTGAACGGCTTAAACACCTGGAGGATGCCGACGCCTTTTTAATGCAACGGGAATTCAAAAAGTTCCACAACTGGGCAGATGACCGGATTACCCTGCTAGAGAGCGAGCTAAAGGATACCCGCAAAGAAGAAAAAGAAATTGACCGTCTGGCCATGCAGGAAGGGCTTTCCAGTAGCGAGGCCCTAAAACTGCAGGAAGAGCTAGCCAGAATCAAGAAGAAAGTCAGCAAGCTCAAAAGGGAAATGTTTGACCGCGAAGAAGAAATCGAGCAGGAGAGGGATCAGATGATCGCCGATGCCCGAGAAAAACTAGATAGAGAAATAACCGAAGAAGAAGTGTTTACCATTTCTTTCGAATTGATATAAACGAATGAGCAATTACGAAAACCTTCAAAAAGTTTTAAAAGAAGTCTTTGAAATGGATAAAGCGGACCTAGATTTTGGAATCTACCGCATCATGAACCAAAAGCGCGTCCAGGTGAATGACTTCATCGACCGCCGCCTGCCCAAAGAAATCAAAGATATCCTGGCCCAGATCCAATCCAAAGACTCGATCACCCTACAGGCAGAACTCGAGAAAATGGGCAAGGCACTGGACGATGCCGGCGTATTGCGGAAGGATGCCCCAAAATATCTGGCCCTTCAGCAACAGATCACCGCTGCTATTGACACCAATGCCCTGGAGCAGGAAGTGTTTTCTCATCTCGCCTCTTTTTTCAAACGCTACTATAAAGATGGCGATTTCATCTCCCTCAGAAGATATAAAAAAGATGTCTACGCCATTCCCTACGAGGGCGAGGAAGTGAAATTACACTGGGCGAATGCTGACCAATACTACATCAAAAGTTCAGAATATCTAAAACACTATGCTTTTAAGCTCAGTGACGGAAAAACCGTATACTTCCAGCTCAAAGAGGCCAGCACCGAACAAAATAACAACAAGACCCAGGGCGACCTGGAACGACGCTTTGCCATCTACCAAGATCTACCCATAGAGGTCAGTGGCAATTCACTTTACATCAATTTCACCTACGAAACCCACCAGAAATCCACCAAGCAGGACGAACTGGCCAAACAGGCCCTAGAGATCGTACAGGCAAATATTCCCCCTGCCTTTGCCATCGCTTTCGACCGCTCACCCACCGAAAAAAACAAGAGCAGGACCTTACTGGAAAAGCACCTGAACGATTTCATCGCCCGCAACAGCTTCGATTATTTTATTCACAAAGACCTGGGAGGATTCTTGAACCGCGAACTCGACTTTTACATCAAAAACGAAGTCCTGTTCATCGACGACATCAATACCGAAAACCCGGTCTATTTCACAGCGCAACTTTCCAAAATCAAAGCGCTAAAGACCGTTGCAGGCAAAATCATCAGCTTTCTAGCACAAATCGAAGACTTTCAGAAAAAACTCTGGCTGAAAAAAAAGTTTGTCATCAGCACAAACTACTGCATCACCCTGGACCGGATACCTGAGAAATACTACCCCGAAATTATGGCCAATCCTGCTCAGTTACAGGAATGGCAAACCCTTTTCAATATCGCTGGCCCATCAGACTTATCCCAGGATAAATTTCTGGTACTGGATACCAAGTTTTTTCCGGAAAGCTTCAAAGACAGGTTGCTGTCAGAGTTTGATAATTTGGAAGATGATACTGACGGAATTCTTATCAATTCCGAAAACTTTCAAGCTCTGAATATCTTGCAGGATAAATATTATCAGTCAATAGATTATAACTATATCGATCCGCCCTACAATACAGATTCTGCTCCGATCTTATACAAAAATGATTACCGGAAATCCTCGTGGTTATCCTTGATGAGCGACAGGATGCTAATGGCAAAGCGCCTGCTAAGTCCCAAGGCAGCTAAGTCAATAGCTATTGATGATACTGAGATATCCACCTTAAGCATTTTAAGCACACAGCTTTTTCCCGAGTACCGGCAATCACGTCTTACTGTTGTCCATAATCCCAAGGGTTCCATCACCAAGGACTTCAACAGAGTTCACGAATATTGCGTTTTCCTAACCCCTCAGACTGAAAATAAAGTTATACAGCGGACCTTAACTGAAAACGAAACTCCGAGAAAGATGAGACGTTGGGGCGAAAATTCGCTTAGAACCGAGCGAAGGCTGTCTTTTTATCCAATTATTGTTGAGGACAAAAAAATCGTAGAGATCGGTGCAGTCCCTGTTGATGAGTTTCATCCTGGATCGAAAAATGTTCCGCAGGGAAATAACCGCACAGCAATATATCCCATTGATCAAGATGGGGTTGAAAGAAGATGGAACTTTGGCCTGGATTCAATCGAAGATAACTTGGATAGAATTACAGTCATTGAGAAAGATGGTTTGTTGGACCTTTTTGTGACCCATGAACAGAACGTACCTAAAACTGTTTGGAATGGCGGCGAATACGACGCTGGAAACTATGGTAATACCTTGCTCATTAATATATTGGGAAAGAAAATCTTCGACTTCCCAAAATCGATCAATTTGTTAACCAATATTTTAAGAATTACAACAAAGACCAATTTAAGTGCTACAGTCTTGGACTATTTCTCAGGTTCCGGAACCACCGGTCACGCCACCATCAAACTCAATAGGGAGGATGGTGGAAACCGCAAATATATATTAGTGGAGATGGGTACATATTTCAACACCGTAACCAGACCGCGGATCCAGAAGGTTATTTACACCGATAACTGGAAGAACGGCCAGCCTCAGGACAAAGCAGGGATTTCACAGATGTTCAAATACCAGGTGCTGGAAAGCTATGAGGACTCACTAAACAACCTGAGCTTAGATACTAGCAACGCAGAAAACATCCTTCAGTTCAGTCAGCAAGCGCAGGAAGAATACCTGCTCAAATACATGCTTGACGTAGAAACCCAGGACCACCTTTTTAATATACACATGTTCCGCAACCCCTTTGACTACCAGTTAAAAATTACGGAGAACAATGAGCTGGTGCCCACAAAGGTCGATCTTGTCGAAACCTTCAACTATCTGATCGGCTTCTATGTTCAGCGCATGCAGCGCGTGAACGACATCAAGATCCTCGAAGGCAAAACCCGTGAGGGAGAGAAAACACTCATCATCTGGCGGAACCTGGAAACCACCGATCACCAAGAAGTGGCCACTGTTTTTCGCAAACTTTATGACAGCGTGCGCTCCTCGGAATTTGACCAGATATATATCAACGGCGATCACCATTTCGAAAACATCAGAACCAGCTCTGACACCTTCAAAGTCAAACTCATCGAAGAGGCCTTCTTTAAGAAAATGTTTAACACAGTTGAATTGTAATGGCAAATTTCCACGATAAGCTCGTACTGAACAAATACCTGCTGTCCCTGTTTGGCATTGACAGTATCGGCAAAAAAATAATCGGAAATAATGGACTGGAGCTATTCACTGATTTAAAACTGTCCGTTAATGAAGGCTACACCGAGGAGGGAAACACCCTTTACCTGCAAACTTTAACCAGTTACCTGTATGGTTCAGCAGCGCTAACGCCCACCATGCTCCAAGGCTACGATGAAAACATCGTACGCTACACTCGGCAGATTTCCGAAAAACGCGAAAACCTGATCACTTGGAAATACTTTCAGTACCTCTCTCTACTCTTTACAGAGATCTACCTGGATAAGTATTTTCAGAACAAAATCAAGCTACTGGCCGATCTGAATGAGTTCGCCAAAGAGTTTAACCTGAAGCTGATCGAGAAAGGACTGCATCAGAAAAAAAACAAAGACTTATTTCAGGCAACGCCCTTTACGCTGGAAAACCTGAACAAACTCGCTTTCTGGAATGCTACAGGATCTGGTAAGACCTTATTGATGCACATTAACATCAAACAGTACCTGCATTATGCCAACCATTACAATCAGCATCACCAGAACAAGGTCCTTTTGATCGCACCAAACGAGGCCCTGAGCAAACAGCACCTGGAAGAATTTGCCAAATCAGACATCCCAGCCAATAACTTCAGTAAAAGCAGTACCGGCATGTTTTCCGGAAAAGAGGTCGAAGTGCTGGAAATTACCAAACTCGCCGAAAATACCGGAGAAAAAACAGTCGCCGTCGACAGCTTTGAAACCGACAACCTAGTACTGATAGACGAAGGACACGGCGGCATGTCAGGCGATAGCTGGAAAAGATTCAGGGACAAACTCAGCCTCACCGGCTTTGCCTTTGAATACTCCGCTACCTTTGGCCAGGCCATCAATGCAGCCAGCGGAACCAAGAAAAACGAATTCACCCAGGAATATGCCAAAAGCATCCTCTTTGACTACTCCTATAAGTATTTTTACGAGGATGGTTATGGTAAAGACTACCGCATCCTGAATCTCAAAGACCATGACGATCGTTACCGTTCATTATACCTGACCGCTAACTTAGTTTCCTTTTTCCAGCAACAACTCCTGTTTAAAGAACAAAAGACCATACTGAACGACTTTCTCCTGCATAAGCCCTTATGGGTATTTGTCGGTGGAAAAGTAAATGCAGTAAGAAAAGAGGGTGGAAAAGAAGTATCCGATGTGCTGGAAATCATCTACTTTTTAACAGACTTCCTCAAGCATCCCGAACTTTCCATTCAGCGGATAGGTGAGGTCGTAAACAACAGGGCAGGGCTGATCGATAAAAACGGCTTTTCCATTTTTGAAACCTCGTTCAGTTATCTGACCGGGCAGAAGCTGCAGCCTGCGCAGATCTTTTCGCAGATCAATGAACTCATCTTCAACAATACCACCCTTGGTGCCAATTTATACCTGGACAATTTAAAAGGTGCTGATGGTGAACTGGGCCTAAGGGTAGGAGACAATGAATACTTTGGGGTAATCAACGTCGGGGACGAAAAAACACTCTACCAACTTGCCATGAACAATCACGTTCTCGGCAGCGAGCGGGATTTTTCGGAATCCCTATTCAAAAAAATCAACGAAAACAGCTCCACAGTAAATCTGCTTATCGGATCGAAAAAGTTTTCCGAAGGCTGGTCATCGTGGCGCGTTTCTTCAATGGGCCTGATGAACGTAGGCAAAAGCGAAGGTTCCCAGATCATCCAGCTGTTCGGCCGCGGTGTACGCCTAAAAGGCTATCAGTTCTCATTAAAGCGTTCTTCCGCACTGGACGACTACCAAAAACCAGCGGAAATCAAAACGCTGAAACCCATGCTCAAAATGCTGGAAACCCTGCAGATCTTCGGCGTAAAGGCAGACTACATGGAACAGTTCAAACAATTTCTGGAAGAAGAAGGACTGCCCAAAAATGACTCTTCCTGGATAACCTTAAAGGTGCCAACCGTACAAAAGGAAATCGTAGCCCAAAAACGCTTAAAGCTGATTGCGGTAAAGGAAAGCGAAAACTTTAAAAAGAAAATTTTACTTCCTTTATCCTACAACGAGAAGCTGTTTGATGGCAAACTCGTCGAACTTGACTGGTATCCTAAAATAGACGTCCTGGAAAAAAAATCCACTGGCTTTAGCGTGAGCAAAAACGGCGGTATACTTACCAGCGGCCATTTGGCCCTATTGAACTGGAACACGATTTATCTGGACATCCAAAATTTCAAAGCAGACAAAAGTTACCATAACCTTGCCATTGCGCCGGAAAGTCTCGAAAATATTCTCAAAGAAGTGTCCTGGTACAATCTTTATATTCCGGCCCACCACCTGGATTTCTCCAGCTATCAAAATGTGCTCACCTGGCAGGAACTGGCTACCACGCTACTGAAAAAATACATTGAACAGTATTACCTGTTTTACAAGAATGAATTTCATGCAGACCATATCCAAACCATCCAACTTAGTCCAGGGGATGATAATTTCGTTGCCGAATACGATGTTAAGATCAATACTGAGGAAGACATCGAACAGTTACGGAACCGGATCAATACTCTTCAGACCGAAATCCTCCAGCCAGCATTCTCATCGGCAAAGCTAGCCAGTGAAGCAGAAGCCTTTGACAACATTCTGCACCTGTACAAACCCCTGATCTATGTCGGTAAAAACTACCAGAATATCCTTCAGGTTTCACCCATTGCGCTTGATGCCTCAGAAAAGCAGTTCTTGGACGACCTAATCAACTATACCGTAAAAAATAATGAACAATTAGAGGGAACCGAAATACACGTGCTGAGAAACCAAAGCAAAAAAGGACTCGGGTTTTTCACAGACGGCAACAACTTCTATCCCGATTTCATCTTATGGCTATTGAAAGGCGAAAAACAGTACATTCGGTTCATTGATCCCAAAGGTATCCGCAACTCCAAAGCCCTCAATGATCCCAAAATCCAGTTTCACAAAGTCATCAGGGAAAAAATCCAGCCACAGGTATCCGCCAGTAATATAGAATTAGACTCCTATATCATCTCTAATACCTCATATTTGGAGGTGAACTGGAAGGACAAACTATCGGTCAGGGATTTTAACGATCAGCAGGTATATTTTCAAAAAGAAAATGCACATAATTATATCCAAAGAATACTTTCTATTGAATAGAAATTGATCTCTTAATAAAAAGCTAACATCAAATGTGATAAAGCGACCTGGAAAAATCGCTGATAACTTTATTTAAATTAAGCTCAAAATGAATACAAAAAAACGTTTACCCAATACACGGAGTCTTTCCAAAATCATTCCCAGTGGCACAGAAGGTGGAAAAGAATTTTCTCGGGTCGTGGATTTACTGATTTTCCAAGATTGCCGCAGGAGAAAGCAGAACCTTACAGTATTCAACGACTCTGCTGGAGATTTTCGTGCCTTGGATGGTTTTAGCACCCAGAAAGGTAGAGACAAAAAATATATTGGTTACCAGTATAAATTTTATTCCTCCCCATTAAGCGATGCGCATCGTACCAGTATCAAAAAAAGCTTATCTGAGGCTAAAAAGAAGTTCGGTAAAGGTGAACTTGAAAAATGGATTTTGGTAATTCCTGATGATCTTACAGAATCAGCAGTGAAACGTACAAAGGGTGATGTGAGTTGGTTTAATGAGCTCAAAGAGGATCTAGAGTTAACATTTGAAATCGAATACTTTGGACATACCAAGCTACAAGCTTTATTTCTCGAAACCCCCTCGATTTGTCTGTTCTATTACCCTGAGTTGGTTCAGCAAGGAACGGCACTTAGAAAAACAATCGAGGAGACCAGGGCTATATATGATCAAAACCTTATTCAGCTGCATCGCAATATTGATTTTGTTGGAATGTCTATCTACAAGCCTGAAGCGACCAGAGGAATTCCAATGGAACATATTTACATTCCGCTAAATTTAATTCCTGAGACGCTTGATGATAATGAAACTAAAAACACCTCTTATCATAATCCTGAACAATTCTTAACCCCCGGCTCAAAAACCGTGATATTAGGGGATCCCGGATCGGGCAAATCCACGCTTTTGAAGTTCCTTGCTTTAGGGGGAATTACGGATGCGCTACAGACGAAATATAATCGGGAATCTGATGATCGGCTAACACTATATATCGTATTGAGAAAATATGCTGATGAACTTAAATCAAAAATTAATTTATCACTGATCGATTATATTTTGGAGAGTAATCAAGCTGCTTTTTCACTAAAGAGTTTTGATCAGAGCTTTTTGAATTACTACCTGGAAACAGGGCGAACGATATTGTTCTTCGATGGTCTGGATGAATTACCTGATTCGAAATATAAACTTATCGTAAAACAAAGGATAGACGCATTTACGACCACCTACCCGGGCAACACCACTGTAGTGTCCTCTAGAATTGTGGGCTACGATGGTAGTTTCAGATTGGAACGGTTTGAACATTATAAGGTCGCCAAACTTCGTCTGCCAGAAATGGAAAGATTTGTACAGGAATGGTACGCCGTTAGGATAGATAACGCTCATGAACGTAACATCAGCTGTGAAGATCTGGTGAGAATACTTCGGGACGATCATCATGTCGCTATCCGTGAACTTGCAGAAAATCCCCTATTGCTCACCATTGTAGCCTTAGTTCATAGAATCGATGCCGTACTGCCGGATGAGCGTGTTGTTTTATATCAAAAATGTACAGAGACACTTTTAAACACGTGGCACAATTGGAAATTCAAGAGCGAAAGCAATAATAAAGGGCGTATTGAGCGACGAAACCAACGCAGAATGGAGGCAATTGCCTTTTGGATGCAGGACCAGAGTGTGGGGATAGGTAAAAGTCAACGTTCAGTTGTATCATACCCCGCATTATTATCGTTCCTGACAAAATTTATATCAGATACCGAAAAAAATATAGACCAGTTTGAGGAACCAGAGGACCTGGCTACAGATTTTATAGAATTTATCAAAGATAAAGCAGGACTGCTTCTCGAAGTTGGGGATCAAAGTTTTAGCTTTGTCCACTTAACTTTTCAGGAATACCTGACGGCGACCTACTTAATGTCGAGTAGTGAGAAAGACGGCATAAAAAGCTTAAAAAGTAAATTAGTGGTGTATGCTGTCGATCCGAGATGGTTCGAGGTAATTAGGTTACTAGTAGCAGGTCTAAAATCGGAAAATAGCCAGGAATTTATCATTGACGAAATCCTAAAAATTAACACAAGCAAAAAACAAAGTGTCAGTTCCCAACTCCTGGGAGGGCTGCTCTTAGATGGCGTAAGTGCAGCTTTAGCAAGAAAAGAGGAAATCCTGCGGAATATCATCACTGCTGGAGTGACTTCTGAATCTCTGGAAGAGATCCGCCAACTTTCCCTGATCCTGAAAAACTGGGCATCAAAAGAAGAGCGGCATTTGGGAGATGTGGAAACGGTATTTCAGGATTTGTTCAGTAGCAGTATTACTATTCAAGATAAAATCCATTTGCTGCTATTCAGTATTACCGCTAATCTCAATGGTGAAGCTTTCCATTCTATGAAGCAAGCACTATTCGTTGATCGCAGTGAGTCCTCAGATGTATTTAGACTATTGTTTGCTTCAGGGAATATTAAGGGTAATTTTAGCGAAGCAACCTTTCAAAAGGTAGATAACTGTAGAAAACTCCAATATACCTCATCACTGACTTCGACCTATCTCAATATGGTAGCCGCATTCTTTCAATCGATAAGCTATTCATTCGATCCTATATATGCGGGGTTAGCATCATTTAATCAGATGATGGTCAGTATTGCCCCAGGAACAACTTACGGACCGTTTCTAGAATTTACATTAAATTGTATCATCATCGGTGCTGAAAGCGATGCAAATCTTTCAGAAATTCTAATGCATTTCAATAAAGACAAAAAGAATGTCCGCAATAGTAGTAGAGCAAACAGAAAAGATGTAGACAGGTTACTGAATATACTATTTTTTGACGGTTCGGATGATTTATTAGATATCAACGATCGAGAAACTATGCTTTCCGACTTTCGTACCTTTCTGGAACATTCATTGGTGCTTAACCAAAGATTCTCAGCGAGAATTAGTGAACATGATGAAGAAATCAAGCGTGCAGAACGGGAAACACGCGTGCTAAACAAATCTTCAGCACTTAAATGGCAAAAATTCAGCACTGATCCCAAGCTAATCAATCCTGCTATAGAAAGTATTCTAGAAATTTTTAAACTCACCAAACGCTCTTTATGGTTTGAAGCAATTAGAGTTGGTTTCCTTCCAGCGGTTTCACAGAAGATCTTTCTTGCCAAGGCAGTTGCACACCATCCTTCGAGCTCAAGCAAACTTAGCGATTTTGTCTTGGCCAATTTATACCTGCTTGCCACTTGGCTTAAAGTACATAGAATAGAAAGTATTTATTTGGATACATTGATCAAAACCAAGAGTCACATTGATTCACCATATGTCCGAGTTGCAAAATTATTGTTTGAAACCGCTATGGGCAATACTGAATCTTCAAAGTTGGTGCAGGAATATTTTCATGAGCAAGAATATGCTAAGGTATTCGATGAAAGTTATTGGAAAGGTTTTGCAGTATCCAATGCGGCGTCACGGCGTAGAATCAAGAAACGAATCAAAAATATTCCTTAGTATTGACTTTATCCTTTAAAACGATGGCAATGCCATCGAATAAATCAAAGCCCTGTTCGTTTCGAACAGGGCTGAATTAAGAATTATAAGAATTTACAGCGTCAGCTCATTCTCCTGCGCTTTACCATGCCGCTTGTTCTTCGCCTTGTCTTGCTCCAAAACTTTTTCCGCAGATTCCTCTTTTTTGAGCGTTTCCCGTTTCACCGGCTTCCCACTGAGTTCAAAGAAATTCAGATTGGTATACCTGGGCACCGCTTCGATACGCAAGATTTTTTCGCTTCCGTCCGGCGCCTGCACATGCACTAAAGGTTTCCCACCGTTCTGCAGTTCAGCCAGCAAGCGTTCCATCGAAGCTTTTTCACCCATCTCCCTGATCTCAAATCCAGAAAGCTCCTTTTTCAGGTCAAAACCATAACCCTCCCCAAACTGCTTCATCGTATAATTCCCATACCTGTCCTTGGGCTGATCAAACTGATACTGGCTCCAGGCCGAATAACGCTCACCGGCCCGGCTCTGCAGATCATCCCTGAACACCGCCCGGCCCTGCAGCATATTGGCCGCCTGCTCGGCGCTAAAACCTTTGCCGCGATCCACGTACACCGTATTGCGGATCACCGGCGCATAAAAGGTCGTGCGGAACTCCTGCTTCACATAATCCACCTTACCGTCCTTCATCGTAGCCAGCACATCCCTAAAGGACATATCCTTTTCCGAAAACTTCCCCGCCGACAGCTCAAAATCTCCTTTCTTCTCACGGAAATAGTCCAGAGCCATTACTGCATTGGTAAACCGCCTGGAATTATGCCCATCGCTTCGGTCCAAAGAAGAAATGATATACTCCTGGCCCTGCTGTAAAGGTTTGGCGTTACTCTTGATGACTTCAAAGCGGTTGAGATAATAATAATCCGACTGACCGGACTTTTTCAAATCCATCACCAGATCGATCGGCCCCCTGTCCCCGGGCAGCTCCCCACGGACCTGGAACTTTTCCACGCCCTTTTCCATCAGCTCTTCAGCCTCCAAGGCCATCTTTTGCGGAATCTTCAGCCGATCGGCCTCCGACCTAAAATTTTCCAATGAATTCCTGTTCATGTTCTTTCAATTTGTGGAGCGGGGCAGAAAGCCCCCGCTCCGATAAACACTTAATCTCTTAACTCCCCCTTAACCGACTTGCAGGCCCATAGCCCAAATCACTGTTTCCGCTTGACCGTATTGTCGCGCAGCAATAGGGGATAGCCCGCCCGAAGCTTCTGGGATAACCTGGACACCTTTTTGTTCAACAGCGACCTGGCCGCATCGATACCGGCCCCGGCCAGCTGGGTGCCCAGATCAAACCCGGTCAGGCCAATACTGCCCGAGGCAGAGGACACCCCGCCCGATACCGCATCCCTCACCAGCGCATCCGGCGCATTGATCCCCGGCATCCCGTCCCTGCGGTCAAAGACGCTCAGGTTCACCGGCACGATCGAGCTGCCCAGCCTGATGCTGCGAATCTCCAGGTTCAGCCGCTGGTTGGAAAAACTCGCCAGCCCATAAACCAGGTGCCCCGAAGGGATCACCTGTCCGGACACCTTCATCGTATCAACCAGGCGGAGCTCCACCACTGATCCCTGCCTTGGCCGCTGGTTGACCGAGACCACCGCCGGCACCGCCCTGAACAGGCTGTCCCTCACCAAAGCATTATCTGAGCCAGTACCCAGACCGGTACGATCGCCCTTAGCCTTCAACAGCTCCCCGGCCAGCGCCGGGTTCTGCAGCGCCAGGAGCTTATCCATCATCGTGCCCAGTTGCTCCATTTCCGGATCAGCCTCTTTCCCGGCATCCATCGTTTTAATCAGCTGCTCGAGTCTGTCCACATCTTTTCCTATTGGCGCAGATCCAACGCCAACCGTAGCGCCAGAACCTTGAAGCCCTCCAGAACCAATCCCATAATGCCCACTAACTAATGGGGCAGCAGGAGCGGGGCTACTGAGTACCTGGTTGATCGAGGCCAGGCGCTCATTGATCTTCCTGGTCTGCTCGTCCTCGGTCTTTCCAAAGCCCGGTCTGCCTACCGAAACCCCCAAGGCACCGGTATCCCGGCGAGCGGAATCCCTTTTCGCCAGTTCATAATAGGCCATCTTATCCACCGGATCCACCTTGTCCAGCTTTGCCCCAGGCAAAGCCATGTTGATCCCGGCCTTTGGTAAATTTTCCGCCTGTTTCAGTCCTTGCCAGTAATACCAGCCGTAACCTAAACCACCAACCAAAGCAACGAGCAAAACCCCCAGCCAGACCTTTTGACGCGCGGACAGTTCGATCCGCAGGCGCCCCTGTTTTTTAATTTCCGTCATATCCAATCTTTTAAAATCAATTCCTTTTTTTATTCCATCGCATGCCATATCAGATAAGCACAATAGCTCCCGAACCCCAGCGCAAATGTCACCAGCGAGATCTTCCAGCGCAGTAGCGTCCAGCGCGATGTAATATAATTCAACCGGTCTGCCAGCCTGCGCTGAAAGCCCAATAAGCTTGTGGCAATCCGTACCGCCAGCCTTTGCTGCCCGGGAGCAAGCACCACAGTTTTTCGTCTCCGCCTCCTCATCGCTTTTCTCCATTTATGCCCAGGTCCGAATTCTCCAGCGTCTCCCAGTCCTCGATCAAAAAGCCGTGGGGATTATGGTCGGTCTGCGTGCGCAGCACGCGCACCTTTCCCCGGGTGATGAGCCTGCGAAAGGCGGTCGAGCTGGACCTGACCAGCCTCTGCCTGGCATAGCAGACAAAGCTATAGGGCGCCTCGGTCCCCAGCTGGATCGAGTCCACTTCCAGCGAAAGCGAGATATTCGCCGAGATCAGGTTGTTGTAATACCCGGCCTCCTTTAGGTTATCGTAGGCCCGTTTGGCCGACCCGTCGGCGAGATAAAAAGCCTTGGTGACTCCCGCGACAATCGACTTTTCATCGGGATCCAGGGTAAAAAAGTCCTCATGGAAGGTGCGGATGTGGTCACGCAGCTCCACCGCCATGTTTTTTCCCCGTTCCGCGCCGAAGGCCTCCAGCACCTTGCCGTTGTACAAAATCATCACCCGGTTCTGCGCCAGGCTCACCTGGCGGTAGCTCATCCAGACCACTGCGCCGCTTAGCGCCGAGCACAACAGCACAAAGGCAATGCAGAAAAGCCTGATGTGCTGAAAGGCCCGGTCTATATTCTTGAGTTGGGAAAACATCAGCTTTTCCCTCCCGAAATCCTGTCCCTTAGATAATCGTTTTCTCCGCCGCCGCCCTTATCGGTATTCATCAGCCGGTACTGGTCGCCCAAAGCATCGGCCGCCATCCCGCCGGCGGCCATGCCCATACTGCCCATCGCCGCCGCGCCGCCAACGGTCAGCGCGGTTACCTTTTGCAGCATCGCGTTCCCGCCTCCCGCATTGACCACATAATTCGCAATCCCCGGAACGGTAAAATAGCCCACGATCCCGATGCACATAAAGACCAGATAAGCCGCATCGGTCGGGGAGAAGAAGGTATCCCCGGCATCGGAGATCTGGGAGATATCGATCCTGAGCATGTTTTCCTGTATCTTGCCCAGTATCGCCCCGAAGATGTTGGCGATGGGCAGCCATAAAAACACGTTTACGTACCTGGCCAGCCAGACGGTGAGCGAATGCTGGAAACCGTCAAAGACCGCAAAGCCCAGGACCAGCGGCCCCAGAATGGCCAGCACGATCAGATAAAAGGTCCGGACGGTATTGATGCACAGTGCCGCCGCGGCAAAGAGTACCTGCAATACCTCGCTCATCCACTGCTTGATGTTGTTCCTGAAGTTATAGCCCATCCGGTCCATCTGGAACCTGATATCGTTCCCCAGCCCCTCGAACATCCCTTCCTCGGTTCTGTCCGGATCCTTCGGGTGGGTATACTGATACCACTTGCTATCGTCCCCGTTGCCCGATTCCCCGACATACATCTGCCATTGCCTCGAATTCTTTACCGCCACTTCCTTTTGCTTCAGTAATGCCGCTACCGCCAGGTCCGAGTTTTTCACCATCGCCCCGGTGGCCGAAGAGATAGGCGAGAGCACCCCGTTCAACACCCCGATCACCGCGGGAAAGAGCATAATCGAAAGACCCAGCGCAAAAGGGCGCAGCAGCGGATAAAAGTCCACCGGCTCGGCACAGGCCAGGTGCCGCCATACCCGGGCGCAGATGTACCAAAGCGCTCCGAACCCGGCCAGGCCGCGAGCCACCCCGATCAGCTGCGAGCAGAGCGGCAGCATCTCGGCATAAACCTGCTCCAGGACCGGCTGAAGGCCGGTAATACTGCCCGCGACATCCCGTCCAAAGGAAATGCCGGGCAACAGCATCCCCATAGCGGCCAGAAACAGCCGCCAAAAAATCTTTTTTTTCATAAATCCTATTGCTTAATAAAATAATCCCCCAGTCCCCTGATTTCCCGGACTTCCCGCGCGCGCTGCACCTGCAGGACCGAATTGCGCCGGTTAAAGTCGCGCAGGAAGATCAGCTTGTCCTGCACCGATAAATGGATCCGGTCAATGGCAGAGAGCCGCTCCTCATCGCCCATGCGCAGGCTCCCGGCGGTGACCACCATCGCCAGCTCTTCCAGCTGGTCCAGGCTCCCGGACAAAAGCTCGCCGTACACCTTGGAAAGATAGGAAAGCTCCGATGCGGAAAATACCCCCGAGGAAGAAAACCGCCCCAGGGCCGATCTGTATTCCAGCACCAGATCCCTTTCGTCCGAGATGATCTCCGAGATCTTGTAATACCTGCGCACCTCGGGGCTCACCAGCCACAGCCCGTTCAAGAACACATCGTGCAGCGAAAAATTGCCCTGGGCAATGTTCTTCACCGAATTATACCCACTCGAGACCACCTGGTAGCCTTTTTTCATATCCGAAAGGATATTCTTTAACTGCGAGAGTTTTTCCACGTTGAGCACCAGCTGCTGCACTTCATCGCTCTGCGCGAAGCTCCTAGCCGCGCCAAAGCAAATCACTCCCAGGCCCAGCAGTACCCCAAAGCAAAGCCTCCACCCACAATCCCTAATCCAGACCATAATACCTCCTTAATCTTTCCAGACTGCCCAGCTCCAGTTTCCGCTGCCCAACCAGCATCGCTACCTCTTTAGAAAACTGCTGCACAAAGGCGCGTTTATCCAGCATCCGCTGATAAATGTCTTCCAGCCGCAAGAGCCGCTCATCATCCGATAGTCCCACATTCCCTGATAATACCAAGGATAGCAGCGCCTCCAGGTCTGCCGCACAATCTCCGAGTACCGCCGCCGAAACCGATCCAACATAGGACAGCTGCAAACCGTCCAGCCCGATACCAGACCGCAAGCCATCTAGTGTCCTAGCCACCTCAGCCTCCATCAACAGGATCTCCGCCACGCGGCGATCGCCTTTCACCACCGGGCTGACCAGTTTCAGCCCGGCAAAAAAAGCATCGTGCAGGCCGAGCTCGCCCGAGGAAATACTGCGCACCGTCTCCAGTCCGGATCCCACCATCTGGTAGCCTTTCCTCGCCATATCCACATACACCTCCAGCGCCGCGATCTGCTCCAGCAGGTACTTTTTCTGCGTTTTCTTCTGGGCAAACCATTCCGAGAAGGTCTGCGCCTGCAGCGAAAATCCAGAAAACAGACCCAGAAAAAACAGCAAAACAAAATATCCAAAACCCTTAATTGATCTCATAAACCTCCTTTAGCGCTTTGGTTTCCAAAACCGATTTACTGCGCTGGATGGACAGCACAATGCACTCATCGTTAAAGGCCTTCAGGTCCGAAAAATTGGCCTCGATCTTTTCCGCCGCCTGGTTGATCAGCTCCAGGCGTTTTGCGTCGCTCATCGAAAGCGAAAAACTGCTCAGCACCGAAAAGACCTGGTCGAGGTTCGAAAGGCTCTCTTTTAAGATCCCGGCATAAACCTCTTCCATGTGCAGCAGCTCACCGGCCGAGAAATGCCTGTCCTTTTTGAACAGCCCCGATGCCCATTTATATTCCTGCACGATCGCGGTCTGGGTAGAGACCAGCTCGCGGATGCGCTTATAGCCCGAGATCACCGCCTTCACCCTGGCCAGCTCCCCATAATACCCGGCATACAGACTCCGCTGCCGCTCGGTCCAGTCCGAGATTTCCCCCAGCTTTAACTTGTTCAAGGTATTCTCCAGCACCTTCTGCGCATTCTGCAGCCAGATCGTCCGGTTCTGCAGCCGCTGCACCTTCAGATCCACCGCCTTCACCACTTTTTTGATCCCGGCCCTGATCACCTCGGCAATGGCCAGCTGCGCGCTTACGTCCGTCGGCAATGCCGCCAATAGCACCGTAGCCGACAGCGGCAGCACCACCATATAAGCCCTTAACTGCTCTTTCATAAACTTCACCATTTTTCTCATTTTCCGCCCACCCTTTCATATTGCCGCTTGCCTACGCTCATCACCCCCCGCTCCAGGTCAAAAGTGATCAGCTTGCCATGGCGCACTTCGGTCATCACCCCGGTTGAGGGATCATAGACCGCCCTCCATTCCTCTTTTTCATACTTCCAGGGCGAGAATCCGCCATGCTCCATCACCAAGCGGTAGCCTGTCCTGCGGTGGAGCAAAAAAGAATTGCCCTTTTCCAGTTCCACCACCAGTGTATCGCGCGCCTCGCTCACCGCGCTTCCGGCCGCGTTCACGTACATCCCGGCCAAGGCCGGCTGCGGCCTGCCGCAACCGGTAAAGCCGCACAGCCAGAGCCCCAAAAAGCCAACCGCCAGCGCCCAAAACATCACCGGGCGCCGCTGGGCGGCCCTGCCCGGATATCCATTCCATTGTAATTCCATATCCAAAAATTAAAAGGTTAAAAAATTAATCACATCGCCCTTTGCCCGGACCTGATCTCCGAGGCGAGTACCGAAATCCCCCTGGCCACCGATCCCAGCCGCTCCGCATATTCCGCCACCAGCACCTTTTCGCGCTCCTCGGTGGTATAGGCCAGGTACTCTTCCAGCGATACCTCCGTGCGGTAGACCTTGGAATGCCCACCGAGCGAGACAAAGACCTCCTTGTATTTCAGCATAGGATCGTTCGCCCGGTTCATCGAGAGCACCAGGCTCTTCTCGTGGTCGGACAGCCCCAGCAGCTCCTGTACCAGATCGAACTTGTTCTGGTACTTGGACTGGTCGAGCAGGATCTTGCAGTCCGAGTTGTTGATGATCGCCTGCTTGACAATGGGAGAGGAGACGATGTCCTCGATCTCCTGGGTCACCACGATCGGCTCCCCAAAGAACTTTCGAAAGGTCTTATAGGCATACTGGATGTATTCCGCCATCCCGGACTTGGAAATGCTCTTCCAGACCTCCTCCAGCAGCAGCACCTTGCGGACGCCGGACAGCTTCCGGAGCTTGGAAATAAACATCTCCATAATGATCAGCGTCACCACCGGAAACAGGATCGGGTGGGACTTGATCGTATCGATCTCAAAGACAATGAAGCGCTCGGAGAGCAGGTCCAGGTTTTCCCTCGCGTTCAGCAGAAAATCGAACTCGCCGCCCCGGTAATATGGCCGGAGGACATAGAGGAAATTATCCGCGTCAAAGTCCCTGGGATTCACCTTTCCCTCCCGGAGCACCAAAAGATAGTCCGACAATAAAAACTCATAAAAGGAATCAAAGCCGGCAAAGACAGCAGGGTGCGAACCGAGATGCCCATAATACAGCGTCAGCGCATTGGATACCGCCACATATTCTGCCCGGGTATAGCCCTCGTGCTCGTTCTTCCAGAGCGCCAAAAGCAGGGTCTTGATGCTCTCCTTCTTCTCGGTATCCAGCACTTCTCCCTGCGGGAGATAAAAGGGATTGAAACAGATCGGCGAATCCGCCGAATAGGTAAAATAATAGCCGCCCACCAGCCCGCACAGCCCCTTATAGGAATGCCCGATATCCACGACCACCACATGCGCCCCCAGCTCATAATAGCTCCGCAAGAGGTGGTTGGTAAAAAAACTCTTGCCCGAACCCGAAGGCCCGATGATGAACTTGTTGCGGTTGGTCGTCCAGCCGCGCCGCATCGGCTCGTCCGAAAGGTCCACGTGCAGCGGCACCCCCGACCTGCGGTCCCCCAGGCGGATCCCAAAAGGGGACCGCGACGAGCGGTAAGCGGTCTCCAGGTTCAAAAAACAGCAGGCCTGCTCGGCAAAAGTGTCAAAGCATTCATTCATCGGAAAATCCCCCTGGTTGCCCGGAAGAGCTGCAAACCAGACCTGCGCCGCCCCGTCGGTCTCCTGCTTGCAGACCGCGTCCATCTTCGCCATGGCAGAGGACACCTGGTTGCGCAGCCCGGGTAGCGCTAATCTGTCCTCGCTCCAGCACAGCACGTTAAAATGCGCCCTAACCGGCAGCCGCTGGTGCACCGCCGCCTCGTTCAGGTAATCGTTCACGCAGTCCCTGGCCACCGCATTCTCCCTGGAATAGGCCGAGAGCGACTGCAGGCGCAGCTTCCTCGCTTCCAGCTGCTTTAACCTCAGCGCAGGATCCCCGGTAAAGATATACTGGTTATAAATGTGGCCGCAGTCCAGCCCAAAGCCAAGGGGAGAGGCAAAGCCCACCGAATACTTCGTGCGGTCGGTGGAATACTTTTCCTCATCGATGCGCGAGCCGCAGTAGGGCGGAAGCTCCGAGGCATCCGAGAGCGTATAAAGCTGGCAGTGCTTATCGCCCACGCGGATCTCTTCGCGCAGGTGCACGTCCCGCAGGATATTCCCCTCGCCCGGAGCGAGCAAAAACAGGTACCGCTCCAGTATCCCAGGCTTGTTTGCCGTTCCCGACAATTCCCCGTCACGCAGCCTCTCCAAGTAGAACAGGCCGCTGTCCACCAAAATCCGCTCAAAGGCCCCAACGGCCGAAAAGAAGGCCTTCAAAGCAAGCCCGTCCGCCTTGCCAACAGGCGCCACCCGCTTGCGCAGGATATTGCTGTAGACCGAGGAGGACAGCTTTCTCCCTACAGGCAGCAGCGTCAAAAACACAAAGGCCTCATGCCCCAGATACCCCCGTTCGTGAAAATGTTTTTCCGATGAAAAGCCCAGCACCGAATCCCGTCCGGCCGCCCCCTCAAAGTCCCCGGAGACCTTCGCCTGAAAAAAGTAGTCCGCCTTATGGAACACCACCCCAGGAGGCAGCACCCTGATCGCCCGGACAAAGGCCTGCTGCGCGGAATCAAAGCCCGATGCCGAAAGCGTCCCGATCTCCGGCAAATCCAGCGAAAAGCCCACCGTCACATCGCCCGACACCGAGAGCAGGCAGTCATCCTCCACCTTCCAGACCGGCATGATCTGATCGATATCCATCGCCCTCATCGCTCCACCTGCCTTTCCCCGTTACTGCCAGCTGCCCGGAGCCCGGTAAAAGTCCTTCTGGAAGAAAAGCGCAGGTAATCCGGAATACTTCTACGCGCAAAAAACTTGCCCAGCCCGTGCTCCCCGAAACGCCTGGAGAGCCGCCCCAGACCAAAAACCAGCCCGCTGCCCAACAGCAGCACCCCAGACAGCAGCACATAAAGCGGGACCCCCGAAATGTAGCCCACCGTAAAAAGCAGCAGCAGCCCCACCAGCCCCCCGGCCAGAAAGCCGATGTAGCGCCCTTTTAAACCCTTGAAACAGACCGGTCTCCCGATCCCCTTGTTCACCTGATAAACCAAAGCCATAAGCCCCTCCCAAATCCTCCCTGGAACGGGAGGACTCATTTAAAAAAAAGTTAAACCCCAACTTAAATCCCAAAAAACGACTGCAGCACCGTCGCCACCACCACCAGAAAAATACAGCTCCCGAACCAGGCCGCCGCCACCTTGGAGGTATCCGGTTCCCCCGCATTCCACTTCTGGAACACCTTCACCGCGCCGATCACCCCCAGCACCGCACCGATCGCATACATCAGATTGCAGCCCGCATCAAAATAACTCTTCACCTTGCTGGTCGCCTCATTGATCCCGGCCACCCCGTCCTGACCATAGGCCAGCGAACAGACCAGCACATGGAACAGCGCCAGCCCCAAAGCCGCCAGCCTCGGCTCCAGGCCAAAACCTCCCCAAAAACGCCCAGACACACGTCCCAAAACACGCCCAACATAACGCCCATAAAAAAACAAACCCCCATTCATGCTCTTCATAAAAAAAACGCTTTAAATCCATCCAAAAAAAAACTCAAAAAACAACCAACAAACCACGCCCAAAACCCTAGTCCCAGAGCGACTCCAGCTCCGCCACCGACAAAAAGAAGGGCACCTGCGCCCGGATAAAATGCTCGAGCGAGGCCCTGAGCGGATGCCCGGCCAGCCTGGGATACTTTTCCTTCACCAGCGCGAACATCGAAAAGAAATCCTCCTTCGTCCCGTCCCGGTCCGCCAGCACCTGGCAGATCTCCCTGATCTCCACCTGCACATCCGCCAGCAGCCCCAGCTGGTCCCCATCCACCCGGTCCGAAAACCCGAATTCGTCCGCCGACACCACCGATACCCCCACGTCCTCCTTCGCCCTGCCCATCACATCCGAAAACCCGTCCAGCACAAAATCCCCGTCCGGACCGTCCGGCACAGCAGGCCCCGCCCGGCGCTTCCCCGGCCTACCTTCCGCACGCCTCAGCGCAAACAGATGCCGCACATACAGCAGCAGCAGGGCACAGACCCCGGTCAGCCCCATCAGCCCATAAGGGCCGCACAAAAAATCAAAATGGTCCATAAAAAAAAGAATTGCTTTATTCCCGACGCCACACGCGGCGGGACAACAGCACAAAAGTCCGGCGCCGCAAAAAGCCCACATCACTACTAGAGCAAAATAGGGCAGGGGCAGCCCGGCCCCAAGGCCCCACCGGGCCATCCAGGGCCATTCAGCCCCCTCACAGCCCGATCGCCCGCTTCTTATCCGGCTTCCCGCCCGGCCGGTACACATCGTCCTCATCCATATACGCCACCAGGCGCTCCCGGCACAGCTCCATAAAATGCGTCCTGCTCAGCCGCTTCCTGCGCCTGATCTCCCGGAACCGGTTCGCCGGAATCCCGATCTCCAGCCCAAAACAGCCCTCCAGCCAGCGGAAAATCTCCAGCAGGCCCGCCTTCCCGCCATTCAGCTGCCCGCTCAGCCACAGCCCATAACCCAGCTCCACCAGATTGATCACCTCGCCCGTCCACTCCAGCCGCCTCTCCGCAACGCCAGCATCCGCGGCAGCACCACCAACACCCATACCCGCACCGCCGCCCAGCAAAGCCAGCTCCCCCAAAATCTCCTCCCGTAGCCTCCCCAGCGCCAAAAACTTCGCGAACAGATAATCCCCCGCCGTCGAAAACACCGGATCCCCGTCCAGACCGCCCCCCAGCATCGGCAGCCCCAGACCCTTCCCCCGCACAAAATACACCCCGTCCAGCTCCGAGCCCCCACACTTAAAATACACATACAAAAACCGGTAACACTCAAAAAACCGGTTCACCGCTTCAAGCTCCCCCTCCAGATACCCCTTGAGCATCCCGACCGTCCCCACCGGACGCTGCACCCACAACTGATACCGCTCAAAACGCAGCATCCGCTCCGCATAAAACCGCGGCTTCACCGACTTGAAAAAACAAACCTCCTCCGCCTCGGACACCGGCGGCATCCCATCAAACAAAGCCCTCAGCTCCCCCAGATACCCCTGGCACACCGCCATCACCTCACCAAAAGACTCCAGCACATCCGAATGCGCCGCATCCACCCCGGCCAGCGCCGAAGAAAAGCCCAAAAAAAGATCCTCATACTGTTTCTGCATAGGTCACAAAAAATTAGGTTAGAAAAATCCTGCCATGCGGCCAAACAAAACCGCCCGGCACAGGTCGCGTAAACAATCACCCCATAGGCATAAAAAAAAAACAACAGAAAACAAAACAGCCCCAAAAGAAACCAAGGCAAAGGTGAGACAAGCCCCCGAAAAAAGACTACACAAAAAGAACCATTTGACTACATAAAAAGAACCATTTTAATGGTTTTTTTAAAGAAAATCGGAACCCGTTTGGTGAAAATCGAGATAAAGTAAAATTCGGAGGAATTAAAATTCCCACAAATGAGAATTGTATAGCTGAAAAATTAAGGTAGCGTTTTTACTAAAACCAAAGGGACGAGAAGATAATGATTTATTCACTTAGAAGGAGGGGAGAACCTACTTTGATTCCTTGCGGCCGAATGTTTCAGCGATTAGGTCTTCGGGAAGAATCTGCAATGCAGAGCAGATTTTCATCAAGGTCGAAACACGCGGATCAACCCGGCCTTTCTCAATATTGATCAACTGATGGTGTTCAATATCAGCAAGCATGGCAAAGGGCCGTACCTTATGCCCTTGAGCTATCCGTTTTCTTCGAATACAGGCCCCAAGCTCAATTTTATAGTTGTCCTTTTCATTCACTTGCACAGCGAAAGTTCATCATAGCAAGAAATTATTATGGTACAGTATTTGGTACTTAACAAAAAATAATTATCTTTGTGTTATAAAATAGATAATTACATTTGCGAAGCTTTAAAGATATTTTGGGCATTCGCACTTAAGAGTCTCGTAACTGAAACCTAGGAAATTTCAATTGGACCACGAGAGGAATAAGGACAAGTGCTCACGCATTAAGGCGTGGGCCTGCCCGTTCCGTGATCCAAGGGTCTCCTAGGACCTCAGTTAGCGGTAGGTAGGTTCCACGCCTTGTTGCATAACCCACCCCATGACTCCATATTAACCAAATATATGGAAACCCAACTGCAAAGATTTACAGTAGCTGTCTGATAAGATTTACGCGTTTATTCAATAACCAAAGCCCATTTCGCTTACTCAATACTAAGTATTCACAGGGCTGATAATTTCGTACTTAATCCGACAGGCTGTCCAAAAGCCTTTAAACCAGGACCGTTTCCCAGACCGTTGATTTCAGTCAAACCAAATCAGCCAATTAATTCACACCCAGAGTGAATTAAATCGGCTATCGCATTAGTTTTGAAACAACTAACTAATTAATTAAATTTAAACAAGAATCAAACAAACCCCAAGTTTATGAAGTTCCAGGGAAAAGACCTACCTCACGAAAAGGACATCTTCCAAAAGTTCACCCAAGGGGACAGGAGCGCCTTCAAAAGCCTCTACGACCACTACAACAGACCGCTTGCCCAGCTCATCGGACGGCTGGTCAAAATGCCGGACCTCAGCGAAGAAATTATCCAGGAAGTCTGGGTACACCTCTGGAACATCCGCGAAAAACTCAGCACCGTGGAAGTCCCCTCCAGCTACCTGCGCAAAACCGCCATCAACAAAGCCTTCCACTACCTCAGAAACATCACCAAGGACCATCAAATGATGCAAAGGGTAAAAAGCTACTCCACCGAATACCACGACGAACTCCAGGAAATGGTCGACTACAAGGACAGCGAAAACCTCATCAAACAGGCCGTGGACGAACTCCCCCCACAGCGAAAAAAAATCTGGGAGCTCAGCCGCACGCACCACCTCAGCCACGAAGAGATCGCCAGCCAGCTAGGCCTCACCAAAAGCACCGTCAACAACCAGATCGTCGCCGCCAGCAGCCACATCCGCAATTACCTGGAAAGCCACGGCAGCCTGCTCGCCCTGGCCGCCCTATTCTATTTTTTCAACGATTGAAACAGACTCGACCAAATACTTATACGCAAATCTCCCAGTTCCTCATAGCCAAGCAACACCCTTACCTGCCGCACCAACACAGCATCAGCCGATCCCGGAATCACCTTCCAAAAAATAACCAAACTACTCTAGATCAAGCCGGAACAAATTTTTATTTATCTGATAATCAGTCGAATGAAAAATAATTTCGAAACCGAGTAGTTATTGCCCCAGGCCAGAATACTCTTATTATCAAACATCCTCTAATATTAACATACCCTCAAAAGAACAAACCACATGAAAAAAGACATCCACTATCTGCGGGAACTCATCCACACCCACCTCCAGAGCAAAACCTTTGGCGATGCAGGCACAGAACTGTTCTCCCTTCTTCAAAACAAAACCTATGAACAGCATATCCTGAACATATTAGAAGAAGAATACGATAAAAGCCCGGATGGGGGAGCGTACGATCCCGACCGCTGGGAAGAAGTCTTTAAAAAAATAGAAAGCCGGATCGAAGATCCACAGGCCAATAAACCAAAAACCATCAGATTCAGGTTCAGAATCACCCTCGCCATCGCAGCGCTGCTCATGGCCATTTCCGTGATCAGCATCATCCTGTACAACCTGGGAAAACCACAGGACCTTACCACCGAAATCAAAGCGGCCAACATCAAGCCCGGAAAAAACGCCGCCACACTCACCCTGGCCAGCGGCAAAAAAATATACCTCGACGAGCACGGCATCGGCGAACTCGCCCAGGAACCCGGCGTGCGCATCACCAAAAACCAGAATGGCGAGCTCATCTACACCGTAATCAACACAAATGCATCCGACAACACCAAATACAACACCCTGTCCACTGCAAACGGAGAAACCGCAAAAGTCATCCTCCCAGATGGAACCAAAGTCTGGCTCAACGCCGCATCAAGCATCACTTACCCTTCCTCATTTGCTGCAGCACCGAGACGCGAGGTAAGCCTGATCGGCGAAGCCTACTTTGAAGCCAAGCACGACAAGCAGCACCCCTTCAGCGTAAAATCATCCAACCAGAACGTAGAAGTGCTCGGCACCAGTTTCAATATCAACGGATACGCCGATCAGCCCGCCACACTCACTACGTTGCTGACCGGAAAAGTCAAAATCGAACGGAACGGCACACTAAAATACCTCAACCCCGGTCAGCAGGCACAAAACACCCTGCAAAGCCTAAAAATCATCGACGATGTCGATGTATCCGACGTCACCGCCTGGAAAGACGGCTACTTCGTCTTCTCCGATAAACTGGAAAACATCATGGCAGACATCGCCAAATGGTACGACGTCAAGGTCATCTACGAAAATTCGCCAGACCTCTCAGTCGAGTTACAGGGCAGAATTTCCAGACAAAAGGAACTTCGAGAAGTACTGGGACTCCTGGAAAAATATTCCGGAGGCGTAAAATTTCAGGTTAAGGACAAAACCATCATCGTTAAGCACTAACCAATAAAAAAAAGATTAGAATCAAATACATTACTCATCTCAACCCTATCTAGAAAACAACCATATTTCCAACCAAACCACAAAACCAGACAAAACATGAAAAGAAATTTACACAACAAACGACGGCAGTAAGCTGGAATTCAGGTCACCCTGAAAAAGAAAAAACCAGAAGTGAAGCACTACTGGTTTTCAATGGCTAAAAATTAATTTACTGAAAGCCGTGTTCTTCACCTTCGAAAATTGGGAACACCGCAACAACCATCAAGACAAATGTATAAAAAATATACCAAACTACTCGGCGTACCCGAAAGCTACGTCCGTAAACTATTATTGATCATGCGGCTAACCACCATCATCATCATCGCATCCCTGTTGCAGGTCAGCGCCAGCACCTTTTCGCAGACCGTCACCCTAAAAGCGAAAAACGCACCCCTGAGCCAGATTATCAAAGAAATCTGCGCGCAGACCGACTACGAATTCCTGTACAACAAGGAAATTCTCAAAAACTCTAAACCAGTATCCATTGATGTAAATAACCTGCCCATCAACGACGTACTCAAAAAGTGCTTCGAAGACCAGTCCATAAATTACACGGTTGAAAATAGAGTCGTGCTGTTAGAAAAAATGAGAGAAACGACCCTTTTGAATAAAATCTCAGCATACCTATCAAACATTGATGTTCACGGAACCGTAGTGGATGATAAAGGACAGCCTGTGGCTGGGGCAAATGTGAGGGTAAAGCGCGGCAAAGGGGTCGTAATAAGCGATGAACGTGGGGAATTTGTAATTAGAGGGGTAGAGGAAGGTACGAGGATTGTGATAACTTATATCGGTTTTAACGCCAAAGAAGTTCAGGCTGCCAAAGAGATGGGGTCGATCAAAATGGAACTGGCAACTTCAAAATTGGATGAAGTGGTAGTGCAGGCTTATGGGAAGACTTCGCAGAGGCTGAGTACAGGAAATATTAGTAGCATAACGTCAGCGCAGATTGAGAACAAGCCAGTGACCAATGCGTTGTTGGCTCTGCAGGGAGAGGTGCCGGGGATAATAGTAAGTCAGACCACAGGTAATGCCAATTCAGGTATAAAAATACAATTGCAGGGGCTTAATAGTATGACCCAAGGCAATGATCCTTTTTACATTATCGATGGAATTCCTTTTATATCTCAGCTACCTGCTAATCTAAATAGTGTTGCCGGCTTATCAACACCTTCTAAATTTATTGCTTCGACACTCAGTGCAGCCAGTAGCAACCCTTTAAGTTTCATTAATCCTTACGATATCGAAAGTATTAGCATTCTCAAAGGGGCCGACGCAACATCAATCTACGGAGCAAGAGCGGCGAATGGAGCGATTCTTATCACAACCAAAAAAGGGAGACCTGGTGAGACAAAAATTACTGTTGATCTCCAACAAGGGATATCAAAATATAAAAAAATAGATTTACTTGATCGGGAGAGTTACCTCAAAATGCGAAGGGACGCTTATTATGGTACAGATGGACTTACCGATTCTTCACCTGAATTCTCCTCGCAATATGATTTAAACGGCGTTTGGGATATCAATAGGAATACCGATTGGCAAAAAGAAGTGTTAGGAAAGTCCGCACATTATAGTAATAGCAATCTTTCTATATCCGGCGGTAACCTTAGTGATCAATATTTGCTTTCAGCTAACTATCATAGAGAAAATTCAATTATTAATAAGCCTGAGTTAAATGATCAGAAAGCGTCTTTTCATGTGAATCTGAACCATAATAGTGATGATCAGCGGTTTAAATTAACGTTTACTGCTAATTATCAGTATGATTATAATAAATTACCTGCCAGTGATGCTGTAAGTTCAATATACCTTGCACCGGTAGCTCCGAGAATCCTCAATGACGATGGAACAATAAATTGGCAACAGGATAAAGACGGAAATTCTACCTGGAGCAATATTTTTACCACACTTTATGGTACAAAGGTTTACAGTAAAACCGAAAATTTAATTAGTAATCTCTCTCTAAGCTATGCTTTGTCATCGACAGTATCTTTACGATCAACTTTTGGTTACTCTTCTTTAAAACAGAATGAATTCAGTGGCGTATACACAACATTATATGCCCCCGAATATAGAGCAGATGTAAAAGCCTCCAATACATTCAATAATTCAAACACTGCGCTTTGGAGCGCTGAACCTCAGCTAAATTATAAAAGGAAACTATTTGTCGGGACGATCGATGTAGTTCTTGGAGCTTCGCTCCAGGTGAGTCACCTTGACCAAATGATGATCAACGGAAATAATTATAGCAATGACATTTTATTGGAAGATATCCAATCGGCTGGCAGTGTGAGTGGACAAACTATTAAAATACCATATAAGTTCGCTTCGCTATTTGGAAGGTTAAATTATAATATAAATGACACTTACATATTAAATTTATCTCTTCGTAGGGATGGTAGTTCAAAGTTTGGTTCGAATAATTTGATGCATAATTTTTGGAGCTCTGGTATAAGTTGGATTTTCACAAACGAGAATTTTATCAAAAATAATATTGCGTGGCTAAGTTTCGGGAAAATACGGTCAAGTTATGGAACTACAGGAAGTGATGCAATACCAGCGTATAGCTATTTAAACCTATATGGTCCTGGATTTTTAGGCACTCCGGTTCCCTATCAAAACACGATTGCCCTTGAACTAGGCGGGCTGCCAAATCCTAATTTAAAATGGGAGGAAACAAAAAAAATTGAATTCGGAATTGATTTAGGTTTCTTAAATGACCGGATTTTATTTAGTAGTAATTATTTTCGAAATCGCTCGTCGAATCAGTTGTTGGATTATGCATTACCAGACATTACAGGAGCATCATCTTATAAGACAAATTTTAATGCTTTGGTCCAAAATTCTGGTCTCGAATTTACATTAAATACGACGAATATACGGAAAAGTAATTTTGACTGGAAGACAAGCTTTAACTTAACTTCAGTCAAGAATGTTTTGGTCGATTTCCCGGGACTTAATACATCTAGCTATGCCAACAGCTTCATTGTTGGAAAATCAATTGCACTAATGAAACTCTATCAATATGCAGGAGTCAATCCCAATAGCGGGTTATATCAGTTTGTAGCTTCTGATGGGAATCTAACATCTGCTCCAAATTCAACAAGAGATCGTTTAGCGATAGCAGACAACATCATTAAATATTCCGGAGGCATAACAAATTCTTTTAGGTTTGGAAGATTTGATTGCAGCATATTATTTCAATTTGTGAAAAAAGAAGCCCAGAATATGTACGCGGGACTACTCCCCGGATACTTTAGCGGAGTGGATGGTTTTGGAAATCAACCTGCATACATTAATAATTATTGGACTAAGCCAGGCGATCAGGCCTTGTTTCAGAAAGTCAGCGCAACTTTAGCTGATGGTAGAATTTATACTGCTTATTCGGCAGTTCAACAAAGTACATTTACTTTCGGTGATGCGTCATTTATCAGATTTAAAAATATTTCCTTTTCCTACTTACTCAATCCGAAAGTAATCAATGGTTTTGGAATCAAATATTGTAAATTATTTATAAATGCACAGAATCTTTTAACAGTTACAAATTTCAAAGGACCAGATCCCGAAGTTGGAAGTGCAAATGCATTAGGCTTACCCCCACTTAAAACATATGTATTTGGTATTCAGGCTCAATTCTAAATATTAAAATTATGAACATAAAAAAAATGAAAATACATGATCAGTTACTCAAAGGAAAGATCTTCCTGATTGTGATTTTAATGAGTACCAGTTGCAAGAAAATTCTGGAAGTAACTCCACCAGCAACTTCCATAAACTCTGAGAATGTATATCTCTCAGACAAAACAGCGATTCAAGTTGTTACAGGTTTTTTTACAAAGTTGAGCCTTGACAACGCGTCCAGGGATCTCGTTTTCCCGGGAAGTATATTTGTTGCTACTGGACTTTCCTCCGATGAACTTCTTCTTTACGACAAAAGAGACCTTGTGCGCAATAGATATTATTCTAATTCACTTTCAGAAAACGATGGAACGGCATGGAGGCAATACTATAATGCAATTTTTCGTACAAATGCTGCTATTGAGGGGTTGGAAAAAAGTCAGGTTTTGACATCGGCCGTTAAACGACAGTTGTTGGGTGAATCGAAGTTTATCCGAGCATTTTGCTATTTTTATTTGGTAAATCTTTATGGAGATGTACCCTTAACGTTAGGAACTGATCCTGAAATCAACAGATTACTTTTCCGTAGTCCAAAAGATCAAGTTTATTTTCAAATTATTTCTGACTTAAAAGAAGCAGAAAATTTATTGAGTGAGCATCATTTGAATGAAACTCTTTTGAATACTACTTCTGAACGTGTTAGGCCTACAAAATGGTCTGCAAAGGCCTTGCTAGCCAGAACATATCTTTATATAAAAGATTTTGATAATGCAGAATCTAAATCTTCGGAAATTATTGCAAATACTGAACTATTCAATTTACTTCCCGTTGATCAGGTTTTCCTAAAAAATAGTCGGGAAACGATTTGGTCTTTACAGCCTGTACGAGCAGACAATAATTTAGGATATAATACGGGAGAGGGAGGACTATTTGTATTACCTCCATCGGGACCAAATTTATCGGATACGCAGTCTTATCCGCTCTATTTGAGCAATAATATATTAGCGAACTTTGAAGCTGGAGATGCGCGCGCAACGAACTGGGTTAACTCAGTAGCTGTTGGTTCAAATATCTATCCTTATGCTTTCAAATATAAAGCGGGTCGAACGCAATCGACAGTCACTGAATATTCAATAGTTTTTCGATTGAGCGAGCAATATTTAATACGGGCCGAAGCACGGGTCAGACAAGGAGGAGCAAAAATTGCTGAAGGTATTGCTGACTTGAATTATTTGAGAAGCTTTAGGAGAGGTGCAGTTTCTTCTACTATACCTAACCCTTTACCTCTTATTCCTTCAGGGATTTCACTAAACGATGCATATGTTGCAGTCGAGCATGAAAGACAAGCTGAGCTATTCACAGAATGGGGACATAGGTGGTTTGATTTGAAAAGAACACCAGGGTTTCTAAATGCGGGTTCTACGAGAGCTGACGAGATTATGCAATTGGTAACAGCGAATAAGGGAGGAACTTGGAGTGCTAATTGGGAGTTATACCCTATACCTCAAAGTGAACGGCTAAAGGCTCCAAATTTAACAAATGCACAAAACCCAGGCTATTAGGCGATAGGAACAAACGGAGAATTCTTACGGACTTTTTGTTTGATATTTTGCAAAAGATGCTAGGTAAGCTGCAAGAAGATGAATGTAAATGAACCATCGATGAGGTGTCGAATCAGATGATGTCAAAACCGAGGTACAATACCATCGAAGTACAAGTAAAGCAGTTACCTGGCAATTGGTTTTGAGGCATCTGCTCGTTAGAAGGTTCGAGCTTAGCACAAGTTTTTGAACGGAATATGTGAAGCTGTCGCCATGTTAATGGAAGACCTCAGGTTGAAAACTCTCTAGGACGAAAAGCACCGATAAATGACGTGGTTTTTAACACCTTTTTAAGTGCTAAAATTAGTGTAAGGAAAATGGAGCCGTTGAGTGTGAATGCATTATCTTTTAAAGGGGGGTGAAATTGATTCGTAGGTATTAACAAAAGATGAAAGCAAAATGCTGCTCTCTAGGCCGTCAATCGAGTAATACATAACAAGAGTCCATGTTGTGGTAGACCAAAATTATACTTCCAAGAGTGACATGGTGTGAAATTTCCAATGGGTGCTCAACAAGGTTTAGAAAGTTATCTATCCGTCTCAAATATCTGGAATGAATGATTACAAATTTGAATTAGGTCAATGGATGACTGTAATTACTCTGTGCTAGTGAAGACTGGAGTTCTAGGAGCCTTGGGAAAAATGATAAAGAAAAATACCAAAAATTTTCCAGTTTGCTGGTGTTTCTGTCCAAAAAATTCAAAACTATGCGGATATGCGTCCGGTTAAAAACCAAAAAATATGAAAAATCTATTTTTCGCGACTTTTTTGTTGTCGCTGAATATAATGAGCCCTTTTACATACGCACAAACATTACTAAAGGTGGATACCACCGCCGTGAAGGATTGGCCTTATGTGAAGGATGGTGCTGTCATTAGTAATAATGGCAAATATTGCGGATACTTTTTAGAACCAAATGCACTAAAGGAATCAAAACCGTTTAAACTGATTCTTAAATCTTTGGATAACGAATGGAAATTTTCTTGTAATCTACGTAATGAAAATTCTTTTCAGTTCTCTGAGGATTCAAAGTACGCCTATTTTTTAAAAGACAATGCTTTGAATGTAATTAGAACCGGGAAGGGAATAATTAGTGAAACTAAAGAAGTCATAAATTTCAGATTACTGAAGTCTAAAGTCACCGAATACATTCTGTATGAAGATAAGAATCACAACGTAGTTTTGGAGGATCAAAATCTAATTAAATTGAAAAAATTTAATGATGTTAAAGAATATAGATTTAATGCAAAATCGGGAATTCTTTATTTGGTTCTGCAAACAACAGGCATGGTAGAGTTGATAAGTTTTGATATAAACTTAAAAAAGGAGCGAGTGATTTTTCATAATTCTACGCTAATACACGGTTTGGTTTTAGATGACCTGATTACTAATCGTTTGGCTTTTTCAGATAGTTTTGGTAAATGCTATTTATACGCTGACAAATTTGGTGCAAAAGATATATTTTTTGGAAAGAATAATTCTATTTTAAAAGGATTAACGTTTATTGAAGCAAAAAAATTTCAATCCAATGGAAAATTATTGCTCCTTGAGTTTGCCGAACCCGAGCTTAAGCAGCACAATTCTTCAGTGAATCCAGTAAAAATATTCAATTATCAAAATCCTGAAACCTACGGTGTAGTTGAAGAGGCTAGTCGAGAAAGAAAAAAAATTCTTTTTGCCTATAGTTTAATTAATGACAAGCTGATAAGATTGGAACAACCAAATGAAAAACTCAAAAGTATATCGGAACAGGGGAATTATGCTTTGATTTTGAAAAGAATTGAAAGTTTAAATGATTACTATTGGAACAAGAAAGCCACTAATTTAGGATACGTCCTCAACTTGAATTCTCTAGAAAAAATTCCTTTTTCATCAAATTATCCTCATTTCAATGAAATGACCCAAAATGGTAAACACGTTGTGACACAAAATGACTCAGGCGGAGACATTTATTCTCTTGATACATCAACGGGTTTGACGACAAATCTAACTGGGGCTTTGCCAATACCTTTAGAGGATCACGAGGGTGGAGACCCAGAAGATAAAAACAGCAGAAGTTTGGATTTTTTTCGCTTTTCCGATGATATGAAGTCTGTGATTGTTTACGACAGGTATGATATTTGGCAAATCAATCTCTCAGGAATTGGTAAGCCAATCAACCTGACTGGAGGTGTTGGACGTAAAGAAAATATTGTTTTTAGGTTTATTTCTGGAGACTACGGTGCAAAGTCAAACTACAAGAAAAACATGCAAGTTATTATTACTGCCTTTGATGAGGAAACCAAAGAAAATGGTTTTTTTAATTTGAAATTAGGAGATTCCGGGAGTTTGAAAAAGCTTGTTATGGGACCATATCTTTATCAAGCTCCAGTTAGCAACGATGTTCCTAACTGGCAAGAGCCTATTAAAGCCAAAAATGCTAATGTTTGGTTAATTCCTCGTCAAAGTGCACAAGAATCGCGTAATCTTTTCATTACGTCGGACTTTAAAAAGTTTAAGCTTTTGAGTGATGTCTATCCTGAGAAGAAATATGAATGGTTTACTACGGAACTTATCAACTTCACAACCAAGGATGGAGTTAAATTAAAAGCTATTTTGTATAAGCCTAATAACTTCGATCCTAATATAAAATATCCTGTTCTTTTTAATTATTATCAAGGACGGCAAGCCGATAAACTTAATTCGTATGTCTTTCCAAGGCTTACAGAACAATATTACTTCAATTTTCCAATAATGCTAGCGAGAGGTTATTTGGTCTGTTTGACAGAGACTTATCAAAAAACTGGGGAAACAGCGCACTGTCTGGTAGATGCTATCGAGGGAGCGGCGGATGAAATCTCAAAGCGGCCTTATGTTGATAATAAAAATTTTGGAGCGTCGGGTGGAAGTTTTGGTGGGTATGGAACGAACTGTCTTGCCGCTTTAAGTAAAAAATTTGCGGCCCTGGTTTCTATATCTGGTATTTCGGATTTGGTTAATCAATACGGTAATTATCCAGGAATATCTCCCGAAATAGTTGAAAACCGTCAATTGGGCATGGGGGTGAGTTTAGGAACCGATCCAGAACGTTATCTAAAGAATTCTCCAATAACTTTCACAAAGCAGGTGACTACTCCAGTATTGATTGTCAACACCTTAAAAGATTGGAATGTCAATGTCCAGCAGGGAATTGAATGGTTTAATTCACTTCGTAGAGAGGGAAAAATCGCCTGGATGTTACAGTATCAAGAGAATGGTCACGGGATTTATAGACCTGAAAATCAAAAGGACCTCTATTTGAGAATGAACCAGTTTTTCGATCATTATCTAAAGGGGGCACCAGCTCCGGTGTGGATGACCAAGGTCCAGTCCGCAAACGATCGGGGGGTAAAAGATGGGTTTGAGTATGATACTGAAATCAAAACACCCCAGCCAAGCCAGCTTTTAAAAGTTGGAAATTAATTCACTTTATATTTAATTTATTATGAAAAATATCATTTTAATCAGCTTTTTTGTTCTTGTAATTGCAGCTAACGTTTCCGCTCAAGGAATCCATTTTGAAGATAAACTTAGCTGGCAGGAAATTAAGGAAAAAGCAAAGGCGGAACACAAAAACATTTTCATTGATTTTTATGCAACCTGGTGTGGCCCGTGCAAGCTCATGGATAGTCAGGTTTATATTCAAAAAGAAGTAGCGGAGGTAATAAATAGAGACTTCATTTCGATAAGAGTACAAACTGATAAAACTCCTGGGGATAGTCCTTATATTCAATCTTGGTATAAAGATGGCGAAAGGTTGACCGCTCAGTATAATATCTCTGCGCTACCGACATTGATTTTTATCACTTCAACTTTTCCTGAAACCGTAATAAACAGTTCAATCGGCTATAAATCTAAAGCCCAGTTAATAAAGCTGGCAGAAGATGCGATGAACCCATCTGCTCATTATGGGAAACTAAAAGGGGATTATGCGTCAGGAAAGCTGGAACTCAGCCTTTATCCTCTACTTTCTTTAAAAGCAAATGCAGCCGGGGAAAATGCACTTGGTCTAAAAGTGTTACAAGAATATAAGAAGAGGTATTATGATAGAATGAGTCTTGATGAAGTGCTCAAGCCTGTCAATCTTCGTTTTTTGCTTGACCATCGAAAACTGTTATCCTCAAAAGACAGGATTTTTAAATATGCTTTTAGAGATCTGGATAATATTGATCCGTCCTTGAAAAATTTGGCAGAGAATGTTATAATTGATGTTATTGAGCGTGAAGAAATTAGTCAAAAGCTTTGGAAAGGTGATACCCCAATTACTATGAAACCAAAATGGGATGAAATAGCTGATGCTTTAAGGGATAAATATGGCCCAAAGTATATTGGGTTGCTCTCAATAGCCCAAAAACTTCGTTTTTATGATAGCACTGAACAATGGATGGAATATGTTGCGCTAACGAATGAAGACCTTATTAAAAGTCCAATTAGATCGGGAGATCACGTACGTTCATGGCAAATAAACGATAGAGCATGGTCCATGTTTAGACGTTGTTCAAAAAAAGAATTATTACAAGATGCGATCAGGTGGAGTAGCTTGACCATAGATGCCATGGGGAGTGATTACAAGAGAATCCATGAATTTTATGATACAAAAGCAAATCTGCTTCATAAAATCGGAAGGACTGAAGAAGCAATTGGTTTAGAGAAGAGAGCTATCATCTTGCTTGATAAGTACCAAAACGGTATTGCGGATTATCGGCCTGCATTAGAGAAAATGGAAAAAGGGGTACCAACCTGGTAGGAAGAAATCATATTTACTGAACCATGAATTAGCGCCTGTCCGGCGCTAATTTTGCTCTAAATCTTAAACGGTAGACTCACCAAAGACAACTGATTTGCTTTACCCAATCACTTTTTAACTTATTCTAAAACATTTCTTTAGACCATTCATTGCTCCGCATGCGAATATCCAATGGTCAGGGGCAATAGGCTAGGGGAAATGACAGAAAGCACGGCCTAATTGAAAGGCCAATAGGATAGGCCAGCAAAGTACCTATATATATAAAACTATCCAACACCGTCAATATCTCCATAACCAATAAAGCGACCATGCCACATCAGACATCACCATAAATTAAACGAGACTATAACCCGTCAAATCAAACCATCGTACTTCATATAAAGCCATAAGCATCTATCGAAATTTGATCATCTCCCAACTGCCCCTTAAAAAACAGGGTACCAAGGTAGCCCCAATAAAATCACAAAAGCAAATATTCTCACCATGATACCCAACCTCCAAAATATCCTTAACGATAACATCCAATCGACAAAATATTAAGACACGATCTAAACCAGTCATTTCGCACACCTTATCCTAACCCTTACACACCATGATAAAGAACTTTACTTCTTTCAGCAGCTTAGGCATCTTCAATCTATACCTCAGCATCATCATCATAATCTTCACACTGCCGATCTCCCATGCCAAGGCCCAAACGATAAACCATAATACAAAACAGCCCCAGACCCCTAATGAAACCTTAATCCAAGCCGCCAACAACAATAACCATCAACCTGATCAAAACACCCCAACCCAATCCTTTCCTCAGACCCGCCACCTCATCCTCATCTCCATCGACGCCCTCACCCCGGACACCTACCTCAACCCCAAAAACCCCACACCCAACCTCCAGACCCTCAAAAAACAAGGCACCCACACTCGCCACATGACCAGCACCTTCCCCGCCTACACCTACCCAGCCCACGCCGCCATGCTCACCGGACAAACCCCCTCCAACACCAATATCACCTACAACGCCCCCAGAAACAGCAAAGGCGAATGGAACTGGCACACCACCGCAATCCAGGCCCCAACCCTCTGGACCGCCCTCAAAAGCGCCCACCTCAGCACCGCCGCCATCCAATGGCCCATCAGCGTCAGCCCAGAGATCACCTACAACATCCCCGAAATCTGGGACCCCAACACCCCACAGGACCGCATCACCCAGACCCGCAGATACTCCAGCCCCGGACTCCTCGAAAAAATCGAAAAAAACGCCACCGGAACACTCACACCTGAAAACATGGACGAAGAACACTTCAGCATGGACCAAAACACCGCACGCGCCGCCGCCTACATCTTCAGCACCTACAAACCCAGCTTCCTCGCCCTCCACTTCGCCTCCCTCGACGGCACCGGGCACCACTACGGCAGGGGAGCGGACAGCACCCGGCTCGCCCTGGCCAGCATCGACGCCGGCATCGGCCACCTGCTCGAAGCCGTCCAGCGCAGCGGCCTAAAAGACAGCACCACCATCCTCATCACCGGGGACCACGGCATGGTCACCATGAAATACGCCCTCAGGCCCAACATCTGGATCAAAGGCCTGGGCGCCAGGTTCCACACCGCAGGCGGCAGCTGCTTTCTATACCCCGACGATCCAAAGGACACCCTGGCCGCGCAGCGCATCACCCGGCGCCTGAAAAACCTGCCGGGGAAATACCGCAGGCTGTTCAGGATCTACGACAAAGAGAGACTTATCCGGATGGGCGCGGACCGCGAGGCGGTACTGGCCCTGGTGGCCAGAGACGGCTATGTCTTCAGCGGATATGAAACAGGCGAGGAGATGGTCAGCGTCCATGGCGGGCACCATGGCTATGATCCCAGCAACCCAAAAATGTATACCGGGTTTATCGCCGCGGGGGCGGGGATCAGAAAAGGAGGGGAGATCAAGAGCTTAAAGATCACCGATATCGCCGGAATCGTCGCGCACCTGCTGAACGTGGATTTTCCAACTCCCGCAGGTAAAATACCTGCCGGGCTGCTATCTTCTCCGGAACACAAATAAGCTTGCTTCAAAGCACTTCGCCAAAAACCTGTGCTTATGTATTTTTTGATAATTCTTTTCCTACATTCGCTTTTTCTTCGCTCGAATCATTTAACTTGAAAACTCGTAATAGAATGGGCGCTGATCAATCTAATCTGGATACCAATGATCTACGTTGACAAGAATATCGACCATCAGCCCGGAATATTCCGATCCGCTGAAATGGCAGCTGCTCGTGAAAAAATAGCTGAATTTTATCAGTCAGGGGACAGTAGCACGCAGAAACGTTTTGACGATTACGTCCTGACTAAATATCGGAAAGAATTTTTGGAAGTGCTACGGCGCGAATTTCACGGGAAATGTGCCTACTGCGAATCACATATCGATCTGATTGGCGCATCCTCCGAGATCGATCATTTCCGTCCGAAAAATACCGCCAGGGGGTTAAATGAAGAGGTCTCAAGAGAACATTATTGGTGGTTGGTGTACGAATGGAGAAATATATATTATACCTGCACCCGTTGCAACTCCTATAAATCGTCCTGGTTTCCGGTAGAAGGGGACCGGGCAGCTGTAGGAACCGCATATGAGTCATTATATAGCGAAAATAGGTTGCTTGTTGATCCCTGCCAGGATGATCCGGCAGAACATCTTGGGTATCTGCCAAATGGAAGGCTTATACCTTCCACGCCGCGTGGTTTTTCCACCATCGAGATTTTAAAGTTGAACAGGGATGAACTGGTCCGTGCCAGAAAGAGAGCCGTGGATAGTCTTAAGGGAAGTATGGAAGCTTTTAGGCTGAACTATGAAACAACTCCCAATACATCGGTGCTCAACGGGATCTTAAAACAATGGCAGCCGATATTCCGCAGCGATTCTCCTGATAAACACCTGGGAATCAAAAGGTTTTTTATCATCCAGTTTCTAAAGAAATATGAATTGGATGACTACCTGATCAATAGGGATTTTGTCTTTGAGTCCGATGAAAATCTAAGGTTGAGGATGGAACAGAGTCTTAAAAAGAATCCCGATCCTAGAAGTATAGATTTTGATCAGGGCACCATCAGGTTAAGCAACGAAATAGCTGAAATCAGGCACATCTTCGTCGAAAAGCTCGAAATACATAATTTTAAGTGCTTCCAAGATCTTACAATTGTTTTCAATACTAATGAGGCAACGATAAATAACCTTGCCAGTCTGGATGAACATTATCTTGAGCCTTGGATATTATTCCTCGGGGAAAATGGAGTCGGGAAAAGTTCAGTACTGAAAGCCCTTGCCATCGGTCTTGCGGGTAGAGAATATCTTAGTGCGCTAGGTCTTTCTGGAGCAGACCTCTTGCGTCGAGGTGCAGATTCCGGATATATTAAATTACATATGGTTGGCAGCATTGCGCCTGCGCATGTAACCTTCACCGCAACTGAACTCACCAGTAACATCTCCCTACCACTGGTCAACTTTGTTGCCTATAACGCTATTCGACTTAAACATACGCCGCCGCATATCATCGCTGAACAGATTGAGTATAAAGGGGCAAAGGCTAAAAATCTTTTTGATTTTACCTCATCTCTAATCGATTGCGATAGCTGGCTCTTGTCCCTGAGCAAAGAGAGGTTCGACCGCGTCGCGTTAACGCTCAAAGACCTGATGTCTTTGGAAAATGAAGATAATATCTCACTTCTCAACGGTCGGGCAATCGTTACGATGGGAAACCAAGTACTCTCGATAGAGGATCTGAGCGACGGTTATCAATCCCTGTTCCACATGGCCGTTGACATTATGGCCACCATAGAACTTGACGGCGTTCCCTTTGAGCTCTCGGAAGGCATGATCATTATCGACGAGATCGGCGCACATTTGCATCCTCGTTGGCGGATGGAAGTGGTCGGTAAGCTTCGCAGGGCATTTCCGAAGATGCGTTTTGTAGTCAGTACGCACGAACCGTTATGCTTAAGGGGAATGCGAGCAGGGGAGACCATGGTACTCCAAAAAACTGCCAATAAAAATATCAAACTGTTGACCGATCTTCCTGATCCGGCCGAACTTCGTATCGATCAGATTCTCACCTCGGACTTCTTCGGGCTCAACAGCACCATGGATAGCCAGACTGAAAAATATTTTACCGAATATTATGATCTTTTAGCCAAGCGTGAACAGGAACTTAGTGGTACGGAACTCGAAAGGCTGGCGGAGCTTCGTAAGCTGGTGCCGAAAATACGCAACCTGGGAGACAGTGAGCGCGAAAGCATCATATATGATGTGGTAGACAAACTACTTGCGGAAAAGAGAGTGGCGGATCCATTCCGGACGGTTCAGGAAATTAAGCAAGAAGCATTTGCGAGACTACAAAAAATCTGGAACATCAATTAACTATGATTTTTGTCGATAGAAAAATTGTGCCTGCCCCTGCAGTTCTGACCACTGCAGGAGGAAGAGGATTAAGCGAGCGTGCAAGGGCAATCACCAACTTTGGGCCAGGCGGGCCTGGGGCCGCTTTTACCTATAGCGCTTATACGGACAATACTGTAAGAGACGCATTAACCGTACTTTTCAAGAAAAAGTGTGCATATTGCGAAAGCAATTTTGTACATACCTCCTTTCGCAATATCGAACATTTCAGGCCCAAAGGGGAAATTACAGGAGCGGTTCCACTCTCACCGGGCTATTATTGGCTCGCCTCGGACTGGGACAATTTATTGTTGTCGTGCACACTATGTAATTCACAACAGCGCCATACCACACACGGCTCCACAGTTGTTGAAACACTTGGCAAAATGAACCAGTTTCCCTTGCACAACTTTGCGCACATCCGGGACCACAACATAGGCATCGCTGCCGAGGAACCCCGCCGGTTGCTGATCGATCCCTGCAAGGACAAGCCCGAGTATTTCCTCTCATATGGACAGGAGGGAAATATCCTGCCAAAAGGCCAGCGCGGCCTGCGGCGCCTGAAAGGTGAAAAGTCTATCCAGGTCTATGCCTTGCAGCGAATTGATCTAGTTCAAGAACGCAAGAAGCTCAGGATTGCCATAGAACTGCAAGAGCATAGGGTAATTGAAAACACCAACCTGTTCTTGGATTTCCTGGGAATAGATCAGTTAAGAGCGGCACAGTTCGAAGCCACCATGGCCAGGGAAATGAAAGTATTGAAAAGCTATATGAAACCATCGTCACCATACTCGGCCATGGCAAAGGAAATGATCAAGAAATTTATCATTCAGCATAAGGCCCTGCTGGCGGCTAAAGTTTCGATCAACCCTTGATATTATAGAGCATAATAACAGTTCTCCATACTTCCCGAAAACGCTTGCCAGGCGTAATCAGATTCAGCAGATTTGTAAGTGTTTGAGAAGAAACCAAAGTATAATACCAATTACTGGAATGAGCAATATGCAAAGGCATTACACAGGAGGACATGCTGAGTGAAAATGACACAGGTATTCCTCTTCGGTCACAAATTGAAAGAAATTATAATTGACAATACCACAGTCCTCAAACCTTTCCACTGCAATACGATGCTAGCCATTCCATTACCATCAACACCAATTACCGTAGATGTGCTCCCGGCCGGACGAAGTCGGCAGGACCAGATGAGCGTCGGGGGGAATTTTTTCTTTAAATTGTTTACTATACCGTTTCATTTAAATCCAGCACCAGATACTGTCCTCAGGGAGAGCAACCCTAACAGTTTACAGAACACCTTGATGTCGGGTTTAGTCAAAATTATCGAGCTTGTTAAAGAAATTAAGCGTTAATTTTTTATCCCAAGTAGGGTATTCCAGTTTGACCCTACTAATTTTAAACTCTTATAGATCATTGTATGGGGCCATATGATTAAAAAGATAAAATCCATATGAGATGGAAAACATTGAGGTCATGGTTCGAAATTTTTTCGTATTTTCAGTAAAATTATGCTCTTATGGTACACATCGAAAAAGTTATCCTTCAAAATTATAAGCGTTTTAAAACCTTCACAGTCTCTTTTCTTCCAGATATTAATCTTTTAATTGGGGATAATGAAGCCGGCAAAAGTTCTATCCTCAACGCTATTGATATCGTGGCCAGCGGAAGTAAGACCAAAGTCGAAACAATAGGTCTGGAAAGCCTTTTTAATTCCGAGGTCATAGAGAGTTTCTTATCCTCAAATAAGAACTACGAGGATATGCCAAAACTTTTTATTGAAATTTACCTGAGCGATCAGAAAGATCCTGACCTTAATGGAATTTCGAACTCTACTGGAGCGCTTTGCGATGGATTGAGGATGAGTTGCGAGCCAAATGATTCGCTGAGCAAGGAAATAAAAGACATTCTTTCTCAACCAGACACCATCTTTCCTTTTGAATATTATACCATATCATTTAAGACTTTCTCAGGTGAAAGCTTTACTGGCTATCGAAAGTATCTGAAGCAAATCTTAATTGATAACTCTCAAATCAATAATGAATATGCTACCCGGGAATATGTAAAGGCTATGTATCACAGCAATATAAAGGATGTGGAGAAGCATAGGCATAAAAACGAATACCGAAAAGTCAAAGATGGCTTTAAAAGCAGTGTCTTGGGCGAACTAAATAACCGGTTGAACGATTATGCTTTCGGTGTCAGAAATACCAATAAAGCAAATCTTGAAACTGATTTGATGCTGACGGAAGCTAATATAAACATTGAAAATAAAGGAAAGGGAAGGCAATGCTTTATTAAAACTGAATTTGCCCTCAACAAGAACAGTAAAAATATAGACGCGATCTTACTGGAAGAACCGGAAAATCATTTAAGTCATATCAATATGAAAAAACTGATTTCAAGGATTCAGGAATCGTCAGGTAAGCAGTTACTCATTACCACCCACAGTAATATGATTAGCACGCGTCTAGATTTACGGAATTCAATCCTCTTAAACAGCAACAGCTCAGTAGCCATTCACTTGACAAGCCTTCCAGGCGATACCGCCCGGTTTTTCATGAAAGCACCGGATAATAATATCATGGAGTTTATTCTCTCCAAGAAAGTTATTCTTGTTGAGGGCGATGCTGAATACATTTTAATGGAAGCTTTTTTTGAACAGGACGGGAAAAAACTCGAAGATTGTGATGTTCACATTATTTCGGTTGGTGGTACCAGTTTTAAAAGATATCTCGACCTGGCAAGGCTTTTGAAAATCAAAACAGCTGTAGTGAGAGACAATGATAAAGACCACCAGAGTACTTGTGTTGAAGCTTACGCTGAGTACATTAGCACCAATGTCAAGGTTTTTTTCGATACGGATGACTCCAGATCTACATTCGAAGTCTGCCTATATCAGGATAACGAAAAAACCTGTGAAGATTTATTTTCAGCCGGCCGTAAAAAACTGACCGTTCAGGAATACATGTTAAAAAATAAAGCAGATGTCGCCTTTAAACTACTTGAACAGGATAGGGCGATCGTAATGGCACCAGACTATATAAAATCAGCAATAAAGTGGATAAAAGAGTAGTATTCGCAGTTGCCGGGTCTGGAAAAACAACCCTTATTTTATCGAAGCTTGATTTAGAGAGAAGGTCATTAATTATTACCTACACCGTTAATAACGTTGAGAATCTGCGAAATGGTATCATCAGAAAGTTCGGCTATTTTCCGGCCAATATCAAATTGATGTCCTATTTCAATTTTTTATATGGTTTCTGTTTTCGACCATTTTTAGCATTCGAATATAAGGCAAGGGGTATCAACTGGAATATTAATCCTAATCAATTTGCCAAGGATGATGCTAGGTACATCGATTCAAATAGGCGGTTATATAGTAACAGGTTAGCTAAATTTCTGGAGAAGTCTACCGTTCTGAAGGCCATTAACCTTAGAATTGAAAAGTATTATGATTATATCCTATTTGACGAAATACAGGACTTGGCTGGACATGATTTCAACCTTCTTAAAAGTATTGCCAAGTCGAAGCTAAATATGTTGTGTGTCGGCGATTTTTTTCAGCACACTTTCGATACTGGACGAGACGGATCTGTTAACAGAAAATTACACGATGACTACTACGCATACCAACGCTTGTTTAAAGACATGGGGCTTATAGTAGATACTACAAGCCTGGTCAAAAGTTATCGCTGCAGTCCTGAAGTTTGTGAATTTGTCTCAAAGGAGATTGGAATTGACATACAATCTCAGCGAACAGATCAAACGCATGTTGAGGTTATCGACGACGAAGAAACAGCGCTCAACATCTACCTGGATGATTCAGTTGTCAAGCTTTTTTATATGGATCAAAGAAAATATTCTTGTTTTGCGAAAAACTGGGGGGAAACAAAAGGGGAAGATCGATATCGGAATGTTTGCGTTGTACTTAACGAAAAGTCGTGGAAAATTTTAAAAAATGGAAAGCTCGAAGAGCTTGCACCAACAACCAAGAATAAATTTTATGTGGCCTGCACAAGAGCTAAAGGTAATCTATATTTGGTAAGTGAGGCACATTATAAATTATTTAAAAAAGGCAAAAAATCGCAATAAAGGATATACCATATAGTCACTTAAGAATATCGCTCTTCTTAATTCAGACAAATGAGAGGCAACGTGTTTGATTAGCACTTGGGCAATAGAGTTACTTTAAGATCTAGATATTTGCATGAGCTGAGAGTCGGACAACGTCACTGCGCATACAATAAATACTGGTTCACTGGATTTGTGTGCATTTGATTGTTTTTAGCTTACTGGGGTTAGTCTGGCAAGTTCCATTTCCTCACCTTGCTTTTCTTGGGAGTTACACTGCCTTTTTTCAACTTCAACTAAGCATAATTGGGATTTAAGCCATTCAGTGCCGAAGCAGCATATGAATTTCTCAGCATGGGCATTGGGCATAACGCTTCTAGGAATTTTCTCATCGATTTGAAAGTAAAGACTTAGGCAGATAAATCCTTAGTACCCTTGAAAGTTGCGATACCTGATAAGGTTCTCATTCAATTACATATTGTATAGAATTTTTAAAAAACAACGACTGTGATAATTATTATTTCTATTATATTTACAATATCTAACATCCTCTCAATGAAAATAAAATACACCCCCATCCCCAAATCGTCACGACAAATTGCTATTTATTGGTTTAACTTCAGAAAACTAGTCAACCAATAAATGCACGGATTCAAAAGCATATACAGCATTGATACCGCTCACCGCGATCTCAAAGCATTGTCAACTATTAAAGAGGTTATAAACAGAATCATTAGAACCTCAATTGATAAGCTCGGAGAAGTTCAACCTCCCACTGTTGATACGACATCATATAAAAAAGAAAATTTCATTTACCATTTATATCTGACTAATACAGATGAGCAAGAGTCAGAATGGGCAAATTTCATCCCCTCTGGACTAAAAGAAGGTAATTCGTTTATTCAGCAGAAAATATCCTTATTGTTATTTGTTCAAACGGATATGGGTTTGTTTGTAGTCCCAGGTGGTAGCGCATATAGAATTATCCTTCCTTTTATTGATCATTCATTTGGTTTGAATACATATGACCGTATCATTGAAATCGCAGATGATGAATTAACATCGATGAAGTCTAGAGGCATAACCGGGCAGCGCATTGCCGCAAATGAACAGTATCGTGACAATTATAAGTTAATAAATTATATAAAATTTGGTAAGGTCCCGAAGGAATTGACGGTAAGGCTGTCTGAGAAATCCAGCTTTGACTGGTTTAGTCAAATTCAAAAAAAACCGTCAGAAAGAATACATCTGACTGTAGGAAAGGGGTTCCAGGTGAGAAAACAGATTGAATTCGATCATCTCCACGAGATTATAAAGGAAATTTGTTTTATGCTGGGTGAAATACCCAAAGACTACTTAAGTTCCTATATCGAAATCAAAAATGATTCTTATGTACAGGATTTGCGGGAAGCACTTCATCAAAGGATTTATGATTATATACCTTACCTACGTGGAACAGATTTAGATCCACGGAATAAATTCGAGTATGACTTCTGCAATCCGAATGAAGTTGAACGATTTTACCAGGCATCCAGGCATGTTCTTAAAGAAAAGGACGGTGACACTTACCGCCAGTTTGATGAAGTAGAAGACCGATCTCAGATTTTTTTCCAGGGTGCTGAATTATGCCTATGAAAAATTTGGAAATGATGCCTTTAAGATAAAAGTATTTTTAAATGGTGTGAAGGTATTGAGTTATACAGGCAAAACAAATCCACTTACAAGTGCTTTTATGTATTATCTAAATGCAGAAATCCATTATCAGGGTAAGCCAATGTTCCTAATCGATACCAAGTGGTATGAGTTGAAAGAACTTTTTGTAAAAGACATGATGAGCCAAGCACAGAGGGTACTAAAAGCATTTCCATTGCCGTCCTCTGTACTAAGTATTCCATGGGACAAAAATCTTATCGCCGAGGAGGGAGACTACAACTTGGAATATGATATTTTGCCTGGGTATATTGTCGCCGATACCGTAATTATCGATGGTGTAGAGTTATGTGATATTATTCACTATGATAACGAAAATATCTACTTAATTCATGTTAAATATGGATTTGACGCGAAAATGAGGGACCTGACCAATCAGATTTTAATATCTGCACGGAGATTAAATGAAACACTTAGTTCCGGTGACTATAACTTTTTAAAGAAAGTTTATCATCAGATTGTAGGATTAAGCAGAGATGTAGATGGGCTGACTGTAGATGACTTTATCGGACTGTTCTCTAAAAACATAATTTATGTATTAGCGATGAGTTCACAATTAAAACATGATCTCAAGATAGAGGACAACATAGCTAAATACACCTCGAACATCGCCAGGTTTTCACTAATAACTTGTTCAACGGATGTAAGGGGCTTTTACGAAATGCTCACCTATCAGATCCCAAGAGTATAATTAAACCAAAATTCCGATAAATTTAGATACTTTATTTTTGGGCCAATAGATTATCAACATTCGGTACCGCGATAGCATATCTGCGAAAATCATATAATTAATAGGGAGCTGTACTCCCCAAGACCGCTAAGTGAAAAGTACCTGAACTATCAACTTAATTTTTCGTTAATGCTGTCCTGTTCCGCGTATTTAACAACACAGTCGGTAACAAATAGTGAAACTACAAGAGCGTCGTCATGGTGAAGGAACTTTGACAGCTGACGCTACTTGGCCAGAACATTGATTCATTATTGTACATTCCTCAGATTGTAATGGCACTACGCAGTAAGTCCTGAATTTTTGTATTTTAGCATCAAAGAAAGAATGCGCCATGAAGAAACGGCGACATATTAAGTTATGGAAAAGTTTCCTCAAGATGAACATAAAAAAACGTTTAATTTTTAATCCCCATGCACCAAATTGATAACGCCGAGATTACTGCAATTTTCAAAGCCGGATTTATATTCTGCAATGGGGATCCCCAAAATCCAATCATCGATCAAGCTGCTTTTATCAACAAATATTTCTGCGGAATCGAGCTGGAGAAACTGTTAAAAGAAATCAAAACGGCATTTCAAGATGGGGAAACAGCCCTCATTAACCGCGATGTTAGACTCTCGGGTGATCCTCCACAAATGGTTTTGGAATTTGAATACGTCGATGGCCAAGTGCCCAACAATAGCTTGTTTTTAAGAAGGGTATTTTCCTACAATGACCTGGGAGAACTTTGTGTCGAGCATGCACACTTTTACCTTCCGCCATCGCTTCGTAAAAAAGGCATCGCCAAAAAGGTATTGTCCGTAAGCCTAAAACAATACAAACAAATGGGCGTTAAGAAAATAGAAACCTTTGCTGCATTGGAGGATGGCGGATTCGTTTGGGCCAAAGCCGGTTTTAGAGCGATCCATAAACCAGAAGTAGATACCGTACTGGAAAAGTTTTTCGATCAATTGGAGGGATCTAGATTCAATCAAGTCAAACGTATCTACGATACCCATTACGAAAACGATGAAACCAAAGATAAGCCTTTTGCCATGCAAGACTGGGCGGACCTGAAATATACAGAACATATATTGAAGCAATCGCACTGGCACGGCGAAATAGATTTGACAGATACGGAAGAATTTGATAACTTTAAGGATTATGTCTCAAACTAGTTTAAAACATACAGAATCTGCGCACATCGGTGAAGAACTGATGCAGGACTCCACATTGGAGCTGAAGAGGCGCTGCGCGACTGTTTTTAAAATGGTCACGCAACAAGTTTTTACTATGGATGAAGCGCTGGAAGCATATGATGTACCACAACAGACTTATCTAAATTATGTAGCAGGAAACAGCATGCTGGAAATCTTTAACGGTGTCCATACTGCGAATGATACGATAACCGCGATGAATGCGATAACAGTATTAGCGAAAGTCTTAGACAATATGAAAAGCAAAGACAAAAGGTTTCAGCATTTGCTGGTCAAATTCCATGAATTTGTAGAGGATCAGGAAGGAAAACATTTCAAAGTAAAATCTAGATAGTTTTTTTGAAAAAAAACTTTTTGTATGTAAATGTCATTACTATATATATACGGACCTTCTGAATGCAAAAGATAGCGCCTGTTGCATTAAATCTTAAAGCGAATTTGCTAACACTCAAATCGAAATAGGCCGAAACCGCAGTGATTCCCTTTGGCATCCGTACCTATGAATGGTTTCACTTAACGCAGTGAACACTTAATTTGAGTAAAATCAACCAATCTACCGTAGATGCACTCTAAACCACACAGCGTTGGCAGGTTGCAAATGCGCAATGGGCGTTAATTGTTATAGCTAACATAATAGCAGTGAAAAATTTGCTAATCACGTTATTTTCTCGCAAATTAGTTGAAAACTAACCATCTAATGTCAGATAACGCTCCCAATACCAATAAACACATTATCAGATTTTACCTGCACACATTAAAATTCACACCCTTTTCCGGCATTCAGGACAATTCAAATGATATCTTGATCAAGCTGATAACTTTTTTGAATAAAGAACGTTTGGAAAATAAAGCTTATTTAGTCGATAAGAACAAGAACCGTAAAGATGGAGACAAAAGGGAACTATTTATGAATGTGACCTATCGTATTCCCAAAACAAAAAAGATCAGATGTTCGATCGCACTGCTCCGTGCAGGCAAGAACCTGATGGTCAAGCCACTTGATACTTACGAACTCGTGCCTTTCAACAAGGCTACCGGCTCTATTGCCGAAGTCACTAACTTTTTCATCGACTATAGTCGCAGTCCAGCGGTGATGTGCGTGGAATACAACCATGATGGACCTAGACTCTCAGATATTGAGTATTATTTCCGGAATATCGCTAACGAGATGCTCCGATTGGCCAAAGCCACCACCACAACAACCTTTATGGATGTCCCGATTGATAAGACCATTGAGGAACTGCACAATGTATTAAATTTTGAGATCAAATTGAAGCCGGCTAATATCCCCCAGATGGACGACGACATCAAGGGATATATCACGGAATTTGCAAATCTTGGTCAGAAATTGAAACCAAATTTTATCCGCATCGAGGCGATGTTTCAAACCCCGGGAGCCAAAGTGAAAAGCGCAGAGCTTAATAAGGCAGCCAATACAATGGCAACAGCATTATTGGATAAGTTTCGGAAAAAACCGTATCACATCGACCATTTTGAAGAATTTGAGCTTAAATATGTCAACAAAGAGGGAGAGGATGCTACATTTAATTTAATGAAAGGGAAAAAGGAGATCCAGGTAGAGATAGAGTCTGGGGCCCATTTGACCTCGAAAGAGTGGTTTGAAAAAATTGAGTCAGACTTTGATGAATTTATGAAACGGTTTGAGTCATGATGGATAGGTACTTTAGGCGGCCACTCCTATATGATTACCTATTATGTGTGGTCATTATTACTGGCCTTTACATGCTCCATTTCAAGGGCATTATTGTGTTGCCAAAAACCGAAACCAGTGTAGCCACCACTACCGATCTGGCAACAATAGCCCTAACCCTTGCTGGCTTTGTACTGACATTGTTAACGGTATTGATCACCTTCAAAACGGGTGCAAGAATTCCAAATGGAGAAAACAATGAAGACTTGCCACTATTCGACCTGTTTTTCTCCACAGGCCTATATTATCGCACAACGGCATTATTGAAAGGCTGCATAAAGTCACTGGTGTTGGTTGCGATGCTTGGCTTTTCACTCAAATTATTTCTACCAGAACCCTATTTGCAGAACATTTTTTACGCCAATGTATTAGGACTGATCATCATTGCCGCCACGCTTTGGAGAAGTTTACTAATCTTAACCAATATTATCAAACTACAAAGAGAAGGTTAGCTGGCGTTTGATAAGCACAGTGATTATATTATATTTTAGTTTTTCGCTTCCCTTCAAAAAGATTTCCGATCAGTTCAAAATTTTCAGACCGAAAATCCGTGGTCAAAGGAAATTCTTTGTCTTTATTAATCAACCATGGCCATAATGGATTCGTTCTTTGCTGATCCGCTTGGGCATTATAGAAAAATTTCATTACCGACTCCGCACAGCTGCAGACCTCAAATATGTCACGGTTGAAATACACTTTATAAAAATCGGTCCTCTCAATACTTTTTTGATGGACGATATCATGCCTGTATTTTTCAAGCTTAATGAAATAGCTCCAGAATCTGTTGTCTTCAATGCTCTTGGTCCGGTAGATATCGGGCAAAATTTTGCTTAATTTTTCCCCAAGACTGACCCAGCGTTCTATCGAATGCTTATTATAAAGCTCGACAATACCTTTTGCTTTTGACTTCACACGGTATTCATAGCCCTCGAAAATGCTTAAGTTGGAAAAGGCCTCGAGTGCCGTATAGGAAAATACAATACAAACCTGGACTGCCTCAATGTAATCTGCGACAACTTTTGATTTGTTTTTCAGAAATTCCTTTTTGTTTCCGGGTTCATTTACAAACGAATGGTTATTCAGATTTGGATCTATGTACTTTTTAAACAATTTTCGCGCATCCTCCAGGTGCCTTTTACCTACTGAAAGCAAAAGCCCCACATTATTTGGTGGAAAATATGCCATCGGATTTTTGGGAAAATAAACCTCATCCATCTCCTGAAAAACCATAGAGCCGATTTCTTTTCCATCATGAACCTGTTTGATGCACACAGGCTTGATAATGCGTTCATCAAAAATATCATATTGTTCGGGTTGGAGGCAATATACCAGACCTTGTTTATTCATTCGGTAGCGATTTAGTTTAGCATATATTTCAAGGATGTAAAATAAGCAATTAATCCCGAAATCAGCCTGCCGCTGTGTAGGTACGATAGTCTGATGCATCGCAGTTAAGCTTGTACAAACCAAAAAGATAAAATAGATAGTTTTTATAAAACACCCAAGATACTATTCTATCATTGGAGTAAGCCAACAGATATCAATCGGAAATAACAGCAGAGATGGGCATTTTCAGAATCTGACACTGGTTAGCCAAAAGCTAAATGTCGAATATTGAAGTGGAAGATTTTGAAGTTCATCTTGACGGCCACTGTATAATTTCGTTAAAATTATGCAGTAGGCACTTATTTTATTAAATTCGTCCAAAGGCCAAGATTGGACAGTCTGCAAAATGCCTTAACGCTCATTCATGATTTACGTTAACCAAAATCTCTCCGGAAGACCCGCAATCTTTGATTCACCAGAAACCTTTCAGGAACATTAAAATTATCAATATGGCTAAAACTGCTCTCAATCCGCCGGTAGAATACGGAAAGGCGACAACCACCACCAAAAAAGTCTTTTATTTTAAAGACGAAGAGTATAAAAAAGACCAGATTTCTAAAGAAATTTTCCTAAAAGAAGACAAAGAAGTCCATTACCCAACGCCTTTCCGCGGGGACGACAAGTACAAAACCATCAAGAAATTCACCTACAAGGGATTTAAAAAGAAGCTTCCGGCAGGCGTATACAAAGTCTCTACCTTCGGTTACGGCTTTACCAAGACACTCGGACCGATCGTGAGTTACCTGAACGCCCACCATGACTTCACCGAAGTCATCATCGAAAACGGGGGTAAGGACGAGATGGATATAGCTGGAAAACGCCTGCTGATCTCCGAAAAAGGGCTACACAAGCTTCAGAGCGCCTTCAGTGCCATCATCAGCCGGCATAAAGAAGAAAAGGAGCGCGCCGCCGTACAGGAACTGAACCTGCTTTTTCCCACCGTTGTTCCCCCGCCGGTAAAACGTTACGTCAGTGGGACGCTCACTTCCGCGCTCTCGGAGTGGGGGAGCTCGATTTCCGAATTCAACCAGGCGGATAAAGATGCCATTAAGGACCTATTCGACAAACTGACGCTACTGCCCAATTTTTTCTCCGAGACCAATCTGGCCAAGACCAAAGAAATCATCGACAACAAATTCATCGAAACGGCGCTCAAGGAATTTGATGCACTTTTGAAATCCACCAGCGACACCCCCACGCTGGAAAAAAAGTTCCAGGCCTTCTTAAAAACCAATAGCTGGGTATTTTCGACACTGTTCGCGCAGCCGGTAATCCTGCATCAGGACGAGGCTTACGTTGGCGGAAAAAACTACAGGAACAAAAATGGCAAGTACAGCGATTTCCTGATCAAAAACGGAATGAGCGACAATGTATCTTTTACTGAAATCAAAACCCACCTTACCGAGCTGGTGGAAAAAAAACCATACAGGGGAACAGATGTTTTTGCAATGTCCAAAGAACTCACCGGTTCGATCTCCCAGGTGCTCAACCAAAGGGACCATTTCCAAAAGGAATTTTACGCTCATGCCTATAAAACAAAAGACGTGCAGACCTTTAATTCAAAGGCCATGGTTATCGCGGGCCAGCTCTCCGCACTGAGCGAAGAGCAGCGCCAAGCCTTCGAGATCTTCCGCAATAACTCCCGGGATGTAGAGGTGATTACATTCGATGAGCTCTACCGTAAAATAGAAGGACTGCTCAAGATCATTACAGGGAAGGTATAGCCCTCCAGGGACAACCAGGAATCGCTTTCTGCCCCCTTTAGACCTTGAAGTTGTAATCGGATACGAATACCTTAATCCTGTTACACCAGCAATGCTTCAGCGGCAATGAGTGCCTTTAAAATCAGGTGCCTTGCCTGCGCCCGGTTTTTGATCAATCCGGTCATGCCGTTGGACTTTAACCAGATATTGAAAAGGTTATACTGCGTCTTGGTTGCCTCTGGTGTCGTACACTTGCTGAGAAAAACCATTTGGATATTGAGTTTGCGCTCCCAGACATATATCCCGAAATCATCTTTCATTGTGACAATATCCGGATTGCCCAGCAGTTTCCTGACCTGGGTCTCGGTAACTGTGCCATAGACACCGACCAGGTGCAAGGGACCCTTTTCCAAACCGCTATGGGCGCCCAACTGGATGGCGTGCTGATCATTCAAAAACGCACGGCCACAGTAATTCTGCGCCTCCGGCACCGAAAAACTATCCGGCACAGCGCTGATTACCGAAATGATTTCACTGTAGTCGTGTTGCATCATGGGCTTCAAGATCCCCCTGATCTGCTCATCTCTCGCCGCGTAATCCATTGTCTTCCATTCCAGCATCTTCTGCCCACCGCCGTTTGCCAGGTAGGAGCGCCCGGCAAATTTAATGCGTTCTTCTATAGACTTGCGGATAACAGCCATGATCTGCTCGAGCAACTGAGTCCTGAAATTTTCCTCCGTCTCATCGCCATACAGTTTAAAAGGATGGTTAAAGCGGTTCTGGTCCAGTAAATAAGCATTGAAATTTTCATCCCGGGCAACCTGCAACGGTACTGGCACAGGATAATTTACAAACTCCGAAATATCCATGATGCTCACCTGACGCTGGCTGATTTCCAAAGCACGTGCAAGTTCCGCATGACAGATCCCGATATCGATACTATCCGGCGCCCATCCCGAGCTCCCGCCAAACAAAGCAATGGTATGGTCGGCATCTTCTATTTCTTTCAGGCACTGGTTATAACTGTTCTCAGTCCCATCGGTGGCAAATTTTTCGTTGATCGAAATTTCCAGTATATCCTTGCCCAGAAATTTCTCCTTTTCCAGTTCTTCCTTTAAAAATAATCTTAACTGCGTCAGCGTAGAGCCTGGGCTGCGGTCCAGCTTCAAGGTATCATTGTTCCTGCTGGAGATAAAAACTTTGTAAATCATGAGCGCACATGTTTGGTTTGGCCGAATATAGCAAATGTTTCCCGCTCCGTCTTTTCAAGTCCGAAAACTGCCGTCCGGTTGTCTCTCAGCTAGCAATATGCGTAGATGAAAGATCTCTTGCCTTTTTATGAGCGATGGCAATAAGGATTTTACGGGGCTTTTCCATCACCGAAATCTTTAACAGCTGCTGAGGGCCCAGTTATTCGCTCCGAAGCGATAAAATTAGTCTAGTTCGTCATTCAGTGCCTACCTATCATCAAGGATAAGGCAGGTGGCGATTGCCCGGCGCGGACATCTCCTGGATAAGGCCTGGGATTTTTGCATTAATCCACTATATTTGTTTTCCAGTTAACCATCTCATATGCAGGAAATGCCAATTACCCAATCTTCCCCAGCCACCCAATAGCGGTCGAGAGCCAATCCGGATCCGGACTGGCCTAAAGCTTCTGCATAAAAAATCCGGCATCAAGCTGGCTCAAACCTCCAAAAAGGAAAATATTTACCATTTGCGCAATCTATAAACCTCATGCAGCTCTTATATCTTTACATACAGGAACACCACAGCCTCGGTGGGCAGAACATAAATTTCGGTGGGCCATTACGTTTTTCCTATGATCCGTATCAGCGCTCGCTGAATGTATCGGAGAACCCCCAGCATTTGGAAGGATTTTTTCAAACCTCCGCTGTCCTTCCAGCTGATGCTATTATCAATAACGTCAGTGCAGTCATAGGGCAGAACGGAACAGGGAAAACATCCGTACTCAACTTTATCAAAGAAGAGCTGAGCGGGGGCATCATCGGCTTGCGCTCGCCGATCCTCCTAGCGGCCAGACGCTCGGACGGCCAGATTATCCTATACCGCTGCAGCGATATTCCGCTGCAGGGCGGCAACTCTGCGGATTTTGGAGTCGAACTATCCACGTTGGCTCTAGAGGAACAGGGAGAATATACTTCCAGGGCTTATAAGGACGAAGAAAACCTCCCTTTCTTGACCGACACCAGCTTCATTTCCTTTTCCAATGTTTTTGATGGGCGGACCTCAAAAGTTGGTTCGGGTCTGAGGGACATATCTACCGACTACCTGGTAAGCGCAGAACGTTACTATGAAACCACCATGCGGATACAGAAAATTGATGAGGGAAGCGAACTGGAAACCTTTCGTTTCAACGAGACCGAAAGGCAGATCGATTTTATCAACTTTTTCCGGCTAAAGGACATCATACCTTTTAAGCTGCCTGAAAAACTGACGGTAAGCTCTAAGCGGCAATTTACCCATCACAATTATCTGGACCACAGCAAAGAAAAAAGCGCTCTGCAGAGGAATCAACTGAAACCTATTGCCGATAGGATTGTCGCCTGCTTAAAAGCCATGAAGATAAGCGAGGAAGGTTACCGTGGGTGGATGGTCAGCTTTTTCCACGTCCAGTCTCTGCTCAACTTTCTTCAGGAAATGTCTTTTGACATCAAAGTACCGTTCGGAGATATGAAATTCACTGCCGATCAACCCGATTTTAGCTCTTACAGCCTTAAAGAAATCAATACCTACCTGACCGATACGCTGAAGAAACTGTCCGAAAGTGACAAAAGCCTTCTTCCACTGAAAGACATGTCTGTTGCTATAGCAGATCTAAACCGCTATATCGATGTGCACGCTACAGGCGATGAGGTTCAGATGCAAAAAGAAGGCCGGTCATTCGAGCTCAAGATCGATAACGAGCAATTTGCTAAGTTTTATTCCTGCTATAAAAAAACCTATAAGCACAGGCCTTACCTCAGCTTCGACTGGCGGAGCATCAGCTCAGGCGAAAAAGCCTTTTTGAATATCTACTCCAGATTTTTTTCCCTTTCTGATTCACAGACCAGGTTCAATGACGGCCGGCTTTTAAAAAATGTGGTCATACTCATTGACGAAGGCGATCTGTACCTTCATCCCGAATGGCAGCGCCGTTTTGTGTTTTTGCTCTGCGAATTTCTGACCAAATGCTATGCCTCTCAGGACGGAACAGAAAGGTCAATCCAGGTTATTTTCACCAGCAATTCGCCGATTCCGGTTTCGGACCTGCCCAATGGCAACGTGATCTTTCTACAAACGCAAAATGGTAAAACGCTAGCCAAAGATAGCCTGGAGGATAAAAAACAGACCTTTGGCGCCAATATCCATACCTTGCTATCCGACGGCTTTTTCCTCAGCCACGGCCTGATGGGGGAATTCGCCAAACACAAAATCAATTCCATCATTGAAATGCTTCAGGGAAATAGGGAAGAGGTGATCAAAAAAAGGCTGACCATCGAAAAAAATATCTCCCTGATCGGCGAGCCCCTGATCCGCACCAAGCTGGTCCAGATGTTCACCGAAAAACTGCAGATGAACATGATGGATGTCAATGACCGACTGAGTATACTGGAGTCAGAAATCAAAATATTAAAGGCGCAACAAAACAAAGATTAACATGTTCCACTATACCAAAGGCAGAAAAGAAAGCTTCAGCACACTAGCCGCTCTCCATTACCAAAACCTGCGCATGGAGCGAAAGTTAAAGGAGGGTGTCAAACGTTATGCCGGATCTATCCTTAACCTGATCGATGATGCAGCCACTGACAATGGCAATGACAATCACCATTTTTTTGTCGACCTGGCCGCTCAAGACTACAAATGGCTCAAAACCATTATCGCCGGAACCCCAGCTGATCTCCAAGGTGTCATTGATCTCTTTGAAGCCAGGCTGCTCATCGGCAGCTACCCGCCGCTAAAAACCATGCACGCCGGGGAAGAAGTGGACAGTGATTTTGCCAAAATGATCAAAACGGTCTTTAACTACAAGCACTTTTCAGGCAAAAGCGCCCGGTACAGTGCCTATCATTTTTGCCAGCCGATGGGCATGGACGTCTGCCCATACTGCAACCGCAACTATACCCTCACGGTTTATTACCGCGGCGGCGGACTCATCCGGCCAGAACTGGACCACTACGTGCCCAAAAGTAAATACCCTTATTTAGCACTTTCGTTTAATAACCTGATCCCTTCCTGCCACCTGTGCAACGCCAACCTCAAACATGCCAGTCCCATGAACTTTAAGGATTTTATACACCCTTACGAACACTCCATGCATGAAATTCTCAGGTTCAGCGCAGTGTTCCGAAAGAAAAAGGAAATCAAACCGGCAGAAATTGCAGGCGCCTTCGGTACCGCTTTTTTCGCCGGCGAGACGGATAGTTTCGACGTTAAGATCAAATTCAGGCCCGGATTACCTTTTTCTATGATCAGAAGGGCCGCCAATAACGCACGTGTTTTCAAACTTCAACAGATATACAATGAGCACAAGGACCTGATTGAAGAAATGATCACCGGCGCGGCAGTCTACACCGATGAATACATCGATACCCTTTACCATGATTTCCAGGGAAGTCTCTTTTCGACCAGAGAAGATGTGCTGCGTCTGCTGACCAACAATTATTCAGCAAACCAGGACATGCCCAAACGCCCTTTTTCCAAACTGACCAAAGACATTTATGCCGAGTTCGGACTGAAATATTCCACCATTTAGCCCATAAGTACAGCCAGTCATCAACCAAATGAGCGATCGCCACACCAACCCTTCTCAAGAAGAAATATTTTATATCCAGCCCGAAATCCGCGCATTCAACAACATTGAATCGCTCTTTCAGCAGGACAGGGCATTTGCCAACCTGTTTTTTCCGGCAGTAAGCCCTAGTCTTGCGGACATCAACGCCAAAAAGATCGCCTTAGTCATCGGTGAGCCAGGATATGGAAAAAGCGTCCTGCTTGAGCGTTTAAAGAAAGAAAATCCGCGCAAAAGCGTGCTGCTGGATTGCCGCGATCTGGGCAGCAAGTCCCGCTTGGATCTGTTTGAGCAGCTCAGCAGATTTGGGCATGCCTATTTCGACGGACTGGACGAGGTCCCCCCGCTCGAGTTCATGAGCGTGCTGGATGCTATCGGGGAGTGCTACCGAAAATTTCCGGATATGAACATCACTGTTGCCTGCCGGTCGCATTACGTAAAGCGGTTCTCCAAATCCATTGCCGCGTTTCAGCAAGTGATGTTTTATCAGATCGAGCCCTTCAGTGAGCAGCAGATCCGTGAATACCTGGATCACTATCGCTTCGATGCAGAGGTTGCCTCGGCCCTGCTCAACAAATCAAAAGGCATCTATCGATCGCCCTCCATCCTCAGCACTCCGCGGTACCTGCATGGAATGGTCGCTTCGGTCCGGGACAACCAGATCACTGCCGAGGAAATTGCAAATATGCGACGGACGGATATTTTTGAAAGAGTAGTCTACTATAAGCTCTTAAAGGATGTGGAAAAAAAGCAGAAAGGTGCCTATAATGAAATCCACATCACACAAAGGGTGCTCGAGAAGCTTGCTTTCATCATGGAGATCTATCAGCGTAACCAGATCTCCAGGGACGAATTCATCACCTATCTAGACCAGACCAATTCCAATATTACCCTGATGTTTCTTCACAGCAGCAGTATCGAAGAATTTATCGAGCGGACAATGAAGGACGTTGGTGGGCAGCTTATGTTCGAACATACAGAGATTCAGGAATACCTGGCTGCAAAGGAACTTGTAAGAGTGAGCAACAGTGACCAGGTGCTATATGATCTGATTTTGCAGAAGGACCTCAAGATCATTTACCTGAACTGGTATGACGTGCTGCAGTACGCGCTCGAACTCGATCCCCCTAGAATACTCAACAGCATGAGCTATTTCATTAATTCTAACCCCTCTCGCAGAATTGATGACCGCCTGGTCGAACTTTTGCTGGGATCTGATGCAGGAAGGACGGACGGAGCCATCAAGACAAAACTTTTCAGCGCCCTGTTCGGATACCATCAGGTTAACGGATTGATGCTCTATCAAAGGAATGATGCACTGGCCAGTTTTTTTTCTCCGGCCGAGCATACCCCGCTGCTGGAATTCCAGGCATTGGACCCCAAGAACGATCTGAATACCAAAAAGTTTTTCAACCGGGCCCTGCTCATCTCCAGCCTTTCGCTGATGGGCAGGCTTGATACCCAACAGTCAGAGAAGTGGAAAACCGAAATGGTTGCCCTTTTGAGTCCATATCCCTTGAATGACTATCTCTCCACAGTATATTATGTGCTCACCAGGCTTGGTGCAGGCCAGGAACTTATTGATTCCTATGATACAGTTAAAAAAGAAAGCACCGAGCAGTTATCCTATCACCTGAGTGCCCTCGCGCAGCTCTGCGCGGATAGGGCCATGCCGGTGTTTCTGGACATCATTGAACACTTTCCCCTGGTAAGCTCGAAGGAGGATTTTCCGGACCATCTGACCACGCCAGAGGCCATCAACGAGTTCTTGGATCTCCTTGAGCGGCAAGCCGGCAGCCTCCAACTTATATTTTCCGAGGATTACGGCAGTGTAGATTATTACAACCTTTTCCAAAACGTAAGAGAGATATCGGATAGCGCACTGGACGAAAAAATTAAGCATTTCTTTCTAAGATCGGTTTCGGTTGACCGCTATGTCTATGCAAGAAACTCTTTAAAAAACCTATTGGACAGGGCACTGGGCTACACGATGGAACGATCTGAGGAGTTTCTCGACGATCTGCTGGCGCTGGGCAACAGCAATGAACTGGTCAACGAATTTGCCCAGGAGCTGACCAAAGAAATGAGCGTGGACCGGTTCAATCAGATTTCCGATTATTTTGCCAAGCAATTTGATTACCCTTACACGATGCGCAATCTGGTCCATTACCTCAGGCACAGTGGAAACGAGCGAATCGCTGCGGTTAACACAATATTAGCGGCCCAACACCCAGATCTCTTTGCCATACCAAGCTCAGATGTGCTTAAGAAAATGGAGCAAAAAAGAAAAGAAGGCTATTTTGAACGTTTCAAGAGGTTTTCGATACCCGGCCCGGAATACAACAAAGTAGAAATGGTAAAGTTCTATTACCATCATGCAGATGATCTGGAGGAACTCATGAGGGAGGAGGATGCAAAAGAGCTCATCAACCAGCTTTCGGATATGATTAACCTGGTCGATCCCGATCAGTATCACTTATCGCTGGAGCGAAAAGATTCCATGACGCTGACCTTTTATCCGAGCAGCAATATATGGTTTAATTTCTCTATCTACTTCAGGCTTGCACTGCGTTTGAACCAGCTTGAGCTGCTGCGAAACAACCGCATGAAAATCATCAAGTTCATTCCCTCGATCAATCACTACATGAGCGGAGAGGATGATCTGTTGGCGCAGGTCATGGACCACCTCGGTGAAATCAGTGCTCAGGAGACCGCTGAACTTTTGGAGTTCTGCCTACAGCGGAAAGATGATTATCTTTTTTCTGCCGTGAAAAGTTTCTCAGATACCATCTCAAGATTCAAAATGTTAGGTTTCAAGCCGCTGCTCAAGCGCTTTTTGGACTCGCCGCTGACCGATGTGATGGACAAGGAGGGAGCAGTCATTGCTTTTGGCAAGCTTTCAGAAAACACCGATGATAAAAAATACCTGGAAGAAATATTTGACAAGAAAAAGAATTTGCCAACGGTAATGGTACTGGCCAATGAATACCTGATTTCGAAATTCTTGGATCCCGCTGCAGTCCATTGGAGATTTCGCCAGCTGAGAAAGGTCAAGACATCCGCCGAATCTGCCGATGTCGCATTCGCGCCGCTTTATGAACACAATCCCTTTGGAAGCCAGCGCAGTTTCGCAAGCTGCCTTTCGGATCCGGCTGAATCACATTTTGATGCACAGATGTTCGAGCTCCTGCGCTGGGCACTCGTTCAGCGTAGGACAGGGAACAAACTTCCCCACTCAGACTACCTGTTGAAGATCATCGCAGACTACTTTAAAAAGTATCTTTCCCTTTCCTATATACAGTCCATTTCTGCGATTCTGGCAGAGCCGGGGCTACATGACGTAGCAGATTCATTTAAAGCTTATCTTGCCGAAATGGAGCAGAATTTTGTGGGCAATTATATGCTTTATACCACAATCAGTGAACCTATAAAAGTGCATAACCGGCTGAACGATAACCGTTACCTGACCATATCGAGCGTCAAGGAACTGCAGCAGCTCATCGGAGAAAGTCTTGATGAGCTGGAAGATTTTATCACGTTGCAGGGATATAAAAAACCAGTCCAGCAACTTTCGGGCAATCGCAGGGTCGGTAAGACCAAGCTTTTTAATGAGGACATACTGCAAAAAACGCTAAAGCTCTACCTGGAAAATACTCTTCTCAAAAGAGGACTGCGGGAGACCGATATCCAGCGGGAGGCGGAACTTTTTGATGGAAAACGTACCGATATGCTGATCAACTATGGATTCATCGGGCCGGTGGTACTGGAGCTAAAACTTTTGCACAATGAGGAGATAACAAACGAGCAGCTTATGAAAAAATACAAGACCAAGCTAAAACAGTATATGGCGGCCACCGGTAGCGACTATGGGTTTTACATTATTTTCAAAACAGAAAAAAGTGTAACGGGGACTGATATGGCAAACTATGGCCGGTTGGTCAAAGAATATGCAGATCTTCAGAATGTCAGGTTCCGGTTTATTGACTGCATAGGTTAGTAGCCAAAAGATTACAGAGATTTGGGTAATTAGGGTACATTAAGATACATCAATAAAAATGAATCATCTCAAGCACTGGTATCAGCTTACAAAACATGACAAGCTATGATACCAAGCCAAATTAATTCACACATGTTGTGTATTTTTACTATGTTTATCCCCTCAGCCAAATGAATCATAGCAGCCAAATACCGGACAGTGAACTCCTCCCCATGCTCATCAGTGGGGACAGGGATGCCTACACCGTCCTGTACAACCGCTACAAACACCTGCTGTTCACCTTCGCCGCCAAACGCCTCAGCGATCCCCAGGACGCCGAGGACATCCTGCACGAAGTGTTCCTAAAGCTCTGGACCAACAGGGAAAGCCTGAAACCCGAAGAAAACATCACGCCATACCTGTACAGCGCGGTGCGCTACCGCATCATCAACCATTACGCCAAACAGAAAGTAGCCGCCAGGTACCTTGATTCCTTCAACGATTACCTCGGGGAGGCCCTGAGCAGCGAGGAAACCGACCACCTCTTGCGGCACAAGGAACTGGCCGCGCTGATCGAAAAGGAGATCGATGAGCTGCCCAGAAAAATGCGCGAGGTCTTCCTGCTCAGCCGCGATTCCGGCTACTCCCGCGCAGAAATCGCCCAGCAGCTCGGCCTTTCCGAGGAGACGGTCAAAAGCCACCTGCACCACGCCCTGAAAATCCTCAAAACCAGGCTCGGCAGCATGAGCATCTTGATTTTCTTCTAAACCGCGGCAAACCCCGATGGGTGATCAAACCCGCTGGGGCACACCTACCCATATCGCTAAAGCACACGCCGGTTTAGCCATTATTGATTATATTTGGGTTTGCAAAGATTACATATGAACGCTCGATTAAAGAATTGGCTGCGCAGAAAAACGCTGCTCGGCATCAGAAAGCTACGTAAACTGGAGCGCAGGCTCATCAACCTCGATACGACCGATCCCAATTATTCATCCCTTTCGCCGATCGGCAATTCCTCCGAAAACCAAAAATACGCCGAGGCACTGGACTGGGCCCTGAAAAACCGAAGGGAAAAGGACATCAAAAATATTGCGCTCACAGGCCCTTATGGGTCGGGCAAGAGCACCATCCTGAAAACCTACCGCAACCAGTACCAGGGCAAGGACCTGAAATTCCTTTTTATCTCCCTGGCCACCTTTAAAGAGGAGGATCCAGAAATTGCGAAACCCCTGGAACTTAAAACCGATGACGGATCTTTGCCTCCATCGCCCGAAAAGAACCAACTGCTGAGATTGATCGAGACGAGCATCCTCCAACAGATCTTCTATCACGAGAACGATAACAAGATTCCCGATTCCCGATTCAAGAAAATCCGCTCTTTCGGTTTCTGGGCCTTACTGGGCTATACCGTTTTGTATAGCCTGTTCTTGTTGAGCCTTTATCTTTACCTCGATCCAAGCTTTCTGAAACGGGTATTCAAGGACTGGACGATTGAGGATCGCACAGCGGGTCTGCTCCATTACGGTTCTGCCCTGGTGGTCGCAACTGGACTTTTTGGCATCATCTTCAATTCCATACGCATCCTTCGCTCGGTGACCTTGCAAAAACTCAACTTCCAGAACGCCGAGATCGGCATCGGCGTAAACCAGAACAAATCGATACTTAACCACCACATAGACGAGATCCTATATTTCTTTTCCGTACGCCCCTATAATGTGGTAATCATCGAAGACCTTGACCGCTTCAAGCAAACCGAAATATTTACAAAGCTCAGGGAGATCAACCTGCTGCTGAACAATTCCAATAAGACCAGGCGCAAGGATATCGTATTCATCTATGCGGTAAGGGACGAGCTTTTTACCGACAAGGAGCGCACGAAGTTCTTCGACTTTATCATTCCGGTCATCCCGGTGATCAATAGCTCCAATAGTGCAAAAATCCTCATGGCCAAAAGAAGCGAATACAACTATAGCCTTTCCGATAGCGTGATCGAAGACCTTGCCTATTATATCGATGACATGCGGTTGCTACATAATATCGCCAACGAGTTTTATCTTCACAAGGAACTACTGGATGCCAACCTGAGCCCGGACAAGCTCTTTGCGATGATCACCTATAAGAACAAATATCCCCAGCAATTTGTCGAGCTGAGCAACAATGCAGGCAAAGTTTACGAGCTGATCTACAGCAAGAACGCAGAGATCGGCATCCGGACCACTTATTTACAACAGCAGATCAAAGAGGCCCTGGCAGAAATCAAAAGGCTTGAAGAACTCTCCCTGACCAGTCTGGAGGATCTCAGGCGCATTTATCTCGCCAAACTATATCCCAAACTCAAACAGTTCAAGGATTTCCTGTTCGAGGGGACGGTCATCGAAACCGATAAGATGGTTGCCGTGGATAATTTTGAGCACTTGGTCCAAGACAGGCTGGAGTACGAATATTATTTTTACAATTCCCGTGCCTACCGTCAGGATACTGCTACCAAGCCAATTGAGACCAAATTCTCCGATTTGGAAAAACTAGTTGACAAACGGCCCTACCAGCAGCGTGCAACGGAAATCGAAGACTTTCATGACAACAAGGCACAAAGCCTTAGGGAAAAGATACAACAAATCGAGGGAGAAATCGAAAACCTAAGAAACGAACCCGTTGCCAGCATTCTGCAGCAGAATGCGGTCGAAGTTCAGCCCGGACAGGAAATCGAACTCACCGATATCCTGGTGCGCAACGGTTACATCGCAGAGGATTATCCCGACTACATCTCCCTCTTCCACGACGGGGACATCAGTAGGACCGACTATCAATTCCTGCTGCTTTTGAAGAACGGAACGGCACCGAGAATGGATTATAAGCTCCAAAAGACAGCCCGTGTGGTGCAAAAAATAAATCTCCTACATTTTCAGTCGGCTTTGGTGCTGAATTTTGATCTCCTGGATGAGCTGCTCAAGGAACCGGGATCCTATCCCGAAGCGCTGAAGCGGATCATCAAAGTGCTCCAAAACGAGACACACATCTCGACCAGGTTTCTGGTTGCCTACATGGAACGAACAGCTTACCTCAAGGCTTTGTTAACAAAACTGGCAAACGGTTGGGACAATGTCTGGAACTTTTTTCAAAGCTACAGCGGTTACGACGACCAACAGAAAAGACAGTTCCTTTCGCGCCTTATCGCAAACCTGGACAACAAAGTGATTAAGAAGATCTCCAAGGCACACGATATGACCAGGATGATCGCCCAAGATTCCCAGTTTCCCCAGATCATTCCCGACCAGCATAAAATCAGGGAGCTCTTGAAAACATTGGAGGTAAAGTTTGAAAGTTTAGACTTAGAAAGCATCAACCAAGAAACGCTTAAACACATCTTCGAAAGCGACCTTTACCAACTCAACCCGGAGATGGTGAAGGCCATGATGAAGAAATTCGGCAAATATGACCAGCACACTTTCGAAAATAGCAACTATTCTGCGATACAGAGTTCAGAGAGCCCATCCCTGATCGCCTATATCGAAAGAAGTACCGGCCAATATGTCGAATCAGTTTTCTTAAAACTAGAAAAAAATACTAAAGACGCAGAATCAAAGATTTTAGCGCTGCTCAATAGTGAACTTGTAGCGCTTGGGTATAAGCAAAAAATCATCGAGAGGATGGATATATTGGTCACAGATATGACTAAAATCAAGCAAAGCGAGGTGGGCACACTGTTGCTTGTACACAGCAAGATCGAGGCCGGTTGGAACAATATCCGGATTGACTTTCTTAATTCCCAAAGAGAAATTTCGAAAGAGGCGATTGAGTACCTGGGTAGAGGGAACCATAGCGAGATATATGGAAAAATGAAGATCCCCAATGAAGGAGAGCACAAGGTGGATTACGGTACGCTGTCGCGCAAATTAGCGGAGGTTACCAAGTTTAAGGACAAAGATTTTGACCACATCACACGTGCCCTAACTGTTTGGTTCGCCGACCTTGAACTTTCCACCCACACCTATAAACAAATTGAGATCCTGGTTCGAAACCAGGTGATCATGCCGAAAAAGGAAACATTCGATTGGCTAAAAGCCAACTATCCGCCCCTTCATATTACCCAATTGGAAACCTCGGAATACACGATGGCCAAGTTACTGGAAACGCTAGAACTCGAGGGCGGGGACATCGAGAAAATTCTCGGTTCCGGAAAAATTTCCTTGAAAGTGAAAATCGACATGATCGATCAGGTTGATGAAAATTTGCTGGTATCCAATCCGGATAGCTTAAGCCATCTGGTGCGGCTACTTGATGAAAACCCGGCAGTGAGCGTTTCCAATCATCTGCTAGATGCAGCCCTGCTGGAGCCCAAAGCCCCCTTTGTGGAACGGATTAGGGGACTGCTGACCCGTAAACAAACCGATTCGGATTTTATGGTGCTATTCATTTCCTCACTGCCCGGGGATTACCAGAAAATAAACGACAGGTCCAAACGCCCGACATTTGCAATCAACGACTTGAACCGGGAATTCCTGCAGCTCGTCCAGGACCTCGGCCTAATTTCCTCGTTTCCAAAACATAAGAACGAATTCAAGGTCTATCATAAAACGAAATAGATTACTTTTTATACCACCTGCACCCATTTAAAGCTGTAACAAAAATTATTTTAATATTTTTTTAACCCTAAGTTAACCTCTGGCTGATTATGTCCCTGTAAAACAGCCAGACATGGACAAACAAGACTTTCAGGACCTATTGGACCGCTACGCAGCAGGGCAGGCGGGCGCGGAGGAATCCCGCCAGCTGGAAAACTGGACCACCTTCGGCCGGCACGGCGAGACGCCCGGTGAAAAGGTAATCATGCGCCACATGGAAAGTCTCGATCAAAGGCTCGGGATAAAAACGCGTTCCAGAAAACTATGGCCCACCATTGCTGCCATTGCCGCATCGGTCATCCTGGTACTGACCATCCTGTTTTACCACGATACCAAAAAGCCGGTACAGACCACCACTGTCCATAACAGCCAAAATCCCATACTGCCCGGAAAATCCGGGGCAACCCTTACACTGGCCACCGGCAGTACCATAGCCCTGGACGGAACTAAAAAGTCCCTGTCCGTTGGGGAGCGGCTCCGTTATGAAGATGGCAGCAGCGTTCAGGTCGAAAACCTGCAAAACCCGCAGAGCATACACCAGCTCACTGTAGCAACCGCAAAGGGCCAGCTCTACGCATTCATCCTCTCGGACGGCACAAAAGTCTTCCTCAACGCCTCCTCGAGCCTCGTTTTTCCTTCCAGGTTCAGCGGAAAGGACAGAAGGGTGCAGATCACCGGAGAAGCGTATTTTGAAGTGGCCAAAGACAAAGCGCATCCCTTTGTCGTCCAGACCATGGACCAATCGGGCAAGGGTCTGCAAAGCGTAGAGGTCCTGGGCACCCATTTTAACATCAACGCCTATGGAGATAACGGGCAGATCAGAACTACCCTGGCCGAGGGATCGGTAAAAGTCACCGCTTCGGGCCATGAGCTGATCCTGAAGCCCGAGCAGCAAGCTATCTATAATCCTGCCCGGGACCGGCTGGTTCCAAAACCTGCAGACCTTTCCGGCGTACTCGCCTGGCGGTCCGGTAAATTCGCCTTTTCAGGTGCAAGGATCGATGAGGTCATGAGCGAGCTCTCCAGGTGGTACGATGTGGAGGTAAGCTATGAGGGCAAAATCCCCGGCTCTACCTTCTCGGGCACGATTTCCAAAGACCTAACCGCCCAGGAGATGCTCGAGCTGATCCATTTTGCGGGCGCCAGGTTCCGGATCGAGGGACGAAAGATCGTGGTCACGGGTTCATGAACGGAGAGAAGATAAAGGTGGATTATAAGGTACTTCAAAGTGGCCAGACCGGGAAAGGCAGCAATGCCTACCGGGCAAGCCCATAGCCTAAAACAAGAGCAGATAAATCGCCACCATAACCAAAATAATACAGAAGGGGGGTAGTTGTCTATCTCCCCGGCCATGCTCTTAACATAAACGGGCAAAACACATTTAGCTTAACAAAACAACAGACCATAACAACTAACCAACCGAACATGAAGAAAACTTACCCTACCTAAGCACAGATGGCGGCCAGAAAAAAGGCCGGCAGCGTGTTGACGCACCTGCCAGCCAAAGACCCTGAGCCAGCCCGCCCCGACAGGCAGGGTGCCTGCGGAGCAAAACAAATTATTCAAGCCAGAACAACAACTCAAAGCCCATCAAATGTATGAAAAAATGTGCATTTAAACGGTCAGGCCCATCCATGCGCCTGCCCCAGAAATTCCTGTTAATCATGAAACTCACCACTTTCATATTAATCATCTCCCTCGCCCAGCTCAGCGCCAGAACATTTGGACAGCGCATCAGCCTGAGCGAGAACAACAGCCCCATGGAGCGCGTACTTAGCAAAATTTCGGCCCAATCCGGATATAATTTTTTTTATAGTGACAGCGATCTGAAGGGCAAGACCGTTAACATAGCGGTTAACAATGCCTCGATCGAAGAAACCTTGAGGAGCGTCTTCTCGGGCTTTCCCCTTGATTACCGTATTTTGAAAAAGAACATTGTGGTAACAAAGAAGCCGGAGCCAGGGCTGTTCGAAAAAATCTTCAGCAGGGCCGCGGCGATAGATGTTCATGGAACAGTGCTCGACGAAAAAGGGAAGGGACTTGCGGGAGTCAATGTCCGGACAAAGGACAATTCCCAATTTACCATTACGGACGCGGCGGGAACATTTATCCTGAGGGATGTGGCACCAAATTCAGTCATCATCTGCTCTTTTATCGGTTACAAGACCAAGGAAATCAATGCATCAGAAAAACTTTCAGAGATAAAACTTGAAATAGCGGATTCCAAGCTGGACGAGGTTCAGGTCATTGCATACGGAAAAACCTCCCAGCGATTAAGTACCGGAAATGTGGTTACGATAAGTGCAAAAGACATTGAGAAAAGCCCCGTGTCCAATCCCATGCTTGCCTTGCAGGCCCGTGTTCCGGGAATCAGCATCATTCAGGGAAGTGGATATGCCGGATCCGGTATCAAAGTCCAGATTCAGGGAAGATCCAGTTTGCTTAGCGGGACCGAGCCCTTTTATGTGATCGATGGTGTTCCATACAATTCATCAACCATTAACGCAGGAACAGTACCTGACATCATCAAAAACGGCAGTCCGCTCAATTTCATCAATCCGGACGATATAGAAAGCATCAGTATCCTGAAAGATGCCGATGCCACGGCCATCTATGGATCGAGGGCTGCCAACGGGGCGGTCCTCATCACCACCAAAAGCGGAAATTCAGGACCATTAAGGGTGAATTTCAACCTCAGCCAAGGTATTGGCCAATTGGACCAGCGGCTAAAACTGATGGATACCGAACAATATCTGCTCATGAGGAGAGAGGCTATTAAAAATGAGAACCAGCAGATTGGTCCGGCCGACTACGATCTCAACGGAACCTGGGACCAAAACCGAAACACTGACTGGATGAAGGAGCTGGTGGGAAAGAATGCAACCTACAGCGATATTAATCTAGGATTTTCAGGAGGGGATGCCAACACCAACTATTCCTTAAGTTCAACTTATCGCCGCAATACCAACGTAATCCCAGGAGATTTTTCGAACCGGGCTTTTTCAACCCGGATTGCACTGTCCACAAAATCCAGAGACCAGAGATTGGCCATTAACCTGACAGGAAGTTATACCGCTGATGTAAACGAGTTGCCACAGGCAGAGGATTTTCTCACTCAGGCAGTTACCCTGGCGCCTAATGCACCGTCGATATACAATGCGGATGGAAGCTTGAACTGGGGATTAAATAGTAGCGGCGCCGGTACTTGGAACAACCCATATGCGAATCTGTTATCCACCAACAGCATGGAAACCGGCAGTCTGATGACTAATCTTCGGACCAGTTACGAGATTGCCAAGGGATTTTCTATAAGTAGCAATTTTGGATATAATACCATCCAGATGGGCAATGTCATAGTAAGTCCCATCGATGCCTTTTCGCCAAACATAAGACCCTATATTTCCTCTTTTTCTATTTTCAATCATGGTAAACGGAGCAACTGGATAATAGAGCCACAGCTACAGTATCATGCTTCGAGTAAGCTGGGAAACTTTGCTTTTTTTGCAGGTTCTTCCATACAACAGGAGTCTAGTGTCACTCAGAATATCTTCGCATCGGGTTTTCCCAACCTCGCAACGATGAAAAATATAGCTGCTGCAAGTTCACTTAGTACTTCTTCGGCTTCCGATATTCCTTATAAATATTTTGGGGTCTTCGGAAAACTGAGTTATGATTACAAGAATAAATACCTATTGAATCTGAGTGCCAGAAGAGATGGAAGCAGCCGCTTTGGAGCCAACAACCGTTATCATAACTTTTCTTCCATCGGTTTGGGCTGGGTATTGAGCGAAGAAGGCTGGGCCAAGGACAGACTAGGACCACTCAACTTCGCCAAGATCAGGATAAGTTACGGTAGCACGGGCAACGACCAGATCGAGGACTTTTTGTACGAAAGCCTTTATTTAGCCAACCCGGCAGCAATGAACTATGGGGGAATAAAAGGTTTTGACGTGAATCGGCTAAGCAACCCCGACCTTCAGTGGGAAGAAACCCGAAAACTTAATTTAGGTCTTGATTTAGGGCTGTTCAACGACAGGGCAGTGCTGAATTTGAACTATAACCGAAACCGTTCGTCAAATATGCTCGTATTTGTGAATTTACCATCTTCCGTGGGATTCGGTTCAGTCAAACAGAATCTGCCCGCTTTGGTAGAGAATACCGGCTTTGAAGTGGCGCTCAATACGAAAAACATCACAAGCGCGGATTTTGGATGGACCAGTAACTTCAATTTAACCATCCCCAGAAATAAGCTGCTCAAGTACGAGGGTATTGAAAGTTCGCAATCCTACAATCTCTACTTCATCGGGAAATCCATCAATGTGGCCAAGTCTTATGACTTTGCTGGGGTAAACCCACAAAATGGTAGTTATGAATTCCGCAAAGCAGATGGCTCCATCACTTCCTATCCAACAGATGCCGATATGTATATCCATACCGATTTTTCACCTCGTTTGTACGGAGGATTAGAGAATACATTTAGTTATAAGGGATTGGCACTGAGTTTCTTGTTTCAGTTCGTCCGCCAGCAGGGCCGTGACAACAAAACCACAACGGCCATAGGCGTTACCCCGGGACAATTTGGCAACAACGCCCTCGTAGCTGCATTTGAGCGATGGACCACGCCAGGACAGCAGGCCAGCTATCAGCGGTTTTCCACCAATTATGCACTTAATATTTCTCAATATTACTATAATCAGAGTAATGGAGTGATTGCAGACGCCTCGTTTATCCGTCTTAAAAACGTGAATCTATCCTACGTGCTCCCTGTAAAACTCTGTAAGAAAATCCACTTGAACAACCTGAGAGTTTTCGCCCAGGGCCAAAATCTTTTGTCTTGGACCAAGTTTTCGGGCCTTGACCCAGAAACTACAAGCAGTACTTCGTTACCTGCCCTTAGGGTGATGACACTTGGGCTTCAGGGGAGTTTTTAACGTTAAATGAACAAAAAAATGAAAAATTCAATCAAAACCTTCCATACCGTATTCGGCATAACGATTCTTTCGATTACCATTACCACGCTCTCCGGCTGTAAAAAACTGGTGGAAACAACATCTCCCATTACCGCTGTAACCTCGGCAAATGCTTACGGTGAAGATAAGCTTGCGGCTTCAGTCATTACGGGAATATATTCAGATATGAGTAACGTATATATATCCATACCCAATAACCTGACGGCTTATAGTTCGATCTATCCTGCGCTAATGGCCGATGAGCTCGAGGTTAACGGTGTGTTGAATTCTTCCTATATCCCTTACTACACCAACAGGCTGGATAGCAGAAGCGTCGCCTCACCCTGGGAGGGTATCTACAGTAAAATCATCTACAGAGCCAATGCAGCCATTGAAGGTTTAACCGCATCTAATACGTTGACTCCTGCACTCAAACAACAGTTATTGGGAGATGCGTTTTTTCTCAGGGCTTTCGCATACTTTTATTTGGTGAACCTGTTTGGAGATGTTCCGCTGATTCTCAATACAGATTATAAAGCCAACTCGACAGTTTCGCGCACGGATGTAAAGACCGTAAATGCGCAGATCATCAGCGATCTACTGAATGCCAGAGATTTACTGGCAGCTGAGTACAAGACCCCGGACGCAATAACTACAACCAACAATAGCCGGATTACCCCCAATAAAGCTGCTGCACAAGCGTTACTGGCCAGGGCCTACCTTTTCGACGAAAATTATCCCGCAGCCGAAAAAGCAGCCAGTGAAGTTATTGACCAAAACGGCCGCTATGGCCTTACTGTATTGTCCAGTGTATTTCAAGCCAATAGTAACGAATCTATCTGGCACCTTCAGCCTGTTCAGACAGGGTACAACACCCAGGATGCCCAGGTACTGCTTATCCCGCCAACAGGACCGGACTACGCCCATCCAATTACCTTGAGCAGTCCATTGAATCAGGCCTTTGAACCTTTTGATCAGAGAAAAACGGCGTGGATCGACTCAGTTAAAATTGGGAACAATGTTTACCGATATGTTGCCAAATACAAGGTTGCTGCCTACAACGCGCCTGTAACCGAATACAAAACCGTTCTGCGCCTGGCAGAAGTCTTTCTGATCCGGGCGGAAGCTAGGGCACAACAAGGCAATGACCTGAACGGGGCACAAAGTGACCTGAACAAGGTCCGCTCCAGGGCTGGACTACCCGGCACTGCTGCCAATACCAAGTCTTCGCTCATCAGTGCGATTATCCATGAGCGTCAGGTGGAACTCTTCCTGGAATGGGGCGACCGATGGTTTACCTTGAAAAGGACAAAGACCATAGACCAGGTTATGCCAGCAGTTTGCATGCAGAAAGGCACAAGCTGGGATTCCTTTCGACAGCTTTTGCCACTGCCGATAAGCGATCTCAATTCCAATCGTTCGTTGACGCAAAATCCAGGCTATAACTAAATAAATCCCTCCGCCCCGCAATGTCTGAAATGAAATTGCCGGGCGGATCCCACAACAATGATCAAAACTCAATTGCTATTGCTGCTATGCTGCCTTACTTTTTTGAAAGTAAACGGACAGCCCCGTGCCTTTCCACTGGACAGCACCGTCTTTGAAAGCTGGCAAACCGTACTACCGGAGGGCTATCCCGGGTTAAGTCCTGACGGCAGGTTTTTTCTTTACAGGAAAACCTTTGGGCAAACAGGTTCTAGGCGGGAGCTTGTTTTGCGGACCGTAGACAGTGGACAAGAAAGAAAACTTTCAGATGACTGGCACAGTGTGCAGTTCTCTCCAGCTGCCGGCTTCCTCTGTTTTATGGAAGGGGATACCTTAAATATCTACAACCCCTATAACTTCATTCTCAAAAGAATCAGTGCCGTATCAAGCTATTTCCTCAGCGAAAACGGCCTCGTTTTTTTTCGAAAAGACCATCCCGAAACATTAATGCGGTGGATCGGCAAAGCTGGATTCAGGCCGATTGCCGACCATGTAAAACAAATTTTCGCAAGCAGGGAAACCCCGCTCACTTTAATCGTACAGGCGACTGCTAAAGGCGCACAGATCAGCCTTTTGGATCAGGATAAGATAGCTGTCAAAAGAAGTTTTGTCGTGGATACCGTCCAGTCGGGCGCTTACTTCGCATCCATAAATACCTGGCTTTTTTTTGTCAAAAAGGGCGGCGCCGACTTACTCATGCACTTTGAGGGTAATTCCCTGAAGGCAAGACTACAATCTTTTCAGCTGCCCAAAAATCTCGCAGATAGATACAAAGTGGCCGCGCCAAATCAAATTTCCGCAGACGCAAGACGTCTCTTGTTCTCTGTCGAACCTACAAACCTAACGCCTAAAATCCAAGAATTTAACCCCGCGGGGGTGAGTATCTGGGGTTACCGGGATCCAAGGATGAAATACCTGTATGGAGCCCGGAGAGATACGGTCTGGACGGTACTCTGTCAAATTGATCTTAGATCCGGAAAAACCGAGCAGCTTACCACAAGGCATGAGCGCATCCTAAATTATCAGGCTAAAGACCTATGGCTACTCAAAAGCCGCGGGCAGGGGGATCTGCAGGAAGATGACTGGAACGTGCAGGCGGGCTGGTACATAAGCAGACTTGAAGATTCCAGTGAAAACCTTCAGTTTGGGCTCACAAGCCAGGTGGCACTCTCGCCAAGTGGCAGGCTAATCCTTTCCTTTAACCAGCAGTCCCCAGGATTTGAACTGCTCGATACCTATACCCGAAAGCTCAGCAAAGTTACCGGCAATATATCGACAGACTGGTATTCCGGTGCAAGAACAATGTACAACCAGGCGGATACCTATTATAGCGATGCACGGTGGACGCAGAAAGAAGATATTCTGTTTTTAAGGGATAGACAGGACATCTGGCAGATAAACGCCTCTGGCAAAGGCAGGCCCCGATGCCTGACCAACCATTTCGGTAAAAAACATAACATGCAGTTTTCTTTCATCGAAAGCGGGACTGTCGATATGAAAAAAGAAATCCTTTTGTTTGCAAAAGACCTCGATGGCAAAACTTCCGGATTCTACCGTGTGGACCCGTCTGAGCAAAAAGACCCTGTCAGGCTTTACACCGCGAATGGCTCGCACCAGATTATCAGCCATGAGAAAGGAGTATGGCTGGTCACCAACAGCAGGGTAGACAGTGGTTTAAGGTATTTGATTAGCCGGGATTTAAAGCTTTTTAAAGAGGTAGCCAGTTCCAGGCCACCATCTAAATACAACTGGATGTACACAGAGATGCACAATTACCAAGATTCAACGGGTACAAAAATGCGCGGCGTACTGTTCAAACCCCAGGATTTTGATGAGAAAAAAAAATATCCTGCAATTTTGTCCTGTTACCAACGGATCGACAATATCCTTAACGAATTTCCCGATCCCTCGCGGGCACCCGGCAATTTGAATATACCCTGGATGGTCAGTCAGGGGTATCTTGTATTCGTACCGGATATCGTCAACGAATACAACCACGGCGGTGCAAGTAGCATGAGCCACATCATGGGCGCCTTCAATTACCTTAGAGGGCTCCGGTATGTCAATGAAAAAAAGATAGGTATAAGTGGGCATAGTTACGGCGGCTTTGAAACAGCCTACGCAATAACACATACCGGTGTATTTGCAGCTGCCTACGCTGGATCTCCCATAACCGATATGATCCTCAACTATACCCTTGCCCCAGGGCTGTACCACCATGGGCAGACAGCCATCGGGCCATTGCTCTGGGACGATCCAGGGCCTTACCTTGAAAACTCCCCATTGTTCGGCGCGCACAAAATAACCACGCCCTTGCTTTTGATGGGCAACGCGCATGATTTTCTTGCACCACAGCCATTAGGACTTTATAACGCAATGCGAAGGCTTGGCAAGCGATGCTGGATGCTTCAATATGAGGGAATGAACCATACTATTAGCGGCAAGGCTAGCCTGGACCACACCCTTAGGCTCCAGCAGTTCTTTGATCATTATCTAAAGGACCTTGAAGCTCCGAATTGGATGTTGATACCCGGTTCGGTCAGTATGCAAAAAAACGGTGGTCGCCAAAACTTACCCCCGCAATTGTTAACACCAAAGGCCCAGCAACATGCGGACTCGCTCGCTAAAAGGCCAATTGATATCTGCAGATTTAACCAAAATCCAATCAAACCATAATGAAAAAGCAAACATTCACAGTACTTTTGATATTTTTTTCCTTTTCTTTTGCCCTTGCACAGGTGAGGCAATATGATCAACTTATCAGCGAAGAGCTCATAGCGAAGGATACCGCCAAAGCCGTTTTACATTTGGTGGACAAGCTAAAATCCCTGGATCCCTCAAAATCTGGCGCTTTAGAGATAATGGGAACCAACAACCAGATATACGAATTACTCTTCAAGTACAGTACAAAAAAAACACAGCTTCTTGCAGGGGCAAATTACCTTAAGAAGCTTTTAAGAATAAATCCGGAAGACTACCAAGGGAACGAAGCTTTCAGGGCGAACTATGTAGATACCTATGCCAATTTGATCTATAAAGCCGGCAAGGTTAAAGAAGCTATCCATTGGGAAAAAATAGCGGTAGACAATGCCTTCGAACATCAAAAAGCGGAGTTTTCGGCCAACCTTGAAAAAATGAGAAACGGAATCAAGACCTGGTAGACAGTGCATAATGACCTACCTCATCTGGATGGACTGTGTGGATATTTCTTTGATTGCCAGTGAACCCGGCAGCAAACTGTTTGCGGTACTGGAGCGGGCTGAGGCCCACGAGCTTGAGAAACTGTTTGTAAAAATTGGCGCTGGTGTTAAAACCAGCGTCATAACCAATGACCGGGACGGGGCTGATGCTGTCTCTAAGCTGATTGCAGGCATAGCCAATACGGATCTCGTTCAAAAAGTCCACGTAGGTTTTCTTTGTGGATTTTTTGAACCAGTTGCAAAAGGCAGAGGTGCTCATGCAAGCAAGGCTGGAGACATCTGCGAGAGCAATGGTTGACTTAAAATTTTCAATGGTAAAGTTAAAGACCTTTTCCAGAGTGGGGTTTTGCTTTTTGCTCGAGAGCTGGCGGTTTGTTTCGCATACCACCCGATAGTTGCCAGCAGTCATGATGTGGTCTAGACAGTCCCCGAGCTGCAAAACCCGACGCAACCCTGAGCAATGCTCAAGATCACCGATCAGCGCTGCTAGTACAGGTCTATTTTTGCTGGCCACCTTAAGACCTGCATCCGCTAACCGAAGCAGGTCAACCAGCTCTCTGTTTTCGGGTAGTGCCAGAAAGTTGGTACCCCAAAAGTCCACCAAGAATTGCACGACCACTGCTGCCGCGTCCGTATCGGCAGATCCCTTCTGGAAAGAATGGGGAAGCCCTGAGCCCAATAGATAAACGTCGCCTTTTTGCCATTGGCCAACATGATTGCCGATAAAAGAGAGGCCGGAACCCCGGGTGAACAGAATAAGCTCAATCTCTGCATGTTGATGCCAGCCGACCTCAAAATCTGGAGTCTGGAAAGTTCTGGCGACAAAACTTTCCCCTTTAAACAATGGGATCTTTTGCAGTAATGGGTTTTTGATCATTCAGTAATGTATTAACAGATTGTTAATTAATTTGATTGAATTTTTGTAAATATAGTTGATTTTTTAGAGAAAATCGTCACAATGTTTTGCTTTCAGAAAGAATAATTTAGTGCTTGTAAACTAACCAGATTAATCATGCAAAATCCCAATACCAAAAGACCTTACATCATTGGCCTGAGTGCTGTTGCTGCTTTGGGAGGTCTGCTTTTCGGTTTTGATACCGCTATTATCTCAGGAACTATACCCTATCTGAAGACTTACTTCCTCCTTAGCGAGCTTATGCTTGGCTGGACAGTGGGTAGTATACTGATCGGCTGCGCGTTAGGTGCAATGCTGGCCGGTAAACTGGCAGACGACTTTGGCCGGCGGTATGTCTTGCTGCTGTGTGCAGTTTTGTTCGCCATTTCGGGGCTAGGGGCAGCACTGGCGGTTAACCTGGAGTCCTTTATTTGCTTTAGGCTCATCGGAGGCCTTGGAGTAGGTGCTGCAGCCATGGTCTCACCGATGTACATCGCCGAATCGGTTCCGGCAAGATTTAGAGGGAGAATGGTCTCGCTTTACCAGTTGGCCATTGTGTCGGGCATACTCTTTGCTTATGGCTCCAATTACTTCTTTGAGGCTTTCCCGGACAACTGGCGCTGGATGTTCGGTGTCCAGGTGATTCCCTCAGTGGTTTTCTTCTGCTCCTTGCTTCTATTGCCCGAAAGCCCCAGATGGCTGATCCAAAACGGGAGGACGACTGCAGCCCTGCGGGCACTTGAACGTTCGAGAACGGACGAAGCTGGGCAGGAGGAACATCGTCAGATCCTCTCCAGCCTTAAACAGAACCAAGAGATGTCGCTGAAAAAAGGTTTAAGTGTGCTTTTTTCCCGAACTAATCGAAAGGTAGTGTGGATCGGTATTATCATCGCAATGTTTCAGCAGATCACCGGAGTCAATTCTGTCCTATATTACGCGCCGGTCATTTTCAGGCAGACTGGTATCGATACTTCCTCTTCTATCTTGCAGACTATTGCCATTGGCGCAGTGAACGTAATCTCGACATTCTTGGCCATAGCCTTTGTGGACAAGGTTGGACGTAAGAAGTTTATGGTCGTTGGGAGCTTGGTCATGGGAATTTCCTTAACGGGCGTTGCACTCTGCTTTGAACACGAGTATTTTCAGGATTACCTGGTGCTAATTTTGATGTTGATCTATGTGGGTGCTTTCGGCTGCACGCTAGGTGCAGTTACCTGGATCTATCTCGCGGAGGTTTTCCCCGGCCGCATACGCGGACTTGGTTTATCCCTAGCCACATTATCGCTATGGCTCACCGACTTTATTGTCACCTATAGTTTTCCATACCTCACCGATAGGCTTGGCACTGCCTCCACAATGTACCTTTATGCGGCTTTCTGCGCATTGGCATTTATCTTTTACCTCCTTAAAATGCCCGAGACCAAGGGCAAAACGCTCGAAGAAATTGAACACCTATTCATTTAATCCCAATCCTTATGGACTTAAAACATGCGTACATACTTCCCAGCGGCCTTAGCGTAGAAAACATCCGCTTTTACCAGGACATGGGGTACCTGGTCGCAGACGAACTGCTCAGCGCTGCGGACATCACCCTGCTCAAAGAAGAAACCGCGGCCATTTTCCGCGGCGAAAGGGGACTGGTAGACGGCATATTGCCGGTGGACGGCCTTAGCGACGAAGAGATCTTAAAGCGCTACGTGGCCATCCACTTTCCGCACAAGATCTCTCCGCTGATCAGGGATTTCATTGCCCACCCCGAAATTACCGGTGTGCTCACCAGAATCGTATCGCCCAACCTCAAGTGCATGCAGAGCATGCTATTTGTCAAAGCGCCCGGAAAGGCCGGACAGAGCTGGCACCAGGACGAATACTATATCCCCACCAGAGATAAATCCCTCACCGGGGTATGGATCGCGATCGATGAGGCCACCAGGGAGAACGGCTGCCTCTGGATCATTCCCGGTTCCAACCGCAAGGGCTACATCATGAAAAGGGTCGATAATCCCATCAACGAATATGCCGATATCGATACCGTTGACGTTTCAGACTATGCCCAGAGCCTGATCGTTCCCCTAGAGGTGAAAAAGGGATCGGTCGTCTTTTTCAACGGCTATACCCTGCACTCTTCCCAGCGCAACCGCACCGAGGATGCTTTCCGGACCGCACTGGTCAACCATTATATGTCCGCCGAGTCCATGCTGCCCTGGGACCAGGACGGAAAACTCGGGGCAACCGAGGATCTGCGCGACGTGCTGCTCGTTTCGGGAACCGATCCTTACCACTACAAGGGGACCATTGATGTCAACCGGCCTTACCTCAGGCCCGAAGTCCTAAAGATCAAGACGCAATGAAAAAGCGCAGCATCGATTTTTACTGCCCCAGATGGGGATCCGAGCACCTGCACTGGGAGGATTTCTTCATCGCGCTCAAACTTGCCGGCTACGAGGGAACCGAATGGGCCATTTCGCGGGAAACCGGACGGAGGGAGCTTGACGAGGTATTTGAGCTGGCCGGCCGCTACCAGATCAAAATCATCGCCCAGCATTACGATACCTACGAGGCCGATTTTTTCATCCACCTGGACTGCTACGCCTGCTGGCTGGAGAAAATAAAGGATTATCCCATTATCAGGCTCAACTCGCAGACCGGAAAGGATTTTTTCAGCTTCCAGGAGAACAAGGCCCTGATCGATATGGCCAGCGACTTTGGGCGGGACAACAGGGTAATGGTCTCCCACGAAACCCACCGCAACAAATTTTCCTTTGCCGCGCACGTGACCAGGGAATACCTGGATGCGATCCCCTCGCTCAAGCTCAGCCTGGACGCCTCGCACTGGGTGTGCGCGGCAGAATCGCTGCTGTATGACCAGATGGAGACCATGCGCCTGGCCACCGGCCGGACCGAGCACATCCATGCGCGCGTGGGATACCCCCAGGGACCGCAGGTCAGCGATCCCCGACTTGCCGAGTGGGGCGAAGCCCTGGAAGCCCACCTGGCCTGGTGGGACCGGGCGGTCCAGCAGCAGCGCCAGAGACAGGATCCGACGCCCATCACCATAACGACAGAATTTGGCCCTTACCCTTATATGGTCAGGCTTCCCGGCGGAGGAGATATTGCGGACCAATGGGAGATCAATACCTGGATGATGAACTTTTTAAAAGACAGATACGCTTAACAAGATGAAACCGATAAAAAATACAACAATCAAAGAACTGCCCTATGTGCTCCTGCGCATCCTGGCAGTGCTGGTGCTACTGGTCCTGCTGGCCTGGGCCAGTGCCGGAGCTACCGAATACCATGTGGCCAAGACCGGAAACGACGCTCACAAGGGCAGCAGGGAAAAACCATTCCTGACCATCTCCAGGGCGGCGAGTCTGGCCGTTGCGGGAGACATCATCACCGTGCATGCCGGCATCTACCGGGAACTTGTCGTGCCGAACAACGGCGGAGCGTCCCCCGCGCTGCGCATCACCTATCGGGCCGCGCCCGGGGAGAAAGTGGAGATCAAGGGCTCCGAGGTCATCAGAAACTGGAAACAGAGCGGAAGGATATGGAAAACAAGCATACCCAACAGCTTCTTTGGCGCATACAACCCTTACCTGGACCTGGTATTTGGAGACTGGTTTTTCCCCGGAAGAAACCAGGTGCATACCGGGGAGGTCTACCTCAACGGAAAACCGCTGGGGGAAAGGGCGGGTCCAGACGGTCCAGACAGCTGGAGCAGTAAGGTCAGCGCCGACTCCACCCTGATCACCTGTGATTTCGGCCATATCAATCCCAACGAGCAGACCGTAGAGATCAATGTCCGCCCCGCCTGTATCTATCCGGAGCGGACCGGCGTCAACTTCATCACCATCAAGGGCTTTCGCCTCTCGCAGGCGGCTACCCAATGGGCCGCGCCCACGGCAGAGCAGACCGGGATCATCGGCACCAACTGGAGCAAAGGCTGGATCATCGAAGACAATACCATATCGGACAGCAAATGTGTGGGCATTGCCCTGGGCAAGGACCGGGCCTCTGGCCACAACCTCTGGTTTAAGAACCGCGAGATCGACGGTTCGGTACATTACAACAACGTGGTGCAGAACGTGCTGAAGGCAGGCTGGTCCAGATCCACCATTGGATCGCATCTGGTAAGGAACAACACCATTTACCGCTGCGGGCAGGCCGGCGTGGCCGGGAGCTTCGGCGCCGCCTTTAGCGAGATCTCGGGCAACCACATCTATGACATCTACACCTACCGCAACTTCTGGGGCGCGGAGATGGCCGGAATCAAGCTGCATGCCGGCATCGACGCCCTGATTAAAAACAACCGCATCCACAATGCACAGAAAGGCATCTGGCTGGACTGGATGACCCAGGGCACCCGCATCAGCAGCAATCTGCTCTACGACAACGATTTCGTGGATATCTTCCTGGAAGTCAACCACGGGCCATACCTGGTGGACAACAACTTTTTCCTGTCCCCCTACAATCTAAAAGACCTCAGCGAAGGCGGCGCCTTCGTGCACAACCTGTTTGCCGGACTCATCGGCCGCTCCCCCGACGCGCGCACGACGCCTTATTTCAAGCCCAACAGCACCACCTACCTGGGCCTGAAAGACATCAGCGGCGGAGATGACCGGTTTTGCAACAATATCTTTATCGGCCGAAAGGGCAGGAGCTATTTTAGCGAAACCTATCCGTCCAAAATCCCCGATGAGATCGATTCCCTGGCCGGTTATGGCCTGGCGGCTTACGACAATGCCAAACTGCCCGTGCAGGCTTCGGGCAACCTGTACCTCAACGGCGCCTATCCTTTCGCAAGGGAAAAAAAACCGACAATAGCCTTTAGGGAAACCATCGGCTATCGACTGGACACCCACGCCGGTCAGGTCCTCTTTCACATCGGCAAAGCTTATCCTAATCAAAATAGCCTCCCCATCCTCAGCACTCAGGCCTTGGGCAAAAACGCCAACGGACATCCCTTTACCCATCCCGACGGCTCGGCGCTGGCTATTGATCAAGATTACTCCGGACAAAAAAGGAAACCGGGCCAAAACCCCGCAGGCCCCGCTGAATTAAAATCCGGCAGCAGCCTGAAACTCTGGCCGTTCAAAAAAAATCAACAGGCAGATAGTTATTCGCTATCCCCAAAAGACTCTTATTAGTAAACCACCAAATAAACCAAGCATGAAATTCATCAATAGGGGAATCATTCTCTTCTTCAGCTTCGGGGCGATCTTAACGGCCCAGGCGCAAAACAGTTATAAAATCCAGCCCGTGGCCATCCAGACCCGCTGGGCAAAGGATGTCAGTCCAAACAATGCCCTAAAAGAATATCCCCGCCCGCAACTGGTGCGGAGCAACTGGACCAGCCTCAACGGGTTATGGGAATATGCCATCACCAAAAAAGACAGCCCAAAACCCGCCAGATCCGACGGGCAGATCCTGGTGCCTTATCCGATCGAATCCGCTTTGAGCGGGGTCAAAAAAGCGCTGCAGCCCGAGGAAAACCTCTGGTACACCCGCACGCTCAGCTACACCCCCAAGCCGGGCATCAAAACAATGCTCAACTTTGGCGCGGTAGATTACCAGTGCTGGGTATTCCTCAACGGAAAGGAAGTGGGCAGCCACGAAGGCGGGTACACTGAATTTTCCTTCGACATCACCCCATATCTCAAAGCCGGGAAAAACGAGCTGAGCATCAAGGTCTTTGATCCTTCCGATGCCGGAATCGGTCCCAGGGGCAAGCAGGTCCTGCACCCCCAGAGCATTTATTATACCCCAAGCTCGGGCATCTGGCAGACCGTGTGGATGGAAGAGGTTCCCCAAAACCACATCCAGCGCCTGACCATCACCCCGGACCTCGACCGCTCCCTGGTCAATATCAGCGTCACTTCCACCACGCAGTCGGAAGTTGAACTCTCTATTGCCGGAAAGACTCTCAAGGGCAAAAGCGGGGAGAACATAGCCTTCCCCCTTGCCGGTCCCAAGCTGTGGTCCCCGGCCTCGCCTTACCTCTACGACCTGCAGGTTAAAATGGGCGATGATCTGGTAAAGTCCTATTTCGGCATGCGCAAGATCTCCATTGCCAAAGACAGCAAGGGGATGGACCGCATCATGCTCAACAACAAACCCTATTATAACCTGGGCACGCTAGACCAGGGCTTCTGGCCGGAGGGACTGCATACCGCGCCAACGGATGAGGCCCTGGCCTTCGATATCCGCGCCATCAAGAACATGGGCTTCAACACCATCCGCAAGCACATCAAGATCGAGCCGGCCAGGTGGTACTACCACGCCGACAGGATCGGCATGCTCGTGTGGCAGGATTTCGTGCAGCCCAATCCAGGTCTGCCTGCGGGATCAAAGGAAATCTTTGAAAAGCAGGGCGCCGAGATGCTCCGCCAGCTCCACAACTCCCCCTCGATTGTCACCTGGGTGCTCTTTAACGAAAAATGGGGACAGTACGACCAGGCCCGCCTGAGCAAATGGGTCAAGGAAACCGATCCCTCCAGGATCCTCAACGGCCATAGCGGGGAATACCTCTATGTAAACGGAAAACTGCGCTCGCCCTCCCCGGATGCCTATGTCAATGCCAACATCACCGACGTGCACGCCTATCCCGATCCGATGAACAGCCTGAAAATGGAGGGCAAGGCACAGGTCTGCGGGGAGTTTGGCGGTATCGGTGTCTTCATTCCCGACCACCAGTGGCTATCCGGATCCGCATGGGGCTACATCCAGGAAAAACCCGCCTCGCTCAAAGCCAAGTACGAGGTGATGAACCAGCACCTGGCCCTGTTCCAACAGGAGGGACTGTCCGGATCGATCTATACCCAGCCCTTTGATGTGGAAGGGGAACAGAACGGACTGATGAGCTACGACCGGGAAATCATCAAGATCCCCTTTGCCGAACTCAGACGCATCCACAGCACCCTGAACCCGGACGCGCAGACCAACCTGCAGGCCGGCATCAGCGCAAAAGATGCAGACCTCACCGAACCGGCACAGGCCTACGCCGCTGCCATCGGAGAATACCTGAAAGGCAGGAAGGATCCCCAGTACCTGAAAAAGCTCACCATGATGGCCAGCCAGAACGAAGACCTGGCCGGAAAAGAGCGCTTCGGCAACGCCTATCTGAATACCCTGCAGGCGCCATACAGCGAAAGCGACCTCTCGCTGATCGCCGAGCTGACCAAAAAGACGAGCGACAAGGGCTTTGCCGTGATCATGCAGCAGGCCAAAACCGACCGCGCGAGCCAGGTCAGGGCCATGAACATCATCTATGGCGACATCATTGCGGACAAAGTGGGAACACCGGAAAGCAAGCCCAACTGGCAGGATATCCGCTCGGCAGTGAGCGCTTACGGAAAAACCGGGGAAGAGATCTACCTCAGGGCCAGGACCATCCACACCCTCAACCAGAAAGACTGGGCGGGCTTCAAACCGGCCGCAACCGAGTACATGCAGAAATACGGGGAACATATCCCCAAAAACGAAAAAGAGATGTTCGAGAAGAACATCAGCGAAAATTAAACGCTGAGCCGTTATCATGGACAGGGAAGAGGTACAGCGAGTGTACCTCGACCTTTTTTTTGCAGGCTCAGCTTCAGGATAAAGCAATTCATAACAAATTGTTTAGTTAGTTAATGATGAAAAACAAGGGGCTACCGGATGGTGCCCCTGTTTTATTTTATGAGGGAACGGGATCCAGCCTGGTTGCCCTAAAAAAAGAGATCAGGGAACTTCAGATAGGATTTTAAGTTGCAGATACGCTTTTATCGATATCGATCGATGTATAGATCATATTGTAGGCAAGCCTTAGGATTTGCTTTGTCGCGGTATCCAAATCAACCGTGTTCTTCGGCTGTCCCCATCCAAGATCGCCATGACGGCTTTGTAGCCCCAAGAGGCCGAAATTATTCGCGGTGCCCGTAAAGGCATTGATATCGTCTTCGGACAGTTCGGCTTCAGCCAGTAAAAAATCAAGTTTTTGTTGTCTTCTGGCTTTTGCTGCCTTCCGTTCCGTTATTGTTGGATCCACTATACTGGCCTCAATGGTATCCAGCATCGCGTACAGTGAAATGAAGGAGTGTTTCTGGCTGGCCAAAAGCAATAAGGAACACACAAAACGGTTGAATTTGGATACATAAATGGCATAAGCCACAAAATCCTGTTTTCTCAAAGCAATCGCCTTATCCATATCGAATTCTTCTGCGATTTCCTGGTAAGGGTTCAGGGGCAAAATACGCTCAGTGTGCTGTACCGGGATTCTTTCCTCCTTCTCCCAGTCAATCAGCCAATCCAGGGAAACAGCCAGGGATTCGGCCCTATCGTGGCGTGAGATATTAAAGCTGCCCCCGATCAGCATGGCCAGAAACCTGCTTTTGGCATAAAAGTCCTCAGGACTATTTTCCGCTGCAGAAAGATGGGGAATAAAGATCAGGTCAGTGGGATCCTCAGATCGGTGGTCCTGCTGGAAGTTGAAATCCTCGCAGGCCGTATTTTGCAGGCTCAGGGCAATCTGCCGGTTTCCGGCGGGCGTAAAATAATATTTTGGCATTGTTTGATAAGTTAAAAACACAAAATACCCTTAATCCATTTCTTTTTCTGTCGATGTGATGTAATGATGTGTATCGGACTTAAGATCAGAATGTTATTTTGTTAACCTTCCCCATTACAGGGTTTAAAAGCAGAGGCAAAAAAAAATATTCCGTGCCAATAGTTATCCCATCCTTCGAGAATACTCTTAGTATAAAAGGGCATCGGCATAACTGCTTACCGCTGCCCATAATACAAACCTAAAACCAAAAATTACATGGGAAACTCCGGCTAACAAATTAAAATATTCTTGACAGTGCTAAAAATCTGACGTTTTCGGCACTTTTCACCGGCTGCTTTTTTTTGGAAAGGCAACCGGATATTCGTGTTTGCCTGTTATTCCGGCGGAACGGATTTGCTATGCCCTGCTGTCAACAGCAATGGTAAAAATTATCTATCTCATTATAAGTATTTTATGGAAAATTTCAATAAAAAGTGTCCATTAGCGGTTTATTCACACCTGCGTATATTTTTCGCATTTAGCTTAGTCGCAACCAATTGAATATAAACCAATTTCCTAAAACAATGAGAGACATCGACTTTGCTAATGCAACCTTCAAGGATTTCGAAAATCCTGCCGGCCTGTCGGCCTACGAACGGGCAGCCTACTTCGGCGACTACCTGGATTACCTTGAAAAACATGGCCGGCTGAACTACCGCCTGATGGGCTTCTCCGGAAGCGGCCCTACCGTAGAGATGGATATACCGGGTCTTGGCGGCAAAAAGCCCTACGTCTGCCTGGTGTCCAACGACTACATGAACTTTTCCCAGCACCCGCAGGTAAAAAAGGCGGCCATCGACGGCATCCGTAAATGGGGCACCGGCTCCGGCGCTTCCCCGGCCATCGGCGGGCATTATGAATACCACCAGGAACTGGAGGACAAGATCGCCCGCTTCTTCCACCGGGATGCAGCGATGCTGTATACCACCGGCTATACCGCCAATTCCGCCACCATGCTGTGCCTGCTCCAGGAAAACGACCTGGCCATTGTGGACATGGCCGTTCACGCCAGCATGCACGAAGGCATCGGACCGAAGAACTCGGTGAGTTTTCTGCACAACAGTACCGAACACCTGGAAAAACGCCTCAAAGAGGCCTATGGTAAATTCAGGACCGTCTTTGTGATCATTGACGGCGTCTATTCCCAGGACGGCGACATTGCCAGACTCGACCAGATCGCCTCGCTCGCCCATGCCTATGGCGCCTACCTGGTCATGGACGACGCCCACGGGACAGGGGTGATCGGCGAAAACGGGAGAGGGGTAGCCGAGCTGTTCAACCTGTTTGATCAGGTCGATATCATGACCGGAACCCTGAGCAAGACCTTCGGCCATCTGGGCGGATATGTGGTCGCCTCCAAGGAGCTCATCCGTTTCCTGAAATACCAGAGCCGGCAGCACCTTTTCTCGGTGACCGCTTCCCCTGCGGTCATGGCCGCCTCCAAGGCGATCGATCTGATCGATGAAGAGCCGGATATGCGTGAGGCCCTCTGGGAGAATATCCGCTACTTTAAATCCGGGCTGATCTCCATGGGGCTGGAGGTAGGCACCACCGAATCCGCCATCATCCCGGTGAAGGTGCGCGACCTGGGAAAAACCCACCAGATCAACAGCATGCTGCTGCACGCCGGCATCTATGCCACCCCGAGCATGTACCCGGCGGTTTCCAAAAAAGACTCCCGCATCCGCATGTCGCTGATGGCCACCCACACCAAATATCACCTGGACAAAGTGCTCAACGCTTTCGATTACATCCGGGGCAAGGTCAAGATCGGCAGCGCAGCAGCGCTCAGTGAAGAATAAACCCCCAACCAAGATCCATCCACCGCAAATCCATACCCACCATGCCCAGAAAAAACCAGTCCATGCCAAAAAGAGGTCCCGGCCGGCCGAAGAAACAGGATGCCACCGAGTCCCGCGCGCTCCTGCTGCAGGCCGTCGGCGAGATCATCCGCGAGCAGGGTTACACCGGGCTCAACGCATCCAATGTTGCCCGTAAGGCCGGCGTAGCACGCAAACTGATCTACTGGTATTACAAGAGCTTCGACGGGCTATTGAAAACCTATATCCAGGAAAAGGATTATTGGACCGAGGTATTCAAGAAAATCGGCAAACTGCGCTCCCCGGAAAAATCCACCATCAGGGATTTCCTGATCAAGATCTTCCAGGAACAGTTCCGCCACTTTCTGGCCGAAAAGGAAATGCAGGAATTCATACACTGGCAGGTATCGGTATCCAGTCCGCTGCTCAAACAGATTTCCGAAGAGCGGGAATTCCAGGGCGCGGCACTGGCCAGCCTGACCGACGGCTACTTTACCAGCGAAGATACCAACCTCAGGGCCATCTTGAGCCTGATTTTGGGCGGCGTCTATTACCTGACCTGGCATGCGGACAAAAACGGGTCCCCGGTATGCGGCATCGACATCAACCGGCCCAAAGACCGCGAGGCCGTGGACAGGACCATTGGGCAGCTCATCGGATGGGCCTTTGAAAAAGCGGGTTAAAAATATAAAGGGCAGATGAGGTATTTGTTTTTTTGCGCTCCCTAAAGGAGGTTAAGAATATCCTTTGCCCTTTATTGTCCCTTAAGCGATTCGGCCATCCCTTTGGCCGAAAGAATCCATTCACCCTAAATTTTATTCCACCATCATGCGGAACATACAACCCGGGCCCGAGCGCTCACGGGCCATCCATGCCCTTAGCGAAGCTTTTATTGATAACCAAAGCGCCCGTCAGATTGCCGGTATAGGCCGGAACAGGGCAGCAAGGCTCAGGCGATTGATCGAATATGCGCTTGCAGAGTCGGAAGCGTTCGGCCAGGCCGTTTGCGATGACAGCGGAAATGCTTTTGCACTCTTGATCTATCCCGAACAGGTCAAAATAAGCTTGAGCGCGGTTTTAAGAAAAATGATGTTTCTGCTTTTGACCATTCGGCTCTTCAAGCTCTTTAAAATCCTCGATAAAGAGCAGCGCTTGAAGCAGCTCAAAGCGGCGCATTTCGGAACGGGCAAACTCGCTCACCTCTGGTTTATCGGTGTGGCGCCTGCCGGTCAGCGAAAGGGTTGCGGCACTGCACTGCTCCGTGAGATTATGGCCGATGCGGCCACGGACAACCGAAAACTGGTGCTGGAAACCTCCACCGAAGCCAATCTATCCTTTTACTGGAAAGCGGGACTGGAATGTTACGACATCCTGGAGCAGGAATTTACCCTGTACTGCTTTTGCAGCGAGGACTAACCCTTAACACCCAAAGCAATGCTAGTGTTCAACTCTGAAATGCACCTGCTGACCTTCATATTCATTATACTTGAATTCGGTATGCTCGTGTTCTACCAACTGCCCCATTATCTCTCGCAGCCCCAGGACCGCTCCAGGCTGTATTACCTGCTCCTGCTGGGCCTGCTCTTGTTTTACAACATCACCGGTGGGCTTTTTCCCGATCCGGATATCCCGATCGACGTCAAGATCCAGAATATCATCGCCTACGGTTCGGGCTTTTTGATGGCGTCCTATTTTCCTTATTTTTTTTATAAAAGCCTGAATCTGGAGAGCCTGCGCTTTCACGCCCTATACGGGGTGCCACTGTTTCTGATATTGCCTTACCTGGTTTTTTTTGTGTGTTTTTATGAACTCTCCGGCGACCTGCAGGCAACCATCAAATGGGGAATGCTGGTGCCGTTTCTGTATTCCTTCCTCATCCTGTGGGCAATACTCAGGGCCATACGGCTCAAATATAAACAGGAAGACCGGCAGGGCTTTCCCCTCAACCAGTGGGAGGCGGTATCGGTCTACTGCGCGGTACTGCCCTGGGTGTGCATGACCGCCTTTGCCTACTTCCACATTGCCCAGTGGATCGAAGTGCTATTTACCAATCTAGGATTCGTGCTGGTCACCATCGTTTTCATGCTGCACCATATCCGGCGGCAAAGGCGCCTTCTGGTCAGCTTTCAGCAACTCTCAGCGCAACCGCGGGGAGATAAGTGTTTTAAGGACAATTTGATCCGGTACCGCTTTTCGGCCCGGGAAAGCGAGATCATCGGCCTACTGCGCGAGGGCCTGGACAAAAAGACGGTTGCCGAAAGGCTGTTCATCTCGCCTGCCACCGTCTCCAGGCACGTGCAAAACATCTACTGCAAAGCCTCGGTCGGCACCCGTATCGAGCTGCTGCGCAAACTGGAAAAATGCGAACAAAGCGTTGCGAGATGAAGCTGAAAACAAATATCATTTGGCCTTAGCGGTCAAAAGGTGAGGTTTTTGCCAAAACAAAGAAATAATGTGGAAGCAGACCGGCCTTTGCGCAATTTTGCCACTGGAACAAAGTGATCAAATCACCACTATACAGCATTGTTCCAGATCCTGGCATTCCAGGGCTACAAATCCATCAGCCCTTAGTGCTGCTGGCATCCAGAGGGATAGGGCGGATGTCCTATAAGGGTTAAAAACGGCGGGCGCTCATAACCCGCCGTTTTTGCCGCTGATGGATTCACTGGAAAAATTTAACCAGAACCGAACATACGCAAACAAGCACATCGACTATTCAATGGAAAAAATACTCGTTATTGGCGCCTGCGGGCAGATCGGCAGCGAACTCACGGCTGCACTCCGTCAAAAATACGGACAGGAAAACGTCTACGCCGCCGACCTGGGCAGCCCAGATGAAAACGTAAACATCAGTCCCTATCTGCAGCTAAACGTACTGGAACCAGACCGGATCCGAGAATATCTGAGGATCCACCAGATTACCCAGGTCTACCATCTGGCCGCAATGCTGTCTGCCTCCGGTGAGCAGAAGCCCAAACAGGCCTGGGCGCTGAACATCGATGGCCTGCTCAACGTGCTGGATGCCTGCCTGGAGCGCCAGGTCAAAAAAGTATTCTGGCCGAGCAGCATCGCCGTTTTTGGACCATCGGCCCAAAAGATCAACTGTCCCCAGGAAAACAGCTCCGTTCCCGCTACCGTCTATGGGATCAGCAAGGCCGCCGGAGAGCATTGGTGCCAGTATTATTTCCAGAACTTTGGGCTGGATATCCGCTCCATCCGCTTTCCCGGACTCATATCTTACAAAACCAGAGCCGGTGGAGGCACCACCGATTATGCGGTGGACATTTTCCACAAGGCCGTCAGCGGGGAGGACTTTAGCTGTTTTTTAGCCAGGGACACCTATCTGCCCATGATGTATATGGACGACGCCATCCGGGCTATCATCGAACTCATGGACGCCCCGGCAGAGGCCCTGACCATACGCAGCTCCTATAACCTTTCCGCCATGAGCTTCTCTCCGGAGCAGCTCCATGCCGCACTGCAAGCTTACTTCCCTGAATTTAAAATCGGCTACCAGGCGGACAGCCGCCAGCGTATCGCCGACAGTTGGCCCTGTTCGATCAATGACATCCAGGCACTGCTCGACTGGGGCTGGAAAGCGGAGTACAATCTGAGACGCATGACCGGCGAAATGGTAAAACAGTTAAAGCTGATGACCCAAGAAACTGTCTAATTTTACGAACTGAGCCGAAATGGCAAGCAAAAATAATACTTTAGCCCTCATGAAAGCAGCACTGAACATCGAAGAAATCCAAAAAATCCGGTCAGAAACCACAGGGTGCGCATCCCTTATCCATTTTAACAATGCCGGGGCGTCCCTGCCTCCAGATCGGGTGGTAGATACCGTAATTGACTACCTCAAAGAAGAGGCCATGTTCGGCGGATATGAAACAGAGGCCAAATACCAAAACCAAATCGGCGAGGTGTATCGCAAAATTGCCAAACTTATCAATGCACAGACTGGAGAGATTGCCCTTTTTGAAAATGCCAGCGGGGCTTGGGGAACTGCCTTCAAGGGCATGCGCTTTGAGCAGGGAGATGAAATCATTACCAGTGAAATGGAATACGTCACCAATCTGATCGGCCTGGCTGAAATACGGGCAAGGGGTATCAAAGTGACTGTCATTGCCAATGATGAAGCCGGCAATTTTTCAATTCCACAACTTAAAGCTGCTGTAAATACAAAGACCAAACTGATCATGGTTACCCACATATCCTCCTCTGGTGGGAGTATTTTGCCGGTGGAGGCGATCGGCGAAATTGCACACGAAAATCAGATTCCCTACCTGCTTGACGCCTGTCAAAGCGTAGGGCATTTGCCGCTGGACGTTGAAAAGATCAAATGTGATGTGCTCTCGGTGACCGGACGAAAATACCTCCGTGCACCAAGAGGTACAGGTTTCCTGTATGTCCGTCAGTCCATTCAGGATCACATCAAACCCATATTAATGGACTTTGTTTCTGCAGGAGAGGTTTCCTTGAGCGGTTATACCATAAGAGGAGATGCCAGGCGCTATGAACTTTACGAAAAGAATAGGGCACTCACCCTTGGGCTAGGTTCAGCTGTCGATTATGCCCTTGAGATCAGAATGGATAGGATCTGGGATCGGATCTCATTATTGTCACAAACCTTACGCGTGGCCCTCAAGCACATTCCCGGCATAACCCTCTGGGACCACGGTAGCGCCTTAAGCGGTATTGTCACCTTTTCAGCAGAAAATATCCCCAGTACTGATTTAAAATTCGAACTCGCAGAACAGGGCATCAACGTATCGGTAGGCGGCCAGCAAGCTGCACCCATTTACATGGAAAAAACCGGGCAACAGAGTTTGCTCAGGGCATCTGTTCACTATTATGATACGGTAGAAGAAATTGAAAAGTTCGTTTCAGCTGTTAACTGCATTATAAATCAATCAACACCCTTGGGCAAAATCAATATTGAAAATTAATTTATTTCGCAAAATAAAATAGCAATACAATTTTGCTATTTTCGTCACCATTTCTAACGCATCAACAGATTAACGCATCATGATCTCCGACCAGTACATTACCAGCCAGAGCAAAACCATCAACTACCTTCTGCTCATCATAACCATTGTCTGTATTGTTGCGGTATCATTGGGCATTTACCTAAGGGGAGGTCTGCTGTATGAAATACCGAGTAAGATCTTCGGTATCATATCCTACTATGTTTATGGTTTGTTGATGAGCAAGATTTCATTCTACCTGATAAGATTTTCCGGAAGAAAATACTTGGCCTATATTCCCCTGATTGTCATGAGTAACCCCATATTTGATGCAGTGACGTTTTTCTGGGTTGATAAGTACGTAAACGCCGAGATATTTTATTCATTCATATTGCCCATCTCTGTTATCTTCGAAGTGATAGCCATGCTGATCCTCTTTCAACAGGTAAAAGCAAATCCCCAGGCATTCAGCCTATCCAGGGTGGAAAATATCTCCAGGGCACCAAGCCAGAGCCAGCGTGATGACAGCGCTTCGAGAATAGTGTACAACAGCAACGATGCACTTGGCCAGGGAACCACTACACTGGACCGCATCATCCGCTCACTGATGCAACGAGCTGAGGGATATAAAAAAAACATCCTCGCCACCATGCTTGCGATATTGGTCATTGTCGGGATCGGAATATCCTTTTCCGTTGGGATGACCGCCTATAGCGAAGTTAAAAAAGTAAGGGAACTTGAGCGGACAAGGGTTGAGCTCATCAACATAACAGATAAGTTCAAAAGTTCGGACACCACCAACCTGGTCAAACTCAAAACAGACATCCAAAAGATTATCAAACAAAATTATGGCGATGAGAAAGGTTACCAGCAGATTATCCAGAACATCGAAAAGCAGACGGTCGTAAGTTGGCCGGATATCGCCATGAGGGTCACCATAGCTGCGCTGACGCTTTTTTTGGTGCAGGTATTCTTCAATATCTATAAATATAACCAGCAACAAGTGTCCAATCTGGTCACTAGAGCGGAAACGCTTGAACTCTATAAAGAAACAGGTGCAAACCAGGAAGAACTAAGAAGCGGACTGTTGAACAAATTAGATACCAGTCCCTCTTTTGATAAGACACCTTCTAGTCCAGCCGATCAGATCATCAACGTCATCACCAAATCTAAAGAGGAGTAAGCTGTTAACAGCCGCGCTCCCAGCTGTTGAACAGCGCTAAAGAGGTGATAACCCGTGTTCAACACGGGGGTTGAAGTATTTATGGATCAATCCGGGAAAGGCAGCATCTGGCATCACATGGACAGATTTCTCCTTTGTCCCTTGTCCTTAATGGCCTTGATTTCCTTTTTCAGCTTTTCCTTCTGCTTGCCTTTAGGTTTACTGGGCTCCTGGGAAGGCAGATTCTCCATCTCCCTGTGCACCAGGTCTGTCACCTCTTTTTTGATCCGCAGGTAATTTGCACGGACATCCTCATCAGACAGCTTCCTAATCTGCGGGAGGCCCACCCAGGCTTTCTCCTCGGCCCTGATGGCCGCATGGTCATTCTGTAATTCTGCATGGAACATCTTCTGCGGGATCTTCTCATCTGGACTGTCGGCAACCATCCCCACAAAACTGCCCGAGGAAAGGGTAGCAATTTTGGAGGCCGGTATGGCATAATCCATTTGTGTAGATCGGGATACCGAAGTATCTGAACTGTTGATGCTTAAAGAGGACCGGTCCTGCACAATCTTTCCAAAGGTTTCAGATAACTTCCTGGCACTCTCCCCACTGACCTGGCCGCATAGGATGTTGGCGCAGATACCCATAATGATCTCCGCCTGTTCTGCGCCGTACTCCTTTTTGACCTGCTCAATCGACTGAATGCCAAGCGTACAGGAGATGAGGTTAGAACGGCCCGTAGCGATCGTAGTGATCAGGTTCGCGACCAGGGTGGGGTATTCATCAAAGATCAAACTGCATTTCTGCCTGCCTTTTTTATTGATGAGCTTAAGCATGCGGTTCACATACAGCGACAGTACTGCACCATAAGTGTCGATCTTCTGCGGGTTATTGCCCATGCAGACCAGTTTGGGCGCTGTTGGATCGTTAATATCCAGGGTAAAGTCATTTCCGGAGAGTACAAAATAGAGCTGGGGAGAGGCCAGTCTGGCCAGACCGATCTTCGCCGATGCAATCTGCCCTTCCAGCTGCGCCTGGGCATTGTTTCTCAGGGCCGACACAAAAGGGTTGATCAGCGGCCGTACCTCCTCCTGGGTTTCCAAAACCGCAAAAAGCTCCTGATAGCCCAGCTGCATCAGCTCAATGGCATGCGGCAGGGTGCAATATTTTCCCTCCTGGTACCTCCTGAGGAACCAGATCACGGCCGTTAAAAAATTGATCGGAGACTCCACAAAAAAGTCCCCCTGTTTTTTGAGCCAGTCTTTATTGAGCCCCATCATAATGGTACGACTGGCCTCGCTCGCATCGGTAATATCCTCCATGCCCTCCGGCGCCAGGGGATTGCAACGGTGCGTACGCTCCAGGTCCTCAAAATTGATCACATAGAACTTCGGCCTGATGGGGTAACTGTCCTGATAGCTCAATAACCTGTTGTAGGCCATACGGGTTAAGTCATCGAACTTAAAGTCGTACAGAAACAGGCAAAAGCCTTTTCTGATCTGCTGGTCGATCAAATGCCGGATCACGAAATACGTTTTGCCCGCGCCTCCGCTTCCCGCCACCAGGATCGAGCGGAAAGGATTGATGATATTGATCCAGCCCTTTCGCACCTCGTTTTTCAATCGGTACAGGGTAGGCAGATTAACCGAATATTCATTTTCCAGCAGCCGCTCTTCCTGTGGGAAAGTCTCATTCTCAGAGTTGAATACGTCACTCTGTAAACCTGCTTTAATCAGCCTGGTCAGCCGGGCCGCTCCGCTGAGCAGCAGCAGAAATCCCAGAAGCGTAAAAAACATATAACACGCCGCTGCCATTGATATCCCCGTGTCAAGGTAGAGCGACAGATAGGACAGGCTATATACCGCCAGGCCAGACAAAATACAGCCTAAGGCATTCCCTGCGTTCGCCGCTTCATCCTTGCGTCCCTTCAGGCCCAGAACCGATATCAGCAGAAAAATCAGCGCCGCAAGTTTGGGTTTGATCAATCCCGATAGCCAGCTGATCCTGGCGAGCCTATCCATCATCCCATTGGTGATCTGTGAGCGCAGTCCCCACTGATAAAACGCCCCATAGCACAACAGATAAAAATGGATGGTCAAAATACATATGCTGATCACGCGGCTAAAATCCATGATCTTTCTTAAACTTTGGCTGTCTTCTCCTGTATTCATGTCTTATAGATTATGTTCCCGGTTTTGATCAGCGGCTCTGCGCCGTTTTTTCCTGCGTTTTGCAGGCAGCACATTGGGAGCCTGTTCGCGCTGCGTCAGGGTTTCCAGTATCCGGCCGGCACCTCCGTTCAGCTCATTTGCAAAGCCGTCTGCCGTCCCTTCGGCAGTAAAAGACCGATTATAATCCCTTGATACAGAATGCAAAAAGCCGTTGCTATTCAATTGTTTCTCCACCGATTGGGCAGTGTAAGCTTTGCCCAGATCGCTGCCGTTAAAGACCGTTTTGTGCCGGTGATCGATATAGGTCAGCCCATATAAACCGCCCCGCTCGCTACGCCGGGGAACCAGGGTGATGCCGGCTGCTTCCAGCGAAAGGGCAAAGGTTTGTACCGAGCAGATATCCCTGTTTGCCAATATCCCCTCCAGGACCTCTCTGGTCTGATCCTTAACGGCTTTTTTTGCAGCTGCATTTTTGGCATAACGCTTTTCAAGATGAGCGATGGTTGGCCGGCAATAAATGCTGCTGGCTTTGATCGGCACCCCTTTGGGCCTGCCCAGCGCATCCATAGCGAAATACTGCAGTCCATTGCGCCTGAACATTTCGCTATCCGCTTCGCCCCGGTCAGCATAAACCCCAAAATCGAGCAGCACCGTTTTGAATTCCGCAAAGGAAGCGTAAGCATATTCCTGACTCACCCTGGTCACCAGATTGGTGATGGCCCGCTTTGTGGGCTGCCGGCCATACTCCAGCTTAGCCAGAGCGGCCCGTACCTGTTTTTCCTCGCTCTGCGCTTTTTTCAGCTGGTACTTGATTTCAAGCGCCTTCCTGACGGGCTCCGATAGGTTCTTTCCGATATCGTGCAGATCGATCCTGCTGCCGTCGCGCCTGATGTTGGTGGTGATGAGATGCATGTGCGGGTGGGCACTGTCCCGGTGCACATATACCAAAAAGGGCTGCTCTGCAAAACCGATCCCCTGCATATACTCCACCGCAATCTGCTGCATCTTTTCATTGGCCGGCTGGTCATCCACATGAAAATTCAGGCTGATGTGCAGCGCATTGGTCTTAACCCTGGCATTCAGGTCTGTCAGGTGTTTGAACCGGACCAGTTTATGCCAAAAACCCATTTGGTCAACTTCGCCGGCAAAACCGCTGGCCATCAGCAAAAAAGCGTCACCGGACTGCACTTTATTTTCGTTATAATGCAGGATGCCCCTGATGGATCTGCCCGATACTATTTTTGCAACCATACCATCGCCAACTGATGTACCAGATTTAGAAGGCTGAGGATATGCCTATCAACCTGTTTATAGAGCGAGGCGGTCTTGCCCACATAAAAAGCCCTTTCCGCTGCGCTTTGACTGATGTGGAAATGATGCGTCTGCTGGTTGATGTTGATCCCGATGGCCTTGATCTCCTTTCGGATCAGTGCCAGTTCCTCCATTGGCCCGTCCATGCTGCTGTCTCTGTTAAAAACGGTAATCTGTTCTCTGGACAGTATCTTTCTGGCCAGCTCGCAGAGGCTCCGGCAATCGGTCTGTTTCTGAAGGGAGGTCAGCCGCCCATAGACTTTTTCATTTACGCGAACCCGTATCAGCCGGTTTAAGTTTGCTCCCTCAGGTAATTTTGGTCTTGCCATGTATTAAAAGTTTAAAGGCGTGGTGAGTTCCGGATTTATGCCCAAAGCGCAGGGCGTTGCAAGCTGGTTGGTGCTTACAAACATGCGTCCTGCTGCATGTCCAGGTGGCCCTCAAAGCGCCCGCTCCAAATCCAGAAGCAACCGGGCTTACAGTGTCAGCCGCTGCGTTCCCTGTGCATCTCAACCGAAATACTTATAGATCCGCCGCACAAATCTGGGGATATGTCCATTGGCGGAATCCCTACTATAGATAAAAACACCAGGAACCTGTAATGGACCTTGAGCGCTTGCGCGCTGCACTTATCGGCTTTGAAGGGCTGGATTATTTACATCGAAGGCATAGCCATTTCCAAAAATATCCCCGATATTGGTATCTTCAGGCAATCACGATTTCTCGGTCTTCAGCGGTTGGGAGGAGAGGGCCGCTTCATCAGGCTGCTATGGCAAGTTGTGGCAAAAAGATTTGTGCAGAAAGCAACGCCGAGCGAAAACAGTTGTCTATTGATAAATAACCACGACCATGTTAAAACCTGCCCGTCTTTTCTTTTTCCTGTCGGTGATGCTCTTCAGCGGCCAAAATGCAGACTGCCAGCAATATGCGCCTTTCATCAGCACCCTGAAGGATACCGCCAGCTTTAAGATCCTGCCGCCTTATACGGATGAAGTGCCCCCTCCAAGCATCACGCATTCAGAGGCGGCCGAAGATGTTGCCATGCTGAAATACATCATCGATAATGCCTTCGCCGGAAAAGACTATTGGCAGAGCAGGGGACTCAAGTTTGATGCGCTGTACGCCTCACTGCGGAAACTGGGCACGGGGAACCATCAGGTATCAACAGCAGCGATGGAAGAGACCATCTACCGCTACTTTTCGCCCGTGAACGATGCCCACACCCATATCGTTGGATTTAAGGACCGGGAAATGGTCGAAAACTTACGGCCTTATTATGCGCAGGTACTTCTGGAAAAGAGAGCAAGAAAGTATGTGGTTGTGCAGTCTGCATCACCATCGGTCAGGGTGGGAGACTGGTATCGGGGCCCGGAAAACCAGCTTTTCAGGACGCTTTCCAGAAACAGCACCGCCCAGTACCTGCTTGGGCGGCAGTCCACAGCCCCCCTGAAGTCCCTGTCCTTCAGGTTCAACACTGGCATAAAAGCGCTTCCCCTGCATCCTTCAAGGATCGGGGAAATTCGTTACCCCTCCCAGCAGGGCATATTTTCGCTGGATACTTCCGGCAGGGTCCCAGTCGTCCGGAGCTCCTCGTTTTCCTACGCCAGCGATCAGGATCAGCTCAGGGAATTTATTTCCAGGGCGGAGCTTGTCCGGGACAGGCCGGCATTTATCTGGAATATCATGGACAACAGGGGCGGGGACGGGTACTTTCCCTCCAGCTTTATCAAGGGCTTTAACGGAAGTTCGCACGAGCGGGCAACGACCCTCACCCTTTATTCCCCGGTGATCAACCAGTGCTACTGGCCGCAGAGGAACGGCTGGATAAAATGGGACGAAAAATCCATGAAGGGACTAAGGGACGATGCTTATCCGCTCGACAGCATTCCCCAGAGCAAGCGCGCAAAGATCAGGCGCATACGCGAAGACAAGTCAAAGGTCCGCACGGCGCCCTCAAAAACCTGGGAAGTCGAGGCTGAGCAGCCCATGGGGACCAACAGCTATCCCGGTCAGACGGTCCTGCTGGTCAACCACCTCGCCAACTCGGCGGCCAACAACGCGGTGGCGATGGTCAAAACCCTGAAAAACGGCATCATCATAGGAGAAAATACGGGCTCCGCCTATACCTTCGCGAACGTGAAGTACTATGCGCTCAAAAATTCCAAAATCAAATTATGGCTGCCAAGCGTGCTGCTGATCAATCCGGACAATAAAATGGAACGCGGGTTTGAGCCCGATTACTGGCTGGACAGTGCAGCGCCCGAAAGAGAAGTCCAAAAATGGCTTGAAAATCCCGGCAATTATCAGTTTCAGATTCGGTAACAATCAAGAAGTGATACGACATAGCCAGCATTGTGCGAAACTGAAACATTAAAAATCCTTTCCACGCTTTAGGGCCAGAGATAAAACTGATTAAGGATGCCAGTCCATTTGCATTTAAGGCCGGCATCCGCGTTGTTTTGCTTATCAATGGCTGGCTGTAGGCTGGCCCCTGAAATAATTGCAGTTTAGTTCGGTGCAATACGGGGGGGCGATAAAGTCTGCCCATTTAGGGTGAATTTCAATGTAGACCAAACCTGATGCCCAGCAATCACTATTTTAACTCGTAAAACGATGTTATGGGGCGGTAGCCATCAAAGAATGCCTGTGAAATTAAACCAGACCCACTAGTGTAATATTTAGGCCAGCAGAACACTACACCGGAATATAGCAAACTGCGCGTTTAAATAGGTTTAGCTTCTGTGCCCTTTCCAATGGATCGATTTTCCCGGCGAAGCCGCTTCCTCCATCGGCCCGTCTATGCTACTATCTCTGTTAAAAACGGTGATCTGTTCTCTGCAAAGTATCTTTATGGCCAGCTCGCAGATGCTCCGGCAATCGGTCCGTTTCTGAAGGGAGGTCGCCCCCCATAAACTTTTTTCTTTACGCGAACCCATACCAGTCGGTTTAAATTTGCCCCCCCCCAGGTAATTTTGGATTGCCACCTGTTAAAAGTTTAAAGGCATGATGAGTTCCGAATCCATGCCCAAAGCGCAAGGTTTGCAAGATGGTTTGTGTCTACAAACATACATCTTGCTGCACGCCCACGCGGGCCCGGGATTACTGCGGAAGTGATTATAAACAGGGAGGTTCCCCATGTCCCAAAAAGTTAATCCAGGCACAATGCCTCTGGATCCCGGAATTTAAAAATTGGTCCTGATCTGCGAAATATCCAATTCAGGGACAGCAGCGAGTATTTGCTCAAAATGTATTTTTGACAGCCAGATATTCTGCCTGAAGATCGCAAAGGCGGCATTTTCGTCAATATAATAATACCAGTAAAGTTTGCCGTCGGGCTGCTTTTCCGCTGCGAAAAAACTATGCAGAATCTCCTTGGATACCACCACCTGATTATCGACCTGGCCATCAAAAAAACTGGTGATGTGTAGGCCTTCCAGCAAAACCGGCTCCACCGCCGGCTTTTCAGCAGAATGAAAGTCAAACCGGTAAGTCTCGGTTGAAAGCTGCTCGAAGCGCTGGATCGGATGAGCGAAGGTAAATCCATGGGAGAGGTGGTGTTTGGGGATCTTGCCTTCATTGATGCAGGTGAAAGCTTCAAAATAATGATCGCTTTGATAACCCGGATAATACCAATCGGGATTTCTTGCCTTGATGTTGACTTCTATTTTCATGAGTGCGTTTAAAAAATGATTAATTGTGCCCTGGCCCGTTAGGCCGTTCAAAGATAACATAAGGCACTGAAGGGGCAAAGCCATTCCCAAGTTAACTTTTGTATTGAAAAACATGCTCTTGCCCTTAACCTGTTTTATCCCCATACCCGGCTTTGCACATTGATAATTTTTATTAATTTGCGGGCCAATCTAAATACAATCTCTAATGCCCCAAAATACATCCCATTCTCTGTTGCAGCCGCTCCAGAAAGCATCACTACTTTTCAAACCAGGCCACAAGGAATTCCCTGTCTCGAGGTCCTTTTTAATCACGCTCCGCTAGGATGGACCGCGAGCAATTAAATGAATGCCTCCAGTTTTTTGAAAAGCTGGAGATCGAGGTAAAAGAAATTACTTCCGAGCAGGAGAAAGCTTCCGGGGTCAAGATCGTGGTGGTAGATTACCGCTACCGGGACAAGGTGTTTACCACCGCCCCCCTGTACTACAGGGAAGTCCTTCAGACCGGGGATGTCAAAAATCCCCAGGCCATGCAGAAACGGTATGGCGGAGAAGTGTATGTGCTGGACCTGCACCACCATGGATGGCCTCAGCCAAGTGGAAAAAGTGATTTGGAAGAGCTGGTGATCGGCGATATGGTATCCACTGGCGATGAAGCTTTCAGGCAGTTCCTTTTGTTACTGGGCAATAACCGGCAGACCGGGTTTATCCAGAAAATGACAAGAGATGGCCAGCCCAGCCAATACTACCACAACCTGATGAACAACAACCACTGGCATGACCTGGTGCTGTTGATCAAAGCCGCCATTGCGGCAAAAGGCGGCCCAGTGGATCCAAGGTATCTGAAACCGCTGATCTACAAATGGCTGGATGAAAAAAGGATACCCATGGGCATGCGCCCCCACAACTGGGACTACAAAATGATTTATGATTTGTACCAAAATATCTTATCTGTACAGATGGATCCAAAAAACGAAAAAATAAAAACGCTGCTCGAATACAAAAAGCAGATCATCCTGCAGGGACCTCCGGGGACCGGGAAAACCAAACTGGCCAAAGAACTCGCGGCGAGCATCATCGGTCCGGTATTCTCCCAGCAGCGCCCGGCCATGCTTTCCGATGAGCTGATCGTGGAAACCCTTGCCGGAGTGACTAGTATTGGTAGCGTTGCCGGCATTGCCCTGTACAAAATCAATAAAGTTGATCAGGAAGCAAAAATTGTGACCTTGGAAAAAAGCACTGGGACATCTGACACGACAACATTCGAAAAAATACGCTCTTTTTACGATAATCAGTCCTTTAAGGAAGTTTTTAAGGACAATGACAGCAGGCGGGCAGCAGCACTGGCCAAGTACATCCATGACCACCTAGAGGCTCCCATGGTAAAAGGGGATCCCATGCATTCGGACCAGTTTGGCATCATCCAGTTTCACCCTTCTTACAGCTATGAAGACTTTGTGAGGGGAATCGTTGCCTCGCCCAGCGGAGACAAAAAAGGCGTCATCTATGAGGCTGAAGACAAAACAATCGGCAAATTCGCCCGGAAAGCTCACCGCAATTGGCTGGCCTCCTCCGATCCCAAAGCCTATGGCCGGGAGAATTGGCTGAAAGATACACTCGATCAGTTCTTGGTCCATCTCAACGCCAGACTCGATGAAGAGGAGGGCAAATTGATGATCACTAAAAAGGCTTACATCACCAAAATATCTCCCGACTCCATCCGCTACAACGCCGATGCCTGGGACGTAGACGGCGGGGTTCCCATCATCGATCTGATGCGCATGTACCAGGGCAGGGTACAGGTAAGAAACGATGTGATCAGTCTTTCCACCCTCACCCGTACCGCGAAACATCTGCCGACCTACTGGTTTAAAGTTTACGAGCTTTTCCAAAAATTCATCGTAGAGAATGAACTCAGTCCAGACAAGCAGGTCGAGTATGAGGCGGCAAAAAACTATGTCCTGATCATCGATGAGATCAACCGGGCCAACCTCTCCTCGGTCCTGGGCGAGCTGATCTATGCCCTGGAATACCGCGGGGAGGCGGTAAAAAGCATGTATGCTATAGAGGATGACCAGCAGATCGTACTCCCGCCCAACCTGTACATCATCGGTACGATGAATACCGCTGACAGGAGCCTGGGCTATATCGATTATGCCATACGCCGGAGATTCGCTTTTGTAGACGTGCCTTCCACATTACTGACCGAGCTGGGTGCAGATTTTCAGAGCGATCTATATCACCGGGTTTCGAAACTTTTTACCAGCGAATACCTATCCCCTGAATTTAAGGCAAAAGACGTTCAGCTGGGCCATAGCTATTTTATCCAGCAATATGAAAAAAACGCAAAGGGCGAAAATACCGGGAAAGCCTATCCCTTCAAGCTGCGCATAGAATTCGAGATCCTGCCCCTGCTCCGGGAATATCTCGCCGACGGCGTACTGATCGAGGCCGCCGCCGCCCAGATCGACAAGATCGCTCTTGATTACCTGGGGGAATAACGATGCTGGAGATCAAACTTAGCGAGCATGCGACCACCGTGCTGTATCCCAGGGAAGTGGGCTTGGAAAACGAGCAAACCATTGCTCATCACTACAGTCGGTACAGCAACCTGGTCCCGCGGACCTTCAAGCGTAGAAAAGGAAAGGATGAGCATTGCTTCCAGCTGCAGGCCAAAGGCGGGCTGGTTTCACTTTCGGCCAATTATTACATAGGCCTGGACTGGCTGGTTACCGGAGAAAGCTTTGTGCAGGTCCAGCCCAAGGTGAATATGAAAGTATTGGAAGCATTTGAGACTAAACTGGACGCTGCCGATGCTGTTGATAAAAGCCCAGATCCTGGCGAAAAAGAACAGCACCCAGACCCAAAAAACCTTAAGGAACTCAATTACCTCAAAATGTTCCTGGATGCTCTGGCGCATCCAATCGTCGCCCAAAAACTTGATGGACTGATTGCAATTGATTGGGATGCACCACGGATCCCAGTGCCCCAGCAGCAGGATATGCTCACCCCGTTTCTGATCCTGCAATTTTTAAAACTGCTCAAGGACATTGCCAGAAAGGGACTGAAAAAATCCTATTACAAGGTTCAAAACCAGCTTAACGGCAAAATAAAAGGCAAACTAATGGTCAGTGAGCACATCAAGCGGAACCTGGTCAAACACCGTCCAAGCTCAAGCTATTGTCAGTACGAAGAATTTGGGGTGGACAACACCGAAAACCGGTTTTTAAAGGAAGTACTGCAGTATGCCCAGCGCTATCTGACAACTAATCCCGTCGTGTTCAAGGGAATGGAGGCTACCGTTGCCCAGATGATCAATTTTTGCAGGCCCGCTTTTTCACAGGTATCCAAGCTGGATGATACCCGCCAATTGCGACACCTGCGCAATAGCCCCTTCTTCCGGGAATACACCCAGGCCATCCGCATAGGCGAGCTGATCCTAAAAAGATTTGCCTATAACTTCAGCCAGGTCGGAGCGTCCCTTGTTCCCACGCCGCCTTTCTGGATCGATATGCCGCTGCTATTTGAACTGTATACCTATAGCCACCTGCTCGGTTGTTTTAGCCCCGACCAGATTGAATACCACCACAGCACCTATGGAAACGAACTGGATTTTCTGATCAAAAAGGAAGGCTTCCAGATGGTGGTGGATGCCAAATACAAACTGCATTACAAAGCCGGACATATCCATTCCGACATTCGACAGGTATCGGGCTATGCCAGGTTAAAAACCGTATATGACGCACTAGGAAAACAGGGCGGCAGCCATTTGATCAACTGCCTGATAATCTTCCCTTCCCACCAGTCCGATGTAAAAGCGTTCAAGCTGGCCGACGAGCTCGGATCGCTCCCCAGAATCGGTGCATACCACGGCATGTATAAACTGGGCATCCCCATGCCCTGGATGTAAAAGGATAAAATAAAAATACAAACTTAAAACCCGGACCGATCTGATATGAAACGCTCAACGAACAAGCTGTTGCCAATAACCATACTGCTGCTCTTACTGAGCGCCGGTAGGGTGCTTGCGCAGCAAAAAATCATCGATACCCTTCGCATAGACAGTAACCGGTTTTCCCGCACCAGAAAACAAATGGACCTACTCTCTATCCAGGATTTCAGCGCTGGAACCTTTAACTATCAAAACCAAGCATTGCCCTACAGGCTATTGCCGCCCCAGAGACCGCAGGCAAAAAAGCGATATCCGCTGGTGATCACTTTTCATAATTCCTCCAGGATCGGATCGGACAACAGCCTGCAGCTGGAAAACCTAGCCAAAACCTGGCTTCGCAAAGACATCCGGGAGAGCTATCCCTGCTACGTACTGGCTCCCCATTTCAGCAAACGCTCATCAGATTACAGTCCAGATCCACATGGAGTACTTATCTCCAGACCTTCCCCGCAAGTGGAAACTTTAAGTAAGCTCATCGACAGTTTGATCCTCCATCACCCCGATATCGATGACAAGCGCATCTACCTCATCGGATATTCAATGGGCGGCTCTACCGCGCAGAACCTGCTGCGCTATCGCCCTGGTCGCTTTGCAGCGATCCTTTCCATCGCCGCAGTTCCCGACACTCAGGTCATCCCAGCCTTAAAAAAGCTACCGGTGTGGCTCATACACGGCCAGGGCGATAACGAAAACCCTTACGCGGGAAGCGAAATACTCTACCAGGCCTTGGCGAAAAACAAATCGCTGCGCTTCACCAGTTTCACCCAGCTCAACCACAACAATATTTTGATGCCCTATTTATTGACCGACGAGATCGCGCGATGGCTGTTTTCCTGGCACCGCTAGCAAACTTCCGCCCGCCTTTACCAAGTAACTATTTCCAATAACATTAGCTTTCCCTATGACCTTGCCTTCATCCCAAACCCTGCCCGTACATCAATTGGCCGGCTGCTTTAAAAACACTTCGGCAGCCTATAAATTCTACTGGTTTCTGGCCATTCTGGGCAGGGTCGAGCGGGGAGATAGCAGCATTTCCAAAATCCAGCTTTTTGCCGACATGGTCGCCGAGAGCTGGTATACCATCAACTATTTCCAGGTTTCCTTTGGCAAACAAGATAGATTGCAGCAAGCATCTGCCCAGATTCGCAGGCTCGAGGGACTTACCATTGACGCGCCAAAGCATGAAATCTCAGCTCAACTTTACCGTAGCCTGAACCCCAGCACCCGTTCAGCGCTGTGGTACTTCAATACAGAGGTTCCCCACCGTTTCTTGAGTCCCTGGATCCACGCAGCAGACCGCAGGCAGGCCTATGCGCTGTCCCAGCAATATGATCAAGACTGCCCCTATGCATTGGATGAGGAGCACATTCACATCAATCCCAAATGGCTGGGCTATCTGTCCCAACATACCGGCATACTCAAAGCATTCTGTTACTGGCACCTGAGCGGGTACCTGCAGCTGCGCAATCCCAGCGTACCGGACCTCACGGGCAAGCTTATCAAAACACCCGTCCGAAAAGCCCTGAGCGCTCAGCGTAAATATTTTTGGGATACTGTAATTGCCGAGCTGGGCAGCGTAGCGTGCATTTATACCAATTCCCCTTTGCGCATCGGAACTTATGCCGTAGAACATTTTCTGCCCTATGCCTTCGTTTCCCACGACCTTATCTGGAACCTGATTCCCGCAGATCCGGCCTTCAACAGCATCAAGAGCGATAAGCTGCCGCTGCTGGATAAATATTTCCAGCCCTATTTTAACCTCCAACAATCAGCTGTGGAAATCATCCGGGCTAAAAACCCCGGCAACAGGTTTCTGCAGGATTATCTGAGCATTTTGCCGGGTCTGGAACCAGCGGACTTTAATGCACCTCGGATGCTCGAACAGATCCGGCCGCTCATCACCATTGCCAGTAATAACGGCTTTCATTTTATGGCCGAGCAATAGCCTTCGGGGCAACAACCAATTCACCAGATATTGACCAGTAATTGCATCACTTATGATCTACACCCAAAAGGATATTAAATTTGATCAGCTCAGTCCTACCGCTTTCGAGCGGCTGTGCTTCGATCTGCTCTCGCGTTTAGGCTACCGTAAACTTATCTGGCGGCAGGGTGGTGCTGATCAGGGAAGGGATATCGAAGGAAGCTTTACCATTCATTCCCCATTAATGGAGCAGGAGACCAAATGGTTTTTCGAGTGCAAACATTATCAGAACGGCGTTCCTCCAGAGGTCCTGAATTCCAAGATTGCCTGGGCTGATGCGCAGCAGCCCGATTACCTGGTTATGCTGCTCTCTTCCTATCCCACCAACAGTGCCCGGGAGTGGCTGGAAAAGATTCCTATACAGAAAAACTACAAAATCATCGTAATTGAAGGAACCGAGCTGGAAATGCAGCTGCTCAACTATCCCGATCTGATCGAGGTTCATTTTTCCATTTCCACCTACGAGCGGCTGCTATTGGACATTAAGCGCCACTATATCGTCTCGCACATCATACCCAGTTTCGATCAGCTCTCCAAGATTGCCGCCCACATCGATGCCGAAAGACTCAGTCTCAATGACATCGGATTTCTCTTCACCAGCCTTTACCGGCAATACCGGTATGATTTTGAAAAAGACGATTATTATGGTTACCTGAATCCCGACGCATTAAAGCCCTTATATGCCCGTTTGGCGGCACTAAGCAGTACAGCGCCTGTTGCCTTGTTCGGGCCATATCAGTCCGGTTATGAGATGATGAGCGGAAGCGGGTTCTGGGACGATCTGGAGCAATGGATTCCAGGCTACGAAAGTGAGAGCCGAGCGCAGTATCAGTTCAATATGCTGCACCTGAACGCTTCTGGGCCAACCAGTACCTGGCTGATGGGATACTATTTATTTTTTAAATCCAAAGATGGTCCCGCCTTCGAACTCTTTTGCATTCCGAACACTGAATTTACCACCACAGCCAGGATATACCCGCAGGTGAACCTCGCTACCATTGACCAGCTCAGTTTAAAGCCATCCAAAACGTTCAGAAAAGCACTGCGTAAATTTGCATTGGTATTTCAGTAAAGAACACTATCATTTCGCATGAACTGAGGGCCAACAAATGGAAATAAAATCCGTCCGCTGGAAAGGAGCGAAATGGTGATCAAAATTAAAATACACGGTGGCCACAAATCCAACATTATTTTTATATTTGATTTAGGGGTCTCATGGATTACGATCATCTGTCTGAAAGTATATTTAGGGCGTTTTCAGCCGCTTCTGACCTTGCCAATTTTGAATTCCAAGCAAAAACTCTCTTTATTAAAAATAAACATCCCGATATGGAACAGATCATCATCCGCTGCCTGCTGCAGGGATTCAACCAAAAAGAAATTGCCCAGCGCCTCACAGAGCTGGAAATGAAACCCAACAGCTTGAGCGCCATCGAGAAAATCATCAAAAGGCTAAAACGGGAGTATGGCGCCAAAACCATGTTCCATCTGGGCGCAAAGATCGCCAAAAGCAAAGCCGTATAAAAAAGTCATTACACCTTTAAGTTCCGCTTCAGAATCTCCCGTATTTTAATGGCCACCTGCCGGCATTCTCGAAGGTCGAACCGGCTAAAATCCAGGCGGAGATGATTGATCGTCTTTCCTGCGCTGTCAGGAAAGACCACCGGTCGGATCCTCTGACCGTCCCGGGCAATCCTGGAGAACAATTTTGAGGTATCGGTATTGCCTTTGAATTCCACCCACAGGCCCGTCCCGCATTCGGGGAGCTCGTAACGCACATACTCTTTCAATTGCAACTGAAGAAGTTCATGTAGGCTATTGCGGTCCTTCAATTTCTGCATACGCGCCTGTCTGGAAAAAAACAACAGTTCATTATCGCTCAATAATCCAGTCAAAGCCTGTTCTTGCTGATAATCGCGGAAACCAAAATTTCCATTGCAAAACCGGCCAAGCCTTTCGGTCAGCTGAGCTGCACTGATCACGGTGCGTAAATGTTGAAAATAAACCGTTGTTCTGCTCAATGCACCGCAATAAACCACATGCCCGTCGTGCGAATACTGCGCCATGGGCTTATAGGGATACTTCCCCCACCAGAACTCATGATCGTCATCTTCCTCGATGATGTAAAAACCATAACGCTTGGCCAGCGCAATCAGCGCAAGGCAACTGGCCTCATCCAGGTGCGTACAATTGGGAAAACTGCAACCCGGGCGCAGGTACACTGCCCTGCAGTTCGTCTTGACCACCAACTGTTCGAGCTGCGTTAAAAATCCAGCCTCGGTGAGCTCCATGTTCGCCACTTTGAGCAAACGATCGCCAAGCACCGAATGGATCAGCTTGTCCCATGGAGCGGTATTGATCACTACCTCACCAGGCGCACACAGGGCCCCAAAAATGCAGCGCATACACTCACTGCGTCCCCGGATCACCATGAGGTGTTCCTGAAGAATATTGAATTTGCGCTGGTTCAGCTGCGTTAAAATCTCCATTCCCAGTCGCTCGCTTACCCCTCCCTTGGCACCGGAAAACTCCGATCGCCTGCCGTGCCGGTCCATAGCCTTGGCAAAAGCAGATGGACTGGAGATAAAGGGCTGACCCAGCGCTACAAATCCAATTCTCCGGTATCCCAGCAATGTCGCAGATTCCTGCTGGGCAGTTGGGAGACCGGTCGGGAGCAGTTCGGGCATTGCCGTGAAATTTCCGCCTGATTTCGCGATGGCCCGATTGCCCACCACCGCTTTGCTGCCTTTACTGTGGAGCAGCCAGCCCCCGCCAATGAGTTTAGTATAGGCCCGCAGTACCGTGTTGCGATTTACCCCATATAATTTGGCCAGGGACCGGTGGGAGGGGATGGGCTCTCCCGGCCTGACCACCCCGCTGGTAATCCGGTCAATGATAAATTTCTCAATTTGTATCGAAGTGGTTTTCTGCTCACTGACAGGCATTTCCCAAAGCGATAAATCATACTCGCGCATACAGCGTTCATTTGGTTATAAAATTTGAGATGCGAATGTAGGCTATTTCTGCCCAACAAGAAAAAACTAAAACTGCCATAGCCAGCAGTTCTAAAACTGCCCCATCAGCAACGGGTTTTAAACCAAGCCGTGTAGCTGAAATAATGCCAAAGAAAACAAATTACAGTGTATTTTGAAAAATATGTAGCTGATATACAATTTGTTAAAGGTGGTTAGCTGCTTCACTGACCAACTGGCCTAAAAAAATATTCGCGTTCCTGTTGATTTTTGGTTCGCCAGCTTACCGGTGATGCAACCGATCCCGCAATCGCCCGCAGGCAGCAACTTAGATAAGTAGAATAAAAACCAGATGACAATTAAAAATGAATGAACAAACAGATCAAAAAAAATATAGCGCAAGCTATAAAAATGGTGGTATGGATATTATGATGATGTTGACCACGCTCTGGCTGATCAATCTGTCCACAAGGATTAAGGTCAAATTGTTCAGTTTCGACTGCATGAAAATGTGCAGCTCCGCTACAGATCTTGCTACCTCAAATCAGCTTCATTTCAACAATGACCAATAGTAAAATTGAATGGCCAATACCACAATCAATATGAGTAAAATAAGAAAAATCCTTAGAATGTATGACCAGGGTAAGGGCAAACTGACCATTGCCTCTTACCTGGACCTGTCCAGAACAACGGTAAGAAAATACATCGCAGCATTTGAAACCTGCGGACTGTACTTAAAAGACATCGATTCGCTAGGCGACCAGGAATTGGAAGAACTTTTTGGAAAAGTACAGGAAAAAAAAGGATCCTACACCAGTCAGCGTAAAGAGGCCCTATACCGCTGTTTTCCAAAGATAGAGCGTGAACTGAAGCGAACCGGGGTAACCAGAGCCCTGCTCTGGGAAGATTACATCAAAGAGTTTCCCGACGGATTCAAGTACACCCAGTTCTGCAACCACTTCAGGGACTGGCTGGCCAAAGTCAATCCCACGATGCACCGGACCCACAAAGTAGGCGACAAACTCTTTGTTGATTATGCCGGCGAAAAGCTCAGTTACCTAGACAAAAAGACAGGCGAGATGGTACCGGTCGAAGTATTTGTAGCCATCCTGGGCGCAAGCCAGCTGACCTATGTCGAGGCGGTGATGAGCCAGCAAAAAGAAGACTTTATATCCGCCTGCGAAAACACCCTTCACTTTCTGGGCGGCGTGCCCTCTGCCATTGTTCCCGATAACCTCAGAGCCGCGGTCACCCGGAGCCATCGTTACGAGCCCACGGTGAACGAAACTTTTGAAGACTTCGCCCAGCATTATGACACCTGCGTACTGCCCGCCAGGGCCTACAAACCAAGGGACAAGGCCTTGGTCGAAGGCGCGGTCCGGATCATCTATACCCGGATTTACGTTCCCCTGCGGCAAAAAACGTATCATTCCCTGGCAGAACTCAACCTGGCGATCGCAGAGCTGCTGGCCAAGCACAACAACCAAATGCTCAAAGGAAGGACCTATAGCCGCAGAATGCAGTTCGAGGAGATCGAAAGAAAAGAACTCAAGGCTTTGCCCGTTGACCGCTATGAAATGAAACAGTCCTTTTATGCCAAAGTCAACAAAGACAGTCATATCCTGCTTGGAACAGATCGACATTACTACAGTGTACCGGTACGTTTTCTGAGCCGCAAAGTAAAGATTATTTATTCGAGCTCGGTGGTGGAGATTTTTTCGAAATATGAACGCATCGCCATCCATCAGCGCAGCAAAGTTCCCCATGGCTACACCACCAATAACAGCCATTTGACCAATACCCACCGCTATTCCGCCGAACGCACTCCAGAGACGTTTATGGAGCGTGCCGAGGCGATACATCCCGATGTGCTCTCGGTCATCAAGTCCATTATGGAAAGCCGTAGGCACGAAGACCAGAAAATCAAGACCTGCGAAGGCATACTCGCACTGCAAAGAAGGTATTCTCCAGAGCGCCTGGCAAACGCTTGCCGCAGGGCCTTGGACTACGGGGTTGATGTACGCATCTTCAAGACCATTGAATCCATTTTGGAAAACAACATGGACTCCCAGCGGGAGAATGTCTTTTCTAACGAACTGCCGATGCCCGCCCACCATAATATACGGGGTGAGGAATACTATAAATAACTAAAACCAAATATATGAACAACTCTGATACACTCGATAAACTGAGATCCCTGAAACTGTTTGGGATGTTCCACGCTTTCAAAACCAATCTCGAAACCGGTAATATCCAAGGATACACCCCTGACCAGCTGCTGGCCGAACTGGTCGATGCTGAGTACGAAGACCGGATGAACCGCAAAATCAACCGCCTGGTCGAAGGGGCTAAGTTCCGCTATAAAGCCTCCATTGAGCTCATTAACTTTAACCGGGAGCGTAACATTGACCGCTCGCAGATCCTGCGCCTGGCAGAATGTGCATTCGTTGATACCCACGACAACCTGCTCATTACCGGACCTACCGGAATCGGTAAAAGCTACATTGCCTCAGCAATCGGGCACCAGGCCTGTGCGAAAGGCTACAGGGTAATCTATTGGAGTGCACCCAAACTTTTCGCCCGCCTGAAGCAGGCGAAGGCCGACAACAGTTATGTGAAGGAGATTACCAGGATCCAGCGGGCCGAACTGCTGATCCTCGACGACTTCGGACTTCATCCACTGGACAACCAGAGCAGGCTCATGCTGATGGAAATTGTTGAAGATCTTCACGGAAATACCTCGATGATTTTTACCTCTCAGCTTCCGGTAAGCGCATGGTTCGAGATGATCGGCGAGAAAACAATCGCTGACGCGGTACTGGATAGGATCGTGCATGATGCCCACCGGATTGAGGCCATAGGTGAGTCGATGAGAAAGATCAAACCCCGCAAAACCGAGACAGCCGAATCGGCTTTCATCTAAGGAGAAACCCTTCATTTTCACGCCACGGATCTTCAAAACTGGGGATTATCCAAAAAGTGGCCACCGTTTTTTACTCAAAGTGGCCACTTTCTTTTCAGCTAAAGTGGCCAGTATATACCGGTAAAAGTGTGCACTTGACTGATTTATAGCCGTTTTAAGCC